>JADHEE010000013.1_pt1 | contig 221766 bp, 207 predicted proteins | sample 8952401 | NCBI WGS metagenome assembly JADHEE01 (sample SAMN16124438, study PRJNA663242) | bioreactor sludge metagenome | isolation source: sludge (ammonium) | place: India:Bengaluru | collected 2019-02-28 | reverse complement strand
GCAGTTGGCTTTTAACCAATTGGTCGTAGGTTCGAATCCTACACGACCCACCACTTTCTTCTCCGCACCTCTCGAACGATGAAAAGCCCACACCGGGCAACCCCGTCGCTCGTTCGCAACGTCCCCCCTAGAGCACCAGCAGGCTGAGCAGACGACTGATCAGGCCCATGCCGATCACGCTGATCAGTACCACAGCCAGCAGCAACCACGGCCGGAACGGCTTGCGCTCGACGCGATGCTGCGGCGCGCTCAGGTATTCGTCTACGCGGCGCTGGTCTTCGTCGCTCAATCGCCTGGACATGCTGCCGGCCTCGTTCGGGTTCGCCTTCAGTCTAGCTGCGCTTGCTGCAATGGCTCGACCACCAGCGTGTCACCCAGACGAATGACGCCGCCGTGCAGCACCCGCGCGGTGATGCCGCCGTGGCCGCGCACGGCCTGAAAGGCCCCGGGCCCGAGGTTTTCCTCCAGACGCGCGCACGGCTGGCACCAGCCGGTGGTTTCGAACACCGCATCGCCGATGCGAAAGCGGCGGTTCTTCAGACTGAACAGGTTGATCCCGCTCACCGCGATGTTGCGTCGAAGCTCCGCCGGTGCGATGTCGCGCCCGATGAGGCTGGCGATCACCGCCAGATGCTCCCACTGGATGAAGGTGACCTGGCGCGCGTTGCGCGGCCCCGGGCGGGCGTGGTCGCCGGTCAGGCCGGCATCGCGCCGCACCTCGACGACGTCCGGCTGCAGAACCTCGCCGCGCGAGAGCGGGCGCACGCCGATCCAGCGCACGCGCCCCTGCTGGGGAACCGCGGCGAGCAGGGTGTGCAGCGGGCTGCGCTCACGCATCGTGTCTTGCTCCGTGGTCAGGGGCTCACCAGACGCTCTTGGTGCCGCCATCGTAGGGTTTCGCCAGGCCGGCGCGAATCAGCATTGCGCCCAGGTCGCTGCCGTCGACCCAGACATCGCCGAGCAGACGGAAGTACTTGTCGCGACGAATGTTGCGCAACTCGACATAGCGCGCCGCGCGCAGCCTTTGCACGCTGAACTGCTTGGCCCTGAGCGCCAGCGCGCGCACGGCGGGACGCTTGTCGCGCAGCTCCGGGGTATCGATGCCAGCGATGCGCACCGGCACCCGGCGGCCGATCACGGCGGGCCAGTCACGGATGGTCGCGCGGAAGGTATCGCCATCGTAGATGCTGGTGATCTCGTCGAGGCGGACCTTGCCGTAAAGGCCCTCCGCGGCGATCGACGAAACAGGGGACCACAGGCCGGACAACAGGATGAAGCACAACAACAACGAACGCATGGCGACAACGGGACTGCCGGAAGGAAGGCGACTCTAATCGACTGCGCCGGCAAAAGCAGCGGCCGATGGTCGCAGTGGCGTGCCCTCCAACGCAGTAAACTGGCGTCCGCCCCCTAATCGATGGGCCTTGGCCGGCCGCCTCCCGGCCCTGACGCCAGCCCTGGAGCCCCCATGAAACCTCGTTCCGCCGTACCTTCCGATCACTCGGCGCTGCTCTCGCTGTGGCAGCGCACGCCGGGCATTCGCATTCGTCCTGAGGACGCGCTGCAGCCGTTCACCGACTACCTTGCACGCAACCCCGGCCTGAGTCTGCTGGTCGAAGCGCAAGGGCGACCGGTGGCCTGCCTGATGGCCGGCCACGACGGGCGCCGCGGCTATCTGCAGCACCTGGTGGTGGACGAGGCGTACCGCGGTCGCGGGCTGGCGAAAGCCCTGCTAGACGAAACGCTCGCCCGCCTGGCGCGCCTGGGGATCCACAAGAGCCATGTCTTCGTCCTGCGTGATGCGCCCCAGGCGCTGGCGTTCTGGCAGGCGCAGGATGGCTGGGAACGGCGCGACGACATAGAGGTTTTCTCCATGCAAGGACATCGCCCATGAAACTCCGGATTCTGCTCTGCGCCCTACTCTTTCCCGCCCTGCTGCAGGCCGCAGAGCAATCGCAGCCGCTGGCACCCTGGACGCTGCTCGATCAGTACGAGCAGCCCTACACGCTCTCCGACGACCTGCGGGTATTGCTGGTAGCCCGCGACATGGCCGGCGCCAGGCTGGTTGAGGCAGCGCTGGCGGATAAACCCAAGGGCTACCTGGAGCAGCGCCGGGCGGTATTTCTCGCCGACATCAGCCGCATGCCCTCGCTGGTCGCGAAGCTGTTCGCCGTGCCGGCGATGCGCGACTACCCCTATCGCGTAGTGCTCGACCGCGAGGCGCGCGTCGTCCCACGCTACAAGCCTGCGGCTGATGCCGTGCTCTGGTTACAGCTCGACGGCCGGCGGGTGCTGAGCCGGCAGTCGTTCACCGACGCGGGGCAGTTGAGCGCGGCGCTGGCGCGACTCGCACCATGATCGGCGCGGCGCTACTGTTGCCGGAAAGCGCACTGCTGGGATGGGCGATCTACACGCCGGTCATCGCCTGGGCGATATGGCGGGCGCCGTGGCTGGAGTTGTTCAGCGACGCGAGACGCCAGCACCTGCTGTTCGGCACCGTGCTCGGCCTGTTCCTGCTCTGGCTGGTGCGGCGCGATTTCGACTCGGGGCTGTCCTTCCATTTTCTCGGCATGACCGCGGTGACCCTACTGCTGGACTGGCCGCTGGCGCTGCTCAGCGGCCTGGTCGCACAACTGGCGCTGGTCGCCATGGGGCGCCAGGATCTGCTGGCGCTGGGCATGAACGGGGTTCTGCTGGTGGCGCTGCCGGTGCTGGTCACCGAGGTCTGCGCGTTGCGCGTTGAACGTGCGCAGCCGCGCAACCTGTTCGTCTACATCTTCTTCTCCGGGTTCTTCCCGGCCGCCCTGGCCGCGCTGCTGTGCATGCTCGCGGCACTCGGCGTGCTCTGGATCGACGGGTTGTTCCCGATGCCACCCTGGCTGGACGACTTCGCCGGCTACCTGTGGCTGATCATGTTTCCCGAGGCGTTCATCAACGGAACGGCCGTCACCGCGCTTGTGGTGTTCTGCCCCGAGTGGCTGGAAACCTTCAACCGCAGCCGCTACCTGCAGGCGCCATGGAAGGACGACGAGCGGCCCCGCTGATGGGTCAAGATTCATCCGTCGTATCCCGCATGGCCGCTTGACCTGCATCAACCGCTGATGACTGGCGGCCTCGAAGATGAGCCCTCACTCACGCCAAGAGGCGGCAGAAGACATGGGCGGACATGTATGGGCACGAGAGGCCCTGGAACGCGAACTGGAGCTGGCCCGGACGGCTGGCCTGGACGAGGCGATGGCGCTGCGCACGCTGCTCAGCGCCGTAGTCGAGCGGAGCAAGCAGACGCGCAGCCTCGCCGACCTGGCGCAGGAACTGACGTTCCTCGCCGACAACCTCGACGAGGAACGCGACTACGCCTTCATGCGGCCTTGATCGCCGCTCCTCCGGCCCTGGCACCGCCCGTCGTGATCGATCGGGCGGCGCGCAAGGCGTTCTTCCCTACGCCGCTTCGCCCTGAACATCCAGCGCCTGCGGTTCGGGCTGCTTGATCAGCGCGTAGATCACCCCGGTCAGGACGCTACCGGCGACGATCGCCAGCAGGTAGAGCAGCGCGTGGTTGATCGCGTTGGGGATCAGCAGGACGAACAGCCCGCCGTGCGGCGCCATCAGCTTGCAGCCGAACGCCATCGACAAGGCCCCGGTCAGCGCACCACCGGCGACGCTGGCCGGGATCACCCGCAGCGGGTCCTTGGCGGCGAACGGGATCGCCCCTTCGGAGATGAAGCACATGCCGAGCACGCCGGCGGCCTTGCCGGCCTCGCGCTCGCTCTGGGCGAACTTGCGCCGCGCCAGCAGCGTGGCGATGGCCATGCCGATCGGCGGCACCATGCCGCCGGCCATGGTCGCCGCCATCGGCGCGTAGCTTTGCGACGCCAGCAGGCCGACCGAAAACGCGTAGGCCGCCTTGTTGATCGGGCCGCCGAGGTCGACGCACATCATCCCGCCGAGCAGCAGGCCGAGCAGCACCGCGTTGGAGGTACCCATGGTGTCGAGGAACGCCGTCAGCCCGGCGAGCATGCCGGCCACCGGTTTGCCGACCACGTAGATCATCGCCAGGCCGGTGAACAGGCTGGCCAGCAGCGGAATGATCAGGATCGGCTTCAGCGCCTCGATGCTGGACGGCAACCTGACCCAGCGGGCGATGGCCTTGGCCGAATAGCCGGCGAGAAAACCGGCGACGATGCCGCCGATGAAACCGGCACCGAGGGTGCTCGCCAGCAGCCCGCCAATCATCCCCGGCGCCAGGCCCGGACGGTCGGCAATCGAATAGGCGATGTAACCGGCCAGCAGCGGCACCATCAATTTGAACGCCGCATCGCCACCGATCTGCATCAGCGCCGCGGGCAGCGTGCCTTCCTGCTTGAACGCCTCGATGCCGAAGACGAACGACAGGGCGATCAGCAGGCCGCCGGCGACCACCATAGGCAGCATGTAGGACACGCCGGTAAGCAGGTGCTTATAGGGCCCGGCCTTGCCCTGTTCGCTGCCGGCGGCGCCGTCGGTGGCCGCGGCGGCCAGCGGTTTGCCCTCGGCGAGGGCGCGCTGGAGGGTCTGCTGCGGCTGCTTGAGGGCGACGCCGGTGCCGCAGCGGTAGACCTTCTTGCCGGCGAAGCGGGCGGTATCGACTTCGATGTCGGTGGCCAGCAGCACCACGTCGGCGGCGGCGATGGCCGCCTCGTCCAGCAGGTTGCGAGCGCCCACCGAACCCCGGGTTTCCACCTGCAGCACGTAGCCGAGCTGGCCGGCTGCCTGCTGCAGCGCTTCGGCGGCCATAAAGGTGTGGGCGACGCCGGTCGGGCAGGCGGTGACCGCCACCAGGCGCGGTTTCCCGGCACTCACCCCGGCGGCGCTTGCCTGCTCCAGCACCTGGGCGCTGGCGGCGGCGCGTTCGAGGAACTCGCGCGGGTTCTGCAGCGCCTCGGCGGGCGTCGACTGCACCACGCGCTTGCCGACGAAGCGCCCCAGGGCCAGCTCGCCGGTGCGCACCACCACCACCAGGTCGGCGCCGGCGATGTCGGCGTCGCTCAGCGGCGAGCCGATGGCGCGCGGATCGTGCACTTCGACGCGCGTCGTCCAGCCCAGGCGCTGCGCCGCGGCATCCAGCAAGCGGGCGCAGAGCACGCTGGTGACCTGCCCGTTCGGGCAGGCGGTGACGATCAGCAGATTCATGGGTACCTCGATTCCTGTTGCGTTGGCGGGCTGAACTGGCCGGCCACTGTCTGCTGCATGCTCATTGCGGAGCCTCCAGCGCTTCGATCGTCACCTCGCGCTCCAGCCGCGCCAGTTGCTCGCGGTCATGGATGCCGAAGCCCAGCTGCGTCACCGCCTGCGCGGCGATCGCCGTGGCCAGGCGCAGGCTGCGTTCGGCCGGCCAGCCGCTGAGATGGCCATGCAGGGTGCCGGCGAGCAGCGAATCGCCGGCGCCGACGGTGCTGACCACCTCGACCTTCGGCGGGCGCGCCTGCAGGGCGATGTCCGGGCCGATCCAGCAGACCCCCTCGGCACCGCGCGACAGCAGCACGTGCTCGATGCCCTGCCCGCGCAGGCGCAGGGCGGCGCGCTGCAGGTCGTCCAGCGAATCCGCCGAACCGCCGCAGGCCTCGGCCAGCTCGGTCTCGTTAGGCTTGATCATCCAGGGCGCGGCGGCCAGCCCGGCGCGCAGCGCGGGCCCGCTGCTGTCCAGCAGCAGCGGCACGCCACGGGCGCCGAGGGTGCGCAGCAACGCGGCGAACCACTCGGGCGTGACGCCCTGCGGCAGGCTGCCGGCCACCACCACGGCGTCGTGGCCGGCAGCGATCAGTTCGAGCTCTTCGAGCAGTTCGGCCTGGTGCGCGGCGTCGACCTGCGGACCGGGCCCGTTGAGGTCGGTGACGCGCCCATCGGCCTCGGCCAGCTTGATGTTGCTGCGCGTTTCGCCCGGCACGCGAACGAAGGCGTCGACGAAGCCGCGCCGCGAGAACAGCGTCTCGAAGGCCGCCGCGTTGGCCGTGCCGAGAAAACCGGCGACGCTGACCTTGTGCCCGAGATCGGCGAGCACCTGGGCGACGTTGAGGCCCTTGCCGGCGGCGTGGCTGGCGAAGCCCAGGCTGCGGTTCACCGCGCCGGGCTGCAGTCGATCCAGGCGCACGCTGAGATCGAGCGCCGGATTGAGGGTGACCGTCAGTACGCGTGCCATCAGAAATGCTCCTCCACCAGCGCGCGCACGGCGGCGGCGCTTTCCAGGTTCAGCGCCTGCTGGGCGAAGAGCTGGCTGCGGGCGAAGTCCAGCTCGCGCACCCGCGCCTTGACCAGCGCGATGGAGCGCGCCGAGACGGACAGCTCGTCGACGCCCAGGCCGACCAGCACCGGCACCGCGTGGGTGTCGCCGGCCAGCTCGCCACACACGCCGACCCACTTGCCGTGGGCATGCGCCGCCTCGACGGTCATGTGGATCAGTCGCAGCACGGCCGGATGCAGCCCGTCGGCCTGAGCCGACAGCGTCGGGTGGCCGCGGTCGATGGCCAGCGCGTACTGGGTCAGGTCGTTGGTGCCGACACTGAAGAAGTCGACTTCGCGCGCCAGCACCGGGGCCAGCAGCGCCGCCGACGGCACCTCGACCATGATCCCCAGTTGCAGATCGGCGACCGGGAGTTCCTCGCGCAGGCGCAGCGCCATGTCACGCGCCGCGCGCCACTCTTCGACGAAACCGACCATCGGGAACATCACCCGCAGCGGGCGACCCTCGGCGGAGGCGAACAGCGCGCGCAGCTGGGTTTCCAGCACCTCGGGGCGTTGCAGGCTGAGGCGGATGCCGCGCAGGCCGAGGAACGGGTTTTCCTCCGCCGGCAGCGGCCAGTACGGCAGCGGCTTGTCGCCGCCGACGTCGAGGGTGCGCACCACCAGCGGGCGACCGTCGAGGGCATCCAGCGCGCGGCGGTATTCGATCTCCTGGCTCGCCTGTTCCGGCGCCGAGGCGTGCTGCATGAACACCAGCTCGGTGCGCAGCAGGCCGACGCCTTCGGCGCCCTGCTCCACCGCGGCAGCGGTATCGGCGGTGTCGCCGAGGTTGGCGGCGACCTCCACGACGCGGCCGTCCAAGGTCACTGCCGGTTGCAGGCGCTCGGCGTCGGCGCGGGCCTGGCGCTGGAGGCTGGCTTCGCGCTGGCGCCGGGCGATCTCCACGGCCTGCGCATCCGGCGCCACGCGCAGGGTGCCGCGCTCGCCATCCAGCAGCAGCGGCGTGTTCGGCGCCAGCGCGAGCACCGCCTCGCCGGCACCGACCACCGCGGGAATGCCCAGCGCGCGGGCGATGATCGCCGAATGCGCGGTGGCGCCGCCGCGCGCGGTGAGGATACCGGCGACACGGTCGCGATCCAGGCTGGCGACGTCCGAAGGCGCCACTTCGTCCATCACCAGGATGTAGGGTTGTTCAGGTTCGACCGGCGCCTCGACGCCCAGCAGGTGGCCGAGCACGCGCCGGCCGATGTCGCGCAGGTCCGCCGCGCGCTCCGCCAGCAGGGCGTCGTGCAGGGCTTCCTGGCGCTGCGCGGTGGCCTCGATCTCGCCGATCCAGGCGGCCTCGGCGCTGAGGCCCTCGTCGAGACGCACGCCAACGTCCTCCTGCAGGGCGGGGTCGCGCAGCATCGCCTGGTGGGTGATGAAGATTTCACGAATGCTGGCCTCGCTGCTGCGCTCCACCAGCGCCTGGATCTGCGCTACCACCTCGTCCAGCGCCTGCGCCAGACGCTGGCGCTCGACCGCCAGGCCCTGGCCACGCTGCGGAAAATCCATCTTCAGCGGCACGCGCACCAGCGCCGGCCCGATGGCGATGCCCGGTGCGGCAGCGACCGCCTGGATGCGTGCGCCGGCGGCCGGCGCCAGCGGTGGCGACACTTCGGCCGCCAGCGACACCCGCGCCTCGATGCTGGGCGGCGGGGCGACGGGCGTCTCCGGCAGCGGCTCGACCTCTTCGCCCAGCCCGGCACGCACCGCGGCCTCGACGGCGGGCAGCGCATCGGCGGCGATGGACGGCTCGGCGATAAACTCCAACTCCTGCCCACGGCGCGCGCCGAGGGCCAGCAGGCGACTCAGGCTTTTCGCCGAGACGCCGCGGCCGGGATCGCCGGGCAGGCGCACGCGCACGTCGCCATCGAAGGACTGCGCCAGCTCGCTGAGCACCTTCGCCGGACGCGCATGCAGGCCGTGGGCGTTGGCCAGGACAATACGCCGCGACGGCCAGTCCACCGGCACCTCGCCGCCAAGGGCTTCGAGCACGCTGCGGCTGGAGGTGGCCTGGCTGAATTCATGCCCGCGCCCCTCGATCAACAGGTCGCACAGGCGCTCGAGGGTCTGCCGCTGCGCCTCGCCGCGGCTGGCCAGGCAGAACAGCCCGGCAAGCGGCTGGGCGTCATGCTGCAGCGGAGTTTCCGGGGTGACGAAAGCCAGTCCGGGGCGGCTGACGCCCTCCTCGCCGTGCAGCAACCAGAGGCCGTCGCCGAGCGGCAGCGGTGGCTCGCGCAGCAGTCCGGCGGCGAATCCGGGACCGCCGCAGCCGGCCCTCTTCAGCAGGCGAATGCCTTGCCAGGCCAGGTCGTCGGCATCCTCGGCGGCGAGTCCCAGGCCGACCAGTTGGCTGTCCAGCGCCAGCTCCTGCGGCGCGCCGCGCAGCAGGGCGACCAGCGCCTCGGCATCCGGCGCATCGCGCAGCGCCTCGCTGAGATCGCCCTCGCCGAGGGCGCGGGTGAGCATCTGCAGCAGTTGCAGGTGTTCGTCGGAGCGCGCGGCAATGGCGATGGCGAGGTAGACGCGCTGGCCATTGCCCCAGTCGACGCCCGAGGGAAACTGCATCAGGCGCACCCCGGTGCTGATCACCTGGTCGCGGGTGTCCGGCGTACCGTGGGGAATCGCGATGCCCTGCCCGAGATACGTCGAGCCCTGCGCTTCGCGCGCCTGCATGCCCGCCAGATAGCCGGGCATCACCAAGCCATCCGCGACCAGCGTGTCGGCCAGGTTGCGCAGCGCGGTCTGCTTGTCCGGTGCGCGTTGCTGCATCTGGATGTGCGCGGCATTCAATTCGAGCATGTACGGGTCCTCTACGACGGCCAATGTCAGACAGGCCGCCTGCTGAATCGTTTCATCAAGGGTTGGCACGTTACCCCAGAATGGGTGAAGCTTTGAAGCCCGGCCCATCCAGCAGTATTGACCACAAGGACTCCGCCCACCGTGAAACTCAGCGATGTCGCCCGCCTGGCCGAGGTGTCCGTGACCACCGCCAGCTACGTGATCAACGGCCAGGCGGTGCAGCGCAGAATCAGCGCCGCCACCGTGGCGCGGGTGCGCGAGGTGGTCGAGCGCTACGGTTATCGTCCCGACCAGCAGGCCGCCGGCCTGCGACGCGGCCAGAGCCGCTGCCTGGGATTGATCATTCCGGACCTGGAAAACCCCAGCTACGCGCGCACCGCCAAGTTCCTCGAACAGCGCGCGCGGGCGGTCGGCTACCAGCTGCTGATCGCCAGCTCCGACGACGAGCCGGACAGCGAGCGCCAGCTGGTCGAACTGTTCCGTTCGCGGCGCTGCGACGCGCTGGTGGTCGCCAGTTGCCTGCCGCAGGACGACCCGACCTACGCGCAACTGGTCGACGCCGGCCTGCCGGTGATCGCCCTCGACCGCGCGCTCGACCCACGGCACATTCGCTCGGTGGTCAGCGACGACCAGCAGGCCGGCGCACTGCTCACCCGCACCCTGCTGGACCCGTTGCCCGCGCACGTGGCGCTGATCGGCGCGCGCCCCGAGCTGCCCATCAGCCAGGCACGCGAGGCGGGCTTTCGCGAGGGCCTGGACGGTTTCGCCGGCAAGCTGAGCGTGTTGCACGGCGCGGAGTTCAGCCGCGCGTGCGGGTGCGAACAGATGCAGGCGCTGCTGCGCGGCGGGCCGATGCCGGACGCGCTGATCACCACCGCCTACGTACTGCTGGAAGGTGTGCTGGAGGCGCTGCAGCACGACTTGCCGGACGTGCCGCCACCGCGCCTGGCGACCTTCGGCGACACCCGCTTGCTGGATTTCCTGCCGCTGCGGGTCAACGCGATCTCCCAGCAGCACGAGCGGCTCGCCGAGCGGATTCTTCACTGGGCGCTCCAGGCCATCGAACACGGCGCCTACCAACCGGGCCTGGAAGCGATTCCACGGGTGTTGAAGCAGCGCAGCCTTGGCGAAGGCGCCCGCTGATGCGCCTCATCGACACCCACAATCACCTGGACTTCCCGCCGTTCGACGACGATCGTGCCGCCGTGCTCGAACGCGCCCGCGCCCGCGGCGTCGAGCGGCAGGTGATCATCGGCGTCTACCAGGCGCACTGGCAGCGCCTCTGGGATCTGGTAAGCCGCGAGCCGGGGCTGTACGCGACCCTGGGCCTGCACCCCGCCTTCCTGCACAGGCATCGCCCGGAGCATCTCGCCGAACTGCGCGAGTGGCTAAAGCGCCTGGCCGGTGACGATCGGCTCTGCGCGATCGGCGAAGTGGGGCTGGATTACTACATCGAAAACCCGGACAAGCCGCGCCAGCAGGAACTCTTCGAGGCGCAGCTGGAGCTGGCCAACGAGTTCGAGCTGCCGGTGCTGCTGCACGTGCGCCGCGCCCATGCCGCGGTGGTGGCCACGCTCAAGCGCCTCCGGCCGGCACGCGGCGGCATCGCCCACGCCTTCAGCGGCAGTTACGAGGAAGCCCGCGAGTACATCAGGCTGGGATTCAGGCTCGGCCTCGGCGGCGCCGGCACCTGGCCGCAGGCCCTGCGCATGCACAAGGTGCTGCGCCAGTTGCCGCTGGACAGCATCGTGCTGGAAACCGACGCCCCGGACATCACCCCGCACGCCCACGCCGGCGAGCGCAACAGCCCGGAATTCCTCCCGGACATCTGCGTGGCGCTGGCGGAAATCAGAGGTGTCAGCCCCGAGGAACTGGCCGCCGCGAGCTATAGCAACAGCTGCGAACTGTTCGGCTGGAAATCCTGAAGGCTGGGCCGGCGCTGCCGGGGCCGGGCCTGCCAGCGTCGCCCGCTAGACCCTGAAGGCGCCGATCAGCTGCTTGAGATCGCCGACCAGCTCGGACAATTCGCGGCTGGCCCGCTCGGTCTGGCTCGCGCCTTCGGCGGTGCGCTCGCCTGCCTGGTTGATCTGCACGATGTTCTGATCGATATCGTGGGCCACGGCGGTCTGTTGCTCCGCCGCCGCGGCGATCTGCTGGTTCTGATCGACGATCATGCCCACCGCGCCGAGGATGTTCTCCAGCGCGCGCTGCACGCGGCCGGACTCGTCCACGGTGCCGTCGGCCATGCGGTGGCTGGCACTCATCGCCTTCACCGCCGCGCCGACACCGCCCTGCAGCCGGGCGATCATTTGCTCGATCTCCTCGGTGGACTGCTGGGTGCGCTTGGCGAGGTTGCGCACCTCGTCGGCGACCACCGCGAAGCCGCGCCCCTGCTCGCCCGCCCGCGCCGCTTCGATGGCGGCGTTGAGCGCCAGCAGGTTGGTCTGCTCGGCGATGCCCTTGATCACATCCAGCACGCGGCTTATCGACTGGCTGTCGCTGGCCAGCTGATTGATCACCAGCACCGACTGATCGATCTCGCCGGCGAGGCGCTGGATGCTGCCGACCTGGGATTCGACCAGTTCGCGCCCGCTGACGGTTTCCTCGTTGACGCTGTGGGCGCTGTCCACCGCCGCGGCGGCACTGCGCGCGACCTCCTGGGCGGTAGCCGACATCTGGTTCATCGCCGTGGCGACCTGCTCGATCTGGCTGCGCTGCCCTGCCACCGCCTGGTTGCTTTCGCCGGACACCACTTCCACGCGATCGGCCTGGCGCTCGACCTCCACGACGGTCAGCCCGACCCGCTGGATCAGGTCGTGAATCTTCACCACGGTGCCGTTGAACACCTGGCCCAACTCGCCCAGTTCGTCGGAGGTCTGCGCCTTGAAACTGGCGGTCATGTCGCCGGAGGCCACCTTGTCCATCACCCGGCCGAGGCTCTTGAGCGTGCTGCGCGTGGACACGTAGAAGCCGCCGTAGAGGTAGCCGATCAGCAGGAACACCGCGATCAGCGCCACCACCAGCAGCACCATCTGCCGGCGATGCTCGGCCAGGCGCTGCTGCAGTTCGCTCTCGAGAAAGCCCAGCGCGGCATCGCTCAACTGGTACGACTTGGCCATCTGCGCACTGAGGTCTTCGTAGTATTCCGGCCACGGCGTATCGAGGGTATCGGCCACGGTGATCTTGTCTTCGATCAGCGTGCTGGACTCCTTCAGGCTGCCACGACTCGCCTGCGCCAGACCCTGAAGGGCCGCGCGCGCGCCGGTACTGGTGGACAGCGCGTTTTCCAGCGCCACGGCGTATTCGCCGTCGAGTTTTTCCAGGACCGCGATCAGGTCGTCCATGCGGTTGCTGGCCGCCGAGTTGAGGAAGCCCAGCCCGAGGGAGTAGCTGCCGGTGGCGCGGGCCGCGCCCAGGGTATCGGTGACTTTCAGCGTGGAGGTGGTGACCAGTTCGGTCAGTTGGCGCACCGAGCGGTCCGGGTCCTGGCTCAGCCCCGCATCGGAGGCGACGAAGGCGATGAAGGCCTGCACGCGCCCGAGCTGCTGGTCGACCAGCGCCGACTTGTTCTGCAACGAGGTTTCCGCCTGGGCGGCCTTCAAGCCGGCCAGCAGTTCATCGCGCTTGGCGTTGAAGTCCTCGACCTGCTGGGTGGTTCCGCCCGCCGACTGCAGCGCGCCGATGGTTTCCACCAAGGTGTCCTGTAGCTGACTGATGCGCCGCTCGACATCGCCCGCGTTGCCGGACTGGCCGATCAGCGAATTGATTTCGACGAGGTTGCTCAGCGACTCGGTGTCGCGCTGGATGTTGAGGGTCCTGCCCAGCAGGTCGAGGCTGTCCAGCTCGATGCGGGTACCGATGAACTGATCGTAGGAGTCGCGCACCAGATAGAAGTTGGTGACGAGCATCGGCAGGAAGAACATCACGCTGATCAGGCTGAACTTCATCGCGAAACTCAGCCGGCTCATCAGGGCGATCGCCGGGTACAGAATGGTCTTCAATCGAATTCTCCCGATTATTTTTATGGTCGGCGGAGAAACAGCAGTTTTCGCTGAATGGGCGCTGCAGCTACCCAGGCACTTTCAGGGGCGCAGCCGGCAGCCGCGAAGCCTGTATACCTGATATCGGCGTTGCGATTTGTAACTTAAGGTTAAGCGTTTTGCCATCATTCACCAGACGCAGGTTGCACCTCGTAACTCAGGCTCACAGGAGCAGCGCGCGGATCGCCAGGGCGGCGTACCAAAGCACCGCCGAACGCACCAGCAGTTGCCAGAGAAGGTCGAGGCTGGCGACGCCCGGCTCGCCGACCAACGGCTCGCCGAGATCGCCGGCCGCCCGCCCCGCCCGCTCCAGCAACTGCTCGGCAGGAAGGTTCCAGTTGAGCAGCTCGTGCAGCAGCTCACGGCTGACGGCGATGAAGTTTCCGACCAGCGCGAAACTGGCCACCAGCACCCGCGCGGGGACAAAATCGAGGCCGTGGCGCAGCTGGACGGCACGCTCACGCAGCGCCGGGCCTTGCGCCTGCTCGGCGAGCAGCGCCACCAGCCGGTAACCCAGCGCCGCCACCGGCCCCAGCAGCGCGTACCAGAAGATCACGGCGAAGAAACCCTGATAGCCCTGCCACAACAGGTAGCGCTGCACGCGCCGCAGCAGCGAACCCGGCTCGCAGGCCTCGATGCCCATGTCGCGCTCGGCCACCAGCTCCGCTGCCACGGCGTCGCCACGGCGCCAGGCATCGCGGAACGGGCCGCAGGACTTCTGCACGTCGCCGCGCCCCAGGCTATAGATCAGCACCAGCAGATGCACCGGCAGAGCCAGCCATCCATAGGCGAGTGGTTGCAGGATCAGCAGCACCAGCGCCAGGACCAGCAGCGGCGGCAGGACCAGCAGGATCAGCCGCAGCCATGGCGTGCCCGCGTCGGTGCCGGAGTCGATCCGCGCCAGCAGCCTGAACCAGAGGCCATCGCGTTGGATGCGGTGGCGCACGCCGGACAGCTTTTCCACCAGCAGCGCGAGCAGCAGTACCAGAAAGCTCATTGCGTTGACTCCTCTGTCAGTGCCGCGCGCAGCCGCGGCCAGTCGAAGGCGCCGCCGGGGTCGGTCTTGCGGCCAGGCGCGATGTCGCTGTGGCCGACGATGCGCTCGGGGCGGATGGCCGGATAGGCCCTTCGCAGCTCACCAGTCAGCGTCGCCAGCGCGGCGTACTGGGCGTCGCTGTAGGCCAGGTCGTCGGTGCCTTCGAGTTCGATGCCGAGGGAGAAATCATTGCAGTTCTCGCGCCCCTCGAAGCGCGACACTCCGGCATGCCAGGCCCGGTCGCGGCAGGAGACGAACTGGAACACCGCGCCATCGCGCTCGATGAGGAAGTGCGCGGAAACCGTCAGGGAGCAGATATCGGCGAAATAGGGATGCTCGTTCGCGACCAGTTGATTGGCGAAGAACTGCTGCACCTTGCCGGTTCCGAACTGGCCCGGCGGCAGGCTGATGTTGTGAATGACCAGCAGGGATATTTCGCCGGACGGGCGAGCGTTGAAGTTGGGCGAAGGGCAATGCCGGACGCCTTCGAACCAGCCGCTGTGCGGATCCAGGTGCATGGGGGACTCCTCGACGAGTCGCCACTCTAGAGCAGGCTCCAGACCCACGCAAAGCCTGACGCGTGGAAGCGCCCCGCGCATGTCCAAAGGCCAGAAACGCAAAAGCCCGGAAGAATCGCACCGTTCGGAGAGCCTCTCCCTGGGTGCCCCTCATCCGGGCCTTGATTCAAGCGCGAGGAAACTAAGCGCCCTTGAGCCGCCGCAAGTTGCCGATTACCGACTCAAGCGCCCTGTCGAACAGAAGGGCGTCGTCCAGCAGGCGCACCGCGCCGCGGCGGAACTCGACGGCCAGGCCCATTCGCGTTTTCTCCAGCACCTTCATGCCGGTACGGTTGACGAAGATGTATTTGCCGGTCGGCTTGATTATCGCCGCCAGCTTGCAACGCAGCTTGTGGTCGGTGTCTTCCTGGATTTCCACCCAGCTACCCACCCGCAGGTTGTCCACTTGCTGAAAGGCTTCGTCGTGGTCAGGCAGGATCATCTCCGGCTCGGGCGCGCGGGTTTCGCCCGGTGCCAGCAGAACGATCTCCTCGACCACTTCGACCATCTGCGGCAGCTCGGCGAAGATCAGGTCTTCCCCCGCTTCATCACCGTCGGTCGCCGCACCGAGGTTGAGGATGTTGTCCTCGCCTGCCGCCGCCAGCGCGTTTCCGTCCGCGCCCTCGCCCTCCGGCTCCGGCCGCTTGAAGCGCTGGAACGCCTGGACATGCAGCGCTTCCAACTGGCTGAAAAACTCGCCGGTGGAAAATGGATCGAACGCGGCGCTGGTCAGCCCATCGCGCAGCGACTTGAGCAGCCCCGGAACCAGCTCGAGCAGACGCAGACGGTCTTCAGGCTCCTCGTGGGGCTCCACGCTCCAAACCAGGTCATCCATGGTCGACAGCACGGCCTTCCATTCTTCGGACTCACCACCGCTCTTCAGGTAAGTGAGCAGCATGACCTTACTCCACGCCTCCTGCAGCAGTCGCACCACGACTTCCGGCAGGGTCCTGCCAAGCAGCCGGTCGTTTAGCGCGCGCTCGACCTGATGACGCGCCAGCTCGGCACGCACACGCCCTTCCTCTGCATCGCGGGTGCGCTGCTCGAGCAGATCGCTGCGACGGCGCTCGTCACCGGTAAAGGCGACGAATTCGGAAAGCAGCTCGGAAAAGATCACCGGGTCATCGGTAAAGTCGTTCAGCAGACGCTGCACGATGTTTTCGATTTTCTGGTACAGGCTGTCGCGCTGGGCGTCATCCTGGTCACCCCAGCCGAGCGACGCCGAAGCGATCTCGTTCAGCAGCCGACGCGCCGGGTGGCTGCCGCGGCTGAAGAAGGTCTTGTCCAGCACCGCGACCTTGAGCATCGGGATCTGCAGGCGCGCGATCAGCGCCTTGAGCGAATCGGGAAGGGTGCGGTCATCGAGGATGAACTCGAACAGCATCGAAACCAGGTTGATGACGTCCTCGTCCACCTCGCCCACCACCCGAGCCCGGCCACTCTTGGCGCTGGCGCGACTGAGCAGCTGGCCGAGTTGCTGGCGCAGATCGAACTCGTCGCTGAGCTGCTGCGCCGGCTGCTGATGCTGCAAGTGCGAAAGCAGGCGGGTCAGGTCGTGACTGGAAATCGGCATCGCGTCCGCGGGCACTTCGTGGCGGTAGCTGATGCTGCCACGGGTCTGCGAAAGCAGTTCCTGCAACACGCCGAAAGCCTCCTGAACGTCTCCGGAGTACCCCTCGCCAGTAGTGAATGGACGCGCATCGCCGTCAGCCAGATAGCCACGGCTGGAAGGATTGCGGGTCTGCTGGCGGCGTTGCTGCGAGGTGTTCTTCAGATCCGGCAGCACGCCAGCGGCCACCAACGAATCGTTGGCCTCGACATAGAGTTCATCGAGACTGCTCAGCACGTACTTCTCGAACAGCTTGAGAACGATCAGCTTGACGCGGATCTCCACGCCGAGGCTGCGGCAGGCGTCGAGGAAGAATTCGCACAGTGCCGCGGGGCCAAGCGGATTGGTCTTGTCCTCGAGTTTCTTGCTGACCTGGGTGTTCAGGCGCGTCGTCAGGTGCCCGAGCGGACGGCTGGCGCGGCTGAGGACCTTGGCCACCATCGTGTCGATCGCCACGGACTCTTCCAGTTCATCGTTCTGCACCAGGGTGAGACTGTCGAAAGACACCGAATCAAACTGCGGCGCCTTGCCGATTTCATACTGGTTAAGATTGGCAAAGGCCGCGAAGAGCTTCTCCAGGAAGCCCCGTTCGATGCTCTTGCGCTTCAGACGGAGGTCACGCATGGCTTCGAAGAAGGAATTCTGCTCGGCGTTGCTGGTGGCCCGATCGGCCATCTCGAACAGCGTGTCATCGGCGTTATCGAACAATGCCTGCAGAGCCACCTTCAGCTGCTGTGAAGATTTGTCGCGAACCTTGGCAAGCGCGAACGGCAACCTCCCCGCAGACTGGGATGCCTCAGGTAAAGCCTTGCTGAGTTGTACTACCTTCGCGTCGTTCTTCATTACGTCTCTCCTGCAGACAAGACACCGGGTGCGGTGCGCATTGCCCAGCGTGGAACTGGCGTCATCCGTAACGTCAATCTCATGGCGTCAATGTAACCACAGCTTATCGAGACCACGTGACGCAACCAAGCACTGCCTTCTCAGATACGGACCTCTGTCACAGATGTAAAGCTGTTTACAGCTGAACGGCAATCTTTATACGACCATTGAAATACAAAAAAATGCCGTAAGGTCATGCACATAGTCCCCGTCGCTCCGCCCCCCTATAATCCGGCCATTCCCGCACCGGAGCCACCCATGCCGAACCTCGTCCTCGCCGACCTCACCGCCGAAATCGAAGCCAACGCACGACGCGCACTGAGCGAAGACATCGGCAATGGCGACATCACTGCCCAGTTGATCCCCGCCGAACGCATGGCGCACGCCACTATCATTACCCGGGACGACGCCGTCATCGCCGGTAGCGCCTGGGTCGATGCGGTCTTTCGCCTGGTCGATCCGCGCGTCGCCGTGCACTGGCAGGTCAGCGACGGTGAGCGTGTACGGCCCAATCAGGCACTCTTCCATCTTGAAGGTCCCGCCCGCGCGCTGCTCAGCGGCGAACGCAGCGCTTTGAACTTCCTCCAGGCGCTTTCCGCCGTAGCGACTCGCAGCCGCAGCTATGCCGACATGGTCGCGGGCACCCAGGTCAAGTTGCTGGATACCCGCAAGACCCTTCCGGGCCTGCGTCTGGCGCAGAAGTACGCCGTCACCTGCGGCGGTTGCCATAACCACCGTATCGGCCTTTACGATGCGTTCTTGATCAAGGAAAACCATATCGCCGCCTGCGGGGGAGTCGCCGCCGCCATTTCCGCCGCGCACAAGATCGCCCCGGGCAAACCGGTGGAAATAGAAGTAGAAAACCTGGAAGAACTGCAGGAAGCGCTCGATGCCGGCGCCGACATCGTCATGCTCGACGAACTCAGCCTGGACGACATGCGCACAGCGGTACGCCTCACCAAAGGCAAAGCCAAGCTCGAAGCCTCGGGCGGCATCAACGACCGCACCCTGCGCGCCATCGCCGAAACCGGTGTCGACTACATCTCCCTCGGCACACTGACCAAGGACATAAAAGCCGTAGACCTGTCGATGCGTCTGCATCTATAACCCGAGCCACAAAATGACACCGCCCCGCTACCGACCTTGAGCGCCTGCCGCAAAGACGGCGCAAAACCGGCGACCTTGGGGCATGGCCGGCCGCAAGTACCGGATCGGCCGCCGCGCCCCAGACGACGCGGCGATCCTCCCTGGACCGCCGTTAATCGCGCCGTCGGGGACAAACTGGGCGCCGACCCTCACCGGCAACGGTACTCGCAGGTCGCAAGCCGTTCACGCCACCTTCGGCGCCCACCAGCACAACGGTTGTCGTTCAACAGCGGTTACAGGTTTTGATGCCTAGGACGGTATAGACGGGGCAGAAACGGAAAACCCCGGTAGCCAGCGGCACCAGGCCTATCCAGCCCCACATGCCGATCACGCCAAACTGGCTCAGGCCAATCAGAAGCAGGCCGGCAACGATGCGCAGGCTACGGTCGACGATTCCAACGTTCACGTTCATGGCGTTCTCCCTAGCGATGGTCGCGCCGGGTCTCCAGCGCGGTAAACAACAGCATTCCGGCCAGCATGGCCAGCATGAATACGCTCACTTGCCAGTGCCCCGTCAGCAGAATTGCGACCGCGGGGCCAGGACAGATGCCCGCGATCCCCCAACCAACGCCGAACAGCAGGCTTCCGCCCATCAGGCGAGGGTCCAACTCACGCTTGGTCGGTAGCTGCATTGGCCGCCCCAGCAGCGTACTGGCCCGTTGGCGTGCCCAGTTTAGCGGCCCGACGGCTACGCCAATCGCCCCGACCATGACCAGCGCCAGGGACGGGTCCCAGGCACCGGTCAGATCCAGGAAGTGGAGCACTTTGCTCGGATTGGCCATACCCGCCAGAAGCAGGCCCATGCCGAAGAGCAGTCCCGCGATGAATGCAGTCAACTTGATCATGTCCACCCCAGCAGGTGACGCAAGACAAACACGGTGGCGAAACCACTGAGCATGAAACAGGCGGTGGCGACCATCGATCGCGGCGAGAGGCGCGCCAGGCCGCATACCCCATGGCCACTCGTGCAACCTGAACCGTACCCGGTGCCGATACCCACCAATACGCCGGCGACGACGAGTTCGAACCAGCCACCCTGGAACTCGATCTGCGGAAGCGCTGCGAACAGGCTCCATAGAAGCGGCGCCACGAGCAGGCCCAGGAGAAACAGCGCTTTCTCGCTCACCCCCTCGCTGCCGCGCCGCAAAAGGCTGCCGATCAGCCCGCTGATGCCAGCGATACGCCCGTTGGCCACGGCGAACAGACTGGCTGCCAGGCCAATCAATGCGCCGCCGGCAAGCGATGACCAGGGGGTGAAGCCAGACCAGTCGATGCTCACGAGACTTCTCCGGCGCAGAACCGATGCGCGGTTTGGATTACCGACCGTACCGCCGCCCTGCAGACGTGACAGGACGCCTGTTTTTCCGCACCGGAGGAGCCTTCGCAGTGAAGCGCCGCTGGCCGTTGAGCGCGCATCGGTTGCCGCGGGACCGGCCAGAACGCCGGGAACCCCGGCTCCGGTAGTTTCTCCATCAGCGGTATTTTCCCGATCACTGTTCGGAAAGTGGGCAATCCCACGCCACGTTGAGCGGGATTTTCAGATAGCGCCTACCATTCGATTCAGGCTCAGGCAGGTGTCCGGCCCGGATGTTGACCTGGACGGAGGGCAGGAAGAGTGCCGGCATCTCCATCGACGCATCGCGCTTGTTGCGCATCGCCACGAACGCCTCCTCACTGATGCCGTTTTGCACATGTATGTTGTGGCTGCGCTGGTCGGCCACGGTGCTGGCGAACTGCACCTCACGACCGTCAGGTTGGTAGTCGTGGCACACGTACAGCGAGGTGTTGCCCGGCAGACTCAGCACCCTGTTGATCGATTGGAACAGCGTGCGCGCATCGCCGCCGGGGAAGTCACAGCGCGCAGTACCGTAGTCGGGCATGAACAAGGTATCGCCGATGAATGCAGCGGTTTCGATGCCGTCGCTGATCAAATAAGTCATACAGGCGGGCGTATGTCCCGGCGTATGGAGCGCGCGGCATTGCAGCGTACCGATGGAAAACGGCTCGTCATTGACGAACAGGTGATCGAACTGGCTACCGTCGCGGGCCATATCGGGCCCCGTATCGAGCAGCGCGCCGAATACTTGTTGCACAGTAGAAACATGACGGCCGATGCCTATCTTTCCACCGAGCTTTTCCTTCAGATACGGTGCGGCCGTCAGGTGGTCGGCGTGGATGTGGGTCTCGAGAATCCAGCCGACTTTGGCGTCGAGCTCGGCCACTCTCGCCACTAATTTGTCGGCAGACGTGGTGCTCGTGTGACCGGACTTGGGATCGTAGTCGAGTACGCTGTCCACCAACGCACAGTGGTTGGACGCTTTATCAAGCACCAGGTAGCTCACGGTATGGGTAACAGGATCGAAGAATCCTTCGACGTGAAGCTTTACTTTCATGGCCTGTCTCCCAAGAAGCGCCTGCCGAAATTGTGAACGCTGATTACCGGTATCGCAATAAACAGGCCAGCCCTAAGCCATCGACAGAAGAACCATTAACATACTGATATATAAAGATTATATTTTCTAACCAGGTTCTTTGTATTTCTCAACCCGCCCAAACCGCTGCCAATGACAGTGCTTGTTGACAGCAGTGGCAGCGCCACAACAGCATGGATGGATTATCGGGAGCCACCATGAACACCATCCTGCCTACCCCGAATAGCTCGCGCTCACGCACGGATCAGGTGCAGTCACTTGTTTCCTTTCTCGAGCACGAACCACAACCAATGATCGTGCTCGATCCGCAGTACAACATCCTGGCGGCCAACACGGCCTACCGGCGACAGTTCGGCAGCGCGACCAACCCCTTCATTGGGCATAAGTGCTATCAGATCTCCCATCATTACGATGTCCCTTGTGATCAGGCGGGTGAGCATTGCCCGATGAAAAAGGCGCAGGAAATGCGCGGTCCGGATCGTGTTCTACACATTCACCACACGCCTCGGGGACCTGAGCATGTCGACGTCGAGTTGCGTCCGATTCTGGACGAACATGGCGTGATAACCGCCTACGTGGAGCGTCTTACACTGGTCCGCAGCGCCTCGGCGCGCCCCAGCAGCGAGGGATTGGTCGGTCGCTCGCCCGCCTTCAACCTCGCCCTTTCGGAACTGCAGCGGGTGGCTCCGTCCATGCTGCCGGTCCTGCTGCTGGGCGAGTCAGGTACGGGCAAAGAGCTGTTCGCCCGCGCCGTACACGAAACCAGCGAGCGGGCCAGCGGCCCCTTCGTAATCGTTGACTGCTCCGGATTGACCGAAACCCTGTTTGAGAGCGAACTGTTCGGCCATGAAAAAGGCGCCTTCACCGGCGCCACCACACGCAAGCCGGGCCTGGTCGAAACCGCCCAGGGCGGCACGTTGTTTCTCGACGAGATCGGCGATGTCCCGCTGGCCATGCAGGTGAAACTGTTGCGCCTGATCGAGTCGAGCACCTATCGCCGCGTTGGCAGTGTCGAAACCCATCACGCCAACTTCAGACTGGTTGCCGCAACCCACAAGTCATTGGAAAAAATGATGGAGAACGGTGAGTTCAGGCAGGACCTGTACTACCGCATCAGTGCCTTTCCCATCCGCTTGCCACCCCTGCGCAAGCGGGTTGAAGACATCGGCCTGCTGGCGAACTCATTTCTGCAACGGGCCGGTTCGGGCAAGCGCCGGCTGACGATGGATGCCGATGCCCTGGCGGAATTGCAGCGACTTCCCTGGCCCGGCAACATCCGCGAACTTCGCAACGTGCTGGAACGAGCCAGTCTGTTCGCTGACGATGGCGTGATTCGCTGCAAAGACCTGCCCCGGAAATCCGTAATGATGCCTCCGCCCCTCCCCCGCTCGACCCCGCCAGACGGCGACATGCTGGCACAGGCGCTCGCCACGTTTAAGGGAACCCGCAGCGAACTGGCCAAGCACCTGGGCATTAGCGACCGAACGTTGTACCGACGTCTGAAGGAGCAAGGACTGGCCAGGTAGCTCGTGCTCCCCTACGCGAACTGCCAAACACCGCCAAGCCTGTCAGGCTGGCAGTAAATCTAACTGCCAGGGTGTTACGCGCGCGCCTGAGGTAGCCAGTAACTGACTGTTTCTAAACGATAAAATCAACAATCTTGGGCTTGGCATGGCGCGTGCTCAGCTCACCGTCATGAACCTTTCCGACAAACGCCTGCGCCACCCTCTCCTGACCGCCGTGCTGCTTAAGCTACTGCTGCTGGCGCTGCTTTGGTGGTTGTTCATCCGGGATTCGTACGTCAGCGTCGACGCGAACGGCATCGCCAACAGATTCGGTGTACCTACCTCGACTCAAGGGGCAAGCAAGTGATCTCAGAACAACTGGTGGATATGTCCAGGCTGCAGTTTGCGGCCACTGCGCTTTACCACTTCCTTTTTGTACCGCTGACGGTTGGCATGGTGTGGCTGCTGGTCATCATGGAAAGCGTCTACGTGATGACCGGGAAGGTCATCTGGAAAGACATGACGCGCTTCTGGGGCAAGCTGTTCGGCATCAACTTCGCCCTCGGCGTGACGACAGGCATCACCCTGGAGTTCCAGTTCGGAACCAACTGGGCGTACTACTCGCATTACGTGGGCGACATCTTCGGCGCCCCGCTTGCCATTGAAGGCCTGATGGCGTTCTTCCTCGAATCGACCATGATCGGGCTGTTCTTCTTCGGCTGGGAGCGCTTGAAGAAAGAACACCACCTGCTGGTCACACTGCTGATGGCCATCGGCACGAACCTTTCCGCGCTATGGATCCTCGTCGCCAATGGGTGGATGCAGAACCCGGTAGGTTCGGAGTTCAGCTACATCACCATGCGCATGGAGATGGTCGATTTCTGGGCGGTCGTTTTCAACCCGGTTGCGCAGGCCAAGTTCGTGCATACCGTCTCGGCCGGTTACGTCACTGGTTCGATGTTCGTGCTGTCGATTTCCAGCTGGTATTTGCTGAGTAATCGTGACGTCGAGTTTGCCAAACGCAGCTTCCGGGTGGCGGCCGCGTTCGGCCTGGCATCAGTGCTGAGCGTGATCGTGCTGGGTGACGAGTCGGGCTACACGGTCGGCGAGGCGCAACAGACCAAGATGGCGGCCATGGAGGCCTCATGGGAGACCAAGCCCGCACCAGCGGGCCTCACACTAGTGGCCAGCATCAACGAAGACGAGTCCCGCAACGACTGGGAAGTCGAAGTGCCCTGGGTAATGGGCCTGATTGGCACCCGATCGCTCAGCAAGCAAATCCCCGGCATCCACGACATCAAGGAAAAAAACCGCGCTCGCATTCTCCGAGGCATTACGGCCGTAAATGCGCTTGAAGCCCTACGGGCCGATCGCAGCGACTCGACGGCTTTCCAGACATTCGAAGCATACAAAGCCGATCTGGGCTTTGGCCTGCTCCTCAAGAAGTACGTCGAGGATGTCAATCAGGCCACGCCGGCCATTATCGAAAAAGCGGTGAACGATACCGTACCGCGTGTAACCCCTATGTTCTGGGCATTCCGGGTCATGGTGGGCCTGGGTTTCACCATGCTTGCGCTCTTCGGGCTCGCCTTCTGGCGCACCTTGAAACCGATCAGCACGGAAAAACGCGGCTTGCTGCGCTGGGCACTGTGCATGCTGCCGGCGCCCTGGATTGCCTGTGAACTGGGCTGGTTCGTCGCCGAATACGGTCGCCAGCCATGGACCATCTATGGCGTGCTGCCGACTCACATGAGTGTCTCCACGCTCAGCGTCGGCAGCCTGTACGGCTCGCTGGCGGGCTTCGTCGTTTTCTACACCGGGCTGCTGATGGTCGAAATGTTCCTGATGATCAAGTTCGCCCGCCAGGGCCCCGGCAGTCTCGGTACCGGCCGGTATGTTCAGGACGCCCACATGGAGGAACTCCGCCATGCTTGATTACTTCACCCTGAAAATTATCTGGTGGGCGCTGGTCGGCGTGTTGCTGATCGGCTTCGCCATCATGGACGGCCACGACATGGGCGTTGGCACACTGCTCCCCTTTGTCGGCCGCGACGACCTGGAGCGGCGGGTTGTCATTAATACCGTCGGCCCCCATTGGGACGGCAATCAGGTTTGGTTCATCACGGCAGGCGGCGCATTGTTCGCCGCGTGGCCCGTGGTATATGCCACCGCGTTCAGCGGATTCTATTGGGCGATGATTCTGGTCCTATGGGCACTGTTCTTCCGCCCGGTAGGTTTCGACTATCGCAGCAAGATCCACAACGCCACCTGGCGCAGCACCTGGGACTGGGGGCTTTTTGTCGGCGGGGCCGTCCCTCCCCTGGTATTCGGCATCGCCTTCGGCAACCTGCTGCAAGGCGTACCGTTCCAATTCAACGATCTTCTGGTCTCGACCTATACCGGGAGTTTCTGGCAACTGCTGAATCCCTTCGCGCTGCTGACCGGCATCGTGAGTAGCGCGATGATCACCTTGCAGGGCGGTACTTATCTGGCACACCGCACGGAAGGTGTCATCCAGACCCGGGCAATCAACGGTGCGACGGCAGCGGCAATCGTATTGGCCTGCGCGTTTCTGGCAGCCGGCATCTGGCTGCAATGGATCGACGGTTATCGCATTACATCGGCGGTCGATACCGCCGGACTGCCCGATATTCTCAACAAGACCGTGGTGCGCGAGGCGGGCGCCTGGATGGCCAACTATGGCCATTACCCCGTGTTGTGGCTGTTACCCGCACTGGCTTTGGTAGGCGCAGTAGGCGCCGCCATCCTGCTGATGAGGCGCCGCACGCTTGCGGCGTTCGTTGCCTCGTCGCTTGCCGTGATCGCCGTCATCGGCACGGCGGGCGTCTCGATGTTCCCCTTCATCATGCCGTCATCAACGGTACCTGCGGCAAGCCTCACCGTGTGGGACAGCGTCTCCAGTCATCTATGCCTGGCCATCATGTTCTGGGCCACGTTGATCTTCATGCCGATGATCGTGATTTACACGTCGTGGGCCTACCGCGTGATGCGCGGCAAGGTCACCGTCGCACAGATACGGGCCAACGAACATTCGGCCTACTAGAGCCGCAAAGGAGTCAACGACATGTGGTATTTCGCTTGGATGCTGGGAGTTGGATTTGCCCTGCTGCTCGCCATATTGAATGCGATGTGGGGTGAGAACGAAGTCGGCCGGGCCTCGAACGACAACCACGAGGCTCCGTCATGAGACCGGATGCCACCGTCGCGCCAAGCTCCCGTATTCATCCCCCCAGCCTGGTCCTCGCCGTGGCGCTCATGCTCGCCTGCACGCTCTATCCGCCGATGCTGACAGGCTTCGATGGTCAGGCAGACCGTACCCTGGCCACGGCACTTTTCGCCGCCATGAGTGTGGCCTTTGTAAGAGGGGTAGGCTTCGTCCCGCGCGGACGCGTCTGGCGCTGCCTTTTCTCGGGCCGGGCCTGCCTGGCGGCGCTTGCACTCGCCGGCGTGGCAAAGCTCCTCCAATGAGCCACAGCCGGCCGCCACCCAGAGCGCCCGGCTCAACCAGCCCGCAGTGAAATCGGTAAACCCGCAGGAGAACGACGCAATGAAAAAGGCCAGCATCGCTGCTGGCCTTCTGCTGGGTGGTGCCGGAGACAGGAATCGAACCTGCGACCTTCGCGTTACGAGTGCGCTGCTCTACCTACTGAGCTACACCGGCGGCGGGCGGGAAATTAGCATTGTCGCGCGGCCGATTCAACCGATAAAGGTGCCCGGAACCACTAGCCCCGCTCGCGCGAATGAACCGGCTACCGGATAAGCTCGCAGGAAATCATCCGCCGACGAAACGCCCGCATGTGGGATGACTGGCCTGACGAACCCATGCCTTGTTGAAGAGTGAAATACGCGGACACGCCCGCAACGCTTTCTGCCCGAACGGGCATACCATGCCCATTCCCAACCCCACACAGCAGAACGCCCCGCACGAAGGCGAGGCGTTTGGTGCAGCGGTAGGTGTCACGGTAGCGCCTCCGGCGATTCCAGCCTACGCAACATGTATGCAGCCCCTACTTAGGGAGAATAGCTATTAACTCTGAGAGCTGAGGATATTGACGCTCCATTTCCCTCAACGCCACAACACCCTCACCATAACTTTCGTCACCATACATATTCAACAAAATGAGCATCTCGTGAGCAGCCTCCGAGGCTCGCCCGTTTAGTCCCAAGGCCAACGCATATCTAAAGATACTTGAGGAATAAGGATATCGATGAGAAATCCTCCTCATAAATTCGATATCGTCATCCGTCATCCCTTGGGTAGCGGGAGTCCTAGCGAAACGTATGTAACCGCTGACCTGATCTAAAAAGAATACATCCGGAGCAATTTCATCATGCACGACACTGCCTATTCTCGCACTTTCGAAGCGCATAAGACGATAATCCTCCTCGACCCGAAGATACTCAATACCAAAATAACAAAGCAAACCCAACGAAACGACAGCCAATCCGTGCACGTATCGGGCGTCTACCGAAAACGAAGAGGCAGAGCGTGCCTCGACCTCTAAAACACCCAGGAGAATTCCTATAGGGAACAAAAAGAATGCGTAGGCAAACGGATATTCAAGCATTGAATGAACGCCAAAAAACCCTATAGCAAGAAAACCGAAAAGCGCCTCCGAACTTCTACCACGAATCACAAGCCTCACAAGAAAAAAGCATAATACTGCCCAAAGAAAAAAGCCCGGGACCAACCCGTTCCACACCAAGACGTCAAGAAATACATTATGGCTATATTCAGTTATTGGAATTCCTCCATGAATAGCCGCGACCGACATCTGCGCAACACTGACCTGCCCCCAGCCATACCCCCAAAATGGTCCATCTTTTATTGCGCTCAATATCTGAACCCAAAGATCCCACCTTTGCATCCCACCGATTCTATCTAGCGCTCCCGAAGCCACAATACCCAACCGATCGGATAATACAGGGACAGCAAAGAATAGACTTATGTAGACCAAGAAAAAGAGACATACCGACCGCTCTCTTACTCGGACTTTACCTCTCGCCCAGAAAGCCCATGCAACGGCAAAAAAACCTCCTATAAAAGGAGTACGCGACTGACTCAACGCTACGCCAAATAAAAGGAACAAGACCAACAAACATGAAACATAACCCCCAATGCGCCTCTTATCAAAAAGATAAGCCACTCCAGCTACCGCTAGGAGTAGAAAAGAAGCGTAATTGTTCGGCTGGGCAAAATTTGCAAAAGGCCTACCACCACGACGAAGGTCCACGACCCATAAGCTACTATCAAATTGAAGCCACTGCCGGAGAGAAATCCAAACAGCGAGAAATGACGCAAACAAAACCACCGAAAAGAAAAATAATAGTATTTTCTCAGAAGCAAAAATCTCAGATGCCAAATTACGCGAAATAAAAATAGAAAAAGCAAAGACAAGAACATAGAAAAAATACACCACGGCATCGCCACGGAACCAGACAATCCCATGCATCCATTGCAGGACTGGAAAAAAAGAAACAATAACGACAAAAATTTCAAACCACGTAAAGCCCACTCGACCGCGAACACAGAGCGCCAGTAGAAAAACGCCAAAGAATGAAACAATGTCCTGGCAAAAACCCAACCATGGCGCGCTGTGATTTGGTAACAGCCAGGAAATAAAAAACGAAAAGCCAGAAAGAGAAATACAGTAACCCCTAAAACCCATAGAACTTGAAAAATATTTCGACATATCCTCCCCCAAAAAAAAGCCCCGCATTAGCAGGGCTTTAAATTCACTCTATTTATTTGCAGCTAGACGGCACATATTTGGAGTCCAAGTCAGAGCTGCACTTCCAAGCTACGATAGGTTGAAGAGAGCTAGACACAAAGCTGTTCGAGGTAGCAGCGGTTGTCGCAGCGGCATCAATATACGGAGTGAGTCTGATAACTTTAGTATCAATCCCGGTACCTATGCCCTGGATTGTCGCAGTAACAACGCCAGCAGTAGATGTATTAAGGGCACCAACATAGCGTGATTTGGGGCTATTACTTTCTCCGCAACCAAAGCCGTTGGCAGACGGAGTAGAGGAGAGCCCCGTCTGGGACGCCTCGGTAATTGCAGTACGGCAACCAGAGACGGCCAATACAGCTTCAGATATTTTTGCCCGAGCTGTGTAATCCTGATAAGCCGGTAGCGCAATCGACGCCAGAATCCCGATAATCGCCACAACGATCATTAATTCAATAAGGGTGAAGCCTTTTTGAGCTTTCATGCTTTTCTCCATAGTTGTCAGGCCTGAAGACCTGAATGGGTGATAGCAGCTTCCATGCCACAGGCCGCAATGCACGGGTGGCGCCTCCTCTTCGCGCTATCTCATCCGCTGCTGGCAATGCAAAACGTCCCAAAGTGACGATTTCTGTCAGCTCACCGTTGTGCATTTGGCAGCCCCTTGCGTCTGCGCTATAAGGGCAGGCATTACCGCGAGGCAGGCTCAATGAACGATATCGTCCAACTTTCCGGCTTGGCCAGGCAGATGGTGCTGGCCGAGATTCTCAGCGAGAAAACCGCCCAGCAGGCCCAGCAGCAGTCGCAGCGCAACAAGCTGTCGCTGGTGACCTACGTGGTGCAGAACAAGCTGGCGAAGAGTCGCGACGTGGCGGAGCTGGCGGCCGAGCAATTCGGTATCTCCCTGTTCGACCTCAGCAGCATCGATAAAGAGGGCCAACCCCGGGAACTGGTCAGCGAGAAGCTGGTGCGCCAGCACCGGGCATTGCCGCTCTGGCGCCGCGGCAACAAGCTATTCGTCGCGGTTTCCGACCCCTCCAATCATCAGGCGATCACCGATATCCAGTTCAGCACGGGGCTGACCACCGAAGCGATCCTAGTGGAAGACGATAAGCTGGGGAATGCCATCGAACAGATGTTCGAGGCGGTATCCAGCGGACTAGATGGCTTGGCCGACATGGACATGGAGGCGCTGGATATAGAGAGCGCCAGCGAGGACAAGCCCGTTACCGAGGGTGGTGATGCGGATGACGCGCCGGTGGTCCGCTTCGTAAACAAGATGCTCTTGGATGCAATCAAAGGCGGCTCATCCGACTTGCACTTCGAGCCCTACGAGAAAACCTATCGCGTGCGCCTGCGCACCGACGGCATCCTGCATGAAGCTGCGCGCCCGCCGATCCAGTTGGCCAGCCGGATTTCCGCACGACTCAAGGTGATGGCTGGCCTGGATATCTCCGAACGGCGCAAGCCGCAGGATGGCCGCATCAAGATGCGCATTTCCAAGACCAAGGCCATCGACTTCCGGGTGAATACCTTGCCCACCTTATGGGGCGAGAAGATCGTGATGCGAATCCTCGACCCGACCAGCGCACAGTTGGGTATCGATGCGCTCGGTTATGAAGAGGACCAGAAAGAGCTGTATCTGAAAGCGTTGGCGCAGCCGCAAGGCATGATCCTGGTGACCGGCCCCACGGGCTCGGGCAAGACGGTTTCGCTGTATACCGGGATCAACATTCTCAACACCGTGGACATCAATATTTCCACGGCGGAAGACCCGGTGGAGATCAATCTCGAAGGCATCAACCAGGTCAACGTCAATCCACGCCAGGGGATGGACTTCGCTCAGGCATTGCGTGCCTTCCTTCGTCAGGACCCGGACGTCATCATGGTCGGCGAGATTCGCGATCTGGAAACCGCGGAAATCGCCATCAAGGCCGCGCAAACCGGGCACATGGTGATGTCCACGCTACACACCAACAGTGCCGCGGAAACCCTAACTCGATTGCGCAACATGGGCGTGGCCGCGTTCAACATTGCCACCTCGGTCAACCTGATCATTGCTCAACGCCTGGCCCGCAAGCTGTGTCCCGTATGCAAGAAGGAAGTGGAAGTACCACGCGACACGCTGATTGCGGAAGGCTTCCCGGAAGACAAGATCGGCACCTTCAAAATCTATGCGCCAGTTGGCTGCGACAATTGCAAGCACGGCTACAAGGGCCGTGTCGGTATTTATGAAGTAGTTAAAAACACGCCATCCTTGCAGCGGATTATCATGGAGGAAGGCAACTCCATCGATATCGCCGCGCAGATGCGTGAAGACGGCTTCAACGATCTGCGCACCTCGGGCCTGCTCAAGGCCATGCAAGGTGTGACCAGCCTCGAAGAAGTCAACCGCGTGACCAAGGACTAATCATGGCGCAGAAAGCAATCAAGACCAACCTGTTCACATGGGAAGGGATGGACAGGAAAGGCACCAAGGTCAAGGGGGAGTTGAGTGGTATAAATCCTGCGCTGGTCAAAGCCCAGCTTCGCAAGCAAGGCATCAACCCGACCAAAGTACGCAAGAAGGGTTTTTCCTTCAGTACGGGCAAAAAGATAAAGCCGATGGACATCGCATTGTTCACCCGGCAGATGGCGACCATGATGAAGGCAGGGGTTCCCTTGCTGTCGTCCTTCGACATCATCATGGACGGGCAAGATAATCCGAACATGCGCAAGCTGATCGACGAGATAAAACAGGAAGTAGCAGCAGGCAACAGTTTTGCCAATTCGTTGCGCAAGAAACCTCAGTATTTCGATGATCTTTATTGCAACCTGGTCGATTCCGGCGAACAGTCCGGTGCACTGGAAACGCTGCTTGACCGCGTCGCTACCTATAAAGAGAAGACTGAGTTGCTGAAGAAGAAAATCAAGAAGGCAATGAACTATCCCATTGCAGTCGTGGCGGTCGCCATCGTTGTTTCCGCCATTCTGCTGATCAAAGTCGTCCCGCAGTTCCAGTCCGTATTTGCCAACTTCGGCGCAGAGCTACCTACCTTTACATTGATGGTGATCGGACTTTCCGAAGCCTTGCAAGAGTGGTGGTACCTGGTACTGATCGCCATGTTTGGGTTGGGCTTTGCGTTCAAGGAGGCGCATAAGCGTTCGCAAAAATTTCGAGACAGCGTTGATCGTGGCGTGCTCAAGCTCCCCATTGTGGGGGACATTCTCTACAAATCGTCGCTTGCCCGTTATGCACGCACCCTCGCCACTACATTCGCGGCCGGCGTTCCGCTGGTGGACGCCCTGGACTCCGTATCCGGCGCAACCGGCAACGTGGTGTTCAAGAATGCGGTGAACAGAGTAAAAGCCGATGTCTCCACCGGCATGCAGCTCAACTTCGCGATGCGCACCACAGGCGTCTTTCCCGCCATGGCCATTCAGATGACCGCCATCGGCGAAGAGTCTGGCGCCCTGGATTCGATGCTGGACAAGGTCGCGACCTTCTACGAAGAAGAAGTCGACAACAAGGTCGACGGGCTGACCGCGCTCATGGAGCCGATGATCATGGCCGTACTGGGCGTACTGGTAGGTGGCTTGATCATTGCGATGTACTTGCCGATTTTCCAACTGGGCTCCGTCGTCTGATGCCGTTGCTCGACTTCCTGGCCAGCCATGCGCTGGCCTTTGTTTTCTGTGCGGGGGTGTTGGGGCTGCTGGTGGGCAGCTTTCTCAACGTCGTGGTTTATCGTTTGCCGGTGATGCTGGAGCGGGAGTGGAAGGCGCAGGCCCGGGAAATCCTGGAATTGCCTGCAGAAACGCCACAAAAACCGTTCAACCTCGTGCTGCCGAATTCCCATTGTCCTCACTGCGAGCATGAAATAGAGGCCTGGGAAAACGTTCCACTGCTCAGCTATCTGGCGCTGGGGGGCAAGTGCTCCAGCTGCAAATCGCCGATCAGCAAGCGTTATCCCCTGGTGGAGTTGGCTTGCGGCCTGCTGTCGGGCTACGTGGCGTGGCATTTCGGGCTGTCCTGGCAGACCGGCGGGATGTTGCTGCTGACCTGGAGCCTGCTGGCGATGAGCCTGATCGATGTCGATCACCAGCTGTTGCCCGATGCCATCGTATTACCGCTGCTCTGGCTGGGACTGATCGCCAACAACTACGGGCTCTTCGCGAACGCTACGGACGCACTCTGGGGCGCAGTTGCGGGGTACCTGAGCCTATGGTCGGTGTACTGGCTGTTCAAGCTCGTCACCGGCAAGGAAGGCATGGGCTATGGAGACTTCAAACTGCTGGCGATGCTGGGTGCCTGGGGCGGCTGGCAGATACTGCCGTTGACCATCCTCCTGTCGTCGCTGGTGGGGGCCATCCTCGGCATCGTCACCCTGCGCCTGCGCAAGTCCGAGGCCAGTACGCCGATTCCCTTTGGTCCGTATCTCGCGATTGCCGGTTGGATTGCCCTGCTCTGGGGTGATCAAATAACCGGCTCCTATCTGCAGTTCGCCGGATTCCGATGACTTCCCTGCCCTCTTCGGCTCTCTCCAGGGCCATCTCCACCTGCAACGACGAAGTCTGCAAGGCAAAGGTGCCCGACCTTGCACCGCGTGCATCAGACGACGCCACGGCCAGCCGATGAAACCCTGGATTCTCGGACTTACCGGCGGCATCGGTAGCGGCAAGAGTGCGGTCGCCGAGCACTTCGTCGACCTGGGCGTCCACCTGATCGACGCCGACCACGCCGCACGCTGGGTTGTGGAGCCCGGACGACCGGCGCTGGCACGAATCGCCGAGCATTTTGGCCAGACCGTTCTGCAGGCCGACGGCACACTGGACCGCGGTGCGCTGCGCTCAAAGGTCTTCCAGGACGCCGAGGAGCGGCGCTGGCTGGAGAGCCTGCTGCATCCGCTGATCGGCGAGGAAATCGTCACCTATCTCGCGCTAGCCAAGTCGCCCTACGCGATTCTGGTTTCACCTCTACTGATCGAATCCGGCCAGCACAGCCTTACCCAGCGGGTGCTGGTCGTCGATGCGCCCGAACACCTGCAACTGCAACGCACCATGCACCGGGACAAGGCGTCCGAGGAGCAGGTCCGCGCCATTCTGCAGGCCCAGGCAAATCGTGAAGAGCGACTGCGGCACGCGGACGACGTACTGATCAACGATAAGGATTTGTCCTGGCTGCGCTCGGAAGTCGAGCGTCTGCACCATTTTTACCTGACATTGCGCGGAGGCCAGCCATGAGCAACCCGATGATCATCGAATGCCCCACCTGCGGGGCACCCGTCGAGTGGAGTGCGAAGAGCCCGTCGCGACCGTTCTGCTCGGAACGCTGCAAGCTCATCGACCTGGGCGCATGGGCGTCCGAGGAGCATGCGATCCCCGGGGACCAGGTGGATGATGAGCTGTTTTCCGGGGAACTGCCGCCGCGAGCGCATTGAGCCCCACAGGATGCCGCCGAAAGGCAGCCATCGATCACAAGCGGAAACCTGTCGGGCGGAGGGATTCCCTACTCCAGCCAGACCAGGCTGGCGAAGCGACCGGTAGGGTTGGCGCGGCGGTAGGAGTAGAAGCGCGGATCGCTGAAGGTACACAAACCACCGCCATATACCGCGGTCACGCCGCGGGCAGCCAGACGGACACGCGCCAGTTGGTAGATGTCGGCGATGTAGCGCCCGGGGTTGGGGCTCGGAACGAAGGCCCGCTCGGTCTCGCCATGGGTTCCGATGAACGCCTCGCGAACTTCGCCCCCCACCTCGAACACCTGTGCGCCGATCGCAGGACCGAGCCAGACCAGCAACTCGCCCGCATCCACCTCGAGCGCATCCAGCGTCGCCTCCAGCACCCCGCCAGCCAGACCTCGCCAGCCGGCGTGGGCGGCTGCCACCCGGCTGCCGGCGCGGTCGCAGAAGAGCGCTGGCAGGCAGTCGGCGGTAAGCACGGCACAGGCCACGCCGCGGCGGGCGGTCCAGCTGGCGTCGGCACGGTGAACGGCCTGCAGGTCGGCCTCCACCGCACGCGCCGAATGCACCTGGGACAACCAGGCCGGCGCGCAATCCAACGCCTGGCTCAAAACATCGCGGTTCGCGGCGACGGCGGACGGATCGTCGCCAACGTGATCGCCAAGGTTGAAACCGTCATATGGGGGAAGACTGAAGCCGCCGCTGCGTGTGGTGACGCAGGCACGAACCCCGGCGGGCGCCGGCCAATCGGGGGTCAGCCAGTCGTTCAGACGAACGCCTCGTTGTCCTGACGCAGCAGGGTCAGCAGCCAGACCAGATCGTCGGGCAGTGGCGACTCCCACTTCATGCGCTTGCCCGTGACCGGGTGATCCAGCTCGAGAAAGCGCGCGTGCAGGGCCTGACGCGGAAACTGCTTGAGGGTTTCCACCAGGGTGGCGCTGGCGGCCGGCGGAATGCGGAAGCGGCCAGCGTACACGGGATCACCCACCAGCGGGAAACCGACATGCGTCATGTGCACCCGGATCTGGTGAGTGCGCCCGGTTTCCAGCTTGATGCGGGCATGCGTGTGCGAGCGAAAGCGCTCCAGTACCCGGTAGTGGCTGACCGCGGGCTTGCCGCCGTCGATCACCGCCATGCGCTGACGCTGCGCGGAACTGCGCCCGATCGGCGCGTCGATCTTTCCGCCGGACGTGATCACGCCGATGACGATGGCCTCATAGATGCGACTGACGCTGCGCGCCTGCAACTGCGCGACCAGCTTGGTCTGCGCCTCGAGCGTCTTGGCGACCACCATCAGGCCGGTGGTGTCCTTGTCCAGACGATGGACGATGCCGGCACGCGGCACGTTCACCAGGTCCGGCGCGTGGTGCAGCAGCGCGTTGAGCAAGGTGCCATCGGCGTGCCCGGCGGCCGGGTGCACGACCAGGCCGGAGGGTTTGTCCAGCACCAGCAGATGCTCGTCCTCGTAGACGATGTTCAGCGCAATATCCTGCGCCACCCAGTCGCCCTGAGCTTCCTGTTCTGCCTTGAGTTCGAGCACCGCGCCGCCGTAAACGATGTCGCGCGGGCGCAGCACACCGCCGTCCACGGTGAGCGAGCCGTCCTTGATCCAGGCGGAAAGGCGCGAACGCGAATGTTCGGGAAAGACCTGGGCTGCGACCTGATCGAGACGTTGCCCGCCGAGTTCGGTGGGGACCGAGGCGTGCAGTTGGATGGCTTGCTTGCTGATGGGAGACATGCTCGGAAAGGCAGGGCGTAGCCTTTGGTTCGGCTGCGCGCTTGTGGTTAAATACGGCGTCTTTGCCCCGGCACAACCGGGGCGTCCACTATAACAGGACGGCCGCGCACGAGACAGCCAGCCGTCACAGGGACGCAAGCCGATATGCAAGTGAAACACCTGCTGCTGATCGCCACCCTCGCCCTCACCGCCGCCTGTTCCTCGAACAAGGAAGTGGTTGACGAGAATCTGAGCGAGGCCGAGCTGTACCAGCAGGCCCAGGAAGCCCTCAGCGATAACAGCTACACCAGCGCAATCGCCAAACTCAAGGCCCTGGAGTCACGCTACCCGTTCGGCCGCTATGCCGAGCAGGCACAGTTGGAGCTGATCTACGCCAACTACAAGAACGTCGAGCCGGAAGCCGCCAAGTCCTCGGCGGAGCGCTTCATCCGTCTGCACCCGCAACACCCGAACGTCGACTACGCCTACTACCTCAAAGGCCTGGCCTCGTTCGACCAGGACCGCGGCCTGCTGGCGCGCTTCCTGCCGCTGGACATGACCAAGCGTGATCCGGGTGCCGCGCGCGACTCCTACAACGAGTTCGCCCAGCTGACCAGCCGCTACCCGAACAGCCGCTACGCGCCGGACGCCAAGCAGCGCATGATCTACCTGCGCAACCTGCTGGCCGCCTACGAAGTACACGTTGCGCACTACTACCTCACCCGTCAGGCCTACGTCGCCGCGGCGAACCGCGGGCGTTACGTGGTGGAGAACTTCCAGGAAACCCCGTCGGTGGGCGATGGCCTGGCGATCATGGTCGAGTCCTACCAGCGCCTGGGCCTGGACGATCTGGCCGCCACCAGCCTGGAAACCCTCAAGCTGAACTACCCGGACAACGCCAGCCTGGTCGATGGCAAATTCGTGCCACGCGAAGAGGAGGCCGATAACCGCTCCTGGCTGGCCAAGGCCACCCTCGGCTTCATCGAAAGCGACACGCCGCTGCCGCCGGGCGAGACTCGCGCCAGCCAGGACGTGATCAAGCAGTACGAGGACGCCCAGGAATCGATCCCGCAGGAACTGATCAATCAGGACGGCGCCGATGCGCAAACCACTGAAGCCGACGCGCCGAAGAAGCGTTCCTGGTTCAGCCGCCTGACCTTCGGCCTGTTCGACTGAGTCGAATGCGCTGAATTGAGAAAGGGCCCGCAAGGGCCCTTTTTCTTTTCCTGTCATTAGCGTCCGGACTGCCGGACAGGCAATCCGCGGCGGGCTCTCGCGGAGCTCGGGAAGTCTGGATTTCGCCTGCGCAAGAACGCACCCGCGCCCCGGCTCAGTGATCGTGATGCAGGTAGCTCGCCTGCTTCGGCAGACGCAGGCTGACGAAGAAGGTCAGTACCAGCATGCCCGACACGTACCAATAGAACGTCTCCTCCATACCGATGCTCTTCAGGCCGAGAGCGACGTATTCCGCCGAGCCGCCGAACAGGGCGTTGGCCACCGCGTAGGACAGACCGACGCCGAGCGCGCGGATTTCCGCGGGGAACATCTCGGCTTTCACCAGACCGGCGATCGAGGTGTACAAGCTGACGATCGCCATCGCCACGATGATCAGGCCGAACGCCGCGAACGGGCTGCTGACGCCCTTCAGCGCGGTCAGGATCGGATAGGTGCAGAGTGCTCCGAGGGCGCCGAACCAGAGCATCGAGGCGCGCCGGCCGATCCTGTCCGACAGCATGCCGAACAGCGGTTGCATCAGCATGTAGACGAACAGTGCGAAGGTCATCACCGCGCTGGCGGTCTTCGCGCTCATGCCGCTGGTGTTGACCAGGTACTTCTGCATGTAGGTGGTGAACGTGTAGAAGATCAGCGAGCCCCCGGCGGTGTAGCCGAGCACGGTGAAGAACGCCGCCTTGTGGTGCCTGAACAGTTCGCCGAGGGTCCCGGCTTCCTTGCGCCCGAGGTCTTCGGTCTTCGCCGTTTCATTCAGCGAGCGACGCAGGTACAGCGAGATCACTGCCGCCAGCGCACCGACCACGAAGGGAATCCGCCAGCCCCAGGCGCGCAGCTCGTCCTCGCTAAGCAGCTGCTGCAGGATCACCACCACCAGCACGGCGAGCAACTGGCCGCCGATCAGGGTGACGTACTGGAACGAGGAGAAGAAACCACGCTGCCCGCGCAGGGCCACTTCGCTCATGTAGGTCGCGGTGGTGCCGTATTCGCCGCCTACCGACAGCCCCTGGAACAGGCGCGCCAGCAGCAGCAGAAAGGGCGCGAGCGCGCCTATGGTCTCGTAGGTCGGCAGGCAGGCGACCACCAGCGAGCCGCCGCACATCATCAGCACCGAGATCATCATCGAGGTCTTGCGTCCGCGCTTGTCGGCGATGCGGCCGAACAGCCAGCCGCCGATGGGACGCATCAGGAAGCCTGCGGCGAAGACACCGGCGGTGTTCAGCAATTGAACCGTGGGGTCGTCCTTGGGAAAGAAGGCCTGGGCGAAGTAGATCGCGCAGAAGGCGTAGACGTAGAAGTCGAACCATTCGACCAGGTTGCCGGACGAGGCGCCAACGATGGCGAAGATGCGCTTGCGGCGTTCCTCCGACGAGTAATGCGGCGTATCGGTCATCGGGAAGTCCCTTTGCGAGAGTGTTCTTACCCTGACCTGTAACGGGATATGTCGTTCAACGCGCAAGTGGATGGATGCGTTCCACGGCGGCAGATGTCTCCGCCGTCATGGACGTTTTGCGGTCTCAGTCGCCGAGCTGCCAGCCGGAGGTGATCGGGTAGCGGCGATCGCGGCCGAAGCCTCGCTGGGTCACGCGCACGCCGACGGCAGCCTGGCGCCGTTTGTACTCATTGAGGTCGACCAGACGCAACACGCGGCGCACGGTGGACTCGTCGAAGCCCTCGGCGATGATCGCGTTGGCCGACAGGTCATGCTCGACGTAAAGGCGAAGGATTTCGTCGAGCACCGGATACGGCGGTAGCGAATCCTCATCCTTCTGGTCCGGCGCCAGCTCGGCGGACGGCGGCCGGTCGATGACCCGCTGCGGGATCACCGGCCCAAGCGTGTTGCGGTACTCGCAGAGGCGGAACACCAGCGTTTTCGGTACGTCCTTGAGCACATCGAAACCACCGGCCATGTCGCCATAGAGCGTCGCGTAACCGACCGCCATCTCGCTCTTGTTGCCGGTGGTCAGCACCAGATAGCCCTTCTTGTTGGAGATCGCCATCAGCAGGGTGCCACGGCAGCGCGCCTGCAGGTTCTCTTCCGTGGTGTCGCGGCCAAGACCTTCGAACACCGGAGCCAGGGTGGCGAGGAACGATTCGACCATCGGCGCGATGGGCAGTACGCGGTACTTCACACCCAGAGCGCCGGCCTCTTCCTCGGCATCCTCCAGGCTTATCTGCGCAGTGTAGTGATAAGGCATCATCACCGCCTCGACCTGCTCGGCGCCGAGCGCATCCACCGCCACCGCCAGGGTCAGCGCCGAGTCGATGCCGCCGGAGAGGCCGAGTACCACCCCCTTGAAGCCGTTCTTGCGCACGTAGTCGCGTACCCCGACGACCAGCGCCTGATAGACGCTGGCTTCGATGCCGGGCAACGCCGCGCAGGCGGCCGGGAGCGGCTGCAGGCGCTCGCCATCGAACGCCAGTTCGACCGGCAGCAGCACCTCGGCGAAAGGTTCGGCGCGCTGGGTCACCTGCCCGTCGGCGGAAATCACGCAACTGCCGCCGTCGAACACCAGCTCGTCCTGCCCGCCGACCTGGTTCACGTAGATGATCGGCATGCAACAGTCGGTGGCGCGGCCGGCCAGCAGACGCTCGCGTTCGGCCTGCTTGTCGAGGTGGAAAGGCGAGGCGTTGAGGCTGAGCATCAGCTTGGCACCCGCCGCCCGGGCCTGGGCAATTGGCTCGGGGAACCAGATGTCCTCGCAGATCGTCACCGCCACCGGCACGCCCTTCACTTCGATCACACAGGGCCGTGCGCCGGATTCGAAATAGCGCTTCTCGTCGAAGACCCGGTAGTTGGGCAGCTTCTGCTTGTAGTAACGCGCCAACAGCGCGCCATCGGCGAACACCCCGCAGGCGTTGTAGCGGGTTTCGCCTACCTGCCAGGGGTAACCGACCACCAGGTAGATGCCGCTCACCTCGTCCTTGATGCGTTGCAGCCCCTGTTCGATGCGTGCCTGCATGCTTGAGCGCAGCAGCAGGTCCTCCGGCGGATAACCGCACATGGCCAGCTCGGGAAAGACGATCAGATCGGCCTTCATCCGGTCGCGCGCCTCGAGCGCGGCGGCGATGATCCGCTCGACATTGCCGTGTATGTCGCCCACCGGCAGATTCATCTGGGCCATCACGACCCGCAGGGTTTGGCTCATGCCGCCTCCACGATTCCATTGATCTTGCATGCCGCTGCGAAAAGAGGCACCCGCTGGGCGTATTCTCCCGTATCCCGCCAGCCGGTAACAGCGCTTCGGCCACAACCGCCGCCGGCGATGCGTTCATCGCTGTGCTCGCCCTGCGGGCTTGGCTAAACTGCCTGCCTTTCCTCACCAAGCGAGCGTCATCGCATGTTTCGTCTGCTGTTCTGGGCCGCGCTGATCGCGGCGGCTTACTGGTTGTGGCGACGGGCCACACGCCCTGCCCGTCCGGTTGAAAAGCCCGAAAGCGCCACGCCGATGGTCCGTTGCGCGCACTGCGACATCCACCTTCCGCGCGAACATGCACTGGCACAGGGCGAACGCTGGTACTGCAGCCAGAAACACCTGGAACAAGGCGCCAAGCCCGGTGCCCGATAGTTCCCTGCCGCTGAGCAGCGCCGCCAGCCCACGGATGCTGCGCCTCTATCACCTGTACCGGCTGACCATCGGCCTGGTGCTGGTGCTGCTCATCTCCAGCGACCTCGACGACCAGTTGCTCGACCTGGCCCAGGGGCCGCTGTTCCGCTACGGCAGTTGGTTGTACCTGATCGTCAACATCGTCATCGCGGTACTGCTGCAACGCCCGCGCCACCTGTTGCAGGTGTTCAGCCTGGCGATGTTCGACGTGACCATGCTGTCGGCGCTGTTCTACGCCGCCGGCGGTACGCCAAGCGGCATCGGCAACCTGATGATCGTCGCCGTGGCGATCGCCAACATCCTGTTGCGCGGGCGCATCGGCCTGCTGATCGCGGCCGTGGCCTCGATCGGCATGATCTACCTGACCTTCTACCTGAGCCTCACCCGCCCCGCGGCGGCCTCGCAGTTCGTCCAGGTAGGCGCACTCGGCGCGCTGTGCTTCGCCGCGGCGCTGTTCGTCCAGACCCTGAGCAAGCGCCTGCGCCATTCCGAAACCCTGGCCGAACAACGGGCCAGCGACGTCGCCAGCCTGGAGACGCTCAACGCCCTGATCCTGCAGCGCATGCGTACCGGCATTCTGGTACTCGACGAACAGCGCCAGGTGCTGCTGGCCAACCAGGGCGCGCTGAACCTGCTCGGCAGCGACCACCTCGCCGGCGAATCCCTGGCAGCACGCTGCCCGACACTGGTCGAGCGCCTCCAGCAATGGCGCGACAACCCGACGATGCTGCCGCGCAGCATCGTCGCGGTGCCCGGCGGGCCGATCCTGCAACCCAGCTTCATCGCCCTGCAGCGCGGCGAAGAGCAGCAGGTGCTGGTGTTCCTCGAGGACATTTCGCAGATCGCCCAGCAGGCGCAGCAGCTCAAGCTGGCATCGCTCGGCCGCCTGACCGCCGGCATCGCCCACGAGATCCGCAACCCGCTTGGCGCCGTCAGCCATGCCGCGCAGTTGCTGCAGGAGTCGGAAGGCCTTGAGGCGCCGGACAAGCGCCTGGCGCAGATCATCCAGGACCATTCGCGGCGGATGAACCTGGTGATCGAGAACGTGCTGCAACTGTCCCGCCGGCGCCAGGCCGAGCCGCAACTGCTCGACCTGAAGTACTGGCTGCACCGTTTCGTCGGTGAATACCGCAGCGCGTCCGGACCGAACCAGACGCTGCACATCGAGACCCACGGCAGCAGCCTGCAAACGCGCATGGACCCTCACCAGCTGACCCAGGTGCTGACCAACCTGATCGAGAACGGACTGCGCTACAGTGCACAGAACAACGACCGGGGCCAGGTCTGGCTGCGGCTGTTCCGCGATGCCGACAGCGACCTGCCCGTCCTCGAAGTGCTGGACGACGGGCCCGGCGTGCCCCAGGAGCAGATCGAGCATATTTTCGAGCCGTTCTACACCACCGAAAACAAGGGCACCGGCCTGGGCCTGTATATTTCCCGTGAGCTGTGCGAGAGCAACCAGGCGCGCCTCGACTACAAACCCCGCGAAGAGGGCGGCAGTTGCTTCCGCGTCACCTTCGCCCACCCGCGCAAACTGAGCTGACCATGACCGCTCGACAGAGAGCCCTGATCGTCGACGACGAGCCCGATATCCGCGAACTCCTGGAGATCACCCTGGGGCGGATGAAACTCGACACGCGCAGCGCCCGCAACGTCAAGGAGGCGCGCGAATGGCTGGCGCGCGAGCCCTTCGACCTGTGCCTTACCGACATGCGCCTGCCCGACGGCACCGGCCAGGATCTGGTGCAATACATCCAGCAGCGCCATCCGCAGGTCCCGGTGGCGATGATCACCGCCTACGGCAGCCTGGATACCGCGATCAACGCGCTGAAGGCCGGCGCCTTCGACTTCCTAACCAAACCCGTGGACCTCGCCCGCCTGCGCGAACTGGTCGCCACCGCGCTGCGCCTGCATGCACCGGGAAACGACCCAGCCAGCGTCGACGAGCGACTGATCGGCGACTCGCCGCCGATGCGCACCCTGCGCAAGCAGATCGAGAAACTCGCGCGCAGCCAGGCGCCGGTCTACATCAGCGGCGAATCCGGCACCGGCAAGGAGCTGGTCGCACGGCTGATCCACGAGCGCGGCCCGCGCGGCGAGCAGCCGTTCGTCCCGGTGAACTGCGGCGCGATCCCCTCCGAGCTGATGGAGAGCGAATTCTTCGGCCACAAGAAAGGCAGCTTCACCGGCGCCATCGAGGACAAGCTGGGCCTCTTCCAGGTGGCCAACGGTGGCACGCTGTTCCTCGACGAGGTGGCCGACCTGCCGCTGCCGATGCAGGTCAAGCTGCTGCGCGCGATCCAGGAAAAAGCCGTGCGCGCCGTGGGTGGCCAGCAGGAAGTGGTACTCGACGTGCGCGTGCTCTGCGCCACCCACAAGGACCTCGCCGCCGAGGTCGCCGCCGGACGCTTCCGCCAGGACCTGTACTACCGGCTGAACGTCATCGAACTGCGCGTGCCGTCCTTGCGCGAACGCCGCGAGGACATCCCGCAGCTGGCGACGAACATGCTCAGCCAACTGGCGGCGGGGAGCAGCCAGCCCGCCACGCTGCACGGCGAAGCCCTGGAAAAGCTCAAGAGCTACCGTTTCCCTGGCAACGTCCGCGAACTGGAGAACATGCTCGAGCGCGCCTACACGCTGTGCGAGGACGATCAGATCAGGCCCGAGGACCTTCGCTTCGCCGATGCCCCGGGCGCGGGCGATACGGCCGATGCCAGCCTGGCGCAGGTGGACAACCTCGAGGACCATCTGGAGGAGATCGAGCGCAAGCTGATCATGCAGGCACTCGAGGAAACGCGCTGGAATCGCACCGCCGCGGCGCAACGCCTCGGCCTTACCTTCCGTTCGATGCGCTATCGGCTGAAGAAGCTGGGGCTGGACTGAAGCGATCGATGGACGCGCGCCCATCGATCGGCTGTCCTCAGATGCGCCCGGCAGGCATGTAGGGCGTGGGATCGATGATCGGCTCGCGCCCCGCCATCAGATCCGCCAATAGCTGACACGAAGCCGGGGCAAGCACCAGACCGTTGCGGAAATGCCCGCAGTTCAGCCAGAGCCCGTCGTGCCCCGGCAGCGGACCGATGAACGGAATGCCCTCCGGCGAACCGGGACGCAAACCCGCCCAGTGCCCCACCACCTCGGCATCGGCCAGCGCCGGCAGCAACTCGATGGCCGAGGCCTTCAGGCTCGCCAGCGCTTCGTCGGTGGGCGTCTTGTCGAAGCCCTCGTACTCCAGCGTGCTGCCGACCAGGATGTGCCCGTCACGGCGCGGAATCGCGTAGCGCCCCTTGGCCAGGACCATGCTCGGCAGGAAGTCGTCGGCGCACTTGAACAGGATCATCTGCCCCTTCACCGGCTCGACGGGCAGCTCGACGCCAAGGGTCGCCAGCAACTCGGCACTCCAGGCCCCCGCGGCGAGCACGACCCGGTCCGCGCGAATCTCCCCCTGCTCGGTCAGTACGCCGCGAATTTGCCCGCTCTCGCGAATGAACCCCGTCACCGGACAATGCTCGCGCAGGGTGACATTCGGCATCCCCAGCACGGCTGCCCGCAGCGAGCGCACCAGGCGCGGGTTGCGAATGTTCGCCACGCCGCTCATGTGAATCGCGCTGGAGAAGCCCGAGCCCAGGGGCGGGACCGCGTCGTGCACCGCCGCGATGTCCACCGACTGCAGCGGCCGACCCTGTTCCCGCGCCCAAGCCAGCGCCAGCGGCTCGTCATCAAGGTCCAGCCAGTAAAGCCCGGTGACGTGCACTTCGGGATCGATTGCCGTCTCCTCGAAGAGCCGTTCGGCCAGATGCGGGTAATAGTCCTGCGACCAGTGCGCCAGCGCCGTCACCGCCGCGCTGTAGCGCCACGGATATAGCGGCGAAACGATCCCGCCGCCGGCCCACGAAGACTCGCGCCCGACATCGCCCTTCTCCAGCAGGCTCACGTCATAACCCTGCTCGGCCAATAACCGCGCGCTGAGCAATCCGATTGCGCCGCCACCTACCACCAGAACCTTGTTCAAAACCATCCTCCACGCGTCAACGGGTCACCCCCGCGCCGATTGAAATCGCTCCATAGCGAACTACAAAAACAGAGCAGCCAGGAAGGCCGCTCTAATACCACCTCAAGGAAGCCCTCAATGCATAGGCACCGTAATTGCGGTTTCACGCTCATAGAGCTGCTTTACACCCTCATCGTACTCGCCATTCTGGGCAGTATTGGCCTTCCCGACTTCAGCAACTTGATCGAACGCAACAGGAATCAGAGCTTACGCGATCAGCTCATAGCGCAACTCAAGCATGCTCGCTCGATGGCGGTTCTGCATGACCAGCGGATCGAAATCTGCGGATCAAGCGATGGACGCACGTGCGATGACGCCTGGCAAAGCGGCTGGCTCATCGACTCTCCCAAAGACCGGATCATCGACAGCCAGCATCGAATAGAAAACCGCGAAAAACTGAATTGGACCGGCGCAGCCAGCCGCATCATCTTCCTTGGCAACGGCACCCTGCTCAAAGGAAACGGCAGATTCTACATCTGTCGACGAGATGGCAGCGTCGAACTGCAATTGGTCATCAGCCGCCAAGGTCGCATACGAAAAGTCGAGGGGCTCGAGAGCAGTCAGAACGCCGGTACGCACTGCAGATGACCCTGCAGCTCTGCTGGCCGAGACCACCGATAACCAATCATCCGGCGGAAGGTTCCGATCATCCCCGTAGACGAGACTTCGCAAAACCCCACCAGCATCATCAACCTCAACGTATACCGAGGTTTTTCCGGATGAAGCTCGCAAGGATGTCAGTGGGATTTACCCTGATAGAACTGATGATCACCATCACGCTACTTGGGATTTTTGCGGCGCTGGCCGTCCCCAGCTTCAGCACGATGATCAACAACAACCGCACTCAAGCCGCCAGCAACGAAGTCTACGGCCTCCTTCAATATGCCCGCGGCATAGCCGCTCAGAACCGAACCAACTATTCAGCATGCCTGAGTAACGGGGAGTGGACGGTAAAGAAAACCTGCAGCAGCAGCGAAGCGTTGCGAACGCTCGCCAGGGCCCCCTCGGTCGACGTCAAAGCGAGCACTAATCCCATCGTTTTTCACGGAAATGGCACCGCCACATTCCCCAACGAAGAGTCCGCTGAGAACGGAACAATTTACATCTGTCACGACGCCGATCCAGCCAGCGGCTTTACGATGATCGTCCAGAAAAGCGGTAGCGCCCGGATTTTCCCAAGAGGGAAAAGGGATGCAATGTCCGACATGAGCACCTGCCAACCATGAATAACACCTTCACCAAAGGCTTCAGCTTGATCGAAGTACTTATTACGCTCGTGCTGATATGTATCGGCGTACTTGGCATGGTCGCCATGCAGGGCCGGACCATCCAGTACACGCAGGATTCGGTGCAGCGGAATACGGCTGCAGTGCTGGCCAATGACCTCATAGAACTGATGAGGGCGATGCCAAATGGCTTGCCCGCCGCATCGGATTTCTACAAGAGCAAGTCCGAGGATTTTCCCACCGCAACCGACGACGAATGCCAGGCATCCCCAAGTACCGCCGAAAAACAGTTAGCGTGCTGGGCGAAGAAGTTGGACCTGTCTCTACCTGACGCCAGTTCGTTGGCCAATGAAATGTATGTATGCCGCTCGAAGACGGAGAACAGCTGCACTGGAGACGGCTCGGCCGTCGAAATCCAGATTGCCTGGCGAGTCAAAAAGGGCGAGTGCATGGAAGCAAACCTGGCAACCGACGCCGATAAAACCATTTGCCACTATCGACTCCGCAGCCAGATCTAGGAATGGATATGAACACAATCAAACACCAATCCGGCTTGTCGATGATTGAGCTTATGGTCGCCCTCGTGATCAGCAGCTTTCTTATTCTCGGCGTTACGCAAATTTATATCGACAACAAGCGCAGCTATGTCTTCCAGGAGAATCAGACAGAAAACCTCGAGGGCGCACGCTTTACTCTTCTGGTACTACAGCAAGAGTTGGCAAAGGCCGGATACAGACGCCGCCCCGACCAACTGAGTGATCAGGCGTTTCCCGCATCGAACGTATCCGATTGCAACTTTTCTGCAGGCGAAGCCGCCATTCGTACCGCAGCAGACTCGATCTGCATTCGTTATCAGATAGCCGATGAAAAAACCCGGGACTGCATAGGAAACCTTCCCACAAACACCGGTGATTTGAGCAACCCCTACACCAGTGCAACGGAGATTACTGTAGAGAGAATCTATTTCAATTCTGGAGAATTAACCTGCAAGGTGACGCATACCGACGCTAATGGCGCGGCCTTGGCCAGTGCAATTTCGGCTTCATTGGTCAACGGGTTGGCAGATCTGCGTTATGAACTAGGCGTAGGCAGCGCAAGTGACCCCCGTGCGGTCGTCAGCTATACGAAAGACGACACAACCCTGCCGATCCTAACGATTCGTTACACCGTACTCATGCGTAGCAGCAATTCCAATCTGCGCGACGCAGTGGACGCCGACACCGCACTTGCCAACTGGAAGAAACTGACTGGAGCCACCTCCTCTCAAGTTACTACAGTCAAGAACGCAGACAAGGGACAGCTTTATCAAGTCTCGCAAAGTGCCGTAATGCTAAGGAACCTCATGCCATGAAAAGGAAATTCCCGCTCAAGAAAATAAAACAGCAGGGCGCCGCTCTTTTTATCGCGTTGATCGTTCTTCTGGTAATCACGCTGCTGGCGCTTTCTAGCGTTAGAGAAGTAACGATGGAATCCCGAATAACCGGAAACTTCGTGGAACAACGGCAACTGCTTAACGCCGCAGAAGCGGCTTTGCGCGAAGGCGAAGGCGGCATGACCAGTCCTTTGAAACCATTGGATGCTACAACCACTTGCAGCAGCGATGCGGTCTGTTTGTTGAAAGACACGCCAAACTACACTCAACTATTCGACGCCGACAATAAAAGTGTCGCTTATGGCGTCTCAGACGGCACTCAACCTAATAGCAATATCGAGTTGAAGTGGTACGCCCTGACCGCCCCCTCAGGCGCTGCGGAAGGCGCTTCGGAGAATCCGGAATATGGAAACATGATGCAGGGCATCGGTACCTTTCGCTACGAAGTAAATACCCAGGCGCGCAACACCCAGACGAACAGCATTACCAAGCTACGCTCGACCACTGCTAAAGTCTTCAACTGAGGCCAATGAAATGCTCCGTAAATCAACAAACTCAAGAACGGCCATCAGCCTGGCATTCTTTGTTGTTTTCTTTAGCGGTGTGCAGCAAGCCGGTGCCACGCTTCTGAATATCAGTAACAAGCCATTGGTTCTGTCTGACAGCGTTGCACCAAACGTAATCCTGACCATAGACGACTCGGGAAGCATGGTGCTCGCCGTAGTACCGGATGACTTTGATGCGACCGTACGAACATCGCGTCGATTCAAATCGGCTGCGTTCAACCCTATGTACTACAACCCGAGCGTAACCTATCAATTACCGGTTCGAGTTGACGCAGACGGCGCCACGTCCAGCACGCCATACAGCACAAGCTTTACGGCCGCTTATGCCAACGGGTACGACACATCAAAGGGCTCGACAGACATGAGCTCGGACTACAAGGTATCGACCTCTTACAACCTAACCCAAACACGCGGAACAACATACGGCCGGAGCACATCGGATAGTAGACTGGGAGAAAACCCCAGCTCAGACTTTGGTGCTACAACCATAAGTAACACAAACTCTAATCCGGTAAACTCCACGTCCAATTATCAAAGCGGAACAATAACAAACAACAGCAGTGCGACGAGTGGCAGCTTCACATCCACGGTCAACGGAATAACTTACACCATAACCAGGGGAAACAAATCTTGTGCGGCCACAGTCAGCGGTTCGTCGAGTTCCACCTCTGCAGCATCTGTAGCCTCCAACACACCGACCGCCGGTTATACGACGACGACCACCACTACAACCACTACTACGCCTATAAGCGTAACATCCTGCACCCGACCCAGTAACAGCAGCACCAGTAGTTACACGGTAAGCGGCACAGCCTCACTGTCAACAGTGACGAATACTGTCGTTAAGCGTCTTGACCTAACAAAGACAGGTGTACCTGCTTATTATTATGTCTACCAAAGCGACCTAAGCGGATGTACTCAATCAAAAGATGATGACAACTGCTACAAGTTGATAGTGGTGTCGTCCAGCTCTGGAAAGCTACGCGCCACGGACACTGCCTCTGGAACGGATGAGAGAAATAACTTCTCGATTTGGTATTCCTTCTATCGCAACAGGGCACTTGCCACCATCACCGCAGCAAATATCTCCATGAACGGCCTGCCCACGACTGTGCGACTTACTTGGCAGAATCTCAACAGATGCACGACGCTGAACTCTGCATCCAGCTGCTTTAACGACAGTAATTTATTTAGAGAATTTAATGGCGCACAGAGAGGAAAGTTCTTCAGCTGGCTTCCCAAGATAACATTTTCCGACAGTACCCCTCTGCGAGGAGCACTGACACGCGTAGGCAACTTCATATCCAGTTCAAATACTCCAGTCTGGGACAAGATACCGGGTACACAAGCGTTACCGAAATATGCCTGCCGTCCGACCTACCACGTCATGATGACGGATGGTCGCTGGAACGAAACGTTTTCGAATGGCGGCGACGCCGATAACACCACATTTACCCTGGGCGATGGCGAGAAGGTTTACTCTCCCCGGGCTCCTTTCCGGGACGCAACGTCCAATACGCTCGCGGACGTCGCTTTCAAATACTGGGCGACAGATCTTGCCCCAAATCTAGGCAACGAGTTAAAGCCTTCGAGTGCTAGTGCTACCAGCGAAGCTAATTACTGGAATCCGAAGAATGACCCAGCTACATGGCAGCATCTTGTCAACTTCATGATTGGACTTGGACTTGGCGAGGCCCTTGATAAGCCACAGATACCATGGACCGGTGAGACGTACGGGGGCGCAGGATACGAAAATATCCTGAACGGTTCAGTTTCTTGGCCTGCCGCAGACGCGAATAATATTCCTGAAAATATTTATGACCTTTGGCATGCCGCTGTTAACTCTCGCGGTGAATTCTTTAGCGCCGACGACCCTGACGCCATGGTCCAGGCCTTCCAGAAGATCATTGACCGTATTGGTAACTTCGAAACGTCGGCAAGCAGCCCTTCCGTTACCGCCAGCGTGGTAGAAGGCGCTACCAAACGCGAAATCTATGAGACGCAGTTTTCCAGCGAGGACTGGAGCGGGGATCTCATCAAGTACACGACGGACGCCCAGAACGTAAGAACCAGAACCTGGAGTGCCCAGTCCCAACTGGATAACGCGAGCAGCCGCAACATATACATGTACTCACCTGGCGGGACCAACAACCGCAAGGCTTTCACCTGGACCAACCTCAGCGAAGCACAACAGGCATTTTTCAATGTCAACCCAGACAGCACGTCCGGCGCAACAGACAGTAAAGGCCAGGCTCGCTTTAACTACGTACGCGGCACCCGAACCAACGAAGGCACGGATGAAGGAACATTCCGCACTCGCGGACATGTACTGGGTGACATCGTGAACTCCTCTCCGGTCGTCGTAGCCGGTGCGCAATATCTGACATACATAGCTAATCGAATTGAGCCAGATGGTGATTATGCCGAGTTCAAATCCGACGCCGCTGAGCGCGCGCCAATGGTGTATGTCGGCGCCAACGATGGAATGTTACATGGCTTTAATGCGGAAACCGGGCTGGAATCTTTCGCATATGTTCCGACTGCAGTAATTCATAACCTCAATCGCTTGTCCGGCCAGACTTTCGCATCGGCGGGACATCGATATTATGTGGATGGAACGCCAGTAGTGAGCGACGTCTATTTCAACAATGCCTGGCATACGGTGTTGGTCGGAACACTACGTGGTGGGGGCCGCTCGATTTTCGCGCTGGACGTCACCGACCCTGAATCGATCAAGGTACTTTGGGAGTTCAGCTCGGCGGATGATGAAGACTTGGGCTATACATTCCCGACTCCAGTTGTAGCGAAACTGCATGATGGAAGCTGGAGCGTATTAATGGGAAATGGCTATGGAAACCAAACAGCCTCTACAGCTGACAAAGCGGCACTTTACGTCATTGATATAGCCACTGGATCCCGGTCAAAGATTGTCGTCACAGGTGATTCTGAAAAGGCCAATGGCCTATCTTCGGTGCGCGCGGCGGACAATAACAGTGACGGGATTGCCGACTATGCATACGCCGGCGATCTTCAGGGCAATCTCTGGCGCTTCGATCTTTACAACCCCTCTTCGAGCGTAAGTTCGGATGCAACCGACCCGTTTGATCGGTCGCTGTTCACCGGTACGCAAGCCAGCAGCTTCGCCGCGTCCTATAACGGCCACCCGATGTTCAGTGCAGTCGATGGACGAGACTCTGGGGCAACGGCCCAGCCGATTACCTCACCGCCCTCCTTGGTGAGACACCCAACGCAGCGTGGGTATCTGGTTATTTTCGGGACAGGCAAATATTTCGAAGAGACCGACGGGAATGTCGACACATCACGTGCACAGTCACTGTATGCGATCTGGGATCGGAAAACTCGCAGACAGTCGACCTCGACACCTACCGCGATAACACGCACCGATCTGCAGCAACAAACGATTACAACGGAGGCCACCGCTCCTATCAACGGGGTAAGCAGCGAACTCCGACTGATTAGCCAGAACAGCATCAGTTGGTACAAGGCAGACGCTACTGATTTGTCCCTCGATAGCAGCGTGAGAAAGTGGGGCTGGTATCTGGATCTTCAAGTAGGTTCCGTGAAGTCTGGCGAGATGATGATCAATCCCATGAGTGCAAGGGGGCAAAGTCTCTTTTTTGCCACGCTTACGCCCAATGATGATCCCTGCAAAGACGGGGTAGACTCCTGGCTGTATGGCATAAACCCAAATACCGGGGGCAGAACCGCATTCAACGTCTTCGATATGGATGGGAACGGCGCCGTAGACTCGAATGACGCTTATAACAGTAGCGTTATATCGGGCCGTAAAATATCAAAATCCGGAGGTTTCGTTCTCAGCAATGATCGCCTTTTCAGCTCCGGCGAAGACATCATGGTTGATTACGGCCCTACATCCAGTGGACGCCAGACTTGGCAAGTTATTCCTGACGAGGACAACGAAGAGGATGATGACGAGTGATTAACATAAATACGGGGCGCGATAACGCCAGGGGCTTCACGCTCATCGAAATGATGGTCGTGGTAGCCATCGTTGGCATTCTTGCCGCCATTGCTTATCCAAGTTACCAGCAGTACGTACTGCGCAGTAACCGTACTGAAGGGCAGGCTCTACTTAGTGACGTAGCAGCAAGAGAAGAACGGTATTTTGCTCAGAACAATACTTACATAACCGCCACAAGCGATTTGGCAAAGCTGAATATATCGGCATCTTCCCCTACCGGAAAGTATTCCCTTACCCTCGGAAAAGATGAAGATGACGAAACCGAGGATGGCGGTTATACCCTTAACGCAGAACCGCAGGGCTCCCAAGAAGCAGATAGCAAATGTGCTACCCTTACGTTAAATGCGCTCGGAAATAAAGGAATCAAAAAGCTCCCATCTGGAACTCATCCTACGGGCACCGCATCAGAATGCTGGAAATAACTTATAGCGGGCAGTTTTAAGCGGCTGCCCGCCACCCCTTGAATCTAATCGTTTTAGCTCTTGATATTTATGGAAAGCACAATGACTTAATATATTTATATACAGAAATTTTCACCTAAACCAAGACCATCATCAACAAATTATACCCTCAAAAAATCAAAAGCCCTTCAAACAATTAGCAATACTCAGACTGATAGATGTAAATCCCAATTTCATGCAAGCGATTTTCCAAAGACCGAACAGTTGATTAACTTCCTGCCTAGCCAGTGCGGTTTCGCTCAACCTGTAAAAGCACTTCCGAGCCTACGTCAGCCGCATAACCAATCGGCACTGGGGAAGATGTCGCTGTTAAATCGCCTTTACCCGCAACTCCTTAGGCATGGAGAACGTGATGTTCTCCGGCCTGCCGAGCAATTCCTCGGCGCCGCTGGCGCCCCAGGCGTGGAGTTGTTCGATTACCCCGCGCACAAGCACTTCCGGGGCCGAGGCGCCGGCGGTGATGCCGATCTTCTGGCAACCTTCGAACCACTCGCGCTTCATGTCTTCGGCACCATCGATGAGATAGGCCGGGGTGCTCATGCGCTCGGCCAGCTCCCGCAGGCGGTTGGAGTTGGAGCTGTTGGGGCTACCCACCACCAGCACCAGGTCGCAGTCGGCAGCGAGCTGCTTGACCGCATCCTGGCGGTTTTGCGTGGCGTAGCAGATGTCGTCCTTGCGCGGGCCGCCGATGGCGGGAAACTTCGTCCGCAGGGCGTCGATCACCCGGCTGGTGTCATCCATCGACAGCGTGGTCTGGGTGACGAACGCCAGCGACTCGGGATCGCGCACGGTCAGGGAGGCGACGTCCTCCTCGTCTTCCACCAGGTAGATCGAGCCCCCGTTGGCGGTGTCGTACTGGCCCATGGTGCCCTCCACTTCCGGGTGCCCCTCGTGACCGATGAGGATGCATTCGCGGCCGTCGCGGCTGTAGCGGGCGACCTCAAGATGCACCTTGGTCACCAGCGGGCAGGTCGCATCGAACACCTTCAGGCCGCGTCTTTCGGCTTCCTGGCGCACCGCCTGGGATACGCCGTGGGCGCTGAAGATGACGATCACGTTGTCCGGCACCTGATCCAGCTCGTCGACGAAGATCGCCCCGCGCGAACGCAGATCCTCCACCACGAACTTGTTGTGCACGACTTCATGGCGCACGTAGATCGGCGGACCAAACACCTCAAGGGCACGATTGACGATCTCGATGGCGCGGTCGACACCGGCGCAGAAGCCACGGGGATTGGCGAGTTTGATGAGCATGACGAATCTCGGCGCACGGGGCTTGGACGGGCAGTTTACCTGCCTCTGCTCCCCCTGGGTTCAAAGGGGCTGCGGTGGATCGAGGCTACGCGCGACCCACCGTCTCGATAGATCTTACAGGGCGACGACGTCGATGATCTCGACATCGAAGGTCAGCTGCTTGCCGGCCAGCGGGTGGTTGAAATCGACGGTCACCTGCTGGTCGTCGAAGGCTTTCACCACGCCCGGCAGTTCGGTGTTGGCGGCATCGTTGAAGATCACCAGCAGCCCCTCGGACAGCTCCATGCCCTCGAACTGCCCGCGCGGCATGACTTGCACGTTCTGCACGTTGGGCTGGCCGAAGCCATGCTCGGGCTCCACGGTCAGGCTGCGCTTGTCGCCCGCCTTGAGGCCATAGAGCGCCTGCTCGAATCCCGGCAACAGGTTGCCGTCGCCGACGCTGAAGGTGGCGGGCTGCTTGTCGAAGGTCGTGTCCACCACATCGCCGCTCGCCAGCTTGAGGGCGAAATGCAGGGTGACGCGGGTGTCCGAGCCGATACGCTGCTCAGTCATGTACGGTTTCTCCAGACTTCTTGGTCTTGAACATGTCCAGCGCCAGCATGATGGCGCCCACGGTGATCCCGCTATCGGCGAGGTTGAAGGCCGGGAAGTACCAACGGTTCTGCCAGTGCACCAAGATGAAGTCGACCACGTGGCCGAGCAGCATGCGATCGAGCAGGTTGCCCAGCGCGCCGCCCAGCACCAGCGCGAGCGCGATCGCCAGCCAGGTTTCGTCGCGTTTCAGGCGTTTCATCCAGACCACCAGCACGGCGCTGACGCCGACCGCGATCAGCGCGAACAGCCAGCGCTGCCATCCGGACTCGTCGGCGAGGAAACTGAACGCGGCGCCGGTGTTGTAGGCCAGGGTCCAGCTGAAATAGTCAGGGATCACCACGATCTGCTGGTACAGCCGCAGGGTTCCCTCGAAGTAGAACTTCGTCGCCTGGTCCAGAACGAACACCAGCACGCTGATCCATAGCCAGGGAAGTTTGCCGAAGCGGGACGTCATACAGTCTCCAGATGCAACCAAGGGTACTGGGGCACGCGTGCGCGCCCCGTCTATCGGACGATGTTCGATCAGGCGAAGTGCCGGATCTCACCCGAACCGAACGCATTGCTTGCGCAGCGTCCACAGATGTCCGGATGCGCCGGGTCGACGCCGATGTCGTCGCGGAAGTGCCAGCAGCGCGGGCATTTCTCGAAGGTCGACTTGCGCACCAGCAGCTTGAGACCCGGCAGTTCGCTCTGCACCGCCTCGGCGGGCGCCTGTTCCAGCGGCTGTACCTCGACGCGCGAGGTGATCAGCACGAAGCGCAGGTCGTCGCCCAGCTTGTTCAGCACCTCGACCAGCGCCGCCTCGCCGAACAGCACGATGTCCGCCTGCAGGTTGCCGCCAATCGTCTTGGCATTGCGCTGGTTTTCCAGCTCCTTGTTGACTGCGACCTTCACGGCCATGACCTGCTCCCAGAAGGCACGGTCCAGGTCGAAGCCCAGCGGCAACTCGGCAAGGCCCTCGTACCAGGTGTTGAGCATCACCGACTCGTTGCGCTCGCCCGGCAGGTACTGCCAGATCTCGTCGGCGGTGAAGGACAGGATCGGCGCCACCCAGCGCACCAGCGCCTCGGCGATGTGGTACATCGCGGTCTGGCAGGAACGCCGCGCCACGCTGTCCGCCGCGGTGGTGTACTGGCGGTCCTTGATGATGTCGAGGTAGAAGCCGCCCAGCTCCTGCACGCAGAAGTTGTGCACCTTCTGGTAGACGTTCCAGAACCGGTACTCGTCGTAGGCCTCGACGATCTCGCGCTGCAGCAACAGCGTGCGGTCGACCGCCCAGCGATCCAGCGCGAGCATGGCCTCGGCCGGCAGCAGGTGCTGCTGCGGGTCGAAGCCATTGAGGTTCGAGAGCAGGAAGCGCGCGGTGTTGCGGATGCGCCGGTAGGCGTCGGCGCTGCGCTGGAGAATCTGGTCGGACACCGCCATCTCGCCCGAGTAATCGGTGGACGAGACCCACAGGCGCAGGATGTCGGCGCCCAGGCTGTCGATGACCTTCTGCGGCGCAACCACGTTGCCCAAGGATTTGGATTGCTTGCGGCCCTGCTCGTCGACGGTGAAGCCGTGGGTCAGCAGCTCCTTGTACGGCGCATGGCCGTCGATGGCGCAGCCGGTGAGCAGCGAGGAATGGAACCAGCCGCGGTGCTGGTCGGAGCCTTCCAGGTAAAGATCGGCCGCCGGACCGTCGCGGTGCGCCAGACCGGCATGCGAGCCGCGCAGCACGTGCCAGTGGGTGGTGCCTGAGTCGAACCACACGTCCAGGGTGTCGCGGCTCTTGTCGTACTGAGCAGCTTCGTCACCGAGCAGTTCGGCGGCGTCGAGCTTGAACCAGGCCTCGATGCCTTCCTGCTCGACGCGCTTGGCGACCTCCTCCATCAGTTCGACGGTGCGCGGGTGCAGCTCGCCGCTCTCCTTGTGGGTGAAGAACGGGATCGGCACGCCCCAGTTGCGCTGGCGCGAGATGCACCAGTCAGGACGGCTGGCGATCATGCTGTGCAGGCGCGCCTGGCCCCAGGCCGGGACGAATTTGGTTTGCTCGATGGCCGCCAGGGAGCGCTCACGCAGGGTGCCGCCCTCCTTCGGCTGGGTGTCCATGCCGACGAACCACTGCGCGGTGGCGCGGTAGATCAGCGGCGTCTTGTGCCGCCAGCAGTGCATGTAGCTGTGATTGATCACGTCGTGCCTGAGCAGCGCGCCGACTTCCTCCAGCTTGGCGACGACCGCCGGGTTGGCCTTCCAGATGAACTGGCCGCCGAAGAACGGCAGCGAGTCGACGTACACGCCGTTGCTCTGCACCGGATTGAGGATATCGTCGTTGCTCATGCCGTAGCGCTTGCAACTGTAGAAGTCGTCCTCGCCATAGGCGGGCGCCGAGTGAACCACACCGGTGCCGGCGCCCAGCTCGACATAATCGGCCAGGTACAACGGCGACAGCCGATCGTAGAACGGATGGCGGAAGCGGATCAGCTCCAGCGCGGAACCCGGAGCCGTGGCGACGACCTCACCCTGCAGGCCATAGCGCTGCAGGCAGCTCTCGACCAGCTCTTCGGCGAGCAGCAGCAGACGATCACCGACATCCACCAGCGCATAGGTGAATTCGGGGTGCACGTTGAGCGCCTGGTTGGCCGGAATGGTCCAGGGCGTGGTGGTCCAGATGACGATGCTGGTCGGCTTCGACAGGCTTTCCAGGCCGAAAGCGGCGGCCAGCTTGTCGGCGTCTTCGACCGGGAAGGCCACGTCGATGGCATCGGACTTCTTGTCCTGATATTCCACTTCGGCCTCGGCCAGCGCCGAGCCGCAATCGAAGCAGAAATTGACCGGTTTCAGGCCCTTGAACACGAAGCCGTTGCCGACCATCTCGGCCAGCGCGCGGATCTCACCGGCCTCGTTGGCGAAGTTCATGGTCAGGTACGGGTTGTCCCACTCACCCAGAACGCCAAGGCGGATGAAGCCGGCCTTCTGCTCGGCGACCTGTTCGCTGGCATAGGCGCGGCAACGCTCGCGGGTCAGGTCGGCCGGCTGGTTCTTGCCGAAGGTGGTCTCGACCTTGTGTTCGATCGGCAGGCCATGGCAGTCCCAGCCCGGCACGTAGGGCGCATCGAAACCGCTCAGCGTCTTGGAGCGGGTGATGATGTCCTTGAGGATCTTGTTCAGCGCGTGACCGATATGGATGCTGCCGTTGGCGTACGGCGGGCCGTCGTGAAGCACGAACTTAGGACGCCCGGCGCCGATCTGGCGCAGTTTCTGGTACAGGCCGATCTCGTCCCAGCGCTGCAGGATCTGGGGTTCGCGCTGCGGCAAGCCGGCCTTCATCGGGAATGCCGTTTCCGGCAGGTTCAGCGTCGCTTTGTAATCGGTCATGTCATCGGCCTGTTCAAATTCAGTTCTGCTTGCGCGGGGCCGCGGCCCCGCCGGTGCTGCTGATCGTGTGTATTGCGGATGCCGGCGCGCTCACTGCAGCGGCGCGCCCAGCCAGTAAACCTGGGCGGCGGCGACATCGGCGGCGATAGCCGCCTTGAGCTCGTCCAGCGAGGCGAACCTGCGCTCGTTGCGCAGCTTGTGGTGGAAGGCCACGCGCATGCGCTTGCCGTAGAGGTCGCCGGCGAAATTCAGCAGATGTACCTCCAGATGCGCGCGGCCGTCGCCGTCAACGCTGGGCCGCGTACCGATGTTGGCCACGCCCGGCCATTTGCGCCCGTCCACGTAGGCGCTGACAAGATAAACCCCGGAAAACGGCGCACGCACGCGCTTGAGCTGCACGTTCGCCGTCGGCCAGCCCAACTGCCGGGCCAGTTTCTGCCCGTGCAGCACGCGACCGTCGATGACGTAGTGGCGCCCGAGCAGGCGCTGGGCCTGCGGGAAGTCGCCGTCGGCCAGCGCCTCGCGAACCCGCGTGCTGCTGACCCGCCGGCCGTCCACCTCGATGGTGGTCGCCGCCTCCACGGTGAAACCGGCCGCCGCGCCGGCACGCTGGAGGAACTTGAAGTCGCCGGCGCGATCGCAGCCGAAACGGAAATCGTCACCGACCTCCAGATGGCGCACGCCGAGCCCGTCGATCAGCACCTGCTGGACGAACGCCGCGGCACTCAGCTCGCGCAGACGCGGGTTGAAGGCCAGACACAGCACGCGATCCACGCCTTCCGCGGCGAACAGCTCGAGCTTGTCACGCAGGCGGGCCAGACGCGGCGGCGCCGTATCCGGGGTGAAGAACTCGCGCGGCTGCGGCTCGAAAATCACCACGCAACTGGGCAACGACAATTCCGCGGCGCGCTCGCGCAAACGCATCAGGATGGCCTGATGGCCGCGGTGGACACCGTCGAAATTCCCGATCGTGGCGACGCAACCCCGATGTTGGGGCCGCAGGTTGTGTAGGCCTCGAACCAGCTGCATAGCGCGCATCTTGCTCACAAAGTGGCCGATTATACGCACAGCGGACGCCGGGCGACAGGCGCAGCGGCTGCATTCGGGCGGGTCGCCGCGCCGGAAGACAACGCTTTTTAGTGCAGCGCGCGCCGCGCGAAGTGATGCAGGCGGAAGCCGAGCAGCGCCAGGCTGCCGAAGTAGGCCAGCACGCCGGCAGCGACCAGCACACCGAGGCGCAGCAGGCGCACCGGCATGCCCCCTTGATCCCAGCCCGGCAGGAGCTGGATGCCCGCGAGCAGCACCCCGCTCATCACCGCCACCGCCACCGCCAGCTTGACCAGGAACGGCGTCCAACCCGGCTGCAGGTCGAACATCCGCTGCTTGCGCATCTGCCAGTACAGCAGCCCAGCGTTCAGGCAGGCGCCCAGACTGATCGCCAGCGCCAGCCCGGCATGCTGCAACGGGACGACGAACGCCAGGTTCATCAATTGCGTGACGACCAGAATGAAGATGGCGATGCGCACCGGCGTGCGGATGTTCTGCCGCGCATAGAAGCCCGGCGCAAGAATCTTGATCAGGATGAGGCCGACCAACCCGATCGAATAGGCGATCAGCGCGCGCTGGGTCATCGCCGCGTCATGGGCGCTGAATGCCCCGTACTGGAACAGTGACGCCGTCAGCGGTTCGGCGATGATCGCCAGCGCCAGCGCGCACGGCAGCGCCAGCAATAGGCACAGGCGCAGGCCCCAGTCGAGCAGCCGCGAATACTCACCGCGATCGCCGAGGGCGTGCGTCTTGGAAAGCGCCGGCAGCAGGATGGTACCCAACGCCACGCCGAGAACCCCGGTGGGCAGCTCCATCAGCCGATCGGCGTAATACATCCAGGACACCGAGCCGGTCGGCAGGAAGGAGGCGAATGCCGTGTTGATGATCAGCGAGACCTGCGCCACGGACACCCCGAGGATCGCCGGCCCCATCTGCCGCATCACCCGCCACACGCCGCTGTCGCGAAGGTTCAGGCGCGGCAGCACCAGCATGCCGATCTTCCTCAGGTGCGGAAGCTGGTAGAGCAACTGCAACAGGCCGCCGGCGAGCACTGCCCAGCCGAGCGCCATGACCGGCGGATCGAAGTACGGCGTGAGGAACACGGCGAAGAAGATCATGCTCAGGTTGAGCAGGGTCGGCACGAAGGCCGGTACGGCGAAGCGATTCCAGGTATTGAGAATCGCGCCGGCCAGCGACGACAGCGAGATCAACAGGATGTAGGGAAAGGTCACCCGCAGGAGCGAACTGGTCAGCTCGAAGCGCTGGACGTCATCGGTAAACCCAGGAGCGCTGATCCACACCACCCAGGGCGCGGCGAGCACGCCGAGCGCCGTCACCAGCGCCAGCACCAGAGTGAGCAGGCCAGACACGTAGGCCACGAAGGTGCGTGCCGCCTCGTCGCCGCGCTGGCTCTTGTACTCCGCGAGGATCGGCACGAACGCCTGGGAGAACGCGCCCTCGGCGAAGATGCGCCGCAGCAGATTGGGCAGCTTGAAGGCGACGACGAAGGCGTCGGTAGCGACGCCCGCGCCGAAGATCCGCGCCATGATGGTATCGCGCACGAAGCCGAGCACACGGGACACCATGGTCAGCGAACTCACCGCGGCCAGGGATTTGAGTAGATTCATAGAGTATCGATAGCCATGCAATTCGGCGCGCGGCGCAGGGGCTCGCCGCTACGCCGAAAGAAGCCGCCAAGTTTAGGGCTGGCCTTGAAATAAAGCACCCGTTAGAGTGCGCGCCGTCGCCAACGCGCCGGACCGCAAGCAAACACGCGGTCCGCGGATGGCGCTCGTCGCCCAAGTCAAGTCAGGTAGCGAACGCGCTTGACAAGCAACCTCCGCGGCGGCAAGATTCGCGGCCTTATTTGTTTGCATCCCCCCAAAGTTTCGAGGAGTTCGACGGTGGCCAACAGCCCTTCCGCCAAAAAACGCGCAAAACAGGCTGAGAAGCGTCGCAGCCACAATGCCAGCCTGCGCTCCATGGTTCGCACCTACATCAAGAACGTAGTCAAGGCGCTCGACGCCAAAGACCTGGAAAAATCCCAGGCTGCCTACACCTTGGCTGTACCGGTAATCGACCGCATGGCCGACAAAGGCATCATCCACAAGAACAAGGCTGCTCGTCACAAGAGCCGCCTGAACGCTCACATCAAGGCCCTCGGCGAAGCCGCTGCCGCCTGAGCGTGATGTTTCTTGAAAAAACCGGCCACTGGCCGGTTTTTTTATGCCCGCACACTTAGCCCTTGCGAGGGCGAAGACAGGAGCTGCGCCTGAACGAGCGCCCTGCCGATCACCGTATCCAGGGAGATGTCGCGCCGCGGGCAGCTCGCACGCGGCGAGCCCACGCCGAGACCGGTTGACTCACTTCCAGGGAAGAATCGGAATCGCGGTGACCGCATTCTGCGGACTGCCCTCGATCACGCGGTCGCTGTAAACCAGGTACACCAGCGTGTTGCGCTTCTCGTCGAAGAAACGCACCACCTGCATGCTCTTGAACACCAGCGAGGTGCGCTCCTTGAACACCTCCTCACCATCCTTCAGTTCGCCCTTGAAGCGAATAGCGCCGACCTGACGGCAGGCGATGGACGCCTCCGCACGGTCCTCCGCCAGGCCCAGCCCACCTTTCACTCCGCCGGTCTTGGCCCGCGACAGGTAGCAGGTCACGCCCTCGACCTTCGGATCATCGAAGGCCTCTATGACGATCTTGTCGTTGGGGCCGAGCCACTTGAAGACGGTAGCGACCTCACCGATCTGCTCGGCCGATGCCAGAGCAGGCGCCGCCAGCAGCAGAGCAAGCCAAAGGCGATTCATTCGGCATTCCTCAAGAGAATCAGATTGTCGCGATGCACCAGTTCGGGCTCGTTCACGTAACCGAGCAGCGACTCGATGGCGTCCGACGAACGACCGAGAATCTTCTGCGCCTCGAGCGCGCTGTAGTTGACCAGGCCACGCGCCACCTCGCGCCCCTCGAGATCGACACAGACGACCATCTCACCCCGGCGAAAGCTGCCCTGGATCGCCTTCACACCCACCGGAAGCAGGCTCTTGTGATCCTGGCGCAGCGCCTTGACCGCACCCGCGTCCAACACCAGCGTGCCACGCGTCTGCAACTGGCCGGCTAGCCACTGCTTGCGCGCCGCCAGCGGGTCACGCTCTGGCGCCAGCAGCGTGCCAAGCAGCTCGCCCGCCTTGAGGCGCGCCAGCACCTGCTCGATGCGCCCACCGACGATTACCGTGTAGGCCCCCGAACGCGCCGCCAGACGCGCCGCACGCAATTTGGTCTGCATACCGCCGCGCCCCAAGGCGCCGCCGGTGCCACCCGCGACGGCATCCAGCGCCGGATCATCGGCACGGGCTTCGGAAATCAGTACGGCATCGGGATTCAGACGGGGATCGGCATCGAACATGCCGTCGCGGTCGGTGAGGATCACCAGCAGGTCGGCCTCGACCAGGTTGGCCACCAGCGCCGCCAGGGTGTCGTTGTCGCCGAAGCGGATTTCGTCGGTGACCACCGTGTCGTTCTCGTTGATCACCGGGATCACGTCGAGATCGACCAGGGTGCGCAGAGTGCTGCGCGCATTCAGGTAACGCTTGCGGTCGGACAGATCGTCATGCGTCAGCAGAATCTGCGCGGTCTGCCGCTCGTGCTCAGCGAAGCTCGATTCCCACGCTCGGATCAGGCTCATCTGCCCGACCGCTGCCGCCGCCTGCAGCTCGTTCATGGCCCTGGGCCGAGCCGTCCAGCCGAGACGACTCATGCCCGCCGCCACCGCGCCGGAGGACACCAGCACCAGCTCCACGCCCGCCGCCCGCAGCGCGACCATCTGCTCGACCCACACGGCCATGGCCGCACGATCCAACCCGCGCCCGTCGGCGGTCAGCAGTGCGCTGCCGATCTTCACCACCCAGCGCTGCGCGCCGGTCACCTTGTCCCGCATGATTCCATCCCAGTCCAGATGCAAACAGCGGGAAGGACCGGCCGTCCCGCTCCTGAGCGCCCTCAGCGCACGTAGAAGATTTCCGGCCCGTCGCCGTCATCCTCGTCATCGTCGAAGTCGTCTTCGTCCTCGACGGCGTCGGCGCTCTTCAGCCCGGCGCGGCGCAGGGCGCGCTGGTCGTCCAGCGCCTGCAGACGGGCGCGCGCCTCGTCCTCGATGCGCTGATCGAGCTCGGCCAGCGCCTCGGCGTACTCCGGCTCCTCGGCCAGGCGCACGGCGCGCTCATCGAGGTAACGCATGATGTCCTGACTGAGCGCCTCGGTCCCTTCGCGCTCCAGCGCGGAGATCACGTACACCGGGCCTTTCCAGTCGAGCCGCTCGACCACCGCCTTGACCCGCGCCTCGTGCTCCTCCTCGAGGATCTGGTCAGCCTTGTTCAGCACCAGCCAGCGGTCGCGCTCGGCCAGCGACGGGCTGAATTTCTCCAGCTCGCGGATGATCACCTCAGCCGCCTCGGCCGGATCGCTCTCGTCCAGCGGCGCCATGTCCACCAGATGCAGCAGCAGGCGCGTGCGCGCCAGATGCTTGAGGAAGCGGATACCCAGACCGGCACCTTCGGCGGCTCCCTCGATCAGGCCGGGAATGTCGGCGATGACGAAGCTCTTGTAGCGACCGACGCTGACCACGCCCAGGTTCGGCACCAGCGTGGTGAAGGGGTAATCCGCCACTTTCGGCTTGGCTGCCGACACCGAGCGGATGAAGGTGCTCTTGCCGGCATTCGGCAGACCGAGCAGCCCGACATCGGCAAGCACCTTCAGCTCCAGCTTGAGATCGCGCATCTCACCCGGCTTGCCCGGCGAAGTCTGCCGCGGCGCCCGATTGGTGCTCGACTTGAAGCGGGTGTTGCCCAGGCCGTGCCAGCCACCCTGAGCCACCAGCAGCCGCTGGCCAGGCTTGGTCAGGTCGCCGATGATTTCCTGGGTATTGGCATCGATGACGGTGGTGCCGACCGGGACCGGCAGCACCAGATCGTCACCCTTGTGCCCGGTACAGTCCTTGCTGCCGCCGTTCTCGCCGCGCTGCGCGTCGAAACGACGGGTATAGCGGTAGTCGACCAGGGTGTTGAGGTTCTCGTCGGCTTCCATATAGATGGAGCCTCCATCGCCACCGTCGCCACCGTTTGGGCCACCCTTCTCGATGAATTTTTCGCGACGGAAGCTCATCAAGCCATTGCCGCCATCACCTGCTTTTACAACGATCGATACTTCATCGACGAATTTCATGGAACGCCTCCCGCCCTCGGGCGGGCTGAAAAAAACGATAGGATACAGAAACGAAAAAGCCCCGTCGCAAGACAGGGCTTCTTCAGCAACGCCGCGATCAGGCCGCGACGACGCTCACGTAGCGACGGCCGAACTCGCCCTTCACTTCGAACTTGACCACGCCGGCCACTTTCGCGAACAGGGTGTGATCCTTGCCCATGCCAACGCCGTAGCCGGCGTGGAACTGGGTGCCGCGCTGACGCACGATGATGTTACCGGCCTTGATGGCCTGGCCGCCGAACAGCTTAACGCCAAGGCGTTTGCTTTCTGAGTCGCGACCGTTGCGGGTAGAACCGCCAGCTTTTTTGTGTGCCATGAGTCATAGCCTCCTAAAAGGGATCAGGCCTGGATGCCAGTGATCTTGATTTCGGTGAACCACTGACGGTGGCCCTGACGTTTCATGTGGTGCTTACGACGACGGAACTTGATGATGCGAATCTTATCGTGACGGCCTTGGGAGACCACTTCAGCGACGACCTTGGCACCGTCGACGACCGGCGCACCGATGGTGACGTCGTCACCATTGCCGACCAGCAGAACGCGATCGAAAGTCACGGATTCGCCAGTGGCGATTTCCAGCTTCTCGATCTTGAGGAATTCACCTTCGGCGACTTTGTATTGCTTGCCACCGGTAACGATTACAGCGTACATGGAATATCTCCGTTGATCCTGCTCACCCAGCGCTTTGTAGGAAGAGTTGGCGGCTGGCATGGCTGCCTGGGGCCGGATAGACACCAGGCAATTGCGTAAGGCAGGGAAATGCCCAGGGAAGTTCGGGGTGCGCGATTGTACGCAAGCCAGGTTGTACGCGCAAGCACCGTCCGGCCTCGCCTTGACAGTGCCGGACCCGGCCCCTAGCATGCCGCGCAATCCATAGGAGTACGACTCGCCAATGCAACCCCAGGCCTTCTATAACGTGGTGGCGGACGATTTTACCGCTGTCGACGGAATCATCCGTAAACAGCTCAGCTCCCGCGTCCCCCTGGTGGAAAAGATCGGCGACTACATCATCTCCGCGGGCGGCAAACGCATGCGCCCCCTGCTGGTGCTGCTGTCCGGCAAGGCCCTCGGCCTCGAAGGCGACTCGCTGCGCCTGCTGGCAGCCACCATCGAATTCCTCCACACCTCGACCCTGCTGCACGATGACGTCGTCGACATGTCCGGCATGCGCCGCGGCCGCTCGACCGCGAACGCCATGTGGGGCAACGCGCCCAGCGTGCTGGTCGGCGACTTTCTTTATGCACGCTCCTTCGAAATGATGGTGGAGCTGGGCTCGATGCCGGTCATGCGCATCATCTCCCAGGCGACCCGCGTGATCGCCGAAGGCGAAGTGCTGCAGCTCTCGAAGATCCGCGACGCCAGCACCACCGAAGAGACCTACATGGAAGTCATCCGCGGCAAGACCGCGATGCTCTTCGAGGCCTCGACCCACAGCGCCGCCGCACTGGCCGAAGCGAGCCCCGGGCAGAGCGAAGCCCTGCAGACGTTTGGCGATCATCTGGGAATCGCTTTCCAGCTGGTCGACGATCTGCTCGACTACAAGGGCGATGCCGAGACCCTCGGCAAGAACGTCGGCGACGACCTCGCCGAAGGCAAGCCGACGCTGCCGCTGATCTACACCCTGCGCGAAGGCACCGTCGAGCAGGCAGCTCTGGTGCGCCATGCGATCCAGAAAGGCGGCATCGAAGACCTCGACAGCATCCGCGAGGCCGTCGAAGCCTCCGGCGCCCTCGACTACACCGCCCGCCTCGCCCGCGAACACGCGGATCGCGCCATCGCCTGCCTGGAAGCGCTGCCCGCCAGCATCTACCGCGACGCGCTGGTCGAACTGACCCGCTTCGCAGTCGCCCGTACGCACTGAGTCCAGTCTCTCTATTCATACCGTGCCAGGTGCCACTCGTGCCCGGTTTTCCCGGGCGCGACATCCGGGCACATGCCCGCGAGCGCGCGCCTGCAAAGGGTTTCAGGGCACCGGCTACGCCCCGTGAAATAGACACTTGCTATTCCTGCAATAAGAATTATTCTCATCTCCATCCACTCACCGGAGATGAACCATGACCTATCTGATCGATGCCTGGCTGGAACGCCCGCACCCGTACCTGCGCATCCTGCATCGGGAAACCGGGGAAGTCTGTGCGGTACTGGAAGAGGAAGCGCTCGACGAGCTGCGGGATCAGGGCGACCTTGACCTGGCAGGCCTCAACTCCTGCGAGCCGATGATCGTCAAGGAGCTGGTGCGCAACCTGTTCCTGTTCTGCTACGCGCGGGCCTTGCGCCCCAATAGCGAACTGAACTGCGCCAGCTGCGGCAAGCGCCAATGCAGGGAGTCCGAAGGCACTCTGCTGAGCCAGTTGCCTGCCTGAGCGATGACCGCCGCCGGACGGTCATCGGTAGGTTCGACTCAGAGGATGTCGAGCAGCTCGACGTCGAACACCAGCACACTATGGGGCGGAATGCTGCCCGCCGCCTGGCCGCCGTAGGCCAGTTCGCTCGGCACGTGCAGGCGCCATTTGCTGCCGGTGCCCATCAGTTGCAGCGCCTCGGTCCAGCCGGCGATCACGCCGCCCACCGGGAACTCGGCCGGCTCGCCACGGGCGTAGGAGCTGTCGAATACGCTGCCGTCGATCAGGGTGCCGTGGTAGTGGGTGCGAACGCTGTCCTCACGCGTCGGCTTGGCGCCCTCACCCGCCGTCAGCACTTCGTACTGCAGCCCGGAAGGCAGGGTAATCACGCCTTCACGCTTGGCGTTCTCCACAAGATAGGCACGACCTTCGCCAGCGGCGGCGTCCGCCTTCGCCTGAGCTTCGGCCTGCATGCGCTCGCGAATCACCTTGAAGCTGGCGGCCATGGTGGCCTGGTCGACACGGCTGGGCTGACCGGCGAAGGCGTCGGTCAGGCCGGCGAGCACCGCATCGATGCTCACGCCGGGCGGCGGGTTGTCGCGCAACTGGTCGCCGAGCTGGCGGCCGATGCCGTAACTGACGCGGGTTTCATCGCTGTTCAGGTCCACTGTGCTCATCTGCTGTCTCCGTAAAAAAGGCCCGCAGACTACCACACCCGCCACGCGCGCTCAGCCGTCGAGGGCGCGGGCGCTGACTTTCACCCTGAGAGGCGACTCGCTGCGCGGGGCCATGCCGACCATTTCGTCGTAGGCGGAGAACTGCACCAGGTACAGCGGCAGCTCGGGCACCTCGCGCAGCACGAAGCGCGCGTGGTCCAGCGAGCGCAGGTGCGACACGCGCCCCTGATCGTCCTCGAGACGCGCATTGCCGTCGGCGGTGAGTGCCTGCAGGACGTAGAAACCTCCCTCGAGCGAGAGCGGGTTCAGCTCATGGATGTCACCGGCCAAGGCCAGTTGCTGCAATTGGGCGAGGGTCATCGCGGTCTCCGGCGCATGGAACGATAGCCATGAGACCGGAAAAATCAGTGTTTGGTCAGCCGGTCCAGATAACCCATGGCGAAGGCGGATAGAACGAAGGTCATGTGGATCACCACGTACCAGAGCAGCTTATCGTTTTCGATCTTCTGCGCGTCCATGAACACCCTCAGCAGGTGGATCGAGGAGATCGCCACAATCGAAGCCGCCACCTTCATCTTCAATGAGCTGGAGTCCATCTTGCCCAGCCAGTCGAGCTTTTCCTTGCCCTCGTCGATGTCCAGTTGCGAGACGAAGTTCTCGTACCCGGAGATCATCACCATCACGATCAGGCCGCCGACCAGCGCCATGTCGATCAGCGACAGTAGCACCAGAATCAGATCGGCTTCGGCCTTTTCGAAGACGTTCGGGAGGATGTGATAGACCTCTTGGAAGAACTTCAGGCACAGCGCCAGCAGGGCGAACGACAGGCCGAAATAGATGGGCGCCAGCAGCCAGCGCGTGGCGTACATGGCATTCTCGAAAAAGCGTTCCATGGTGTTCTCAGCTCCGCGAAAAATGCCGCGAGTATACCCAGCGAAGCGTCAGCGGCAAGGCATCTGGTGGTCCAGAAGTACGCCCCAACCTGTCGCCGCGATAAGCGAAAACCGGGGCGAACAAAACCCGCGGCGCCGCGCAAGCGGCCCGCCAGGAAGGTCTCGGAAAGAGAATCAGCTTTCCGGCTGGAGCGCGTAGCTTCCGGCCTGAGACCGGCGCGGCCGGGTCAACTTGCGTAACTCGCCTTGCATGTGCAGGCGCCAGATCTGCGGCTCTTCGCAAACCGCGTAGCCCTGCACAGCCAGGCATTCGGCGATCGAGTCGAGCACGCCTTCGGCGACGAAGGGACCGTGGAACGGCCCTTGTACCTTGATGGCGGAAGGTTGTGCGCCGGACACGCCGGCGGCGCAGAGAAGCGTCCAAAGCCCGTTTTCGCCGTTGAGGGGACGAATCACGCATTCGATGCGGGTGGTCATCCCCAGGCATTCACGGGTGAGGCAGAGGGTGCGCGACATGGCGGCGTTCCTCGCTAGGTCCTTTGTCTGCCATACACCGCGAACGGCGAACATGGCGCAAATCGGCACGCCGGATTATCCGCGGCCACGGCGCCGGACACCTCCGTCGCCGCTTCATCCCTGTGACCAGCAATCGCGCCGAGCATTCCCAAGACAGCGAACGTCGATCAGCCTTGCGGCGGTTTTTCCTTCTCCGCGGCGCCCTTGCTGTCCTCTTCCATGTCCATCTCGGCGATTTCCCGCAGCCGCTGGACCACGCGCGCGTTGACGCTGCCGGCCGGGAAGCGCCCACGTTCGTCCGGCGAACCGGCCGGCTCGCCGAGCAGCAGGCTCAGCGCCTCGTCCACGTGGCGTACCGCGTAAACGTTGAACTGGCCGGAACGCACGGCCTGCAGCACGCGCTCGTCGAGCATGAGGGTGGCGATGTTGGCGTAGGGAATGATCGCGCCCTGCTCGCCGGTCAGCCCGCGCGCTTCGCAGAGGCGGAAGAAGCCCTCGATCTTCTCGTTGACTCCGCCGACCGCCTGCACCTCGCCGAACTGGTTGATCGAGCCGGTGATGGCGAAGCATTGCTTCAACGGCGTCCGCGAAAGCGCGGATATCAGCGTGCAGACCTCGCCGAGCGAAGCGCTGTCGCCGTCGACGTAGCCGTAGGACTGCTCCAGGGCGATGCTCGCGGAGATCTCCAGCGGAAACTCCTGGGCGTAGCGGCTGCCCAGGTAGCCAGTGAGGATCATCACGCCCTTGGAGTGGATCGGCTGGCCGAGGTTGACCTCGCGCTCAATGTCGACGATGCCGCTGCCGCCCGGGTAGACCGTGGCGGAGATCCGCGCCGGCACGCCGAACGCCGAATCGCCGACTTCCAGCACCGTGAGCCCGTTGCACTTGCCGATGGCCGCACCTTCGGTGTCGATGAGGATGATCCCGGCGAGCATGTCGTCGAGAATCCGTGCCGAGACCCGCCCGGTGCGCGTCGCCTTGGCACGCAGCGCGCGCTCGATGTGGCCCGCGTCGGTGATCGCCTCACCGGCGAGTTGGCGGATGAAATCGGCCTCGCTGACCAGTTGGAACAGGTCACCGATCTTCGCCGACAGCCGCCCCTGATGCTCGGCGAGGCGCGCGCTGTAGGTCGCCAGGCGCGCGACGGCGGCAGCGGTCAGCGGCGCGAGGCCTTCCTCCGATGTGCGCGTCTTGAGCAACTGGGCGAATTGCTCGAGGCTTTCGTCGGCGAGCATGATGTCCTCGTCGAAGTCGACCAGCACGCGGAACATCTCCTGGAAGTCCGGATCGACGTCCTGCAGCGTGTAGTAGAGCTGGCGCGAACCGATGATGATCACCTTGAGCTGCAGCGGAATCACCTGGGGCGCCAGGGTCACCGTGGCCAGGCGGCCAAGCTCGGCCAGCGGCGATTCCATCTTCAGCTGGCGCGAATGCATCGCGCGCTTGAGCGCTTCCCAGACGAAGGGCTCGCCGAGCATCTTCTCCGCTTCCAGCACCAGGAAGCCACCGTTGGCGCGGTGCAGCGCGCCCGGGCGCAACTGGCGGTAGCTGGTGTAGAGCGCACCCTGATCGGTGCCGTACTCGATGCGGCCGAACAGGTTGTCGTAGGTCGGATGCGGCTCGAACACCACCGGAGCGCCGCCGTTGACGTGGTGCGCCACCACCAGGCTGGGGCTGTACTGGTCTTCCAGGCCCTGGCGGCGCTGCGCGTCGGTGCGGTTGTCGTCGATCAGCTGATCGACCACGGTCTTCAGCAGATCGACCTGCATCGCCTGCAGATAGGCGCAGACACCGGCATTCTCGGCGTACTTCTCCGACAGCGGCGCAAGCACCGGCTGCAGCGCGAGGGTGATGGTCTCTTCGTTGAGCTGGCGCAGCTGGTTGCTCGACTCGCGCTTCCACTGCGGCAGGCTGGCGAGCTCCTCGTTGAGGCGCTCCTCCAGTTCGGAGATGTCCTGGTGATAGCGCTCGCGCTCGGCTTCCGGCAACTGGGCGAACTCGGCCTCGTCAAGCGCCTTGCCGTCCTTCATCGGGGTGAAGGCGATGTTGCTGTTGTCGCGGTAGAGGGCGATGTCCTTCTCCAGCGACAGCCGCTCGATGACGTCCAGGGCGCGGTCGTAGCGCTGGTTGAAGGCGCGGTCGATGGCGCTCTTCTTCTGCTGGTAGGCGGGATGCTCGAAGACCGCGGGAAAGGTCGCCAGCAGGTTGTCGATCAGGTGGTCGAGGTCGCCGATGAAGGCGTCCGCGCTGCCCGGCGGCAGTTGCAGCACCCGCGGCTCGCGCGGCTCGTCGAAATGGTTGACGTAGACCCAGTCGGCCGGTGTTTCCAGGCGCTTGGCTTCGGCCTTCAGGTAGCGCTGTACGAAGGAGAAGCGACCGGTGCCGGGTTCGCCCATGACGAACACGTTGTAGCCGGCGCGGGGCATGGCGACGCCGAATTGCAGTGCCTCGACGGCACGCTCCTGACCGAGCACGCCACGGAACGGCTCCAGGTCATCGGTGGTGGTGAAGTTGAACTGATCGGGAGCGAACGGACGGGTTAGCGCATCGGGCGCGAGACGCAGCACGGCAGCGAAGGGCTGGGGCATCGGGAATCCTTTTCGAGCGGCGCGCGCCGCGGGGAATGACGTCCGCATTCTGGCGCTGCGCGGACGACACTGGCAAGCGCCCGCCCGGCCGGTGCGCTTCATCTACCGGATAGTTGTCGTCGCACGGAACCGCTGCGCTCGGCTAACCTCAAAAGCGTGCGCCTCCGTCGGCTTTCCGGCTGTTCCGCAGCGTTGCACGTGGGTAATTGCCTTCCCGCCGTAGCGATCCCCGTGCAGCTCAACCCGGTTCCATCCTTCAGATACGGTAGAGAAATAATCATGAATAAGATTCTGCTCGGTAGTCTGCTCGCTGCGGTTTCCTTCAACGCCCTGGCCGAAGCGCCCGGCGGCCCGAATTGCGGCTGGGGCAACATGCTCTTCGAAGGCCAGCGCGGCACGCCTTCGCACATCGTCGCCTCGATCACCAACGGCACCTCCGGCAACGCCACCTTCGGCATGACCTCCGGCACCAACGGCTGCTCCACCGACGGCAAGCTGACCTACGGCGGCAAGTCGCTGATCGCCCTGAGCGGCATGCTCGACGAAGTGTCCGAGGACATGGCCAAGGGCGAAGGCGAGGCGCTGACCAGCTACGCCGTCGTGCTCGGCATCAAGCCGGAGGATCGCGCCTACTTCTCCAGCGTCACCCACCAGCACTTCAACCAGATCTTCAGCAATGCCAATGCCACCGCGGCGGATGTCCACGCGGCCACGCTTGAAGTCATGAAGAACGACCCGCGCCTGTCCAAGTACGTGGTCGAACAGGCCTGACGCCTGATGCTTGCCCCGCCCGTCCTTCCGGGCGGGCGCCTCTTTCCAGACAGGAAGTCGGATGCGTAAAGCCCTGCTGTCGAGCCTGCTGCTGTGCGCCTGCGCACCCTTCGCCCTCGCCGCCCCCCGGATAGCCCCCGAACGCCTGGCCGAACTGGCATCGGACGACTACTGGCTGGCCCTCGGTCATTACGAGCGCAAGACGCTCGGCGGCTGGCGCAGCTACGTCGACGACGAAAAGTTCTTCCTCTCTGCCCAGGGCGAGCACGATCCCCAGGCCGAGCTGCGCGCCACGCTGAACGCGCTCTACGAACCCACCGCCAGCGGCGACCAGCACGCCCAGTGCCGCTACCCGGCGCGCACCCGCTGGCTGCGGGAGAAACTGGAACTGAACGACCTGCCGCAGCCAAGCTGCGACGAATTCCGCGCCTGGTACGCCGACGTCGCGCCGCATAGCGCGGTCCTGGTGTTCCCGGCCGCCTACCTGAACAGCCCTTCGTCGATGTTCGGCCACACACTGCTGCGCATCGACCCCGCAGGCGTCGATGAACAGGGCAGCCCCCTGCTCAGCTACGCACTCAACTTCGGCGCGATGATCGAGGGGATGGACAACAGCATCCTCTACGCCTGGAAAGGCCTCGCCGGCGGCTATCCGGGTCTGTTTTCCCTAGTGCCGTACCGGGAGAAGCTCAGCGAGTACAACCGCCTGGAAAACCGCGACCTCTGGGAGTACCGGCTGAACCTGACCCCGCAGGAAACCGCGCGGATGATCGAGCATGTCTGGGAGCTCAACCAGATCCGCTTCGACTACTACTTCTTCGACGAAAACTGCTCCTACCGCCTGCTCGAGCTGCTGCAGGTGGCGCGTCCCGGGCTGCACCTGACCAACCAGTTCCCGCTCACCGCGATCCCCACCGACACCGTGCGCGCAGTGAAGGAGGCCGGCCTGGTCGAGCGCATCGACTACCGCCCTTCGCGGGAAAAGGAACTGCTGGCGCGCGCAGAACCGCTGTCGAACGATGAGCAGGAATGGGCGCTGCGCCTGGCCGACGACGAGAAACGCCTCGACGATCCGCAGTTCGCCGCCCTGCCTGCCGAGCGCCGGGCGCTGATCCAGGATGCCGCGTTCCGCCTGGTCCGCTACCGCGCCACCGGCGAGGAGCGCGACAGCGTGGGCGCCGCGCGCAGTTACGCCCTGCTCAGGGCGATCAATCGCACCCCGCCGCCGGCGCTGACGGTCGAACGTCCGGGGCTGCCGGAGAGCGGGCACGAATCGCGCACCTGGCAGCTCGGCGTCGGCAGCCGCGATGGCGAAGCCTTCGCCGAGTACGGCCTGCGCATGGCCTATCACGACCTGAACGACAACGGCGCCGGCTTCCCGATCGGCGCACAGATCGAAATTCTCGACCTGCGCGTGCGCCAGTACGAAGACGAACACTGGCAATTGCAGCGTCTGGACCTGGCCAGCATCCGCTCGCTGACACCGCGCAATCGCCTGCTGCAGCGGCTCTCCTGGCAGGTCTCCACCGGACTGGAGCGGGTCGCCGGACGCGACGGCAAGCAGACCCTGGTGCGCCAGCTAAGCGGCGGTGCCGGCGGCAGCTGGGCGCTGGATGACGACCTGATCGGCTTCGCCCTGGCGACCACGCGGCTGGAGAACAACCCGGACTTCGCCGGTTTCATCGCGCCCGCGTTGGGCTTCGACACCGGGTTGCTGTGGCGCAACGCGCTGGGCAACCTGAGCCTGGAGGCGCGAGGCGACTACTTCCACAACGGCGAAGCCCGCCGGGCACTGTCGCTTAACCAGCAGTGGGAGCTGTCGCGCAACCTCGGCCTCCGCCTCACGGCGCAGCGCGACTTCAGCCACTTCGACCGACCACGTAACGAGCTGATGCTGGAGCTGCGCTGGTATCACTACTGATCGCCGCGCCGATGACGAACGCCTCACGCATTCTTGACGAATTCCTCACCCCCGCGCGCCGACAATGCCTCTGCCCGTCGCCCTTCTTCGACGGTGCCGGAGGCCATCTTGCGTCACGCTCTACTCCTCGCCCTGCTGCTCCTGGCGGGCTGCCAGACCACCCATGAACAACTGCTCGCCGCCGGCTATCCACCGGCCTTCGCCGATGGCTTCCAGGACGGTTGCGGGAGCGGCCGACAGGCGGCCGGAGCGATCACCGGCGAATTCCGCAAGGACGTGCCGCGCTTCCTCGCCGATGCCACCTACGCCACCGGCTGGTCCGACGGCTTCAACCAATGCCAGGCGCAGCGGATCAGCGAGGAGCGTCAGGACACGCTCGACCGCATCGGCAGCGACCGCGATCGCGCGTGGCGCCAGCACGAGAGCCAGGCCATGGCTAAGGCGCTGAGCCACAACTGAGACAGGACCAGCGGAACGCCGGCGTGCCGTAAATCTGGCAGCATGTCGGCATTCGCCGTTTCCGGGACTCGCCATGGACCACGCCATCACCGTCACGTTTTCCACGCCCTCCATCCGCGCGCACCGGGCGCTCGGCGCATGATCGTGATCGTCATGGGTGTTTCCGGCAGCGGCAAGACCACCATCGGAGCACAGCTGGCGGCGCGCCTGCGCTGCGGGTTTTCCGACGCGGACGAATTCCACAGCGACGCCAACAAGGCGAAGATGGCCCGCGGCGTGCCCCTGGATGAGGAAGACCGGCGTCCCTGGCTGGCCAGCCTGCGTGCGGCGATCGATGAGAAGAAGGGCCAGGGGCGCGACTGGGTGTTCGCCTGCTCCGCGCTCAAACGTGCCTACCGCGAGGTGCTCGGCGGCGACGATCCCGCGTTGCGCTGGGTGTTCCTCGACGGTTCTGAGGCGTTGCTGGCCAAGCGGCTGGCCGGTCGCGGAGGGCATTTCTTCGATCCGCGCCTGCTGCGCAGTCAGTTGCAAACGCTGGAGAAACCGCTGGAAGGCGAGGCACTGCTGGTGGACATCGACGCGCCGCCCGAGCAGATCGTCGCGGACATCCTGCAGCGGCTCAACCGCGACACGGAAGACGGCGCCGAGGCCTGACTAGGCGTCGACCTCGACGCGATTGCGCCCGCTGCGCTTGGCCGAGAGCAGGGCGACGTCGGCGCGGTTGATGGTGCTGGAGTAGCTCTCGTCGGTATGCAGCGCGGCGACGCCGACGCTCACCGTCACCGACAGCAGGTCGTTGTTCACCCGCACCGCCAGGGTGCCGATGCTGGCGCGTACCCGCTCCATCACCTGGGCGGCGGTGGCGACGTCGGTTTCCGGCATCAGGATCAGGAACTCTTCACCGCCCCAGCGACCGCAGACGTCCTGCTCGCGCACTTCGGCTTCCATGACGCGGGCGATCTCGATCAGGACGCGGTCGCCGATCTCGTGGCCGAAATCGTCGTTGATCGCCTTGAAGCGGTCGATGTCGAGCATCACCACACTAAGCGGGCGCTCGTAGCGTTTGGCGCGGTCGGCTTCGTCGCGCAGGCGCTCCGTCAGCAGTCGGCGGTTGCCGATACCGGTCAGGGCGTCATGGGTGGAGGCTTCCTTCAGCGCGATGTTCAGGTCGCGCATCATCTGCTGGTAGCGGTCGGAAATGCGCGCGACCTTTTCCAGCTGGCGCAACTGCTTGTCGAAACGCGCGGAAAGGCTCAGCTCGCGCTCACGGGCGATGCTCTGGTAGCCGTCCGAAACCCGGGTGATGCGTTCGATGCGCACCAGCAGATCGTTGTGCGACTCCCACAGCAGATTCAGCGCGTCGCGCAACGCGTGATCCTTATGCTGCGGGTCGGCGAGCAACTTTTCGATCATTTCCTCGAGCGCGCTTCTTCCACGCATAGGATGAACCCTGCTTAGTCGTGACTGAGGATCGCGAAGGGGAAGCTGCAGTCTTCCTTGAACTCTTCGGCGAGCTCGACCACACGCTCGTTGCGCCGGTCGTAATGCCAGTTCACCGCAACCTGCTTGCCCTCGCCATGCGCCGCCTCGAGCAGGTCGAAAATATCCATCATCGCCTTGATGCTGCTGGTGTTGAGGTACAGCAGACGCAGCTCCAGGGTCAGCGGGCGGTCGGCCTCGGCGAGGAAGCGCTCGATCCACTCGAACACCTGGCGGAACAGTTCGTAGGAGTTCTCCGGATAGGAGTCGCCCTGCATGGACAAGGTGCCCTTGTCCCAGTCGGACTGGATGGAGGGAGAAGACTGGCTGCCCGGAATGGAAAAATTAGTCATTTGGTGGATTGCTCTTAATGTCAGATAACGGCGCTCAAGCTGATGAAAGCCCGGCCACCCGCGACTTCCCGCAGGGTGGCCTGCAGGGGCTCGCTGGATTTGCGGGCGATGTCGATCAGCCCGAGGCCGGCACCGGATACCACGTTCTCGTCGCGCGGACGGCGCAACTGTTCCTTGTACATCGCCTTGAGCTGGCTCTTGTCCATCTCGGCCAGCTTTTTCACCGCGCTTATCAGGCTCTCACCGTCGGACGACTCGATCAGGTTGCCCGCGGACACCACGTAGCGGCCCGCGTCATCGCGCGCCACCACCACGGTGGCACCGGCTTCCTGATCGGACCAGTTCTTCACTTTGGTGTAATGACGGATGTTCTGGGTCATCTCGATGTACACCGCGAACACATCCATCGCGGAGGACGGATGCGCGTGATCGGCGGTCAGGTAATTGCGCAAGGCATTACCGATTTCCTCGATCAGGCTGCGCGAGATGGGACCGTTGAAGCAGAGCATGATCTGCTGGCGGTTGTAGCTCTCGCGCATGGCAAAAAGGTCAAGGGATTCCATTTGGCAGCTCCGGGTTGGACAACGCTCTCAATCGAAACGGAAACACAGCATCGTAATATCGTCGCGCTGGGGATAGTCGCCCTGGTACTCGGCCAGGGTCGCGCTGAAAGCGGCGCCCTGCTCGGCCAAAGGAAGACGCGCATGGCGGCGAATCATCTCGGCAAAGCGGCTGTTGCCGAAGCCATAGCCTAACTCACCGCCGGCCTGATCGAGAAAACCATCGGTGGTCAGGTAGAAGGTGCGCCCGCCCTGCAGGGCGATCCGCGCATTGGCATATTCGCCGACGCGCTTGTCGCCGATCGCGCGGCGCGCCGCCGGCAGCTCCTCGAGGGTCTCGCCGTCGCTGTAGTAAAGGGCGATCTTGGCGCCGGAGAAGGTCACCTCGCGGGTCTGGAAATCCACGTAGGCGAGGCCGACATCCATATTGGTCGCCAGGGCCGGCTGCTCGACATCGTCACGCAGCATGCTGCGCACGATGCGGTCGGTGCGGGCCAGCACCACGGCCGGGTCGGCCAGACCGACATCGGCGATCGCCTGGTCGATGGCGGCGTGGGCGAGCATGGTCATCAGCGCACCGGGAACGCCATGTCCGGCGCAGTCGACCACGCCGAACAGGCAACCGCCATCGCCGGCGCGGTAGACGTAGAAATCGCCGCCGACCACGTCACGCGGACGCCAGAGCACAGCGTGACGCTCGCCGAGCGCGGTGACCAACTGCCGCTTGGGCAGGATCGCGTGCTGGATCAGGCTCGCGTAGTCGATGGAGTCGTCGATCTTCTTGTGCGCGGCAGCCATGTCGCGGTTGGCCTGTTCCAACGCCTGGGTACGCTCGCGCACGCGGCTCTCCAGTTCGCTGGTGTGGCTGCGGACCTTCTGAGCCATCACGCCGAAGGCCGCGCTCAACTCGCCGATCTCGTCATCGCGATCGACCGGCAGCGGAGCGTCGTACTGACCCGCGGCCATCGCCTGGGCGCTATGGCGGAGCAGGCGCAGCGGTTTGAGCACGCGTTTTTCCACCAGCCAGGCAACGCCGCCTATCAGCAGAAGCATGATGATGACGAAAGCGATCAGCGCCGGCACCAGCGAATCCAGCTCGATGACCTGCGCCACGCCCAAATCGATGGCGCTGGCCACGTACCAGTCCAGGGCCGGAATCCAGGCCAGCGCGAGCAGCTGAGTGCGGCCGTCCATGCTCACCCAGAGGGTTTCGACGCTGCCCGGCCTGCTCTTCGCGTCGGCCAGCGCACCTCGCACCGCGGCGGAGTCGTCGGCGTTGTCTAGCTGGCCATAGATGCTGCTGGCCAGCGAACGGCCGGTCGCCCCGTCGGCATTCTCGGCGACCAGGCTCTCGTCCGGGTGCACCAGAATCGACGCCTGTCCGTCGAGCACCATGGACAGCACGCCGGCGGTGTTGGCGGTGACGAAATCGTCGAGGAAAGAAGTCAGGCGGATACCGGAACCGAGCACCCCGATGCGCCGCTGACCATCGCTGACCGGGATGTTGAACCACACCTTGAGGTCGTGGGACTCCAGGTTGCGGTCCACATTAAGCTTGTACGGCGCCGGGTCATTAAGGCTACGGAAGAACCAGTCGTCCTTGGCTTCGCCTTTGGCGAGCACGTAGCGCGGCTGGTCGCTGAAGGGCTTATCGCTGTCGTTGAAGTAATAGCCCAGATGCTCGGCGCCAACGACGAAATAGGTGCCCTCGGCGAACACCTTCTGGTATCCCGCGGCTTCGCGGAAGAACAACGCGCGCTTCGCGGCATCGTTCTCGTCGAGCAGCCACTGGCGGGTGATTTCCGAATCGGCCAGGCGCATCGCCAGGGCCAGTTCCCGTGATACCGGAGCGGCGATCTTCTCCCGGTTGAGCTGGGCGACGTTCCGCGCATAGGCCTCGCCGTAGCGATTCTGCACGCCCTTGAGGGCCTGCCAGCCGATCAATCCGGCCATTCCCAAGGCCAACAGGCAGGTCAGCAGTAACGCCAGCAACGATTTTCCGCGCAAGCCAAGTGCCGCCATGTGAACTCCATTCCAATGCCGTGGCCGATCCGCGCATGCCGGTCGAGGATGCGCGCCGGGATTATCCCGTATACGGGCCAACCGCCACCAGTGGGAAAAACGCCGGCGCAAACGAAGACGGAGCCTGTCGGCTCCGTCGTTGCTAGCGGCTACTGCGCCAGCTTCTTGTACTTCACCCGATGCGGCTGGGCGGCCGCATCGCCGAGGCGTTTCTTGCGATCGGCCTCGTACTCGGTGTAGTTGCCTTCGAAGAAGGTCACGTTGGAGTCGTCTTCGTAGGCCAGGATGTGCGTGGCGATACGGTCGAGGAACCAGCGATCGTGGGAAATCACGATGGCCGCGCCGGGGAAGTCCAGCAGCGCTTCCTCGAGAGCGCGCAAGGTCTCGATGTCGAGGTCGTTGGACGGTTCGTCCAGCAGCAGCACGTTGCCGCCCTGCTTGAGGGTCAGGGCCATGTGTAGCCGCCCGCGCTCACCGCCGGAGAGATCCTTGACGAACTTCTGCTGGTCGGCGCCCTTGAAGTTGAAACGCCCGACATAGCCGCGCGAGGGCACTTCATAGCTGCCGACCTTGATCATGTCGAAGCCGTCGGACACCTGCTCCCAGACGGTCTTGTTGCCTTCGAGCATGTCGCGGCTCTGATCGACGCTGGCGATCTGCACGGTGTCGCCGATCTCGATGCTGCCGGAATCGGGCTGCTCCTTGCCGGTGATCATGCGGAACAGGGTCGACTTGCCCGCGCCGTTGCCGCCGATCACGCCGACGATCGCGCCCTTCGGCACGCTGAAGCTGAGGTTGTCGATCAGCACGCGGTCGCCGTAGCCCTTGGTGACGCCATGGAATTCGATGACCTTGTCGCCCAGGCGAGGACCGGCGGGGATGTAGATTTCGTTGGTCTCGCTGCGCTTCTGGAATTCCTGCGACTGCATTTCCTCGAAGCGCTGCAGGCGTGCCTTGGACTTGGCCTGACGCGCCTTGGCGCCCTGGCGCACCCATTCCAACTCGGCCTTCATCGCCTTCGCGTGGGAGGCTTCCTGCTTGGCTTCCTGAGCCAGGCGGGCGGATTTCGATTCCAGCCAGCCGGAGTAGTTGCCCTCGTAGGGGATGCCATGACCGCGGTCGAGTTCGAGAATCCAGCCGGCCACGTTGTCGAGGAAATAGCGATCGTGGGTGATCGCCACCACGGTGCCGGGGAAGTCGTGGAGGAAGTGCTCCAGCCAGGCCACAGAATCGGCATCCAGGTGGTTGGTCGGTTCGTCAAGCAGGAGCATGTCCGGCGCCGACAGCAGCAGACGGCACAGCGCCACGCGGCGTTTCTCGCCCCCCGACAGGTGTTCGATGGTGGCGTCCCACGGCGGCAGGCGCAGGGCATCGGCAGCGACTTCCAGTTGGCGCTCCAGGTTATGCCCGTCGGAAGCCTGCAGGATGGCTTCCAGCTTGGCCTGCTCGGCGGCCAGCGCGTCGAAGTCGGCATCCGGCTCGGCGTAGGCAGCGTAGACCTCGTCCAGCCGCGCCTGGGCGTTCTTGATCTCACCAATGGCCTCCTCGACGATGTCGCGAACCGTCTTCGTGGGGTCAAGCTGCGGCTCTTGCGGCAGATAACCTACCTTGATACCAGGCATCGGGCGGGCCTCGCCGTCGATCTCGGTGTCGACGCCGGCCATGATCCGCAGCAGCGTCGACTTGCCCGCACCGTTGAGGCCCAGCACGCCGATCTTGGCACCAGGGAAGAAGGACAGCGAAATGTCCTTGAGGATTTCGCGCTTCGGGGGAACGACCTTGCTCACCCGGTGCATGCTGTAAACGTACTGAGCCATGACGGACCTTGACTGGAAGAGGATTCAATGAAGGCGGGAGACCCTGGAACGAAGCTGGAACGCTTCGCCGAGGAACGTTTTGCAGGCTAGTTTATGAGGCAGGTCCTGGTACGGGCCTCGAAAAAGGCCGCCGGACAGGCGCCTGCAACACCCCGCGCGTGCCGGCAAAACTACCGGATCATGCGGGCAAGGGCAAACCACGCTCGTCGGCCATACTGGCAGTTTGCCTTCGTTCCGGGCATGCTAGCCGCCCGCGCCAGCCCGGCTTTTTTCCGGGAGACGCCGGTTCTCTATAGTGTTGTTTTTGCAGGAATAGCCGGTGTTTAAGCTGTCCCCATCCCTCTCGCATGCCTTCGTCGGCGCTCGGCGAGGTTCGGTCAAAGGCATACTGGTCGCGTTGGTGCTGGTGGTTCTGAGCCTGCTGCTCTGGCAGTTGCGCCAGGAGTTCCAGCAGGGGCAGGCCAGCGAGCGGCGACGCAGCCTGGAGTCGGGCATCCAGCTCGCCGACCACCTCGCTGCCAGCATGGACCTCAAAGCCCACGCCGCGCTCGTGCTGCTGCACCAGCGCCGGTCCGAGCCGCGCTCCCGACTCGGCGGCGCCGACCTGCTGAGCGACCTGCAACGTATCTATCCGTCCCTGCGCAGCTTCGCCTGGCTGGACGAGCGTGGGCGGTTGCTGGAAGACACCGAGGGCGATTCGGGCGACATCGCCGCCCTGCCCGCGCTGCTACGCCGTGCCGGCGACGATCCGTTCCACTATCTGTATGCCGAAACCGAGGGTGGCACCGTCTACCTCGTGCTGCGCCAGAGCGCGGACGACCAGCCGCGCGGGCATTGGCTGTTGCGCCTGAGCGGCGACTCGATGCACCGCTGGCTGCTGCAGCAGAACACCCACGGCTGGCTGCTGGAAGACAAGATCGAGCAACGCGCCATCGCGCGCCGCTCGCAGAACGCCGACCCGGACCCGCGAATCGCGCCGCTTAGCGCCGAAGAGCGCTCGCTGAGCATCCGCATGCTCCCGCTGCCGGGCAGCGACTGGCAACTGCGGGTGCTCTTCGATGCCGCCGAGGTCCGCGCGGCGCAGTGGCCGGCGCTTTCCGGCAAGCTGCTGCTGTTCCTCGTCTGCAGCCTTCTGGTACTCGGCGCACTGGTCGGCCTGTTGCGTGAACAGCGCGCGCTGCGCGAACTGAACGATGCCTCGCGGCGCTCGTTGCGCCAGGCCGCCAGCGCCTTACGCACCATCGAGGAACGCGTCCTGCTGACCCACGCCGACGGTCGCGTCAGCTACCTCAATCCGCAGGCCGAGGACCTCTTCGGCCTCAGCGACGAGGAAGCCCAGGGGCTGCATATCCTCGACCTGCTGCCCGGACTCGACCCGCTGCTGATCAACGTCGCCGATATGCACCGCGACCTCGGCACCGACCTGGTCGAACTGCCTCAGCACGGCGAGACGCGCCTGTTCGCGGTGTCCCTCAGCGAGCTGAACGAGGGCGAGCGACACCAGGGCTTCGTCTGGGTGATGCGCGACGTCACCGAAGAGCAGCAGAGCATGCGCGTGCTGCAGGAAACCCGGCGCCGCTACCAGGACATCTTCGAGGGCACCGGCATCGCCCTCTGCGTCCTCGACCTGGCCGATCTGCCGCCCTTCCTGCGGCGTCATCGGATCACCGATGGCGACTCGCTGCAAGCCTGGATTCAGGGCAACCTGCACGGCAGTGCCGAACTGATGGCGCAGGTGCGCATCACCGAAGCCAACCAGGTGGCGCTGCAACTGGTGGGAGCGAACAGCGTCGAGAGCGCCTGGCAACTCCTGCTCGGCACAGCGGCGCTGCAGTCCGACGGCCTGCGCTTCCAATTGATTGTCGCGCTGCTCGATGGTCAGAGCCGCTTCGAGATGGAAACCCGCCTGTCCAGGCCGGACGGCGACGAACGGCACCTGTGGATGGTGCTGCGCCTGCCCGACAGCGAGCAGGACTATCACGCCGTCACCCTGAGCATCAGCGACGTCACCCGCCGCAAACGCGTTGAACTGTCGCTGACCGAGCGCGAGCGGTTCTGGTCGGAGGTGGTGCGCGCGGCGCCGGACATGCTCTATGTGCACGACATGCTCAGCCGCGAGGTGGTCTACAGCAACCACAGCCTCGGCCTCAAGCTCGGCTACAGCAAACCGGAACTGCGCGCCATGGGCCCGCACTTCTGGGAGCAGATCCTGCATCCCGACGACAGCGACTACTACTGGCGCATCCGCGCCTTGCAGCAGGTGGTCGGACAGAACCAGTTGCTCGAATCGCAGCTGCGCTGGCGCCATCGCAACGGCCGCTGGCACTGGTTCAGCATCCGCGAACAGGCGCTCTCGCGGACGCCCGACGGGCGCGTGAAGCATCTGATCGGCGTCGCCAAGGACATCACCGAGCAGATCGAGGCCAGCGAATCGCTGCGCGACAGCGAGCGCCGCTACCGGCTGCTGGCGGAAAGCATCAGCGACGTGATCTTCACCACCGACGATGACCTGCACGTCAACTACCTGAGCCCGTCGGTGCGCGAGCTGCTCGGCTACGACAGCGACTGGATCATGCGCAACGGCATGGGCCGCCTGATCGCCAACCCGGCGCAGCTGGGCGGCTTTAAGGCCCTGCTCGAACGCATCCGCGAGGCGCAGCGCAATCCGTTGCTGATGATCGAACTGCGCAACGATCACCAGATGCATATGTTCGTTCTGGACTGCCTGCGCGCCGACGACCGCAAGATCACCGTGGAACTGCGCGCGATGCCCATGTGGGACGAGCACGGGCGCTTCGAGGGCATGCTCGGCATCGTCCGCGACATCAGCCCGCAACGCCGCGCGGAGAAAGAGTTGCGCATGGCGGCAACGGTGTTCGAGCACTCGACCGCGGCGATCCTGGTCACCGACCCGGCCGGCTATATCGTCCAGGTCAACGAAGCCTTCAGCCGCATCAGCGGCTACGCCAGCGCCCAGGTGCTCGACCAACTGCCCAACCTTCTCACCGCGGAAAGCCAGCAGAGCGGGCACATGCAGTACATCCTGGCCCAGATCAATCTGCACGGCAGCTGGGAAGGCGAAGTCTGGCTCAAGCGCTGCAACGGCGAGAACTACCCGGCCTGGGTGGGCATCACAGCGGTGCACGACGACGAGAAGGACTTGGTCAGCTACGTCTGTTTCTTCAGCGACATGAGCGAGCGCAAGGCCAGCGAGCAGCGCATCCACCGCCTGGCCTACTACGATCCGCTGACCCACCTGCCCAACCGCACGCTGTTCCAGGATCGGCTGTACACCGCGCTGCAATCCGCGGAGCGACGCGAGGACTGGGTGGTGCTGATGTTCCTCGACCTGGACCGCTTCAAGCCGATCAACGACTCCCTCGGCCATGCCGCCGGCGACCGCATGCTCCAGGAAGTGGCGCGGCGCCTGGCCGCCTGCGGCGACGACGCGGACACCGTGGCGCGCATGGGCGGCGACGAGTTCACCCTGCTCCTGCGCGCCCAGGATTGCCGCGAAAGCGCGCTGACCCGGGCGATCCACGTCGGCGAGCAGATCCTCGCCAGCCTCGCCCGGCCGTTCATTCTCGAAGGCCGCGAGTTCTTCGTTACCGCCAGCATCGGCATCGCCCTCAGCCCGCAGGATGGCGAGGAACTGAGCCAGTTGATGAAGAACGCCGACACCGCGATGTACCACGCCAAGGAGCGCGGCAAGAACAACTTCCAGTTCTACCAGGCCGAGATGAACGCCAGTGCCCTGGAGCGCCTGGAACTGGAAAGCGACCTGCGCCACGCCCTGGAGCAGGGCCAGTTCGTCCTCCACTACCAGCCGCAGCTGTCCGGCGACGGCAAGCGCCTGACCGGTGCCGAGGCCCTGCTGCGCTGGGAGCACCCTACCCGCGGCCTGGTGCCGCCGAACGACTTCGTCCCGGTGCTGGAGGAAATCGGCCTGGTGGTACCGGTCGGCGACTGGGCGCTCAAGGAAGCCTGCCGCCAGCTCAAGGCCTGGCACCAGGTGCGTGTGCGCCTGCCGAAGATCTCCGTGAATCTTTCCGCGCGGCAGTTCTCCGACGGCCAGCTCGGCGAGCGCATCGCCTGCATCCTCAAGGACAGCGGCGTGCCGGCCGCCTGCCTGGAACTGGAGCTGACCGAGAGCATCCTGATGCGCGACGTCGGCGAGACCATGCAGATCCTCGACAACCTCAAGCGCCTCGGCCTGTGCGTCGCAGTGGACGACTTCGGCACCGGCTACTCGTCGCTCAACTACCTCAAGCAGTTCCCCATCGACGTGCTGAAGATCGACCGCAGCTTCGTCGACGGCCTGCCGGAGGGCGAACAGGATGCACAGATCGCCCGCGCCATCATCGCCATGGCCCACAGCCTCAACCTCTCGGTGATCGCCGAGGGCGTAGAGACCCAGGCGCAGCTGGATTTCCTTCGCCAGCACGGCTGCGACGAAGTGCAGGGCTACCTGTTCGGCCGCCCGATGCCGGCCGCGCAGTTCGAGTCGATGTTCAGCGGCGCGGCACTCTTCATGCTCAGCTGAGGCCCGCGTCGCAGACGGCCACCGCCTGGCTGCCGCGTCCTTCGCCACCTGTCGATGAACCCCGCTCGTCCTGCGCATGACGCGGCCTCATGTGTCAGCCGGCGCCGCTTCAGGTAGAATTCGCGCCTCTCCACCACCTCCCAGACGATCCAGGGGATTGCCATGTTCAGCCGAGATTTGACCCTTGCCCGCTTCGATGCCGAGCTTTTCGCCGCCATGGAGCAGGAAGCCCAGCGCCAGGAAGACCACATCGAGCTGATCGCCTCGGAGAACTACACCAGCCCGGCGGTGATGGAAGCGCAGGGTTCGGTGCTGACCAACAAATACGCTGAAGGCTATCCGGGCAAGCGCTACTACGGCGGTTGCGAGTACGTCGACGTGGTCGAGCAGATCGCCATCGACCGCGCCAAGGAACTGTTCGGCGCCGACTACGCCAACGTCCAGCCGCACGCCGGCTCCCAGGCCAACTCGGCGGTCTACCTGGCGCTGCTCTCGGCCGGCGACACCATCCTCGGCATGAGCCTGGCCCACGGCGGCCACCTGACCCACGGCGCCAGCGTTTCCTCCTCCGGCAAGCTGTACAACGCCGTGCAGTACGGCATCGACGGCAACGGCCTGATCGACTACGACGAAGTCGAGCGCCTGGCCCTCGAGCACAAGCCGAAGATGATCGTCGCCGGCTTCTCCGCCTACTCGCAGGTGCTGGACTTCGCCCGCTTTCGCGCCATCGCCGACAAGGTCGGTGCCTATTTGTTCGTCGACATGGCCCACGTGGCCGGTCTGGTCGCCGCCGGCGTGTATCCGAACCCGGTGCCGTTCGCCGACGTGGTCACCACCACTACCCACAAGACCCTGCGCGGCCCGCGCGGCGGCCTGATCCTGGCCAAGGCCAACCCGGAGATCGAGAAGAAGCTGAACTCCGCGGTATTCCCGGGCGCCCAGGGTGGCCCGCTGGAGCACGTAATCGCGGCCAAGGCGGTGTGCTTCAAGGAGGCCTTGCAGCCGGAGTTCAAGGCCTACCAGCAGCAAGTGGTGAAGAACGCCCAGGCGATGGCCGAAGTGTTCATCGAGCGCGGCTTCGACGTGGTTTCCGGCGGCACGCAGAACCACCTGTTCCTGCTCTCGCTGATCAAGCAGGACATCACCGGCAAGGACGCGGACGCCGCCCTCGGCCGTGCCCACATTACCGTGAACAAGAACTCGGTACCGAACGATCCTCGCTCGCCCTTTGTCACCTCCGGCCTGCGCATCGGCACCCCGGCCGTGACCACCCGCGGCTTCGTCGAAGCCGACTGCCGCGAACTGGCCGGCTGGATCTGCGACCTGCTCGGCAGCCTTGGCGACGAAGGTATCGAAGCCAGCGTGCGCGAGAAGGTCAAGGCGATCTGCACGCGCCTGCCGGTCTACGGCAAGTAAGCTCATTCGCGACAGAAGAGCCCGGCCGATGCCGGGCTTTTTCTTGCCCGAGGTTCCGGCAGCCGTGCCGGTAGCGACGCTCAAGGGCGCGCGGGGTAACCTGGAGCGCGGCAATTGCAAGGCGTGATATGCTACCGCGCTGTTTTGTCGCGCCCCTAACCCTGGGCGGCCGAACAGATCCTGCTGATCGACAGGCTCCTATAAGCCCGATCCAGCAAACAGATTGTCACTCAAGCGGCAGATTCCAATGACCAACAACAAGTCAGCGCGGAGAGACAGTAAGTTGGAGGCCTGGGCGAACGCCGACCTCCATATGTCCATGTCCGGTCGATGCGGCTATCTCCGCGCTGGCTATCCCGAGCGAACGAGGGCGATTGCCCCTTCAGGCTGGCGTGGATGCTCGTTCAATATGGGAATCTGAATATGTTCAAGAAACTCAATCCCGCCCTGCTTGGCCTTGCGATCGCCATGGGCGCCCCGTCCGCATTCGCCGAAGAGGCGAAGAAAGTCGATGTAATGCTCATCGGCGGCGGCATCATGAGCGCCACCCTGGGCATCTGGCTCAACGAACTGGAACCGGACTGGACCATGGAAATGGTCGAGCGCCTGGACGGCGTCGCCGAGGAAAGCTCGAACGGCTGGAACAACGCCGGTACCGGTCACTCGGCCCTCGCCGAGCTGAATTACACCCCGGAAGACAAGAACGGCAAGGTCGACATCTCCAAGGCGATCGAGATCAATGAGTCGTTCCAGATATCGCGCCAGTTCTGGTCCTGGCAAGTTCGCCAGGGTGTGCTGAAGAATCCGCACTCGTTCATCAACTCCACCCCGCACATGAGCTTCGTCTGGGGCGACGACAACATCGCCTTCCTGAAGAAACGCTATGAGGCGCTACAGGCCAGCCCGCTGTTCAGCGGCATGCAGTACTCCGAGGACCCGGCGCAGATCAAGAAGTGGGTTCCGCTGATGATGGAAGGCCGCGATCCGGCGCAGAAGGTCGCCGCGACCTGGACGCCGATCGGCACCGACGTCAACTTCGGCGAAATCACCCGCCAGTTCGTCGCCAACCTCGAAAGCAAGAAGAACTTCTCGCTCAAGCTCTCCAGCGAAGTCGAGGACATCACGCGCAACCAGGACGGCAGTTGGCGCGTGACCTACAAGAACCTGAAAGACAACAGCGAGACGCAGACCGACGCCAAGTTCGTCTTCATCGGCGCCGGTGGTGGCGCGTTGCACCTGCTGCAGAAGTCCGGCATTCCGGAAGCGCGTGAATATGGTGCCTTTCCGGTCGGCGGCTCGTTCCTGGTCACCGAGAACCCCTCGATCGCCCAGCAGCACCTGGCCAAGGCCTACGGCAAGGCATCGGTCGGTGCACCGCCGATGTCGGTTCCGCACCTGGACACCCGCGTGCTCGACGGTAAGCGCATGATCCTGTTCGGGCCTTTCGCCACCTTTTCCACCAAGTTCCTCAAGCAGGGTTCCTACCTGGACCTGCTGACCAGCACCAACACCCACAACGTCTGGCCGATGGCCAAGGTCGGCATCGCCGAATACCCACTGGTCGAATACCTCGCCGGTCAGCTGATGCTCTCGGACGAGGACCGCATGGCCGCCCTGCGCGAGTACTTCCCCAACGCCAAGAAGGAAGACTGGCGTCTGTGGCAAGCGGGCCAGCGCGTGCAGATCATCAAGCGCGATGCCGAGAAAGGCGGCGTGCTGAAGCTCGGCACCGAAATCGTCGCCTCCGAAGACCGCACCATCGCTGGCCTGCTGGGCGCCTCGCCGGGCGCTTCGACTGCAGCGCCGATCATGCTGGGCATGCTGGAGAGGGTGTTCAAGGACAAGGTCGCCACGCCCGAGTGGCAGGCCAAGATCCGCCAGATCGTGCCGAGCTACGGCACCCATCTCAACGACAGCCCGGATCGCGTGGCCGAGGAATGGAACTACACCGCAGGTGTCTTGCAGCTGACCACCCCGCCGCCGGTCAACAAGGCCAGCGTCGCGCCGACTCCGACCGGAGACCAGGCGCCGCCGCGTAAGGAAGACGCTGCAAGTGACATGGCGCTCTGATCGCCAGGTCATTCGGCTGAAACAGACAGGCTCCCGCGGGAGCCTGTTTTTTTATGCGCCGAGCTCGGCGAAGCCCTGGCGAATCTCGTCTTCCGGCAGGTTGTCGCCGATGAATACGATCACGCTCTCGCGCTTCTCGTCGGCGCCCCACTCGCTGTCGAAGTCGAACCCGTACAGGCGCAGAACCCCCTGGAACACCATCCGGCGGTCTTCGCCGGCAATGTCCAGCACGCCCTTGTAGCGCAGCAGCGAGTTGCCGTGGGTCTCCAGCAGGCGCTCCATGAAAGCGCTGAGCCGGTCGATATCCAGCGCCTGCTCGCTCCTGAGCACCAGCGTGGCGATGCGGTCCGGCGTCGCGCCGGCAGGCGTCAGCGGGCGCAGGGTCAACGACGGGCCAATGTCGGCATTCAGGTTGAAGCCGCGGATATCCAGCAATTCGGCAAGATCGATGCGGCCATGCCCGACCACACGGATCGGCGCACGACGGTTGATCCGCTGCAGGCGCTGCTCCAGCGCCTCGACCGTCGCGGCACTCACCAGGTCGGTCTTGCTCAGCAGGATACGGTCGGCGAACCCGACCTGGGCCTGGGCGATGGTTTCCTGCAGGTGGCGCCCGGCGTTGGCGGCATCCACCAGGGTAACGATGCCGTCGAGCACGTAGCGCTCGCACAGCTCGTCGCCGGCGAAGAAGGTCTGTGCCACCGGCGCCGGGTCGGCCAGGCCGGTGCACTCGATTACCAGCCGGTCGAAGGCCAGCTCGCCGGCGTCGAGCCTGTCCAGCAGCAGATAGAGCGCCTTCTCCAGCTCGACGTGGATCGAGCAGCAGACGCAGCCGTTGGCCAGCGTCATCACCTGCACTGGCTCGCTGCCGAGCAGTTGGCTGTCGATCGGCGTATCGCTGTACTCGTTCTCGATCACCGCCAGCTTGAGGCCGTGTTCGGCGTTCAGCATGTGACGCAGCAGCGTGGTCTTGCCGGCACCGAGGAAACCGCTGAGTACGGTTACAGGGATGGGGGCGGAGGTGGGTATGGATGACATCGGATCGTCCTGCGGAGGGTGGATCACGCCTTGTCGATCCACCGAGCGGTTTACCAGGATGCACGAAGCGCCTGCTATGCGCCCGATCCACCCTGCAAAAGAACACGCCACGACGAGTCGTGGCGTGCGGGTATTTCAGGATAAACCCACTGCTGGGCGAGTGCCCGGCAAGGCGGGCTCAGCAGCAGCGAATGGGTCGCCCCTTTCCGCCGCCGTAGCGCGCCTCCTGGCGCTCCCGGAAGAACGCCTCGTAGCTCATCACCGGCAGATCGGGATGCTTGCTGCCCATGTGCGCGACGTAGGTGTCGTAGTCAGGCATGCCCACCAGCATGCGGGCAGCCTGCCCGAGGTATTTCCCCATACTACTCAGGTCATTGAACATGGGCGTCTCCTCAAGCGTCCGGGATCGGCTGGAACGGTGCCTCGCGGTCGCTGCGCTCGGGCTTGACCCAGGCGGCGCGGCCGACCTTGATCGCGTAGAACAGCACGCTGAGCACGACGAACAGGAACAGCACGGTCAGGGTCGTGTTGGTGTACGCATTGAAGATCACGTGCTGCATCTGCGCGATGTCCTTGGCTGGCGCGATGACCTGGCCGGCGTCCAGCGCGGTCTGGTACTTCTTCGCCAGGGCCAGGAAACCGATGGCCGGGTTCGGGTCGAGCAGCTTGATCAGACCGGCGGTGGTGGTGCAGATCAGCAGCCACAGGGCCGGGAGCATCGGCACCCAGGCGTAGCGCTGGCGCTTCATCTTGATCAACACGACGCTGCCAAGCATCAGCGCGATACCGGCGAGCATCTGGTTGGAGATGCCGAACAGCGGCCAAAGGGTATTGATGCCTCCCAGCGGGTCGATCACGCCCTGATACAGCAGCCAGCCCCACATCGCCACGCAACCCGCGGTGGCGATGACGTTGGCGGTCCAGGACTCGGTGCGTTTCAGCGCCGGCACGAAGTTGCCCAGCAGGTCCTGCAGCATGAAGCGCCCGGCACGGGTACCGGCGTCCACCGCGGTGAGGATGAACAGCGCCTCGAAGAGAATCGCGAAGTGGTACCAGAACGCCATGGTGTTCTCGCCGGGCAGGACGCTGTGAAGAATCTGCGCGATCCCCACGGCCAGGGTCGGTGCACCGCCGGCGCGGGCCAGGATGGTGTTCTCACCGATGTCGTGGGCGACCGCCTGCAAGGCTTCCGGGGTAATGGCGAAGCCCCAGCTGCTGACCGTCGCGGCAACCGCCTGAACGTCACCGCCGACCACCGCCGCAGGGCTGTTCATGGCGAAGTACACGCCCGGCTCGATCACCGACGCGGCGACCATCGCCATGATGGCGACGAAGGATTCCATCAGCATGCCGCCGTAACCGATGTAGCGGGCATGGGATTCGTTGGCCAGCAGCTTCGGCGTGGTGCCCGAGGAGATTAGCGCATGGAAGCCGGACACCGCGCCGCAGGCGATGGTGATGAACAGGAACGGGAACAGCGTGCCCTTCCACACCGGGCCGGTGCCGTCGGTGAACTGGGTCAGCGCCGGCATTTTCAGCTCGGGCATGACCACCAGGATGCCGATGGCCAGCGCGAAGATGGTGCCGATCTTGAGGAAGGTGGACAGGTAGTCGCGCGGGGCGAGGATCAGCCAGACCGGCAGTACCGCGGCGACGAAACCGTAGCCGATGAGCATCCAGGTGATCTGAACGCCGGTGAAGGTGAAATGCGGCGCCCACTCGGGGCTGGCGGCGATCTGCCCGCCGAGCCAGATCGAACCGAGCAGCAGGGCCACGCCGACCAGCGAGATCTCGCCGATGCGGCCGGGGCGGATATAGCGCATGTAGATGCCCATGAACATCGCGATCGGGATGGTCGCCATAACGGTAAACATCCCCCACGGACTTTCGGCAAGGGCTTTCACCACGATGAGCGAGAGCACCGCGAGGATGATGATCATGATCAAAAAGCAGCCGAACAGCGCGATGGTGCCGGGCACCTGACCCATTTCCTCGCGCACCATCTCGCCCAGCGAGCGGCCGTTGCGGCGGGTGGAAATGAACAGCACCATGAAGTCCTGCACCGCACCGGCGAGAACCACGCCAGCGATCAGCCAGAGCGTGCCGGGCAGGTAGCCCATCTGCGCCGCGAGCACTGGGCCGACCAACGGGCCGGCGCCGGCGATGGCGGCGAAGTGGTGACCGAAGAGGATGTGCTTGTTGGTCGGCACGTAGTCCAGACCGTCGTTGTTGAGCACCGCCGGCGTCGCGCGAGTCGGGTCCAGCTGCATCACCCGGTTGGCGATGAACAGGCTGTAGTAGCGGTAGGCGACCAGATAGAGGGCGACCGCCGCCACGACTATCCACAAGGCATTGATGGCTTCACCGCGGCGCAGGGCCACGACACCAAGGGCACACGCACCCACCACGGCCAGCACTGCCCAGGGCAGATGGCGCAGGAGGCTATTGTTATTGTTCATGAGGGACTCCCAACGAGAGAACTGACGACTGCCGCGACAGTCTAGACCCGGACCGAACAAATCCCTATTCGACCAAATCGCTAGGCACGGCAGCATGATCCTGGCAGTCGCCCACGCTGTCGCCAGCAAGCGAAACGACCGGCGAAGTGTTGCTGCCCCGGGCGCGGAGCACAAGCCTTTCCGTAGATCGGAGGCCCCGCGCTTGAGCCACCGCCGGGTGCGGCCGGACGGAAGGCGCGCGGCACCGTTCACACCCGCGATCGACCGGGCGCGCAGGTTGGCCGCAGGGTCGCTATAGTGTGGAAAACCCGAGGAGCCCGAGATGACTAGCGATAACAACGAACGTCGGCGTTTCCAACGCATCGCATTCGACGCCGTGACCGAGATTGCCCAGGGCGACCAGCGTTGGGTAGGCGCGTTACAGGACGTGTCCCTGCATGGGCTGCTGATGAAGCAGCCGGCTCAATGGTCAGGCGATTCGGAACAGCCGTTCCGCGCGCTGATCGACCTGGGCGGCGACATCCAGGTGCACATGGAAATGCGCCTGACCCGTGAACAGGGCGGTTTTCTGGGGTTCAGCTGTCAGCACATCGACCTCGACTCGATCAGCCACCTGCGCCGCCTGGTCGAACTGAACCTTGGCGACGAGGCCCTGCTCGAGCGCGAACTGGCGGCGCTCGGCGAGCCATGAGGCCGCGCGCGACACCCGACTATTCGAACAACGCATCCAGCGCCTGCTCCAGACGCGTCACCGCGACCACCTGCAAGCCAGGCGGAGCCTCCTTCGGCGCATTGCCGCGTGGCACGATGGCGCGCTTGAAGCCGTGCTTGGCGGCTTCCTTCAGGCGCTCCTGACCGCTCGGCACCGGGCGGATCTCGCCGGACAGGCCGACCTCGCCGAACACCAGCAGGTCATGCTCCAGTGGCCGATTACGCAGGCTGGAGATGACCGCGGCCATCAGCGCCAGGTCGACCGCCGTCTCCAGCACCTTGACCCCGCCCACCACGTTGATGAACACGTCCTGATCGTAGGTGGGGATGCCGCCGTGCCGGTGTAGCACGGCGAGCAGCATGGCCAGCCGGTTCTGGTCGAGCCCGAGCGTCACCCGCCTCGGGTTGGCCAGGTGGCTGGTATCGACCAACGCCTGCACCTCCACCAGCATCGGCCGCGAACCCTCCCAGGTGGCCATCACCACACTGCCGGGCACCGCCTCCTGGGCGCGGGTGAGGAAAATCGCCGAGGGGTTGGAGACTTCCTTCAGGCCCTTGTCGGTCATGCCGAACACACCAAGCTCGTTGACCGCACCGAAGCGGTTCTTCACCGCGCGCAGTAGACGCAGGCGGCCATCGGACTCGCCCTCGAAATACAGCACGGTATCCACCATGTGCTCGAGCACGCGCGGCCCGGCCAGCGCGCCTTCCTTGGTGACGTGGCCGACCAGGAAGATCGCCGTGCCGCTCTGCTTGGCGAAGCGCACCAGCAGTGCCGCGCTCTCGCGGACCTGCGCAACACCGCCGGGCGCCGATTGCAGCTGCTCGGTGTAGATGGTCTGGATCGAATCGATCACCATCACCTTGGGCCGCTCGCGCCGCGCGGTATCGATGATTGACTCGATACAGGTTTCGGTCATCACCTTGAGCTTGTCCTGCGGCAGCTCCAGGCGTCGCGCACGCATCGCCACCTGCTGCTGCGATTCCTCGCCGGTGACGTACAGCGCCGGCAACCGCGCGGCGATGTTGCACAGCGTCTGCAGCAGAATGGTCGACTTGCCGATCCCCGGATCACCACCGATCAGCACCACCGAGCCGTCCACCAGGCCGCCGCCGAGTACCCGGTCGAGTTCGGCAGAGGCGGTGGAGAAGCGCGGCATTTCCTCGATGCTGACTTCGGCGAGGGTCTTGAGCTGTGCCTGTTCACCGGCCCAGCCGGCACGCCCGGAGGACGAGGACGGTGCGTTCTCGACCAGGGTTTCCACCAGGGTATTCCAGGCGTTGCATTCAGCGCACTGGCCGGCCCATTTGGGGAAGGTGGCGCCGCACTCGGTGCAGCCGTACATGCGCTTGGCCTTGGCCATGGGGCACTCCCGCAGAAAGAGAATTCGCCATCATACCCGCTGCGCACGCCTCAACGGCTCGCACGGTCGCCTGGGAAAATTCCGGCCGATAAAACCTATGATTACTCCGTTCCTGCTATACCGATCAGCGATGAATGGTTGGCTTGCCTACGGTCTTTGCTGTAACGAAGCGCAAGGTGGGCTTCGCAGATCGCCTCGGCATCGACGAAATCGTTGTTGCTGCCTTTACGAAGGGCTGCACGAACTTAGGCGAGATCAGCTTCACCTCATGCCCGAACACCATCAAGTTGCCGGGCGCTGCCAAAAGCCTCCATCACCACCGCGCAAGTCGGTCGCCGAGCACTCGCATCCTCTGCTGGGGGTGTCGTCTTCCTGCGAAAGACTTCGCGTCCGGCCCAGCCCTTCCCATGCCGGTGGAAACGGCGCTTGCCCGGATCGATACCTACCAACGCTGCAAGGGCTCCTGATGATGGCCTGCAAAAATAAAACACCCTGTCAAAGCCTAGCCCTGACAGGGTGTGGAGTCTCATAGCCCCGCTTTCGCGGGGCTCTCGGTACAGCGGGTACCGGTCGGCTTACATCATGCCGCCCATGCCACCCATGCCGCCCATGTCCGGCATACCGCCGGCAGCCGGCTTGTCCTCAGCCACTTCGGCGATCATCGCCTCGGTGGTGATCATCAAGCTGCCGATGGAGGTCGCGGCCTGCAGCGCGGTACGGGTCACCTTGGCCGGGTCGAGAATACCCATCTCGATCATGTCGCCGTAGGTGTCGGTGGCGGCGTTGAAGCCGAAGTTGCCCGAACCCTGCTTGACCTTGTCGACCACCACGCTCGGCTCGCCGCCGGCGTTGGCAACGATCTGGCGCAGCGGGGACTCGACGGCGCGACGCAGCAGCGCGATACCGACGTTCTGGTCTTCGTTATCGCCCTTCAGCTCGGAGATGGCCTGCAGAGCGCGCACCAGGGCAACGCCACCGCCAGGCACCACGCCTTCTTCGACCGCAGCACGGGTGGCGTGCAGGGCGTCTTCGACGCGGGCTTTCTTCTCTTTCATCTCGACTTCGGTGCCGGCACCGACCTTGATCACGGCAACACCGCCAGCCAGCTTGGCCAGACGCTCTTGCAGTTTTTCACGGTCGTAGTCGGAGGAGGTTTCCTCGACCTGCTTGCGGATCTGCGCAACGCGAGACTCGATGTCGCCTTGCTGGCCGGCGCCGTCGATGATGGTGGTGTTTTCCTTGTTCAGCACGACGCGCTTGGCGTTACCCAGGTGTTCCAGGGTGGCGCTTTCCAGGCTCAGGCCGACTTCTTCGGAAATCACGGTACCGCCAGTGAGGATGGCGATGTCCTGCAGCATGGCCTTGCGACGGTCGCCGAAGCCCGGAGCCTTGACGGCTGCGACCTTGACGATGCCGCGCATGTTGTTGACGACCAGGGTAGCCAGGGCTTCGCCTTCGACGTCTTCGGCAACGATCAGCAGCGGACGGCCGGCCTTGGCGACCGCTTCCAGCACCGGCAGCATTTCGCGGATGTTGGAGATCTTCTTGTCGACCAGCAGGATCAGCGGGCCGTCGAGTTCGGCGACCATGGTGTCCGGCTTGTTGATGAAGTAGGGGGACAGGTAGCCGCGGTCGAACTGCATGCCTTCGACGACGGACAGCTCGTTCTCCAGGCCCGAACCTTCTTCGACGGTGATCACGCCTTCTTTACCGACTTTTTCCATGGCTTCGGCAATGATGTCGCCGATCGAGGAGTCGGAGTTGGCGGAGATGGTGCCGACCTGGGCGATGGCCTTGGAATCGGCGCACGGCTTGGCCAGGTTCTTCAGCTCGGCGACGATGGCGATGGTCGCCTTGTCGATGCCGCGCTTGAGGTCCATCGGGTTCATGCCGGCAGCGACGGCCTTCAGGCCTTCGTTGACGATAGCCTGGGCCAGAACGGTGGCGGTGGTGGTGCCGTCACCGGCGGCATCGTTGGCCTTGGACGCGACGTCCTTGACCAGCTGCGCGCCCATGTTCTCGAACTTGTCTTTCAGTTCGATTTCCTTGGCGACGGAAACGCCGTCCTTGGTGATGGTCGGAGCGCCGAAGCTCTTTTCCAGAACCACGTTGCGGCCTTTCGGGCCGAGGGTGGCCTTGACGGCGTCGGCCAGCACGTTCACGCCGACCAGCATTTTCTTGCGAGCGGAATCGCCGAATTTGACTTCTTTAGCAGCCATGGTGATTGATCCTCAATTCTTCAATTAGTGACGGGATTCGCGGGAATCAGGCTTCGATGACGGCGAGGATTTCGTTCTCGCTCATCACCAGCAGGTCTTCGCCGTCGACTTTCACGGTGTTGCTGCCGGAGTAAGGGCCAAACACCACTTTGTCGCCGACCTTGACGGCCAGGGCGCGCACTTCACCGTTTTCCAGCACTTTGCCGGCGCCAACAGCGACGATTTCGCCGCGGTTCGGTTTTTCGGCAGCGGAACCCGGCAGCACGATGCCGCCTGCGGTTTTGGTTTCTTCTTCGCTGCGGCGAATGACGACGCGGTCATGCAGGGGACGAAGCTTCATTGTCGATCTCTCCCAATTGAGTGTTTTCCGGCGCCGGCTCGATGCCGGCGGGTTAAATCCGGCGGTGCCGGTTGCGGCCCGCAGAGCGGACCGCAGAAGACAGCCTGTCGACGTGACAGGGACCTTGCGGTGTCCGCTAGATGCGGGCGTACAAGCGCATTTCAAGGGCCGTGGACAAAAAAATTCGTCATCGCGGCGCAGACCGGCAGGCCTACGAACGCAGCCGATCATTCATCGCGGCGTTCGTACTCGCCCTCGATGACATTGGGTCGGGCCGCGTCAGGTCGGGCCGCGTTAGGTCGCGCGGCGTCAGGCCGAACCGCGCCGCCCGCTGCATCGTCGGAGAACGCACGCTGGCGCTGCACCTGCGCCTCGACCCGGCGACCGACGGCGCGCAGGAGCAGTCCACGGGTGAACGGAATAATGAACAGCAGGCCGATGAGGTCGCTGAGAAAACCCGGCAGTATCAGCAAGGCTCCGCCCAGGGCGACCATCAGGCCCTCGAGCATTTCCTTTTCTGGCAGTTCGCCGCGCGCCAGGCGCTCCCGCGCGCGCCAGGCCGTGGCGACGCCGGCGACGCGCAGCAGCAAGCCGCCGAGCAGCGCGCTGCCCACCAGCAACAGCAGCGTGGGCAGTACGCCGATCGCACCGCCGACCTTGATCAGCAGCGCCAGCTCGATGATCGGAAACAACACGAACAGAAAGAAGAAAACGCGCATCTGGGGTTCCTTGGCGGAAGAACGGCTTCCGAGGGTAGGAGGTGACGGTGAGCAGCCGGCATTTCAAGGCCAGCCGTGATGGACGACTGTTACCGGATTATTCGTCGCCAGGACTTTGCGGGACGGGCCAGGCATCGGCACGGGCCAGCGCGACCAGCGCCTGGCGTACCTCGCCGGGGTTGCCGCAGGGTTCGGCGAACGGCAGCCAGTGCAGCGCCGCGCCGATGCGCAGGTGGAAGCCTTCGCTGTCGATGCCGACCATCTGCGCCGGCTCTCTGCCCGGCAGGCCGGCGAGGCGAACGTAATGGGCGATGGCATCGGCATGATCGCCGTTCATGTGCTCGACCATGGAGGCTTCGCTGTCGCCGGCGAAGGGGTTGGCACGCTCGACCCGGTCCAGCCAGTGGATCGCACCGAAACCGCCGATGTAGCGCCAGCGCACCGGCTGCAGCACCCAGAAGTCGAAATCGTGAGCGAAGTGGTAGTCCTGCGAGGCGGGGAAGTAGCGATAGAACCGCCGGGCCGCCGCCTCGATCTCCGAGGCGCCGCGCAGCTGGCTGGCCTCGGCGAGCAGGGTCAGCCGTCCCGCTGCCTGCACGTCCTCCGCACCCCGCTCGCCTATCAGCAACGAGCACTTCCCGTCGGCCTTGAGGTTGTGGGTATGCTGGGCGATGCGGCTGATCAGGATCAGCGGCCTGCCGGAGGCGTCGAGACAGAACGGCGCCACCGAGCCGAACGGAAAGCCGGGCATGGCCTTGGACTGGGTGGAAAGTACGCCGCGGTACTCCCGGAGCAACAACCGGCGTGCATGTTGGTTCGATCGAACGCTCACCTCATGACTCCTTGCACGATTCCGTTGAAAATGAACAGACTCAGCATAACGGGTTCGCCTTCGCGGCGACGATAACAACAACCAGTAGGGGATTTACGATGCAACTCAAGGACAAGGTCATCATCATTACCGGCGGCGGCCAGGGTCTGGGCCGCGCCATGGGCGAATACCTGGCGGCGAAGGGCGCACGCCTGGCGCTGGTCGATCTCAACCAGGAGAAACTCGAAGACGCCGTCGCCGCCTGCAAGGCCGCCGGGGGCGAGGCGAAGGCCTACCTGTGCAACGTCGCCAACGAAGAGCAGGTGACGCATCTGGTGAACCAGGTGGCCGACGACTTCGGCGCGATCAATGGCCTGGTGAACAATGCGGGGATCCTGCGCGACGGGCTCACCATCAAGGTGAAGGACGGCGAGCTGACCAAGCTGAGCCTGGCGCAGTGGCAGTCGGTGATCGACGTCAACCTCACCGGCGTGTTCCTCTGCACCCGCGAAGTCGCGGCGAAGATGATCGAGCTGAAGAACGAAGGCGCGATCGTCAACATCTCCTCGATCTCCCGCGCCGGCAACATGGGCCAGGCCAACTACTCGGCGGCCAAGGCTGGAGTCGCGGCGGACACCGTGGTCTGGGCCAAGGAACTGGCGCGCTACGGCATTCGCGTGGCAGGCGTGGCGCCGGGCTTCATCGAGACCGACATGGTGGCGAGCATGAAACCCGAAGCATTGGAGAAGATGACATCGGGCATCCCGCTCAAACGCCTGGGCAAGCCGGTGGAGATCGCCCATTCGGTGGCCTATATCTTCGAGAACGACTACTACACCGGAAGGGTTTTGGAGCTCGACGGCGGCCTCCGCCTCTAGGCCATTTCGACGGGCTGCGCGTCGGACGGCCTGCGTTGAAGCGGGCTCGGAAGCTGCTTGCGGCTAACGCGCTTCAGGGCGGCCTGAAGCGCGAGTGAAACCAGTACTGCTCATTTACACTCTTAAACTCCGCGCCCTCTCCCGCTTCGCCTTGTTACACCGTCGATCACCCGAGCGGAAAAGCCGCCTTGTCGCGCAACGCTGTTCCCTTAAGCATCCGAGCCTTGGTAGGGCTCGCCCGAAAAATCCGGTGCTAGGTTTGGGGCATCGGATTTTATGCCTCTCCATCAGCAACTGCTCGACTTAGGCGAACTGTTTCAACTTCTCCGATCTGGGCACCTTCACCCAACACACACGAGTGGGTGTCAGCCGCGCTGGATCTTTGCAGTCAGGCCACCATACGGCGGTGGCGCATCTGCGCACAGGGCCTGGCATCACAGGACCTGGCGCGAACTGCAGATATTGGCCGTCGACGGTGCACTCCTGCGCACCCCGGACACCCCCTGAACTCCGAGAGCATTTCGGCCCTGGCAATACCGCTACCGACCGCCAGACACCGTTTCCCATGCTGCGCCTGTTGGCCCTGATGAACGTGCGCTCACACCTGTCTTTGGATGCCCAACTGGGCCTTACCGATGAAGTGAAATGTGCCCGGCCGTTGAGTTTGGACAGAAGATTATCGTCATTCGATGACGCTGTTCGACAAGGGCCTCTGGAGTACTGATTTGCTGTCGGGCCTGGCAACAGCAGGAGGAAAACGGCGCTGGCTGCTTCCGGCCCGCAAGGCGTTGGTCAGCGAGGAGGTCACTCGCGATGGGGATCGTCTGTTGCGCATGAAAGTGTCCGCCCAGGCGCGAAAGCGCAACCCCGGTCTGCCAAAGACGTGCACAAAGGCTGCTACGAGGTAAAGGGCAAGACCCAAACAGTACTCACCTCGCTGCCAGCAGATACTTACAGCGCCAAAGCCATCGCCAAGTTGTATCAGGACGCTGGAAGATCGAGCTGGGCTTTCGGGATATCAAAGACTCTCTGCAACAGAACGCGATGACCCTGCGCAGCAAGGTAACGGAGCTGATCTACCAGGAGGTTTGGGGATTGTTGCTGGCTTACAACATCATTCGTAGTGAAGCCTGCCAGACAGCTGTTGCCTTTGCCCGTTTTCCATGCGACATCCGCTTCAAGCCAGTGGCCCGATACATCGCCGTGCAACTGATCGTGATGGCAGCGGCCAACCGATTTCAGCAACAGGACGACGATTGTCGGAGTTGGGGGTGGGAATAGGTGCTGTTTCCGGATCACCGTCCAAGGCCATCAAGACCAAGGACGGTGAAGATTAAGACCCGCTACCCCGTGGATCGGAAGGCCGCCCCACTTAAGTGAACAGCATTAAGCCTTCAGGCGGGCTTTTTCGTCCCTGCTGGACTCAGACGCGGGCGACGTCTTCGGCCTGCAAGCCTTTCTGGCCCTGGGTAACGGAGAATTCGACTTTCTGGCCTTCGACCAGAGAGCGGTGACCTTCGCCGCGGATCGCGCGGTAATGAACGAACACGTCCGCCCCGCTATCACGTTGAATGAACCCATAGCCCTTGGCGTCATTGAACCACTTGACGGTGCCGTGCTCACGATCAGCCATTACCACACTCCCAACTCACATTGTTCTGTTCGCCTCTCCGTCTGTGGAAAGGCCTCTACGGTTCCGCAAAAACGTTCTTTCCATGCTTACAACCAGACCGGAAACGGGCAGGAGCAGGCTATCGAAAAGCGTTCCTGAATGGGCCACGTCGGAGTCTAAGAGGAAGCGCAGGCTCTGCAAAGATTTTTTTTAGGCCCTCGCCAAGGGCCCATCATTACTGGGCTGCAACGGTTTTAGGCAGGATCCGCCAAGCCGCCGGTCGGCTCCGGAAACGCCCCGGGGCGTGGGCCGAAAAGGTGCTTCATGGAGCACCGGAATATATCGCTATCCGCGATTTGCCCAGATTTCGAGCGCGGGCGCTCTGCCCACCTGGCAGCCGGCGATGCGCATTGGGCGCCGCCTCATCCCCGACACCCGCGCTTTTGCCGGGCAGCGGCGGATACGTCACACTAGCCGTCCCGGGCCGAGGCCCTGCAACCGTAAGACCTGTATGACCCGCTCCCCGTTTCGCCGCCTGATCTTCGGCAGCCTGCGTCGCCTGCTCTACCTATGGGTTCGCTCGGAAACCATCAACCAGTCGGTCTTCCCGCTCAAGCTCGATCGCGGCAAACCGGTGGTCTACGCACTGCGCCAGGCATCGATCAGCGACCTCGCCGTGGTCGACCACGAGTGCGTCAAGGTCGGCCTTCCGCGTCCGGTACTGCCGGTCGCGGTGGGCGAGCTGCTTGAGCCGGCGGCGTTCTTCTACCTGATGCCGGAGCCGGACTGGCTCGGCCGCCAGGACAAGCGCGTCGCTTCGCCGACGCTGGTGCGGCTGGTCAACGCCATCGGCCACAACGCCGCCGAGGACGTACAGATCATTCCGGTGAGCGTGTTCTGGGGGCAGTCGCCCGATCGCGAGACCAGCCCGTGGAAACTGCTGTTCGCCGACAGCTGGGCGGTCACCGGGCGCCTGCGCAAGCTGGTGAGCATCCTTGCCCTCGGGCGCAAGACCAGCGTGCAGTTCGCCGCGCCCATCCAGCTGCGCGAACTGGTCGAACAGGGCAAGGGCAGCGAGCGCACGCTGCGCATGGTCCACCGCATCCTGCGCGTGCACTTCCGCAACCAGAAGGCCGCGGTGATCGGCCCCGATGTGTCGCATCGGCGCAACCTGGTGAAAGGCCTGGTGCACGGCCCGCAGGTCCGCCAGGCGATTCTCGACGAAGCCGAACGCGAGAAGATTTCCGTCGAACGCGCGGAAGCGCAAGCATTGAAGTACGGCAACGAGATCGCCTCCGACTACACCTACAGCGCGATCCGCTTCCTCGAGATTATCCTGTCGTGGTTCTGGAACAAGATCTACGACGGCATCAAGCTCCATCACGTCGAACGCGTGCAGGAAGTGGTCAACGGCCATGAAGTAATCTACGTGCCCTGCCACCGCAGCCACATCGACTACCTGCTGCTCTCCTACCTGCTGTTCCGCAACGGCCTGACGCCGCCGCACATCGCCGCCGGGATCAACCTGAACATGCCAGCGATCGGCGGCCTGCTGCGCCGCGGCGGCGCCTTCTTCATGCGCCGCACCTTCAAGGGCAACCCCCTGTATACCGCGGTGTTCAACGAATATCTGCATACGCTGTTCCGCAAGGGATTCCCGGTCGAGTACTTCGTCGAGGGCGGCCGTTCACGTACAGGGCGCATGCTGCGCCCTAAAACCGGCATGCTGGCCATCACCCTGCGCAGCTTTCTGCGCAGCAACCGCCTGCCCATCGTCTTCGTGCCGGTGTACATCGGCTACGAGCGCGTGCTGGAAGGCCGCACCTATCTGGGCGAGTTGCGGGGCGCGACGAAAAAGAAGGAATCGATCTTCGATATCTTCAAGGTCATCGGTGCGCTCAAGCAGCGCTTCGGCAGCGTCTGGGTCAACTTCGGCGAGCCGATCCGCCTGGCCGAGTTCCTCGACCAGCAGCAGCCCGAGTGGCGCCAGCAGGAGTTGGGACCGGAATACCGCCCGGACTGGCTCAACGACGTCACCAACAAGCTTTCCGAGCGGGTCGCGCGGCACCTGAACGAGGCGGCAGCGGTGAACCCGGTCAACCTGGTGGCGCTGGCGATGCTCTCCACCACTAGGCTGGCGCTGGACGAACGCGCCCTGGCGCGCATCCTCGACATGTACCTGGCGCTGCTGCGGCGGGTGCCTTATTCCGAGCACACCACGCTGCCGGAGGGCGACGGCAACAGCCTCATCGAGTACGTGCAGGGCATGCAACTGCTCGCCGAGCAGAAGGACGCGCTGGGCAAGATCCTCTATCTGGACGAGCAGAACGCCATCCTGATGACCTACTACCGCAACAATGTGCTGCACATCTTCGCCTTGCCGGCGCTGCTCGCCAGCTTTTTCCAGAGCAGCGCGCGGATGAACCGCGAGCAGATTCTGCGTTTTACTCGCGCGCTCTACCCGTACCTGCAAGCGGAGCTGTTCATCCGCTATGCGCCGGAGCAGCTCGACGTCGTGGTGGACGAATGGCTCGCCGCCTTCGTCGAACAGGGCCTGCTGCGCCGGGAGGAGGACGTCTACGTGCGCCCGGCGCCGAGTTCGCGGCACTTCGTCCTGCTCACCCTGCTGGCGCGCGCCATCATGCAGACCCTGCAGCGCTTCTACATGGCCATTGCCCTGCTGCTCAATCACCCGCAGAACACGCTGTCGGCCGAAGAGCTGGAGAACCTTTGCACGGTCATGGCGCAGCGCCTGTCGATCCTGCACGGGCTGAACGCGCCGGAATTCTTCGACAAGAGCCTGTTCCGCCACTTCATCCAGTCGTTGCTCGACCAGGGAGTCCTGCGCAAGGACGAGGCCGGCAAGCTCAGCCACCATCCGCTGCTCGGCGAACTGGTGGAAGGCGCCGCGAAACGGGTGCTGCCAGCGGAAATCCGCCTGTCGATCCGCCAGATCGCACAGGACCGTAACGAAGAGGTGGACACCGTCTGATCTAGCCGTTCCGGCCCGCCGCGCGCGTTCCGCGGGCTATGCTTGCCTCCACCCCACCAGAAGGATGTCGCCATGTTCCGCCTGACTACCCTGCTCGCCGGCCTGGTCCTGTCCAGCCAGGTGTTCGCCCTCTCGCTCTCCGACCTATCGCAGACAGATGCCAGCGGCGGGCTCAAGGACGCCCTCGCCCAGGGTGCCAAGGTCGCGGTGCAGCAGCTCGGCAGGCCGGGCGGTTTCAGCAACAACGACGAGGTGCGCATCGAGCTGCCGGGCAAGCTCGGCAAAGCCGCCAAGACCATGAAGATGATGGGCATGGGCGCCCAGGTCGAGGCGCTCGAAACCAGCATGAACAAGGCTGCCGAGGCCGCCGTGCCACAAGCCCAGGCGCTGCTTGTGGATGCGGTGAAGAAGATGACCGTGAGCGACGCGAAGAGCATCCTTGCCGGGCCGGAGAACGCCGCGACCACCTACCTGGACAAGACCAGCCGCGAGCAGATCCGCGCCAAGTTCCTGCCCATCGTCAAGCGGGCCACCAACCAGGTCGGCCTGGCCAAGCAGTACAACAGCTTCGCCGGACAGGCCGCCGCCTTCGGCGTGGTCGACGCGAAGAGCGCCAACATCGAAAGCTACGTCACAGAGCAGGCACTCAACGGTTTGTTCGAGATGATCGCCAAGCAGGAAGCCAGCATCCGCGAAAACCCCGCCGCGGCGGCCACCAGCCTGGCGAAGAAGGTCTTCGGCGCTCTCTGAGCGCAGTGCCGCACAGGTCGATAGCCCGCACGATGCGGCCGGACCCGGCCAGAATCCGGAATAAAAAAAGGCCACCCGAAGGTGGCCTCAAGAAAAACGAAAGGGAGAGTGTTGCCCTACACCGCCGCGACGGGACGCATGTAGGAAATCGGCGCGCTCTGGGCGTCCTCGAACGTCACCACTTCCCAAGCATCCTTCTGCGCGATCAAGGTACGCAGCAGTTGGTTGTTCAGTGCATGGCCCGACTTGAAGCCCTGGAACTCGCCGATAAGGCTGTTACCCAGCAGGTAGAGATCGCCAATGGCATCGAGAATCTTGTGTTTGACGAACTCGTCCTCGTAACGCAGGCCGTCTTCGTTCAACACGCGGTTTTCGTCGACCACGATGGCGTTGTCCACGCTGCCGCCGAGTGCCAGGTTCTGCGAACGCAGGTACTCGATGTCACGCATGAAGCCGAATGTCCGCGCCCGACTGACTTCCTTGACGAACGAGGTGCTGGAAAAGTCCACGCTCGCCGTCTGGGTGCGGTTACGGAATACCGGATGGTCGAAGTCAATCTCGAAACTCACCTTGAATCCATCGAAGGGTACGAAGGTGGCGCGCTTGTCGCCTTCTTCCACGGTTACTTCACGTTTGATGCGGATGAATTTCTTCGCCGCGTCCTGTTCCTGCAGCCCGGCGGACTGGATCAGGAACACGAACGGACCGGCGCTACCGTCCATGATCGGAACTTCCGAAGCCGACAGCTCCACATAGGCGTTATCGATGCCCAGGCCGGCCATGGCCGAAAGCAGGTGCTCCACGGTATCCACCTTGGTCTCACCCTTGAACAGGGTGGTCGACATGGTGGTTTCGCCCACGTTCTCGGCCCGTGCGGGGATTTCCACGGTCGGGTTGAGATCGGTGCGACAGAACACGATTCCGGTATCCACAGGGGCCGGTTTCAGGGTCAGGTAAACCTTCTCCCCGGAGTGCAAGCCGACGCCCGTGGCACGGATGGTGTTCTTCAGGGTGCGTTGTTTGATCATGGCTTTGGCCGCTTTTGCGCTATCGAGAATTGTTGTCAACAATGGCCGGGAATGTTAGCAGAACCGGCCTTTGCTGAACACCAATCACCGTAATGCGCCTGATACATTCCATTAATCGGCCTGGCGGCGCAGAAACGCCGGAATATCCAGATAATCCAGGTCGTCATGCGGATTCAGCTTGGCTGCGGTGGCACTGCCGTGGTTCTGACGCATGACGGTCGGACGGTCCAGATCGCGATAGTTGACGGCAGTCTCCTGGCGCGCCGCGGGCTGGGACGCGGCAGGCTGCACAGTGTTGTCGATGACCTTGACCGGCTTCTCAATCTTCGCGCCCAGACCGGTGGCGACCACGGTGACGTGCAGCTCGTCGCGCATGTCCGGATCGATGACGGTGCCGACCTTGACGGTGGCGTGTTCGGACGCGAACTGCTCGATGATGTTACCGACGTCGGAGTACTCGCCCAGGGAGAGGTCGGGACCGGCGGTGATGTTGACCAGGATGCCGCGGGCACCCTGCAGGTTGACGTCTTCCAGCAGCGGATTGCGGATCGCGGCTTCGGTGGCTTCGCGAGCGCGGTTCGGGCCGCTGGCGCAACCAGTACCCATCATCGCCATACCCATTTCGCTCATCACGGTTTTCACATCGGCGAAGTCGACGTTGATCATGCCGGGACGCTTGATGATGTCGGAGATACCACGAACGGCGCCCGACAGTACGTCATCGGCCTTTGCGAAGGCGGACAGCAGGCTGGCGTCCTTGCCCAGGATGGTCAGCAGCTTCTCGTTGGGAATGGTGATCAGCGAGTCGACGCTTTCAGCCAGCGCACGGATGCCTTCGTCGGCGATCTGCATGCGCTTGCGGCCTTCGAACGGGAACGGACGGGTGACCACGGCCACGGTGAGGATGCCCAGCTCCTTGGCGACCTGCGCGATCACCGGAGCGGCGCCGGTACCGGTACCGCCGCCCATGCCAGTGGTGATGAACACCATGTCGGTGCCTTGCAGCACCTCGGCGATGCGCTCGCGGTCCTCCATCGCGGCCTGACGGCCGACTTCCGGGTTGGCGCCAGCGCCGAGACCCTTGGTCACGCCCGGGCCGAGTTGGAGCACGGTGCGCGCGGAAATGTTCTTCAGCGCCTGTGCGTCGGTGTTGGCGCAGATGAACTCGACGCCTTCGATGTTGTTTTTTGCCATGTGATTGACGGCGTTACCGCCACCACCACCGACACCGATGACCTTGATTACTGCGCTTTGCGGGATGTTGTCTACGAGCTCGAACATGGTCCCCTCTCCTTTCATTTTCTAGTTGTATTGCCAACAGCACACTGAATTTTCAGAAATTGCCCTGGACCCAGCGTTTGAGCCGCTCCAGAACAGGTGTCTTGGTTTCTTCGCCGTAGTTGCCGACGCTGGACATGGAGATGCCGTCGTTCTGCTTTTGCAGACCGTAAAGCAGCAGGCCCACGCCTGTGGAATAGATGGGGTTGCGGACGACGTCCGCGAGGCCCTTGACGCTGTGCGGAACACCCAGACGCACCGGCATGTGGAAGATTTCCTCGGCCAGCTCGACCGCACCTTCCATCTTCGCCGTACCGCCGGTCAGGACGATCCCTGCGGGGATCAAGTCCTCGTAACCGCTGCGTCGCAGCTCGGCCTGGATCAAGGTGAAAAGCTCGTCATAACGGGGTTCGACCACTTCGGCCAGAGCTTGTCGGGAGAGTTCCCGGGGTGGGCGGTCGCCCACGCTGGGGACCTTGATGGTTTCTCCAGCGCCGGCCAGCTTAGCCAGGGCACAAGCATATCGAATCTTGATCTCCTCGGCATACTGCGTCGGCGTGCGCAACGCCATCGCGATGTCGTTGGTGACCTGATCGCCGGCGATCGGAATCACCGCGGTGTGGCGAATCGCGCCTTCGGTGAAGATGGCCATGTCGGTAGTGCCACCGCCGATGTCGACCAGGCAGACGCCCAGCTCCTTCTCGTCGTCGGTTAGCACCGAATAGGCCGAGGCCAGTTGCTCGAGGATGATGTCGTCGACTTCCAGGCCGCAGCGACGCACGCATTTCTCGATGTTCTGCGCCGCGTTCACCGCGCAGGTCACCACGTGCACCTTGGCTTCCAGGCGCACGCCGGACATGCCCAGGGGCTCGCGCACGCCCTCCTGATTGTCGATCACGTAGTCCTGCGGCAGCGTGTGCAGCACGCGCTGGTCGGCAGGGATCGCCACGGCCTGGGCAGCATCGAGCACGCGCTCCAAGTCGGCTGGGCTGACTTCGCGATCGCGGATGGCGACGATGCCATGGGAATTCAGGCTGCGGATATGGCTGCCGGCGACGCCGACGAAGGCCGAGTGGATACGGCAACCGGCCATCAGCTGGGCTTCTTCGATGGCCCGCTGGATCGATTGCACGGTGGACTCGATGTTGACCACGACGCCTTTCTTCAGGCCGCGCGACGGATGCGTACCGATGCCGACGATTTCCAGCTGGCCATCGGCCGACACCTCACCCACCAGCGCCACCACCTTGGAGGTACCGATGTCGAGGCCGACGATCATCTTGCCGCTTTGCACGCTTGCCATGGCTATTGTCTTCTCCTCAATTCACGACCGGCTTGGCTGCTGCCGCCGTGTCCGGCGCCGGCTCGCGCCACGCCACGGCGAGGCCGTTGGAGTAACGCAGGTCGATGCTCTTGATGTTCGCTAGTTCCGGCTTCAGCGCCTTCTCGTAGATGGCGGTGAAGCGACGTATTTTTTCAACCATGTTATCGCGGCCGACGAACAGCTCGATGTGCTCGCCGCCGTCGTTCACCGCCATGGAGACGAACCAGCTGCCGCGCTCGCGCAGTTCCAGGCGCTGTACCGAGAAGCCCAGCGGACGCAGCAGTTGGCTGATCACCTGATACTGCTGCATGACTTGTTGCTGGGCACGCTGCGGCCCGGACAGTTGCGGCAGGTGTTCGTAATTGGCCAGTTCGCGTGGCTCGAAGGCCTCACCGGCGTTGTTCAGCAAGGCACCCTCGCCCCAGCGGGCGATGGGTAGTTGCTCGTCCAAGCGCACCAGCACCTGATCCGGCCAGACGCGGCGCACTTCGGCGTGAGCGATCCAGGGCATCCGCTCCAGTTCGCCGCGCATGCCGGCGAGATCGACGGTGAAGAAACTCGCCGAAATGAACGGCGCAATGCGCTGTTGCACGGCCTGCTGGCTGATGTAGCTGAGGTCACCCTCGACGCTGATCTTGGCGATCGGCCGGTCGGCGTAAGGCAGCAGTTTCTGCGACAGCTCGTAGGCGCCGAAGCCCAGGCCGATCAGCAGCAACGGCCAGCCCAGGCGCTTGACCAGGCTGAAGTTCGGCTTCGGCAGGCGTTCGGACAACGGCTGCTTGGCCACCATGCGGCTGGCGCCGCGCGGCGGCGCCTTGCCGCGCAGAGGCGCGCGACCGATGGGCTGATGGGGATGACGCAGCAGGACACCGTGCATGTCAGTACCTCGCCTCGAAGCTATCGGCGAGGATCGACAGCACCAGCTGCTGGAAATCCAGGCCAGCCGCACGGGCGGCCATCGGAACCAGGCTGTGGTCGGTCATGCCGGGAGCGGTGTTCACTTCGAGCAGCCAGAACTGGCCATCCTCGTCCTGCATCACGTCGACGCGCGCCCAGCCCTGGGTGCCGACGGCTTCGCAGGCTTTCGCGGTGAGGGTCCTGAGTTCCTCTTCCTTGGCCGCATCGAGGCCGCAGGGAATCCGGTACTGGGTGTCGGACGCCAGGTACTTGGCGTCGTAGTCGTAGAAAGAATGCGGGGTGCCGAGGGCGATCGGCGGCAGAACCTCACCGCGCAACACGGCGACGGTGAACTCCGGGCCGTGGATCCACTGTTCGACGAGAACCTGCGAATCGAACTCTTTGGCGGCCTGCCAGGCATCGATCAACGCATCGATGTCGTTCACCTTGGCCATGCCGATACTTGAACCTTCATGCGCGGGTTTGACGATCAAGGGGAAGCCCAGTTCCGTCGCCGCCGACCGGCAGTCGGATTCGTCGCGCAGAATCGCGTGGTGCGGCGTCGGCAGGCCAAGACTGGTCCACACCTGCTTGGTGCGCAGTTTGTCCATCGCCAGCGCGGAGGCGAGGATGCCGCTGCCGGTATAGGGGATGCCCGCGCACTCGAGCAGGCCCTGCATGGCGCCGTCTTCACCGCCGCGGCCATGGAGGATGATGAAGGCGCGGTCGATCTTCTCCTGCGCCAGGCGCTGCACGAAATCGGCACCGACATCGATGCCGAAGGCGTCGACACCTGCCGCCTGCAGGGCGCCGAGCACCATAGCACCGGACTTCAACGACACCTCCCGCTCCGCGCTCAGGCCGCCGAACAACACGGCGACACGACCGAAGGCTTTGGGATCGACGCGACTCATTTCGAGGTCCTCTCGGCGGCGAACAGGGGGCTTTTCAGCAGTTGCGGGGCCAGCCCGCCGATGTCGCCGGCACCCTGGCACAGCAGGATGTCGCCAGCGCGCAGCAGCGGCTTGACCAACGGCGCCAGCTCGACGCCGCGCTCGATGTAGATCGGGTCCAGACGGCCGCGCTGGCGGATGCTGTGACACAGGTTGCGCGCATCGGCACCGGGGATCGGCTCTTCGCCGGCCGGGTAGATTTCCATCAGCAACAGGACATTGGCGTCGCCGAGCACCTGGACGAAGTCGTCGTAGAGGTCGCGGGTGCGGGTATAGCGGTGCGGCTGGTAGACCATCACCAGGCGCCGTTCGGGCCAGCCGTCGCGTACCGCCGCGATCACCGCCGCGACTTCGCGCGGGTGGTGGCCGTAGTCGTCGACCAGCATCACGCTGCCGCCGTCCACCGGCAGTCGGCCATAGACCTGGAAGCGCCGGCCGACGCCCTGGAAGTCGGACAGGCCGCGCACGATGGCGTCGTCGTCGATGCCCTCGTCAGCGGCGATGGCGATGGTCGCCAGGGCGTTGAGCACGTTGTGCTTGCCGGGCATGTTGACCGACACGGCCAGCGGCTCGTGATCCGGACGCAGCACGGTGAAATGGGTACGCATGCCTTCCTGGCGAACGTCGATCGCACGCACGTCGGCCGCTTCGCCGAAGCCGTAGGTGACGGTCGGACGGGCGATCTGCGGGAGGATTTCGCGCACCACCGGGTCGTCGTTGCAGACCACGGCGAGGCCGTAGAACGGCAGGTTGTGAAGGAACTCGACAAAGGTCTTCTTCAGTTTGTTGAAGTCGCCTTCGTAGGTCGCCATGTGGTCGGCGTCGATGTTGGTGACCACCGCGACCATCGGCTGCAGGTGCAGGAAGCTGGCGTCGCTCTCGTCGGCTTCGGCGATCAGGTAGCGACTGCTGCCGAGCTGGGCGTTGGTGCCGGCGGCGTTCAGGCGGCCACCGATGACGAAGGTCGGATCCAGACCGGCGGCGGCGAATACCGAGGCCAGCAGGCTGGTGGTGGTGGTTTTGCCATGGGTGCCGGCGACCGCGATGCCGTGGCGATAGCGCATCAGCTCGGCGAGCATTTCCGCGCGCGGCACCACCGGGATGCGCTGTTCCAGGGCCAGCGCGACTTCCGGGTTGCTGGTGTTCACCGCGCTGGAAACCACCAGCACATCGGCGCCCGCCACGTTGCCCGCCTGGTGGCCGAGGAAGATCTCGGCACCGAAGCTCTGCAGGCGTTCGGTGACCGCCGAGGCCCTGAGGTCGGAGCCGGAGACTTCGTAGCCAAGGTTGAGCAGCACTTCGGCAATGCCGCACATGCCGGCGCCGCCGATGCCGACGAAGTGCACGCGGCGGATGCGGCGCATGCGCCGGACTTCGGCCTTCACCGCTGCGGGGGATTTAGCCACGGGCCACCTCCAGGCAGATATCCACCACGGCGCGGGTGGCATTGGGTTTGGCCAGGCGGCGGGCGATCGCGCCCATCGCCTCGAGTTTCTCGGGTTGCATCAAAACCTCGGTCAGCTGCGCGGCGAGCTTCGCCGCGTCGGTCGTAGCTTGCGGCAAAAGGACGGCAGCGCCTTCCCTCGCCAGATAGTCGGCATTGCGGCTCTGGTGGTCGTCGATCGCGTGCGGCAACGGGACCAGGAACGCCGGGAGCCCGGCGGCGGCCAGTTCGCTGACGGTCAGCGCACCGGCGCGGCAAATCACCACGTCGGCCCAGGCGTAGGCGCGGGCCATGTCGGCGATGAACGGTGCGACCTGCGCGTCGACACCCGCCTTGCGATAGCGCTCGGCGGTGACCTCGGCGTGCCGCTTGCCGGCCTGGTGGAAGATTTCCGGGCGCAGTTCGGTGGTGACCGAACCCAGCGCTTCGGGCAGCAGCTTGTTCAATGGCTCGGCGCCAAGGCTGCCACCGAGCACCAGCAGGCGCGGCTTGCGGCCGGCCAATGCATCGCGCGGCGTCTCCAGGAACAATTCCTCGCGCACCGGATTGCCGGTGGTACGGCGTTTGCCGGAGCTGCCGAAGGTGTTCGGAAAGGCTTCGCAGATACGCGCGGCAATCGGCGCCAACAGGCGGTTGGCGGTCCCGGCCACAGCATTCTGTTCGTGGATGATCAGCGGCAAACCGGCCAGACGCGCAGCGACGCCCCCGGGGCCGGTGACATAACCGCCAAGACCAAGCACGCACACCGGGCGCAGCTGACGGATCACCTTGCGCGCCTGCCACAGCGCGCGCAGCAGATGCAGCGGCGCCTTGAGCAACGAGGCGAAACCCTTGCCGCGCAGACCGCTGACCTGGATCAGATGCAGCGGCAGGCCGGCTTGTGGCACCAGTTCGTTCTCGATGCCGTGCGGCGTACCGAGCCAGTGCACGGCATAGCCACGCGCCTGGAATTCGCGGGCGCAGGCCAGCGCGGGAAATACATGCCCGCCGGTGCCGCCGGCCATGATCAATACGTTAGCGGCCATGCTGCAGCTCCTCCTCGGCGAAATCCGCTTCGGAAAATTCCGTTTCTTCGCTGCCGAGCAGGCTGCGCCGCTCCCACTCGATCCGCAGCAGCAGGCCGAGGCTGACGCAGCAGATCACCAGCGAACTCCCGCCATAGCTGAGGAACGGCAGGGTAAGGCCCTTGGTCGGCAGCAGGCCGACGTTCACCCCGATGTTGATCAGGAACTGGCCGATCCAGAGGAACGCCAGGCCGTAGGCGACATAGGCGGCGAAGAACTGCTTGGCCTTCTCCGCCCACAGGCCGATGTACAGCGCACGGGCGCAGACGAAGCAGAACAGCGCGACGGTCGCCAGCGCGCCCACCAGACCGAGCTCCTCGGCGAGTACCGAGAAAACGAAGTCGGTGTGCGCCTCGGGCAGGTAGAACTGCTTCTGGATGCTGTTGCCCAGGCCGACACCGAACCATTCGCCGCGGCCGAAGGCGATCAGCGCCTGGGTCAGCTGGTAGCCGGAGCCGAACTGGTCGGCCCAGGGGTCGGTGAAGGTAACCAGGCGTGCCATCCGATAAGGCTGCGCCTGCACCAGGACGAACACCGCGCCCACCGCCAGCGCGACCATCAGGCCGAAGCGGAACAGCCCGACGCCGCCGAGGAAGAGCATGCCGGCAGCAGCGCCCATCATCACCACGGTGGCGCCGAAGTCGGGTTCAAGCAGCAGCAGGCCGGCCATCGGCAGCAGCACGATGAACGGCTTGAAGAAGCCCATCCAGCTCTCGCGGACCTCTTCCTGGCGTCGCACCAGATAGCCGGCGAGGTAGATCACCACGAACATCTTGGCGATTTCCGAGGGCTGCACGTTGAACATGCCGAAGCCGATCCAGCGCATCGAGCCGTTCACTTCGCGACCGATGCCGGGAATCAGCACCATCACCAGCAGCGCGACGGCGCCGATCAGCAGCATGCCGCCAAGGCGCTGCCAGGTGGCCAGCGGAACCATCATCACCACCGCGCAGGCGACGAAGCCGATGCCGAGGTAAACCAGGTGGCGGATCATGTGATAGAGCGGGTTGCCCGAGGACGCCGCGGCGACTTCTGACGACGCAGAGGTGATCATCACCAGGCCGAGGCCGAGCAGCGCCAGGCAACCGGCGAGCAGCGGGAAATCCATGTCCATGCCGCGGCGACCGGCCAGCGGCGACGGGTACGGGCGAAGGAAGCCGAAGAGTGCCTGGTTCACTGGCTCAGCCCTCCCACGGCCTGGGCGAACAGACGTCCGCGCTCTTCGAAGTTCCTGAACATGTCGAGGCTGGCACAGGCCGGCGACAGCAGCACGGCGTCACCCGGCTGGGCCAGCTCGGCGCTGCGCCGCACCGCCTCGTCGAGGTTCGCCACGCGCACCTGCGGCACGCCTTCGCCGAGCGCGGCGCCAAGGCGTTCGGCATCGCGACCGAGCAGCACCACCGCGCGGCAGAATCGCTGCACCGGCGCGCGCAGCGCGGAGAAATCGGCGCCCTTGCCGTCGCCACCGGCGATCAGCACCAGCTTGCCGTCGATATCCGCGCCCAGGCCTTCGATGGCCGCCAGCGCCGCGCCGACGTTGGTCGCCTTGGAATCGTCGTAGTAGTTCACCGCGGCGCGTTCGCCGACCCACTGGCAGCGATGCGCCAGGCCGCCGAAGGTTTTCAGTGCCGCGAGCATGCTTTCCATCGGTAGGCCGACCGCATGACCGAGGGCCAGGGCTGCCAGGGCATTGGACTGGTTGTGCGCGCCGCGGATCTTCAGCGCGCTGGCCGGCAGCAGCGGCTCGAACTGGAACGCCAGCCACTTCTCACCGTCGTGCTCTATCAGGCCGAAACCACGGATATCCGGTTTGCCCAGGCCGAAGGTCAGGCGCGGCAGCTCGTCCGCCACCAGCGGGCGCGACAGCGCGTCGTCGCGGTTCACCACCACCTGGCGTGCGCCACGGAAGATCCGGTGCTTGGCCAGGTGATAGGCCGGCAGGCCGCTGTAGCGGTCCATGTGGTCTTCGCTGACGTTGAGGCAGGTGGCCACTTCGGCATTCAGCTGCTCGGTGGTTTCCAGTTGGAAGCTGGACAGCTCGATGACGTACAGCTCGACCGTATCGTCGAGCAGGTCGAGCGCCGGCTGGCCGAGGTTGCCGCCTACGGCGACGCGCTTGCCGGCCGCCGCGGCCATTTCGCCGACCAGGGTCGTCACGGTGCTCTTGGCGTTCGAGCCGGTGATCGCCACGATCGGCGCCTTCGCGTGCCGGGCAAACAGCTGGATATCGCCGGACAGCGACACGCCACGCGCCTTGGCCGCCTGCAGGGCCGGGGTGGCCAGCGCCAGGCCGGGGCTTACGTAGAGCTCCTGGGCGCGGCAGAGGAAATCCACATCGAGCTCGCCGCAGCGCACCTGAACCTGCGGATACTCCGCCTGCAGAGTCGCCAGCTCCGGCGGATTCGCGCGCGTGTCGGCGACGGCGAAGGGCACGCCCTGGCGCGCGAGGAAGCGCACCAGGGACATGCCGCTCTTGCCGAGGCCGACAACGATGCGGAATTGGTCGGAAGCGATCAGGCTCATCGGTATCTCGTTCCTCAACGCAGCTTCAGGGTAGCGAGGCCAACCAGCACCAGGATCACGGTGATGATCCAGAAGCGCACGATCACGCGCGGTTCGGGCCAGCCCTTGAGTTCGAAGTGGTGGTGGATCGGCGCCATGCGGAACACGCGCCTGCCGGTCAATTTGAAGGAGGCGACCTGGATGATCACCGACAGGGTTTCCATGACGAACACCCCGCCCATGATGAACAGCACCACTTCCTGGCGGACGATCACGGCGATGGTGCCGAGCGCGGCGCCCAGCGCCAGGGCGCCGACGTCACCCATGAAGACCTGCGCCGGGTAGGTGTTGAACCAGAGAAAACCGAGGCCGGCGCCGATCAGGGCGCCGCAGAAGATGATCAACTCGCCGGCACCGGCGACGTAGGGAATCAGCAGGTACTCGGAGAAGTTCGTGTTGCCCGACAGGTAGCAGAAGATGCCCAGCGCGCCGCCGACCATCACCGTCGGCATGATCGCCAGACCGTCGAGGCCGTCGGTGAGGTTGACGGCGTTGCTCGAACCGACGATCACGAAATAGGTCAGCACGACGAAACCGGCGCCCAGCGGAATGCCGACGCTCTTCACCATCGGCAGGATCAGCGTGGTTTCCACCGGTGCCTTGGCGGTGAGGAACAGGAAGATCGCCGCGCTCAGGCCGAACACCGACTGCCAGAAATACTTCCAGCGGCTCGGCAGGCCGCGCGAGTTCTTCTCGATCACCTTGCGATAGTCGTCGACCCAGCCGATGGCGCCGAACGCCAGGGTCACCAGCAGCACGGTCCACACGTAGCGGTTCGACAGGTCAGCCCAGAGCAGCGTGCTGATGGTGATGGCCGAGAGGATCAGCGCACCGCCCATGGTCGGCGTGCCTTTCTTCGACAGGTGCGACTGCGGCCCGTCGTTGCGCACCGCCTGGCCGATCTGGCGCAGTTGCAGGGTGCGGATCATCCACGGCCCCAGGCACAGCGCCAGCGACAGCGCGGTAAGCACGCCCAGGATGCCGCGCAGGGTCAGGTACTGGAATACCGCGAATCCCTTGTAGAACTGTTGCAGGTACTCCGCCAGCAGCAGCAGCATGATCAGTGTGCCTCCGTTGCGCACAGGGCCTGGACGACGTTTTCCATCGCCGCGCTACGCGAACCCTTGATGAGAATGGTGGTTTCCGCGGCCTGCTCGGCGCGGATCGCTTCGATCAGGCTGGCCTGGTCGGGGAAATGCCGGCCCGCGGCGCCGAACGCGGCGACCGCGTGGGCCATGTTCGGGCCGACTGCATAAAGCGCATCGGCCTTGCCGACCGCATAGGCGCCGACGTCCCGGTGGCCCTGCTCGGCCCACTGGCCGAGTTCGCCGATGTCGCCCAGGGCCAGCACCTTGCGCCCGTCGAAACCGGCGAGGATCTCGATGGCGGCGAACATCGACGCAGGATTGGCGTTGTAGGTGTCGTCGATCACGCGCACGCCGCTCGGCGCCAACTGCGCCACCGCACGTCCCTTGACCGGCTGCACACTCTCCAGGCCGGCGACGATCGCTGCCAGCGGAACCTCCAGCGCGTGCGCGGCGGCAGCAGCGGCCAGGGCATTGGCGACGTTGTGCAGGCCGAGCAAGTTGAGCTGAACGCGTGCGGAGCCGGTCTGACCACGCAACGTGAATGCCGCGCAACCGCGCGCATCGCGCGACAGCTCGCCGGCATGGAAGTCCGCGCCGGCGTCGTTCAGCGCGAAGCTGATGACGCGGCGGCCGGCGGCGCGTGCGGCCCAGATGGCGAACGCCTTGTCGTCGCGGTTGAGCACGGCGATGCCGTCTGCCGGGAGCCCTTCGAGGATCTCGCCCTTGGCTTCGACGATCTTGTCCGGGCCGCCGAACTCGCCGACATGCGCCAGCCCGGCATTGTTGATGATCGCCACGCACGGACGGGTCAGGCCGACGGTGTAGGCGATTTCGCCCAGTCGCGAGGCGCCGAGTTCGATCACCGCCGCCTGGTGTTCCGGCGCCAGCTCGAGCAGGGTCAGCGGTGCGCCGAGGTCGTTGTTCAGGTTGCCGCGGGTGGCCAGGGTCGGCCCCTGCACGCGCAGGATCGCGGCAAGCAGCTCCTTGACGCTGGTCTTGCCACTGGAGCCGGTGACCGCCGCGACCTGGCCGTCGAAGGCATCGCGATTCAGCGCGCCGAGCCCACCGAGCGCGAGGCGGGTGTCGGCCACCAGCAGCTGCGGCAGCGGCGCATCGGCCACCTCGCGCTGCACGAGGGCGGCGACCGCGCCTTTGCCGGCCACCTCGGCGAGGTAATCGTGACCGTCGAAGTTCGGTCCGACCAGGGCGATGAACAACTGCCCCGGCTGGATCGCGCGGCTGTCGCTGCTGACGGCGTCGAAGCTGACATCGGCACCGATGAGGCGGGCGTTCAGCGCCGCAGCGACTTCACTCAGGAAAAGAGGCTTAAGCATGATCCTGCTCCCAGGCGGCCAGCGCAGCGGCGGCTTCCTGCAAGTCGGAGAACGGCTGGCGTACGCCGGCGATCTCCTGGTAATCCTCATGGCCCTTGCCGGCCAGCAGCACCACGTCGCCCGGCTTGGCGCTGGCGACCAGACGAGCGATGGCGGCGCCGCGGCCTTCGACGAATTCGGCGTTATTCGGCGCGTCGAAACCGGCACGGATATCGGCGAGGATCGCCGCCGGGCTTTCGTTGCGCGGGTTGTCGTCGGTAACCACCACGCGGTCGGCCAGGCGCTCGGCGATCGAGGCCATCAGCGGGCGTTTGCCACGGTCGCGATCGCCGCCGCAGCCGAACAGGCAGAGCAGTTCGCCCTGCACATGCGGGCGCAGCGCTTCGAGGACTTTTTCCAGCGCATCCGGCGTGTGCGCGTAATCCACCACCAGCAGCGGCTGCGCGCCGCCGCCCAGGCGCTGCATGCGACCGACCGGGCCTTGCAGTTGCGGCATCACCGCGAGGATTTCGTCCAGCGGGTAGTCCATGCCCAGCAGCGCACCGACCACCGCGAGCAGGTTGCTCAGGTTGAAGCGGCCCAGCAGCGAACTGCGTAGCAGGCCTTCCCCGTGCGGCGTCACCAGCTCGGCCCGCACGCCTTCGTCGCTGAAGCGCGCCTGGCGGCAATAAAGGTAGGCGGACGCATCGTCCAGGCTGTAGCCGATCAGGCGCGACTCGCCACGTTGTGCGGCCAGCTCGCGACCGAAGGCGTCATCCAGGTTCAGCACCCGGCAGCGCAGCCCCGGCCAGGCGAACAGCCGTGCCTTGGCGGCGCCGTAGGCCTGCATGGTGCCGTGGTAGTCGAGGTGATCGCGGGACAGGTTGGTGAACACCGCGATATCGAAGGCCAGCGCGGCGACGCGCCCCTGGTCCAGCCCGTGGGAGGAAACCTCCATCGCCACGGCGCGGGCGCCGGCCTGCTTGAGGTTGGCCAGGGTCGCCTGTACCGAAACCGGGTCGGGCGTGGTGTGGCGGCCGCTCTCCAGGGCGTGGTGGAACCCATTGCCTAAGGTCCCGACGATGCCGCAACGCTCGCCGAGACGATCCAGCGCCTGGGCGATCAACTGGCTGACGCTGGTCTTGCCGTTGGTCCCGGTGACACCAATCAGGCGCATGGCGCGGCTCGGCTCGCCGTAGAAACGCCCGGCGATGGCCGAGAGCTGTGCGGAAAGGTTCTTCACCGGCAACAGCACCGCATCGCCTTCGGGCAGAGCCGGCGCGCCTTCGCTTTCATAGGCGACGGCGGCGGCCCCACGGGCGATGGCGTCGGCGATATGGATGCGGCCGTCCTGGCTCAGGCCCGGCACGGCGAGGAACAGATCGCCGGCGCGCACGGTGCGGCTGTCCAGGGTGAGCTCGCGGATCATCGCGGACTGGCCGCTTTCGGGCAGCAACTTGTTCAGGGGCATGGTCATCAGCCGCGACCTCCCTGGATAGTCTTCGCATCGGCGGCCTGCACCGCGGCGGGCGGCGGCAGGTTGTCCGGCGCAATGTTCATCAGGCGCAGCGCGCCGGACATCACCCGACTGAACACGGGCGCGGAGACCAGGCCGCCGAAGTAGCCGCTCTTGCTCGGTTCGTCGATGACGATGGCCATGGCGATACGCGGGTTGCTCATCGGGCCGAAGCCGGCGAACAGCGAGCGGTAGGCGTTCTCGGTGTAGCCCTTGGTGCCGACCGAGGCCTTGCGCGCGGTACCGCTCTTGCCGGCGACGTGGTAGCCCGGAACCTGCGCGCGATAGACGCCGCGCGGCGCCTCGATGACCTGCTGGAGCATGCCCTGCATGGTCTTGGCGACGTCCTCGGGGATCACCTGGGCGCTGTCCGGCGTGCGGTCGACGCGGGCCAGGGAGAGCGGCACGATGCGACCGTTGTTGGCCAGCGTGGCGTAGGCGTGGACGAGCTGGATCGCCGTCACCGACAGGCCATAGCCATACGACAGGGTGGCAGTCTCGGCCTGTTTCCAGTCGCGATGGCTGGGCAGGTTACCGACGCGTTCGCCGGGGAACCCGAGGCCGGTGTCCTGGCCGAAGCCGACCTTCTGCATCAGGTCGTGAATGGCTTCGCCGCCGATGTCGAAGGCGACCTTGCTCATGCCGACGTTGCTGGAGTTGATCAGGATGCCGGTCAGGTCGAGGGTGCGGCCCTCGGTCTTCGACACGTCCTTGATGGTGTAGCGACCGATCTGCAGTGAGCCCGGCCAGACGTCGACGGTGTCGCTGGGTTTCCAGCGACCGCTCTGCAACGCGGCGCTCATCGACAGCGGCTTCATCGTCGAGCCCGGTTCGAACACGTCGATCATCGCCCGATTGCGCATGGCGGCCGGTTGCAGGTTGCGGCGGTTGTTCGGGTTGTAGGTGGGCTGGTTGACCATGGCCAGGATTTCCCCGGTCTTCACGTCCACCATCACCAGGCTGCCGGCCTTGGCGCCGAACTCGACCAGCGCATTGCGCAGCTCGCGGTGCGCCAGATACTGCAGGCGCAAGTCGATGGACAGCGACAGCGCCTTCCCGGCCTTGGCGTTGCGGGTGACCTGCAGATCGCGGATCAGATGGCCGCGGCGGTCCTTGAGTACCTGACGCTTGCCCGGCACGCCGGCCAGCCACTGATCGAAGGACAACTCGACGCCCTCGCGGCCGCGATCGTCGACGTCGGTGAAGCCGACCACGTGGGCGGTAACTTCGCCCGCCGGATAGAAGCGGCGGAACTCTTCGATGGAGTAGACACCCGGCACCTTGAGGTCGAGCACGCTCTGCCCCTGCTCCGGCGTCAGGCCGCGCACCAGGTACATGAATTCGCGGTCGGCGCTCTGCGCCAGGCGCTCGCTGAACGCCTTCGGCTCCTGACCGAGTGCCGCGGCAAGGGCCGGCCACTGGTCACGCGCGGCCTGCAGTTCCTTACCGTTGGCCCACAGCGTGGTCACCGGCGTACTGACCGCCAGTGGCTCGCCGTTGCGGTCGGTGACCAGGCCGCGGTGCGCCGGGATCGGCATGGTACGAACGCTGCGCGCGTCGCCCTGCCCCTGGAGGAAGTCGTGGTCGAACACGTGCAGGTCGACGATGCGCCAGACGATGGCCGCCACCATCAGACCGAGCAGCGCCAGCACCAGGCGGAAGCGCCAGGGATAGAGCGCGCCTTCAAGGCCGGTCATGGCGCCACCAGACGGATTTCCGCGGCCTGCGGAACGCGCATCTTGAGCTGTTCGGCGGCCAGGGTTTCGATACGGTTGTGCGCCGTCCAGGTGCTCTGCTCGAGGATCAGGCGACCCCACTCGGCCTGCGCCTTGTCGCGCACGCTGAGTTCGGCATACAGCGAATTGAGCAGCAGGCGATTCCAGTGCGCGCTGTAGGACACCGCAATCGCCGACACCAGCACGCCGATGAACAGGATCAGCATCAGCAGGCTGCCGGTCGGCAACGGCTTGGCGAACGAACGGCTCATCGCAGCTTCTCCGCGACGCGCATCACCGCGCTGCGCGAGCGCGGGTTGGCCTTGGTCTCGGCCTCGGAGGCGTACTGCGGCTTGCCGAGCAGCTTCAGGCGCGGCTCGAAGGCCTTCGGAATGATCGGCAGGTCGCGCGGCAGCTGGTCCGCTTCACCCTTGGCCTGTTTGCGCATGAACTGCTTGACGATGCGATCCTCGAGCGAATGGAAGCTGATCACCACCAGCTTGCCGCCGACTTCGAGGGCTTCCAGCGCGGCGTCGAGGCCGCGCTCGAGATCGCCGAGTTCGTTGTTGATATGGATGCGCAGCCCCTGGAAGGCACGGGTCGCCGGGTTCTTGCCCTTCTCCCAGGCCGGGTTGGCCTCGGTGAGCACGGCAGCCAGGTCACCGGTACGGGTGAACGGCGCCTGTCCGCGACGCTGCACCACGGCGCGCGCCATGCGTTTGGCGAAGCGCTCCTCGCCGTAGTCCTTGAACACCCGGGCGATTTCTTCGTCGCTGGCGGTGGCAATGAACTGGGCCGCGCTGATGCCGCGACTCGGGTCCATGCGCATGTCCAGCGGGCCGTCATTCAGAAAGCTGAAACCACGCTCCGGGTCGTCCAGTTGCGGCGAGGAAACGCCGAGATCCAGCAGAATGCCGGCGACCTTGCCGTCCAGCCCGCGAGCCCGGACCTCATCGCCCATTTCGGCAAAGCTGCGTTGTACAACGACGAAGCGGCCGTCTTCGGCCGCTAGCGTTTGTCCCGTGGCGATCGCCAGTGGGTCCTTGTCGAAGCCCAGTAGACGCCCGCTCGAGTCGAGTTTCTCCAGGATCAGCCGGCTGTGCCCGCCGCGGCCGAAGGTGCCATCGATATAGCAGCCACCCACGCGGACTTCGAGGCTGTCGACGGCCTCGTGCAGCAGTACGGTGATATGGCGGAAGTCGCTGGTCATCAGGCTCACAGGATCAGGTCACGCAGTTCGTCCGGCAACGCGCCGGGTTGTTTCAAAGCAGCGAGATCGGCGTCGGAAACCGCGTTCCAGGCGTCCTCATCCCACAGCTGAAATTTGTTCAGCTGGCCCACCAGCATCGCGCGCTTGTCCAGCTTGGCGTACTCACGCAGACGCGGCGGAACCAGGAAGCGACCGCTGCCATCGAGCTCAAGATCCACCGCGTTGCCAATCAACAGACGTTGCAGGCGACGGTTCTCTTCGCGCAGGGAGGGCAGCTCACGCAGCTTGGTTTCAATCAGCTCCCACTCGGGAAGCGGGTAGACACAGAGGCAGGGGTCGACGGCGTCGATGGTCACGATGAGCTGGCCAGAGCAACGCGAAACGAGCTCGTCACGATACCGGCTCGGCATCGCGAGTCGCCCTTTGGCGTCGAGACTGATGGCGTTAGCTCCGCGGAACAAGGCTGCGCTTCCCCAATGATAGGCTTTCCGTGCCCAAATAACCCACTTCGTGCCACTTCGCACCACTTCCGCACACTATAGAAATGCACGCACCCCACCGTCAAGGCACGCAAAGAGGTAAAAAACCCTTATGTGTCGGTGATTTAGAGATAAGAGGTCGGAGTTGGGACGAGCCCGGAAGAGGGATAAATCTCAAATAGCGAATACACGCAGGAACCTGAACTTCAAACTTAAAGTGATTTATTAAGAGTTGGCTCTTTGCGGCGATCTGACAGGCGGGGAATACGGCAGAAAAGGAGGTGGAGAGTCGATCTGTAAGCCGGGTTCTGTCGAGGACAGTCATTCCTCTACGACGTACATCACTGCACGCCTTTAGCAACCTACCCGGTTCCAGCGCGGGCCACGCCAATGGAACCCTATTTGGTCTTGCTCCGAGTGGGGTTTACCTAGCCACGAACTGTTNCGCCTCCCAGGCGTTACCTGGCACTCTGCCCTATGGAGCCCGGACTTTCCTCCCTCCCATATTGCGGAACAATATGGAACAGCGACTGTCCGATCGACTCTCCGCCGGCAAGGGTATCCGCAGGCCGGATGGCGAACAAGCCCAGTTTTACTTCTGGCGCTCGAGCGCGAGCTGGTAAAGCAGGTTCTTGCGCACCCCAGTGATCTCCGCCGCCAGCGCTGCGGCGCGTTTCAACGGCAGCTCGCCAAGCAGGAGATCGAGCACCCGCAAGGCTTCCACGCCCACCGCATCTTCGCCTTCCGGCGCCTGCCATCCTGAAACCAGGACCACGCACTCACCACGCTGCTGGTTGCCGTCCGCCGCGATCCACTCATGCAATTCGACCAGCGGCAGTCCCTTGATGGTCTCGAAGGTCTTGGTCAGTTCCCGAGCCAGTACGGCCTGACGCTCGTCGCCGAATACCGCCCGCATGTCCTCGACACATTCGAGAATCCGGTGCGGCGCCTCGTAGAAGATCAGCGTGCGCGACTCCTCCTTGACCTGCTCCAGCCGTGCGCGCCGGGCGGCACCCTTGGCCGGCAGGAAACCCTCGAAGATGAAGCGATCCGACGGCAGCCCCGCCGCGGACAGGCCGGCAATCAATGCGCAGGCGCCCGGCACCGGCACCACGGCAATTCCCGCCGCACGTACCTGACGCACCAGGTGGAACCCCGGATCGGAAATCAGCGGCGTTCCGGCGTCGGAGATCAATGCGACATCCTCACCGGCCTGCAAACGCGCGAGAAAGCGTCCGCCGTGCTCGCGCTCGTTGTGCTCGTGACAGGCCGCCAGCGGCGTGGAGATGCCGAAGTGCTGCATCAATCGCGCGGAATGGCGGGTGTCCTCGGCCGCGATCAGCGCCACGTCACGCAGGACAGCCAGCGCACGGGCGCTGATGTCATCCAGATTGCCGATCGGCGTGGCGACCACATAGAGCGTACCGAACTGGGAATCCCGGGCAGCGGAAGTTGTCACAACACACCTCGCCATTGGCGCAAAAGCGCGCATTGTAGCCCGTTTCGGGCGCCCGACATCGCGCCGCCGGGAGCCCTTGGGTACAATTCGCCCCTCACTCGTACGAGCACCGGAAACGCTTACATGATTGCCTGCCTGCGTCCGCTCTCCGCACTCTGCATCGCCGCCCTGCTGGCCGCTTGCGCCAGCCAGCCCACGTCCAACCTCGGCGAGTTGCCACGCACACCACAGGCCAGCATCGAACAGCTCCTTCAGCAGGCAGGCTCCGCCAAGCCGGAAGAAGCCGCCTCACTGAGGCTGTCTGCAGCCGACCTGGCCTATCGGCAGAACAATCCCGAGCGCGCCACGCAGATCCTCGGTCAGGTGTCTCTGGAGAATCTCAAACCGGCGCAGCAGATCTACGCCAGCACCTTGGCGGCCGAACTCTCCCTGACGCGCGGCCAGCCGAAGTCGGCCCTTAAAGCCCTCGAACATCCGAGCCTGCTACGCCTGAGCGAGCTGCCGGTGGAGCAACAGATCCGCACCCAGATGGTCCGCGCCCAGGCGCTGCAGGCCGATGGCCAGGTCCTCGCCGCGGCGCGCGAGCGCGTGTTCATCGCCCCGCTGCTGTCGGGGCAACAGGCCAGCGACAACCACGAGACGATCTGGACGCTGGTCTCGAGCCTGCCGGACGACCAACTGCAACCGACCGCCGACGCCGATCTCGACGGCTGGCTGTCGCTGGTCCGCGCCACCAAGCCCGCCGGCACGCTGCAGCAGCAGAAAGCCGCGATCAGCGACTGGCAAGCCCAGCATCCGCAGCACCCGGCCGCGCAGCGGCTGCCCGAGGCGCTGGTCAAGCTGCAGCAACTCGCCGACCAGCCACTGACCAAGGTGGCCTTGCTGCTGCCCCAGCAAGGCCAGTTGGCCTCCGTAGCCCGCGCGCTGCGCGATGGCTTCCTGGCAGCCCAGTTCGAAGCCCAGCAGGCGGGCCAGAATCCGCCCCAGGTGACCTTCTACGACAGTGCGCAGCTGACCTCGATGGACGCGTTTTACCGCCAGGCGCAGGCCGATGGCGTGCAGCTGGTCATCGGCCCGCTGGAGAAGCCGCTGGTCAAGCAACTGGGCGAACGCCAGCAACTGCCGCTGACCACCCTCGCGCTCAACTACAGCGACCTTGCCCAGGCAGGCCCGCCACAGTTGTTCCAGTTCGGTCTCGCCGCCGAGGATGAGGCCCGCGAAGTCTCGCGTCGTGCCTGGCAGGACGGCATGCGCCGTGCCGTGGCACTGGTGCCGCGCGGTGAGTGGGGCGATCGCGTGCTCGATGCCTTCCGCCAGAGCTGGCAGGCCGCGGGCGGCACCCTGATTGCCGCCGAGCGCGTCGACCAGCCGGTGCAGCTCGCGCAGCAGATCGCCGACCTGTTTCAGCTGCGCCAGAGCGAAGCGCGGGCCAAGCGCCTGCAGAATGCGCTGGGCGTAGAAATTGCAGCGCAGCCTTCGCGCCGCGCCGACGTAGACTTCATCTTCCTTGCCGCCACCCCGCAGCAGGCCCAGCAGATCAAGCCGACACTGACGTTCCAGTACGCCGGCGACGTCCCGGTGTACGCGACATCCCACGTCTATTCCGGCAGCAACGATCAGACACAGTACCTGGACCTGAACGGCATCCGCTTCTGCGAGACGCCCTGGCTGCTCGACACCGGCAACGCACTCCGCCAGCAGGTGAGCAGCCAATGGCCGCAAGCTTCCGGCAGCCTGGGCCGGCTTTACGCAATGGGCGCCGACGCCTATCGCCTGGCGCCTCACCTGGGTCAGTTGAAGGCGCTGCCGGAAAGCAGCATCGACGGCCTGTCGGGCCGCCTGCACCTGAATCCACAGCAGCGCATCGAACGGCAGTTGCCCTGGGCCGAATTCCGCGACGGCCGCGTTCAGCGCCTTCCGGACGACACATATTGAGCGACAGCCCCGATCGCCAGGCCAGCGGCCGCGGCGCCGAAGCCAGAGCGCTCCGGCACCTGCAACACCAGGGCCTGCGGCTGCTGGCGCAGAACTGGTCGTGCCGCCGCGGAGAGCTCGATCTGGTCATGCTCGACGGCGATACAGTAGTATTCGTCGAAGTGCGCTACAGGCGTTACGACGCCTGGGGCGGCGCACTGGAGAGCGTGGACGCACGCAAACGCGCCAAGCTCGTCAGTGCAGCCGAGCACTTCCTGCAAAAGGAGTCGCGCTGGAGCAGGCATCCCTGTCGTTTCGATGTGATCGCCATCTGCGCCGACAGCAATCTCCCTACGGATCTGAACTGGATCCGCAATGCCTTCGATACCTGAAACGGCCGCCAACTGAAGGTCACTTTCCGATGGACATGCAATCCCGAATTCGCCAGCACTTCCAGGCCAGCATTGAGACCAAGCAGCAGGCCATGGACGTTCTGATCCCGAGCATCGAACAGGCCAGCCAGGCGATGGTTCATGCTCTGCTCAACGAGGGCAAGATACTCACCTGCGGCAACGGCGGCTCCGCCGGAGACGCCCAGCACTTCTCCTCGGAGCTGCTCAACCGCTTCGAGCGCGAGCGCCCCAGCCTTCCTGCCGTCGCGCTGACCACCGACACCTCGACGATCACCTCGATAGCCAACGATTACAGCTACAACGAGATTTTCTCCAAGCAGATACGCGCCCTGGGTCAGCCCGGCGACGTGCTCTTGGCAATCTCCACCAGCGGTAATTCGGCCAACGTCATCCAGGCGATCCAGGCCGCCCACGACCGCGAGATGCAGGTCGTGGCCCTGACCGGCCGTGACGGCGGCGGCATGGCCTCGCTCCTACTGCCGGAGGACGTTGAGATTCGCGTACCGGCGAAAGTTACCGCGCGCATTCAGGAGGTTCACCTGCTGGTGATCCACTGCCTGTGCGACCTGATCGACAGCCAACTGTTCGGGAGTGAAGAATGATCCGGCATCGCCTTTCCCTGCTCGCCATTGCCCTCTGCCTGGGCGTGAGTGGTTGCAGTTCCGTGCTCACCGCCACCCGCGACAAGCCTATCGACGACGATCGCGGCACGCGCACCATCGGCAGCAAGATCGATGACTCGCTGATCGAAACCAAGGCCGCGGTGAACATCGCCAAGGCCAACCCCGATCTCGACCGGAACTCCCACATCGTCGTCGCCAGCTACAACGGCGTCGTCCTGCTGGCCGGGCAGACGCCACGGGCCGACCTGAAAAACCTCGCCGAGCAATCCGCCGCCGCCGTGCAGCGGGTCAAGCGCGTGCATAACGAGCTGCAGGTGCTCCCGCCCTCGTCCGCCCTCGCCCGCAGCAACGACTCTTGGCTCACCACCAAGATCAAGGCGCAGATGCTCACCGACAGCGTGATTCCCGGTTCGCGGATAAAGGTGATCACCGAAAACGGCATCGTCTATCTGCTGGGTCTGGTGACCCATCAGGAAGCCAACCTCGCCACCAACAAGGTGCAGAGCGTTTCCGGCGTGCAGAAGATCGTCAAACTCTTCGAGTACATCGACTAACGAGCGGGCAAAAAAAGGCGACCCGAGGGTCGCCTTTTTTCATTTCACCACTTTGAGGCTCGGTCGCCCGCTTGGGCGCGGCGGCTCGTCGTCCGGACCGTCACCGTCTGCAGGTTCTTCGCCCGGCGCACTGGTGGGCTCCAGATCGAAGACCATGCCCTGCCCGTTCTCGCGCGCATAGATCGCCAGGACAGCCGCCGCCGGAATGAACAGGCTGTGGGCGACGCCACCAAAACGGCCCTCGAAACTCACCGCCTCGTTATCCATGTGCATGTGCCGCACCGCACTGGGCGATACGTTGAGCACGATCTGCCCGTCAGACGCGTAGCCAGGCGGCACCTGCACCTTAGGGAATTCCGCGTTCACCAGCAGATGCGGCGTGCATTGGTTATCGACGATCCACTCGTAAAGCGCGCGAATCAAATAGGGACGACTGGAGTTCATGAAGGCTCCTTGCGGTTAGCGCATGTCGCGCTCGACGGCAGACAGACTGGCCTTGAAGGCCTCGCGGGCGAACTGACGCTCCATGTAGTCGAGCAGCGGCTTAGCCGGCCGCGGCAGCTCGATACCCAACAGGGGCAAACGCCAGAGAATCGGAAGCAGGCAGCAATCCACCAGGCTCATCTCCTCACTGAGGAAGTACGGTTTGTCGCCAAACAGCGGCGAAACGCCGGTCAGACTCTCGCGCAATTCCTTGCGTGCCTGCACACCCTCCGCCTCCTTGCTGCGCGTGTCGAGTATCTGGTCCACCAGCGCGCACCAGTCGCGCTGGATGCGGTGAATCAGCAGCCGGGTGTTGGCCCGCGCGACCGGATAGACCGGCATCAACGGCGGATGAGGATACCGCTCTTCAAGATACTCCATCACCACCGTGGACTCGTACAAGGCAAGATCGCGATCGACCAGAGTCGGCACACTGCCATAGGGGTTGGCTTCAGCCAAGCGCGGCGGGCAGCGCCCTGGCTGAACCTCGATGATCTCCGCCGCTATTCCCTTTTCCGCAAGCACCAGGCGCACGCGATGGCAGTAATGGTCTGCGGGGTCGGAATAGCAAGCCAACCGGTTGGTTACGCTCATGGCGCTCCTCCTCGCTTGAAATTAAAAGGGCAGAAAAAGCAGCGCGCCCAATAAGGGCGCGCGCGTTGGATCAGATGGATCGATCAGCGAATCAATGCACGTCTTTCCAGTATTCACGCTTGAGCAGGTAGGCGAATACGAAGAAGAAGGCAAGATACAGCAGCACATAGGTGCCGATGCGCTGGCTTTCCAGTTTGACCGGATTGGCCGAGTAAGCGAGGAAGGTCACCAGGTTCTTGATCGTCTCATCGAACTGCGCCTCGGTCTGAGACCCCGTGTTAGGCAGTACCGTGAGCTGATCACAAGCCTCATGAGTGATCGGCGTACCGGTCAGCGGATCGAACTGCTTCTTGCCGTCCTCGACCAGTTGGACCTGCTTGCAACCCACCACCTGGCGCCCCTGCAACTTGGCCAGCACGTTGGGCATGCCGACGTTCGGGAACACCTTGTTGTTTACCCCCCAAGGACGCGCCGGGTCTTCGTAGAAAGCACGCAGGTAGCTGTATAGCCAGTCGTTGCCACGAACGCGGGCGACCAGTGTCAGATCCGGCGGCGCAGCGCCGAACCAGACCTTGGCATCGGCCGGATGCATGCCGTTCTTCATGTGGTCGCCGATCTTGGCGCCGGTGAGAACGACGTTCTGCAGCATCACCTCTTCGGGGATGCCGAGGTCCTTGGCCACGCGCTCGTACCGCTGGAACTGCGCACTGTGGCAGCCCATGCAGTAGTTGGCGAAGGTGCGCAGGCCGTCCTGCATGGCAGCCTTGTCGGACAGGTCGATATCGACCTTGTCCAGTTGGGTCTCATGACCGCCAGCGGCAAAAGCGAAGACTGGCAGGATCGCAAAAATCAGTGCAACGAGTTGCTTTTTCATCAGCCATTCACCCTTTCCGGAACCGGCTTGGTCTTCTCGAGCTTGGTGTAGAACGGCATCAGGATGAAGTACGCGAAATACAGAACGGTACAGATCCGCGATACCAAGGTGCGCTCCGGAGTCGGAGCCAGCACGCCAAGCACGCCCAGAATGACGAAGGAGATGCAGAACACCGCCAGCCAGACCTTGCTCAACCAACCTTTGTAGATCATCGACTTGACGGGGCTCCGGTCGAGCCACGGCAGCACGAACAGTACGGCGATCGCCGCGCCCATGGCGATGACGCCCATGAGCTTGTCCGGAACCGCGCGGAGAATCGCGTAGAAAGGCGTGAAGTACCACACTGGCGCGATGTGCTCAGGCGTCTTGAAGGCGTTAGCGACTTCGAAGTTAGGCTTCTCGAGAAAATACCCACCCATCTCCGGGAAGAAGAAGATCACGGCACAGAACACGAACAGGAAGACCACTACGCCGACGATGTCCTTGACGGTGTAGTAGGGATGGAAGGGAATGCCGTCGAGCGGAATGCCGTTCTCGTCCTTCTTCTTCTTGATGTCCACACCCTGCGGGTTGTTCGATCCGACTTCGTGCAACGCCAGGATATGCAGCACAACCAGACCAAGAAGAACGATCGGCAGGGCAATCACGTGCAGGGCAAAGAAGCGGTTTAGGGTGATGCCGGAGATCAGGTAGTCACCGCGGATCCACTGGGTCAGGTCGTCACCAATCACCGGGATGGCGCCGAACAGCGAAATGATCACCTGAGCGCCCCAGTACGACATCTGGCCCCACGGCAGTAGATAGCCCATGAAGGCCTCAGCCATCAGCGCCAGGTAGATCATCATGCCGAAGATCCAGACCAGTTCGCGCGGCTTCTGGTAGGAGCCATAGAGCAGGCCGCGGAACATATGCAGGTAGACCACGATAAAGAACGCCGAGGCGCCGGTCGAGTGCATGTAGCGGATGATCCAGCCGTACTCCACGTCACGCATGATGTATTCGACGGAAGCGAACGCCTCTTCGGCCGACGGGGTGAAGCTCATGGTCAGCCAGACACCGGTGAGAATCTGGTTGACCAGCACCAGCAGTGCCAGGGACCCGAAGAAATAGAAGAAGTTGAAGTTCTTCGGTGCGTAGTACTTGGACAGATGGTCTTCCCACATCTTGGTCGCGGGGAAGCGCGCATCGACCCATTCCATGAATTTGCTCATTAGGCTTTCTCCTGGTCCACACCGACGACGATCACTGCATCCGACTCGTAGGAATGCGGCGGTACTGGCAGGTTCAAGGGAGCAGGTTGCGATTTGTAGACGCGACCAGCCAGGTCATATTTTGAACCATGGCATGGGCAGAAGTAGCCACCGACCCATTCAGCCCCCAGGTCGGCAGGAGCGACTTCTGGACGGTACGATGGGGAACACCCAAGGTGAGTGCAGAGCCCCACGAGAATGAGAATTTCCGGCTTGATCGAACGCAGTTTCGGATCGACGTAGGTCGGTTGAACCGACGCCTTGGACTCCGGATCCGCCACGTTGGCGGCTACTTTGTCCAGATTCTTCAGAATCTCCTCGGTGCGGCGAACGATGAACACCGGCTGGCCGCGCCATTCAGCAATCATTTGCTGACCCGGCTCGATTTTGCTGATGTTCACCTTCACCGGTGCTCCTGCGGCCTTGGCCTTGGCGCTTGGGAACCACGATCCCACAAACGGGACCGCGGCACCCGCCGCTCCTGCAGCACCCACCACGGAGGTGGCCGCTACTAGGAAGCGACGCCGGCCAGCATTCACGCCGTCATTGCTCATTAAGTCGTCTCCCATCAGCTTTGTGGCCTGTTGGTTCAGGCATCTACTAGGTAAATTTCGGGTCGCGCAAAAAGTTGCCAGATGGTAAAGAAAAGCCCCTTTTCTGACAAGGAAATTACCTGACCCAAATCAGCTGAAGGCCTTGTGCGGCGGGCGCTTCAACGTTGCGTCAAGTTGTCGCACCAAAAGTGATCGCGCATAAAAAAACGCCCAGATTCGCAAGGGAATCTGGGCGTTTTTGAGATCCAGCGAATTAACGCTTGGAGTACTGCGGACGCTTACGAGCTTTACGCAGACCGACCTTCTTACGTTCGACTTCACGGGCATCGCGAGTAACGAAACCAGCTTTGCGCAGGGCGGAACGAAGGGACTCGTCATAGTCCATCAGCGCACGGGTGATACCGTGGCGAATCGCACCGGCCTGACCGCTGACACCACCACCAAGGACGGTGACGTAGATGTCGAACTTCTCGACGGTCTCGGTCAATTCGAGCGGCTGGCGAACCACCATGCGGGCGGTTTCGCGACCGAAGAACTGGTCCAGGCTGCGGTTGTTGATGGAGATGTTACCAGTACCCGGACGCAGGAAGACGCGAGCGGTAGCGGTCTTACGACGGCCAGTGCCGTAATTTTGAGTCGCCGACATAATGAGCTATCCCGTTAAAACTTCAGTTCTTGAGGCTGCTGAGCGGTGTGCGGGTGAGCGGCACCCTTGTACACCTTCAGCTTGCGATACATGTCGCGACCCAGCGGGTTCTTCGGCAGCATGCCTTTGACCGCGGTCTCGATCACACGCTCAGGGGCTTTGGCGATCAGCTTCTCGAAGTTGATCGACTTGATGCCACCCGGGAAACCGGAGTGCGAGTAGTACATTTTGTCGGTGGTCTTGGCACCGGTGACACGAACCTGCTCGGCATTGATCACGACGATGTAGTCACCGGTATCAACGTGCGGAGTGTATTCGGGCTTGTGCTTGCCACGCAGGCGGCTGGCAATTTCAGTGGCCAGACGACCCAGGGTCTGGCCGGCAGCGTCGACGACGTACCAGTCGCGCTTAACGGTTTCCGGTTTCGCAGTAAAAGTCTTCATTCGTTATAGCCTCAGGGGCCGCCCTGAAAAATAGACGGCGAATCTTACTGAATAGTGCTTGCCCTGACAAGGTCAGGGTCGGCCGGAAACAGACGCTATCGGGGGCTCGGGTCAGCGCGTCCGCTACGGCAAAGGGTTCGGCGGGCTAGGCATCCCCACCTTCAATCCCAACGAGCTAGGCATCCCCGTCGAGAAAGCCGCGGAATTATGCCGATTAACTCAGAAATAGCAACCCGATTTTTCGTTTTCACGCAATGGCGCATTCTTCAGAACAGTTCCATCGTCCGCGACTCCGTCCCCGGCATCGGTCCTCGACGGGACGCCAGGCGGTCAGCCAGACGCGTCGGCTCCGGCAATCGATAGCCACGCCCCCAGTCAAGAACCAACTCGACAGCCGACTGCATCGAGACCCGATGCCCCGGAGAAACGATCAGCGGGCGCACGCCGTCCTTGCTGCGCAGGACCCAACCGATCATGTCTCCCCGATGTATGAGCGGCACCTTCGCGCCTCTCTGGAAGGCCAGCTCGGCATGCTCGCCACAGAGGATGTTCTTCGCCACGCCAATCGTCGGCAGACCCGTCACCACGCCCAGATGCGAAGCGATTCCCAGGCGGCGGGTGTGGGCGATGCCCTGGCCATCGCAGACGATCAGATCCGGCACTCGGGGCAACGACTCCAGTACCGCCAGCAATGCTGGCAGCTCGCGAAAGGACAGCAGGCCCGGCACATAGGGCATGCTGGTGGGAACCCGAGCCACGGACTGCGCCACCGGCAGCAGCGTCTGCGCATCGAGGAGCACCGCTGCGGCGCGGGTAACAGCGCCGCCCTCCTCGAAACCGACGTCGAGACCGGCGATCACTTGCAACGGCGGATAGTCATCCACGATACGAACCTGTCCGGCGAGCGTATCCTGCAGGGCGCGGGCGTTGGCCACGCTGCCATCCCAGCCCCGGAACACCGAATCCGCCGAAGCGACGACCTCGGACATGCGCTTCTCCTCTGTGATTCAGATTGGACGAGCGCTTGGCCGACGGGTTCGCTAGAGCGTGCGCGCGATGATTTCCTTCATGATCTCGTTGGTGCCGGCGTAGATGCGCTGCACCCGAGCGTCAGCCCAGGCGCGCGCAACCGGATATTCCCACATGAAACCGTAACCGCCGTGCAACTGCACGCACTCGTCGAGCACCTTGCATTGCAGGTCGGTGCTCCAGTACTTGAGCATCGCCGCCGTCGGCACGTCGAGCTTGCCATCCAGGTGCAGCTCGAGACAGCGGTCGAGGAACACCCGGCCGATCTGAATTTCCGTGGCCATCTCGGCGAGCTTGAAGCGGGTGTTCTGAAAGTCCGCGACCGCCTTGCCGAACGCCTTGCGCTCCCGGGTGTAATCCAGCGTCCATTTCAGCGCCGCCTCGGCCGAGGCCATGGCGCCGATGCCGACGGTCAGCCGCTCCTGGGGCAGTTCCTGCATCAGGTAGGCGAAGCCCATTCCGGCCCGGCCGAGCAGGTTTTCCTTCGGCACCCGAACGTCCTGGAAGAACAGCTCTGAGGTGTCCTGTGCCTTCATGCCGACCTTCTCCAGGCGCTTACCCTTGGAAAAGCCGGGCGTTCCTGCCTCGACCAGGAACAGACTGGTGCCCTTGGCGCCGGCCTTGGGATCGGTCTTGGCGACGACGATCACCAGGTCGGCGAGAAAACCGTTGGTGATGAAGGTCTTCGAGCCGTTGATGACGTACTCGTCACCATCCTCCACCGCGGTGGTCTTGACGCCCTGCAGGTCAGACCCTGCGCCCGGCTCGGTCATCGCGATCGCCGTGACCAGTTCGCCCGTCACCATCCGCGGCAGGTACTTCTGTTTCAGCGTCTCGCTGCCGTAATGCAGGATGTAAGGCGCGACGATGTCGGAATGCAGCGAGAAGCCAATACCAGTCAGGCCCAGCCGGCCGACCTCTTCGATCACCACCGCGCTGTAGAGAAAGTCCGCCGCCATGCCGCCGTATTCCTCCGGCAGATGCGAACAGAGCATTCCCGCCTCTCCGGCCTTATTCCATAGGCTCCTGTCGACGTGCCCGTCCTTCTCCCACTGCGCGTGGAACGGCACCGCCTCCTGCTCGAGGAACTTGCGCACGCTGTCGCGAAAGAGTTCGTGGTCGGAGTTGAACGGGGTTCTGGGAATCATCGGGTCACCTTCGGATGCGTCTGTTATTGGAGTTGTAGGCAGCATGAGGTCGAAACTGTAGGACACGCCGCCCCGCCATTACACTGGACACAAGCGACAAAAAATAAGACGATCCTGCCGGAAACTGACGCTTATACCCCACTACTTGCCTATAAGAACAAGAGCATGCCCAACGCGACCTCCGTGCCCCTGCGGGTCAGCATCCTCGCCACCGAAGGCTCCTTCGGTTCCACGCTGATGCAGGCGAAAGACTTCTTCCACATGGCCAGCCTGCGTCATGGCAAGCAACTCGGCCTCGGTTCCACGCTGGAAATCCACCTGGTGAGTCCCGACGGCCGCCCGGTGCGAAGTTTCAGCGGCGTCAGCATCCCGGTGAACGGCGATCTGCGAGCCGCCGACGCGATCATCCTGCCGGCGTTCTGGGGCGACTTCGACGCGCTGCGCGAGCGCCATCCGCAGGTGTTGCAGTGGTTGCGCGACTGTCACGCCGCCGGAGGCGCCATCTGCGGCGAGGCCAGCGGAGTGTTCTGGATGGCAGAGGCCGGGCTGCTCGATGGCAAGGAAGCGACCACCTACTGGCGCTTCCATGAGGAGTTCGCCAGCCGTTATCCGCGCGTGCAGCTGAACCGGGACAAGCACCTTACCGACGCCGACAACCTCTACTGCGCCGGCGGCGTGACCTCCGCCTGCGACCTCTATATCTACCTGATCGAACGCTTCTGCGGCGCCACGGTGGCGCAGGGCGTGTCGCGCGACATCCTCTTCGAGGTGCAACGCAGCTACACGCCGGGAAGGATCGGTTTCGGCGGACAGAAGCTGCACCAGGACGTCGCCGTGCTGCAGATCCAGCACTGGCTGGAAGAACACTTCGCCGACAAGTTTCGCTTCGAGGATGTCGCCCGCGAGCACGGCATGAGCATCCGCAACTTCATGCGGCGCTTCCAGGCCGCCACCGGCGACAAGCCGCTGCATTACCTGCAACGCCTGCGCATCGAGACCGCCAAGGGGCTGCTCTCGGCGACGCGCAAGAGCATCAAGACGATCAGCTACGAAGTGGGTTACGACGACGCGAGCTTCTTCGCCCGCCTCTTCCGCCAGCACACCGAACTGTCGCCGAATCGCTATCGGCAGCAGTTTTGCCGCAAGGATGCCTGAGCATCGGGGAAGGAAAGGACTCTGCCCGGCGCGGCGAGCAGGAAGCCCGCCACGCAGCGGATCAGGGACGGTGCGGGCGCGCGAGGAACTCGTGCGACTGCATTTCCAGCAACCGGCTAAGGGTGCGCTGGAACTCGAAGGTAAGCCGGCCACCGCTGTAAAGATCCTTCAACTCGACCTCCGCGGAGAGGATGAGCTTGACGTTGCGGTCGTAGAACTCGTCCACCAGGTTGATGAAGCGGCGCGCCATGTCGTCCTTCGCGGCGTCCATCTTCTCGACATTGGAAACCAGTACCGCGTGGTAGATCTTGCCCAGCTCGATGTAGTCGTTCTGGCTGCGCGGGCCATCGCAGATGTCGCGGAAGTCGAACCAGGCAACGTCCTGACAAACCCGGCGCGCGTGGATCGCGCGGTTCTCGATCATCAGGTCGACATCGTCCTCGGCGTGCTCGCAGTCGTGCAGCAGGCTGACGAAGCTCTGCGCCATGAGCGCATCAACCTCGGCGGAAAGCGGCCAGTGGAACAGCTCGGCCTGCTCCAGCGCCCGCAGGCGGTAGTCGACACCGCTGTCGACGTTGACGATTTCGGTGTGCTTCTTCAACAGCTCGATGGCGGGCAGGAAGCGCGCGCGCTGCAGACCGTCCTTATAGAGGCCGTCGGGGACGATGTTGGAGGTCGCCACCAGGCTCACGCCATTCTTGAACAGCTCCTCGAGCAGGGTCGCCAGGATCATCGCGTCGGTGATGTCGGAGACGAAGAACTCGTCGAAGCAGATCACCCGGCTCTCGTCGGCGAAACGCTTGCCGATGAGGGTCAGCGGGTTCTTCTCGCCCTTGAGGGTCTTCATTTCCTCGTGCACGCGCTTCATGAAGCGGTGGAAGTGCGTGCGGGTCTTCTCCTTGAACGGCAACGCGTCGAAGAAGGTATCGACCAAGTAGGTCTTGCCGCGGCCGACGCCCCCCCAGAAGTACAAGCCCTTGATCGGCCCCTGGCGTTTCTTGCCGAACAGCTTGCCCAGCAAACCGGATTTGTTCTGCTCCGCCACCAGGTCGTCGTACAGGCGTTGCAGATGCCGCACGGCCGTTTCCTGCGCCGCATCGTGGAAGAAGTCGGGACGTTTCAGGTCAGCCTGATAGCGCTCAAGAGGGGTCATGGCCGGGTCGGGGTCGTGAAGCGGGGCCGACACTTTAGCGGCGGCCTCCGGGGTTGGCAATTGGCTGAGGTCGTTCAAGGCACTGTCCTCACGGTTGCAGATAAGGCGGACGGTTGCCAGCGACGAGGGCGCCGCGAGGGCCGCGGCGCGGAGTGGCGCACGTCGTTGGAGAACGCGCGCGCCACTATGTTCCGTCAGGCGGCGAGGCTGGCGAGCGCCTCGCGCAGGCGCGCCATGCCGGCATCGCGCTGCGACGCGTCGGCGTAGGCCGGGCTCTGCGCCAGCAGCTCGCCCTCGAGCCACAGCGCAAAGCGATCGGCATCGGCGCGCAGGTCGAGCGCGTCGGCGCCCTCTTCGACGACACGCTGGCTGGCGGCGCCCGCCGCCTTGGGGTCGGCGAAGGCACGCGAAAGCAGCAGCTCTTCGCCATCGGCGGCGAGAAAGCGGAAGTGGAAGCTGCCGTCGCGCTCGCGGAAGCTGACGAACCGTGCGCCCTTGGGGGCTTTCTTCTTGCCGCTGGCGGGGACCTGCGCCTGGCTGCGGAACGAGCGCAGACCGACCGCCTCGCGCAGTTGTTCGAGGAACGGCGTGGCAGTCCTGCGCGCCTTGGCGGCGCCGGCGAGGAGAATGTCTTCCAGATCGGCCGGACGCTCGACCAGTGCGTGGTAGCGTTCGCGCGCCTCGCCAAGTTCGTCGTCGAGCAACTGGAACAGACGCTGCTTGGCTTCGCCCCAGGCCAGGCCGCTCAGCAGCTCGTCTCGGAAGGCCGCCTGCTGGGTGGGCGTGGCGAAGGCCTGGTAGAGGGTGAACAGGTGCGAATTTTCCGGGTCCTTCGGCTCGCCGGGGGCGCGCGAGTCGGTGACGATGCGGGCAATGGCGTCCTTGAGCTGCCTGGCGCTGCCGAACAGCGGGATGGTGTTGTCGTAGCTCTTGGACATCTTGCGCCCGTCCAGGCCCGGCAGCGTCGCCACGCCCTCCTCGATCACCGCCTCGGGCAGGGTGAAGAGTTCCTTCCCGGCACCGAACAGGTGGTTGAAGCGCTGGCCGATGTCGCGGGCCATTTCGACGTGCTGGATCTGGTCACGCCCGACCGGCACCTTGTGTGCGTTGAACATCAGGATGTCGGCGGCCATCAGGATCGGGTAGCTGAACAGGCCCATGGTCACGCCGGCATCCGGGTCCTCGCCGTTCTCCAGGTTCTTGTCCACCGACGCCTTGTAGGCGTGCGCCCGGTTGAGCAGGCCCTTGCCGGCGACGCAGGTGAGCAGCCAGGTCAGCTCGGGGATTTCCGGGATGTCCGACTGCCGGTAGAAGGTCGCGCGCTGGGCGTCCAGCCCGCAGGCCAGCCAGGTAGCGGCGATCTCCAGGCGCGAACGCTGGATGCGCAGCGGGTCGTCGCACTTGATCAGCGCGTGATAGTCGGCGAGGAAGTAGAACGAATCCGCCTGCGGATCGCGGCTGGCGACGATCGCCGGGCGAATGGCGCCGGCGTAGTTGCCCAGGTGCGGCGTGCCGGTGGTGGTGATTCCGGTGAGGATGCGTGTGGTCATGGCGTTCGCTTGTTGGCGGCGTTCGGTCAGAGGCGAGGCAGCAGCAGATCTTTCAGATCGGTCAGTTTGCCGTGAAAAAAGTGGCCGCATTCTGCCACTTTCAGCAGCTCATGGGCACGCGCCTGCGCGGCGCTCCAGTCGAACACCCGCTGCGGCTCGATCACCTCGTCCTGCTCCGGCTGGATCAGGGTGATCTGCCCGTGCGACGGCAGGACGAAGTCCGCGCCCAGGCGCATCACCGCCGGCGCGACCATGAATACCTTCTCCACGACGACACCACGGGCCTCGAGGCGCGCCGCCAGGCTGGCCACGACGAAGCCGCCGAAGGAGAAGCCCAGCAGCGTCAGCGGCAATCCCGGATGCCGCGCCAGCAGCCAGTCGGCCGCAGCCTCGGCATCGTCCACTTCGCCCTCACGCATGTCCGAGGCGCCGGCACTGGCACCGACGCCGCGGTAATTGAACCGCAACGTCGTATAGCCACAATCGCGGGCAGAGCGCTGCAGGGTGGAAACCACCTTGTTCAGCATGCTGCCGCCCTGGATCGGATTGGGATGGCAGACCAGCGCCAGGCCACGGGCCTCGGGCAGGTCGAGGTGAAGGGCTTCGAGTTGGCCGCAGGGGCCGTCGAGCAGCAAGGGGGTTTCGCGGGTGAGCAAGGGGGAACTCCGTGACCTCGTGGCGGGTCGACTCGTCTTGGTTGAACCCCGGTGGATCTCAGCGCACTGCGCGACAAACACCGGCCTGAGGGATCGAGCGATCCCTCGATCGCATCCGGCGCCGCGGTCATGAAAGCCGCGACGGCAAGCCTGGCGACACGCGTCGCGGTATACAGCCCAGGCCCGAGCCGGTAACGTAAAGCAAAGCCGTTTATAGAGGAAGGACTCGTGGAACAGACGCTTACGGCCTGGTTGCTACCGGCCCTCACCCTGCTCGCCGGCATCGCCATCGGTTTCCTGGTAGCCCGCCTGCTGCCGCATGCCGCGCCCAATCGCACGCAGCGTCAACTCGACGATCTGCAGGAACGCTTCGATACCTACCAGAGCGAAGTGGTCACCCATTTCAACACCACTGCAGGACTGGTGAAGAAGCTCACGCAGAGCTATCAGGACGTGCAAGAGCACCTGTCAGACGGTGCCAATCGTCTGGCTCTGGACGAACTGACCCGCCAGCGCCTGCTCGCCGCCCTACACGCCGACGAAGCCTACGGCCCGCGCGAGCGCCTGACGCCACCGGCGAGCGTCGAAGTGCCGAAGGACTACGCGCCGAAAAGCACCGACACCGCCGGCACCCTGGCCGAAGGCTACGGCCTGAAGAACCGTCACTGACCGAAGCCGGTTGGTTGACGAAAGCCCCGCCGATGCGGGGCTTTTTATTGGCTGCAGGCACGAAACCGGCACCACCGAAGCCGGCTAGGCGCCTGATCGCGAACGCTATCCGCCTGATGAGAAGCGCGGCGCGCGGCGGGTACCAGGTATGAAAGCTTTGCCGAGCGGCAATGCTGTTCGCTGTAGCCGTGGTGGAACTCGATCAGTCCCCCGCGCCTCCAGTGAGAGGTAAGGGTGAGGCGGCTGGCCGTTTCGCAGTCTGTTCCAGCCCTCTCCCCTCCCATAAATGGGAGAGGGGTGAGCAGTGCGGTCGACCTTGAAGTGAGTAGCACCACGCTCATGCGGGGCTTTTGGCGGACGCCGTGTACGACGATCCCGCGGCCGTCGTCGACGCCGCGGGACCCTGTGCAGGGTTAGATCGCGCCGCGCTGGCGAAGCAACGCCAGCACCTGCCTGACACCCTCCTCCAGCGACACCGCCTCGGTATCGATGACCAGGTCGGCATCCTGCGGCTCGTCGTAGGCGAAGGAATCGCCCGGGATGTTGCCCTGCCCGGCGGCGTACAGCCCCTGCGGATCGCGTGCGCGGCAGGCTTCCAGGGACGCCTTGACGTGCACCGTGATCAGCCGCTGCGCGCCGATGAGGGTCTTCGCCTGCTCGCGCCCTTCGGCGTCCGGGGCGACGAACGCCGCCAGCGTCAGCAGCCCGGCCTCGTTGAACTGGCGCGCCACGTGGGCGGCACGGCGCCAGTTCTCGGTGCGCCCGGAGCGGTCCTGCGGCAGGCCCTTGTTCAGGTCGTGGCGCAGGTTCTGGCCGTCCAGCACGTAGACCGCGCGGCCGGAATCGAACAGCTTGCGCTCGACCGCGTAGGCCAGGGTGCTCTTGCCCGCGCCGGAGAGGCCGCTGAACAGCACGGTGGCCGGTTGCTGGCCGAAACGTGTCGCGCGCTCCTCGGTGGACACGTGCGCCAGCGCGCCGTGATGACCGCCAGCGCCGCTGCCAAGTGGCTGGCCGACGATCATGCCGGCGCCGACAGTGCCGTTGGTGAGCCGGTCGATGACGATGAAGGCGCCGGTGGTACGGTTCTGCGCGTAGCCGTCGAGGGCGATGGAGGCATCCAGGGCGATGCGCACCTTGCCGATCTCGTTGAGCGCCAGGGTGCTCGCCGGCACCTCCTGCAGTTCGTTGATATCGATCTTGTGGGCGAGGCTGGCGATCGAGCCCGGCACGTAGCTGGTGGCACGCTTGATGTCGTATTTCTTGCCCGGCAGCATCGGCTCTTCGGCCATCCACACCAGCATGGCGTCGAAGCTGTCGACCACCTGGGGACGGTTGTCGGCGTGAACCAGCATGTCACCGCGCGACACGTCGATCTCGTCTTCCAGGGTCAGGGTGATCGCCTGGCCCGGCCCGGCCTGCTCCAGCTCACCCTCGTAGGTGACGATGGACTTGACCCGACTGCCCTTGCCCGACGGCAACACGACGACGTCGTCGCCCTTGTGCACGACGCCGCTGGCCAGGGTGCCGGCGAAGCCGCGGAAGTTCAGGTTCGGCCGGTTGACGTACTGCACCGGGAAGCGCATGTCGTCGAAATTGCGGTCGCCGGCGATCTCCACGGTCTCAAGGATCTCCATCAGCGGCTTGCCCGTGTACCAGGGCGAGCGCTCGCTGCGGTTGACCACGTTATCGCCCTTGAGCGCCGACATCGGCACGAACTCGAGGGTGGTCGGCTTGAGCTGGATGTGCTCGGCGAAAGCCAGGTAATCGGCCTTGATCTGCTCGAACACGGACTGGTCGAAACCGTTGATGTCCATCTTGTTGATCGCCACGACGATGTGACGGATGCCCAGCAGAGAGGCGATGAAGCTGTGGCGCTTGGTCTGGGTCTGCACACCGTAGCGCGCATCGATGAGGATGATCGCCAGGTCGCAGGTGGAGGCGCCGGTGGCCATGTTGCGCGTGTACTGCTCATGGCCGGGGGTGTCGGCGATGATGAACTTGCGCTTGGCGGTAGAGAAGTAGCGGTAGGCGACATCGATGGTGATGCCCTGCTCGCGCTCGGCCTGCAGCCCGTCGACCAGCAGCGCCAGGTCGATGTCGTCACCGGTGGTGCCGACCTTCTTGGAGTCGCGGGTGATGGCTTCCAGATGGTCCTCGTAGATCATCTTGGAGTCGTGCAGCAGGCGCCCGATCAGAGTGCTCTTGCCGTCGTCGACGTTGCCGCAGGTGAGGAAGCGCAGCAGCTCCTTGCGTTCGTGCTGGGCCAGGTAGGCGAGGATGTCCTCGCTGATCAGTTCGGATTGGTGCGACATATCAAAAGTACCCCTGACGTTTTTTCTCTTCCATCGAGCCGGCGCCGTCGTGATCGATCACGCGGCCCTGGCGTTCGGAAGTCCGGGTCAGGAGCATTTCCTGGATGATGTCGGTGAGGCTGGTCGCCTCGGACTCCACCGCGCCGGTCAGCGGGTAGCAGCCGAGGGTGCGGAAACGCACCATCTTCTTCTGGATGCGCGCTTTCTCTTCGTCCGTGAGGTACTCGAGGATACGCTCGTCGTCGATCATCAGCAGCGTGCCGTTCTTCTCGATGACGTCGCGCTCGGCGGCGAAATACAGCGGCACGATCGGGATCTGTTCCAGATAGATGTACTGCCAGATGTCCAGCTCGGTCCAGTTGGAGAGCGGGAACACGCGGATCGACTCGCCCTTCTTCACTTTGCCGTTGTAGACGTTCCACAGCTCCGGGCGCTGGTTCTTCGGGTCCCAGCGATGCTTGCTGTCGCGGAAGGAATACACACGCTCTTTCGCACGGGACTTCTCTTCGTCGCGTCGCGCGCCACCGAAGGCGGCATCGAAACCGTACTTGTCGAGCGCCTGCTTCAGCCCTTCGGTCTTCATGATGTCGGTGTGCTTGGCACTGCCGTGGGTGAAGGGGTTGATGTTCTGCGCCACGCCATCCGGGTTGATGTGGGTGATCAGATCGAGGCCCATCTCGGCGACCATCTTGTCGCGGAAACGGTACATCTCCTGGAACTTCCAGCGCGTGTCGACATGCATGACCGGAAACGGCAGCTTGCCGGGGAAGAACGCCTTGCGCGCCAGATGCAGCATCACGGCGGAATCCTTGCCGATGGAATACAGCATCACCGGGTTGTCGAACTCGGCGGCGACCTCGCGAATGATGTGGATGCTCTCGGCTTCCAGCTGCTTCAAATGCGTCAGTTTGTCGACCATGGTTACTCACGGATATCGGTACATACGGCCAGACGGGCCGTGGACGAGCGCGCACTCTAGCACAGCGCCTTCTTCTATTCAGGGAGCCATCTAGATCGAAACGATCTAGCGTTATGCCCTCGGAAACCGCTTGCTCAGATCGGGTTCGGGCAATCGATGAACAGGTGCTCCAGGGCGAAACGACGCGCCAGATAGTCGCCGAGCGCCTGCACGCCGTAGCGCTCGGTGGCGTGGTGGCCGGCGGCGATGAAGCTCACACCATTCTCCCGCGCGCTGTGGAAGGTCTGCTCCGACGCCTCACCGGTGAGGTACAGGTCGACTCCGGCGGCGATCGCCAGGTCGATGTAGCCCTGCGCGCCGCCGGTGCACCAGGCAACCCGCTGGATCGGCGTATTGCCCTCGATCAGTAGCGGCTCACGCAGCAGGACGTTCTGCACGCGGCGGGCGAAATCGCGCGCCGCCATGGGTTCGGCGAGCGAACCCACCAGCGCCACGTTGCGCGGATTGTCGGGCTCCAGCGGGCCCTCGACGATCAGCTCGAGCTGACGCGCCAACTGCACGTTGTTGCCGACCTCGGCATGCACGTCCAGCGGCAGGTGATAGGCCAGCAGGCTCATGTCGTGGGCCAGCAGGGTCTTCAGGCGGCGGCGCTTCATGCCGACCACGCAGGGGTCCTCGTTCTTCCAGAAGTACCCGTGATGGACCAGCACCACGTCCGCCTCGACCTTGGCAGCGGCGTCCAGCAGGGCCTGGCTCGCGGTCACGCCGCTGACGATCCGCTGCACCTGCGGTCGCCCCTCGACCTGTAGGCCATTGGGGCAGTAATCCTGGATACGTGCGGCATTCAGGTAACGGTTGGCCTCTTCGACCAGGGCACTCAGGGCGACGGCCATTGGCTTCTCCACGCAAGGGTTGGGGACGAAAACCGGCCCGGCGGCCGGCTTCGGCAAGGGCTGCCCATACTACGGAAAAGCGCGGCGACAGGTGAAACCATCCCCCTCGTTTTTACCCGGCCAGCCTTTATAATGCCGCCACTTCGGGCGCCGCGCGGGGACCGATCCGCGCCGCACCGCTGCCAGTAGGACCCGCGACGCCGGTACGGCGCGCTCCACTTCCCGACGAGACTTTCCTGCGATGCTCAAGGCTCTGCGCTTCTTCGCCTGGCCCCTGGTGGTGGGTTTGCTGCTGGCGATGCTGATCATTCAGCGTTATCCCGAATGGGTCGGCATGCCCAGCCACGAGGTCAACCTGCAGCAGGCACCGATCTCGATCCTGCCGCAGCGGCAGGGGCCGGTGTCCTATGCCAGCGCGGTAGTCGCCGCGGCGCCGGCGGTGGCCAACCTGTACACCACCAAGGTGATCAACAAGGCCAGCAACCCACTGCTCGACGATCCGCTGTTCCGCCGCTTCTTCGGCGACAACATGCCCCGCCAACGGCGCATGGAGTCGAGCCTCGGCTCGGCGGTGATCATGAGCCACGAAGGCTACCTGCTGACCAACAACCACGTCACCGCGGGTGCAGACCAGATCATCGTTGCCCTCAAGGACGGCCGCGACGCCCTCGCCCGGGTGGTCGGCAGCGACCCGGAAACCGACCTCGCGGTACTCAAGATCGACCTGCCGAACCTGCCCGCGATCACCCTCGGCCGTTCCGACGACATCGCCGTCGGCGACGTCGTGCTGGCCATCGGCAACCCGTTCGGCGTCGGCCAGACGGTGACCATGGGCATCATCAGCGCCACCGGCCGCTACCAGGACCAGAAGCTGAACACCTACGCCGACTTCATCCAGACCGACGCCGCGATCAATCCCGGCAACTCCGGCGGCGCGCTGGTCGACGTGCAGGGCAATCTGATCGGCATCAACACCGCAATCTTCTCCAACAGCACCAGCGGCGGCTCGCTGGGCATCGGCTTCGCCATCCCGGTGAAGCTGGCCCAGGAAGTGATGCAGGCGATCATCGAACATGGCCAGGTGATCCGCGGATGGCTGGGAATCGAGGTGCAGCAGTTGACGCCCGAACTGGCAACCTCGTTCAAGCTGGACAGCGGCGTACTGGTTGCCGGCGTCTACAACGGAGGCCCCGCGCAGAGGGCCGGCCTGCAACCCGGCGACGTGATCGTCAGCATCGACGGCGTGACCGCACGGGACGGTCGCGCGGCGATGAACCAGGTCGCCCGCGTGCATCCCGGCGAGAACGTAACCATCGACGTACTGCGCAACGGCAAGCCGCTGAGCTTCAAGGCTCCGGTCGGGGTGCGCCCGCCCCCGGCGCCCCCTGCCCCGGCCGCGACGCCGAACAAGAAGTAGCCCCGTCGCCATGAAAAAGGCCGGGACGCACGACGCGCCCCGGCCTTTTTTTACCCGCGCTTCGCTCAGGCCTGCGGCAGGCTCAGACCGGACAACGCCTCGATCAGCGCCGCATTCTGCTCCGGCGTGCCGATGCTGATGCGCAGGAACTGGGCGATGCGCGGCGCCGTGAAGTGCCGCACGATGACGCCCTGCTCGCGCACCCCGGCCGCCAGTTGCGCTGCATCACGCTGCGGATGCCGGGCGAAGACGAAGTTCGCCGCCGACGGCAGTACCTCGAACCCCAACCCCTTCAGCTCGCCCACCAGCTTCTCGCGGCTGTCGATCACCGCGGCGCAAGTCTGCTCGAAGTAGGCGCGGTCCTCGAACGCCGCCGCCGCGCCGGCGATGGCGATGCGATCCAGCGGGTAGGAGTTGAAGCTGTTTTTGACCCGCTCCAGCGCCTCGATCAGCTGCGGATGGCCGATCGCCAGACCGACGCGCAGCCCGGCCAGCGAGCGCGACTTAGACAGCGTCTGGCAGACCAGCAGGTTCGGATAGCGGTCCACCAGGCTCACCGCGCTCACGCCGCCGAAGTCGATGTACGCCTCGTCGACCAGCACCACCGAATCGGGGTTGGCACCAAGCAGCCGCTCGATGGCGTCGAGGCCGAGCAGGCAGCCGGTCGGCGCGTTCGGATTGGGGAAGACGATGCCGCCGTTGGGCTGCGCGTAATCCTCGATGCGGATCTGGAACGCGTCGTCCAGCGGCACGGTGCGGTAATCGATGCCATAGAGGCCGCAATAGACCGGATAGAAGCTGTAGCTGATGTCCGGGAACAGCAGCGGTTGGTCGTGCTGGAACAGCCCGTGGAACGCGTGGGCCAGGACCTCGTCGGAACCGTTGCCAACGAACACCTGCTCCGCGCGCACGCCATGGAACGCGGCGACCGCGTGCTTGAGGCGCTCACCGTTGGGGTCCGGGTACAGACGCAGGGCGTCACCCAGCTCGGCCTGCATGGCGGCGATCGCTTTGGGTGACGGGCCATAGGGGTTCTCGTTGGTGTTCAGCTTGACCAGCCTGGTCAGTTTCGGCTGCTCGCCCGGCACGTAGGGCACCAGGTCCTTGACGAAGGGGCTCCAGAATTTGCTCATCTGCCCTTCTCTCCTCGAATACGTTGCATTAGGGGGTGACGGGTATCGCTTCGCTCAACGAACGAAGCTACGACCCCGCAGGGTGCGCCGTGCAACCAAGTGCGCACGGCGCACCCTGCTCACTTGATCCGGTACTCGGCGCTGCGCGCGTGCGCGGTCAGCGACTCGCCGCGGGCCAGCACCGAGGCGGTCTTGCCCAGCTCGGAGGCGCCCTCGGCGGAGCAATGGATGATCGACGAGCGCTTCTGGAAGTCGTACACCCCCAGCGGCGAGGAGAACCGCGCGGTGCCGGAGGTCGGCAGCACGTGGTTCGGCCCGGCGCAGTAGTCGCCCAGCGCTTCGGCGGTGTAACGCCCCATGAAGATCGCCCCGGCGTGGCGAATGTGCGGCAGCCACTGCTCTGGCTCGGCCACCGACAGCTCGAGGTGCTCGGGCGCGATACGGTTGGCGACTTCGATCGCCTGGGCGGTGTCGGCGACGTGGATCAACGCGCCGCGCCCCTCGACGGAGGAGCGGATGATCGCTTCGCGCTCCATGCCCGGCAGCAGACGGGCGATGCTCTCGGCGACGCGATCGAGGAAGGCGGCGTCCGCGCTGACCAGGATCGCTTGCGCGTCCTCGTCGTGCTCGGCCTGGGAGAACAGGTCCATGGCAATCCAGTCCGGATCGGTCTGGCCGTCGCAGACGACGAGGATTTCCGAAGGGCCGGCGATCATGTCGATGCCGACCTTGCCGAACACGTGGCGCTTGGCGGTGGCGACGTAGATGTTGCCGGGGCCGACGATCTTGTCCACCGGGGGGACGCTCTGCGTGCCGTAGGCCAGCGCAGCGACAGCCTGGGCGCCGCCTATGGTGAACACCCGGTCGACACCGGAGATGGCGGCGGCGGCGAGGACGATCTCGTTGATCTCGCCGCGCGGCGTCGGCACCACCATCACCACTTCCGGAACCCCGGCGACCTTGGCTGGAATCGCGTTCATTAGCACCGAGGACGGGTACGAGGCCTTGCCACCCGGCACGTAGAGCCCGGCGCGATCCAGCGGCGTGACTTTCTGCCCGAGCACGGTGCCGTCGGCCTCGGTGTAGGTCCAGGACTCCTGCTTCTGTTTCTCGTGGTAGCTGCGCACCCGTTCGGCGGCCTTCTCCAGCGCCTCGCGCTGTGCCGGGGTGATGCGCTGCAGCGCCAGTTCCAGGCGCTCGCGGGGCAGGATCAGGTCGGCCATGCTGGCGACGTCGAGGCCGTCGAACTGGCGGGTGTAGTCGACCAGCGCCGCGTCGCCGCGCTCGCGCACGGCGCGGATGATGTCCAGCACGCGCTGATTGACGCCCTCGTCGGACACGCTCTCCCAGCTCAGCAGATGATCCAGATGCGTGGCGAAATCCGGATCGGCGGCGTCGAGTCGGCGGATGGCGATGGGAGCGGTCATGGCGAGCCTCTTGATTGGCGATTCGATGAACTGTCGGGATCATCGTGCACGCAGAGGAGGCGGGGCAAAAGCGGCGCGTGGCGGTTCATGAGGCCACCCCGATGCGCTTTCGACACGCCCCGATCGGCGCGGCGGATCGTGGACAGGTTCTCAGGCGCCGCTAGACTACCAAGCCGTCCGCGCGGGCACCTGAGATTATGGCTATGACGCGGATAGGCGGATGCGGCCAGGCCGCACGGTGGTCAGTGATGGTGTCGTTCGACGGCCGCGCGCAGGGTGTCGATCAGCGCCTGGATACGTGCGTGCTGCATCTTCATCGAGGCCTTGTTGACGATCAGTCGCGAGCTGATGGTGGCGATCAGCTCCTGCGCTTCGAGGCCGTTGGCCTTCAGCGTGTTGCCGGTGTCGACCACGTCGATGATCTTGTCGGCCAGGCCCACCAGCGGCGCCAGCTCCATCGAACCGTAGAGCTTGATGATGTCGACCTGGCGGCCCTGCTCGGCATAGTAGCGCTTGGCGACGTTGACGAACTTGGTCGCCACGCGCAGCCGGCCCTTGGGCATCGGCGCGCCGATGGCACCGGCGGTCATCAGCTTGCACTTGGCGATGCGCAGATCGAGCGGCTCGTAGAGGCCCTGCCCGCCGTATTCCATCAACACGTCCTTGCCGGCCACGCCGAGGTCGGCGGCGCCGTGTTCGACGTAGGTCGGCACGTCGGTGGCGCGAACGATCAGCAGGCGCACGTCATCCTGGGTGGTGGGGATGATCAGCTTGCGGCTCTTGTCCGGATTCTCGGTCGGCACGATGCCGGCCTCGGCCAACAGCGGCAGGGTGTCGTCGAGAATGCGGCCCTTGGACAGCGCGATGGTGAGCATTACGTTTCCTTACTAGCCCGGCACGCGACGGATCTTCGCGCCCAGCAACTGCAGTTTTTCCTCGATGCATTCGTAGCCACGGTCGATGTGGTAGATGCGGTCGATCAGCGTGTCGCCCTCGGCCACCAGGCCGGCGATCACCAGGCTGGCGGAGGCGCGCAGGTCGGTGGCCATGACGGGAGCGCCCTTGAGCTTCGGCACGCCGGTGACGATGGCGGTGTTGCCTTCGACGAGGATCTGCGCGCCCATGCGGTTCATCTCGTAGACGTGCATGAAGCGGTTCTCGAACACGGTTTCGATCACCGCGCCGGTGCCTTCGGCGATGGCGTTGAGGGAGATGAACTGTGCCTGCATGTCAGTCGGGAACGCCGGGTACGGTGCGGTACGGATGTTCACCGCCTTCGGCCGGTTGCCCTTCATGTCGAGGGCGATCCAGTTGTCGCCGGTATCGATCGACGCGCCGGCTTCCTGGAGCTTGAGCAGCACGGCTTCGAGGATGGTCGGATCGGTGTCCTTGAGCTTCACCCGGCCACCGGTGGCGGCAGCAGCGGCGAGGTAGGTGCCGGTCTCGATGCGGTCAGGCATCACGCTGTAGCGCCCACCGCCGAGGCGCTTGACGCCATCGATGACGATGGTGTCGGTGCCGGCACCGCTGATCTGCGCGCCCATGGCGATCAGAAAGTTGGCCAGGTCGACTACTTCGGGCTCGCGCGCGGCGTTTTCCAGCACGCTGCGGCCGTTGGCCAGGGCGGCGGCCATCATGATGTTCTCGGTGCCGGTCACGCTGACCGTATCGAAGAAGAACTTGGCACCACGCAGGCCGCCCGCCGGCGCGCGGGCCTTGATGTAGCCGCCTTCGACGTCGATCTGCGCGCCCATCGCCTCGAGACCTCGAATGTGCAGGTCGACCGGACGCGAACCGATCGCGCAACCGCCAGGCAGCGCCACTTCGGCCTCGCCGAAACGGGCGACCATCGGGCCGAGCACGAGGATCGAGGCACGCATGGTCTTGACCAGCTCGTAGGGCGCGACCAGCGTCTTGATGCTGCTGGCATCGACTTCGACGCTGAGTTTCTCGTCGATCACCGGCTCCACGCCCATGCGGCCGAACAGCTCGATCATGGTGGTGATGTCGTGCAGGTGCGGCAGGTTGCACACGGTAACCGGGGTATCGGCCAGCAGGGTCGCGGCGAGGATCGGCAGCGCCGAGTTCTTCGCCCCGGAGATGCGGATTTCACCATTCAGGGGAATGCCGCCGGTAATGATCAGTTTGTCCATGGGAATCTCGTCGCCAGCAGGCTCGCGGGCCGCGTGGATGAATCGGGCGCCGCGCCGAAGGGGTGCGCGGCTGCCTCGTGAATGGGGTGTTGAGGTGAACGGCGCGCCTCAGGCGCGCTCAGCCCAGGCACTCTGGCTGTAGAACTTCATGGTCACCGCATGGATGCTGCCGTCGGCGATCCAGGGATTGAGATGGCTGTAGACCTGCTGCTGACGCTTGACCGGACCGAGTGCGGCTAGCTCGTCGCTGATCAGGTTCAATTGGAAGTTGCAGCCTTCGCCTTCGACTTCCACCACGGCTCCCGGCAGTTTCTCTTCCAGGAATTGTTTCACTTGTGTGGCCTGCATGTGGGACCTCGATCGACGCACGAATACTTGACGGCGGAGCCTGGGCTCGCGGGCCGGCAATGATACAAAAAAAGCCCCGCGCCTGCGAATCCGCAGATCGGGCGCGGTCAGGCCTCCAGCGGCAGGACCTCGAGCACCTCGCTCACCTGCGCGATCTGCCGCATGTCGCAAGGCAGATTGCGCACTGCCAGCGACTTCCCGGCCTGACTGGCATCCCGCATGAACGACAGCAGCAGGGAAAGGCCGACACTGCTGGACTTCTCCACCCCAGCGCAGTCGACGACCAGGCGGTTGACACTGCTCGCGGCGATCAGCTCACGACCGGCCTCGCGCAGGGCCGGCCCCGTGCCGTAGTCGATCACGCCGACCAGGGCCAGTTCGCCCGGCGCATCCTCGCGGATGCTGGCAAGGCTAGCGTCGCTCATTGGGCGGCCGCCGCCTTCTTGCCGGCCTCGGTGTCCTTGGCCTTCTCGACCACCTGGGCCCATCCGTCGATGGTCTTGTCCAGGTCGTTGCCGTTCTTCTGCATCGCGTCGGCGAACTGGTCACGGAACAGCTTGCCGATGTTGATGCCGTTGATGATCACGTTGCGCAGCATCCACTGGTCGTCGAGCTTCACCAGCGTATAGGAAATCGGGTAGACGGTGCCCTTGCTGTCGGTCACGTTCATGCCGACGGTGGCGCGCTCGCCGTCTTCCTTGGCGGATTGCACCTTGATGTCCTGGTTGTCGTATTCGAGCAGCGCGTTGCCATAGAACTGCATCAGGCTGCGCTTGAAGTTTTCCTCGAAGCGGCTGATCTGCTCGGGGGACGCATTGCGCGAATACTTCACGGTCATGATGCTGCGCGAAATGCCCTGGGAGTCGACCACCGGCCCAAGGATGTCGTTGAGCGCCTTGTAGAAGGCTTCGCGGTCGGTGCGGTACTGCTGCTTGTTGGCCTGCAGGTCGGAAAGCAGCTCGTCCACGGTCTTCTGCACGACCTGCTGCGCGGAGGGCGCGGCATTGGCGAAGAGCGGCAGGGCGGCAAGCAGAACCAGCAGGCCGCGGCGCAAGGCAGTCATCATGGTGTACATCCTCATTTGGCTTCTTTATTCACCGAATTCATCAGGAACTTGCCGATGAGGTCTTCCAGCACCAGCGACGATTGCGTATCGCGAATGGTACCGCCCTCCTTCAGCACTTCCTCCTCGCCACCGACGCTGATGCCGATGTACTTCTCGCCCAGCAGGCCAGCGGTGAGGATCGACGCGGTCGAATCGGTCGGCAGATTGTTTACCGACGCGTCTATCGCCATGGTCACGCGACCGGTGTAGGTATCGCGGTCCAGGTCGATAGCGGTGATCTTGCCGATGTTTACACCGGCCATCGTGACCTTCGCCCTTACGGTAAGACCCGCAATGTTGTCGAAGTGCGCATACAACGTGTAGGTATTGGTATTCGCCGCCGGCGACAGACCGCTGACGCGCAGGGCGAGCAGTAGCAACGCCAGCAGCCCGGCCAGAAGGAACAGGCCGACACCAATTTCGAGGGTGCGGATTTGCATCAGAAATCTCCAAACATCAAAGCGGTCAGAATAAAGTCCAGCCCGAGCACGGCCAGCGAGGCGTAGACCACGGTTCTCGTCGTCGCGCGGCCGATTCCTTCGGAGGTCGGCTCGCAGTCGTAGCCCTGGAAAACGGCGATCCAAGTCACCACGAAGGCGAAAACGACGCTCTTGATCACCCCGTTGAGCACGTCCGTGGTGAAGGTGACGCTGCCCTGCATGTTCGACCAGAAGGAGCCTTCGTAGACTCCCAGCCAGTCGACGGCGACCATCGCGCCGCCCCAGATGCCGACCACGCTGAAGATCATCGCCAGCAACGGCATGGAAATGAAGCCGGCCCACAGACGCGGTGCGATGATGTACTTGAGCGGATCGACACCGATCATTTCCAGGCTGGAAAGCTGTTCGGTGGACTTCATGTTGCCGATCTCGGCCGTCAGGGCAGACCCGGCGCGCCCGGCGAACAACAACGCGGTGACCACCGGGCCGAGCTCGCGCAGCAGGGTCAGCGCGACCATCTGGCCGACCGCCTGGTCCGAGCCGTACTTGCTGAGGATGTTGTAGCCCTGCAGCGCCAGCACCATGCCGATGAACATGCCGGACACCACGATGATCGCCAGCGACATCACGCCGACCGAATACAACTGGCGGACCAGCAGGTGCATGCCGCCGTCCAGCTCGCTGCGCCCGAACAGGGCACGCAGCAGGAACAGCGTGGAACGTCCCAAGGCGGCGAGCGTGTCGATACCGGCCTTGCCGAGTAGACGCACCCGTTCGAGGACAGACTTCTTGCGCATCAGCGCCTCCCCAGGAGTTCGTCGCGGAAGTCCGCTGCCGGATAGTGGAACGGCACCGGACCATCCGGAGTGCCTTTCATGAACTGGCGAATGCGCGGGTTATCCGACTCGCGCAGGGACTGCGGCGTCCCGTGGCCGAGGACCTGCGAATCGCCCACCACATAGATGTAGTCGGCGATGCTGGCGGTTTCGGCGAGGTCATGGGAAACCACGATGCTGGTGATGCCCAGGGCATCGTTGAGCAGGCGGATCAGGCGCACCAGAACGCCCATCGCGATCGGGTCCTGCCCGACGAAGGGCTCGTCGTACATGAGAATCTGCGGATCGAGAGCGATCGCCCGGGCCAGCGCCACGCGGCGCTTCATGCCGCCGGAGAGCTCATCGGGCATCAGCTCGACGGCACCACGCAGGCCCACCGCCTGCAGCTTCATCAGGACGATGTCGCGGATCATTTCTTCAGGCAGCTTGGTGTGCACCCGCAGCGGAAACGCGACGTTCTCGAACACGTCGAGATCGGTGAACAGCGCACCGCTCTGGAACAGCACGCCCATCTCCTTGCGCATGTCGAAGAGCTCGCGGCGCGACAGGCAGGGCAAGTTGTGCCCGTTGACCCACACCTCGCCACTGGAAGGCTTCAGTTGGGCGGCGATGAGCCGAAGAAGGGTAGTCTTGCCGCTGCCGGACGGGCCCATGATCCCGGTGACCTTGCCACGCGGAATGCGGATGTCGACATTGTTCATGATGTTACGCGCGCCGCGCATGAAGGTAACGCCCTTCAGCTCGACCGCATAACCGTTATCACCGCTCATTGATACTCCTTGCCACACAGCCCATGCAGCAGACGCCGTGCGTACTCGTGAGGGCACAGGCGTTTTGCGGCTAGCCGGTTTGGGCGCGCACTATAGCACCGCCGCGACAGCGCCCAAAGGCGGCGACGCATACGGTTGCATGTTTTGCCTGCGCGCCCCGGACGAAGGCAGGTGAGCGCCAACGGCCTTTGCCGGTATAATCGTTCCCTTTTGATCTAACTGCCGCCGCCAATGACTCCATCGAACGACCTGATCCAATCGGCCCAACGCACGATCCGCCTGGAAATCGAAGCGATCGAAGGCCTGCTGCCCCGCCTCAACGGCGAGTTCACCCGAGCCTGCGAGCTGATCCTCGCCAGCCAGGGCCGCGTGGTGGTCCTCGGCATGGGCAAGTCCGGCCATATCGGCCGCAAGATCGCCGCCACCCTGGCGAGCACCGGCACCACATCGTTCTTCGTCCATCCCGCCGAAGCCAGTCACGGCGACATGGGCATGATCACCGGCGATGATGTGGTGCTGGCGCTGTCGAACTCCGGTACCGCCGCCGAAATCGTCACCCTGCTGCCACTGATAAAGCGCCTCGGGATCAAGCTGATCGGCATGACCGGCAATCCGCAATCGCTGCTCGCCCTCGCCTCCGACGTGCACCTGGATGCCGGTGTCGACAAGGAGGCCTGCCCGCTGAGCCTGGCGCCCACCTCCTCCACCACCGCCGCACTGGTCCTTGGCGATGCGCTGGCGATCGCCCTCATGGAAGCGCGCGGCTTCACCGCCGAACAATTCGCCTTCTCCCATCCCGGCGGTGCGCTGGGCCGGCGCCTGCTGCTCAAGGTGGAGAACGTGATGCACAGCGGCGCGGCGCTGCCCCAGGTAGCCAAGGGCACGCCGCTGCGCCAGGCGCTGCTGGAGATGAGCCAGAAGGGACTGGGCATGACGGCGGTGACCGATCCCGAGGGTCACCTCGCCGGAATCTTCACCGATGGCGATCTGCGCCGCGCGCTGGACCGGGACCTGGACATCCGCCAGGCGCTGATCGACGAGGTCATGACCGTGCATGGCAAGACCGCGCGCCCCGACATGCTCGCCGCCGAGGCGCTGAAGATCATGGAGGACAACAAGATCAGCGCGCTGGTGGTGGTCGATGAGGCCGACAAGCCGATCGGCGCGTTCAACCTCGGCGATCTGCTGCGCGCGGGGGTGATGTGATGGGCGATGCCGACCTGCTGCAACGCGCCCGCGCGATCAAGCTGGCGATCTTCGATGTCGACGGCGTGCTCACCGACGGCAAGCTGTACTTCCTCGCCGATGGCAGCGAATTCAAGACGTTCAACACGCTGGACGGCCACGGCATAAAGATGCTGATCGGCTCCGGCCTGACCACCGCGATTATCAGCGGACGCAAGACGCCGGTGGTCGAGCGCCGCGCGCAGAACTTAGGCATCCAGCACCTTTATCAGGGTCGCGAAGACAAACTGGTGGTGCTCGACGAGTTGCTCGCCCAGCTCGGCCTGGACTACGCCCAGGTCGCCTATCTGGGTGACGACCTGCCCGACCTGCCGGTGATTCGCCGGGTCGGTCTGGGCATGGCGGTAGCCAGCGCCGACGCCTTCGTTCGCCGGCATGCCCACGGCGTCACCCGCGCCCGCGGTGGCGAAGGTGCGGCGCGCGAGTTCTGCGAGTTCATCATGGCCGCCCAGGGCACGCTCGACGCCGCCCAGTCAGCCTACCTCTGAGGTCCTGCGATGCTTCGTAAACTGCGCACCTTCGGCCCCCTGGCCCTGTTCGCCGCGCTGCTGGTGGCGCTCGGCTACTGGAACATCCGCCCGGAGACCTTCCTCGACCGACCAAGCGCCAAGGTCGACGAGGCCGAGATCGACTTCTACGCGGACAACGCCCGCACCCTGCAGTACCAGCCCGACGGAAAGTTGCAGTACGAGATGACTGCAACCAAGGTGGAACACGTCAAGACCAGCGACATCACCCTGGTCAGCGCGCCGGACCTGATGCTCTATCGCGGCACGGACCTGCCCTGGCATGTGCGCAGCGATCGCGCGGAAGTCGCCCCCGGCGGCAGCCAGGCCGAACTGATCGACTCCGTGCGCGTCGAGCGAACCGACGCCAAGGGTCGCCCGACGGTCCTCACCACCAGCCGCCTGACCGTATTCCCTCAGCAGCAATATGCGCAGACCGAGCAAGCCGTTAGAATCGACGCCGCCAACGGGGTGACCACGGCAAATGGAATGAAAGCGTATCTGAATGACAGCAGGATGACCCTGAAGTCCAACGTAAGAGGCCAGTATGAGGCTCGTTAACAGTTTCTCTCTCCGTGCTCTTCCCCTGTTGCTCAGCCTGGGCGGCGCGCTAGGAAGCGCAAGCGCATGGGCGCTCCCCTCCGACCGCGACCAGCCGATCCGGGTCCAGGCGGACAGCGCCGAGCTCGACGACAAGCAGGGCGTCGCCGTCTACCGCGGCGGCGTGGTGATCACCCAGGGCACTCTCAAGATCACCGGCGATACGGTAACCATTACCCAGGACAAGAACGGCGACATCAAGGTCTTCACCTCGGTCGGCCGCCCCGCCTACTACGAGCAGAAGCCGGCGCCCGACAAGCCGCTGGTCAAGGCCTACGGCCTGACCATCCAGTACTTCGCCGACAACGAACGCATCGTCCTCATCGACCAGGCCAAGGTCGTGCAGCAGGGCAATACCTTCGAGGGCGAGAAGATCGTCTATGACACCCAGCGGCAGATCGTGAACGCCGGCCGCGCGACGGGCAACAACGTCACAGCGCCGCGCCCGCGGGTGGACATGGTGATCCAGCCGAAGAAAAAAGAGCAGCAGGGGCAACCCCAGTAATGGCCACACTGAAAGCCCAGCACCTGGCGAAGAGCTACAAGGGGCGCCAGGTCGTCCGTGACGTCAGCCTGTCGATCGAAAGCGGTCAGGTTGTCGGCCTACTCGGCCCCAACGGCGCAGGTAAGACCACCTGCTTCTACATGATCGTCGGCCTGGTGCAGGCCGATCAGGGCCGGGTGCTGATCGATGATCAGGACGTCAGCCACCAGCCCATGCACGGCCGTGCCCGCGCCGGCATCGGCTATCTGCCGCAGGAAGCCTCGATCTTCCGCAAGCTCAGCGTCGCCGACAACATCATGGCGATCCTCGAGACCCGCAAGGACCTCGATGGCGCCGGCCGGCGCAAGGCGCTGGAAGAGCTGCTGCAGGAATTCCACATCAGTCACATCCGCGACAACCGCGGCATGAGCCTGTCCGGCGGCGAGCGGCGCCGCGTCGAGATCGCCCGTGCCCTGGCGACCTCGCCGAAGTTCATCCTCCTCGACGAGCCTTTCGCCGGCGTCGACCCGATCTCCGTGGGCGATATCAAGCAGATCATCCATCACCTGAAGAACAAGGGCATCGGCGTGCTGATCACCGATCACAATGTCCGCGAGACCCTCGACATCTGCGAGACCGCCTACATCGTCAACGACGGCCGCCTGATAGCCGAAGGCGATGCCGAGACGATCCTCGCCAACCAGATCGTCAAAGAGGTGTATCTGGGCCACGAGTTTCGTCTGTAGCGAAGGCTTTTCGCTGTGGAGAGGTTCCCCATCTCTGGAAAATCATTCTAAAATCGGGCATATAATTTGCTTCCGGCGGCGCTCTGGCGCTCAGCAGTGCACAGGCGTTAGACGCCGGTAATCAAGGTCTGCCATGAAACCATCGCTCGTTCTCAAGATGGGCCAGCAGCTGACGATGACTCCTCAGCTGCAACAGGCCATTCGCTTGCTCCAACTGTCCACCCTGGATCTGCAACAGGAAATCCAGGAGGCGCTGGAATCCAACCCGATGCTCGAGCGTCAGGAGGAAGGCGAGGACTTCGACAATACCGACCCGCTTGCCGACGGCGACGCATTGCCCAATCCCGGCACCCAGGAAGTGGCGTTCCAGGAATCCACCGTACCCACCGTGGAAAACCTCGAAGACGGCGACTGGCACGACAGCGAACGCATCCCCAGCGAACTCCCCGTCGACACCGCCTGGGAAGACGTCTACCAGACCAGCGCCAGCAGCCTGCCGAGCAATGACGACGACGAGTGGGATTTCACCTCGCGCACTTCCAGCGGTGAGAGCCTGCAGAGCCACCTGCTCTGGCAACTCAACCTAGCGCCGATGTCGGACACCGATCGGCTCATCGCCGTGACGCTGATCGACTGCATCAACGACCAGGGTTATCTGGAAGAGTCCCTGGCAGACATCACCGAAGGCTTCGATCCGGAACTCGACATCGAGCTCGACGAAGTCGAGGCCGTTCTGCACCGCATCCAGCAATTCGAGCCGGCCGGGATCGCCGCCCGCGACCTCAGCGAATGCCTGCTCCTGCAACTGCGCCAGTTGCCGCCGAAGACCCCATGGCTGAGCGAGGCGCAACGCCTGGTCGGCGACTATCTGGAGCTGCTCGGCAGCCGCGACTACAGCCAGCTGATGCGGCGCATGAAGCTCAAGGAAGACGACCTTCGGCAGATCATCGAACTTATCCAGAGCCTCAACCCGCGGCCCGGCTCGCAGATCGAAGCCAGCGAACCCGAATACGTGGTTCCCGACGTCATCGTGCGCAAGCACAACGAGCGCTGGCTGGTCGAACTGAACCAGGAAGCGGTGCCGCGCCTGCGGGTCAACCCGCACTATGCCGGCTTCGTCCGTCGCGCCGACTCCAGCGCCGACAACACCTTCATGCGCAATCAGCTGCAGGAGGCGCGCTGGTTCATCAAGAGCCTGCAGAGCCGAAACGAAACGCTGATGAAGGTCGCCACCCAGATCGTCGAACACCAGCGCGGCTTCCTCGAGTACGGCGATGAGGCGATGAAACCGCTGGTTCTGCACGACATTGCCGAGGCAGTGGGCATGCACGAATCGACGATTTCCCGTGTCACCACGCAGAAGTTCATGCATACCCCGCGTGGCATCTACGAGCTGAAATACTTTTTCTCCAGCCACGTCAGCACCTCGGAAGGGGGCGAATGCTCGTCCACCGCGATCCGCGCGATCATCAAGAAACTGGTAGCCGCGGAAAACGCGAAAAAGCCGTTGAGCGACAGCAAGATCGCTGGTTTACTGGAAGCGCAGGGCATTCAGGTGGCACGTCGCACGGTCGCCAAGTACCGCGAATCGCTGGGCATAGCGCCTTCGAGCGAACGCAAGCGACTGATGTAGGCCGCCCCTAAACGAAGGCATTCGCCTTCCCTGCTCCGGATAGCCGGAGAGCGGCAAAAGAGCCTCAAACGCCAGATTTTCGGTGGCAGGCCCGTCAGCCTGTCTCTTCTAAGCGGCAACAAGGAGAAGCGGTATGCAAGTCAACATCAGTGGCCATCAGCTGGATGTGACCGACGCCCTACGCGACTATATCGAGGAGAAATTCAGTCGCCTCGAGCGACACTTCGACAAGATCACCAACGTCCAGGTGATCATGGAAGTCGAAAAGCTGAAGCAGAAAATCGAAGCCACCCTGCGCATCGCCGGGGGCGAAGTGGTCGCCAATGCGGAGCATGACGACATGTACGCAGCCATCGACTTGCTGGTCGATAAACTGGATCGCCAGCTGATCAAGCACAAGGAAAAGCAACTGAACCGACAGCAAGGTGCTGCGGCTCGCTGACCCTCCCCATGATCCGACTTGAAAATATCCTGACCCCCGGTCGCGCCCTCGTCGGCGTGCCGGGCGGCAGCAAGAAACGTGTACTCGAGCAGATCGCCCAACTGATCGCCCGCGAATTATCGACCCTGGAAACCCAGGATATCTTTGAAAGCCTGATTGCCCGCGAAAAGCTCGGTTCCACCGGCTTCGGCAACGGCATCGCCATTCCCCACTGCCGCCTCGCCGGTTGCGAATCGCCGATCAGCGCGGTGATGCATCTGGAAACGGCGGTCGACTTCGATGCCATCGACGGCGCGCCGGTCGACCTGCTGTTCGTCCTGCTGGTACCGCAGGCGGCCACCGACGAACACCTCGAACTGCTCCGTCAGATAGCCAGCATGCTCGATCGTGCCGAGGTGCGCGAACGCCTGCGTGCAGCGGACAGCAGCGAGACCCTGTATCAGGTCGTGGTGGACGTACAGAGCGGGCACTAAGGCCAACCTATGCGTCTGATCATCGTCAGCGGCAGATCCGGATCGGGCAAGAGCACCGCACTCGACGTGCTGGAAGACAGCGGTTTCTATTGCATCGACAACCTTCCGGCCGGCCTGCTGCCCGAACTGGCCGAACGGGCGCTGGTCCATACCGAGCTCGCCCAGCCGCTGGTCGCCGTATCCATCGACGCGCGCAACCTGCCGAGCCACCTGCAGCGTTTTCCCGAACTGCTCGCCGAAGTCCGCGGCCGGCATATCCAGTCCGACGTGCTGTTCCTCGATGCGGACCCAGAGACGCTGCTCAAGCGTTTCTCCGAGACCCGCCGGCGCCATCCGCTGACCAGCCCCACCCGTTCGCTGGCAGAAGCCATCGACGATGAAAGCCAACTGCTCGGCCCGATCGCCGATCTCGCCGACCTGAAGATCGACACTACCCACCTCAACCTCTACCAGCTGCGCGACACCATCAAGTTGCGCCTGCTGAACAAGCCCGAACCCGGTACTGCCTTCCTCATCGAATCCTTCGGCTTCAAGCGCGGGATGCCGGTGGATGCCGACTTGGTGTTCGACGTGCGCTGCCTGCCCAATCCCTACTGGAAACCGGAGCTGCGCGAACATTCGGGCCTGGAGCAACCTGTCATCGCCTACCTCTCGGCGCAGCCGGACGTGCAGGAGATGTATCAGGACATCAGTAACTACCTGCAGAAATGGCTGCCGCGCTTCGCCGCCAGCAATCGCGCCTATGTCACGGTCGCCGTCGGTTGCACCGGTGGCCACCATCGCTCGGTCTATCTTGCCGAACGCCTCGGCGCGGCCCTCAAAGAACAATTGAAGAACGTCCAGGTTCGCCACCGCGACCTTCATTAAGGAACCCGCGATGCCTGCGTGTGAAATCACCATCATCAACAAGCTCGGCCTGCACGCACGCGCCGCTGCCAAGTTCGTCGGCGTCGCCGGCCGCTTTCCCTGCAACATTCGCGTGGGTCGGGGACCGGAAAGCCTGGTCGACGGCAAAAGCATCATGGCGGTCATGATGCTGGCTGCCGGGATGGGCACTGCGATCCACCTGCATACCGAGGGCGAGCAGTGCGACGAAGCGCTGGAGGCGCTGATCGAACTGATCAACAACCGCTTCGACGAAGGCGAGTGAGACCCAGGCGCCGGCTCAGGCCAGCGTCGTATCCAGCACCATCATCAGGCAGAACCCCAGCACCAGGCCGGCGCTCGCTTCGGCCTCCAGTTCGATTTTGGCGAGCCCGGCCAACGGCCCGGAGTTCATCCAGCGCAAGTCATTGGAGATTCGCATCAGCGATACGGCGTCCGTTTCAGCTGACCGGAGACCGCCACGGCGGTGTCCGGCGAGCCGATCGGAACGAAGAAAGGGGTGCCAGGCGTGAAGGCCAGCCCGGTCATTGCCTGGAGTTCCGCGCGGAAGCCTTCGGCGAAACACGGATGCGTTGATCCCGGTGCCTACCACGGTGCAGCCCTGAGTCAGCGACAGCAGGCTCGGTATCAGCAATCGCAGTTGCCGATAATGGCCCGGATCTGCTGCGCCCAGCCGTCCGGGTCCGCGACGGCAACAGGCGCAGCGTCGCCGCTCAGACAGGGGAAATTGCGTCATCGAAAACTCATGACAGCGCTGAAAGGTGCTTTGTTGAGATTTTTTTCTTCTTTTGATGGGAATGACCAACCTGCATTTACAGGGGCTTTCGAGTCCAACGGAAAATGGCCGCCTGCCAAAAGGAGCGGGCGACCGCAAAGGGGGCGGTGCTACGCGCGGCTGCCGCGCAGACCGCTGGCGGGACGAAGCGTAGGGCTCAGGCGAGCCCCATGTCCTTGGCGTCCTGCTCGCGCTTGAGTTGCTCGTCGAGCCAGGCGACGAGGTTTTCCGGCTGCTGCAGCCGCTCGATGTCCTCGCTCAGATAGGCGTTGTCTTCCTCGAGGAAGGCGCTCTGCTGACGCGACAGCCGCCGGACGATCTTCGGGTTCACCGCCTGCTGCGGGTCCAGGTCGAAGCAGTCGCGGAACAGCTGCTCCTCGTTCGCCACTTCGTCGCGCACCTCCTCCAGCTGATCGGTGAGTACGCGATTGAAGTGCTTGAGCTTGTCATCGGCGAGATCGGCGAGGTTGCTCGGCCGGATCTGCTCGATCTCCAGCTGCAACTGCAGCAGGGTCAGCAGGTTGCTGCGCTCGTAGGCCTGGTTGACCTGCTGCATCAGCGCCGTCTTGCGCCCGCGTTCGGCGCTGTCAGTCTCGCGGTCCGGATGCAGGCTGCTGGCGAGCTGCCGGTAGACCTCGCGCACACTGCGACTGGCCTGACGCCGCGCCTCTTCGTCATGCCGTCCACGCAGCAGCCGCGGGCGCTCCCCGGCAGGCGGGGGCTCTGCGCTCGACAGACCACGCGACTCGCCCCCTTCCCCGGCCTGCCCAACATCGGCGGAATCCGCCGTTTCACCCGCCCATGCATCCTGCAGGGCCTGCGCCTGCTGCACCAGAGTGTCGAAATCCAGGCGGCTGTGGCGTTCGACCAAGCCGCGCAGGATGTCGTCCTTCTCGCCGCTCTCGATCAGCGGCAGCACCGAATCGAGGATGATCTCGTCGAGCAGTTGACGGTGCGCGGCGCTCAGTTCGACACCGGCGGAGGCCCGGTCGAGCGCCTCGGCGAGTTGGCGGTTGAGCGCCCAGTGCGCATCCAGCAACGGCAGGTAGGTCTCGCCGAAGAAGCGCTCGTAGTCGCCAATCACGCCCTGCCAGGCCTCCAGACGCTCGCGTTCGCCTTCGAGGGTTTCCACCAGGCCGTTGAACTTGCGCTGGGTCCCGGATATCGCCTGCCCCGGCGCCGGTCTGGCGCGCAGCAATGTTTTCTTCTTCGCCATGTCAGCTGCCCGCCACCGTCATTTTCTCGATCAACACCGAGCCGGTGCGGATATTGCTGCGCAGTTCGAGGTCGCTGCCGACGGCGACGATCTGGCGGAACATGTCGCGCAGGTTGCCGGCGATTGTGACTTCCTGCACCGGGAACTGGATCTCGCCGTTCTCCACCCAGTAGCCGCCGGCGCCGCGCGAATAGTCGCCGGTCACCAGGTTGAGCCCCTGGCCCATCAGCTCGGTGACCAGCAGCCCGCGGCCCATGCGTTTGAGCAGCGCCTTCTGGTCTTCCTCGCCGTGGCTGACGAACAGGTTGTGCACGCCCCCGGCGTTCGCCGTGCTCGGCATGCCCAGCTTGCGCCCGGAATAGGTGCCAAGCACGTAGGAGACCAGCTCGCCATTGGCCACGAAAGGCTTGGCGTAGGTCGCCAGGCCGTCGCCGTCGAAGGAGGCGCTGGCCATGGCGCGGGGAATGTGCGGACGCTCGTCGAGCGTCAGCCACTCGGGAAACAACCGCTCGCCCAGCGCGCCTTCGAGAAACGACGATTTGCGGTAGAGATTGCCGCCGGACACGGCGGCGAGGAAATGACTGAACAGCCCGGTCGCCAGCTCGGCGGCGAACAGCACCGGCACCTCGCAGGTCGGCACCGGGCGCGCGCCAAGGCGGCTCACCGCGCGCTCGGCGGCACGGCGGCCGATGTAGGCCGGCGCGCCGAGCAATTCGCCCTGGCGGTTGACGTCGTACCAGTAGTCACGCTGCATCTGCCCGTCGGCCTCGGCGATCATCACGCAGCTGAGGCTGTGGCGGGTACTGGCGTAACCGCCGACGAAACCGTGGCTGTTGCCGTAGACCCGGCAGCCCTGGTGGGTGCTGATGCTGGTTCCGTCGGCGTTGCGGATCCGCGCATCGGTATCGAAGGCGTGGGCCTCGCAGTCCAGCGCCAGTTCGACGGCGCGCTCCGGGTTGATGGCCCAGGGATGGTAGAGGTCCAGCTCGGGCAGCTCGCGGGCCATCAGCGCGGCATCGGCGAGGCCGGCGGCTTCGTCCTCGGAGGCATGCCGGGCGATCGCCAGGGCCGCCGCCACGGTTTCCCGGATCGCCGCATCGCCACTCGCCGAGGTGCTCGCCGAGCCCTTGCGCTGCCCCAGGTAGAGGGTGATGCCGAAGCCCTCGTCACGGTTGAATTCGACGGTTTCCACTTCGCGCTGACGCACCGAAGTGGACAGCCCCTGCTCCACCGACACCGACACCTCGCTGGCGGTGGCGCCCTGGCGCCGGGCTTCGGCGATGATGCGTTCGACCTTCGCCTGCAATTCCGGCAGGGCCTGCGGCCCGACGATGTCTGTAGAACTCATGGCGACTCCTCAATCTGTTCGTTGGCAGCGCCGCAAGGACGGGCTGCAAGCGCCCGCCGTGGGGCTGCTGTTATCATGGCGGCGTTTTCCACTGGATCGCCCCCATGTCTGAATCTATCGACGATGCCTTCTCCGAGGAGAAGAGCAAATCCCAGGTCAAGCGCGAGCTGCATGCCCTGCAGGAACTCGGTCAGCGCCTGACCCAGTTCAAGCCCGACGTGCTCGAACGCATGCCGCTGTCCGATGCCCTGCGCCGGGCGCTGGCCGAAGCGCCGAAGCACACCGCCCATGTCGCGCGCAAACGTCACGTCCAGTTCATCGGCAAGCTGATGCGCGATCAGGACGTCGAGGCGATCCTCGCCCTGGTCGACCAGCTCGACTCGTCCACCCGTCAGTACAACGAGCGTTTTCACGCCCTGGAGCGCTGGCGCGACCGGCTGATCGGCGGCGACGACAGCACGCTGGAAAACTTCGTTGCCGAATACCCGGAAACCGACCGCCAGCACCTGCGCAGCCTGGTCCGCCATGCCCAGCACGAGGCGGCCCACAACAAACCGCCGGCCGCGGCGCGCAAGGTCTTCAAGTACATCCGCGAACTCGACGAAACCCAGCGCGGGCTTCGTTGATCCGCCGTTCCGGCGCCCTCAGGCGCCGGTTCCGCCCACGGTGATCCCGTCGATCTTCAGCGTCGGCTGACCGACGCCCACCGGCACCGACTGGCCGTCCTTGCCGCAGGTGCCGACGCCACTATCCAGCGCCAGGTCGTTGCCGACCATCGACACCTTGTTCATCACTTCCGGCCCGTTGCCGATCAGCGTCGCGCCTTTCACCGGGGCGCCGAGCTTGCCGTCCTCGATCAGGTAGGCCTCGCTGGTGGAGAAGACGAACTTGCCGCTGGTGATGTCCACCTGGCCGCCACCGAGGCTGGCGCAGTAGATGCCCTTCTTCACCGAGCGGATGATTTCTTCCGGGTCGCTTTCACCGGCCAGCATGTAGGTGTTGGTCATCCGCGGCATCGGCAGGTGCGCGTAGGACTCGCGGCGGCCATTGCCGGTCGGCGCCACGCCCATCAGACGCGCGGTCAGCTTGTCCTGCATGTAGCCCTTGAGCACGCCGTTCTCGATCAGCGTGGTGCAATGGGTCGGCGTGCCTTCGTCGTCGATGCTCAGCGAACCGCGGCGGTCGGCCAGGGTGCCGTCGTCGACGATGGTGCACAGGCTCGACGCCACGCGCTCGCCCATGCGGCCGCTGTAGGCCGAGCTGCCCTTGCGGTTGAAGTCGCCTTCCAGGCCGTGCCCGACCGCTTCGTGCAGGAGCACGCCGGACCAGCCGGACCCGAGCACTACCGGTAGCGTGCCGGCCGGCGCGGGAATTGCCTCGAGGTTCACCAGCGCCTGGCGCAGCGCCTCGCGGGCGTAGCCGGTGGCGCGGTCTTCGAGGCCCACGCTGTCGAGGAAGAAACGGTAGTCGGTACGCCCGCCGCCGCCGTGGCTGCCGCGCTCGCGACGGCCGTTCTGCTCGACGATCACGCTGACGTTGAAGCGCACCAGCGGGCGGATGTCCGCGCCCAGGCTGCCGTCCAGCGCGGCGACCAGGATGCGCTCCCAGACGCCGGCGAGGCTGACGGTGACCTGCTTGATGCGCGGATCGAGCGCGCGGGTGGCGACGTCGATGCGCTTGAGCAGCTCGACCTTCTGCGCGCGGTCGAGCACGTCCAGCGGGTTGTCCAGCGCATACAGGCGCGGCACGTCGGGGCTGGAGAAGGCCTGCACGCGGCCTTCCTGGCCGGCGCGGGCGATCGAGCGCGCGGCACGGGCAGCGGCACCCAGCGCGGCACCGGTGATCGCGTTGCTGTAGGCGAAGCCGGTCTTCTCGCCGGACAGCGCTCGCACGCCGACGCCCTGATCGAGGTTGAAGCTGCCGTCCTTGACGATGCCGTCCTCGAGGACCCAGGACTCGGAAACCTGGTCGTGGAAATACAGGTCGGCGGCGTCGATACCCGGCCCGGCGAGTTCACCGAGCAACGCCGGCAGGGCGTCCAGGCTCAGGCCGCCGGGGCTCAACAGGTGTTCGCTTACGCGGTGCAGCATGGTCGTCATAGTCACTCCAGGGTGATCGGCCGCGGGGCGGTCGACACGGAAAATCGCCGGTGGCCAGTGACCGGCATGCGCTGGCGGATGCTCGCCTGTTCCTCGGCGTCGCGCTGACCGAACAGCACGCCCTCGCCGGCCGCCTGCTCGGCGACGATGCGCCCCCAGGGGTCGACCAGCAGCGAATGGCCGTAGGTCTCGCGCGGGCCGGGGTGCATGCCGCCCTGCGCCGCCGCCAGCAGGTAGCACTGGGTTTCGATGGCGCGGGCACGCACCAGCACGTCCCAATGCGCGGCGCCGGTCACCGCGGTGAACGCCGAGGGCGCGCTGATCAGCTCGGCGCCGGCCTCGCGCAATCGCGTGTACAGCTCCGCGAAGCGCAAATCGTAACAGACGCTCAGCCCCAGCCTGCCGACCGGCGTATCCGCCACCACCAGTTGTCCGCCGTGCCGGTAATCGTCGGACTCCCGGTAACGACCGCGGCTGTCGCTCACTTCGACATCGAACAGATGCAGTTTGTCGTAACGCGCCGCGCGCTCGCCGTCCTCGTCGATCAGCAGCGAGCAGGCGTTGGGTTTGCCGTGCGGCTCGTCGTCGGCCGGCAGCGGCACGGTGCCCGCCACTATCCATAACCTGAGGTCGCGGGCAGTGCGTTTCAACCACGGCAGGATAGGTCCGCGCCCGGCGGCTTCCTCGTGACCGATGCGCAAGGCGTCGCGACGGCCCATTGCGGCGAAGTTCTCCGGCAGCACGGCAAGCCGCGCGCCGCCATCCGCGGCCTGTCGCAACAGCCGCTGGGCGGCTGCAAGATTGGCCAGGACATCGTCCTGGCTGACCATCTGGACCAACGCAATGCTCATGGGTGCTCCGCGCAGATATCGAGAGCAGCGGATTCCGACAAGCCGCTCACTTCGGCTTCTCGAACGGCTTGTCGAAGCTGATCTTCGGATCCTGCAGCGAGCCTTCCACGTCGTACTGTACGCTGGCCAGCCGCGCCACCTTGTCGCCGAACAGCTTGTCGGCGACGAACAGCGCGCCGCCGATGGCCGGCGCGCCGACGATCAGCGCGGCGATCGGCAGGTTGTTGCTCACCGGCAAGGTCACCAGCAGCTTGGCGTCGATCTGCTCGTTGAGCATGTCCAGCGTGCCGTTCAGCTCGAGGTTGCTCGAGGGCCCGGTGAGGGTGATCGGCTCGCTGGTGGTGAACACGCCGTCGCTGCCGAGCAGGCGGCCCTTGACCCGGTCGTAGCTGAGGCCCTTGCCGAGCAGATCGGAGAAGTCCAGGCGCAGGCGCCGGCCGATGGAATTGAAGTTGAGCAGGCCGAACACGCGCAGCGCCGAGGCCGAGCCTTGGGCCTCGACGAACTGGCCCTTGCGCAGGCTGGCGTCGATGTCGCCGGAGAAGCGCTTGAGGCTGAACCAGGCCGGCGAACCCGGCCAGCGCCCGTCGACATCCAGGCTGAACTTCTCGCTGGTCACGCTGGGTGCGAAATCCCAGGCCAGCAACACGTTGGAGAGGTCGCCGCCGCCGAGTTTCCCCCTGAACCAGCTGGCAGGCGCGGCCTGGCCTTCCCAGCCACCTTCGCCGTTGATCTGCAGGCCCTTGAGGCCCAGCTTCACGTCGCTGAAGCGCGCGCCGGTGGCGGTCGGCCGCGACTTGAACGACCAGGCGCCGAGCAGCACGTCGCCTTGGTAGACCTGGTCGACATGCAGGTTGAGCGCCGGCATCGAGCGCGGATCGACATCGGCCAGCGGATCGGGCTTCTCCGCCACCGGCGCCTGCGGATCGAGCGGCACGGGATCGGCGGCCGGCAGGCGCAGGCGACGCAGGTCGACGTAGACCGGGCTGTCGTCGTCCGGCAGGTCTATGCGCCCGGACAGCGGGTCGCTGTCGATGATCGCCTGCCAGGTATGCTGGCCACGCTGTATCTGTGCGCTGAGGTCGTTCACTTCGCGGCCGAACCCCTTGAACGTACCGATGCGCAAATCGATGGCGCGCAGCAGTTGCTGCGCGTCCTTCGGCTGTACCGGCGCCTTGCTCTGCTCCAGCGCGGCTTTCCAGGCATCCAGGTCGAACTCGGCGAGGCGCCCGCGCACGCGCAGGCCGCGGTCGAGCGGCGCGACCGCCACGCCCGCGCCGAGCAGCAGTTCGCCACGCAGCTGCTTCTGGTCGCTTGCCGGCATCGCCAGCGCCAGGCTGCCGGCGTCCTGCAGCTCGGCCCACATGCGCCGCTCGGGACCGCTCAGGTTCATCCGCCAGGTGGCGTTGCGAATCCCTTCGACGCCCTTGCCGAAGGGCGCGGGCAGTTCGATGCCGACACCCTTGAGGTCGGAGTCGACACGCAGCTGGCTATCGTCGGAAATCGACACGCCAAGGCGATAGGGAATGCTGCCGGTAACCGGCAGCGTCTGGGTCACGCCGAGCCATTCGGCAAGCGTCTTCACCGCCACCTGGCCGCTGGCCTCGATACGCGTCAGTGGCTTGCCGCTGCCTTCGGCGAACACCTTGCCCTGGACCGGCCTGCCGAACAATTGCGCACGCACGTCCGGCGCGCTGAGGCCCTTGGCGCTGTCGAAACGGAACGCCCCGGACACCTGGCTCAGTTCAAGCAGCGGCTTGTCGATGCGCAGGGTCGCGCCCTGGGTGGCGAAATCGACCACGACCAGCGGCTGCCCGCCCTTGTTCAGCGGGATGTCGAGCTGCAGGCGGCCATCCAGCGGCCCTTCGCCACGCCAGCCGGCGAAGGATTCGGCGGCGCTCTTCAGCGGGGTTTCCTGGAGGATCTTCAGGCCGTCGGTCACGCTGCTGGCGACCTTGCCGTCGATCAGCAGGCGCGACACCTGCCCCGCCGGCACGTGCGGGACCCGCGCCTTGACGTCGGTCACGCGGCTGTCCAGCAGCAGCCCTTCGGAGACGTCGACGCGCACGCCGCTGTCCTCGACGAACACTTCGCCCCGCGCACCGCGCACCGACGGCCAGCCGGGCTGAAAGGCCAGCTCGGCGTCGTGCACCTTGAAAAACAGGTCGATGGACCGGGCACCGTCCTGCGCGCCGTGCATCAGCGAGCCCTGGTACTGGAACCAGCCTTCGTCGATGCGTCCGCCACGGATCGCCGTCTTCAACCAGTCGGCCAGCGCCGGGCTGAGGGCCGGCGTCACCGTCGGCAGGTATTTCTCCGTGTAGCGCGCGTCGCCGTCGTGCAGTGTCACGCGCAGGTCCATGTAGCTTTCCCGCGACGGGTCGCGCTGCAGGCGGATCAGCATGTCGCCGGCGAGCTCGCCCTCGTCGCCGCTGACCTTCATGTAGCGGCTGGCGAGGGTGAAGGCTTCCTGATCGAGGCTCCAGGTCAGGCGCGCGTTGGCCTGGCGGTACTTCCACGGCTGCGGGAAGAAATGATCGAGGTGCAGCACGAAGTCCGGGGCATCCAGGCGCAGCTCGCCCTGGCCGAGGTCACCGGAAATGGCGCCGCTGACGTTCTCCGCGGCGGGCGCCCCATGCACGGCGTTGAAGGCGATGCGCTCGAGGTTGGCGGCGAACTGGACGCGCTTGTCGCCCTCCGCCTGGGGTTGCCAGGCCAGTTGCACGTTGTGCAGGGAGCCGCGCGGTTGCAGGCCTTCGATGATCTCGGCGAGCTTGTCCGGCAGCGGCGCCAGGGCCTCGACGGCGGGCGCCAGCGGGGTCAGGTCGAGGCGATCGGCGGCAAGTTTCCAGACTTCGTCGGCAGCGCCGCGGCGCTGCTGCCCCAGCGCCAGCTTGACCTCGCCCCAGCGGGTTTCGCCGAGGCTCACGGCCAGCGAATCGACCAGCAGGTCGAAGCCGTCGTCGCGGCGGTCGTAGTAGGCGTTGAAGGCCAGATCGTCCATCGTCACTGGCTTGCGCTCGGCATAACCGGCGGACACCTTCGGCGCATGCAGGCGGGCCACCGCCCGGGAGACGCCGCCGTTGGCCCAGGTAGCCCAGACTTCGCCACCGGCCTGCAATGCACCGATGTGCCAGTCGCGAGTGAGCCGCGCCGGCAGCCACTGCGCCCAGTCGCTCTGCGGCAGGCTCAGGTAGAACTCGGCCTCGGTGTCCTGCCAGCCGCTGGCGCTCAGCCGGCTGTCGAGGTCGAACATCAGCGGCTGGCCGTCCGGCAGCATCAGCCGACCATCGAGGCGCTGGCGGGCGCCGCTGCGCAGGGTCAGGCCGACCGAGCTGATGCCGATGGGCTCGGCGCCGGAGGGTTTGAGGATCAGCTGGCTGTCCAGCACGGACAGCGTGGAAACCTTGCGCAGCTGCTCGAGTATCTGCGCCGGCTGCACGGGCGGCTGGTCGGGACGCTGCGGCAGCCCCTGCAGCGCCCACTTGCCCTCCTCGTCCTGGACCAGGCTGAGTTGCACGCCGCTCAGTTCCAGATGGGCGATGCGCACCTGCCGCGCCAGCAGGCTGGCGAGCAGGTCGGGCTTGATCCGCACCTGCTCCAGGCGCAGGTGCGCATTGGCATCGCCGACCAGCACGTCGTGGGCGAACAGCACCGGCGCAAAGCCCTGCCAGCGACCTTCCAGGCTGCCGATACTGACCGGCATCTGCAACGCCTCGCCAGCCTTGGCCTGCACCTCGGCGCGGTACTCCGCCAACAGCGGCACCAGTTGCCGGCCGATGCTCACATACAGCGCCGCCAGCACCAGGAACAGCGCACAGGCCCACAGCCCGCCGCGCACGAGGGCGGCGAGCAGGCGGGCCGCACGGCCCTCGTCGAGCGGCGCGCTCAGAGCAGCACCACGTCGTACTGTTCCTGGGAGTACATGGTTTCGACCTGAAACTTGATAGTGCGTCCGATGAACGCCTCGAGATCGGCGACGTTGCCGGATTCCTCGTCGAGCAGCCGGTCGACCACCTTCTGGTTGGCCAGCACCCGGTAACCCTCGGCCTGGTAGGCACGCGCCTCGCGGAGGATTTCACGGAAGATTTCGTAGCAGGTGGTTTCCGGGGTCTTCAGCTTGCCGCGGCCGTGGCAGTGGCCACAGGGCTCGCAGAGGATCTGCTCGAGGCTTTCGCGGGTGCGCTTGCGGGTCATCTGCACCAGGCCGAGTTCGGTGATGCCGATGATGTTGGTCTTCGCATGGTCGCGTTCGAGCTGTTTTTCCAGCGTGCGCAGGACCTGGCGCTGATGCTCTTCGTCCTCCATGTCGATGAAATCGATGATGATGATGCCGCCGATGTTGCGCAGGCGCAGCTGCCGGGCGATCGCCGTGGCCGCCTCGAGGTTGGTCTTGAAGATCGTTTCCTCCAGCGTGCGATGACCGACGAATGCCCCGGTGTTGACGTCGATGGTGGTCATCGCCTCGGCCGGATCGACCACCAGGTAGCCGCCGGACTTGAGGAGCACCTTGCGCTCCAGCGCTTTCTGGATTTCGTCCTCGACCCCGTAGAGGTCGAAGATCGGCCGCTCGCCCGGATAGTGCTCCAGGCGGTCGGCGACTTCCGGCATCAGCTCGGCGACGAACTGGGTGACCTTCTGGGAGGTTTCCCGCGAATCGATGCGAATCTTCTCGGTGCGCGGGCTGACCAGGTCGCGCAGCGTCCGCAGGGCCAGCGAAAGGTCCTCGTAGATCACCGTCGGCGCCTTGGCCTCCTGCATCTGCGCGGCGATCTGGTCCCATAGCCGGCGCAGGTAGCGAATGTCGGCGAGGATATCCTCGGCGCGGGCACCGTCGGCGGCGGTGCGCAGGATGAAACCGCCGTTCTCCTGGATGCCTTCGGCGGCGACGCAGTCGGCGACCACCTTCTTCAGGCGTTCGCGCTCGGCTTCGTCCTCGATCTTCAGCGAGATACCGACGTGCGCGGTGCGCGGCATGTACACCAGGTAGCGCGATGGGATCGACAGGTGCGTGGTCAGCCGCGCGCCCTTGCTACCGATCGGGTCCTTGGTGACCTGCACCACCAGTGCCTGACCGTCGTGGACCAGCGCGCTGATGCTTTCCACCGCGCTGCCTTCGCGGGTGGAGATTTCCGAGGCATGGATGAACGCCGCGCGCTCCAGGCCGATGTCGACGAACGCCGCCTGCATGCCCGGCAGCACGCGTACCACCTTGCCCTTGTAGATGTTGCCGACGATGCCACGTCGCTGGGTGCGCTCGACGTGCACTTCCTGCAGCACACCGTTTTCCACCACGGCCACGCGCGATTCCATCGGCGTGATGTTGATCAGGATCTCTTCGCTCATATTGTTCTCGTTGGCGCAAAGCCGAAGGGCAGTGGCTGAGTTGTACAGCTTTCCCGCGCTGGCTTCCAACTCAGCACTCCGGGGCAACGTCCGCGCCCCAGCAACGGATGCCAAAGCTCGCCAACAGTTCCGCCGTTTCGCACAGCGGCAGCCCTACCACGGCCGAGTAGCTGCCCTGCAGTCCGCTGACGAAGACCGCGGCCAGCCCCTGAATGCCATAGCTGCCCGCCTTGTCGCAGGGCTCGCCGGTCTCCCAGTAGGCTTCGATTTCCGCGCGCTGCAGGGCGCGGAAACGCACCCGGCTGGCGACCACGCGCATGGCGCTGCGCTGCGCGTCGACCAGAGCGACCGCGGTGAGCACTTCATGCTCGCGTGCGGACAACGCGGCCAGCGTCGCCAGCGCCTCGTCACGGTCGCGCGGCTTGCCGAGGATGCGCCCGTCGAGCACCACGGCGGTGTCGGCACCGAGCACCACGGCGTCGGCCGGCTGCTCGAGGGTCGCCTGCGCGGCCCGCGCCTTGGCCAGTGCGAGACGCTCGACGTAGGCCACCGCGGCTTCTCCGGGCGACGGCGTTTCATCGATCGGCGCGACCCGGCTGACGAAACGCACGCCGATCTGCGCCAGCAGTTCCTGGCGGCGTGGCGAAGCGGAAGCGAGGTGGAGGACGGGTGTGGCCATGGAATCCTTCCTGTCGTGCGGAAGGCACGTCGGCCCACCGCTCAATTGACGTTCAGACGCAGGTGCAGGCCGCGCAGGGCCGCGCAGACCCAGGGCCAGAGCAACGCGCTGACCAGGGCGGGGAGGACGAATGCGAGCGTCGGCGGACGGTTGCCGGTGAGCGCGTTGAGCCACAGTTGGACCAGTTGCGCCAGGCCGAAGACCACCAGCAGCACCAGGCTCTGCTGCCACATCGGGAACATCCGCAGGCGCTGGTGCAGCGCCAGCACGAGAAACACGATGAGCGTGAGGATCAGCGCGTTCTGCCCCAGCAGGGTACCGTTGAGCACGTCCTGGGCGATGCCGATCACCCAGGCGGTGGTCATCCCGACCTTCTGCGGCAATGCCAGCGTCCAGTAGGTCAGCACCAGCGCCGGCCAGAGCGGCCGGCCGATTTCCATGAATGCCGGCATCGGCGCCACGCTGAGCAGCATCGCCAGGATGAAGGTCAACCAGACCAGCCAGCCATTGTTGGAGCGCCGCGCGACCATCAGCGATCTCCCTGATCGGGGTTGGGCGGAACCTGCCCGGGCGGCGCCTGGGTCGGCGACGCGGCCGGAGCAGGCGTGCCAGACGGCGTGGCGGGGTTCTGACCGTCGTCGCCGGCGGCCTTCTGGTCCGCGGCGACCTGCGCCTCGGCGGCGGCGTTGGCGCGCTCTTCCGGTGAACGGGTGTCGGTGAACACCAGCAAGACGTAGCGACTGCGATTCAATGCCGCGGTGGGCACCGCGCGGACGATGGCGAACGGTTGCCCGGAGTCGTGGATGACTTCCTTCACCGTCGCCACCGGATAACCGGCCGGAAAGCGTTGGCCGAGGCCGGAACTGACCAGCAGATCGCCTTCCTTTATGTCGGCGGTATCGGCGACGTGGCGCAGCTCCAGGCGCTCGGGGTTGCCGGTGCCGCTGGCGATGGCGCGCAGGCCGTTGCGATTCACCTGCACGGGAATGCTGTGGGTGGTATCGGTGAGCAGCAGCACCCGCGAGGTGTAGGGCATCACTTCGACGACCTGGCCCATCAGTCCGCGCGCATCGAGCACCGGCTGGCCGAGGAACACACCGTCCTGGCCGCCCTTGTCGATGATGATGCGATGGGTGAAGGGGTTCGGATCGACGCCGATCAACTCGCCGACCAGCACCTTATCGTCCACCAGTGCGGACGAGTTCAGCAGTTCGCGCAGCCGCACGTTCTGCTCGGTCAGCGTGGCGAGCTTCTGCAGGCGACGCTGCATGAGCAGCGCCTCGGCCTTGAGCTTCTCGTTCTCGGCGACCAGCTCGCCCCGGCTGGTGACCTGCTGGGTGAGACCTTCCCAGGTGCGCACCGGCAACTCCGTGAGCCAATAGAACGGCGTCAGCACCAAGCCCATCTGGCTGCGCACCGGCTTGAGGAAATCGAACCGCGCATCCACCACCATCAAGGCAGCCGAAAGCACGACGAACACCAGCAGGCGCACACCGAGCAAAGGTCCTTTGGCGAATAAGGGTTTGATGGTCGACACCTCGCAGCCGCGAGCTTCAAGCGCTTAGCCGCGGGTCGGATACCGGACCGGCCGGGATTCCGCCCGCAGTGAGTGGCCTGCAGTCCCGGCGTTTACTCCGTAGACAGCAGATCCATGGCGTGACGATCCATCATTTCCAGGGCGCGACCGCCGCCGCGGGCCACGCAGGTCAGCGGGTCCTCGGCGACGATCACCGGAAGACCGGTTTCCTGGGACAGCAGCTTGTCCAGATCGCGCAGCAGCGCACCGCCTCCGGTCAGCACCAGGCCGCGCTCGGCGATGTCCGAGGCCAGCTCGGGCGGCGACTGCTCGAGGCAGCTCTTCACCGCCTGGACGATGGTCGCCAGGGATTCCTGCAGCGCTTCGAGCACTTCGGCGGAGCTGAGGGTGAAACTGCGCGGCACGCCTTCGGCCAGGTTGCGGCCGCGGACGTCGATCTCGCGGATTTCGGTGCTCGGGTAGGCGGCGCCGATTTCCTGCTTGATGCGCTCGGCGGTGGATTCGCCGATCAGCGAACCGTAGTTGCGCCGCACGTAGGTGACGATGGCCTCGTCGAAGCGGTCGCCGCCGACGCGCACGGACTCGGCGTAGACCACGCCGTTGAGCGAGATGAGCGCGATTTCGGTGGTGCCGCCGCCAATGTCGACGACCATCGAGCCACGCGCTTCCTCGACCGGCAGCCCGGCGCCGATGGCCGCAGCCATCGGCTCTTCGATGAGGAACACTTCACGGGCACCAGCACCGAGGGCGGACTCGCGGATCGCCCGCCGCTCGACCTGGGTCGACTTGCACGGCACGCAGATCAGCACGCGCGGCGAGGGCTGCAGGAAGCTGTTCTCGTGAACCTTGTTGATGAAGTACTGGAGCATCTTTTCGCAGACGCTGAAGTCGGCGATGACGCCGTCCTTCATCGGACGAATCGCCGAAATGTTGCCTGGGGTACGGCCGAGCATACGCTTGGCTTCGGTGCCGACAGCAACCACGCTCTTCTGATTATTGGCGCTGGTACGAATGGCGACGACAGAGGGCTCGTTCAGGACGATGCCGCGTTCACGCACGTAAATAAGGGTGTTGGCAGTTCCCAGGTCGATCGACAGATCGCTGGAAAACATGCCACGTAATTTCTTGAACATGAGGAGAGAGACCCTGGGGGCGACGCGTGGGTAAAAAAGTGCGCAAACTCTAACAACGACAGGGATTTTGGGCAACCCGCGCGCTGTGGTAGATTGGCCGTTTTCCTGGGCCCTACGGACCCGCAACGCAGGCCGCGTCGAACGCGTTTCGGCAGGCTCGCGCAGCCGGAAAACGCGGCTTTCGACCGCCCCTTCGGGATTCGGTTCCTCGCCCTTTCCGGATACCTCTCCACGTCATCCGCCCGCCCTCAGGAGACGCCCATGGCGCTTGAACGCTCCGATGTGGAAAAGATCGCTCACCTCGCCCGCCTGGGCCTGGACGAAGCCGACATTCCGCGCACCACCGACACCCTCAACAGCATCCTTGGCCTGGTCGACCGCATGCAGGCGGTCGACACCGACGGCATCGCGCCGCTGGCCCACCCGCTGGAAGCCACGCAGCGCCTGCGCGCGGACGTGGTCAGCGAAAGCAATCGCCGCGACGCCTACCAGGCGATCGCCCCGGCCGTCGCCGAGGGCCTCTACCTCGTGCCGAAAGTGATCGAGTAAGGAACCACGATGCATTCATTGACGCTTGCCGAAATCGGCCGCGCCCTGGCCGCCAAGCGGTTCTCCGCCGAAGAACTGACCCGCCATCTGCTCGACCGTATTGCTCGGCTCGACCCGCAGCTCAACGCCTTCATCAGCGTCACCGAGGAGCTGGCGCTGAGCCAGGCGCGGGCCGCCGATGCGCGCCGCACCGCGGGCGAGAACGGCGCCCTGCTCGGCGCACCGATCGGCCACAAGGACCTGTTCTGCACCCAGGGCGTTCTCACCAGCTGCGGCTCGAAGATCCTCGGCAACTTCGCCGCCCCCTACGATGCGACCGTGGTGGCGAAGCTCGCCAGCGCCGGCGCGGTGACCCTCGGCAAAATGAACATGGACGAGTTCGCCATGGGCTCGGCCAACGAATCCAGCCATTACGGCCCGGTGAAGAACCCCTGGGACGCCAGCCGCGTGCCCGGCGGCTCCTCCGGCGGTTCCGCGGCCGCCGTGGCTGCGCGCTTGCTGCCGGCCGCCACCGGCACCGACACCGGCGGTTCGATTCGCCAGCCAGCGGCCTTCACCAACCTCACCGGGATCAAACCGACCTACGGCCGCGTTTCGCGCTGGGGCATGATCGCCTACGCCTCCAGCCTCGACCAGGGCGGCCCGCTGGCGCGCACCGCCGAGGACTGCGCACTGATGCTCGGCGCCATGGCCGGTTTCGACGCCAAGGACTCGACCAGCGTCGACCAGCCGCTGGATGACTACCTCGCCGCCCTCGGGCAGCCGCTCGCCGGGTTGCGCATCGGCCTGCCGGTGGAATACTTCAGCGCCGGCCTCGACGCACGCATCGCCGACGCGGTGCTGGCCTGCGTCGAGGAGCTGAAGAAGCTCGGCGCCACAATCAAAGACATCAGCCTGCCGAACATGCAGCACGCGATTCCGGCGTACTACGTGATCGCCCCGGCCGAAGCCTCCTCCAACCTCTCGCGTTTCGACGGCGTGCGCTTCGGCTATCGTTGCGAGAACCCGGTGGACCTCACCGACCTGTACAAGCGCTCGCGCGCCGAAGGCTTCGGTGCCGAGGTCAAGCGGCGGATCATGGTCGGCACCTATGCGCTCTCCGCCGGCTACTACGACGCCTACTACCTGAAAGCGCAGAAGATCCGCCGGCTGATCAAGAACGACTTCGTCAAAGCCTTCGAGACGGTCGACCTGATCCTCGGCCCGACCACGCCCAGCATGGCCTGGAAGCTCGGCGAGAACAGCAACGACCCGGTCGCCGAGTACCTGCAGGACATCTACACCATCACCGCCAACCTGGCGGGAATCCCCGGCCTGTCGATGCCAGCCGGCTTCGTCGATGGCCTTCCGGTGGGCGTGCAGCTGCTGGCTCCGTACTTCCAGGAAGGTCGCCTGCTCAACGTCGCGCACCAGTACCAGCAGGTCAGCGACTGGCATAAAGCGGTGCCAGTCGGGTTCTGAACAGCCCTCCCCTCTCTCATCCATGGGAGAGGGGCCGGGGGAGAGGGTACGGCCCGCCATCCTTTCCCCAACCCTCTCCCGCAAGCGGCAGAGGGGCGGACCGCAAAACATTTGAGGGATATTGAACATGCAATGGGAAACCGTGATCGGGCTGGAAATCCACGCACAGCTCGCCACCCAATCGAAGATCTTCTCCGCCAGCCCCACCACCTTCGGCGCCGAGCCGAACACCCAGGCCAGCCTGGTCGATCTCGGCATGCCAGGCGTGCTGCCGGTGCTCAACGAGGAAGCGGTGCGCATGGCCTGCAAGTTCGGCCTGGCGATCGACGCCGAGATCGGCGCGCGTAACGTTTTCGCGCGCAAGAACTACTTCTATCCCGACCTGCCCAAGGGCTACCAGATCAGCCAGATGGAACTGCCCATCGTCGGCAAGGGCTTCCTCGACATCACACTCGAGGACGGCACCCTCAAGCGCATCGGGATCACCCGCGCGCACCTCGAGGAAGACGCCGGCAAGAGCCTGCACGAAGACTTCCACGGCATGAGCGGGATCGACCTCAACCGCGCCGGCACGCCGCTGCTGGAAATCGTCTCCGAGCCCGACATCCGCTCGGCCAAGGAAGCCGTGGCCTACGCCAAGGCGATCCACGCGCTGGTGCGCTACCTGGGCATCTGCGACGGCAACATGGCCGAAGGTTCGCTGCGCTGCGACTGCAACGTCTCGGTGCGCCCCAAGGGCCAGGCCGAGTTCGGCACCCGCGCCGAGATCAAGAACGTCAACTCGTTCCGCTTCATCGAGAAGGCGATCAACCACGAGGTGCAACGCCAGATCGAGCTGATCGAGGACGGCGGCACGGTGATCCAGGAAACCCGCCTGTACGACCCGAACAAGGACCAGACCCGCTCCATGCGCAGCAAGGAGGAAGCCAACGACTATCGTTACTTCCCCGACCCGGACCTGCTGCCGGTGGTCATCGAGCCGAGCTTCCTGGACGCCGTGCGCGCCACCCTGCCGGAATTGCCGACGCAGAAGCGCGAGCGCTTACAGAGCGCCTTCGGCCTCTCCCTGTACGACGCCAGCGTGCTCTCCGCAAGCCGTGAACTGGCCGATTACTTCGAGCAGGTGCAGCAGGTCAGCGGCGACGCCAAGCTGGCCGCCAACTGGGTGATGGGCGAGCTGTCCAGCCTGCTCAACAAGGATGGCCTGGAGATCGAGCAGTCGCCGGTTTCCGCCGAGCAACTGGGCGGGATGATCCTGCGGATCAAGGACAACACCATTTCCGGCAAGCTCGCCAAGATGGTCTTCGAGGCTCTGGCGGCCGGCGAAGGCGCGACGGCCGACGAGGTCATCGAGAAGAAGGGCCTCAAGCAGGTCACCGATTCCGGTGCCATCGAGAAGATGCTTGACGAAGTGCTGGCCGCCAACGCCGAACAGGTCGAGCAATACCGCGCCAGCGACGAGGCCAAGCGCGGCAAGATGTTCGGCTTCTTCGTCGGCCAGGCGATGAAGGCGAGCAAGGGCAAGGCGAACCCCGGCCAGGTCAACGAACTGCTGAAGAAGAAGCTGGAACGCTGAAGCGCGGCCTCTCCGGGCGAGCGCTGCGCCCGGAGAGGCTTCGTGGAATTTGTCTCATCGCGCAGCGGTCATAGTGCGAAGCCCGGTTCCCAGCCGGGTATCCCAACGGATCGCGGGCAGTGCCCGCCGCATGGAGCGACCGATGCGCCGAACCGCCTGCCTGATGATCTCCGCACTGTTGCTTGCCGGCTGCTCCAGCCTCGATCGCGGCGTCACTCGCCCCGGATCATCCACCACCAGCGCCACCGGCTACAGCGAAACCGGCCAGGCCTCCTATTACGGTGCGCGCCACCACGGCAAACGCACCGCCAGCGGCGACGCCTTCGACCAGAACGCCCTCACCGCCGCACACCGCAGCCTGCCGTTCGGCACCCAGGTGCGGGTAACCAATCTGGTCAACCAGCGCCAGGTGGTGGTGACCATCAACGACCGCGGCCCGGTCTCCAGGCGCCGTCTGATCGACCTCTCGAAGAAAGCCGCCGAAGCCCTCGGCATGCTCGACAGCGGCGTCGCCAAGGTCCGCGTCGAGGCCCTAGACTGAGCGCTTCATCGAGCCAACCGGAGCGCCACATGAACGAGCGGGACAATGGCGAACGCATTCGCCGCGAAGTGATGGGCGACGCCTTCGTCGATCGCGCGCTGAACAACGCCACCGAGTTCAGCCAGCCGTTGCAGGACTTCGTCAACCGGAACGCCTGGGGTTCAGTCTGGGCTCGTGAAGGCCTGTCGCGGCAGACGCGAAGCCTGATCACCCTGGCCACGCTGACCGCGCTGAAATGCCCGCAGGAGCTGAAAGGACACGTGCGCGGCGCGCTGAACAATGGCTGTACGGTGGAAGAAATCCGCGAAGCGCTGCTGCACTGCGCCGTCTATGCCGGCGTTCCCGCGGCCATCGACGCTTTCCGCGCCGCCCAGGAAGTCATCGACGACTACGTGCCCAAGGCCTGACCTGACTCAGATCACCCCAGCCGACTGCAGGATCAGTAGCCCGACGTTGGTGGTCACCACCGCGGCCAGCGTGGTGATGACGATGATCGCCGCGGCGAGCTCGTAGTTGCCGCCCACGGCGCGGGCCATGACGAAACTGGCCGCGGCTGTGGGGCTGGCGAAGTAGAGGAACAGCACGCCCAGATCGGCACCGCGGAAGCCGCACAGGTAGGCACCTAGGGTGCTGAAGAACGGCAGCCAGACCATCTTCAGCAGGCTCGAACCGATCGCCAGGCGGCTGCTCGCGCGCAACGAATCCAGCGACAGCGTGCCGCCGATGCAGATCAGCGCCAGCGGCATGGTCATCTGTGCGAAATAGTGCCCGGAGGTCATCGCCCAGGCCGGCAGGCGGATCTGGAAGTAGGCGAACGGGATCGCCGCCAGCACGCCGATGATCAGCGGGTTGCGCAGGATGCTCTTGGTCAGGCTCCAGACATCGGCCTTGGCGGTCGGGCTGTAGACCGCCAGCACCACCGACGACAGGCTGTTGTAGAACAGGATCACCGCGCCGGCGAGCACGCCGCCCAGCGACAGTCCGTAGTCGCCGTACATGCTGGTGGCCAGCGCCAGGCCGATGATGCCGTTGTTGCCGCGAAACGCCCCTTGCGTATACACGCCGCGATCCTCGCGCGGGCAGCGCAGGACCGCCCAGCCCCAGGCGAGCAGGAACCCGCCCAGCGTGGCGGCAGCGAAATAGCCGAGCAACTTGGGCTGCATCGCCCGGCTTAGGTCGGCTTCGACGATGCCGAGGAACAGCAGGGTCGGCATGGTCGCGTTGAAAACCAGGGAGGAGGCGGTGTTGACGAACGCGGCATCGATCAGTTGCACGCGCCGCAGCAGCACACCGACGAAGAGCATGGCGAACACCGGTGCGGTGACGTTCAGGGTTTCATGGAGGAGTGCGAACATGGCGGCTCACGCAGGTGCTTAGGCGGCTAATGATACATGCCCGCACCCGTTTCACCCGGCCAGGGCGTACAAATGAAAAGAGCGCCTCACGGCGCTCTTCGGTGTTGCAGGCTGTTCAGCGTCGGACCGGACGCTTCTGCAGCTTGCGCTGTAGGGTGCGCCGGTGCATGCCCAGCGCCCGTGCGGTGGCGGAGATGTTGTTGTCGTGCTCCGCGAGTACGCGCTGGATGTGCTCCCACTGCAGGCGGTCGACCGACATCGGGTTTTCCGGCACGAGGTTTTCCAGGTCGGCATGCTCGGACAGCATCGCGGTGAGCACGTCATCGGCATCCGCGGGCTTGCACAGGTAGTTGCTGGCGCCGCGCTTGATCGCCTCGACGGCGGTGGCGATGCTGGAATAGCCGGTTAGGATCAGCACCTTCATTTCCGGGTCCAGCTCGAGCATCTTCGGCAGCAGCACCAGACCGGATTCGCCTTCCATCTTCAGGTCGAGCACCGCGTAGTCGGGCAGGTCCTGCTTGGCGATGGCCAGTCCTTCCTCGGCGGAGCCGGCAACGCTGACACGCAAGCCGCGCCGGGTCATGGCGCGCGCCATCACACGGGTGAAGGTGGCGTCATCGTCCACCAACAGCAGATGGGGCTGCTCCTCGCCGTCGAACAGGGATTCCTCGCTCATCTTCCACTCCTCAAATGCTGGCGCCCGTTCGTCACAGGCTGTAGCGGCGCGGCAGGCGCAGCTCGGTGAGCGTGCCGCCGTCTTCATGGTTGTAAAGTTTAACCGTGCCGCCGGCACGGGTGACGCTGGCCTGGCTGAGGAACAATCCGAGGCCGAAGCCCCTGCCCTTGGTGGTGAAGAAGGGCTTGCCCAGTTGCTCGGCGATGGCCAGTGGCACGCCGGCACCATGGTCACGAATGCTCAGTTCGATCCACTGGATGTCCCAGCCGAGCTGGATATCCAGGTCGTCCGGGCAGGCATCCGCGGCGTTGTTCAACAAGTTGAGCAGCGCCTGGGTCAGATCCGGCGGCGGCAACACCCGCGGCGCGGCGCCCTGGCTGATGCACTGGAAGCGATAGCTGGCCTCCGGGCGCATCAGGTGCCAACGACGCAGCACCGCTTCGAGCCATTCAAGCGCAGTCTGTTCCTGGACGGCTTGACGGCGATCAGCTTCGGCGGCGCGAACCAGTTGCTGCAGGGTGTCCTTGCATAACTGGACCTGCTCCTGCAGAACCGCCAGGTCTTCCTGCAGCAGCGGGTCCTTGTGCTCGATGCGCAGCTCCTTGATCAGCACGCTCATGGTCGCCAGCGGCGTGCCCAGCTCGTGGGCAGCGCCGGCAGCCTGGGTGGCGACGGCCAGCAGCTGCTCGTCGCGCATGCCCTCCTCGCGCCGCTCGGCCTGCAACTGGTCCTGGCGACGCAGCGCGCCGGCCATCTTGACCACGAAGAAGGTGATGAACGCCGCCGACAGCGCGAAGTTCAACCACATGCCGAACAGGTGCAGGCTGATGATCATGGCCTCGTGCTCCACGTTCAGGTGCAGCGGTTCGTACCAGATCAACAGGACCGTGTAGCAACTGAGTGCCAGGCCGCTAAGCACCATCGAGTAGAGCCACGGCAGGATCGCCGCGGCGATGGTCAGGGGCACCAGGTAATAGGACACGAAGGGGTTGGTCGAGCCGCCCGAATAGAACAGCAGCAGGCTGTGGATGATCATGTCGCAGGCAAGCTGGAAGGCATATTCCAGCTCGGTCACCGGCCAGGGTGCGCGCAGGCGCAGGGCGGCCAGGACGCAGAACGCCGCGGAAATCATCAGCGTGACGCTGAGCTCGACCCAGGGCAGCGGAAGGATGTCGGTGGCGTAGGCGAAACCCACGGAGCCGGCCTGGGCCGCCAGCACGAGGACCCGGATCAGGATCAGGCGCCAGAGGTTCTGGCGGCTGGCGGAGAGCAATTGGACAGGGGCTAGCATGGTCACTCCAGATGAGCGGCGGAGTATACCAAGCCCGACCTGGCGCCCACTGCGTGCGGCAACGCACCACAGATTCGCCGAAACCCTGGCGCATTCGCTGAAACGAATCCCGCCGGTGCCGTCTGTTGGAACCGACGGCTGCCTGCGGCATGCTGGCGCCACCGCCGCTGCGTGCAGCGCGCCAGAACGTGGCGGCGCATCGATGGTCTGAACCGTCGTCAAGGTGCCGCTGGCGCCCCCATCAAGGAGTCATGCATGTCCGCCGTTTCCTTCCCCGTCGCGCTGTTCGCCCTGCTCGGTGCGCTGGTGGCGCTGCCCGCGCACGCCGACGAGGTGCACTACAACCAGGTTTCCCTGCATGCCGAAGTGAGCAGCGAAGTCGCCCATGATCGCATGCTGGTGACGCTCTACAGCGAAGCCCAGGACAGCGACCCGGCCAAGCTGGCCGCCGCCATCACCACCTCGATCAACGCTTCGCTGGCCGAGGCGCGCAAGGTCAAGGGGGTGGTAACCAGCCTGGGCAGCCGCAACAGCTACCCGATCTACGATGACAAGGGTCAGCAGATCACCGGCTGGCGCGAACGCGCCGAACTGCGCCTGGAAAGCTCGGATTTCGCCGCCCTGTCCAAGCTCACTGGCGAGTTGCTCAAAGACCTGAAGATGGCCGGGATGAACTTCAGTATCTCCGATCCGCTGCGCAAGAAAAACGAAGATGCGCTGCTCAAGGAATCGGTGGCCGCCTTCCGCGCGCGCGCCCAACTCACCAGCGAAGCGCTGGGCGGCTCTTCCTACAAGATCATCAGCCTCAACCTGAGCAGCAACGGCTTCCAGTCGCCGCGGCCGATGTACGCGATGGCCATGAAAGGCGCGATGCGCGACGCCGCGCCGACGCCTGAAATCGAAGCCGGAACCAGCCAGGTGACCGTCAGCGCCGACGGCGTCATCGAAGTGCAGATGCCCTGAACTGGCACCGACGCCGCCCACCGGCAGGGCGGCGGCGCCCTCGCTACAGCCGTCAACTTGCATCGATGCGACACGGATTCGCCCTGAGCGACATGCCGGCTCCATTGTCCTTGCCGACGGCATATGACCTGCATAGGTTTCTTACGCCCGGTCCCGTCGGGATAAAGAACGCAACAATCGAGGGTTTCCATGCACAGAAAAGCCGCCATCCCCTTCATTGCCGCCGCGCTGTTCGGCGCCTCGTCCCTCGCCGAGGCCGCGAAGAGTCTGGTGTTCTGCTCCGAAGGTAGCCCGGCCGGCTTCGACCCTGCGCAATACACCGCCGGCACCGATTTCGATGCCTCCGCGGAGACCGTGTTCAACCGCCTGACCCAGTTCGAACGCGGTGGCACGCGGGTGATCCCCGGTTTGGCGCAACGCTGGGACATCGCCGAGGACGGCAAGAGTTATACCTTTCACCTGCGTCCCGGTGTGAAGTTCCATAGCACCGAATACTTCACGCCGACTCGCGAGTTCGACGCCGACGACGTGTTGTTCACCTTTGGGCGCATGCTCGACAAGCAGCAGCCGTTTCGTAAGGCCTACCCGACCGAATTCCCCTATTTCACCGACATGGGCATGGACGCCAACATTGCCCATATCGAGAAGATCGATCCGCTGACCGTGCGCTTCACCCTCAATCAGGTCGACGCCGCCTTCATCCAGAACCTGGCGATGAGCTTCGCATCGATCCAGTCCGCCGAATACGCTGCGCAGTTGCTCGCGCAGGGTAAGCCAGAGCAGATCAATCAGAAGCCGATCGGTACCGGCCCCTTCGTGTTCAAGCGCTACCAGAAGGACGCGCAGATTCGCTTCACCGCCAATAAGGACTACTGGCAGCCGGACGAGGTGAAGATCGACAACCTGATCTTCGCCATCAACACCGATGCCTCGGTGCGCATGCAGAAGCTCAAGGCCGGCGAGTGCCAGGTCAGTCTGTTCCCGCGCCCGGCCGATCTGCAGGCGCTGAAGAACGACCCCCAGCTGGCGATGCCGTCGCAGCCTGGCTTCAACCTCGGCTACATCGCCTACAACGTGCAGCATCCGCCGCTGGACAAACTGGAGGTCCGCCAGGCGCTGGACATGGCGGTGAACAAGCAGGCGATCATCGATGCCGTCTATCAGGGCGCCGGGCAGTTGGCGGTCAACGCCATGCCGCCGACCCAGTGGTCCTACGACGACAGCATCAAGGACGCCGCCTTCGATCCCGACAAGGCCCGCGCGCTGCTCAAGGCCGCCGGCGTCCCAGAGGACACCGAGATCACCCTCTGGGCGATGCCGGTGCAGCGCCCCTACAACCCCAACGCCAAGCTGATGGCGGAAATGCTGCAGGCCGACTGGGCGAAGATCGGCATCAAGGCGCGGATCGTCAGCTACGAATGGGGCGAGTACCTCAAGCGCGCCAAGAACGGCGAGCACGACACCATGCTGATCGGCTGGAACGGCGACAACGGCGATCCGGACAACTGGCTGGGCACGCTCTACGGCTGCGATGCGGTGGACGGCAACAATTACTCCAAATGGTGCGACCCGCAGTACGACAAACTGGTCAAAGACGCCAAGCGTCTGACCGATCAGAGCCAGCGCAGCGCGCTATACATGCAGGCGCAGCAGATCCTCAAAGCGCAGTTGCCGATCACCCCGATCGCCCACTCCACCATCTACCAGCCGATGCGCAGGAACGTGGAGGATTTCCGGATCAGCCCGTTCGCGCTCAATGACTTCTATGGCGTGGGCATCGGTAAGTAGAGCAGTCCCCGAACGCCACCGTCCCAGAGAGAATCGTCCATGCCCCGACGCCTTTGCCGTCCTTGCGCCGCGCTGCTTTCGGGTTGCCTGTTCAGTGCAGCGGCGGCGGCTGCACCGACCAGCCTGGTGGTGTGCAGTGAAGCCAGCCCGGAAGGCTTCGACATCGTCCAATACACCGCTGCGGTGACCGCCGATGCCTCGGCGGAAACCCTGTTCGACCGGCTGGTCCGCTTCGTCCCGGGCAGCACCGCGCTGCAACCGGGTCTCGCCGAGAGCTGGCAGGTCTCCGATGACGGTCTGAGCTACACCCTGCAGCTGCGCCGCGGCGTAAAGTTCCACCGCAGCAAAACCTTCACCCCGACTCGCGAGTTCAACGCCGACGACGTGCTCTGGAGCTTCCAGCGCCAACTCGACCCGCAGCATCCCTGGCATGCGCTGTCGCCGCGGGGCTTCCCGTATTTCGAATCGATGGCCCTCGGCGCGCTGATCGAGCGCGTCGAAAAGCTCGACGAGTACCAGGTGCGCTTCGTCCTGCGCCGCCCCGAGGCGCCCTTTCTCGCCGACCTGGCGATGGGCTTCGCCTCGATCTACCCGGCCGAGTATGCCGCGCAACTGCTCGCCGCCGGCACCCCGGAGAAGCTCAACAGCGAGCCGATCGGCAGCGGTCCGTTCATCTTCGAGCGTTATGCCAAGGACGCGCAGATCCGCTTCCGCAGCAACCCGGACTACTGGGACGGCGCGCCAGCGATGGAGCGGCTGATCTTCGCCATCACCCCCGACCCGAACGTGCGCCTGCAGAAGCTCAAGGCCGGCGACTGCCAGATCGCCGTGTACCCGCGGCCCACCGACATTGCGCGGCTGCGGCGCGAGCCGCAGCTGAAGGTGCTGGAGTTGGATTCGCTGATGGTCGCCTACGTCGCCCTCAACGTGCGCCATCCGCCGCTCGACGATCCGCGCGTGCGCCAGGCGATCAACCTGGCCTTCGACAAGCCAGCCTACCTGCGCGCGCAGTTCGGCGACGGCAACGCCAGCCCGGCCGTCGCGCCCTACCCGAGCACGCTCTGGGGCCAGGATGAAACGCTCTCTGGCTGGCCGTACGACCCGCAGCGCGCGCGGCAGCTGCTGGCAGAGTCCGGGCATGCCGACGGCTTCAAGCTGAGCATCTGGACCCGCTCCGGCGGCGGCCCGACCAACCCCAATCCGGCCATCGGCGCGCAGATGCTGCAGGCCGACCTGGCCGCTATCGGCGTGCAGGCCGAGGTGCGGGTCCTCGAATGGGGCGAGTTGATCAAGCGCGCGAAGAACGGTGAGCACGACCTGGTATTCATGGGTTGGAGCGGCGACAACGGCGACCCGGACAATTTCCTTACACCGAACCTGTCGTGTGCCGCGGCGAAGTCCGGGGAGAATCAGGCTGGCTGGTGCGATGCCGAATTCGACGCGCTGATCGCCCGCGCCCGCAGCCTGAGCGACCAGGAACAGCGCGCCGCGCTGTATCGCCAGGCACTGGGGATCTTCAACCAGCAGGCGCCCTGGATACCGCTGGCCTACCCCAAACAATTCGCCGTGCAGCGCCAGGATGTGCAAGGCTTCGTCCTCAGCCCGCTGGGCTCGAACAATTACGCCAGGGTGAGTTATGCGCCCTAGCGAGCGTTCCCGCTTCATCACCCGCGGCGCCGCCACAAACGGGATGGGCGCGCCTGACCTGATGCCCGACCTGATGAGAGTGCCCACCTAGCATGCTGTCCTTCATCGCCCGCCGGCTGGGCTTGCTGATCCCGACCTTCTTCGGCGTCACCCTGCTGACCTTCGCGCTGATCCGCCTGATCCCCGGCGACCCGGTGGAGGTAATGATGGGCGAACGCCGCGTCGATCCGCAGATGCATGCCGAAGCCATGCACCGGCTCGGCCTGGACAAGCCGCTCTATGCACAATATCTCGACTACATCGGCGACCTCGCGCACGGCGATCTCGGCCGGTCGCTGCGCAGCCAGGAGAGCGTCTGGCACGAATTCCTCGCGCTCTTTCCGGCGACTCTGGAGCTGTCGTTCGCCGCATTGATCTTCGCCGGCGTGCTCGGTCTGCTTGCCGGGGTAGTCGCCGCCCTCAAGCGAGGGTCGGCGTTCGATCACGGCGTCATGGGCCTGGCGCTCACCGGCTATTCGATGCCAATCTTCTGGTGGGGGCTGATCCTCATCATGTTTTTCTCGGTGCACTTGGGCTGGACGCCGGTGTCCGACCGCATCGACCTGCTCTACGACATCCCCCCGGTCACTGGTTTCATGCTCATCGATACGCTGCTCAGCGACGAGGAGGGTTCGTTCCTCGACGCGCTGCGCCACCTGATCCTGCCGGCCATCGTGCTCGGCACTATCCCGCTGGCGGTGATCGCGCGGATGACCCGCTCGGCGATGCTCGAGGTGTTGCGCGAGGATTACGTACGCACGGCGCGCGCCAAGGGCCTGTCACCGACTCGCGTGGTCGTCGTGCACGCCCTGCGCAACGCGCTGATTCCGGTGCTCACGGTATTCGGCCTGCAGGTGGGCGCGCTGCTCGCCGGCGCGGTGCTCACCGAAACCATCTTTTCCTGGCCGGGCATCGGCAAGTGGCTGATCGAAGCGATCGGCGCGCGCGACTATCCGGTGGTGCAGAACGGCATCCTGCTGATCGCCTGCCTGGTGATTCTGGTGAACTTCGTGGTGGATATCCTCTACGGACTGGTCAACCCGCGGATAAGGCATCAGCGATGAAGGAAGTGCAGGTGACTCGGCAGGCGTATCCGGCAAAGGCCGGCCCGGCGGCCCGGTTAGCGAACAAGTTCGCCCCTACAGGGACCGTAGGGTGGATGACGCCCTGTTCATCCACCCCCGAAACTCCGCCACGGTGGATGGGTGAAGCGTCATCCACCCTACGACGGGCTGCGGGCCAGCTGGCACGGGCGCGGATGCATGCACGAGCATGCGTAGGGTGGATGACGCCTTTTTCATCCACCGAAACCACGCAACGGTGGATGGGTGAAGCGTCGTCCACCCTACGGGCTGCGGGCCGGCTGGCACGGGCGCGGATGCATGCACGAGCATGTGTAGGGCGGATGACGCCTTTTTCATCCACCGAAACCACGCAACGGTGGACGGATAAAGCGTCGTCCACCCTACGGGTCGGGCAAACAACCCTCGAGGTCGCGCATGGCTGAACCGACGCCGGTCACCGACCCGAGCCTGCTCTACCCTTCGCCGCTGCGGGAGTTCTGCAAGGCCTTCGCCAGCAACCGCGGCGCGCTGGGCGGGCTGGCGTTCCTGCTGCTGATCGTCTTCTGCGCGCTGTTCGCGCCCTGGGTCGCGCCGCACGATCCCAGCGAGCAGTACCGCGACTTCCTGCTCACCCCACCGGCCTGGCTGGAAGGCGGCCAGGCGCAATTCCTTCTCGGCACCGACGAACTGGGCCGCGACCTGCTCTCGCGGCTGATCCACGGCGCACGTCTCTCCCTGCTGATCGGCCTGGCCTCGGTGGTGATGTCGTTGATCCCCGGTGTGGCGCTAGGCCTGCTCGCCGGTTTCTTCCCGCGCCTGCTCGGCCCTTCGATCATGCGTCTGATGGACATCATGCTGGCGCTACCGTCGCTGCTGCTGGCGGTGGCCATCGTCGCCATTCTCGGCCCCGGACTGATCAACACGGTGATCGCGATCGCCATCGTCTCGCTGCCCGCCTATGTGCGCCTGACCCGCGCCGCGGTGATGGTCGAGGTGCAGCGCGACTACGTCACCGCCGCGCGCCTGGCAGGCGCCGGGCTGCCGCGGCTGATGTTCGTCACCGTGCTGCCGAACTGCATGGCGCCGCTGATCGTGCAGGCGACGCTGAGCTTTTCCGCAGCCATCCTCGACGCCGCCGCGCTGGGCTTTCTCGGCCTCGGCGTACAACCGCCGACGCCCGAATGGGGCACCATGCTGGCCTCGGCGCGCGACTACATCGAGCGCGCCTGGTGGGTGGTCTCGCTACCCGGCCTGACCATCCTGATCAGCGTGCTGGCGATCAACCTGATGGGCGACGGGCTGCGCGACGCGCTGGACCCGAAACTGAAGAATGCGATCTGAGGAAGCCACCATGAGAAGCCTCCAGGCCGTACGGCGGATGACGCGCTCTTCATCCACCGGGGTCCCAGTCCGGTGGACGGATGAAGCGCCGCCCAGCCTGCGGAAGACGCCACGCCCGTTCGCTGAGGTCGTCCCATGAGCCTGCTGGATATCCGCAACCTGTCCGTGCGCTTCGGCGTCGACGCACCGCCGGTGGTCGATGCACTGGACCTGACAGTCGACGCCGGCGAGGTACTGGCGATCGTCGGCGAGTCGGGCTCGGGCAAATCCGTGACCATGCTGGCGCTGATGGGTCTGGTCGACGCGCCCGGCATCATCGGCGCCGACGCGCTGCGCTTCGACGGCGCCGACATGCTGCGTCTCACCAAACGGGAGCGACGGCGCATCGTCGGCAAGGATCTGGCGATGGTCTTCCAGGACCCGATGACCGCGCTCAACCCCAGCTACACCGTTGGTTTCCAGATCGAGGAAGTGCTGCGCCAGCACCTTGGCCTCAAGGGCCGCGCCGCCCGTCAGCGCGCACTGGAGCTGCTCGAACGGGTGGAGATTCCCGCCGCGGCGAGCCGCCTCGACGCCTATCCGCACCAGCTTTCCGGCGGCATGAGCCAGCGGGTGGCGATCGCCATGGCGATTGCCGGCGAGCCTAAGCTACTGATCGCCGACGAACCGACCACCGCCCTCGACGTGACCATCCAGGCGCAGATCATGGACCTGCTGCTGGACCTGCAACGCGACCGCGGCATGGCGCTGATCCTGATCACCCACGACCTCGCGGTGGTTGCCGAAACTGCCCAGCGCGTCTGCGTGATGTATGCCGGCGAAGCGGTGGAAGTCGGCCGTATCCCGACCCTGTTCGAGCGCCCGGCGCACCCCTACAGCGAGGCGCTGCTGGCGGCGATTCCCGAGCACAGCCGCGGCGCCCGTCGGCTGGCGACGCTGCCGGGCATCGTCCCCGGCCGTTACGACCGCCCGCACGGTTGCCTGCTGTCGCCGCGCTGCCCCTACGTGCAGGACGATTGCCGGGCTCAGCGGCCGGCTTTGGACGCCAAGGCGCAGAGCCTCGCGCGCTGCTTCCACCCGCGCAATCAGGAGGCGGCCGTATGAACGTTCTCGTCGCCCGCGACCTGGCTCGCCACTATTCAGTGTTCCACGGTCTGTTCAGGAAGCACGCCGTGGTCCGCGCGCTGGACGGCATTTCCTTCGAGCTGGAGGCCGGGCAAACGCTGGCGGTGGTCGGCGAATCCGGCTGCGGCAAGTCGACGCTGGCGCGCGCGCTGACGCTGATCGAGCAGCCTAGCTCCGGCTCGCTGCAGATCGCCGGGCAGGAGGTCACCGGCGCCGGCAAGGCCGAACGCAAACAGCTGCGCCGCGACGTGCAGATGGTCTTCCAGAGTCCCTACGCATCCCTCAATCCGCGGCAGAAGATCGGCGACCAGTTGGCCGAACCGCTGCTGATCAACACCGACCTGTCGCGCGCCGAACGCCAGGAGCGGGTGCAGGCGATGATGCGCCAGGTAGGCCTGCGCCCCGAGCACTATCCACGCTACCCGCACATGTTCTCCGGCGGTCAGCGCCAGCGCATCGCCATCGCCCGGGCGATGATGCTGGGTCCCAAGGTGCTGGTGGCCGATGAGCCGACCTCGGCGCTGGACGTGTCGATCCAGGCACAGGTGCTGAATTTGTTCATGGACCTGCAGGAGCAGTTCGGCACCGCCTACGTGTTCATTTCGCACAACCTCTCGGTGGTGCAACACATCGCCGACCGGGTGCTGGTGATGTACCTCGGCCGGGCGATGGAACTGGGGCCGAGCACACAGGTTCACGGCCGGCCGCTGCATCCTTATACCCAGGCACTGCTGTCGGCCACGCCGACCCTGCACCCTGAGCCGGGCAAGCCGAAGATCAAGATCAGCGGCGAACTACCCAGCCCACTCGATCCGCCGTCCGGCTGCGTGTTCCACCCGCGCTGCCCCTACGCGACCGAGCGCTGCCGCCGGGAAGTGCCGGCATTCCGCTCGCTGGACGAGCGCCTGGTCGCCTGCCACTACGCCGGAGAAGTTGGCGTCGCCTAACGGCCAGCGCCAGGCGTTTTGCCCCATGCGCAAACCGCCCGGGAGAGGCGTCAGCAAAGCTGTTCGCCTGGCTTACACCCATACAGGCGACTGTAGAGCGGGCTTCAGCCCCCCGTCGCGGTCACTGCCTGGCGCCCCTTAACCTCGGGGCGGCGCCGTACGCCGCTGTCTCAGTACACATCCCGCCGATAGCGCCCGGCTTCCGTGAGGTCGGCCAGCCCCTGCTCGCCGAGCACCTCCAGCAGCAGCGCGTCGACGCCACCGGCCATGCCCACCAGGCTGCCGCAGACGTAGATCGAGGCACCCTGTTCCAGCCAGCGACGCAGCTCGTCGACGTTCTCCCCGAGTACGTCCTGCACGTAGCGCTTGCGCTCCTGGTCGCGGGAGAACGCCAGGTCGAGCCGCTGCAGCTCGCCGCTCGCCTGCCAGGCCTGGATTTCCTCGCCGCAGTAGAAGTCATGGGCGCGGTTGCGCTCACCGAAGAGCAGCCAGTTGCGCCGGTGCCCGGCGGCAATGCGCGCCTTGAGCAGGCTGCGTAGACCGGCCAGGCCGCTGCCGTTGCCGATTAGGATCAGCGGACGGTCATCCTCCGGGACATGAAAGGCGCTGTTGCGGCGCACCCGTGCGCGCACGCCGGTGTGCAGCGGCGCGTATTCGCTGAGCCAGCCGGAGCCGAGGCCGAGGCTGCCATCGGGGTGGAATTCCTGGCGCACGATCAACTCCAGTACGCCGTCGGCGGGCAGCGAGGCGATGGAGTATTCGCGCACGCCCAGCGGTACCAGCGCGTCCAGCAGCGCCTGCGGGTGCAACCCGACCAGATGAACGAAACTGTCCGGCAGTTGCCGCGTGCACAACGCGTCGACCAGCGACAGGCCGAGGCCGTCCAGCGTCACCGGCGCATCCGCAACCAGGCCGTGGCCGTCGAGCCAGCGCCGCACCTTCTCCGGCGGATGCTGCGGCAACACTTCGAGGATGTCGCCGGCGCACCAGTCGGCGCGTGGCGCCAGGCCGACGAGGAAGGTCGGCGCGCCCTGGCTGCCGGGATTGAGGCAGACGCGGCGCTGCAGCGGCCAGTTGTCGAACGGCGCCTGGGCAACCTCCAGCGGCCCAAGGGTGCCGGTGACTTCGTTCAGACGCAGCTGCCAATCGGCGATGGCCGCGCTATCGCCGTCATCCACCTCTACCGCGTCGAACAGCGCGCGGGCGCCGGCGCCACTGAGCCAGGCGTCGACGCGGCGGGCGAAACCGCAGAACTGCTGGTACTGGCGGTCGCCCAACGCCAGCACCGCGTAATGCAGGCTGCCCAGATCCAGGCGCTGGCCGAGCATCTTGCGCTCGAAGCTACGGGCGTTGTCCGGCGCCTCGCCGTCGCCAAAGGTACTGACCACGAACAGCGCATTGCGTGTCTGGCGCAGCGCCTGTTCGTCGATGCGCATCAGCGGCTGCACCTGTACCGGGACGCCGGCTGCCTGCAACTGCCCGGCGGCGCGCCAGGCCAGCTGTTCGGCGAAACCGCTCTGACTGGCAAAGCCGATCAGCCAGCCCTTGGCGTCCGAATCGCCGACCACGCCGGCACGGGTGGCGCGGATCTCACGCTTCTTGCGACGGCGGTCGAGGTAAAGCAGCCAGCCGGTGACGAAGAACAGCGGCATGCTCAGGCTGGCGAGCATCATCAGAACGCGGCCGGGCAGGCCGAAATACTCGCCGGTGTGCAGCGCGTAGATGCTGATCAGTAGCTGCGGGCCGAGGTTCTTGTCGGCATAGCGCTCGTGGCGGATCACCTTGCCAGTGCCGGTATCCAGCTGGATCTGGTTCAGCGCGCGCGGGTGCGGCGAATCGTCGAGCAGATAGAACACCGTGGCCGGCTGGCCCGCCGTCGGCGGCAGGCGCAGATTGAAGCCCGCCAGGTGATCGCCGGCGGTTTGCCGGATGCTATTCCAGAGCAGGTCGTAGTCGACCACCGATGCCGCTGTCGGCGCGGCACCCGGCGCTTGCCCGCCGGGCAGGCCGCGGCCCTCACCGCGTTTGCCCTGTTGCCCGGCCGGTGCGTCGCCGAGCAGGCGGTTAGCGCCGTCGCGGAACCAGTCGTAGGACCAGGTGAGCCCGGTCAGCGCCGCGCAGAGGTAGAACACCAGGCACCAGGTTCCAGCCACGGCATGCAGGTCCCAGTTGAAGGCACGCCCTTTTTTCGCCCAGTCCAGGGTCAGCCAGGTGCGCCAGTTCAGCGCCTTGCGCGGCCAGCGCAGGTAGAGGCCGGAGAGGCAGAAGAACACCAGCGCCAGGGTGCTGGCGGCGGTGATCTGCTTGCCGACTTCGCCAGCCGCGAGGAAGCGGTGCAGCTGCAGCACGAAGGCGAAGAAGCCCATGCCGCGCGGCTCGCCCATCGCCTCGCCGGTGTAGGGATCAAGAAAGCGCATGGCGCCACGCCGCTCGCCCGGCGGCGGAGTGAAGAAGACCCGCGCCGGATCGCCGTCGCCGAGGATCAGGTAGACGCCCGACACCGTCTTGCCTTCCAGCGCCTGCGCCTTGGCCGCCAGTTCGCCCAACGGCAGCACCTGCGCATCCCGGCGCTCGACCTGCATCTGCGGGTTGATCAGCTCGAGAATCTCGTCCTGGAACTCGTAGATCGCCCCGGTCAGCCCCATCAGCGCCAGCACAAGGCCGGCGCTGATGCCGAAGAACCAGTGCAGTTGGAAGATCGTTTTCTTGAACACCTGGGTCACCTTCTGGCGCGGCTGGGCGGTGCGACGCGCGCATCCTGCGTGGATATGTATGGTTCGTCTGGCATCGCCAAAACAGGAACAGATTTTATTTGAGAAATAGTTTCAAAGGCACAGTCTCTCGCCTTTTACTTACCTACCCCGGCACTACAGCCCCCGGCACGACGAAGCCCCGCTGCAGCGGACTGCGGCGGGGCTTGGCATGGGACGGTCAGAAGTGGAAATTGGTACTCAGCAATGCGGTTCGGCCGGCAGCCACGTGGGCGTAGTGCGTCTGGAATACCTGGTCGAAGTAGCGCTTGTCGGTCAGGTTCTGCACGTTCAGTTGCAGATCGAGGTTCTTGTTCACGACGTACTTGGCCATCGCATCGTAGCGCCAGTAGTCCGGTACCTCGACGGAGTTGGCGACGTTACCGAAGCGGGAATCCACATAGTTGGCGCCAGCACCGACAGTCAGTTTCGGCAGGACCTGGTAAGTGGTCCAGAAGCTAAAACTGTTTTCCGGCGCGTTGGGCACTTCGTTGCCGTCGTTGAAGCCTTCGACATAGTTCGGCGCAGCCGTGGTGCCGAGGTTAACTGCACCGCCGTCGATCAGCTCGCTGTCGAGGTAGGTGTAGCTGGCGAAGACCTCCCACTTGTCGGTCAGCTTGCCGCTGGCGCCGAGTTCGAAGCCATCCACACGGGTCTCTCCAATGCTTTCCTGGAAGCCTTCCGCGTTGGTTACCCGTGCGTTGGTTTTCTCGGTGCGGAACACGGCGGCGTTCAAACCGAGGCGCTCGTCGAAAAAGTCCCACTTGGTACCGATCTCGTAGTTGCGGCTGCGCTCCGGATCGAGGATCTGGTTGGCGGCACTGAGACCGTCTGCGCCCTCGCCACCGGTCTCGCCGGACGGGTTGCTCGAGGTCGACCAAGCGGCGTAGACGCTGCCGTTGGGCAGGGGGTTGAAGACCAGACCCAACTGGTAGTTCCAGAAATGGGTGTTGCTTTCCAACCGGGTAATTACTCCAGTCGTCGTGTTCACGCCCTTGGACTGGGTCTCGTAGTCGTCATAACGCAAGCCCATGTTCAGCGACCATTGGTCGTTGAACTTCAAGGTGTCGAATACGTAGCTGGAGAGCACGTCGGTGTCGGTATCGGTGTAACTGGTGGCACGGGCGATGGTACCGGTCCAGGCGTCATCCGGATTCGGATTCTCCAGGCTGGTGCAGTTTCCCGAGTTGAACATGCCAGGAGTGGCACAGTTACGACCAGTCAAGGTTCCGCCCAGGCCGACCGCATAGCCATGGTTGTGTACGCCAAGCTTGCTGGCCTCGATGCCGGTTACCAGCGAGTGTTCGATGGAGCCGGTTTCGAAGCGGGCGGTCAGGTCGGTCTGGTTGCTCCAGCCATCGCTGGTGGAGTTGCGATTCTTCGACGAGCGGAAAACGCTGCCGTTGACCACGTTGCCCGCGCTGTCGTCTGGGTTGGTAACGATCAGGTCCAGCGTCGTACGCGTGAAGCGGGTGGAGTTGGAGACGGTCACGTTTTCGTTGAGATCGTGCTCGATCCTGACGCTGCCGTCATCCGAGGTACTTTTGCGAAAGTCGCGGTTACGCAATCCGTAGAAATTGTCCCGATCCACCGATACCGGTCCACTTGGATTAGCCTTGCTGCGGTTCACATTGGACAGCGGAATGCCGTAGTCGGGCATGTCGTCGGTTTCAAGGTGGTAATAGGAAACCGTCGCGCGTGTCGGCGTGTTGAAGCCGAAGGTAATGGTCGGTGCCACGCCCCAGCGGCTAACGTCCACCCCATCGCGGCCGGCGACGTTGGCGTCATGCTTGAGCAGGTTGATCCGTGCAGCGATGTTCTCGTTCAGCACGCGGTTGACGTCGAGGGTATAGCGGCGGGTCTGGTCGGAGCCGTAGGTGAAACTGGCGTCGGCGAAATCCTGCTGCTTGGCGGTTTTGGTGATCAGATTGAGGCTACCGCCGGTAGAGCCCGCCCCGGTGAAAGCCGATCCCGGACCCTTGCTGATTTCCACCTGCTCGATATCGAACACTTCGCGGGTTTGCGCGCCTAGATCGCGCATGCCATTGACGAAGATATCACTCTCGGCGTTGAAGCCACGGATGATGGGGCGGTCGCCTGCCGGGTTTCCACCCTCGCCTGCACCAAAGGTAATTCCGGAGGTAGTCCGCAATGCGTCGGCCAGCGACAGCGAGCCAGTGTCCTTGATCACGTCCTCGTTGATCACGGTGATCGACTTGGGCGTCTCACGCAGCGGCGCGGTGTACTTCTTCGACGCCGAAGTACCGGTCATATAGCCCTGATCCTCGTCCTGCTCACCGGCAACAGTGGCAGGCTCGAGTTTAAGCGCATCGCCCTTCGGCGCCGTATCGGCGGCGAATGCCTGGCCTCCCGACATGGCGCTGATGGCAACGCCGATAGCGGATGCGAGGACCCGCTGCGTTGAAATGTTCGCGTCGTTGGCGCTTTGAGACTTCATTGTCTACCCCCCCGTTGTTGAAGGAGCGCAATTTATTTCAGAGTTGAAACGTTTTCAATTGAAATTCCTTCCCATTTAGCAAAAAATCACATCCGCCTTCCGTTCGCGTCTGGAGCGCCATCAAAGCATGACGACATGCGGCTCCGCCTTACTCAATTTTCTGGATCGGCCACCATGCTGCTGCACATTCCGCAAGTCTTCGCCCGTGAGGAAATCACCCGCATTCGCCAGGCACTGGAAGGCGCCCAATGGATCGACGGGCGTGTCACGGCGGGTTACCAGTCGGTGAAGGCGAAATCCAACGAACAGTTGGCCGAAGACGATCCGCTGGCCCGGGAAATCGCCGAGGCGATGCTGCAACGGCTCTGGCAGCACCCGCTGTTCTTCTCCGTGGCGCTGCCGAACAAGGCCTACCCGCCGATGTTCAACCGCTACCGCGACGGCGGCACTTTCGGTTTTCACATCGACAACGCCATTCGCAAGGTCCGCGGCAGCGCGGAACAGGTGCGCACCGACGTGTCCTCCACGCTGTTCTTCAGCGATCCCGACGAGTACGAGGGTGGCGAGCTGGTCATCGAAGACACCTACGGCGTGCGCCAAGTGAAGTTCGCCGCCGGCGACCTGGTGGTTTATCCCGGCACCAGCCGGCACAAGGTCATGCCGGTGACCCGCGGCACCCGCTACGCCTCGTTCTTCTGGACCCAGAGCATGATTCGCGAGGACAGCCAGCGCACCCTGCTGTTCGAGATGGACCAGGCAATCCAGCGACTGGCTACGGACATGCCCGATCATCCGTCGCTGCTGACCCTCACCGGCACTTATCACAACCTGCTGCGCCGCTGGGCGGAGGTCTGATGAGCTATAAGCTGCGCCGCCGCGAAGAGTTCAGCGGCGACGATCTGCACGGTGCGCTGGTCAACGACCAGCGCCAGGCCGCACGGTTGATTCTGTCTGCGGCCGAGCAGGGCGTGATCGAGGCGCAGGTAATGCTCGGGCAGATTCTGCTCGACGGTCGCGGCATCCAGGCCGATCCGGCGCTGGCGCGGCAGTGGTTCGCGATCGCCGCGAAAGGAGGTGATGCGATGGCCCACAACATGCTCGGGCGCTGCCTGGAGCACGGTCGCGGCGGCCCGGCGAATGCCAGTGATGCGGCGCGGCACTATCGACTGGCCGCCGATGCGGGTCTGGACTGGGGCCTCTACAACCTAGCCAACCTGCTTGCCACCGGGCGCGGCGTACCCCGCGATGCAGATGAAGCGTTTGCGCTGTATCGGCGTGCCGCCGACCTGGGGCATGCGAAGTCGATGAACCTGGTCGGGCGCTTCTATGAAGACGGGCTGGTCGTGGAGAAAGATCTGCGCGCCGCCCACAATTGGTATCGACGTTCGGCCGAAGCAGGCGATTTTCGCGGTCAATTCAGCTACGCGGCAGTGCTCGTCGAACGCGGCGAGACCGCGGCGGCGATTACCTGGCTTGAGCGCGCGCTTGAGGGTGGCAATCTAAATTTCCTGCGTTTTGCCCGAGCCTCGCTATTGCAGGCCGCGGTTCCCGAATTGCAGAAACTGGCCTACGCCTACTTCGTGCGTGCGGCGGAGCTGGGCGATGAAGACGACGCCGCCGCGCTGGAGGCGCTGGCTACCGGCTGAGTCTCTAGGCCTCCAGCGGTATATCTGCTCAACAAAAAGCCCGCCTTGTCGCCTAATGCTCATTTGAGCCTCGGTAGGGCGTGCCCGAAAAATCCGATGCCAGGTTTCCGGCATCGGATTTTTATGCCTCTCCATAGCAACTGCTCGACTTAGGCGAACTGTTCAACTTCTCCGATCTGAGCAGCTTCACCCAACGCATACCTGTCGAGTGGGTGTCATCCGCGCTGGATCTTTACAGTCAGGCCACGATACGGCGGCGCCTGAACATCTGCGCACAGGGCCTGGCATCAGACGACCTGCTGGCCAGAAGTGGTGTTACCGAGGCGCGCAGGCGCTTGGGGCCGATCCAAAAACCCTCTGCAACAGAATGCGATGACCCTGCGCAGCAAGGTAACGGAGCTGATCTACCAGGAGTTTGGGGATCGTTGCTGGCTTACAACATCATTCGTCGTGAAGCCAGGCGGCTGTTGCCTTTGGCCTTTGGCCGTTTGCCATGCGACATCCGCTTCAAGCCAGTGGCCCAATACATCGCCGTGCAACTGATCGTGATGGCAGCGGCCAACCCAATTTCAGCAACAAGACGAAGATTGTCGGAGTTGAGGGCGGGGATCGGCGGGCTGTTTCCGGGTCACCGTCCAAGGCCATCAAGACCAACGACGCTGAGGAATTCAAAGACCCGCTACCCCGTGGATCTGAAGGCCGCTCCGCTTAAGTGAACCGCATTACAGCAGCCGCGGGGCTTTTTTGGTTCTTCGCTAAATACCGGCGAAGGCGGAGTGGAACTTGAGGCACTCCGATCGCGGTATCCATAGGCGCGGCGCTTGACGAGCTTGATGGTGTTGTTGATGCCTTCGACGATGCGGCTGTTGAGCCGGGCCGCAGCTGGACGGGTGCGTAGATAGGCTTTGCCTCGACCGTATGCCAGCCCAGCTCCTTTATTTCTTGCGGGGCGCGTTTCTTACCAGCCCACGCCGAAGCCGACGGTGTAGCGAGTTTCGTTCAGCTCGCCATCGGAACTGCCGCTGACGATGTCCTTCTCGGCCTTGAGGTTGAGCGAGGCCCAGTCGGTGACCTTGTAGCGCAGGCCCGCCTCGGAATCCAGGGCGTACTCGGCGACGCCCGACAACGGTTTGCCGATTTCGCCGTTGGTGAAGATCTCCACCGTCTTGCCGATCAGGTAGCGGTTGTATTCCCACTTCATCGCCAGCGAATAGAAGTTGTCCTTCTCGCCGTTGCTGAATTCATAGTCGCTGCGGTTGACCAGCGAGGTGAGCGAGAAGGCGCCTAGTTCGTTGTCCCAGAACTGGTAACCCGGACCGGTACCCAGCGTGCGCTGGCGCGACAGATCTTCGATCTTGTCGTTCTTGTAGTCGACGCGGCCCTGCCAGAACCACTGCTCGGTGAGGAAGCGATCGAGGGCGTATTCCAGCTCGTAGTTGTTGGTGGTGGTGACGCCGTCGCTGCTTTCGCGGTTGTACTCGCCGTCGCCGTTATGCCGCCACAGGCCGTGCTGCGCCTTGGTCTTGAAGGCCACGTTGTAGTCGTCGGTGTCGGTGTCGGCGCGCTTGTAGTCCAGTGCCAGATCGATGTTGCCGGTCCAGGTGAAATCTTGGATCAGCGGCTTGGGCTGGATCATCTGTTGGATGCTCGCCAGTTCGATGGTCTTCGGCGCTTCGGCGGTACCCAGCACCACCTTGCCGGTGTCGCCCTTGTGCAGCGAGTTGGCCAACTGCGGGTCTTCAAACTCGTCCTGGCGCACCAGCATCGGGGTCTCGCTCTCCAGGGTGGCAACCTTGCTCCAATCCAGCGGGATGGAGCCGCCGTAGTCCGTTTCCAGCATCAGCTTGCCGCCATCCAATACCTTGACCTTGCCAGTCAGGCGATCCCCATTCTTCAACCATACAGTGTCGGCGAATACAGAGGTGGTAATGCAGCCCAGGGTCAGGCACAGCAGGTTTCTCAAAAACATAGGCGTAGGTCTGCTTCCAGAATTCGGATAGGTCCGGGATTATCCGGACGCTTGGCAACTGAGAACCAGACATACAGACGGGGGGCAAGTTCAATGCAGATGGCACCGAAAAATCGGCAGGCGGCGGAGGTTGACGGGTATGTGGAGCCGGACCAAACCAACGAGTCGACAGCTGGTGGCGAGCCGTTTGCCTGGGCCTCGCCGAACGGCGCGCAAGTCCGCCGAGAAGCGCTGTACCTGGTGCTTGCCCAGATTCCGCCGGGCAAAGTAGTGAGTTACGGCCAACTCGCCGAACTGGCGGGACTAAGCCGCGCAGCGCGCTGGGTAGGGCGAACCCTGTCGCAGCTGCCGGAAGATTCGGCATTGCCCTGGCACCGGGTCATAGCCGCCGGCGGACGGCTGAGCCTGCAGGCCGGCAGCGCCTCGGGCGACGAGCAGCGCGCGCGCCTGCGCGCCGAAGGCGTGAGCGTGCGCAACGACCGTGTGGACATGCGTCGGCACGGCTGGCGCCCGACGGAGTAACGCGGTTAGAGTGCGCCCTTTGCCAGCCATCCGCGTACCCTCATGTCCCGTAAAACCTGGCGCGACGCACTCCGCGCCTATGCAACCCCGGCGTCCCTCGCCCTTCTGCTGCTCGGGTTCGCAGCGGGACTGCCTGCGGTGCTGGTGTTCTCGACGCTGTCGGTCTGGCTGCGCGAGGCCGGGGTGTCGCGTGAAACCATCGGCTACGCCAGCTGGATCAGCCTCGCCTACGCCTTCAAGTGGGTCTGGTCGCCGATGCTCGACCAATGGCGCCTGCCGCTGCTCGGCGCCCTGGGCAAACGCCGCTCCTGGCTGATCCTTTCGCAGTCGCTGATCGCCATCGGCCTGGTCGGCATGGCCCTGTGCGATCCGCGCGACCACCTGGCGCTGCTGATCGCCTTCGCCGTGGCCGTGGCCTTCGCCTCGGCGACCCAGGACATCGCCATCGATGCCTACCGCCTGGAAATCGCCGAAGACAGCTACCAGGCCGCCCTCGCCGCCTCGTACATGACCGGCTACCGCGTGGCGATGCTGCTGGCCACCGCCGGCGCGCTGTTCCTCGCCGACTGGCTGGGTTCGAGCAGCCTGCACTATGACCAGAGCGCCTGGGCCAGCACCTACCTCACCTTCGCCCTGCTGATCCTGCCCGGACTCATGACCAGCCTGGCGATCCGCGAACCGGAAGCCACCACGCCGTTGCCGAACCGCACCTCACTGTTCGGCTTCAACCACCAGCTCGCCTCGATCGGGCTGCTGCTGGTGATGCTGATCTCGGTGCCAGCGCTGATCAACGCGCTAATCGCCACCGCCTGGCCGCGCGCCGCACTGTACGGACTGTTCATCCTCGGCTGCCTGTCGCCCTGGGGCCGCGCGCTGCTGCTGCCGGTCGGCAGCACGCTGCGCCAGGCCTACCAGCGCAAGCGCACGCGGCACCTGGACTTCGTCAACCAGGGTGTTTCGGTGATCGTGCTGATCATCCTGATGATCGCCTTCACCGGCGGCCTGCAGTCGTACTACGGCGGTTACTGGCCGCGCGGGACCATGTACCTGCTGATCTGCCTGGGCTGCCTGTCCGCCCCCGGCCGGCTGCTGATGGCGCCGGTGCTGACGCCGATCAGCGACTTCATCTTGCGCTACCGCTGGCAGGCGCTGATGCTGCTGGGGCTGATTGCCACCTATCGGATGTCGGACACGGTGATGGGCGTGATGGCCAACGTTTTCTACATCGACCAGGGCTTCAGCAAGGACCAGATCGCCGGAGTCAGCAAGATCTTCGGGCTGATCATGACGCTGCTCGGCGGGGTGTTCGGCGGCCTGCTGATCGTGCGTTTCGGCATCCTGCCGATCCTCTTCATCGGCGCCGCCGCCTCGGCCGGCACCAACCTGCTGTTTGTCCTGCTGGCCGGGATGGGAGCGGACCTGCAGATGCTGGTGCTGACCATCTCCTGCGACAACTTCAGCGCCGGCCTGGCCTCCACCGCGTTCGTCGCCTACCTGTCGAGCCTGACCAACCTGAAATTCTCGGCCACCCAGTACGCCATGCTCAGTTCGCTGATGATGCTGCTGCCGCGCCTGCTCGGAGGCTATTCCGGGGTGATGGTGGAAAAGGTCGGCTACAGCGATTTCTTCCTCATCACCACCCTGCTCGGCGTACCGACGCTGATCCTCATCCTGCTGCAGTGGCGGCGCCTGCGCCGCGAGCCGCAAGCGCCGCGGGAGCCCGGCGAAGCGGCGGTCGACACCGAGGGCGGCAGCCGCTAGCTGGCGAGCCTCAGTGCGGCGCACCCTGGGTGGTCAGCATGCGCGCCGCCCTGCCCGGCAGGGCGATGTCCACGCCGATGGCACGCAGACGGTCGCGCACCTCCTCGTTGAACTTGAAGGTGATTGCGCCGAAGTCGGAATTCGCCGTCCACACCCGCAGCGACAACGTGATGAAGGTGTCGCCCAGGCCCGCGACCACCACCGCCGGCGGCGGCTCCTTGAGCACGCGCGGGTCGTCGGCCATCTCGCGCAGCACCTGCTGGGCCTTCTGCAGATCGGCGTCGTAGTCGACCTTGACGTCGAAGATCAGCTGCCGGGTCGCTTGCCGCGAGCTGTTGGTGATGATGCCGTTGGACAGATTGCCGTTGGGGATGATCACCGTGCGGTTGTCGCCGGTACGCAGCACCGTGTGGAAGATCTGGATGCTGTCGACGGTGCCGCTGGTGCCTTGCGCCTCGATCCAGTCGCCGATGCGGAACGGCCGGAACAGCAGGATCAGCACGCCGCCGGCGAAGTTCGCCAGGCTGCCCTGCAGCGCTAGGCCGATGGCCAGGCCGGCAGCGCCGATGGCGGCGATGAAGGAGGTGGTTTCGATGCCGATCATCGAGGCCACGCTGATCACCAGCAGGACCTTCATGACGATGTTGGCGAGGTTGACGATGAAGCCCTTGAGCGCCAGATCGATGTGGCGCATGCCGAGCAGCAGGCCGACCTTGCTGGTCAGCCGATTGATCAGCCACCAGCCGATGGCGAGCGTCACCAGCGCCAGGACCAGGCGCCCGCCGTACTCCATCAGCAGCGGCAACCAGGCCTGGGAGGCCGTAACCAATCGATCGATTTCGTTGTTCACATCCATTGCTTTCCCTCTCTCTGCGGCCGGCGGACGGCCATGAAAACACAGAGAATGCGACGCCTGGCGAAGGGCCGAGGTTCCCCGGCCCGGGCGACGGAGGGTCAGTCGCGGAAGTTGTTGTACTGCAGCGGCATGCCCAGGTCCTGGGTGCGCAGCAGGGCGATCGCTTCCTGTAGGTCGTCGCGCTTCTTGCCGGTGATGCGTACCTGTTCGCCCTGGATCGCGGCCTGCACCTTGAGCTTCGCCTCCTTGATCAGCGCGACGATCTTCTTCGCCAGCTCCTTGTCGATGCCTTCGCGCAGCGTGGCTTCCTGCTTCACCACCTTGCCGGAGGCATAGGCGTCCTTGAGCTCCAGGCATTGCACGTCGATCTTGCGCTTAACCAGCGACAGCTTGAGGATTTCGATCATCTGCTCGAGCTGGAAATCCGCCTCGGCGGTCAGGGTAACGACCTTCTCCTTGAACTCGAAACTGCCTTTGCCACGCAGGTCGTAGCGGCGTTCGAGCTCCTTGATGGCATTGTCCACGGCATTGGTGACTTCGTGCTTGTCCAGCTCCGACACCACGTCGAAAGAGGGCATGTGGCTTGCTCCAGATTGATGGCGCGTTCGGCCTCTCGAGCGGTCCGCGCCTGGCTTGACGGTTGAAAATGCCCGGTCATTATAACCGCACAACTATGCGGCACCCTGGCTGGCAAAAAGTCGGCCCCTATTGCGAGTTCGCTCAATGCCTAACGCTTACCTCAGCATCCTGGTCGTGGACGACGCCAAATTCTCCAGCGCCATGATCGGCAGGGCTCTCAGCCAAGCCGGTTATCAGGATGTGCGCTTCGCCAGCAGCGCGACGGAGGCGCTGCAGCAACTCGAACGGCGACCGGCCAGCGTGCTGCTCGCCGACTGGCTGATGCCGGAGATCGACGGACTCGAACTGACCGCACGGGTGCGCCAACTCGACGAGATGGCCGATCACTACACCTACATCGTCCTGCTCACCGGCAGGGAAGGCGAAAACGTCCTGCACGAAGCCTTCGACCGCGGCGTCGACGACTTCATCAGCAAGTCCGAAATGAGCGAACAGTTGCTGCCGCGCGTGTTCGCCGCGGATCGCCTGTGCAACACCTTGCAGAGGCTGCTCCAGGAAAACCGCCTGCTGACGCAGAACATCGCCAGCCTCGAACAGCGCAACCTGGTCGATTCGGTCACCGGGCTGGGCAATCCGCGCTACCTGCGGATCAAGCTCGGCGACAGCCTGCGCCAGGTGGAGTCGCGCGGTGGCGCCCTCTGCTACCTGCTGATCGGACTTCCGGAAACCGGCGAGCTGCGACAGAAGTACGGCGAGGCGTTCTACGTCGAACTGCTCCACGGCGTCGCCCGGCGTCTGCAACAGCTGGTGCGTCCGCTGGACGTGCTGGCGCGCCTGGACGACACCCATTTCGGCCTGATCACTCTTCTCGAAGACCTTCACGAATGCTCGCCGACAAGCTTCCGGCGCCTGCACGAGGGACTCAACCTCAAGGCCTTCAAGACCAGCGAGGGATTCATCACGCTGAAAGCCGGGATCGGCCTGGTCGGCGCAGATGCCAAGGCATTGCCGCTGGATGCGCAGGCACTGATCGAGCACGCCCAGAACCTGTTGGCGGAGGCCTATGCCAGCGGCCGCGTCGCGGCCCTGCGCCTGGGCGGCCGCTGATGCCAAGGCGCGCGTGAGCTGGCATGTGCTCGGCGCGGGCAGCCTCGGCGCCCTGTGGGCGGCGCGCCTGGCCCGGGCAGGGCTGCCGGTCATGCTGATCCTCCGCGACGAGAAACGCCTGGCCGACTACCGCCGCTCCGGCGGCCTGAGCCTGGTAGAAAACGACCGCCGCACCCTTTACCCGGTCCCCGCGCAAACCCTGGCCGCTGTAACGCCAGTCCGCCGCCTGCTGCTCGCCTGCAAGGCCTACGACGCTGCCTCCGCGGTTGCCGCGCTAGCTCCGCGGCTGGCCCCGACGGCCGAGCTGCTGCTGCTGCAGAACGGCATCGGCAGCCAGGAGGAAGTCGCCGCCCAGGCGCCGCACGCGCGCTGCATCCTGGTCTCCAGTACCGAAGGGGCGTTTCGCCGGGCCGACTTCGAGGTGGTCTTCGCCGGGCACGGCTTCAACTGGCTCGGCGATCCGCTCGACCCCACCCCGCCGAGCTGGCTCGCGCAACTGGAGCAGGCCGGAATTCCCCGGCAGTGGACGCCGGACATCCTCACCCGGCAGTGGCGCAAGCTGGCGTTGAACTGCGCGATAAACCCGCTGACGGTACTCCACGACTGCCGCAACGGCGGGCTGGCCGAGCACCCGGCGGAGGTCGCGATCCTCTGCGCCGAGCTCGGGGAGCTGCTGGAAGGCAGCGGCCAGCCGGCGGCCGCGGAGAACCTGCACGAGGAGGTGCAGCGGGTAATCCAGGCCACCGCGGCGAACCATTCCTCCATGCATCAGGACGTCGCCGCCGGCCGCCGCACCGAGGTCGCCTACCTGCTCGGACGCGCCTGCGCCGTGGCCGAGCGCCACGCGCTGGATCTACCGCACCTGCGCGCCCTGCACCAGCGGCTGCTCGCGCACCTCGCCGCGCGCGGATTGCCGGTGCACTGAAGCGCGGCTACCCTGCCGGTTCATTCCGCACGCTACCACCTCCGCCATGATCCTGCGTCAGCGTCTCGAAAACCTCCCGGTCGGCCGCAAGCTGCTCGCGGCCCTGCTGGTATTGCTCGCCACCGTGCTGCTGGTGGCCAATCTCGCTTTCATCAGCGCCGCCTACTGGATTTCCCAGGAGAGCATGGCGCCGCAGGCGCTGCAGACCCTCGGCCGGCTGATCGCCACCCCGGCGCTGAGCGCACCGGCGCTGGCTTCGCCGGAAAACGCGGAGGAGTTGCTCGGCACCCTGCGCGACTACGCCCCCCTGCGCGCCGCGGCGATCTACGGTGGCGACGGCCGACGGGTGGCGCAACTCGCCCGCGGCGACAAGCTCGACCTGCCGCGGCGCCTGGACAGACTGGAGCGCTGGCGTACCGCGGAATTTCGCACCAATCAGTTGATCCCGCTGCCGCAGGCCGACGGGCCGCCCGGCCACCTGTTGCTGGTGGCGTCCAGCGAGTTGCCTGGCGCCTTCTACACCGGCACCCTCACCGCCAGTCTGGTGATTCTCGCCTTCAGCATGCTGTTCTGGCTGCTGGTGGCGCGGCAGATCCGTCGCTTGGTGACCAAGCCGATCCGCCGTCTGGAGGAGCTCTCGCGCCAGGTCACCCGCGAGGAGAACTACTCGCTGCGCGCGCGCCGCGGCAACCACGACGAGATCGGCAGCCTCGCCGAGGCCTTCAACACCATGCTGGCGCGCATCCAGGCACGCGAGCAGCAGCTCGAACGAGCCCGCGACGATGCCCAGGCGGCCTTCTCCCAGGCGCGCAACCTGGCCGAAGAAACCCGCCACACGAACCTGCAGCTGGAACTCGAAGTGCAGGTGCGCAGCAAGATCGAGAAGAAGCTCACCGGCTTCCAGAGCTACCTCAACAGCATCATCGACTCGATGCCCTCGGCGCTGATCGCGCTGGACGAGCAGATGTACGTCACCCAGTGGAACAAGGAAGCCAGCCTGCTTTCCGGCACCGGCCTGGACGAGGCGATGAACAAGCCGATCTTCCTCGCCTTCCCGCCGCTCAAGCCGTACCTGGAGGCCCTGCGGCGCAGCGCCGAGCATTGCCGGGTCGAGGAAGTCGAGCGTGTCACCTGGCTCAAGGACGGCGAGCCCCACCACTACGCGCTGACCTTCTTCCCGCTGATGGGCGGCAGCGGCAAGGGCGGCGTGGTGATCCGCATCGACGACATCACCCAGCGTCTGTCCCTGGAGGAAGTCATGGTGCAGTCGGAAAAAATGCTCTCGGTCGGCGGACTGGCCGCGGGCATGGCGCACGAGATCAACAACCCGCTCGGCGCCGTGCTGCACAACGTACAGAACATCCGCCGGCGGCTGTCGCCGGAGCTGGCGAAGAACCTCGAACAGGCGCAACTCGTCGGCATCAGCCTTGCGCAGATCAACGCCTACCTGCAGGCCCGCGAGGTGCCGCAGTTGCTCGACGGCATCCAGTCCGCCGGCAGCCGCGCGGCGAAGATCGTGAGCCACATGCTGTCCTTCAGCCGCCTGAGCAACCGTGAGCTGATGCCTTGCCTGTTGCCGACGGTGATCGACCAGGCGCTGGAGATCGCCGGCAACGACTTCGACCTGGCGGAAGGCTTCGATTTCAAAGCGCTGGATATCCTGCGGGAGTTTGACGACGAGCTGGGCAAGGTGCCGTGTATCGCCAACGAACTGGAACAGGTGCTGCTCAACCTGCTGAAGAACGCGGCCCAGGCCATCCACCAGCGCGAGGACGACGAGCCCGGTCGCATCGTGGTACGCACCCGGCGCAATCCACCGTGGGCGGAAATCCAGGTGCAGGACAACGGCGTGGGAATTCCCGAGGCGGTGCGCAAACGCATTTTCGAGCCGTTCTTCACCACCAAGGAGGTGGGCCAGGGAACCGGGCTGGGCCTGTCGGTCTCCTATTTCATCATCACCAACAACCACAAGGGCCAGATGGACGTGCAATCTAAGCCGGGTCAGGGCACCCTCTTCACCCTGCGGCTGCCACTGCCCGCCACGAGCGACCAGGACAGCTGATGGGAAATCGTCTGACCAGGATCTACACGCGCACGGGCGATGCCGGCGAAACCGGGCTGGCCGACGGCCGCCGCGTGGCCAAGGATCATCCGCGGGTGGAGGCGATGGGCGAGCTGGACAGCCTCAACAGCGCCCTCGGCCTGCTCCTCGCCGAACTGGCGGAGGCGCGGCCGGCCTGCCCTGGGCTCGGCGAGCTGATCGAAGTGCTCGAACCCTGCCAACACCGCCTCTTCGACCTCGGCGGCGAGCTAGCGATGCCGGTTTACCAGGCGCTCGACGAGGCCGAGGTCATCCGCCTGGAACAAGCCATCGACCGCTGGAACGAAGAGCTTGGCCCGCTGCAGAACTTCATCCTGCCCGGTGGCTCGCGTTTGACCGCCCAGGCCCATGTCTGCCGCAGCCAGGCGCGCGCCGCCGAACGCCGCTGCCAGACGCTGAACGCCGAAGAGCCATTGCGCCCGGTCGGTCTGGCCTACGTCAATCGCCTGTCCGACCTGCTGTTCGTCGCCGCCCGGCTGATCGCGCGCCGTGAAGGCCGCGCGGAAATCCTCTGGCAGGCCGCGAAGAAGGCCGCCGAGTGAAGGCGCCGATCCGATGAGCGCGCCGGCAGCCGCCGCCAACCGCAACCTCGACGGCCTGCACGCCGTCTGGGAAGCGCTGGTAGTGGCGCTGGTCTGTGCCAACCTGGCGCTGATCCTGTTCGACAGTCTGTTCGCCCTGGCGCCCCTGAACCAGGCGTTGCAGGGCGCAATGCCGGGCTTCCACGCCTTCTACGACAGCCGTATCCACGCGCACTTCGCCTTCATCGACCTGTGCTTCGTCACGGTCTTCCTGCTCGACGTGCTGCTCGGCTGGACAGTGGCGATCATCGAACGCCGCTACGCGCGCTGGTACTACTATCCGTTCGCCCACTGGTACGACGTGCTCGGCTGCATCCCGCTGGCCGGTCTGCGCTGGTTGCGCGTGCTGCGCATCGGCGTGCTGCTGATCCGCCTGCAACGCCTGGGGCTGATCGACATGCGTCGCTGGGCGCTCTATGGCTTCCTCGACCGCTACTGGCAATTGTTGCTCGAAGAGCTCTCCGACCGGGTGATGGTCAAGCTGTTCTCGCGGTTGCAGCGGGAAATCGGTGCCAGCGACGACCTCTCGCGTCGGCTGATCAACGGCGTGATCCGCCCGCGCAAGCAACGCCTGCTGGACGACCTGTCGCGGCGCCTGCAAGGCATGCTGGAAAACGGCTACCGGAGCAACCGTGGCGCCATCGATGGCTACGTCAGCGGGTTGGTGCACCAGGCGCTGATGAACAACGAGGAACTGCGCAGACTGCGCCGCCTGCCACTGGGTTCGCAGTTCGCCGACAGCCTCGACGCCGCCCTCGGCGACATCGTCCGCCGCCTGCTCGCCGGCGCGGTGGAGGGACTACAGCGCGAGCAGTTCAAGGCGCTGGCGGCGAACCTCACCGACCAGTTCTTCGAGGCCTGGCTGTACGAGGACGAAAGCACCGACCTGGCCCTGGAAGAGCTGCTGGTGGACCTCATCGAAGTGATCAAGCAGCAGGTCCTCGACCGCCGCTGGAGCCGTTTCGTCGGCCCGCCCGCGCCTGCCGACGTGCCGCGCCGATGCGTCGACTAGGCATGTCGAGGAACTCGCCCGCCTTCGGGCTGCCCCAGTAACACCCGTGGACCTGACCGACGTCATCCGTATGGCGCGGGAGAGGCCCAGACTGGCTATCAACGCATAACCGAACGGTGACGTTGCATGGAGTTCAAGGACTATTACCAGGCCCTCGGCGTGGCGCCGGAGGCCGACGAGAAGGCGATCAAAACCGCCTACCGCAAGCTTGCGCGCAAGTACCATCCGGACGTCAGCGACGATCCCGACGCCGAGAACCGGTTCAAGGACGTGGTCGAAGCCTATGAAGTGCTGAAGAACCCGGAGAAGCGCGCCGAGTACGACGAATTGCGCCGCTACGGCAACCGCAGCCATTTCGAGCCGCCGCCCGGCTGGCAACCCGGCACCGGGCAGCACGAGCCGCACCAGCGCTACGACGGCGACTTCTCCGACTTCTTCGAGTCGATCTTCGGCAGCGCATCCGGGCGGGCACGCGGCGGGCGGCGCGGTCAGGACGTGGAGCTGGAACTGCCGGTGTTCCTCGAGGAAACCCTCGCCGAGGAATCCAAGCAGATCAGCTTCAAGGTGCCGGCGTTCGACGCCCAGGGCCGTCGCGACGATCTCACGCGCACCCTCAACGTGAAGATTCCCGCCGGCGTGCTCGACGGCGAGCGCATCCGTCTCAAGGGCCAGGGCGCGCCGGGCAACGGCGAGGCGCCAGCCGGCGACCTCTACCTGACGCTGCGCCTGGTGCCGCATCCGCTGTTCGACGTGGAAGCGCACAACCTGATCATCACCGTGCCGCTGGCGCCTTGGGAAGCGGCGCTGGGCGCGAAGATCGCGGTTCCGACACTGGACGGACGCATCAACCTGAGCATCCCGCCGAATAGCCAGACCGGCCAGCGCCTGCGGGTGAAAGGCAAAGGCCTGCCCGGCAAGCAGGGGCGCGGCGACCTGTTCGCCCTGCTGAAGGTGGTGATGCCGGGCAAAACCGGCGAATCGACGCGCGGTCTATGGCAGGAGCTCGCCGAGAAGGCGGCCTTCGATCCCCGAGCGCAATGGAGTAAAGAGCAATGACCACGCTGATCGTGACCTTCGGGGTCGAGGAATTCTGCCGCAGCGCGAACCTGTCGCGCGAGGTGCTGATCGAAATCGTCGAACTGGGGATTCTCGAGCCCAGCGAACCAACCGTCGAACGCTGGTCGTTCGACCTCGATGCGCTGCTGATGGCCAAGCGCGCGCTGCGCCTGAAACAGGATTTCGAACTGGACTGGCCGGGGATCGCCCTGGCCCTGCGCCTGCTCGACGAGGTCGATCAGCTCAAGCGCGAGAACCAGCAGCTGCGTCAGCGCCTGGAGCGCTTCATCCAGCACTGAGGCGAGCGCCCGGGCCAACTCGCGGCCCGGACGCTTCCATGCCGATCAGTCCAGCGCCCCTTTCCACAACGCGCGAATCCCGGCGATGCCCTGGGCGCCGATCTGCCAGGCCTTGGGCAGATCGTCCGGGCCCACGCCGCCGAGCAGGAACGCCGGCTTGTCGAAGCCGCGCAGCAGCTCGCTCGCCGCGTCCCAGCCCAACGGTTGCGCTTCGGGATGCGTGCGCGTGGCCTGCAGTGGCGACAGGGTGACGAAGTCCACGCCCATGGCGCTGGCCAGGGCCAGTTCCTCGGCGTCATGACAGGACGCCGCGAGCCAGCGCTCGGCGGGAAACGGGCGGCCCCGCGCCGCGTAGTCACGCAGCTGTTTCGCGGTCAGGTGCCAGCCGGCCGCCGGGAAATCCCCCAGCCACTCCAGCGGCCCCTTGAGCATCAGCTGCGCCTTGCCGGCGCAGACGCCCTGGATGTCCACGGCGAGGTCGCGGTACTGCGCATCGAACATCCCTGGGGCCCGCAGCTGGATCAGCCGTATGCCTTCGGCGATGGCCTGGCGCACGCCGGCGAGCAGGTCCTGCGGCTCCAGCTCATCGGGCGTGATCAGGTAGCGATCCGGCAGCCTGGCCGCCGCCACGATGGGCGCGTTGGCCGCGGGAAACTCGTAGTCCGCCAGGTGCCGCGGCGCGACCCAGGCCAGCGGCTGGCCCTCGGCGCCGTGGGCCTCGCCGGTGAAGGCGCCGACCTCCCAGACATCCAGCAGCACCTGCTTGTCGGGGTAATCGTGACGTACCTGGATCAGCGGGCGCGCCGCCGTCACCCGGATGCCCAGTTCCTCGGCCAGCTCGCGCGCCAGCGCCGCCTCGACCGCTTCGCCGTCCTCGACCTTGCCGCCGGGGAATTCCCAGAGGCCGCCCTGATGCTTGTCGTCCGGACGCCTGGCGATCAGGACCCGACCGTCCGCCGCGCGGATCACCGCCGCCGCGACATGGATGCGTTTCATGCGATGGTCTCCGTTTCTTCGAGGGCCGCGCGATACCAGCGCTGGAAGGCCGGCCAGCGGTAGATGGTTTCGACGTAGTCTGCCGCCACACCGGGCAGCGCAACCCGATAGCTGCGCAAGCGCGCGGCGATCGGTGCGTAGAAGGCGTCGGCGATCCCCGGCTGGCCGAAGAGGAATTCGCCGCCTGCGCCGAAGCGCGTCCGGCAGTCACTCCAGATCGCGCACACCCGCTCGATGTCGGCCACGGCCGGATCGGGTATGGATGGCAGCGCCTGATCGCGCTTCAGATCCATTGCCAGGTGGCTGCGCAGGCCGACGAAGCCGCTGTGCATCTCGGCGCAGATCGACCGGGCAAACGCCCGCGCATATTCGTCGCGCGGCCACAGCCCGGCACCGGGGAAACGCTCGGCGAGGTACTCGGCGATGGCCAGCGAATCCCACACCGGTCCGAGTTCGGTCTGCAGTACCGGCACCTTGGCGGTCGGCGACTGCGCACGTAGCAGCATGCGGCTGTCGGCCTGGTACAGCGCGATGCGCAGCTCCTCGTAGGGCGCGCCTGCCAGCTCCAGGGCGAGGGCCGCGCGCAGCGACCAGGAGGAGTAGTTCTTGTTGCCGATCACCAACGTAAGGGACATGCGGGCTTCCTTGGTTTGCGTCTTGTGTGAAGCGACCATAAGAGGCGCGGAAGGAACAGGCAAATTCCCATTCGGCATGGGCGGATGAGCGACGGGAATGCGTCCGGGACGGCCCCGCGCGCCAGCCGGCGCGCGGGGCCCGACGCGGGTCAGGTGCGGTATTCGGCGTTGATCTTCACGTACTCGTGGGACAGGTCGGTGGTCCAGATCGTTTCGCTGCAGCTGCCGCGGCCCAGTTCGATGCGGATGCCGATTTCCGCCTCGGCCATCACCGCCGAGCCCTGCTCCTCGGTGTAGCTCGGCGAGCGGCAGCCCTTGCTGGCGATGCACACGTCGCCGAGGAAGACGTCGATCTTGCTGACGTCCAGCTGCGCAACGCCGGCGCGGCCGACGGCGGCGAGGATGCGCCCCCAGTTCGGGTCGGAGGCGAACAGCGCGGTCTTGATAAGCGGCGAGTGGGCAACGGCATAACCGACGTCCAGGCATTCCTGCTGGGTGGCGCCGCCGTTGACCTGCACGGTGACGAACTTGGTCGCCCCTTCGCCGTCGCGCACGATGGCCTGGGCCAGTTCCATGGCGACGTCCAGCACCGCGTGCTTGAGCGCGGCGAACAGCGCGCCAGTGGGATGGACGATCTCGTCGAGCGCGGCCTGGCCGGTCGCGATCAGCATGCAGCAGTCGTTGGTCGAAGTGTCGCCGTCGATGGTGATGCGGTTGAACGACTTGTTCGCCGCGTCGCGCAGCAGGTCCTGCAACACCCCCTGGGCGACCTTGGCGTCGGTGGCGATGTAACCAAGCATGGTCGCCATGTTCGGCTTGATCATGCCGGCGCCCTTGCTGATGCCGGTGACTGTGACCGTGACGCCCTCGTGCACGAACTGCCGGCTGGCGCCCTTGGGCAGGGTGTCGGTGGTCATGATGCCGCTGGCGGCGGCGCCCCAGTTGTCCGCCTTCAGATCAGCCAGGGCCGCTGGCAGCGCGGCCTCGATCTTCTCCACCGGCAGCGGCTCGCCGATCACCCCGGTGGAGAACGGCAACACGCTGCCCTCCTCCACGCCCGCCAGCCGGGCCAGTTCGGCGCAGGTGCGGGTCGCAGCCTCCAGCCCTGGCTCGCCGGTCCCGGCGTTGGCGTTGCCGGTGTTGGTCAGCAGGTAGCGCACCGCGCCGCCAAGCACGCGCTTCTTCGACAGGATCACCGGCGCCGCGCAGAACGCATTCAGGGTGAACACACCGGCGACGCTGGAACCTTCGGCGCAGCGCATCAGCACCACGTCCTTTCGCCCGGGGCGCTTGATGCCGGCAGAGGCGATGCCGAGTTCGAAACCGGGGACCGGATGCAGGGTAGGCAGAGGACCAAGACCGACAGCCATGGATGCGCTCCTTCGTGGCAGTGATGAAATGCCGCAGCGATTACGGCGTAAAAACGCCGCGAGCGGCTGAGCCGGTCGCGGCGCGGTTAGCGTCTATGCACGGGTACAGCGTCTTTACTGCACCTGACCGTGGCAATGCTTGTACTTCTTGCCCGAACCGCAGGGGCAGGGTTCGTTGCGACCGATCTTCGCCTCGGCGCGCACCGGCACCTGGGCCACGGCCACGTCGTCGTCGACGGAAGCGACTTCCGGCGTCTCTTCGGCCTCGATGCCCGGCGCTTCGGCGTGCTGGAACTGCATGCGTTCGGCCAGCGCCTCGGCTTCGCGACGCATGCGCGCCTCTTCCTCGGCCGGATCTTCGCGGCGAACCTGAACGTGCGAGAGCACGCGGATCGAGTCGCGGCGGATCGAGTCGAGCAGTTCCTGGAACAGCGTGAACGACTCGCGCTTGTACTCCTGCTTGGGGTTCTTCTGCGCGTAGCCACGCAGGTGGATGCCGTGGCGCAGGTGATCCATGGTCGACAGGTGGTCCTTCCAAAGGTCGTCCAGCACGCGCAGGACGATCTGCTTCTCGAAGCTGCGCAGCGCCTCGGCGCCGGCCATTTCTTCCTTCTCGCGGTAGGCGACCAGCAGGTGCTCCTGGATCTTCTCGCGCAGGTTCTCTTCGTGCAGGTGATCGTCTTCGTCCAGCCACTGCTGAACCGGCAGCTGGATGCCGAAATCACTGTTCAGCGCGGCCTCCAGGCCAGCCACGTCCCACTGCTCGGGCAACGATTGCGGCGGGATGTGCTGGGCTACGGTGGCGGCCAGCGCTTCCTCGCGGAACTCGGCGATGGTGTCGCCGATGTTGTCCGCCGCCAGCAGGCTGTTGCGCATGTGGTAGATCACCTTGCGCTGCTCGTTGGCCACGTCGTCGAACTCGAGGAGCTGCTTGCGGATGTCGAAGTTGCGACCCTCGACCTTGCGCTGCGCCTTCTCAATGGCGTTGGTCACCATGCGGTGCTCGATCGCCTCGCCGGCCTGCATGCCCAGCGCCTTCATGAAGTTCTTCACCCGGTCGGAGGCGAAGATGCGCATCAGGCTGTCTTCCAGCGACAGGTAGAAACGGCTGGAGCCCGGGTCGCCCTGACGACCGGCACGACCGCGCAGCTGGTTGTCGATACGCCGCGACTCGTGACGCTCGGAGGCAATCACGTGCAGGCCGCCGGACTGGATGACCTGCTGATGGCGTTTCTGCCACTCGGCCTTGACCTGGGCGATCTGCTCGTCGGTGGGATTCTCCAGCGCCGCGACTTCGACTTCCCAGTTGCCGCCCAGCAGGATGTCGGTACCGCGACCGGCCATGTTGGTGGCGATGGTCAGCGCGCCGGGACGGCCCGCCTGGGCGATGATCTCGGCTTCCTTCTCGTGGAACTTGGCGTTGAGAACCTTGTGCTCGATGCCTTCCTGGGTGAGCAGGCGGGACATGTGCTCGGAGGTTTCGATGGTGGCCGTACCGACCAGCACCGGACGACCCTGGGCCAGGCTTTCCTTGATGTCGGTGACGATCGCCGCGTACTTCTCTTCCTGGGTCAGGTAGACCAGGTCATTGAAGTCCTGGCGCGCTAGCGGACGGTTGGTCGGAATCACCACCACGGCCAGGCCGTAGATCTGGTGGAACTCGAAGGCCTCGGTGTCGGCGGTGCCGGTCATGCCGGCCAGCTTGGTGTAGAGGCGGAAGTAGTTCTGGAAGGTCGTCGAGGCCAGCGTCTGGCTCTCGGCCTGGATGTTCACCCCTTCCTTGGCCTCGATGGCCTGGTGCAGGCCTTCCGACAGGCGACGGCCCTGCATGGTGCGGCCGGTATGCTCGTCGATCAGCACGACCTGGCCGTTCTGCACGATGTACTCGACGTTGCGCTGGAACAGCGTGTGCGCACGCAGGGCCGCATAGACGTGTGTAAGCAGGCCGAGGTTGTGCGCCGAGTACAGACTCTCGCCCTCGGCCAGCAGGCCCACCTGGGTGAGCATGTCCTCGATGTACTGATGGCCCTGTTCGTTGAGCTCGACCTGACGGCTCTTCTCGTCGACCTTGTAGTGGCCTTCCTGGGTGACGACGCCCTCTTCTTCCTCGATGTGCTGCTTGAGGCGCGGAATCAGCTTGTTGATCTCGATGTACAGCTTGGAGCTGTCTTCGGCCTGGCCGGAGATGATCAGCGGGGTACGGGCTTCGTCGATGAGGATGGAGTCGACTTCGTCGATCACGGCGAAGTTGAGTTCGCGCTGGAACTTGTCCTCGACACTGAACGCCATGTTGTCGCGCAGGTAGTCGAAGCCGAATTCGTTGTTGGTGCCGTAGGTAATGTCGCACGCGTAGGCGGCGCGCTTTTCTTCCGGCGGCTGAAACGGGCTGACGATGCCCACGCTCAGGCCGAGGAATTCGTACAGCGGACGCATCCAGTTGGCATCGCGGCGTGCCAGGTAGTCGTTCACCGTGACCACGTGGACACCCTTGCCCTCGAGGGCGTTGAGGTACACCGCCAGCGTGCCGACCAGGGTCTTGCCCTCGCCGGTACGCATCTCGGCGATCTTGCCTTCGTGAAGGGTCATGCCGCCGATCAGCTGGACGTCGAAGTGGCGCATGCCCATGACGCGCTTGCCGGCCTCGCGTGCCACGGCAAAGGCTTCCGGAAGCAGCTGGTCGAGGGTTTCGCCTTTGCTCAGACGAGCCTTGAACTCCTCGGTCTTGGCCCGCAGTTGCTCGTCGGTGAGAGCCAGCATCTGCTCTTCGAACCCGTTGGCAACCTGTACCGTCTTGAGCATGCGTTTGACTTCACGCTCATTCTTGCTTCCGAAAAGTTTTTTCAACAAAGGCGCAAACATATCGACAGGATCTTCCACGCGTATGGATTGAGGACGCCCTGAACAGGACGGCCGGGCAGCCTAATGGCTGCATGCGAAAGGACGCATTCTACTCGGAAACGAACATGAGGAAAGCGGCGTCGTTTCGCGGTGCCATCATCGCCCGATGCCAGCGATAGGCCGCCGGCGCTGCGCGTATCGGGGTTCTGCTACTATCGCCTGCCCACCCTGTCGACGACCCGCCATGTCCTTTCGCCCACTGCCAGGCCGCACGCCCGCCGCGCTGTTGCGCGAGGCCAAGCCGCTCAAAGCGCTGCTCGGCGCGGCGCTTCGTCTCGACCAGTTGCAGCGCTTGCTGGAAAGCCAGCTGCAGCCGGCCGCACGCGAGCACTGCAAGGTGGCGAGCTGGCGCGAGGGCTGCCTGCTGCTGATCGTCACCGATGGCCACTGGGCCACGCGCCTGCGTTACCAGCAGCGCCGTCTGCAGCGCCAGTTGCAGACCCAAGAGGCGTTCGCCGGTCTGACGCGCATCCTGTTCAAGGTGCAGCCACCGGTCAGCGTCACCCCGCCGCGGCGCAACAGCATGGTGCTGTCCGCCGCTGCCGCCGAGAGCATCCAGGCGACGGCCGATAACGTCAGCGACCCGAACCTGCGCGCTGCCCTCGAGCGGCTGGCCAGTCACGTTCAGGCCAAGCGCTGAGCCCCGCGCAGACAAGAAAAAACCGGGCACAAGGCCCGGTTCTTTCGTTCATCCAATGCCCCAACCTGCTCTCGAGATCGCCTGCCGGTGGCTGCGACGGAGCATCAGCGGGCGCTTAGAACGACATGCGGTAGTACAGCGAGTAGGCCTCCACACCGTCGTTCGGCTGGCTGATGCCGGCGTTGGAATAGTGGATGGCGCGCACGCCGACATCGTGGCCGCCCGCGAAGCGCAGGCCGGCGCCGATACGGTCCTCGAACTGGAACGAGGAGCCGAGGTCGTTGCTTTCCAGCTCGGTGCTGGCGAACGCGGCGACGCCAATGCCGGCTTCCACGTACGGTTTCACCGTATCGCCAGCGAACTCGTAGACGAACACCGGAGCGAAGGAAAGGCTGTGGTTGCTGGAAGTATCGTCGCCTTCCCAGTAGGAGTAGGCGGCGTCCCAGTATCCGGTGAGGCGACCGACGTCGCTCTGGAACCAGCTTTTGCCGAAATCGAACTGGGTGCCCAGACGGTACACCATGGTCGAGTCCCCGGTTACACCGACCGACACGGTAACGTCGGCCGCTTGCGCCGTCATGGCTTGTCCCAGGGAGAGGGCAACGGCAGCCGCCAGGGAGAGCATTTTTTTCATCGGGAACGTCCTTACAAGGTCTTGGAAATTATTAGTTAGCACGGCGTATAAATACTCGCGCCGCGGACAAGAATCCAGCGTCAAACGACACTTCCTAGGTAATTGACTCAGCTTCGCCAGGTTCGCCCCATAGCACGGGCAACAGCGTTTTCAGCATCTCCGGGTCGCCACTGGTGAAGAACCTGGCGGTCGCCGGCCCCTCGGCGCGGCGCAGGCCATACTGGTCCAGCAGGTGCTCCAGGCGCCGAGCCACGGCCTCTCCGGTATCCACCAGCGCCACCGACGACGGCAGCAACTGCGCCAGCAAGGGGCGCAAGAAGGGATAGTGGGTGCAACCGAGGATCAGCGTGTCGCAGCCCTCGGCCAGCAGCGGTTCGACGTAGCGCGACAACAGCGCGCGGGTCGCGTCGCCCTGCAGCTCGCCGGCCTCGATCAGCTCGACCAGCCCCGGACAGGGCTGCGTGACCACCCGCACATCGGTGGCGAAGCGGTCGAGCAGCGCGGCGAACTTGGCGCTCTTCAGCGTGCCGCTGGTGGCCAGCACGCCGACCACGCCGCTGCGCGTCGCCCGTGCCGCCGGCTTGACCGCCGGCTCCATGCCGACGATGGGCAACTCTGGATAGCGCTCGCGCAGGTCGGCCACCGCCGCCACGGTGGCGGTGTTGCAGGCCAGCACCAGCGCCTTGGCGCCGCGGTCGAGCAGGAACTCGGTGATCCGCCGGCTGCGCTCGCGGATGAACTCCGGGCTCTTCTCGCCGTAGGGCACGTGGCCGCTGTCAGCGACGTAGAGCAGCGACTCGGCCGGCAGGCGCGCGCGGATCTCGCGCAGCACGGAAATCCCGCCGACGCCGGAATCGAAGACCCCGATGGGCGCCGCGTCAGGCATTTCGATCTCCACAGACCGGGCATGCGGGGTCGCGACGCACCTTGAGTTCGCGAAAGCGACTGCCGAAGGCGTCGATCAGCAGCAGGCGCCCCACCAGCGGCTCGCCGAAACCGGCCAGCAGCTTCAACGCCTCCAGCGCCTGCAGGCTGCCGACCACGCCGACCAGCGGGCCGATCACGCCGGCCTCGCTGCAGGTCAGCTCGGCTTCGCTGCCGTGGCCATAGAGGCAGTGGTAGCAGGGGCTGTCGGCCTGGCGGGGATCGAACACCGAGAGTTGCCCCTCGAGACGGATCGCGGCACCGCTCACCAGCGGTCTTCCGGTTGCCACGCAGGCGGCGTTGACCGCCTCGCGGGTGCCGAAGTTGTCCGAGCAGTCCAGCACCAGGTCGACCGCCGCCACCGCGTCGGCGAGGCAATCCGCGTCCAGCGCCGTGCGGTGCGCGACCAGCCGCACCTCGGGGTTGATCGCCCGCAGGCGCGCCATCGCCGAATCGACCTTGGTCCGGCCAATGCTGACGCTGTCGTGGGCGATCTGCCGTTGCAGGTTGGTCAGGTCCACGGTGTCGAAATCCGCCAGGTGCAGCTCGCCAACGCCGGCCGCGGCCAGGTACAGCGCCACCGGCGAACCCAGCCCGCCGAGGCCGACGATCAGCGCGCGACTCTGCTTGAGGCGCAGTTGACCGTCGATATCGATCTGTTTGAGCAGGATCTGCCTGCTGTAGCGCAGCAGTTCGTCGTCAGTGAGCATCCAGCGCCCTCCCCTTCATACCCGTCGCCCCAGGCTGATGCGTTGGTGGCCGGCGAGGTCGCGGCGGCTGTTAACCTCGGCGAAGCCTGCGGCGCAGAGCAGCTGGCGCACCGCATCCGCCTGCTCGAAGCCGTGTTCGAGCAGCAGCCAGCCGCCCGGCTGCAGGTAGGCCGGCGCCTGCGCGGCGATCAGGCGGATGTCGTCCAGCCCGTCGGCGCCGGACACCAGCGCGCTGGCCGGCTCGAAGCGCACGTCGCCCTCGCCCAGGTGGCGGTCATCCGCGGCTATATAAGGTGGATTGCTGACGATCAGCTCGAAACGCTGGCCGCCGAGCGCGGAAAACCAGTGGCTGTGCGCGAAGCGCGCATTGCCCAGGCCGAGACGCTGCCGGTTGCGTTCGGCCAGCGCAACGGCCTCGGCTACGCGATCGACGCCGACGACCGACCAGGCCGCTCGCTCGCTCGCCAGCGCGAGGGCGATGGCGCCGCTGCCAGTGCCCAGGTCGAGCACCCGCTGCGCCGTCGCGGGGAGCAACTCGAGCGTGGTTTCCACCAGCAGTTCGGTGTCCGGCCGCGGGATCAGGGTGTCCGGTGCCACCTCCAGCTCCAGGCTCCAGAAGCCCTGACGGCCGAGAATGTAGGCCACCGGTTCGCCGCTGCGGCGACGCGCCAGATCGCGGGAAAACCGCTCGACCACCGCCGCTTCGACGTCCTTTTCCGGCCAGGTGCGCAGATGACTGCGCGGCTTGCCCAGCGCGGCGGCGAGCAGCAGCTCGGCGTCCAGGCGCGCGCTCGGCGAGTCGGGCAGGTCGGCGTTGGCGAGCAGCGATTGGATGGTCGGCATCTGTCCCTCGTGGCGTGGATCGCAACCGACCCTCGTGCGGCGACCCGTCAGTCGCCCAGCGCGGCCAGTTGATCGGCCTGGAATTCCAGCAGAAGCGGTTCGATGACCTGCTCGAGCGCGCCGGCGATCACTTCGTTGAGCGAGTACAGGGTCAGGTTGATGCGGTGATCGGTGACCCGGCCCTGGGGAAAGTTGTAGGTACGGATGCGTTCGGAGCGATCGCCGGAGCCGACCAGCAGGCGCCGGGTGTCGGAGATTTCCTTGTGCGCGGCGGCGTCCTGCTGGTCCTGCAGCTTGGCCGCCAGCCAGGCCATCGCCTTGGCGCGGTTCTTGTGCTGCGAGCGCTCCTCCTGGCATTCGACGACGATGCCGGACGGCAGGTGGGTGATGCGGATCGCCGAATCGGTCTTGTTCACGTGCTGGCCACCGGCGCCCGAGGAGCGGTAGGTGTCGACGCGCAGGTCGGCCGGGTTGATCTCGATGGCGGCCTGCTCGTCGGGCTCGGGCAACACCGCCACGGTGCACGCCGAGGTATGGATGCGGCCCTGCGATTCGGTCTCCGGAACGCGCTGCACGCGGTGCGCGCCGGACTCGAACTTGAGCTTGGCGAAAACGTTGTCGCCCTCGACGCGGGAAATCACCTCTTTATAGCCGCCATGCTCGCCGACGCTCTCGGAGAGAATCTCGACACGCCAGCCTTGGCGCTCGGCGTAGCGCGAGTACATGCGGAACAGGTCGCCGGCGAAGATCGCCGCCTCGTCACCGCCGGTGCCGGCACGCACTTCGAGGAACACGTTGCGGCCGTCGTTCGGGTCGCGCGGCAGCAGCATGCGCTGCAGGCGCTCTTCGAGAACGACCAGTTGCTCCCTGGCCGAGGCGACTTCCTCCTCGGCCATCTCGCGCAGGTCCGCGTCGCTGTCCTTGAGCAGCGCCTGCGCGCCCTCCAGTTCGTCCTGCACCTTGCGGAACTGGCGATAGGCCTGGACCACCGGCTCGACCTCGGCATATTCGCGGGAATAGGCGCGGAAGCGGGCCTGATCGGAAATCACTTCGGCGTCGCCAAGCAACGCGGTGAGCTCCTCGTAACGGTCGTGGAGGATGTCCAGCTTGTTCAGCAGCGAAGCTTTCATTGCGGGCTCTTGTCCGGCGCGCCCTCGTCGAGGGCGAAGAGTTCCTGGGCCACGGTCAGCGCGTCGATGCGCCCTTCGGCGGAGAGTTTCTTGAGTTGCACGCTTGGCGCATGCAGCAGTTTGTTGGTCAGCCCGCGCGCCAGTTGCGCCAGCACTTCCTCGGCGCTGCCACCGTTGGCCAGCAGGCGCTGGGCCTTGAGCAGCTCCTCGTCGCGCAGCCGCTCGGCCTGCTGGCGATAGGCGCGCAGCACATCCACCGCGGCCAGCTCACGCAGGCGCAGCATGAAGTCGCCGGCGCCCGAGCTGACCAGCTCCTCGGCGGCCATGGCCGCGCCCTGGCGGCTCTTGAGGTTCTCCGCGACCACCTCGTGAAGGTCGTCGACGGTGTACAGGTAAACGTCGTCCAGCTCGCCGACCTGCGCTTCGATATCCCGCGGGACGGCGATGTCGACCATGAACATCGGCTTGTGCTTGCGCAGGCGCAGGGCGTTTTCCACCGCGCCCTTGCCGAGGATCGGCAACTGGCTGGCGGTGGAGCTGATCACGATGTCGCTGTTGATCAGTTCCTGCGGAATCTCCGAGAGCAGCACGGCATGGGCGCCGAACTGCTCGGCGAGGCTGCTCGCGCGCTCCAGCGTGCGGTTGGCGACAACGATGCGCTTGATGCCCTGCTCGTGCAGATGGCG
>JADHEE010000011.1_pt1 | contig 233753 bp, 217 predicted proteins | sample 8952401 | NCBI WGS metagenome assembly JADHEE01 (sample SAMN16124438, study PRJNA663242) | bioreactor sludge metagenome | isolation source: sludge (ammonium) | place: India:Bengaluru | collected 2019-02-28 | reverse complement strand
AGCACGGTGAGGTGCGGGAACAGGTTGAAGTGCTGGAACACCATGCCGACTTCGCTGCGGATCGTCTCGATCTGCTTGAGGTCGTTGGTCAGCTCGATGCCGTCGACGATGATGCTGCCCTGCTGGTGTTCTTCAAGCCGGTTGATGCAGCGGATGGTGGTCGACTTGCCGGAACCGGAAGGCCCGCAGAGGACGATGCGCTCGCCCTGCTGCACGTTGAGGTTGATGTCCTTCAGCACATGGAACTGGCCGTACCATTTGTTCACGCCTTGCAACTGGATGATCGGCTCGGCGCTGGTTTGCAAGTTGGGTTGATTCATGGGTGGGCTCCTAACGCTTGTGGCCGGTGTTGAGCTTGTTCTCCAGGTGCATGGAGTAGCGCGACATGCCGAAACAGAAAATCCAGTAGACCAGGGCGGCGAACACGTAGCCCTCGGTGGACATCCCCAGCCACGCCGGGTCGGCGGTGGCACGCTTGATGCTGTTGAGGAAGTCGAACAGGCCGATGATGATCACCAGGCTGGTGTCCTTGAACAGCGCGATGAAGGTGTTGACGATCCCGGGGATCACAAGTTTCAGCGCCTGCGGCAGGATCACCAGGCTCATGGTCCGCCAGTAGCCGAGGCCCATGGCGGCCGCGGCCTCGTACTGGCCCTTGGGAATTGCCTGCATGCCGCCGCGTACCACCTCGGCGATGTAGGCGGCCTCGAAGAAGATCACCATCACCATCGCGCGCAGCAGCTTGTCGAGGTTCATGCCTTCGGGCAGGAACAGCGGCAGCATCACCGAGGACATGAACAGCACGGTGATCAGCGGTACGCCGCGCCAGAACTCGATGAAGGTCACGCTGAGCACCTTGATCGCCGGCATGTTGGAGCGACGCCCCAGGGCCAGCAGGATACCCAGCGGCAGGGCGCCGGCGATGCCGACGGCGGCGATCACCACGGTCAGCATCAGGCCGCCCCACTGCGAGGTGGGGACCTGCTCCAGGCCGAGGAAGCCGCCGTGCAGCAGCCAGTAGGCGAGGATCGGGTAGATCACCAGGAAAGCGATGCCGTATTTCGCCTTGGGGGCAAAGCGCTTGAAGAACAGCGGCGCGGCACCGACGATCGCCAGGATCACCGTCAGGTCGACACGCCAGCGCAGTTCCGCCGGATAGAAGCCGTACATGAACTGGCCGAAGCGGTCGCTGATGAAGACCCAGCAGGCGCCTTCGCGGCTGCAATCGGCACGGGTGGTGCCGACCCAGTCGGCCTTGAAGATCGCCCACTCGAGCAGCGGCGGAACGATCAGCCAGACGAGGTACAGGCCGATCAGGGTGAGGAGGGTATTGAACACGCCTGAGAACAGGTTGGCGCGCATCCAGGCGATAGGCCCGAAGGTGAGCGCCGGTGGCGGCATGTCGGGCTTGAAAGTATGTGTGGTCATGGCAGCCCCTTACCGCTCGATCAGCGCGATGCGCTTGTTGTACCAGTTCATCAGCAGCGAAATGCTGATGCTGATGGCCAAGTAGACGCTCATGGTGATGGCCATGGTTTCGATCGCCTGGCCGGTCTGGTTGAGCACCGTGCCGGAGAACAGCGAGACCATGTCCGGGTAGCCGATGCCGGCGGCCAGCGAGGAGTTCTTCGCCAGGTTGAGGTACTGGCTGGTGAGCGGCGGGATGATCACGCGCATGGCCTGCGGAATGATCACCAGGCGCAGCAGTTGCCCCGGACGAAGGCCCAGTGAACTGGCGGCCTCGGTCTGCCCGTGGCTGACCGACTGGATGCCGGCGCGCACGGTTTCACCGATGAATGCCGCGGTGTAAATCGACAGGGCGAGGACGATGGACACCAGCTCGGGGATCATCACCCAGCCGCCGCGGAAGTTGAAACCCTGCAGCACCGGCACTTCCCAGTGCAGCGGCGTGCCGGCGACCAGCATGGTCAGGCCCGGCAGCACGACGATCAGCGCCAGGCTGGTCAGCGCTACCGGGAACCGCTGGCCGGTCGCATGCCGACGGGCTTTGGCCCAGCGCCACAGGGCGACGATCCCGACCAGCGCCACCAGAACCGACAGCACGAACGGCCAGAAGGCCTCGGCGGGCACCGGCGACGGCATCTGCAGGCCGCGGTTGTTTACGAAGAACAGGTCACCGAAGTTGAGGCTCTGCCGCGGATTCGGCAGCGGGCCGAGTACGGCGAAGTACCAGAAGAAGATCTGCAGCAGCGGCGGGATATTGCGGAAGGTCTCGATGTAGACCGTGGCGAGCTTGCGGATCAGCCAGTTGGGCGACAGCCGCGCAACGCCGAGAATGAAGCCAAGCACGGTGGCGAGGATGATACCGACCACCGACACCAGCAATGTATTGAGCAGGCCGACGAAAAACACCCGGCCATAGGTATCGGCCTCGGTGTAGTCGATCAGGTGCTGGGAAATGCCGAACCCGGCACTGTTGCCGAGAAAACCGAAACCGGAAGTGATGCCGCGGTGTTCCAGGTTGGTCTGCGCGTTATCGAACAGGTACCAGCCGAAGCTGACCACGAGAATAACGGCGAGTATCTGGAAAACCCACGCACGTACCTGAGGATCGGTCCAGACCGATCCACGCTGGCGCGGGGCTTGTGCTGTGTTTTGCATAGGAGCCCTCTTTGAAGTCCAACGCCCACGAGTGTGGGCGTCAGGCTTCATCTGGTCAGAACGAACCAGCCCGCACGAGGCGGGCTGGGGCGACGGTCAGCGCACCGGCGGTGCGTATTGCAGACCACCTTTGTTCCACAGGGCGTTGAGGCCACGCTCGATCTTCAGCTCGCTGCCGGCACCGACGTTGCGCTCGAAGACTTCACCGTAGTTGCCGACTTCCTTGACGATCTTGACGACCCAGTCCTTCGGCAGCTTCAGGTCCTTGCCGAACTCGCCTTCGGTACCCAGCAGGCGGGCGATGTCCGGGTTCTTGGTGGACTTGGCGGTCTCTTCGACGTTCTTCGAAGTGATGCCCAGTTCCTCGGCGTTGACCATCGCGAAGAGGGTCCAGCGAACGATGTCGAACCATTCCTCGTCACCCTGACGAACGGACGGGCCGAGCGGCTCCTTGGAGATGACTTCCGGCAGCACCACGTAATCGTCCGGCGCAGCCAGCTTGATGCGTTGTGCGTACAGCTGCGACTGGTCGGAGGTCAGCACGTCGCAACGGCCGGACTCGACCGACTTGGCGCTCTCGTCCGAGGTGTCGTAAGTGATGGGGGTGTATTTGAGGTTGTTGGCGCGGAAGTAGTCCGACAGGTTCAGCTCGGTGGTGGTACCGGCCTGGATGCAAACGGTGGCGCCGTCGAGTTCCTTGGCACTGGAAACGCCGAGCTTCTTGTTCACCAGGAAGCCCTGGCCGTCGTAGTAGGTCACGCCGGTGAAGTTCAGGCCCATCGCGGCATCGCGCGAGCTGGTCCAGGTGGTATTGCGCGAGAGCACGTCGACTTCCCCGGACTGCAGCGCCGTGAAGCGCTCCTTGGCGGTCAGCGGGCTGAACTTGACCTTGCTCGCATCACCGAAAACGGCAGCCGCGACCGCGCGGCAGACATCCACGTCGATCCCTTTGTACTGGCCCTTGGCGTCGGCATAGGAGAAGCCCGGCAGACCGTCACTGATACCGCACTGGACGAAGCCTTTCTTCTGTACTGCATCGAGGGTAGCGCCGGCTTGCGCGAAGCTGCTAACACCGAGTACCGCTGCCGTGGTGAGCACAGCGAGAGTGGATTTCACCATCTTCATCAAAACCTCCAATTGCCTTTTGTTGTGTCGGAGTCTCGGCCGCTCACCGCACCCTTGTGGGGCTTACCATCCCTGATGAGCAGGAAGGCCGGTTGCGGACCAGAGCCTGGACGATGCGGCGGGCGATCCTGCCGGCGCTCATCCAGACCTTGCCTGCTGATCAAAGCGGGCGGGAGACGTAACGAGCCAAGCGTAGCGCCTTGCGGCGCGGCGTGACGGGAAACCTGTTCTACGTGGGTTGGCGACGGCGTTGCGGTACAGTTGTTACCGTTACAGTCGCCGCGATCAGATTAGCAAAGCGCGTACCAACCCATTGGAAAAGCTCGATAAAAATGGGTCAATACCAAAACTTCCAGCGGTGCGACATCTTCATTCCTGAACCGCCTGAACCTTCGACAACTTCGGCACCAAAAATGTGCCAAAGCACCAACTTGGAGCACACATGAGCGACGCATTGATTCTTAACCCCACACGGCAGGCAGACGCGTGCGTAATCTGGTTGCACGGCCTGGGCGCCGACCGCTACGACTTCGAGCCGGTTGCACTTGCACTCCAGCAGCGCATGGACAGTCTGCGCTTCGTGTTGCCACAGGCGCCGACTCAGCCGGTGACCATCAACAACGGCTACGCGATGCCGAGTTGGTACGACATCCTGGCCATCAGCGGTGAAGCGCGAGCCATCGATCGCGACCAGATGGAGCGTTCCGCGCAGCACGTGATCGACCTGATCGAAGCGCAGCGCGACGCAGGCATCGACCCGCGGCGGATCTTCCTCGCCGGTTTCTCCCAGGGCGGCGCCGTGGTGCAGCACACCGCCTTTCTGCGCTGGACCGGTCCGCTGGGTGGCGTGCTCGCGCTGTCGACCTATGCGCCCACCTTCAGCGACGCGCTGGAGTTCAACGAGACGCAGCGGAGCCTGCCGGTGCTCTGCCTGCACGGACGTCACGACGATGTGGTGCCGCCCGCCCTGGGCCGCGCCGCTTACGACTTCCTCGCCGCGCGCGACATTCCGGTGCAGTGGAAGGACTACCCGATGGCCCACGCGGTGGTGCCCGAAGAAGTGATGGACATCGCGGCCTGGCTGGCGGAACGTTTGAAGTGAGAGCGGGCAGTCGCTGAGCGGCCGTCACGGGTTTGCCCCTGCGGGCACGCTCGCTGCCGAGCCGGCCGACTATGTTCAGATTCGTTTGCTGGCACTTTGCCCCAGGAATACTGTCCATTCCCCGACGTTCGCCAAACGACAGGAAAAACACGCAATGCCCGCAGCGCCCTCCCTCGCCAACCACGCCGGATGCCCGGCATGAAGACGATGCCTTGGCAGGCGGACCTGTCGACGCTGCGCCAGCTGGAGCTGCTGGAAGACGTCAGCGATGAAGTGCTGCAGGCGGTTAGCGGCGAATTCGAGCTCTGCGAACTGGATATCGGCGAGATCCTGCTCTCGCCGTTCAACCCCAATGCCTACCTCTATCTGATCCTCGAGGGCCAGTTGAAGCTCTATCTCGGCTCGCTGGACAATCAGTCGGTGATCAGCCTGCTTCCTGGCGAATGCGCTGGCGAGATAAGCGTGATCGACCGCCAGCCACCCTCGGCCTACATCGTCGCCGAAGGCAAGTGCCGCCTCCTGCGCCTGCCGCGCCATGCGCTGTTCGAGCTGCTCTGCCGCTCGCCGCACGCCATGGAAAAACTTCTGGAAATGCTCTGCGGCAGGGTTCGTCGCGGCAACAGCATCATTCTCGACACCGAACAGAATGCCAACGTCGACACCCTCACCGGGCTGTTCAACCGACGCTGGCTGGAGCACGTCTACGAGCGCGAAAGTACCCGCTGCGCCTTCAATGATCAGGACCTGTGCATGCTCATGCTCGATGTCGATCACTTCAAGGCCTACAACGACAAGTTCGGTCATCTGGCCGGCGACTACGCCCTGTGCCTGGTATCCCATACCCTGCGCAACCAGCTGCGACCCAAGGACAGCATGGTGCGTTTCGGCGGCGAGGAGTTCGTCATCCTGCTCCCCGAAATGAGCCGCGACGAAGCCCGCGGGATCGGCGAACGCCTGCGTCAAAGCCTCGAGCAGATCAACACCTTCTATTCCCCCGTCGGCGTTCTGCCTGGCGTCACCGTATCCATCGGCCTTGGCCAGATGGAACCCGGCGACACGCTGAAAAGCCTCATCTCCCGCGCCGACGCCGCGCTCTACCAGGCCAAGCAGCAGGGCCGCAACCGCCTCTGCGGCTGACCCTTTCCGCCTCATCCGGTCCCGGCGCCCGCCCTCCGCGGCGCTTCGCCCTGTGGGCTTCTTGCTTTACACTGCCAGCGTTCATTCCATAACCAAACTGACGAGATCATCGTGCTCAAAGCACTCAAGAAAATGTTCGGCAAAGCCGAAGAGTCCGTCATTGGCGGCGTATCCAGCCCAATCGCCTCCCCTTCCAGCGCCGATCGTGGCCTGCCGTCCTTCCAGAACAAGCCCGCTGCCGAGCGTGAAAGCACGCCGAGCCGCCCCGCCGCAGAGGCCGAGAAGCCTTCCGAGCGCAAACCCGCCCGTCCGCGCCGCGAGCGCAGCGCCAAGGCACCCGTGGCGGACAACTGGACCCTCGCCGACTTCCAGGTCGAGCCGGCCGAAGGCAAGACCCGCTTCCACGACTTCAAGCTCGATCCGCGCCTGATGCACGCCATCCACGACCTCGGCTTTCCCTACTGCACGCCGATCCAGGCGCAGGTGCTGGGTTTCACGCTCGAGGGCCGGGATGCCATCGGCCGCGCCCAAACTGGCACCGGCAAGACCGCCGCCTTCCTCATCTCGATCATCACTCAGTTGCTGCAGACCCCGCCGCCCAAGGAACGTTACATGGGCGAGCCGCGCGCGCTGATCATCGCCCCGACCCGCGAACTGGTGGTGCAGATCGCCAAGGATGCGGCGGCGCTGACCAAGTACAGCGGCCTCAACGTGATGACCTTCGTCGGCGGCATGGACTTCGACAAGCAGCTCAAGCAACTGGAGGCCCGCTACTGCGACATCCTGGTGGCCACGCCAGGGCGCCTGCTGGACTTCAACCAGCGTGGCGAAGTGCATCTGGACATGGTCGAGGTGATGGTGCTCGACGAAGCCGACCGCATGCTCGACATGGGCTTCATCCCGCAGGTGCGGCAGATCATCCGGCAGACGCCGATGAAGGGGGAGCGTCAGACCCTGCTGTTCTCCGCCACCTTCACCGAAGACGTGATGAATCTCGCCAAGCAGTGGACCACGGAGCCGGCGATCGTCGAGATCGAACCGGAAACCGTCGCCAGCGACAACGTCGAGCAGCACGTCTACGCGGTCGCCGGCAGCGACAAGTACAAGCTGCTGTACAACCTCATCACGCAGAACGACTGGGTGCGGGTGATGGTCTTCGCCAACCGCAAGGACGAAGTGAGGCGCATCGAGGAGCGCCTGACCCGTGACGGCATCAGCGCCGCGCAGATGTCCGGTGACGTGCCGCAGCACAAGCGCATCCGTACCCTGGAAGACTTCCGCGAAGGCAAGATCCGCGTGATGGTCGCCACCGACGTCGCCGGACGCGGCATCCACGTCGATGCCATCAGCCACGTGATCAATTTCACCCTGCCGGAAGACCCGGACGACTACGTGCACCGCATCGGCCGTACCGGTCGCGCCGGCGCCAGCGGCACCTCGATCAGCTTCGCCGGCGAGGACGATGCCTTCGCCCTGCCGCCGATCGAAGAACTGATGGGCCGCAAGATCACCTGCGAAATGCCGCCGGACGAATTGCTCAAGCCGGTGCCGCGCAAGCACTGATCGCCGACGAAGAAACGGAGCTTCAGGGCTCCGTTTTCGTTCCGCGCCGCTCATGCCCTTCTGGCAAAGCGAAGCGCGCTCCGCCAGACTCGCTCATCGCCCCAGGGAACGACGCCATGACCGAGCGCTTCGATGCCGCCGACCTCACCCACGCCGTCCAGGCCGGCATCCTCCAGCCTGGCCAGGAGCAGGCGCTGCTGGCCTTCCTGCGCCGCCAGAAACCGGACCAGCCTAGCTTCCAGCTCGCCCACGTCGCCTACTACTTCGGCGCCGTGCTGATCATAGGGGCGCTCGGCTGGCTGCTCACCGAGGCGTGGATGCGCATCGGCGAAATTGCCCTGCTGGTGATTGCCATCGTCTACATGGCCCTGTTTACCCTTTGCGGCCAGGGCCTCTGGCGCCGCGGCCTGCAGATTCCCGGCGGGCTGCTCGGCGCGGTGGCGGTGAGCCTGACGCCGCTGACAACCTTCGCCCTGCAGCGCCTGCTCGGCTGGTGGCCGGAGGATGACGGGCTCGGCGATTACCACGACTACTACGTCTACGTGCGCGGCGGCTGGCTCGGTATGGAGGCGGCGACCGTCCTGGTCGGGCTGCTGATGCTGCGCCTGCTGCCCTTTCCTTTCATCGTCATGCCGCTGGCAGTGGCGCTGTGGTTCATGTCGATGGACCTGACCGACCTGCTCTATGGCACGGACTTCAGCTGGGAACAGCGGCGCTGGGTGTCGCTCTGGTTCGGCCTGGCGCTGATTCTTGCCAGCCTGCTGGTGGACGGGCGAACACGACGCGACTTCGCCTTCTGGGGCTACCTCGCCGGGCTGCTGGCGTTCTGGGGCGGACTGACCCTGATGGACAGCGGCAGCGAGCTGGGCAAGGCCTTCTACTGCCTGATCAACCTCTCCCTGATGGGCATCGCGGTGGCCCTGCGCCGGCCGCTGTTCATGGTCTTCGGCGCGCTCGGGGTGGCGGCCTACCTGGGCTACCTGTCGTACCGGGTATTCGCCGACTCCCTGCTGTTCCCAATCGTGCTGACGCTGATCGGCATCGGCCTGATCGGCATCGGCGTCGCCTATCAGAAACGCCGCGAGACCCTGACGGATAACCTGCGCCAGGCGCTGCCGGAAAGTCTGCTGGCGTTGCTTCCCGCCCTGCGGCGCTGATCCCGACGAAGCTGACGCGGGTCAGCACGGGGCTCTAGCCGAGAGCTACTCTGAAAACACGCCAACGCTTGGCGGGAGGCTTCGCCATGGACAACTTCCACCTCATGATTTTCCTTCTGGTCGCAGGGTTCCTGCTGCTCGGCATCGGCTTCACCTTCCGCGAGAAGGAATGGGGCGTCTGGATGACCGGCATGGGCGGCCTGTCGATGCTCGCGCCGATCGCCCTGGGCATCTACATCGGGCTCAACTGAAGCGACTGCTGGCGCCTCGCGCTGTCGAGGCTGCCCGCGCAGGGGCGACGGGCAGCGGCAGCAACCCAAGTGGCTCCGTACAAGCCGGCTGAAACTACTCTTCCCAGCGCCCGGCGGCATCCTCGTCGCTGGCGCGCCCTTCCACCCAGCGCGGACCTTCCGCGGTGTCTTCCTTCTTCCAGAACGGCGCGCGAGTCTTCAGGTAGTCCATGACGAAATCGCAGGCCGCGAACGCGGCCTGGCGGTGGGCGCTGGCGGTGCCGACGAAGACGATCGGCTCGCCCGGTTGCAGCGCGCCGACCCGGTGCAATACGTCGATGCGTAGCAGCGGCCAGCGCCGCTCGGCTTCGGCGACGATCTTCGCCAGGGCCTTCTCGGTCATGCCGGGCGCGTGCTCGAGGAACATCCCCGCCACCTCGCGGCCGTCGTTGAAATCGCGCACGTAGCCTACGAAGCCGACCACCGCGCCGATACCGACATTCGCCGCATGCAGCGCATTGAGTTCGGCGCCGGGATCGAAGGCTGTCGCCTGCACGCGAATCGCCATCTCAGCCTCCGGTGACGGTGGGGAAGAAGGCCACCTGATCGCCGTCCTGCAGCGGCTCGGTGAGGCTGCACAGCTCGTCGTTGCGCGCGCACATCAGGTTGCGCTCGGCGAGCACGTCCCAGGCGCCGCCGCGCGTCAGCAACACTTGCCGCAGGTCGTCGAGGCAGGCGAAGCGCGTGTCCCAGGGCAGCTGCTCGCTGTCCAGGCCGAGGCTTTCGCGGTAGCGGGCGAAATACTGCACGCGGATCATCACGCCTCCCCGGCAACGAAGTGGCCGCTCTTGCCGCCAAGCTTCTCCAGCAGGCGGATGCCCTCGATGAGCATGCCGCGGTCCACCGCCTTGCACATGTCGTAGATCGTCAGCGCGGCGACGCTGGCGGCGGTGAGCGCTTCCATCTCCACGCCGGTCTGCCCGGCCAGCCTGCAGCGGGCGACGATGCGCACGCTGTCGTCGCCCTCGGCGCTCAGCTCGACCTTGACGCTGGTGAGCATCAGCGGATGGCACAGCGGGATCAGCTCGGAGGTCTTCTTCGCCGCCTGGATGCCGGCGATGCGCGCGACGGCGAACACGTCCCCCTTCGGATGGCCGCCCTGCTGGATCATCGCCAGAGTCGCCGGGAGCATGCGCACCCGCGCTTCGGCGGTGGCTTCGCGCGCGGTCACCGCCTTTTCGGTGACGTCGACCATGTTGGCGCGGCCTTGGGAATCGAGGTGGGTCAGCATGGGAATCGTCCGCCGTTGAAAGCCGGCAGTTTACAACGAAGGTGCCGCGCTGCGTGCCTGGGGCGGCACGCAGCGACGGGATGAAGGCACCGCCGGGAGGGCGGTGCGCATGGCTTACATGTGCGCTTCGGCGTACTCCGCGAGGATCGAACGCGGCACGCCCTGCAGGGTGATGTGCACGCCGTGGGGGAAATCCTTGAACCGCTCCGTGAGGTAGGTGAGGCCCGAGCTGGTGGCGGACAGGTAGGGCGTATCGATCTGCGCCAGGTTGCCCAGGCAGATCACCTTCGAGCCTGCGCCGGCACGGGTGATGATGGTTTTCATCTGGTGCGGGGTGAGGTTCTGGCACTCGTCGATCAGGATCAGGCTCTGCTGGAAGCTGCGCCCGCGGATGTAGTTGAGCGATTTGAACTGCAACGGGACCTTTTGCAGGATGTAGTCGACGCTGCCGTGGGTGTTCTCGTCGTCCATGTGCAGGGCTTCGAGGTTGTCGGTGATGGCGCCGAGCCAGGGCTCCATCTTCTCGGCCTCGGTGCCGGGCAGGAAGCCGATGTCCTCGTCAAGTCCCTGCACGCTGCGGGTGGCGATGATGCGCCGGTAACGCTTGGTCACCATGGTCTGCTCGATGGCAGCGGCCAGCGCGAGGATGGTCTTGCCGGAGCCGGCGGCCCCGGTCAGGTTGACCAGGTGGATGTCCGGGTCGAGCAGCGCGAACAGCGCCAGCGCCTGGTGGATGTCCCGCGGGCGCAGGCCCCAGGCTTCCTGGTGCAGCAGCGGCTCCTGGTGCATGTCGAGGATCAGCAGCTCGCTCTCGCGAATGCCCTTCACCCAGCCGACGAAACCCTGCTCGTCGAGGATGAACTCGTTGACATGCACCGCCGGCAGGTTGTCGGTGAGCTGGACGCGGTGCCAGGTGCGACCGTGGTCCTGGCGGGTATCAACCTTGGCCACGCGGTCCCAGAACGAGCCGGTCATGCTGTGATAGCCACGCGAGAGCATGTCGACGTCGTCGATCAGCTGGTCGGAGTGGTATTCCTCGGCATCGATCCCGCAGGCACGCGCCTTCAGGCGCATGTTGATGTCCTTGGTCACCAGCACCACCAGCTCGCCGGGGAAGCGGCTGCGCAGCTCCACCAGCTGGTTGATGATCTTGTTGTCGTTGAGGTGCTCGGGCAGCCAGGTGATCGGCTCCGCGCGTTTGCTCATCAGGATCGACAACGTGCCCTTGGGCCCGCTCTTGCCGCGCTGGATAGGTACGCCCTTCTCCACCTCCTCCGGGGTGGCATCCCCGAGTACCTTGTCGATCAGGCGGATCGCCTGGCGGCACTCCGCGGCGACGCTGTGTTTACCGGTCTTGAGACTGTCGAGTTCCTCCAGCACGGTCATCGGGATGGCGACATGGTGCTCCTGGAAATTGAGCAAGGCGTTTGGATCGTGGATCAGGACGTTGGTATCGAGGACGTAGAGGATTGGCTGGGTAGAGCTTGAGCGTCCGTGGTCATCCATACTCGGTCACCTTTTCGAGAGGCCAGGCGACGGAATGCCGGAACAGCGCTCCGCCGCGAAGGGACCGCCGACTCCCTGCGTCATGGACGCGGGGGACTGCATGCAAGGTGCGGACTGGGGGACGCCACCTGTCTGCAGGAATCGGCTGTCTGAAAACGTTCATACAGCAGTTTCGATGACGACAAGAAGTCTTTTTTCCTGCTGGGCGGCCTTTTTTGTCACAGCGACGAAATGACCTTGGCGAGGCCGACCGGCACCGTTAAAGTCGAAAGTCCGCCCCACCGGAACCTGCCATAAAAATCGCCCTTGCGGTTTCCGGCACTTCCTGCGAAACGCCCGTCCTTGATGCGTTCCGGCACTTCTCTCGCCGTCCCGCCCCGCTATCGCCCCGCCTTATCGCCTTCATAGCTGGAGCCCTGCACCGGGTAACGCCTAGAATCGGCGCCGACCTTATGGAGATGACGACGCATGCTGATGGTGATTTCACCGGCCAAGACGCTGGACTACGACACCCCGCCGACCACCGCCAAACACAGCCTTCCGCAGCACCTGGACGATGCCCAGATACTGGTCGAGCAGCTGCGCGCCATGAGCCCGGCGCAGATCGGCGAACTGATGCACCTCTCGGACAAGCTCGCCGGCCTCAACGCCGCGCGTTACGGCAGCTGGACCCCGGACTTCAGTCCGGCCAACGCCAAGCAGGCACTGCTGGCGTTCAAGGGCGATGTCTACACCGGCCTCGCCGCGGAGGACTTCACCGAGAAGGACTTCGCCTTCGCCCAGCAGCACCTGCGCATGCTGTCCGGCCTCTATGGCCTGTTGCGCCCGCTCGACCTGATGCAGCCGTATCGCCTGGAAATGGGCACCAAGCTGGCCAACCCGCGCGGCGCGGATCTCTACGCCTTCTGGGGCGAGCGCATCACCGGCTGGCTCAACGAAGCCCTGGCCGCGCAGGGCGACGACGTTCTCCTCAACCTGGCATCGAAGGAGTACTTCTCCTCCGTCAAACGCAAGGCGCTCGCCGGCCGCATCATCGACACCGAGTTCAAGGACCTGAAGAACGGCCAGTACAAGATCATCAGCTTCTACGCGAAGAAGGCCCGGGGGCTGATGGCGCGCTACGTGATCAAGGAGCGCCTGAAGGACCCGCACCAGCTGCAGGCCTTCGACTACGCCGGCTACCGCTTCAGCGCCGACCAGTCGAGCGCGGACAGCCTGGTGTTCCTGCGCGACGAGCCAAAGGACTGACCGAGCCGCCAGACGCATGGCGGTAGCCGTCCGCCACGCTTCTTGTTGTACGATGTCGCAGCGCTTGCCGCACCTTGGTCGCCTGGCAATTCGACCAAGGCCGGGCTTGCGCATGACAACTACAACAAGAAGGAACTGCCACATGAGCCAACCCGTCGTCCTGATCACAGGATGCTCCAGCGGCATCGGCCGCGCGCTGGCCGACACCTTCAAGCGCGGCGGCTACCAGGTCTGGGCCAGCGCCCGTAAGTCCGAGGACCTGGCCTCCCTGGAAAGCGCCGGCTTCAACGCCGTGCAGCTCGACGTCAACGACGCCAGCGCGGTCCACCGCCTGGCCGAACGCCTGCTGAAAAATGCCGGGCGCCTCGACGTGTTGATCAACAACGCCGGCTACGGCGCGATGGGCCCGCTGCTGGACGGCGGCGCCGAAGCCCTGCGCCGGCAATTCGAAACCAACGTGTTCTCGGTGGTCGGCGTGACCCGCGCCTGCTTCCCGCTGCTGCGCGAGAGCCGCGGCCTAGTGATCAACATCGGCAGCGTGTCCAGCGTCCTGGTGACCCCCTTCGCCGGCGCCTACTGCGCCTCCAAGGCGGCGGTGCACGCGCTGTCCGATGCCTTGCGCATGGAGCTGGCGCCGTTCGCCATCGAGGTGATGGAAGTGCAGCCCGGCGCGATCGCCTCGAGCTTCGGCACCAATGCCAGCCGCGAGGCCGAATCGCTGATCGGCGAAGACTCGCCCTGGTGGCCGATCCGCGACGGCATCCGCGCCCGCGCCAACGCCTCGCAGGACAATCCGACACCGGCCAGCGACTTCGCCCAGCAGTTGTTCGACGCCGTGCGCCGCCCGCAGCGCCCGCGCCTGTTGCGCCTGGGCAACGGCAGCCAGGCGCTGCCGCTGCTGGCGCGCTGGTTGCCCAAGGGCCTGCTGGAAAAGGGCCTGCGCCGGCGCTTCGGCCTGAACGTGGCGCTGTGAAGCCGCCGATCCGCTGCGCCTGTAGAATCGGCACTCCCTTCGCTGACAAGGCCTCGCCGTGCTCAACTACCTCTGGTTCTTCGCCGCCGCGCTGTTCGAGATCGCCGGCTGCTACGCCTTCTGGCTGTGGCTGCGGATGGACCGCAGCGCGCTGTGGATCGCCCCCGGCCTGCTGGCGCTGACGGCCTTCGCGCTGATCCTCACCCGCGTCGAAGCCGAGTTCGCTGGCCGCACCTATGCGGCCTACGGGGGCGTGTACGTCTGCTCGGCGCTGTTCTGGCTGGCCTTCGTCGAGCGTACCCGCCCGTTGCCCAGCGACTACCTCGGCGGTGCGGTGTGCCTGCTGGGCGCGGCGATCATTCTCTTCGGCCCGCGCCTTTCGCACAGCTGACTCGACCACGCGCTGCTGACCCTGGCCGGTGGCCGGCCGGGCCTGCGCTGAAGGGCGGGCTGGCGCCGCGGCTGCGCCGGCGCCCGGTCGACTACATCGAAGAGCACCTGGAGCAGGCCATCAGCCTCGGTCAGCTGGCCGGCATCGCGGGGCTGTCCGAATACACTTCGCGCGGATGTTCCGCGAAAGCTTCGGCCTGCCGCCGCACCGCTACCTGCTGGCCCGGCATCTGCAACGCGTCAGGGAACTGCTGCGCGACAGCCCTCCGGTGCTCGGCGACATCGCCCTGGCCCGCGGCTTCGCCAGCGCCAGCCACTTCAGCAACCGCTTCCGCCCGAATTCGGCGGCACGCCGGGCCACCCTGAGCGGCCCGCGCCAGCATGCGTGCGCCGGGCTCGTGCAACTTACCGAACATGGTTTCCCGGCTGACGAACGCCCGCCAACGGGTGCCCAAGCGCAGCGGCGCATGCGAGAATTGCCGGTTCACGACTCGCAGCGACCGAGCATGTCGAAACCCTCATCGCCCCATTCCGCCGTGCCGCCGCGCCCGGACCTCCGCCGGGGCCTGCCTGACGATTGGCGGGCCGACTTCGACCCTGCCTGCCTGGAGCGGGCCGCGGCGTACGCCGAACAGGGCCGCGCGACGCTGCTGGAAGTGGAAGAACTGAAGCTGCGCGCACTCTGCTCCGGCAGCACCGACCTGCCCTATCGGCAGACCGTTCGCCTGCACGCGCAGGGCGCCGGCTGGACGATCCACGGCAGCTGCAGCTGCCCGGTCGGACGCAACTGCAAGCACGCTGCGGCCGCCCTGCTGACCCTGCAGCGCCAGCTTGATCGCCACGACGCGCTGCCCAGCGTCAACGCGCCGGAGGAGATCCTTCGCGACGACCTGCAACCGCAGCCGCTGCTCAGCCTGAACAGCCACGTGCGCGTACATTTCGACGCACGCAAGGGGCGCATGACCGAACAGACCCAGCACCGCGCCGCCCTTGCCTTCGAGTACGCCGGGCACCTGGCGCACGGGCGGCAGAACCGCGACCTGGTGGTGCCGCTCGCCGACCACCGGCAGCTGCGCATCCGCCGTCAGCTGGACACCGAAGCGGCGCTGCGCCGCGAACTCGGCCAGTACGGCTTCAGCGTCGCCCTGCGGGTCAGCGAAGCGCTGCCGGAAAAGGCCGGCGAGGCCTTCGAGCTGCCCTCCGACGCCGCCTGGCTGAGCTTCGTCCGTCAAGGCCTGCCCCGCCTGCGCGAGCAGGGCTGGCGCATCCTGATCCGCCCGGAATTCCTCTTCCACCTGGCCGAAATCGACGCCTGGTATTCGCGTCTGGAAGAAACCCCGGAGCCGAACTGGTTTGATCTGGAGATGGGGGTCGAAGTCGAGGGCCGCCGCGTCAGCCTGCTTCCGGTGCTGCTCCACGCGATCCGCCATACGCCCTGGCTGCTCAGCGCCGACACGCTGCACAAGCGGCGCGACGACGAGACGCTGATGGTGCCGCTGCCCGGCGACGGGCGCCGCGTCGCCCTGCCGTTCGCACGCCTGAAACCGCTGCTCGGCGCGCTCGGCGACCTGTTCTTCCGCGACCCGCCGCTGGAACAGGATCGCCTGCGCCTGGCCAAGCCGGATGCCGCACGACTGGCCGGCATGCAGGCCAGCCTCGCACTGGAGTGGCAGGGTGGCGAACGCCTGCTGCGCTTCGCCGAACGCCTGCGCGAATTGCCCCAGCAGGCGGCTGAAGCGCCCGAGGGCCTGCGCGCGCAACTGCGTCCTTACCAGGCCCAAGGCCTGGCATGGATGCAGGCGCTGCGCGAGCTGGAAGCCGGCGGCGTGCTGGCCGACGACATGGGCTTGGGCAAGACCCTGCAGACCCTCGCCCACGTACTCGCGGAAAAAAACGCCGGACGCCTGACCCGCCCGGCACTGATCGTCATGCCCACCAGTCTGATCCCCAACTGGCAGGACGAAGCGGCGCGTTTTGCCCCGGATCTGCGCGTGCTGGCGCTGCATGGTCCACGTCGGCGAGCGCACTTTGCCAGACTCGACCAGTACGACCTGCTGCTCACCACTTATGCGCTGCTGCCGCGCGACACCAAGGTGCTCGCCGCGCAACCCTTCCACCTGCTGATCCTCGACGAGGCGCAGAACGTCAAGAATGCCCGCAGCAAGGCGGCCCAGGCCGCGCGCGAACTCGAGGCCGGGCAGCGCCTGTGCCTGACCGGCACGCCGCTGGAGAATCACCTGGGCGAACTCTGGGCGCTGTTCGACTTCCTGATGCCCGGCTGGCTGGGCAACGAGAAGAGCTTCAACCAGGCCTACCGCGCACCGATCGAGAAACATTCCGATAACGCCCGCCTGGTCCAGCTGAACGCTCGCGTGCGCCCGTTCCTGCTGCGCCGCACGAAGGAGCAGGTGGCGCGCGAGCTGCCGCCGAAGACCGAAATGATCCAATGGGTCGAACTCAGCGACGCCCAGCGCGACCGCTACGAGACGCTGCGCCTGGCGATGGATCGCAAGGTCCGCGAGGAGATCGGCCGCCAGGGCCTGGCACGCAGCCAGATCATCATCCTCGAGGCGCTGCTGCGGCTGCGCCAGGCCTGCTGCGACCTGCGCCTGCTGGAGGGCGAGAAGACGCCCTACAAGCCCGAGCATTCGGCCAAGCTGGCGACCCTGCTGGAAATGCTCGAGGCGCTCTTCAGTGAAAACCGGCGGGTACTGCTTTTCTCCCAGTTCACCGGCATGCTCGAGCTGATCGAGGCTGAACTGCAGCGACGCAAGATTCCCTACGCGCTGCTCACCGGCGCGACGCGCGACCGACGAACGCCGGTGCAGCGGTTCCAGGCCGGCACGCTGCCGATCTTCCTGATCAGCCTCAAGGCCGGCGGCGCCGGGCTCAACCTCACCGCCGCCGACACCGTGATCCACTTCGATCCCTGGTGGAACCCGGCCGCCGAGGCGCAGGCCAGCGACCGCGCCTACCGCATCGGCCAGGACAAGCCGGTGTTCGTCTACAAGCTGATCGCGCGTGGCAGCGTCGAGGAGAAGATCCAGCAGTTACAGGAGACCAAGGCCGGCCTGGCCCGTGGCGTGCTGGAGGGCGGCTCGCAGGGCGAATGGAAGATGACCGAGGAAGAGGTGGACCGGCTGCTGGCGCCGCTGGATGCCTGAAGCAACCGGCGCGCGGGGATCGATCTAACCGTTGGGCAACGGCTCGTTGGCGGCCTTGGCACTGATCTGATGGAGGCAGCGAATGCCCTGGCCACTGTCGATGGCCAGGCCGAACCGAATGCTTTGCACCGCTTGCTCCAGCTTGGACAGGTCGCCCAGCTGTTCGCTGCTCAGCGCACGACGGGCGACCACGCCGCTCTCGTTGGTCAGCGACATGGTGATGCTGCCGTCCATGCGCTCGATGCTGAAACGCACATGGAACTCGTCCTTGAAGGATTCGCTGACGAACTGGAACGGATTGAGCATGGCCCTACACCTGCGGAACATGAGAGTCCCGTATGACCTAGCAAGTCCGCGGCCAACTTTTGAGAATCACCGACGATCGGTCGGCCACGGCGCTCCTCCCGACACCCGGGTTGTCTTCCATACCTGCGTGCCCTGCCAGACGCCGCGACTCACAGCGCCGAAGCCGGGGCGATCAGGTTCAATCGCGTTCGGCGGCTTCGCGCTCCGCCGCCGGACGAGGGCCTGACTTGCCCGGCCCGTCGTGCTGCACCGAAGGGAAGCGCGACGAGGCATAACGCACCACCAGGATCGCCACCGCCAGCAGCAGGATCGCAGCCGACACGTAGATCACGCTAAGGTCCGGCCGGTTATGGTGGGAAACGTCCGAGATCAGCAGGCGGGTCAGCGCGGTGATCGCCACGTAGATCAGGAAGCGCACCGGCATATGGTTGGTCTTGAAGTAAATCCCCACCATCGCGCCCAGTTCCAGATAGATGAACAGCAGCAGAATGTCGTCGACGCTGATGTGCCCCTTCTCCACCATGTCGCAGAAGGCCATCACCGCCGCCCAGGCGGTCACCGCGCCGATGGCGAACAGCGCCAGGTAATGGAAGCTTTCCACCAGCAAATTGCCGAGCGATTCGGCCAGTTGATGCAGGGAATGACGCAGGGACTCGGCCCAATTCAGTTTCACGTTGACGCTCCTTGGCTCGCTCGCGGGATTATCCTGTGCACGGCGCATGCAGGAACGGCACCAGCGGCGTCGATGATGCTACGCGATGGGCGTGACGATTTCGCAGCGCCAGTACCAAAAGCAGGAAGTCGCCGTACCGGCTTTCCTCGGCGGCGGGAGCACCGTACACTGTATATAAAACCAGTAACATCAACCCAAGCTGAAGGCAATCGAGGTGGGGAATGGCCGTCGAAGTGGTGTATCGCAGCAGTCGCGATCAGGAGCGTTTGTTCATGGATAAAGCCGAGGCGGATCGTTACGACAAGATGCTCGAGCTGGCCGAAGCCCTCGGCGAGGTGTTGCAGAAGGCCGTGCCTTCGCTGAGCGAGCAGCAGGTCGAGGAGGTCGGCATCTTCATGGCGAAGAACCGCGAGGTGTTCGCCCGCGCGTTCAAGAACCAGGCGGATGCCCTGAGCGAAATCGTCCTCGACAGCGCCGAGGAGTAGCGACGTGTTCACCGGCAGCGTCTGCACCGCGCTGCCGGCGCGTCTGCGAAGACTGCTCAGAACTTCACCAGAAAAGTGCAAGGCATTGATTTCCGGGGCCTTGCTGGTGCATCGCGCGACCGTCCATCGGTTTCGCTGCAAAACCGGCGAAACGCAGCGCCTTCCACGGATGCCCTGCGAACTTTATCGGAACGTCCTCGTCCATCTTCCTGTGTGAATTAAGCCACCCAGGCAGGTACCGAGATGGAAAGCCCCTTTCAGATGATTTCCGAAGTCTTCCAGGCCGACTATTACGTGAACTTCAGCATTGAGCGGCTTGATGGCAGCGTGCTGCTGACGCTGTCCAACGACGACGGCGTGACCGTCAAGCGCTTCATCGGTGCCGATCAGTGGCGCAATCGCGAGAAGCTCGAGCGTTTCATCATGAGCGTGCAACTCGGTCTGGCCATCGAGAACGGCGAGGCTTCCCCGGCACTGCTCGCCTCCATGGCGCAAGGCGCGCATTCGACGTCCAGCCAAGCGCGCAACTGAATTGGAAAACCTGCGAGCGCCGGCAAGCCGGTCATCGCAGGCGACCTCGCCGCGATCAATCTCCGACCTTCCCTTCCCCCATCTCCGCTTCGCCCCACCGACGGGCCGCTCCAGCTAGACGAAATTTCGCCAGCCAGCTAAAAGAGCTGGAGCGAGCCAGCCTGGAGGGTCGCCATGAATCCGCGTCAAGCCTGCCTAGCCTGTCTGGAATCGAACCCGCCCGCCTTTTTCGAGGCGGCGCTCTGGGTTGCCGCCGAACACGATGCCAGCATGCAACCGGCGCAGGCGCTGCGCGAACTGGCGAGCCTCGAGCAACGGGTGGCCGTGGCGCTGCCGCAATTGCCGGCCAGGGAGCTGGCGCAACCGCTGCTGCGCCAGTTGAATGCGTTGGACTACCACGAAGACGACGATTCGCCGCTGCGCCCGCAGGCCGCGCTGCTGCACAAGGTATTGCAGCGTCGTCGCGGTCAGCCGCTGTCGCTGGCGCTGATCGCCCTGGAGTTGGCGCGGCGCCTGGAGATTCCGCTGCAGGGCGTCAACTTCCCCGGTTACTTCCTGCTCCGCGTGCCCGCCGCCGACCACCTGCTCGATCCCTGTGGCGGGCGCCGCCTGTACACCCGTGACTGCCGTGACCTGCTGGTCCGTCAGTTCGGCAATGCGGTCGAGTTGAGCGCCGCGCACCTGGCCACCTGCGACGCCCACGGCCTGTTGCGACGGCTGTCACGCAACCTGCGGCAGTTGCACCAGCAGGCCGACGATCCGCTGGCGGCGTTGAAGGATGCCGAAAGGGTCCTGCTTCTCGGACCGCCGAACGTGGCCGATCACCTGGCGCGCGCGGACCTCTATCGCCTGATCGACTGCCCGCAGGGCGAGCGCTACGACCTCGAACGCGCCCTGCTGCTCAGCGAGGACGAGGCCCAGCGGCTGGCGGTGGGCCAGCGCCTTCGCCAGATGAACCGCACCACGGCCCTGCACTGAAGGCTACCCGATCAAACCCAGCGCCTTCGCGGTGGCCACCGCCTGGGTGCGACGGCGTACACCCAGCTTGACGTTGATCCGTCGCGCATGGGTCTTCACCGTGTGCAGCGAGATGTAAAGCTGCTGGGCGATATCCTGGTTCGAGCAGCCCTGGGCGATCAGTTTCAGCACGGTCAGCTCGCGCTGGCTGAGCAGCGCCGCGTCGGCCACCGGTGCCTCGGCGTCCCGTTCCAGTGGGTTGAGCAGGCGCTCGTGCAGCGGTTGCGCGCTGGCGCCGGGCAGCAGGCGACCCAGCCAGTGCGCCTGGCGCTGCTGCAGCGCCAACAGCGGCCGCACCCGGCGCTGACGCACCGCCATGCCGATCGCGCGGCGCAGCTCTTCTTCCGCCGCCTCCGCCTGCCCCGCCGCCAGCAGAGCCTCGGCCAGGCTGCAGCGGCATTCGCAGGCGAGGTTCTGCAGGTCGTTGCGCAGGCATTCGTCGAGCAGTGCGCTCAGGTCTTCCACCGCGCGCCGGGGCGAGCCGTCGAGCAGTTCGCACAATGCCAATTGGTGGCGCACATGGATTACCACGTCGTAGGCGCCGGGCGGCGCCAGCAGGCCGTTGTCCCGGTAGTGCTGGAGCACCGGCTCGAGCGCGGCGCGGGCCTTGCCCACTTCGCCCTGCTGCAACCAGAGAACACTGAAGCCCAGTTGCAGCACGCAGCGATAACGGATCGCAGGCACGTGCCGCCATTGCATCAGGCGCTCGGCCTCGGCGAGCCAGCGGAAGGCCTCGGGATGCTGGCCGGTGTAGGCCGCCAGCTCGGCGAGGCCGAGGTAGCCGAAGAAGGTGTAGGCGTCACCACTGCCCAGCGCTGCGTCCAACCCCACCTGAAACGCCTCGCGCGCCTGCTCGACGAGCCCCTGGACGGAGAGCAGATGGCCGCGCAGCAACCACAGCCGCGCCGGCACCGGACCGGTCGGCGTGTCGCCAAGCGCATCGAGCTCCTGCTCCAGCAGCTCCAGCGCGCGCTCGTTTTCCCCGCGCATCTCCAGCAGGTGCACGCGGTCGACGATCAGCAGCCCCTCGTAGAGCACGCTGGCGTGCAGCCGGGCCAGCTTGATGCCCTCGTCGCCGTAGTGCTCGCCCTCGTCCAGATTGCCCTCGGCGAGCGCCTGCTGGCTCAGCGTCTGGTAGCACAGCACGTGTTGCGACCAGGCCCGCTCGGGCAGCTCGGCGAGCGCCTCCAAGCACGACTGGCGAGCCTGCGGCTGGCCGCGCTGACGAGCCAGCGCGCCGCTGATGGCCTGCCAGTGGGCGAGCAATTCGTGCTGACGGCGCGCATCCGGCTGCGGCAGGAAGTGCGCCAGATCGGCCAGGCACGCCTCCACCTCGTCGAGCCGCGCGCAGATCATCAGGGCCCAGGCCTGCAGGACGATCAACCGGCTGGTGCTAGAAAACAGCGCGTGCGGCAACTCGCTGCGCCATTGCAGGAACAGCGAGACGTTCTGCCCGATCAGCAGTTGCTCCTGGCCGAAGCGCTGCAGGTAATTGGCGGCGACCTCCATCTGCCCGGCGAGCAGCGCCTGTTCCACCGCTTCGCGAATATCGCCGTGGCCGGCGAACCACTGGCAGGCGCGCACGTGCACCGAGTTGGGCGGCAGCGGGCTGGGCAGCCGGCGCAGCACCAGCGCCAGCGGTCGCCACAGGCGGAACCAGTCACCGCAGCTGTCCAGGCCGCGGATGAACAGCTGACGCTGACGCAGTTCGGCCAGCCGCTCGGCGCCGCCGTCGAGGACGTGCTCGCAGAGTTCGGCGCAGAAACGCGGCAGCAGGATCAGAGCGAACAGCGCCTCGCGCAGCTCGTCTTCCAGGTCGGCCAGCACGTCCTGCAGCACGTAGTCGCGCAACAGCGACGTGCCGCTCACCAGGCGCTGCGCCAGCGCCGGCTCGTCGGCATCGAGCAGCAACAGGCGCACGCCGGCGAGCCAGCCTTCGCTGGCCTCGAACAGTTGGTCGAGGCTTTCCATACCGAAGCCCGGCGCCTGCGCGTCGAGCAGTTGCTGCAGTTCCTCGCGGGTCAGCGCCAGTGCCTGCGCGCCGAGCATCAGCAGATCGCCCTGCAGTTGCAGTCGCGGCAGGTTCCAGGCCGGCTGCCGGCGACTGCTGATCCACCAGCAGAGCGCCGCCGGGCCGCGCTCGAACAGCTGGTCCAGGCAGGCATCCAGTTTGGCGCAGGCGGCGCGCGGGTAGTCGTCGAGCATGATCCACAGCGGCTGGGCCTGCCCGTGCAGCAGCTCGAGCAGCGACTCCAGCGGCGGACCTTCCGCCGCCTCGCAGCCCAGCGCCGCGCTGAGCCGCTCGAGCAGCGCCGTCGCGCTCAGCGGGCGGCCGGCCAGGTCCAGCCAGACCAGCCGGGTGTCGCGCGGCAGATGGCGCGCGCACTCGTTGAGCAGCACGCTCTTGCCGAACCCGGCGGGCGCGCAGAGCAGGCGCAATCGACACTCGCTGGCGAGCAGCGGCTGGGTGAGCCGCGTACGCGGCAGGTGCAATGGCGGGAGACGTGGCAGCGCGGGCGCTTTCGGCGCGACCGGCACGCTGCTCCCAATGGCGCGGGTAAGCATGACGTCGGCTCTCTTGTTGTGATTGTGGAACCGTCCAGACCTCGCTCGATAGTAGTGCCTGTTCCGCCACGGGTGCGATCCGCAGACGTAAAAAAGGCGGCCGTGATGGCCGCCTATCAGCAGAACCGCGGTTGCGTTAGCGAACGCCGGCGTTGCGCAGCGCGGCCGGGGTGAAGTCGTTGGACGACGCCTTGGTACCGTAGCGGATCGCGCTCTTCTCCTCGTTGTTCATGCCGATCGACAGGTAGCGCCCGGCGATGATGTCGTAGAGCGATTCGAAGGCGTACACCGGCACCTGCTTGTCGTACTGCTGGTACAGCTGCGCCTCGCCGACACGCCACAGCTGACCACGGCCGTCGTACAGCTCGGACGCGGCGATCTGCCAGGAATCCTCGTCGAGGTAGAAGCGGCGCTTGGCGTAGATGTTGCGCTCGCCGCTCTTCAGTGTGGCTTCCACCACCCAGACGCGGTGCAGCTCGTAGCGCGCCAGGTCCTGGTTGATGTGGCCGGCCTTGAGGATGTCGGCGTACTTCAGCTCCGGCGAGGCCAGACGGTAGTTGTTGTACGGGATGTACAGCTCCTGCTTGCCGATCAGTTTCCAGTCGTAACGGTTCGGTGCGCCGTTGAACATGTCGAAGTTGTCCGAGGTGCGCAGACCGTCGGCGGCGGTGCCGGGACCGTCGTAGGACACCTGCGGCGCACGGCGCACGCGGCGCTGGCCGGCGTTGTAGATCCACGCCATGCGCGGCTCCTTCACCTGGTCGAGCGAGTCGTGCACCAGCAGCACGTTGCCGGCCAGGCGCGCCGGGGCGGTGACCCGCTGCTTGAAGAACAGCAGCGCGTTGGCGGCCTTGTCCGGATCGAGGTCGGGCATGTTGTCCGGCATCGCCACTTCATCCTCGAACTGCACCAGGGTGAAGCTGCCGTTGGTCTGCGGCGTGGCCTGGACGATGGTGCGCTGCAGGTTGCCGCCGCGGTAACGGGTGATGTGGTTCCAGATCGCTTCCAGGCCGTTCTGCGGGATCGGGAAGGCGTAGTAGCGGCTTTCGGTGAAGTTGGTCAGGCCGTTGCCGCCCTCGACCAGGCCGGTCTTCTGCGCGCTGACCTTAGCCGCGGCGTAGATCGCATCCGGTACCGCGGCGCTGCGGTGGGTGGTGTAGACCAGCATCTTGTAGGTCTCCGGATAGCGCTTGAACATCGCCAGCTGGCCGGTACTGAGCTTGTCCTTGTACTGCTCGGCGTTCTGCGCGGTGATGGTGAACAGCGGCTTTTCGCCGGCGTAGGGATCGCCGACGAAGCCGCCCTTGCTGATCGGCGCGGCGTTGGTCGGCAGGCCGCCGGTCCACTCCGGAATGCTGCCGTCGGCGTTGCCGGCCTTTTCCCCGCCCAGCGGGGTCAGGCTGGCGCCGAGCTTGGCGATCTGGTCGGGGGCGGCCGCTGCCATCACGCTGCCGGCGAGCAGCGACAGGGCAAGCGCACCGAGGAGTTTTCTTGTTGTGTGCATCAGGGTTTCCTCACTTACTGAAGGCCGCTTAGAAGTTCACGCCGAAGCTGAGCGCGACGAAGTCGCGGTCGGTGAGCGTGTTGTAGTCGCCGCCGAAGAAATTGGTGTACGAGAGGCTGCTGGTGTAGGTGTTCTGGTAGTCGGCATCGATACCGACGCTGACCGCCTTGGCGCCTTCGTTGAACACGCCGTTCGGGCCGTAGCCGTCGACGTCGTGCGACCAGGACACGTTGGGCCGCAGGTTCACCCCGGCGAACACGTTGTTGTAGTCCCAGATGCCGCGCAGGCGATAACCCCAGGAATTGCTGGTGACGAAGCCATGGGTGCCGTACGCCGCCAGTTGCGCCGCATCGTCCGGGGTGCCGTAGATCGAATCGCGGCCGTAGCGCAGTTCGCTGGTGCTCTCCAGGTTGCCGACGTGGGAGAAGCCCACTTCGCCGACCACGGTGAAGCGCTCGGCGCCCATCACCTGATCGAAGAAGTGCGTCAGGGTGGTCTGGATCTGGGTGATTTCCTTGCGGTTGTAGCCGCGGTTCTCGGCACCGGCCGCGCTCGCCACCGGCGAGGTACCCGGCGCGATCGGGTTGAGCAGCGCGCGGGTCAGGTCGGTGGTGTTGATCTGCACCGGCGCGTTCGGCCGATAGCTGATCTCGCCGGACCAGGCGGTCCCGGTGGGCAGCGTGGTGGAGAAACTCATGCCGTAGAGGCGGATGTCCTCGGGATAGGTCAGGGAATAGCTGCCGTTACCGAGCAACACGCTCTGCGCGAGACCGGAAGCCGTCGGCGAGTAGCGCGGATCGGCGAAGCAACTGGCCGGCCCGCCGAACGCGCCGCAGACCTGCCCGAGGATTCCGCTCAGCGGCCCCGCCAGGGGGTTGGCGTTGCCCAGCGCCGCGAGCGTCGCGATGTCGGCCGTGCCGGTGTTCAGCACGGGCGTACGGCTGTGGTAGTTCATGAAGTAGAAGCCGTACTCGGTGGCATCGCCCAGCCAGCGCAGCGCCAGGCCGAACTGGCCGGAATCGCGGGCATCGTGGTCCGGTCCGCGCGGCAGGATCACGCCCTCGTCGGTAACGCCGAAACCCTGGCCGAACGCCGCGGCGGCGGGCTGGAACGGCGCGATGGCGCCGCTGGCGACGTTGTAGTTGTTGACGCAGCCGTCCTGCACCACGTCGGAACCGAAGAAGGTGCCGCAGTTGTCGACCACCGTCTGGTCCCACTCCAGCTGGTAGAAGCCTTCCACGCTGAAGCGGTCGTTCACGGTCTGCGAGAGATACAGCATGTTCACCGGGATCAGGCCTTCCTTGATCTCCGCGCCGGGGCGGCGGAAGGCGGAGACGTCCAGCGGGTTGATCGAGTTGATGCTGTTCTGGATGAAGGTGCTTTCACCCCAGCTCACCACCTGCTTGCCGACGCGGACGGTGCCGGGCAGGTCGCCGATGCTGTAGTTCTGGTAGACGAAGGCATCGAGGATCTGCGCGCCGGAAGACTGCGCGCCTTCCTTGCGGTTGGAGTCGCTGATGTCCTTGAACGGCCGGCTTTCGTCCTTCAGCTCGAAGTCGTACCAGTACTTGCCGCGGACGAACACGCCGGTGTCGCGGTACTTCAGTTCGAGATCGTGGATCCCCTTGAAGATCTTCGAGAAGGTCTCGCCGCGCTTGAAGTTGAGACGGTTGTCGTCACCGGTCTGGGTGTAGCCGGTGCCGCCGTTGTTGATCCCGATGAGGTCGCGATCGGGCTTGGCGGTGGACCAGCTGGCGCCCACCGAGAGCGACGAGTCGAGCTGCCCTTCGATTTCCCCGATGTTGAAGTTGACGGCCCCTGCGGGGGCGGAAATACCCATGGCGGCGGCGAGGGCCAATAGCGTGGGCTGAACCTTTGCATGCCGTGTTGTTGTTGTCATTCGGCGCTCCTTGTTGGCGGATAGAACTGGCGCCAACCCTACTCACGCACCGACGCCCGGTTAAGCGCACCAAGGACGGATTTGGACTGTCGCCCGAAAGTATGAATGCCTGCGCCACGCCTGCGCCGGAGCCGCCATTCAGGCGCTGAATGGGGCTGACCAAGAGCGGCGGCACGCGGGGCGTAACCAAAGCGCCCGACGGGCATCAGCGAGGGAGTTCCGCGGCCGTTGGATGGGTCGTTTCAGCAGAAAAAGGAACGCCACGCGACAGGGCGCGATGGCCGGGATAGGCAGGCGGATGAGCGGATGATGCCGAGTGAAGCGCGGCCTAGAAGCGCCCGTGGCGACCGTCGCCGGCGCTGAAGCGCTTCGCGCCCTCCTCCGTCTCGCCGCTGTCGAGCACCGCCATGCCACCGGCGAACTCGTTGGCCAGGGCTTCGCTGAACGGCAGGTCCCATTGGGCATGGACGCTGGCGCGGTCGGCCAGCAGGCAGGTGGGCGGAAACGCGGCGATCTCGGCCGCCAGCGCCTCGGCCGCAGCCCGTGCGCCGCCGGAGGCGACCACGCGACTGACCAGGCCGATCTGCAGGGCCTCTTCGGCGTGCACGGGGCGGCCGGTGAGGATCAGGTCCAGCGCGCGGCCCTGGCCGATCAGGCGCGGCAGGCGCACGCTGCCACCGTCGATCAGCGGGACGCCGAAGCGCCGGCAGAACACCCCGAGCACCGCATCCGCGGCCATCACCCGTAGGTCGGCGAGCAGCGCCAGCTCGAGCCCGCCGGCCACCGCGTGGCCTTCGATGGCGGCGATCAGCGGCTTGCGCAGTTGCATCCGGCTCGGCCCCATCGGGCCGTCGCCCTGCGCCTGCAGGCGGTTGCGGCGTTCGCCACCTTCGGCCACGGCGTGCAGGTCGGCGCCGGCACAGAAGGTCCCTCCGCTGCCGGTGAGAACCGCGACGCGTGCCTGCGGGTCTTCCTCGAACTCACGCAGCGCGGCGCTCAGGGCGTCGGCGGTGGCCCGGTCGACGGCGTTACGCGCCTGCGGCCGGTCGAGGGTGATGACGGTTATCGCGTCCAGCCGTTCGACGATCACGCCCATGCAGAACTCCACCGAGGTGAGCGGTGCGACCGGTCAGCGTCCTGCCGGCGCGAGCCGCGGGAGACGTTGCAACCCGCCGTCCTCAGACCACGTATTTCTGCAGGTTGGCCATCATTTCCTTGAGCGCTTCCATGTTGTCCTTGGGATGCGCGGCGTTGTCGAAGTCGACGATCTGCTGCCAGTGCGCCGCCACGTCCTCCGGCGAAAAGCCGGCGCGCGGGTCGAAGCCCGCGCCCAGGCTGCGCTCCCAGCGCACCTTGCCCATCCAGCCGCCGCCGACCTCGAACAGCCCGGAAGTGTCCTGGCACTGCTCGCTGCCGAGGTAGACCACCAGCGGGCTGACCAGCTCGGGCTTGAGTTGCTCGAAGACCTGCGGCGGGATCAGCCCTTCGGTCATTCGCGTACCGCCGGTGGGGGCGATGGCGTTGACCAGGATGTTGTTCTTGCGGCCCTCGATGGCGAGCGTGCGGGTCAGCCCGTAGAGACCGAGCTTGGCCATGCCGTAGTTGCTCTGGCCGAAGTTGCCGTAGATGCCGGAGGTGGACGCGGTGAAGATCACCCGACCGTAGTTCTGCTCGCGCAGGTGCGGCCAGGCGGCGCGGGTGACCTTGTAGGCGCCTTCGACGTGGACCTTGTAGACCAGGTCCCAGTCGGCGTCTTCCATCTTGTGGAAGGTCTTGTCGCGCAGGATGCCGGCGTTGTTCACCACCACGTCGACGCGACCGAAGCTGTCCAGCGCGGCCTGCACGATCTTCTCGCCATCGGTCACCGAATCATGGCTGGCGACCGCGGTGCCGCCCGCCTCGCGGATTTCCGCGACCACCTTGTCCGCCGCCGAGGCGTTGGCGCCCTCGCCATGGGTGCTTCCGCCCAGGTCGTTCACCACCACCCGCGCGCCGTGTTTGGCGAACAGCAATGCGTGGGCACGACCGAGGCCACCGCCCGCGCCAGTGACGATCACGACCTTGTCTTCGAAACGCACGGCTTGGCTCATGGGAAACTCCTTGGCAGGTTGAGATGCCCGAAGTGTCCAACAGACAGGAAACGGTCACAACCGGGACGACGCACCTGAATGATGGTCGATAACGTCGCGGGATGGGCCGCATGTCCGCGACCGGGAACCGGCGAACGAGGTCGCCGGCCCCGGCCGGTTCAGACCGCCTCGGCGTGCTGAGGCGCTTCCGCTGGCGCCAGCCCGTCGCGGAACGCCAGGTAATGCGCCAGCACCTGCTCCGGCGCCTCGACCTGCGGGTAGTGGCCGATGCCGTCGAGCAGTACGCAGTCCGGCTGCGGGATCAGCTCGCGGTAGCGCGCCACCATGTGCGCCCCGGAGATCGGATCGACAGCGCCGTCGATTACCCGCAGCGGCACGTCGCTGCGCTGCATCGCGGTGACCCATCGTTCGCGCTGCTCGCATCGCTCCGGCATGTAGCGAATCAGCCGGTGCATCACCGCGGCGCCCCCGTTCTTCGCGATCAGTTGCCAGAACGCATCCAGCTCGGCCTCGCTCGGCTGGGTATGCGGACCGAACACCTTGGCGAAGTTGGCCGCCAGGCTGCGCCGGGTGAACAGCCGATCGACGAGGAAGCCGGCCGGGCTGAGCAGCAGCTTCTGCAGCAGCACCGGGTGATGGGTTTCGGGAAACAGGCCGCCGTTGAGGAACACGCAACTGGCCAGCCGCACGCGCCCTTCCTGATGCCGCGCGAGCAGCTCCTGGGCTACGCTGTCGCCGTAGTCGTGGGCCAGCACGTGCACCGGACGGTCGATGGCCAGGTGCCGGATCAATGCCTGCTGCACGTCCGCCTGCTCCAGCAGGCTATAGGGGTGGTGGCGCGGCTTGGCCGAGTCGCCGAAGCCGAGCATGTCGCAGGCGATCACCCGGTAGCGCTGCGCCAGCGGTGTCCACAGGCGATGCCAGTCCCAGCTGGCGGTGGGGAACCCGTGGATCAACAGCAGCGGCTCCGCGTCTACCGGGCCGGCCGCCCAGTGGCGGATTTCATGGCGATGGAACAGCAGTGTACGGCCCTGGGCGCGCCAGTCGTCCAGGCCGATGCCGGTGGCGGCCATCAGGCGGCGTAGCCGGGGTTGTGCAGATCGAGCTTGCGCAGCAACGCCGGCCAGGGCAGCGCGCCGCCCATGCCCTGCGGGCTGCGCATCACCCCAGCGATCATCGCCCGGGCGCCGTCGAGAACCTGCTGCGGAATGTGGATGAGCTCGGTGCCACCGCTCTGCGCCATGATCTGGATCTCGCAGGCGCGTTGCAGGGTGAACATGCCGAGGAAGGCGTCGGCAATGCTGCCGAATGCGGTCAGCAGGCCGTGGTTGGGCAGGATCATGAAGTTCTTGTCGCCGAGGTCGGCCTGCAGGCGCGACTTCTCGTCGTGGTTCAGCGCCACGCCTTCGTAGCCGTGGTAGGCCAGGCTGGCGAGAACGAATAGCGATTGCTGCGACAGCGGCAGCAGACCCTGTTTCTGCGCGGAGACGGCGATGCCGGCGGCGGTGTGGATGTGCAGCACGCAGCCGACGTCGTGACGCACCTCGTGCACCGCGCTGTGGATGGTATAGCCGGCCGGGTTGAGGTCGTAGGGGCTGTCCATCAGCTTGTTGCCGGCCAGGTCGACCTTGACCAAGCTCGACGCGGTGATCTCGTGGAACATCAGCCCGTAGGGGTTGATCAGGAAGTCGTCGGTGCCCGGCACCTTGGCCGAGATGTGGGTGAAGATCAGGTCGTCCCAACCGTACATCGCGATCAGCCGGTAACAGGCGGCCAGGTCGATACGCGCCTGCCACTCGGCGGCGGAAACGCGGTTCTTCACTTCGGAGGGGTGCAGCAATTGAGCTACGGACACGGCGATCACCTCGGCATTTATTGTTGTGGGTGTGCCGAGAGTCTAGCGGCGCTTCGGCGCACGGCCAGTGGCCCTGGAAGCCAGTTTTGCATCCGTCGCCGTTTCACCGGCGGCTGAGCGCGCGGTGCCAAGCGCGACGGTTGGCGATGAAACCGGGGGTGCTCGCGCGCCGAGCGACTTAGATCAGATGAGCGATCAACGGCGCGGCGAACAGGTTGAGCAGGCCCATCAGCACCATCACCAGGCCGGCCACGGTGCCTTCCTCGCTGCCGACTTCCTGGGCGCGGGCGACGCCGGCACCGTGGGCGCCGACGCCGAACAGCGCACCGCGGGCCAGCGCGCTGCGCAGCGGCAGCCACTTCAGCAGCAGGCCACCGACCAGCGCGCCGAACACCCCGGTCAACATTACGAAGATCGCCGTCAGTTCCGGCACCCCACCGAGGCCGGTGGCGATCGGCATGGCGAACGGCGTGGTGATCGAGCGCGGCACCAGCGACAGGCTGACCGGCCCCTCCAGCGCCAGCGCGTTGGCCAGCCACCAGGAGCTGACGATGGCCACGGTACTGCCGGCGAGCATGCCCAGCGACAGCGCGGGCCAGTGGCGGACCAGCAGCGCGCGCTGCTGCCAGATCGGCACGGCGAAGGCCACGGTGGCCGGGCCGAGCAACGCCACGAGCAGGTGCGTATTGCTGGCGTATTCGGCGTAGGCGGTGTGCAGCGGAATCGCCACCGCCAGCAGCAGCACCGGGACGAACAGCAGCGGCGACAGCAGGTAGCGGCCGCTGCGCCGGTACAGCCAGCGGCTGAGCAGGTAGGCCGCCACTGTCAGGGCGAACCAGAACAGCGGCATCGGCTCAAGATTCATGGCGCAGCCTCCAGCGGCACACCGCCTCCACCGTCAGCGCCGTGGCCAGCATCACCAGCAGCGTGCTGCAGGCGATCACCGCGAGGATGCGCAGACCTTCGCTGCGCAGCAGGGCGCCGTAGTCGAGCATGCTCATCAGCGCCGGAATGAAGAACAGCAGCATCTCCGCTATCAGCAGCCCGGCGCCCAATTGCAGCGCGGCGGGCTTGATCCAGCCCGTGGCGAACGCGGCCAGCAGCAGGCCGAGACCGATCACCCCGCCGGGAATCGGCCAGTGCAGCCAGAGCGCGAGTTGGGAACCGAACAGATACAGACCGAGCAGCACCAATAGCTCGGAGAGCAAGCGGGATAGATGGGTAACGCGAGCGCGGGTCATGGCGGACTCCTCGACAGATGGAAGCCAGTCTACGGCCCGGGTTACCATCGAAAAAACGAATTATTCGAATCACGGGTATTCCGGAATGGAATTCAGGCAGCTGCGCAGCTTTGTCGAAGTCGTACGTCAGGGCGGCTTCACCCAGGCGGCACGAACGCTCCACGCCAGCCAGTCGGCGATCAGCAAACAGGTGGCGCAATTGGAGGAGCGTCTGGGCGTGCAGCTGTTGCAGCGCCAGGGGCCACAGCTGCGACTCACCGATGCCGGCGACGTCGTACTGCGTCGCGCCGAAGAACTGCTGCGGGTACGCAAGGAGCTGCTCAGCGAACTGGACGACCTCAGCCAGCTGGCGCGCGGCGAGCTGAACCTCGGCCTGCCGATGCTCGGCAGCGACGCGCTGTTCGCCGGCCCCTTCGCCGAGTACCGGCGACGCTACCCGAACATCGCCGTGCACCTCACCGAGGATGGCAGCAAGAGCATCGAGCACCTGGTGAGCAGCGGCGAACTGGAGATCGGCGCCGGGATGCTCTCCGACGATCCGGCATTCGAGAGCCAGCTGTTCTGCAACGAGCCGCTGGACATCCTGCTGCCCGCCGACCATCCGCTGGCGAGCGAAGGCAGCCTGGACCTGGCGCAGCTGGCCGACACCCCGTTCCTGCTCTACCAGCGCAGCTTCACCCTCAACGACCGCCTGCTGCAGGCCTGCCTGCAGGCCGGCTTCCACCCGCGCGAAGGGGGCCGCAGCGGCCAGGCCGACTTCCTCGCCGCACTGGTCGCCGCCGGGCAGGGTACGGTGCTGCTGCCACGCATCGTCGCCCGTGGGCTGATGCGCCCCGGCGTGGTGCGCCTGACGCTGCGCGACGACGCCCTGCGCTGGAACATCGGCTTCATCTGGCGCCGCGACGCCTACCTGTCGCATGCCGCGCAGGCGTGGCTGGCACTGCTGCGCGAGTACCCGTCGCCGTCAGACTAGCCTGGGGAATTCGCCGGCCAGACGCGGCCATTCGCGCTGCGCCTGCGGGTCATCGGCGAGCAGGCGAAAACCCTCGAAGCGAAACTCCGGCGCTACCGTGCAGCCCACCAGGGTGTAGCGCCCGAGCGCGCGCGCCGCCTGCCAGGCCTGCGCCGGCACCGCCGCCTGCGGCATCTGGCCGGTGGCAAGCGGGCCGAGGCGTTGGCTACGCAGCTCTCCGGGCGATTCGGCGATCAGCAGCTCCAGCGCGTCGCCTTCATGGAAATGCCAGATCTCGTCGGCATCCACGCGATGCCAGCGGCTCGCCTGCCCTTCCAGCAGCAGGAAGACGATGCTGCTGCAGGCCGCACGCCCACCGTGCCGTTGCGCCGAGACGAACAGCCGCCGGTAGTAGCCGCCCTCCGGATGCGCCTGCAGGCCCAGTGTGTCGATCAGTTCCCGCGCGCGCGGATGCACCTCAGGCGCCCAGGGCGGCGATGAATTCGCCCAGCCAGGGCTCGGCGTCGGTCTCCGGCGTCACCGTTTCGCTGGCATCCAGGCGCAGCATCGGCAGCACCTCGCGCACGCCCAGCTCGGCGAACAGCTCGCGCAGTTGCTCGCCGCCGGCGCAGAAACTGTCGCCGTAGGCCGAGTCGCCCAGGCCGATCACCGCTCCCGGCAGGCCGCGCCAGCGCGCCGGAAGCTGGTCGCGAATGGCGTGGAAAAGCGGCTGCAGCGTCTCCGGCAATTCGCCGATGCCGGTGGTCGAGGTGACCGCGAGGATCGCGTCGGCAGGAAATTCCAGCAGCTCGCCCAGTTCGGCGCACGGCTTGTGCAAGGTCTGCAGACCGGCGTCGCGCAGCCGCTGCTCGGCATGCCGGGCAACTTCCTCGGCGGTGCCGAAGACCGAGCCGGAGAGAATCAGGACGTTCATACGGGGGGTTCCAGAACCAATCGGAGGGCGGATTATGCAATAACTGCATGGACGAACCCGATCATTTAGAATTCAACCCCTACCCTGCGGAGCCCGGAATGATCAGTCCCAAACTGCTGCAATTGGTCATCGACGCGTCCAACGACGGCATCGTGGTGGCCGAACGCGAAGGCGAGGACAGTATCCTCATCTATGCCAACCCGGCTTTCGAACGGCTCACCGGCTATCGAGCCGAGGACGTGCTGTATCAGGATTGCCGCTTCCTTCAGGGCGACGACCGCGGGCAGCCCGCGCTTCGGGTGATCCGCGCCGCGCTGCAGGACAACCGCCCCTGCCGGGAGATAGTGCGCAACTACCGCAAAGACGGCAGCCTGTTCTGGAACGAGCTGTCCATCACGCCGGTGCACAACGATGCCGACCAGTTGACCTACCTGATCGGCATCCAGAAGGACGTCACCAAATTCGTCGAGGCATGCGAACGGGTCAAGGCGCTGGAAAGCGAAGTGGCCGCATTGAAGGCGCAGCTCGGGAAAGCGACGGAAGGCTGAACCCTGGCTCCCCGCAGGAGTCCAATACGGGATATCCCCGAGCCGGGAGCCTACCCGATGCAAGACGATCCGCTGCTTACCGCCGACGAGCTGGCCTACATCCGTAGCCTGCTCGACGAGGGCGAGGGTGCCCGACTCGACGCATCCAACTTCCTGATCGATAGCAGCCCGCAGACCCAGGCGCTGCTGGCGGCGCTAGGCTCCCGCGCGCAGCTGTCGCTCGAGGCGCAGATCGGCCATCAGCGCCTGACCTTTCCGCTGCAGCTCGTGGAGGACGAATTCCAGGCACTGCACCTGAAGCTGGAAGCCCCGCGCATCTTCGAACAGGGCCCGGTCGACCGGCCATGGCGCCTGCACCTGAACAGGCCGGTGGCGCTGCTCGACGAACTGGGCGAAACCAGCGACCTGCGCGTCCACGAACTGTCGCCGAACGGGGTATTGCTGGAAATCGCCGGGGTCGCCCCGGCGCGCTTCGAACTGGCACTGCCACTCCCCGGCGCGAAGCCGATTCCGCTGCGTGGCAGGCTGGTGCGCAAGGTGGCGCAAGGACTCTGCGCCTACCGCCTGCTGCACGAGAACGAGCGCACGCTGCGACGCCTGCACACCTTCATCTTCCAGCAGCATCGTCTGCAGCATCCGCAACTGCACGCCACCGTCTGACGATCAGGTATCGAGTCGCTCGTCGAGGAAGCCCAGCAAGCGCTTGTGCATCTCGCGCCCCTCGCTGCCGAGGCAGCCGACCGAGGTTCCCGCCAGTTGAGCCTCAGCAAAATCCGCCGCGGCGCCGGCCAGCAACAGCGGGCAATCGAACATCAGCGCCAGCTTCGATAACTGCCGCGGCAAGCCGGCGTCCCGCGGCTGGTGGGAAAGCACCACCACCGCACTGGGCTGGAGCTTCTCGCCGATCAGCAGCAGTTCGTTCAGCGGCACGCCGAATCCCGGCAGGCTGATCGATACGTCCGGCCCGCCGAGCAGCACCCCGGCCACCAGCAGCTCCAGTTCCCGGCAATGCCCGGGCACCGCCACCAACAGCACGCGCGCAGCGCCCTCGCTGCGGTACAGCTGCAGGCGCAGCAACGCGCGCCCACGCAGGAAGCCGTCGAGGAACAACCATTCGCTGGTCTTGCCAAATTCGCCCTGATGAACCAGCAACTCTTCCCAGACGGGCATCAGCACGTCCTGGAACAGCGCCGGCAGCGGATAGCTGGAGAACAATAGGCCATAGAGCCGCTCCAGCTCCCGCTCGTCGAAAGTCGCGACCGCGCGCCTGACCCGCGCCTGCCATTCCGCCCATTCGCCGCCAACCGCTGCACGCGCGGCGACCACGCTTTGCGGCACGCTCTCGCCACGTGCCAGTACGGTGCCCACCTTGCTCACCGCGACGCCGCGCTCGAGCCAGCCGAGAATGCTGTGCACGCGGTCGATATCCGCCTGCGAGTACAGGCGGTGACCGCTGTCGGTGCGGGTCGGCTCGATCAGGCCGTAGCGTCGCTCCCAGGCCCGCAGGGTGACCGGGTTGACGCCCGTCAGCCGCGAAACCTCACGGATCGGGAACAGTTCCTGGCGTTTCAACGCCTCGGAGGCAAGGGAAGCTGCATGGGAAAACTGAGTCATGGCGTCGCCAACTCGCGAAGATGTCGCACAGTGTAACGCGCAAGGGAAAAGGTCGGCAGCATCGCCCCGGCAGAACGCCGGCGGATTCGGCGACAGCCCGACGAGAAAACGCGCGCTGCTGGTGCAAGTCCGCGCACCCGTGGGACCCGCGCAGGCGAATCCGCGATTGTCGCGACGAAGCGCGCCGGCGCCCCAACGCGGACAGCGGGCAAGCGACGGCGGTTGAAGAACGGCCGGCCATGCGCACCGAAGCCCGGATCCTCAGCTGCTCAGGATTCTCCTGCCGCCGCCGGCGGTCACGCCAGGTAGCGTGACAACCCGCCATGAGGAATAATCCTTGCTTGTCTTTTCAGGCAGCCCACCACCCCGGCGCTGCGTGATGCGAAACGTCCTACCCGGACCGCTCGCCAATCGATGGAGATACACAATGTCTACCGAACCCGTCACCCTCATGGTGGCGCGCCGTGTCGCCCATGGCCGCTATCAGGACTTCATGACCTGGCTCCGCGAAGGCGAGCAGCTGGCCGCGGATTTCAGCGGCTACCTCGGCTCCGGCGTCCTCGCCCCGCCCGCTCACGACAACGAATTCCAGATCGTCTTCCGCTTCGCCGATGCCGCGACCATGGCCGCCTGGGAACATTCGGCTTCGCGCGGCGCCTGGCTCGAGCGCGGTCAGGGCCTCTTCGCCCAGCCACACGAACGTCGCGCCCAGGGCCTCGACGCCTGGTTCGGCAGCGCCGACAGGCACCCGCCGCGCTGGAAGCAGAGCGTCGCCGTATGGCTGGCGTTCTTTCCGGTATCGCTGGCCTTCAACCTGCTGTTCGGCGATGCCTTGGTAGCGCTGCCGCTGGTGCAGCGGGTGCTGCTCAGCACCCTGGTGCTGACGCCGCTGATGGTCTGCCTGTTCATCCCGCTCTCCACCCGCCTGCTGGCGCCCTGGCTGGAAGGAACCCGCACGCGCGACCGCGTGGCTCGCGCCAGCAAGCCGGCGTTCGACGCGAAGTAGGCCGGCGCGCCGGCGCCCGTAGCGGCCGCAGCCGCCAGGCTGGCCGCAGGCGACGCATATGCATAAGATGGGTCATGCCGTAACGGATTGAATTTACTAGACATGACCACTCCCCTCCTGATCACGGGAACCAGCAAGCGCGTCGGCTACGAATTGGCCCTGAGCCTGGCCGAGCGGGGTTACGACATCCTTTCGGTGAACCGTACCGACACCTCGCCGAAGCATCCGCGGATCGTCCACTTCCAGGCCGACTTGATGGACCGCGCCCAGCGCGAGCGGCTTGTCGCCCATGTGCGAACCCGCTACGACGCGCTGCGCGGCATCGTCCACAACGCCTCGCAGTGGCTGAGCGACAACCTGGAAAACCTCGAGTCGATGTTGCGCCTGCACGTCGAGGCGCCGTTCCAGCTGAACCTGGAGCTGGGCGACTGGCTGAAGAAGGCCGGCCGCGCCGACATCATCCATATCTGTGACGAAAGCGCCTCGCGCGGCAGCAAGAACCATGTCGCCTATGCCGCGAGCAAGGCCGCGCTGCAGAACATGACCCTGTCGTTCGCTGAGATGTACGCGCCGAACGTGCGCGTCAACAGCATCTCGCCGGGCCTGCTGATCCTAAAGGAGGACAGTACCCCGGAATACGTCGAGAAAACCTTTCGCAAGGCGCTGCTGGAATTCGAGCCGGGGGCCGAGCCGCTGATCCAGACCGTGGCCTACTTGCTCGAATCCAACTACACCACCGGCAGCAACGTCGTGATCAACGGCGGCCGGCACCTGAGGAAGGAAGCTCCGCTTGATTGATTCGAAGAGGATCATCTACCTGCCGCACCGGATCAGGACCACCATCGTCACGACGCCGTTCAGCTGACTAGCCGCGTCCATCCACATCTCGCTGTCCTTCGTCGGCGTTCCCGACCGCAGCGAGTGGATCCTGCTCTCGCTGTCGACGGCATAGATCACCGCCACGACGCTGGTGATCAGCAGGGTGCTGATCTTCGGCGAGCGCGGGGCCAGCCTGCAGTCCTGGTGAGCAAGACCGTGCGCTTGCCGCTCAAGCGGCTGCCTTCGGTGCTGGAGCGCAGCGAAGACTCGAACGGACACAAGCCGAAGGTGCAAGTCTCGAAGATGAACAACACCTTCGGCGCCTACTACGACTGGATACGCCGGACGTGGCGACCCAGTTGTGGGGCGGTTTCAACGTGGGCCGGATCATCATTGCCTACTTCCTGCCCGCCGCGCAGGCCACCGCAGCGGTGCGCGAAACCTTCCGCTACACCTTCGGTGGCACCGAGTCGGTGGGCTACAAGAAGACGCGCCGGCAAGCCGGCGAGGCGTTCGCTCAGAGGGGTTTGCCGCGGTTGCCGTGCCCGGCGACGAAGGCCTGAACGGCCTTCAGGTCGTTGCCGAGCACGCTGTAGCGCTCCTCGCGGACGAAGAGGTCGGCCAAGTGCGCCGGCAGTTCGATGGCCTTGGCGATGCCGGCCTTCTCCACCGCTTCGGGGAATTTCACCGGATGCGCAGTGCCCAGCACCACCATGGGCGTGCCCAGGCTGCGGCGGCACTCACGGCCGGCACGCACGCCGATGGCGGTATGCGGGTCGAGCACCTCGCCGGTTTCGGCGAACACCGAGGCGATGGTTTCGCAGGTCTGCTCGTCATCCACCGCCAGCGAGTCGAACAGCTTGCGCGCCTCGCTCCAGCGGTCTTCGTCGACGCTGAAACCGCCGCCTTGCCTGAAGGTGTCCATCAGCGCGGCGATGGCCGCACCGTTGCGGCCGTGCAGGTCGAACAGCAGGCGCTCGAAGTTGGACGAGACCATGATGTCCATCGACGGCGACAGGGTCGCGTGCAAAGTTTCCTTGACGTACTGGTTGCCGCTCATGAAGCGGTGCAGGATGTCGTTGCGGTTGGTGGCCACGATCAGCTGGCTGACCGGCAGGCCCATGTTGCGTGCCAGGTAGCCGGCGAAGATGTCGCCGAAATTGCCGGTCGGCACCGAGAAGGCGATGGAGCGCGCCGGCGCGCCTAGCTGCAGCGCGGCGTAGAAGTAGTAGACGATCTGGGCCATGATCCGCGCCCAGTTGATCGAGTTGACCGCCACTAGGCGAGTGCCCTTGAGGAAGCCCTGGTCGGCGAAGCTGGCCTTGACCATTTCCTGGCAGTCGTCGAAGTTGCCTTCGATGGCGATGTTGTGGATGTTCTCGCCGAGGATGGTGGTCATCTGCCGGCGCTGCACCTCGGACACCCGGTTGTGCGGGTGCATGATGAAGATGTCGACGTTGTCGCAGGCCTTGCAGCCCTCGATCGCCGCCGAGCCGGTATCACCGGAGGTGGCGCCCATGATCACCACGCGCTCGTTGCGCTTGGCCAGCACGTGGTCGAGCAGCCGGCCGAGCAGTTGCAGGGCGAAGTCCTTGAACGCCAGGGTCGGGCCGTGGAACAGCTCGAGCACCCACTCGTTGCCGTTCAGCTGACGCAACGGCGCGATGGCGCTATGGGCGAACACGCCGTAGGTTTCTTCGAGGATGCGCTTGAAGTCGGCGTCCTCGATGCTGCCGGCGACGAACGGGCGCATCACCCGGAAGGCCAGCTCGTGGTAAGGCAGGCCGGCCCAGGAAGCGATTTCCTCCTGGGTGAAGCGCGGCAGGTTTTCCGGTACGTAGAGGCCCCCATCGCTGGCCAGGCCGGCGAGCAGGACGTCTTCGAAGTTCAGGGCAGGTGCCTGGCCGCGGGTGCTGATATAGCGCATTTCGACAAACCTTCGCTGTGCGCCGCGCCCCGGTGCGTCTGGCCCCGGGCGCGTGGCTGGATTAATTCAGTTGCTCGACGCGAATCCGTACGACGTCGCCGGAAACGCCTTCCAGCGCCTCGAGGGCGGTGATGGCGTCGTCGATACGCGCTTCCTGCACGCGGTGGGTCACCAGGATCATCGGCACCAGGCCGTCCTGTTCCTCGGCTTCCTTCTGCATGATCGATTCGATGTTGATACCGCGATCGGAAAGTATGCTCGCCACCTGCGCCAGCACGCCGGGCAGGTCCTTGGCCTGGATGCGCAGGTAGTAGGCGCTCTCGCACTCGGCGATCGGCAGGATCGGGTGATCGGACAGCGAATCCGGCTGGAAGGCGAGGTGCGGCACGCGGTTGTGCGGGTCGGTGGTCAGCGCGCGAACCACGTCGACGACATCGGCCACCACCGCCGAGGCGGTCGGCTCCATGCCGGCACCGGCGCCGTAATAGAGGGTGCTGCCGACGGCGTCGCCGTTGACCATCACCGCGTTCATCACGCCGTTGACGTTGGCGATCAGGCGATCGGCCGGGATCAGCGTCGGGTGCACGCGCAACTCGATGCCGGCCGCGGTGCGACGCGCCACCCCGAGGTGCTTGATGCGATAGCCCAGTGCTTCGGCATAGTTGACATCGGCCGTGGTCAGCCTGGTGATGCCTTCGGTGTAGGCCTTGTCGAACTGCAGCGGAATGCCGAAGGCGATGGACGCGAGGATGGTCAGCTTGTGCGCGGCGTCGATGCCCTCGACGTCGAACGTCGGGTCGGCTTCGGCATAACCCAGCGCCTGGGCCTCCTGGAGCACGTCCTCGAAGGTGCGCCCCTTCTCGCGCATCTCGCTGAGGATGAAGTTCCCGGTGCCGTTGATGATCCCGGCGAGCCAGTTGATCTGGTTGCCGGCAAGGCCCTCGCGGATCGCCTTGATCACCGGAATGCCGCCGGCCACCGCCGCCTCGAAGGCGATGATCACGCCCTTCTCGCGTGCCTTGGCGAAGAGCTCGTTGCCGTGCACGGCGATCAGCGCCTTGTTCGCGGTGATCACGTGCTTGCCGTTCTCGATGGCCTTGAGCACCAGGTCGCGCGCCAGCGTGTAGCCGCCGATCAGTTCGATGACGATGTCGATGTCCGGGTTGCTGGCGACCTCGAAGATATCGGCGGTAATGGGGGTACTACCGGTATCGACTTTCGGGTTGGAGCGACGCGCGGCAATCTGGGCGACTTCGATGCCACGCCCGGCACGGCGGGAAATCTCGTCGGCATTGCGTTTGAGTACGTTGAAGGTGCCGCCGCCGACGGTCCCCAGCCCACAGATTCCCACTTTCACCGGTTTCACGCTGTACTCCCCATTACCGCGACCGCGCCCGGCTGACGGGCGCATAAAAAGAGTCGCACTTTAGAAACCGGGGGGGCTTTAGTCAATCGCGCCCGGCGAGCGGAAAACCGCTGCCGGCTTGGCGCGGGAGCGAAAGGAGACTATCGGGTCAGACCGAGCCGCTCGTGCCACTGCGCGAGGGATTCCTCGGGGTACTCGTCGTACAGCCTGTCGTCGGCGCCCTGCTGCACCTCGACCCAGCTGGCCTTCGAGCCGAGCATCAGGTGAGTGTGCTCCGGCGGCACCGGCAACTCGGTGTCGATGGCCGAGGCATGCGGGTGGATCAGGTCCGGCCAGCTCGGGTCCCAAAGCCAGAGCGCGCTGCCGCATTCACGACAGAAATTGCGCTCGCCGGAGCTCACCTGGCCGTCGTCCATTTTCGCGCGGTAGACACCGAGGTGCTGCCTGCCCTGAACCTCCAGCGTGCGGTTGTCGGCGCCGAGGTTGATGGCGAAGCCGCCCCCGCCCGCCGTCTTGCGACAGATCGAGCAGTAGCAGCGCATGAAGGGATAGGGTTGTGCCGATTCGACGGAAAAACGCACGCTGCCGCAGTGGCAGGAACCTTCGAGTTTCATCGCTCGCTCCAGGTCGGGTCATGTCTGCATGTGACCCGCCCGGAGCGCTATCGCTCGCTCCGTCCGTCAGCGCTCACTGGGCCGCGAGCGCCTGCTTGATCAGCTCGGGCGCCGGCTGATAGCCGGGAATCAGCTGGCCGTTGCCGAGCACGATGGCTGGCGTGCCGTTGACCCCGATCGACTGGCCGAGGGCGAACTGCTCGGCCACCGGGTTGGCGCATTTGGCGGCGCTGACCTTCTTGCCGCTGACCATCTGATCCATCGCCGCACGGCGATCGCTGGAGCACCAGACCGCCTGCAACTGCTGGTCGCCGGGAGAATCCAGGCCCTGCCGCGGGAACGCCAGGTAACGCACCTCGATGCCCTGCCGGTTCAGTTCGGCCACTTCACCGTGCAGCTTGTGGCAATACGGGCAGGTGGTGTCGGTGAACACCGTGATGTGGCCCTTGGTCTCGCCCTTGGCCGGGTATACCACCATCTGCTCCAGCGGCACCGCCGCGATCACCTTGGCGATGCCACGGCTCTCGGCCTGCTCGGTCAGGTTGACCGGATCGGCGCCGGCCTGCATCTGATAGAGGTAACCCTGCATCAGGTACTTGCCGTCGGCGCTGGCGTAGAGCACGCGACCGCCCTTGAGCTGGACTTCATACAGACCGTTGAGCGGGCTCTTGGCGATGCTCTCGATGGGCAGGTCCTGACCCAGTCCGCCGAGGGACTGGCGAATGGTTTTTTCCGCATCGTCCGCGTGTACGGCACCGATGACGAGGGCGAAACAGGCCCCGATGAGAAAACGAATACTGCGCATGGAACACTCCTGAATGGGTGCGAAAAGACTACCACAGGCACGCCGGCGCCTTCCTTCGCCGTTTGCCGTGGGAGGCACCGGCCGTCAGCCGCGGGGATGATGCTGGGCGTGCAGCTCCTGGAGACGCGCACGGGCGATGTGGGTGTAGATCTGCGTGGTGGAAAGGTCGCTGTGGCCAAGCAGCATCTGCACCACCCGAAGGTCGGCGCCGTGGTTCAGCAAGTGGGTGGCGAAGGCGTGCCGCAAGGTATGCGGCGACAGCGACTTGGCGATTCCGGCGACTTTCGCCTGCAGCTTGATCCGGTGCCAGAAGGTCTGCCGGGTCATCTGCTCACCGCGCGAACTGGGAAACAGCACATCGCTCGGCCGGCCATCGAGCAGCGCCCCGCGCGCCTCACGCTGGTAACGCTCGATCCACAGCATCGCCTCCTCTCCCAGCGGCACCATGCGCTCCTTGCTGCCCTTGCCGAACACCCGCACCACGCCCTGGCGCAGGTTGACCTGCTCCAGCGTCAGACCGATCAGCTCGCTGACACGCAAGCCGCAGGCATAGAGCACTTCGAGCATGGCGCGGTCGCGCAGGCCGATCGGCGTTTCCAGGTCCGGTGCCGCCAGCAGCGCCTCGACATCCGCTTCGGACAGCGACTTGGGCAACGGCCGACCCAGCTGCGGAAGCTCCACCAGCAGGGTCGGGTCGCTGTCGATCATCCCCTCGCGCAACAGGTAGCGGTAGAACCCCCGCGCGCTGGAGAGAAACCGCGCCGTCGAGCGGGCCTTGTAGCCCTCGCCCAGCCGCCAGGCCAGATGATCGAGAACCGCCTCGCGGCCGGCATGCTGCAAGTCCACGCCGCGCTCATCGAGCCAGCCGTTGAAATGCGCCAGATCGCTGAGGTACGCCGAACGGGTATGCGGCGACAGGCCTTTTTCCAGCCACAGAGCATCGAGGAAACGGTCGATCAGCGGATGGTCTTTGGCGGGCATGGGACAAACACGACGGGAACGGGGGCCGGCAGTCTTTCACAGCGGCTCGCCCACGCAAAGCGCGGGCGAGCCGGTGGTCGGCGAAGGCGCCGAGCCAGCCCGCGCACCGAAGCGCTCGAGTAGCAGGTTGCTGGGTACTTCGAAGATGAAGTAGCCGATGAAGAGCGGACCGCACCTGGCAGCGGAATCGAGCTACCGGGTCAGTCCCAAGCGGCGTTCGATCGCGACCGCGGCAAAGGACCGTCCGCCGCAGGAAAATCGCAAGCAATAAAAAAGCAGCCCGTGGGCTGCTTTTTTCTTCAAGGCGACCGGTCTTAGACCAGTTTTTCCTTGATGCGCGCTGCCTTGCCGGACAGTTCGCGGAGGTAGTACAGCTTGGCTTTGCGAACGTCACCACGACGCTTCACGCTCAGGCTGTCGACCAGCGGCGAGTAGGTCTGGAAAGTACGCTCGACGCCAACACCGTTGGAGATTTTGCGAACGGTGAACGCGCTGTTCAGGCCGCGGTTACGCTTGCCGATCACTACGCCTTCGAAGGCCTGCAGACGCTGACGGTCGCCTTCTTTCACCTTGACTTGAACGATAACGGTGTCGCCCGGGGCGAAGGGCGGAATTTCCTTGCCCATCTGTTCGGCTTCGATCTGCTGGATGATCTTGTTGGTCATGTCGTGCGCTCCTAAGACAAACCCTCTGGGCCTGCCATCGATACGTTAACTATCGTCCCGCTGGCGAAGGTATTCCGCCAACAGCTTTTGCTCTTCTCCAGAAAGCGAGCGGCTATCCAGAAGATCGGCACGTCGTTCGTAGGTCCGCCCTAGGGCCTGCTGCAAACGCCAACGCCGGATGTGTTCGTGGTTGCCGCTGAGCAGCACCTGCGGAACACTTTTATCCGCATACACTTCAGGTCGCGTGTAGTGCGGACAATCGAGCAGGCCGTCGGTGAACGAGTCCTTCTCGGCGGAATCCGCATGCCCCAATGCACCGGGCAACAAGCGGGTAACCGCATCGATCAGCACCATCGCCGGCAGCTCACCGCCGGACAACACGTAGTCGCCAATCGACCATTCTTCATCCACGTGCGCTTCGATGAAGCGTTCGTCGATACCTTCGTAGCGTCCGGCGATGAGGATCAACGACTCCTCCTGCGCCAGTTGCTGTACGGCCGCCTGTTTCAGTTGGCGACCCTGGGGCGACAGGTAGATCACCTTCGCCCGCTCTCCGGCGGCTTGCCTGGCAGCTGCCAGCGCGCGCTCCAGAGGCTCGATCTTCATCACCATGCCGGGGCCGCCACCGAAAGGTCGGTCGTCCACCGTCTGATGGCGATCTTCGGTAAAGCTCCGCGGGTTCCAGCAAGTCAGCGCGAGCAGACCCTGTTTCACCGCACGGCTGGTGATGCCGTATCCGCTGATGGCGGAAAACATCTCCGGGAAAATGCTGATGACTTCAACCCGCATGGCATTCACGCAAATCAGAAGTCCGCGTCCCAGTCGACCCGCATCTCGCCGGCGGCCAGATCGATCGACTGCACGCACTGCTCCGTGTAGGGCAGCAGGCGTTCGCGATCATCGAGGCTACCAGTGCAGGGCTTGACCACCATCACGTCGTTGGCACCGGTCTCCAGCAAGTGGTCGATCACGCCGAACAGTTGTCCGAGCTGATCGATGACCCTCAAGCCTTCCAGTTGGTGCCAGTAGTACTCGTCGCTGCCGAGTGCCGGCAAATCGCTGCGGGGAACACAGATTTCGAAGCCCGCGAAGGTCAGAGCGACATCGCGATCATCGAGCCCCTTCAGCTTCGCCACCAGGAACTTGCCCTGTGGCCGTCCACCAATCAGCTCAACCTGCTTGACCTCGTTGTCACGCCTGAGCGTCCAACGGCGATAGTCCAGCACGTTGTCGACCGGGTCGGTAAAGGAATACACCTTCACTTCGCCGCGAATGCCGTGCACCGAGAAAATCTTGCCGAGAACGATCAGATCCTCGGCGGGCGCCGGCAACGTATTCATGGAGGCTTAGGCCGCAGCCTTGGCAGCTTCCTTGAGCAGTTGTGCAACGCGCTCGGACGGCTGTGCGCCCTGGCTCAGCCAGTAGCTGGCGCGTTCCTGGTCGACCGACAGCTTGACTTCAGCGCCGGAAGCAACCGGGTTGAAGAAGCCGATACGCTCGACGAAGCGACCGTCGCGCGCATTGCGGCTGTTGGTCACGGTCAGGTGGTAGAAGGGGCGCTTCTTGGAGCCGCCACGGGCAAGACGGATGGTTACCATTGAACTTCGTTCCTGTAGTCGGTGCTTTGCAAATCGAACAAGCAGTGGGCCATAGGGGCCCGAAAGGCCGCATATTCTAAGGATTATCCGGATATTTGCAAATGGCTTTTTCAAAATGGGCGGCTGTACCGGCCGGACGGCGCGAATTGCTCGCGCCACCCGGCTCGCCGCCTCGAAACCCGCTCACGATTCCCCAGCGGGGTTATCGCAGGCAGTTTCTCAGAGCTTGGGCATGCCGCCGCCGGGAAGCATGCCGCCCATCCCGCGCATCATCTTGGCCATGCCGCCCTTGGCGGTGAATTTCTTCATCATCTTCTGCATCTGCTTGTGCTGCTTGATCAGCCGGCCGATGTCCTGCACCTGGGTTCCCGACCCCATGGCGATGCGGCGCTTGCGCGAACCACTGATGATGTCCGGATCACGGCGCTCGTGCGGGGTCATCGAGTTGATGATCGCTTCCATCTGCTTGAACTGCTTCTCGGCCGCGCTCTGGGCGTTGCCCATCTGCGCCAGGTTCACCCCGCCCATCTGCGGAAGCTTGTCCATCAGGCCGCCGAGGCCACCCATGTTCTTCATCTGCTGCAGCTGGTCGCGGAAGTCTTCGAGGTCGAAGCCCTTGCCTTTCTTCAGCTTCTTGGTGAGCTTCTCGGCCTTCTCGCGATCCAGCGTCTGCTCGGCCTGCTCGATCAGACTGAGCACGTCGCCCATGCCGAGGATGCGCGAGGCGATACGGTCCGGATGGAAAGGTTCGAGCGCGTCGCTCTTCTCGCCCATGCCGAGGAATTTGATCGGTTTGCCGGTCACGTGGCGCACGGACAGCGCCGCACCGCCGCGGGCGTCGCCGTCGACCTTGGTCAGCACCACGCCGGTGAGCGGCAGCGCCTCGCCGAAGGCCTTGGCGGTGTTGGCGGCGTCCTGGCCGGTCATGGCGTCGACCACGAACAGCGTCTCGGCCGGCTTCACCGCCGCGTGCACGGCCTGTATCTCAGCCATCATTTCGGCATCGACGTGCAGCCGGCCGGCGGTATCGACCAGCACCACGTCGATGAATTTCAATTTGGCTTCGCGGATCGCCGCTTCGGCGATCGCCACCGGCTGCTGGCCGATGTCGGAGGGGAAGAAGGTCACGCCAACTTCGCCCGCCAGGGTTTCCAGCTGCTTGATCGCCGCCGGGCGGTAGACGTCGACCGACACCACCATCACGGACTTCTTCTTGCGCTCCTTGAGGAAGCGCGCCAGCTTGCCGACGGTGGTGGTCTTGCCCGCGCCCTGCAGACCCGCCATCAGCACGACGGCGGGCGGCGTGACATTGAGGACCAGATCCTCGTTGGCCGCGCCCATCAGCTCTTCCAGCTCGGCGCGCACCACCTTCACGAACGCCTGGCCCGGCGTCAGGCTCTTCGACACCTCGGTACCGACCGCGCGGTCCTTGACCTTGTTGACGAAGTCCTTGACCACCGGCAGCGCGACGTCGGCCTCGAGCAGCGCCATGCGCACTTCGCGCAGGGTGTCCTTGATGTTGTCCTCGGTCAGCTTGGCCTTGCCGGTGACATGGCGAAGCGTCTGGGACAAACGGTCGGTCAAGTTTTCGAACATGCGCGTTCCTTTGGAAAATGCGGGCTGGCGGCAAGGCCGGGGAGTATATCAACAGCGTTGGCGAATGGCTTCTCAGGCCAGACGGATCACCATCGCGCCCGCGGCGATGAAGACCGTCGCCAGGCCACGTCGCGGCCCGATGCGTTCGCCGAGCAACAGCACCGAGAGCAGCGTGGCGAACAGGATCGAGGTTTCCCGCAAGGCGGCGACGCTTGCCACCGGTGCCAGCGTCATCGCATACAGCGCGATGCCATAGGAGCCAAGGGTGCCGCTGCCACCCACCAGCGGCAGCGCCGGCCGCGAACGGGCGTAGCGCAGCAGCTCGCGCGGCCGTCGAAACAGCGTCCAGCCGAGCAGCGGAATCGCCGTCAGGAAGAAGATCCACAGCGTATAGCCGACCGGCGCCTGCGACAGTCGCACGCCCACGCCGTCGATCAGCGTGTAGCTGGCGATCACACAGGCATTGAGCAGCGCCAGCCCCGTGGCTCGGGCGCTCACGCCATCGCGCAGCCAGGCATCCACCGCCAGGCCCAGCACACCCAAGCAGATCAGCAGCACCCCACTCCAGCCGGTGAGCGACAGCGATTCGCCGAGCAGCGGTGCGCTCGCCAGGGCCACCAGCAACGGCGCCGTGCCGCGCATCAGCGGGTAGGCCTGGCTCAGGTCGCCGTGCCGATAGGCCGCCGCGACCAGACGGTAATAGAGGACTTGTGCACAGACCGAACACGCCAGATACGGCCAGCTCGCCGACGAGGGAACCTCGGCGAAGCACAGCCCGACCGCCGCGATGGCGCCGGCGCCGGCACTGACCAACACGGCATTCAGCGACTGGTCGTGACCGGACTTCACCGCGGTGTTCCAGCCGGCATGCAGCAGCGCGGCGAACAGCACCATCAATACAACGCTTGCGGACATCGCGAACTCCTGCTCGACGCCGAGCATAGCAACAGCCGATGGCCCGCCACGGAAAGAGCGCAGCCCCGTGGCGAAGCGCCTCCGGGCCCGGCCGATACTTTCATGGACGCTTGCTTGTATGCCACACTCACGCCCTTTCGGGCCCATGCCTCAAGGATCTATGCACCCTCTGCTGCCCAGCCTCGCCGCCGCCCTCCTCTATCTTGCCGTCACCGCTTACCAGGGCCTGCGCGTTCGCCAGCGCGTCAAGCCGAACAAGCTGCTGATCGGCGCACTGGGCGTGCTCGCGCTGTTCTTCCATGGCGGCAGCCTGTTCATGCAGCTGCACGCGACCCAGGGTCTGTCGCTGGACTTCTTCAACGCGTCCAGCCTGATTGCCTTCGCGGTGATCCTCATCACCCTGCTCGCCTGCCTGCGCATCCCGGTGGAAAACCTGCTGTTGCTGCTGATGCCGCTGGGCGCGCTGACCACCATGCTGGCGCACCTGATGCCGGCCGGCACAGTGCAGCCGATCGACGAGGAGCCGGGGATTCTCGCGCACATCCTGCTGTCCATCGTTGCCTACGGACTGCTCACCATCGCCGTGCTGCAGGCGCTGCTGCTGCTGGTCCAGGACCACCAGCTGAAACACAAGCACCCGTCCGGACTGATCAAGAACTTCCCGCCGCTGCAAACCATGGAAAGCCTGCTGTTCGGCTTTCTCTGGGCGGGCTGGATCCTGCTCTCGCTGTCGCTGTTCTCCGGCTGGTTGTTCTTCGAGGACCTGTTCGCCCAGCACCTGGTGCACAAGACCCTGCTCTCGTGCCTGGCCTGGGTAGTCTTCGGCGTGCTGCTCTGGGGCCGCCACCAGCTCGGCTGGCGCGGGCACAAGGCGATCCGCTGGACCCTGGCGGGCTTCTGCCTGCTGATGCTGGCCTACTTCGGCAGCAAGCTGGTTCGCGAATTCATCCTGCACATCTGACCCCTGGGTTGCCGTGGACACTCTCGATCAAGGCTCGCTGATCGGCCTGCTGGTTTTTCTCGCGCTGGCCTCGGCGTTCTTCTCGGCGAGCAAGAGCGCCGTTCTCGGGCTCGATCGCCAGCAACTGCGCGAGCTGGCCAGCCAAGGGTCGCTCGGCGCCAAGCGCATCAACGCCCTGCTCAAACGTCCGCAATGCCTGTTCGGCAGCCTGCTGCTCGGCAACAGCCTGGCGCTGATGTTCGGTGCCGCCGTGGCCGGGCTGCTCGGCCTGCGCCTGCATGGCGAGCCCGGCCTGTTCGGCGCGGTGGCTGGCCTGCTGATAGCCTGGCTGATTCTCGTCACGCTGCTGCCGCGCAGCATCGCTGCCCGCTACCCGCAAGCACTGGCGTTCGCCTGCGCCGGGCCGCTGAAGCTCGTCGTCAAGCTGCTCTACCCGCCCTTCTGGCTGCTCGACCGCATCGCCGGCGCGCTGCTCCGGCTGATTGGTATCCGGCCACCGCCGCAGGGCGAGAACCTGGCCGGCGAAGAGCATCCGCCCGAGGAAATCGACGAGGTCCTGCCGGAGCAGCGTCAGCACCTGCTGCTGGGCATCCTCGACAAGATGACCGTCGACGACATCATGATTCCGCGCAATGAGGTCCAGGGCATCGACCTGAACGACGACATCGAGCGGATCGTCGCTCAGTTGCGCAGCACCTCGCACACCCGCCTGCCGGTATTTCGCGGCGACATCAACCAGGTCGAAGGCATCCTCCACATGCGTCGGATCGCCCGCCTGCTGACCCGCGACCAACTGACCAAGGACGCCCTGCGCGAGGTCTGCCACGAGCCGTACTTCGTGCCGGAGAACACCCCGCTGTCGGTGCAACTGATGAACTTCCAGAAGCACAAGCGGCGCATCGGCATCGTCGTCGACGAGTACGGCGAAGTGCTCGGCATCTGTGCACTGGAGGACCTGCTGGAAGAGATCGTCGGGCAGTTCCACAGCAGCGACGACGGCCAGGACGCCGACATCCAGACCCAGCCGGACGGCACCCAGGTGATCGACGGTGCGACCCACGTCCGCGACATCAACCGCGCGCTCGGCTGGCAGTTGCCGGTGGAAGGCCCGCGCACGCTGAACGGGCTGATCACCGAGGCGCTGGAGGGCATTCCCGACAGCGGCGTGTGCCTGAAGATCGGTCGCTATCGCCTGGAGATCCTGCAGACTGCGGAAAACCGCGCGACGCGCGTGCGTGTCTGGCTCGCGCCGCGCCCGAAGCAGGGCTGAGACGATCGGAGGGTTACCCGGCGCCCCTTCGCTCCCCGTATAATCGCCGTCAGCTTACCCAGCCCCCGCCTTCGTCCGCTTGCCATCCGCGATGTCGACGCAGGCCCGCCACTGCCGCTCCCGCCCGGTCCGCCGGTGCACCGAAGTTCTCGCTGCCGCGCCAACCCCGCCGCGACAGCGCCCTCCTCGCCCGACCCGGGCGCACGCTTCCCCGGCGGCACGACGAAAGCCAACCGGCCACCGCCAAGGCCGGCCAGACAATAACGGGATCCGTGCATGAATACCGCCACCTGTACCACTGTGCGCGAGGCCGATGCCGACGCCCCCGTGCAGACCAACTCGACCGCGCGAGTCGCCGTTGCCAGCCTCATCGGCACCGCCATCGAGTTCTACGATTTCTACATCTACGCCACCGCCGCCGCGCTGGTGATCGGCCCGGTGTTCTTCCCGCAGACCTCCGGTACCGCCCAGGCGCTCTCCGCCTTCATCACCTTCGGCATCGCCTTCCTCGCCCGGCCGCTGGGTTCGGCGCTGTTCGGTCACTTCGGGGACCGCATCGGACGCAAGTCGACGCTGGTCGCATCGCTGTTGCTGATGGGTCTGTCCACCACGCTGATCGGCCTGCTGCCCGGTTACGACGCCATCGGCGCCTGGGCACCGATCCTGCTCTGCGTGCTGCGTTTCGGCCAGGGCCTCGGTCTGGGTGGCGAATGGGGCGGCGCCGCGCTGCTGGCCACGGAGAATGCACCCAAGCACCGCCGCGCCTGGTTCGGCATGTTCCCGCAGATGGGCCCGTCGATCGGCTTCCTTGCCGCCAACGGGCTGTTCCTGACGCTGGCGATGACCCTCAGCGAAGAGCAGTTCCGCGCCTGGGGCTGGCGTATCCCGTTCCTCTTCAGCGCGCTGCTGGTGATCGTCGGGCTTTACGTGCGCCTCAAGCTTCACGAAACCCCGGTGTTCGCCAGGGCACTGCAGCAGCACGATCGCGCACGCCTGCCGATCGCCGAGATGTTCTCCCGGCACTGGCGCAACGTGGTGCTCGGCTCGCTGGCGATGGTGGTGTGCTACGCGCTGTTCTATATCTCGGCGGTGTTCTCGCTGAGCTACGGCGTCAGCACGCTGGGCTTCACCCGCGAGGAATTCCTCGGCCTGCTATGCTTCGCCGTGCTCTTCATGGCCGCCGCCACCCCGGTATCGGCGCTCGCCTGCGACCGCTTCGGGCGCCGCCCGGTGCTAATCGCCGGCTGCCTGGCCGCGGTGGCGTCCGGCTTCGCCATGCAACCGTTGCTGAGCAGCGGTTCGGCGGTCGACGTGGCGATCTTCCTGTCCCTCGAGCTGTTCCTGATGGGCGTCACCTTCGCCCCGATGGGCGCCCTGCTGCCGGAACTCTTCCCGACCCGCGTGCGCTATACCGGCGCCTCGGCTGCGTACAACCTGGGCGGCATCCTCGGCGCCTCGCTCGCCCCCTACGTGGCGCAGAAACTGGTGGCTGCCGGCGGACTTGGCTGGGTCGGCGGCTACGTTTCGGTGGCGGCCGGACTGAGCCTGCTGGCGGTGCTGCTGATGCGCGAAACACGCGAGACCGATCTGTAAGGCGAGACGCCATGGAAGCCCACCCCGGCGGCAACCCAGGGACATGAAAAAGCCGGCGCCAAAAGCGCCGGCTTTTTTGCGGCTTGCCATCCATGGCAGCCGCCCTCCGGACCGTCGCAGGGCGACGTAAAAAGGGCTCCGGCCATTTTGTGGCAGTTCGACTCAGAGCGTGACGTCGACCGCCTGCGCAGCACGGGTCGCCTTGGCGCGGGCGGCCTCGATCGATTCGTCGCGCGCCAGCGCCACGCCGAGGCGGCGCTGGCCGGAGACTTCCGGCTTGCCGAACAGGCGCAGCGCGGTGTCCGGCTCGCTCAGCGCGGCGCCGAGGTTGCCGAAGCTCATCTGGCGCGACTCGCCGGCCACCAGGATCACCGCCGAGGCGGACGGGCCGAACTGGCGGATCGCCGGGATCGGCAAGCCGAGGATCGCCCGCGCATGCAGGGCGAATTCGGAGAGGTCCTGGGAGATCAGCGTGACCAGGCCGGTGTCGTGCGGGCGCGGGGAAATCTCGCAGAACCAGACCATGTCGCCCTTGACGAAGAGCTCCACGCCGAACAGCCCGCGGCCGCCCAGCGAACCGGTCACCGCCAGGGCGATACGCTCGGCTTCGGCGCGCGCGATCTCGCTCATCGCCTGGGGCTGCCAGGATTCCTGGTAGTCGCCCTTGGCCTGACGATGACCGACGGGGTCGCAGAAGGTCACGCCATTGGCATGGCGCACGGTGAGCAGGGTGATCTCGTAGTCGAAATCGATGAAGCCCTCGACGATCACCCGGCCCTTGCCGGCGCGGCCGCCGGCCTGGGCGTAATCCCAGGCGGTCTGCAGGTCGTCGGCGCTCTTCAGCACGCTCTGGCCCTTGCCCGAGGAACTCATGATCGGCTTGATCAGGCACGGGAAGCCGAGCGCCTCGGTGGCCGCGCGGAACTCCTCGAAGCTGTCGGCGAAACGGTACGGCGAGGTCGGCAGGCCGAGCTCCTCGGCGGCCAGGCGACGGATGCCCTCGCGGTTCATGGTCAGCTGCGCCGCACGCGCGGTGGGGATCACGGTGAAGCCCTCGGCCTCCAGCTCCACCAGGGTGGCGGTGGCGATGGCTTCGATCTCGGGAACGATGTAGTGCGGCTTCTCCTGCTCGATCAGCGCGCGCAGGGCGGCGCCGTCGAGCATGTCGATGACGTAGCTGCGGTGCGCGACCTGCATCGCCGGGGCGTTGGCGTAGCGGTCGACGGCGATCACCTCGACGCCCAGACGCTGCAATTCGATGGCGACTTCCTTGCCGAGCTCGCCGGAGCCACAGAGCAGGACGCGGGTAGCGCTCGGCGAGAGCGGAGTTCCGAGACGGGGCATGTCGATTTCCTTGCAGGCGGGCGCCAACGGCGCGGGAATGAAAAAGGAGGCGGATTTTACGAGATCAGCAGGCCTTTGGCTCGCGCGCGCTCAGCGGTGAGGGCGAGCACCTGGCGGCGCTCGTCGTTGCCCATCCGTGACCAGCGGGCGATTTCCGCCGCAGAGCGCTGGCAGCCGGTGCAAAGATCGTCTTCGTCGAGCGCGCAGATGTTCACGCAGGGCGATTTCAGCGGGCGCTCCTGCATCAGTCGTCCTGCTCGACCAGATCGCGCGCATAGCGCTGGGCGTTATGCACGTAATGCGCGGCACTGGCTTCGAGCATCTTCATCTGCTGCTCGCTGAGTTCGCGCACCACCTTGCCGGGAGATCCCATGACCAGCGAACCGTCGGGGATTTCCTTGCCCTCGGGAATCAGCGCATTGGCGCCGATGATGCAGTGGCGGCCGACTCTGGCGCCATTGAGCAGCACGGCGTTGATGCCGATCAGGCTGAAATCGCCGACGGTGCAGCCGTGCAGCATGGCGTTGTGGCCGATGGTGACGCCCTTGCCGATGTTCAGCGGCACGCCCGCGTCGGTGTGCATCACGGTGCCGTCCTGCACGTTGCTGTTCTCGCCGATGTGGATCAGCTCGTTGTCGCCGCGCAGTACGGCGCCGAACCAGACGCTGGCGCCAGCATCCAGGCGGACCTTGCCGATCAATGTGGCGTTCGGCGCAACCCAGCTTTGCGGGTGAGCGTCGACGCGGGAATCTCCCAGGCGGTATTTCATTATTGTTCTCCAGACTCAGCTCAAGGTGAGGAAGGTGTCCGGCGGCTCGTGCAGATCGATACCGGCGTCGTACAGAAGGTTCATCAGCTCGACGATCATGATCGCGGTGAGCCCCCAGATGCGGAACTCGCCGAAGCGATAACTGGGCACGTACCAGCTTTGCCCGAGGTAGTCGATGCGATGGGTGAACTCGCGCGGGTCTTCACGGAAGAAGCTCAGCGGCACGCTGAACACCGCGGCGATCTCGCCGTCGTTGGCGACGTACTCGACGTAATCCGGAACCACCGCAACGTAGGGCGTGACCTTGATGCGATGGCGCGAGACCAGCGTGCTCAGCGGGCCGACTACCTCCACCAGACCCGGTGGCAGGCCGATTTCTTCCTCGGCCTCGCGCAGCGCGGTGGCGACCAGGTCCTGGTCTTCGGGGTCGCGACGACCACCGGGAAAGGCGACTTCGCCGCCGTGGGTGGACAGCCCGCTGGAGCGCAGGGTAAGCACCAGCTCAGGCTCTTCGCTACGGGTGATCGGCAGCAACACCGCCGCTTCGGGGAAGCTCTGCTCAGGGGGCAGAATAAGCGGGGTATAGCTCCTTACCTTCTGGAGCAGTTCGTCCTGCATGGTCGCTCTCGGTCTTTTCGTTTGACGGCATCATGGCATGAACTGTCGCATCGGCCCAAGACCCGAACGGCGCCACGCCGGGCGGGCGTTGCTTTTTCCCCTTGGGCCTGATGCCATGCACTCCGATAACAACACGCCGGAGGCCGGATGAAATTCTGCAACCAGTGCGGCGGGACGGTCAGCGAGCGGATTCCCGCCGGCGACAACCGCCCACGTTTCGTCTGCGACCAATGCCAGCTCGTGCATTACCAGAACCCGCGAATCGTCGCCGGCTGCCTGCCGGTCTGGGGCGAACAGGTGCTCCTCTGCCGTCGAGCGATAGAGCCACGCCGTGGCTTCTGGACCTTGCCCGCGGGCTTCATGGAGAACGGCGAAACCACCGAACAGGCGGCCTCCCGGGAAACCCTGGAGGAAGCCTGCGCGCGGGTCGCCGGGCTGCAGCTCTACACCGTGTTCGACCTGCCGCACATCAGCCAGGTGTACATGCTGTTTCGCGCAGAACTGGTCGATCTGGATTTTGCGGCCGGCGTGGAAAGCCTCGAAGTCAGACTCTTCCACGAAGCGGAAATCCCCTGGTCGGAGCTGGCTTTTCCGACCATCGGGCGTACCTTAGAATGGTTCTTCGCGGACCGCCGGAACGCCTTGTTCCCGGTGCGCAACGAGCCGCTGGAACCCTTGCTGGCGCGCTTCAGGAACGCTTGAATCCCCTCTTTCTAGGTCTCGTCGTCGATGCGCTGGTTGCTCACCGTTGTCTGTCTGTCCTTCGCCACCCTCGCCTTGGGCAACGTCACCTCGACGCTGGACGGCAAGGTGGTGGACAAGGTGCTGGTGCTCAAGTCCGAACACCGGCTGCACCTGATCAGCAAGGGCGAGACCCTCAAGTCCTATCGAATCTCGCTGGGCAAGAAACCCACCGGGCCGAAGATCCAGGAAGGCGACAAGCGGACCCCGGAAGGCTTCTACTGGATCGACTGGCGCAAGCCCAGCGACCGCTACAACCTGGCGATGCACATCTCCTACCCCAATGCCCGCGACAAGGACCGGGCGTCCGAGCTCAAGGTCAACCCTGGCGGCATGATCATGCTGCACGGAACGCCGATAGACGACGAATATCCCGAGTGGTACTTCAACAGCCTCGACTGGACCGAGGGATGCATCGCCCTGACCAACGACGACATGCGCGAGATCTGGACCCTGGTCAAGGACGGCACGCTGATCGAGATACGCCCCTGAGTCGCACTACGCTCAGACCTCCTTGCACGGGCGCTGCCTGAGCGCCCCGGCCACCTCGCCGACCACCCTCACCACCATCGCCCGCTCGTTTTCATCCAGCCCCTGCAGCAGTTCGACGATTTTGTGCGCCTGATCCAGCGCATCTGGCGAGCCGGGGCGGAACAGGTCAGCCGGCGTACAACCGAGCACGTCGGCAATTTGCCGGAGGCGCGCCAGACTCGGGGAAATCACCCCGGTCTCGATGCGGCTGACCGTCTCCTTCTCGACATTCATCGACTCGGCGACCTGCGCCTGGGTCAGGCGCTGCCGCTTGCGCAGCAGCGCGATGGCCGCGCCCACTTCTGATGCAATCCCCTTGTCTTTCAAATTTGCTACCTCGAGCATCAGTCGCGCTATTAACCGGACATTTTCATGGCGCCAAGGTTTCAAGCGAATGACGTGTGAGGCATCAACAAATAACGTATTACGTCATTTGATATTGACTTTTCTTGATAGTAATAAAAAGAATAGGGGTATCGCGCTGGACATCGGACGCCAACTCAATGGCACATTCAGGGAGGAGTCGCATGCTAGGCAATCTGAAGGTCCGCACGGGAATGCTACTGGTACTCGTCGCCCTGCTGACGGCTCTGCTGGTGTCCACGGGCACGGCCTGGAACGACGCTCACAACAGCAGCCGGCAGATCCATGAGCTGGAAGACGTAGGTATCCGTCAGCTTAGCCTGATCGAAACCACCTATACCGGCGTCCTGCGCACCCGCCTGGCGATGGCCAGCGCTTTCCTGGAAATGCAGGCCGGCGAAACCGACAAGGCAAAACAGAGCCTGGAACTGGCCAGAAGCCTGTCGGACAAAACGCGCGAAACCTTCGCCCAGTTCGTCACCCTGCCGAAAAGTCCGAAAGGCCAGCAACTGGCCGACGCCATCGAGCAGAGCTTCAGCACCTACAGCGCTACTCTCGCAGAGCAGCACGACGCGTTGAACGGCGGCTCAGCGAGCCGCTACGTCGAGGTCAATCTCAGGGCCCGCGCGGCGAACGGGGCGTTCGACAAGGCGATCTCGACCTTCAGCGAACACGTCGGCAGACGCACCGCGGAGATCATGCAGAGCGCCAACGGACGCTACGACTTCGCGCGCATCCAGGCCATTGCCCTCATCGGACTGGGTCTGCTGCTCGCCATCGGCTGCTGGCTGTTCATCTCCAGCCAGATCCTCCGGCCGCTCCGCGAAGCCAGCCGCCATTTCGAGCACATCGCCGCCGGCGACCTCACCGCCAATATCATTACCGAATCGAACAACGAAATCGGCGCGCTGTTCCGTTCGCTGCAACACATGCAACACAGTCAGCGCGAAACCATCGGCCAGATCACCAACTCGGCCAACCAGTTGGCATCGGCGGCGGAAGAGCTCAGCGCGGTCACCGAGGAAAGCAATCGCGGCTTGCACCAGCAGCACCAGGAACTGGAGCAGGCGGCCACCGCGGTCAACCAGATGACCACCGCGGTCGAGGAAGTGGCGCGCAACGCGGTTTCCACGTCGGAGGCAACCAATGCCTCGAACCAGTTGGCCCAGCATGGCCGCGACCAGGTACAGGGCACCATCGACGAGATCAACAGCATGTCGCAGGAGGTGCAGGCGACCTCGCGCCTGATCGGCGAGCTGTCCGAGCAGACCCGGCACATCGGCAAAGTGCTGGAGGTGATCCGGGGAATCTCCGAGCAGACCAACCTGCTGGCGCTCAATGCCGCCATTGAGGCCGCCCGCGCAGGCGACGCCGGCCGCGGCTTTGCGGTGGTTGCCGACGAGGTGCGCGGCCTCGCCCACCGCACTCAGCAGTCGACCCGCGAAATCGAAGAAATGATCGGCGGCATCCAGGCAAACACCGATGCCGCGGTGCGCTCGATGGAGCAGAACAGCGAGCGCGCCAACTCGACCCTGCACAACACCCAGGCGACCAGCCGCACGCTGGAAGAGATCTTCGCCGCGGTGAACCGAATCACCGAGCGCAATCTGGTGATCGCAAGCGCCGCCGAGGAACAGGCGCAGGTTGCCCGCGAAGTCGACCGTAACCTGGTGAACATCCGCGACCTCTCCACCCAGGCATCGGCCGGCGCCAACCAGACCGCGGCGGCGAGCAACGAGCTTTCGCGCCTGGCAGTGGAACTCAATGGCATGGTCCTGCATTTCAAAATCTGACCGACCGGCCGCCGCCGTCTATCCTAGCGATTCCTGCGCCGCAGCTGAAAATCGCAGCGCCTGAGGGCCCGCCATGAGCGAGGCTCCACGCGGCGACGAGAGCCATGATGACTGATCGGCACTTTGCGGAACTTCATATCCAGACCTTCGAGCGCTGCCCCGCCACAATGCTCACCGTCGAGGCCGACGCCTGCATCGTCCTGTTCAACGCAGCCGCCAAGCAGCTCTGCGGCAGGCCGTGCAAGATGGCGCTCGGGCCCGGTGACGGCCCCGCCGGCGCGCTTCATCCGCTGGCCGAAGAGTGTGGATTGATCGATGCGCTGGACGATTGGTTGTTGAACGAAACCTGCCGCCAGTTGGCCGGCTGGCGCGGCGAGGGGCTGTCGATTCGATCGGTCGCGGTGAACCTCTCGCCGACTGACCTGACCCTGCCGCAGACCATCGCGATGCCTGTGCGCGCATGGCTGGTGCCGCGCGACCTGACCGTGGAGATCACCGAGGGCGTGCTGGTGGACCTAAACCGGGGCATCCCGCAGGGTCTCGACGAAATCTATACCTTCGGCATGCGCCTGATGACGGACGATTTCGGCACCGGCTATTTCAACCTGAGCTACTTGCGCCGCCGATCAGCGGGCTGAAGCTGGACAGCGTTTCGTCGACGACCTCGCCAACGATGCCTTCAGCCGCGCGCTCAGCGATGCGGTCATCAACATCGGCCAGAGCCTGAACTGACGGTGGTCGCAGAGGCGTCTAATGCACCAGTCAGTAGGAGATTCTCAGGCGCCAGGGATATCACGTCGCCCAGGCCTATCTGTTCTCCCGTCCGTTTCCCGCCGCACAACGGGAGGGCTGGCTGGCCGAACGCCAGACCCAGGGTCGTCCACGCAGGCGGCGATGCACACGCGGTTGCGCCCGCCCTCCTTCGCCGCGTACAGCGCCCGGTCCGCGGCATCGGTGAGCGCCTCTGCCGGCCAATCCTCGCCAGCCGGCAGGCAGGCGCCGCCGAGACTCACGGTGACCTTGCCGAACGGCGCGCGGCCATGCTGCAAGCGCGCCTGCACCACCCGCTCGCGCAGGCGCTCGGCGACCTGCTGGGCCTCCTCGGCCGGGGTACCCGGCAGGATCACGCCGAACTCCTCGCCACCGTAACGACAGACCAGGTCGCCTGGACGCACTCCCCCGCCGAATATCTCCGCCAGCTGGCGCAAACACTCGTCCCCGGCCGGATGGCCGTAGTGGTCGTTGTACGGCTTGAACAGGTCTACGTCGAGCATCAGCAGTGACAACGGCTGACCGGCGCGGCGGGCACGGGCGATCTCCTGCGACAGTGCCTCGTCGAAGCGACGGCGGTTGGGCAGGCCCGTCAGGTAATCCCTCTCGGCGACCTCGCTCAGCCGCGCGTTGGCCGCTGCCAGTTGCTCGCGCATCCGGTACTGCTCGGTGACGTCGGTGAGCGCCAGGGTCAGGCCGATCACCTGCTCCGCCGGGTCGCGTACGCCTTGCAAGCCGACCTGATAATGACGCTCGCGCCAGTCCAGCTCGAGGTCCGCCAGCGTCTCGCCGGCATCCAGGCGAACGAAGCAGCGCGCCACGTCCAATTGATCCTCCGGCAGGAAATCCGCGATCGGCCGACCCACCAGCCGATTCAACGAATCGCCTAGCAACGCAGCCAACGCACGGTTGGCGATCACCACATGGGCTTGCCGGTCGATCAGGCCGAGCGCGACTGGCGCCGCGGCATACAGCGCCTCCAGCTGCACGCTGCGCTGGCCGAGCAGGCCGATGCCCTGGGTGATGTCGCGGTCGATGCCACGGTAACCGCGAAACTCGCCGTGCTCGTCGAACAGCGGAATGCCGCTGGTTTCCAGCACCACCAGGCTGCCATCAGCGCGCAGATTGCGGTTCACCAGTCCGGAGAACGGCCGCCGCTGGGCGACGATCTCGAGGAACGCCTGGCCGACCCGCGCCGCTTCGTCGGGCGGCATGAAATCGAAGGGTGTGCGCCCGAGCATCTGTTCCGGCGAGTAGCCGAGCAGCTCGCGGCAACGCTCGGAGCTGAAGGTGTAGCGACCCTGGGCGTCGACTTCCCAGAGCCAGTCCGAGTTGTGCGCGATCATCTCGCGCAGGCGGCGGATTTCGGCGCGAGCTTCGCTGGCGCTGAGTTGTTGGGGCATCGTGACTACCGAAACGCGAATGCTGAGGTGACCATTATGCCACCACGACATGCAGATCCAGCGTCAGACGCATCTAATCCAAGGTTTCCAGGCGCCACACATCGAACGCCGGGGTTTCGTAGGGATGCGCCCGTTTCAGCGCGTCGACCACGGCGCGGATCGCGGCATCGGCCACCACCAGTTCGACTTTCCACTCAGGCAGACGCTGAAGCCGGTCGACCTCGCCGATGAACGGGGCGCTGCCCGGCAAGGCACGAAATTGCCCCTCACCGAGCACCTGCCAGCAGCACTGGTCGTAATCGCCGATACGTCCACCGCCGGCCTGGAAAACCGCCCGCTTGACGCTCTCCAGGTGACTGTCTGGAACGTGGAAGCACAGCTTGTACATGCCGCATACCGCCGTCGTGGTGAAGCGCGGGGAGTACGCGGTACTCCCCCGCCCGTGTCAGTCGACCCAGACCCGCGCGTTGCGGAACAGGCGCAGCCAGCCGCCGTCTTCCTGCCAGTCGTCCGGGCGCCAGGAGTTCTGCACGGCTCGGAAGACCCGCTCCGGGTGCGGCATGAGGATGGTGACGCGGCCATCGCGGCTGGTCAGGCCAGTGATCCCGCGCGGCGAACCGTTCGGGTTGGCCGGATAGCGTTCGGTGACCTTGCCGTGGTTGTCGACGAAGCGCATCGACACGCAGCCGGACAGATCGGCCTCGAGCAGCGCCTCCTCGCTCTCGAACTCCGCATGGCCTTCGCCGTGGGCGATGGCAATGGGCATCCGCGAACCGGCCATGCCGCGCAGCAGGATCGATGCCGATTCCTGGATCTGCACCATCGCCACTCGCGCCTCGAACTGCTCCGAGCGGTTGCGTACGAAGTGCGGCCAGAACTCGGTGCCGGGAATCAGCTCATGCAGGTTCGACATCATCTGGCAGCCGTTGCAGACGCCCAGGGTGAAGCTGTCCTTGCGTTCGAAGAAGCCCTGGAAGGCATCGCGCGCGCGGTTGTTGAACAGCACCGACTTGGCCCAGCCCTCGCCGGCGCCGAGAACGTCGCCATAGGAGAAGCCGCCGCAGGCGACCAGGCCTTTGAAGTCGTTGAGGTCGACGCGACCGGCGAGGATGTCGCTCATGTGCACGTCGATGGCGGCGAAGCCGGCACGGTCGAACGCGGCGGCCATTTCCACCTGGCCGTTGACGCCCTGCTCGCGCAGTACCGCCACTTTCGGCCGCACGCCCTTCTTGATGTAGGGCGCGGCGATGTCGTCATTGACGTCGAAGGCGAGCTTCACCGAGAGGCCCGGGTTCTCCTCCTCGAGCAGGCTGTCGAACTCCTGATCGGCACAGTCGGCGTTGTCGCGCAGGCGCTGGATGCGGTAGCTGGTCTCGCTCCACTCGCGCTGCAGCAGGCGACGGTCGCCGCTGTAGACCGACTCGCCGTCGTAGGTGAAGGTCACTTCGCTGCTACCGTTCACCGGCTGGCCGATCACCGCCACGCAGTCGCCCAGACCGGCTGCGCTGAACTGCGCCAGCACGTCCGGAGTGGCGTCCTGGCGAACCTGGATCAGCGCGCCGAGTTCCTCGTTGAAAAGTACAGCGGCGAGGCCATCGGCGCTGTCGGCGAGGCCATCGAGGGTGAGTTGCAGGCCGCAGCGGCCGGCGAAGGCCATTTCCAGCGCGGTGGCCAGCAGACCGCCGTCGGAACGGTCGTGGTAGGCCAGCAAGTGGCCATCGGCGTTGAGCCCCTGGATCACCGCGAAGAACGCCTTGAGGTCCTCGGCGTCGTCGACGTCGGGCGCCTGGCGGCCGATCTTGCCGTAGACCTGGGCGAGGATCGAAGCACCCATGCGGTTCTGGCCGCGACCGAGGTCGATCAGGATCAGGTCGGTCTCGCCCTTGTCCAGGCGCAATTGCGGGGTCAGGGTCTGGCGGATGTCGGTGACCGGGGCGAAGCCGGTGACGATCAGCGACAGCGGCGAGGTCACGCTCTTCTCGGCGCCCTCCTCCTGCCAGCGGGTCTTCATCGACATCGAGTCCTTGCCCACCGGAATGGTGATGCCGAGCGCCGGGCACAGCTCCATGCCGACCGCTTTCACGGTGTCGTACAGGCGCGCATCCTCGCCCGGATGGCCGGCGGCGGCCATCCAGTTGGCGGACAGCTTGATGTCGGAAATCTTCTCGATGCGCGAGGCGGCGATGTTGGTCAGCGTCTCGCCGATCGCCATGCGCCCGGAGGCGGCGGCGTCGAGCAAGGCCAGCGGGGTGCGCTCGCCCATCGCCATGGCTTCGCCGGTGTAGACGTCGAAACTGGTGGCGGTCACGGCGACATCGGCCACCGGCACCTGCCACGGGCCGACCATCTGGTCGCGGGCGACGAGGCCGGTGATGCTGCGGTCGCCGATGGTGATCAGGAAGCTCTTGCTGGCCACCGCCGGGTGGTGCAGCACGCGGCTGACGGCGTCCTCGAGGGCGACGTTGGCGGCGGAAAAGTCGTCGCCCAACTCCGCCTCACGGGCGACCGAACGGTGCATGCGCGGCGGCTTGCCGAGCAGCACTTCCAGCGGCATGTCCACCGGGGTATTGCCGAAATGGCGGTCGGTGACAGTCAGGTGAGGCTCTTGGGTGGCCTCGCCGACGACCGCGAACGGGCAGCGCTCGCGCTCGCAGATGGCCTGGAAGCGCTCGAAGTTCTCGGCGCTGACGGCCAGCACGTAACGCTCCTGGGACTCGTTGCTCCAGATCTCGTGCGGGGCCATGCCCGGCTCGTCGTTGGGCACGTTGCGCAGTTCGAAACGGCCGCCGCGGCCGCCATCGTTGACCAGCTCCGGGAAGGCATTGGAGATGCCGCCGGCACCGACGTCATGGATGAAGGCGATCGGGTTGGCGTCGCCGAGTTGCCAGCAGCGGTCGATGACCTCCTGGCAGCGGCGCTCCATTTCCGGGTTCTCGCGCTGCACCGAGGCGAAATCCAGGTCCGCCGAGCTGGCGCCGGTGGCGACCGAGGACGCGGCGCCGCCGCCCAGGCCGATGAGCATGGCCGGACCGCCGAGCACGATCAGCTTGGCGCCGACGGTGATCTCGCCCTTCTGCACGTGGTCTTCGCGGATGTTGCCCATGCCGCCGGCGAGCATGATCGGCTTGTGGTAGCCGCGCACTTCGTCGCCGTGGGGCGTGGCGATCGACTGCTCGAAGGTACGGAAGTAGCCGGTCAGCGCCGGACGGCCGAATTCGTTGTTGAACGCGGCGCCGCCCAGCGGGCCTTCGATCATGATGTCCAGCGGCGTGACGATGCGCTCGGGCTTGCCGTAGGGGACTTCCCAGGGCTGCTCGAAACCGGGGATGTTCAGGTTGGAGACGGTGAAGCCGGTCAGGCCGGCCTTCGGCTTGGCGCCGCGACCAGTGGCGCCCTCGTCGCGAATCTCGCCGCCGGAACCGGTGGAGGCACCGGAGAACGGCGAAATGGCGGTCGGGTGGTTGTGGGTTTCCACCTTCATCAGGATGTGCACCGGCTCCTGCACCGCGCCGTACTGGCGGGTTTCGGGATTGGGGAAGAAGCGCCCGGCGCTGTGGCCGACGATCACCGAGGCGTTGTCCTTATAAGCGGACAGCACGTTCTCGCGGTGCATCTGGTAGGTGTTCTTGATCATGCCGAACAGCGACTTTTCCTGGCTCTCGCCGTCGATGTCCCAGCTGGCATTGAAGATCTTGTGGCGGCAGTGCTCGGAGTTGGCCTGGGCGAACATCATCAGTTCGATGTCGTGCGGGTTGCGCGCAAGGTTCTGGAATGCGTTGACCAGGTAATCGATTTCGTCTTCGGCCAGGGCCAGGCCCAGCTCGACGTTGGCCTTCTCCAGCGCCGCGCGGCCGCCGCCGAGGATGTCCACAACGGTGAGCGGCTTGGGCTGCGCGTGGCTGAACAGGTTGCTGGCGTCCTCCATGCGGCCCAGCACCAGCTGGGTCATGCGATCGTGCAGCAGCGCGGCAACCTGCTCGATCTCGGCCTCGCCAAGCTCGCCGGTGACGTAGTAGGCGATGCCGCGCTCGAGGCGCTCGATCTTCGCCAGGCCACAGTTGCGGGCGATGTCGCTGGCCTTGCTCGACCAGGGCGAGATGGTGCCGAAGCGCGGTACGCAGAGGAACAGCCGCCCGCGGGGCTCCTGCACCGGCACGCTCGGCCCGTACTTGAGCAGGCGCGCCAGAACCTGCTCCTCGTCCGCGGTCAGCGCCCCGGACACTTCGGCGAAATGCGCGAATTCGGCATACAACCCGGTCACGGCGGGGACCCTGGAGGTCAGTTGCTCGAGCAATTTGCCGTGGCGAAAGGCAGAAAGGGCGGGAGCGCCGCGCAGAATCAACATCGTCGGGACAGCCTCGAAAGGGAGAGCGTTGGGAGGCGCGCATTCTACCCTATACCAGCCGCATCAGGCCAAAGCCGGCGCTCGTAAAGCCGCCGGCACCGGCACTCGCGCCTAGCAGAGCGCCTGCCGGCTGTCCAGATATGGCGGCGCTACGCCATTGCGTATACTGCGCCGATGTTTTCATTCATGGCGTTGCGCACGCACTGTCTCCTCGGGCTCCTGGCGGCAGGAATTCTCCTGTCCATGGCGGGCTGTAGCGATGACGATACGCCTGCTCCCAGGCCGTCGGCGCTCGAACGAATAAAGGAAGAAGGCGTGTTGCGCGTGGTCACCCGCAACAGCCCGGCCACCTATTTCGAAGACCGCAACGGCGAGACCGGCTTCGAGTACGAGCTGGTCAAGCGCTTCGCCGAGGACCTCGGCGTCAAGCTGCAGATCGAAACCGCCGACAACCTCGACGACCTGTTCATCCGCCTGAACAACCCCGCCGGCCCCGAGCTGGCCGCCGCCGGCCTGGTCGCCACCGAGGGCCGCCGGGGCCAGGCCAGCTTTTCCGTGCCGTACCTCGCCGTCACCCCGCAGGTCATCTACCGCAACGGCCAGCAACGCCCTACCCGCCCCGAAGACCTGATCGGCAAACGCATTCTGGTGCTCAAGGGCAGCAGCCACGCCGAGCAGCTGGGCGAGCTGAAGCTGCAGTATCCGGAGCTGAACTACGAAGTCTCCGACGCGGTGGAGGTGGTCGACCTGCTGCGGATGGTCGACGAGGGGCAGATCGACCTGACCCTGGTCGACTCCAACGAGCTGGCGATGAACCAGGTGTACTTCTCCAACGTGCGCGTGGCCTTCGATCTCGGCGATGCCCGCAGCCTGGCCTGGGCGGTGGCCGGCGGCGGCGACCGCAGCCTGCTCGATGAGGTTGACCAGTTCATCGGCCGGGTCGAGAAGAACGGCACCTTGCAACGTCTGAAGGAGCGCTACTACGGCCATGTCGATGTGCTCGGCTACGTCGGCGCCTACACCTTCGCCACGCACCTGCAGCAGCGCCTGCCGCGCTACGAGCAGCATTTCCGCAAGGCGGCGCAGACGGAGAAGGTCGACTGGCGGCTGCTGGCGGCGATCGGTTACCAGGAATCGCTGTGGCAACCCGATGCCACCTCCAAGACCGGTGTGCGCGGGATGATGATGCTGACGCTCGGCACCGCCCAGGCGATGGGCGTGGCCAACCGCCTAGACCCGCGGCAGAGCATCATCGGCGGTAGCAAGTACTTCGCACAGATCCACGAAGGCCTCGCCGACGACCTCGCCGAACCCGACCGCACCTGGTTCGCGCTCGCCGCATACAACGTCGGCATCGCCCACCTGTCCGACGCGCGCAAGCTCGCCGAGGCCGAGGGGCTGGACCCGAACAAATGGCTGGACGTGAAGAAGATGCTGCCGCGTCTCGCGCAGAAGCAGTGGTACAGCAAGACCCGCTACGGCTACGCCCGCGGCGGCGAGGCGGTGCAGTTCGTCGCCAACATCCGCCGCTACTACGACATCCTCACCTGGGTGACCCAGCCGCAGATGGAGTCCAACCAGATCGTCGAAAGCGGCCTGCACGTGCCCGGCGTAGCCAAGGAAGAGGTCCTCGACCGGCAGACGCCGCCGCTGTAGGTCCGGCGCAACGCGCGCTTCCACCCGCCGAAGCGCGGACGCGGAAGGCCAAACTCAGCCCCGGCGCGCCCTGAAGAAGGCCTTGAGCACCGCGCCGCATTCCTCCGCCAGCACGCCGCCCTCCACCATCACGCGGTGGTTGAGGAAGTCCTGGGCGAAGAACTGGCCACGGCTGAGCGCGACGCCGGCGCGTGGCTCGGCGGCTCCGAACACCACGCGCTGGATGCGTGCGTGCACGATCAGCCCAGCGCACATGCTGCACGGCTCCAGCGTGACGTACAGCGTGCTGCCCGGCAGGCGGTAATTCTGCGTGGCCTCGGCGGCAGCGCGGATGGCCACCATTTCGGCATGGGCGCTGGGGTCGTGACGGGAAATCGGACAGTTGAAACCGCTGCCGATCACCTCACCGTCGCGCACCAGCAGCGCGCCCACCGGCACTTCGCCGAGGGCTGCGCCCTGAGCGGCCAGCGCCAGGGCCTCGCCCATGAAGCGCTGGTCCTGGCTGCGGTCGACGATGATCGGGTTCTTCATGGGCGCACTCAGACCACGGCGATGGCGGCCATCAGGCCGGTTTCCATGTGATCGATGACATGGCAATGGAACATCCAGGTCCCCGGATTATCGGCCACCAGCGCCACCCGCGCCGTCTCGTTCTTGCCCAGCAGGAAGGTGTCGGTGAAGTACGGGATGATCTTGCGCCGGTTCGAGGAAATCACCTTGAAGGCCATGCCGTGCAGATGGATCGGGTGCTGGTACTGGGCCATGTTGCGCAGCTCGAAGATGTAGTGGCCATCCTTCTTCAGCGTGGCGATCGGCCGGTCGGTGCAGGTCTTGTCGCTGATGTCCCAGGCCTGGCCGTTGATCTGCCAGTACTTCGCCGGACCCTTGTCGTTGGGCTTGGCCAGCGTCGCCGACCACTCGAAGTTGAAGCCGATGGTCTCGGCCTTCTCCAGGTCCGGCTCCGGAACCGGGTTGGCCGGCAGCGCCGCGGGCCATTCGCCGGCCGATTGCTCGCTGGCGCGTCCCTTGAAGGTAGCCAGGCGCAGCGGACCGTTGCGCAAAGGCAACTCGACGCCGACCTCCGGCACCTTCAGCGCCAGGTCGATACGCATGCCAGGCCCGAGCCAGTACTCCTCGCCCAGCGGGCGCGGCTCCACCGGGTGACCGTCCAGCGCATAGATGCGCACGTCGGCTTCCGGCATGTTCAGCCGGTAGGTGACGGTATTGTCGAGGTTCAGCAGGCGCAGGCGCACGACCTGGCCGGAAGGCAGCTCGAGCGTGGGAGCCGACTTGCCGTTGATCGTCGTCAGGCGTCCGCGGGTGCCCTCCCGAGCCGCCTCGCGCGGCACGCTGAAGGCGGTGAACGCGCCCTCCTCGTCGATGTGCCAGGTTTTCAGCACCAGCGTGTGGTCGTGCTGGAAACCGCTCGGCTCCCGCTCCTCGACGATCAGCGGGCCGACCAGGCCGCGGCCGAGTTGCTCGCTGCTGCTGGTGTGCGGGTGATACCAGTAGCTGCCGGCGTCCTTGACCAGGAAGCGGTAGTCGAAGTACTCGCCCTTCTTCACCGGCAGCTGCGACAGGTAGGGCACGCCGTCCATTTCCAGCGGCAGGCGGATACCGTGCCAGTGGACGGTAGTGTCCTGCTCCAGCTGGTTGATGAAGCGCACCCGCAGCCAGTCACCCTGGCGCACGCGCAACTCCATGCCCGGCGCCTCGCCGTTGTAGCCCCAGGCAGGCGTGATGTGCCCGGCGATCAGCTCCAGGTCAACCGGCGCGGCGATCAACTCATAATCGTGGGTGTCGGCGAACATCGGCTTGCCCAGCCAGTAGCGCACGCCGCCCGCGCCGACGCCGACCACACCAAGGCCGACGAGGCCGCCGAGAATCTGTCTACGGGTAAAGGACATGTTTCGAATCTCCAGTTAGAAGGACTTCGCGGGCACACCGGGCAAGCGGCCGTCGCGGATGCGATTGCCGTGGCCGCCACTCTGCTGGAGGCGTCGAAGGATGCGACCTGCCGCGGCGTCCGGGCAGGCATCGCAGGCCGGTGCCAGGAGCTGGCGACCGGCGGAGAAACGGACAGCGGCAGCGGACGACGCCGGCTCAGCGCGCATCGTCGGCCCGCCCGCGATAGGCACGGGTGGTCATCAGGTAGACCGGCAGGCCGGAGCAGAGCACGATCAGCGCCGCGTAGGGCGCCGCTGCCGCGTATTCCAGGTTGCCGGTGTGCGACCACACGGCCGTCGCCAGCGTATCCAGCCCGGTGGGGCCGAGTACCAGCGTGGCGGTCAGCTCCTTCATGGTGTCGAGGAAGACCAGCACGAAACCGGCGGCGATGGCCGGGAAGATGATCGGCAGGGTCACCTTGAGAAAAGCCAGCAACTGCGTGTAGCCGAGCGTACGTGCGGCCTCTTCCAGCTGCGGCGAGGCTTTCTCCAGCGCCACCCGGATCGGCGACTGCGCCATCGGCATGAACAACAGCGCGTAGGCGATCAGCAGCAGGCTGGTGGTCTGGTACAGCGCCGGCAGGTAGCGCAGCGAGAAGAACACCAGCGACAGCGCGATCACCAGGCCGGGCAGCGCGTGCAGCAGCACCGGCAGGCGCTCGCCGAGCGTCGCCAGGCGGCCGCGGTAACGCACCACCAGCAGGCCAATTGGCACCGCCAGCAGCACGCTGATCAGCGCACCACCGAAGGCCAGCGAGAGCGACGAGCCGAGCGTTTCGAGAATCTTCATCAGCGGGAAACTGGCCGAGCTGCCCTCGACGATCCAGAAGCCCAGCATTATCAGCGGCGTGCCACAACCGATCGCCACCAGCCCCAGCATCATCGCCTGCACCGGCAGGCCCCAACGCCCCAGGCGCACCGGCGCCGAACGCCGCGCCACGCCCTGCCCGGTCCGCGCATAGCCGCGACCGCGCAGGCGAAACTCCAGCCACAGCAGGACCATGCACAGCGCCAGCAGCAGCGCCGACAACATCGCCGCGTTGGTGTTGCTGAACTCCAGTTCGAACTGCTGATAGATCGCCGTGGTGAAGGTCTGGTAGCGCATGATCGAGGGCGCGCCGAACTCCACCAGCATGTGCAGCGCCACCAGCAGGCTGGTGCCGAACAGGGTCGGCCGCAGCAGCGGCAGGGTCACCCGCCAGAACACCTGGGCACGGCTGTAGCCGAGCATCCGCGCCGACTCTTCCAGAGCGGGATCGAGACTGCGCAGGGTCGCCGCCACCGGCAGGTAGATCAGCGGATACTTCGACAGGATCATCACCAGGACGGTGCCGCCCAGGCCCTCGAACATCGGGCTGATGGAGATCCAGGTGAAGCCGCTGACGAAGGCCGGAATGGCGAACGGCAGGCACAGCAGCACGTTCCACTGGCGACTGCCGCGGAGGTCGCTGCGCTCGATGCACCAGGCCAGCAGCAGGCCGAGCGCCGCGCAACCGACGGTCACCAGCACCATCAGCTTCAGGGTGTTGGCCAGCAGGCCGAAGACGAAGGGTCGCCAGAGCAGCTGCCAGGCGGCGTGCCAGCCGGACTCCCAGCTCTTGACCGCGACGTAGAACAGCGGCAGCGCCGCGACCAGCACCAGCAGCAGCACCGGCACCTGCAGCCAGAACGGCGGCGCCCGGTGATGCGGCACCGCGCGGACACTCACGGGAGTCACCAGGCCATCTGCCGCTTCGACCTGCATGTTCAGTTCAGCCCGACTTCGCGTTCGAGTTCGAGGGCGTCCTCGGCCAGGCCGATGTCGGACGCGGTCAGTTTCGGCGGCCGCAACTGGTCATACGGCTTGAGCAGCGGATCGGCGGGCACGTTCCGGTTCATCGGGTACTCGGCCGATTTGCTGAGGATGGCTTTCTGGCCTTCCTCGCTGACCATGAATTCGAGGAACTGCTGGGCTTCCTTCGGATGCTTGCTGGCTTTCACCACCGCCGCGCCGGACACGCTGACCAGCCCGCCGGCATCGCCGTTGTCGAAGTAGTAGAGCTTGGTATTGAGCTCGCCCTTTTCCTTCTTCAGCGCCGCCCAGTAATAGCTGTTGATCAGCGCCGCGGATATTTCGCCGTTCTCCACCGCCTTCATCGCCACCACGTTGTTAGTGTAGGTGGCGCCGAACGCCTTGAGGCCGGTCAACCAGTCCTCGGCGGCTTCGCGGCCGTTGAGCTTGATGATCGCCGCGACCTGGCCGAGGAACTCGCCGCTGCTCGGCACGAAGCCGATCTTGCCGCTCCACTCCGGGCCGGCGACGTCCAGCACACTGGCGGGCAGGTCCTGCTCGCTGATTTCCTTGGGGTTGTAAGCCATGACCCGGACGCGGGCGGTGATGCCCAGCCAGTTGCCATTCTTGTCGGAGAATTGCGGCTCGACCTGCGCCAGGGTGGTGGCGTCGACTTTCGCCAGCAGCCCCTGATTGGCCAGCTTGATCAGCGGCGGCGCTTCCTCGGTGTAGATGAGGTCGGCGGGCGAGCGGGAACCCTCTTCCGCGATCTGGTTGGCCAACTGGCCACCGCCGCCCTTGCGAATCTGAACCTTGATTCCGGTCTTCTTCTCGAAGGCCTCGGCGACGGCAACGCCGGTCGCCTCGTGCTGGCCGTTATAGAGCGTCAGCGTGACCGGATCGTCGGCCCAGGCGCCCGTCGCGGCCGACAGGCCGAGGCTCAGGACGCTTGCGCTGCAAAGCCGTGTCAGTGCCGTGGAAAACCGTACCGTCATCTAGCCGTTCCTCTCGTCGTCGAAGATTCGCGGCAGAATTATACGGGCATGCCACTAGCAACTGCACTTGATTCGCAACAAGAACTCGGCTTTTCGTCGCGCGACCGAGGAGCGCAAGGCAGCGATTTCCGGTGAACTTGGTACCGTTCGCCCAGTAGCGCTTCAAATGGAGGTTGAAAGCCGGGCAGAACGCCAGTGACCCTCTCTGCCGTTCGCCGCCTAATTCTTCAGCAAGGGGTAAGAAGATGCAGGTTGCATCGCCACGAGAGCCCGGGACGTACCGCTGACATCCGCCAAGGGAAATGAGCGCGACCTTATATGGCTGACACTGTGGAAGCCGAACCTCTGGAACATCGCCTCGCCTGCAAGCTAACAGATTTCTTCGACGCTATTTCCAGCGTGAACTTCTGCACCGAATGCTTCGGCAAAGCGGGCCGGTGCCGCACAAGCCATGCCGTTCGCCGGTGACATCGGTGTCGACGCCGTCTTCGCCGTGTCGACCTGGCGATGTCGCCGCCTCCCTGCGCTGCACGGCGACGAGCGCTACCCTGGCGCCGGTCCAGGAAACCCTCACCGAGCTGACAACCAGCTCGATCTGGCGTAGACCGCGGTGAACACCGCCACCCCCGACCGGTCACCACCATCATCCGCGACACCCCAGAACGCCGCAGTTGCCCACGCGGAACCGCCCCGCGCAGGATCGCTCGGCACGCCCAGCCGTGTGCCTCATCCCTCAACCCCTTCATGCTTCTGCACCCGCGCAAAGCCGCCTTGCCCGCCCTGCTTGGCGTATCCTGGCCGCGGCGCCCATGCACGCTGCCGGTTGGCGTACCTGCTGATGGGGTAAGGGGTCCGATGATGACGACACTCGCCTGGCTGTCCTGGCATGCGCTGACCGCGCTCTTCTGGCTGTGGATTCTCTGCCGGGGCGGCGCTCGCATCGTCGAAGGGTGGACGTCGTTCTGGCTGATCCACTGGATGGCGCCGAACTGGAGCGCCGAGCAGATCAGGCTCTACGCGCTGTGCATCCTGGTGTGTCAGGCCATCTGGTTTCTTATCGGCCTGTTCAAGCCGGAACTGCGCCTATTCATGTGAGCCCCGGCGCCAGGCGCCAGGTGCCACGCGCGACGAATACACCTCCACCGGCGGCCGGAACGCCGCCTTCACCGATCAGGAGAACCGCATGGAGTACCACAAGCTCGGCCGCACCGGCCTCGACGTATCGCGGCTGTGCCTCGGCTGCATGACCTACGGCGTGCCCGACCGCGGCACCCATCCCTGGACGCTCGACGAGGCGCGGAGCCGGCCGCTGATCCGCCAGGCGGTGGAGGCCGGGATCAACTTCTTCGACACCGCCAACATCTACTCGGACGGCACCTCGGAAGAGATCGTCGGCCGCGCACTGAAGGCATTCACCCGCCGCGAAGAAGTGGTGATCGCCACCAAGGTCAACGGCCGCATGCACGCCGGGCCGAATGGCGCCGGGCTGAGCCGCAAGGCGATCATGCAGGAGATCGATAACTCGCTGCGCCGCCTGGGCACCGACTACGTCGACCTCTACCAGATCCATCGCTTCGACTATCAGGTGCCGATCGAGGAAACCCTGGAGGCGCTGCACGACGTGGTGAAGGCCGGCAAGGCCCGCTACATCGGCGCCTCGTCGATGTTCGCCTGGCAGTTCGCCTCGATGCTGCACGTCGCCCGCGCCAATGGCTGGACCCGTTTCGCCACCATGCAGAATTACCTCAACCTGCTCTACCGCGAGGAGGAGCGCGAGATGCTGCCGCTGTGCAGGGCCGAGGGCATCGGGGTGATTCCCTGGAGCCCGATGGCGCGTGGCCGCCTCACGCGGCCGTGGAACGAGACCAGCGAGCGCGCGGAAAGCGACCAGTTCGGCAAGTCGCTCTACGCCCACACCGCCGAGGCCGACCGCAAGGTGATCGAGGCGGTGGCGGCAGTCGCCGCGGCGCGCGGCGTACCTCCTGCGCAGGTGGCGCTGGCCTGGGTGCTGTCCAGGCCCGGCGTCAGTGCCCCGATCATCGGCGCCTCGAAACCTCAGCATCTGCCCGACGCCTTGGCCGCCCTGCAACTGACGCTGAGCGAAGAAGAAATCGCCCAGCTGGAGGCGCCCTACGTACCGCACGCCGTGGTCGGTTTCTCCTGATCGCCGAATCACTCTGAAAAGTCCGCTGCCGGGACCGTGCGATACCCGGCAGCGCCGACGACACCCCTCATCGCTGAAGCTTCGTCTGGTCGAACGCCCTGACTCAGGGCACCTCGCCCGCGGGTCGCGAGGTTTCGGCCGCCAGCCAGTCGACGAAGCCCGCGTAGAGCTGCACCGGATCGGCCTGGCGCGGGTAGATCGCCACGTAGCCCGTGCGCGGCACACGGATGTCCGGGAACGGCGTCATCAGGTTGCCGCGGGCGATGTCGATCTCCAGCATCGGCAGCGGGCCGATGCCGATTCCCAGGCCGTCCTCCAGCGCCTGGCGGGTCACGAAGAAGTGATCGAAGGTCTGCCGCGGCAATCCCGCCAGGTGCTGGAGCCCGGCCGCTGCCAGCCAGTTGTCCCAGTCGCCGGCCCGGGTCTCGCTGGCGAGCAGGTTGTGCCCTTCGATGTCGGCCGGCGCGTGGATCGGCCGCCGGGCGAACAGCGCCGGGCTCATGACGAGCGTGTCGACGTCCTCCAGCAGCGGCACGACCTGGTGTTGCGGCCAGAGGTCGTTCCTCGCGACGCCCCGCCGAATCGCCACGTCGACACCGCCGCGCAGGTCCTCGACCACGCACGAAACGGTGGTGACGACGACTTCGACGTGCGGATGCTCGGCGTGGTAACGGTGCAGCCGGGGGATCAGCCAGCGCATCGCCAGGCTGGTCGGCGCGCTGACCCGGAGTATCCGCCGCACACCCGGCCGACCGCAGGCAGCCGCGGCGACCGCCAGGCGATCGAACGACAGGCCGACCTCAGCGGCGAAGGCACGGGCCATCGGCGTGGCGACCATGCGGCGGCCTTCCTTGGTGAAGAGCTTTTCGCCCAACCAGCTTTCCAGCGTGGCGATCTGCTGGCTCACCGCGCCATGGGTGACACCCAGCTGCAGAGCCGCGTCGGCGTAGCTGCCCGTACGAACGGCGGCTTCGAATGCGCGCAGCGCATTGAGGGGTGGGAGACGGCGCATGCTCAATCCTTCAGAAAATCTTAAATGTATAGGTAAGAAGATATAGATTTTCAATTTTTTCTATCATATCTACTCTGCTTGCATGAAGACGTCACTCGATCTCCGTGCAGCATCGACTTCACCCGCCGCCACGGCGCACAAGTCCCGCAGCCTGCTGGCCGCGTGCCTGACCCATGCGCTGCATGACGGTTATACGGACGGCCTGTATGCCTTCCTGCCAGTGTGGCAGGCACAGTTCGGCCTCTCCTACGCGGCGCTGGCCATGGTTCGTGCGCTCTACTACGGAACGATGGGCGGATTGCAGATTCCGGCCGACCGCGTGCTGCGCAACTGGTCGCCGCGGGCGACGCTGATTCTCTCCACCCTGCTGGCGTCGGCCGGTCTGCTTCTCATGGCCCTGCCGCTCGGCTTCGCGGGCCTGTGCATCGGGCTGGTCGTGGCCGGTATCGGGTCGAGCATCCAGCACCCGAGGGGCTCCCTGCTGGTCACCGATATCTATGGAGCCGATTCACGACGGCCCCTGGGCATCTACAACTTCTCGGGCGATCTCGGCAAGGCGGTGCTGCCGGCGGTGGTCGCGCTGCTGCTGCCGCTTCTGGCCTGGCGGCCGGTGCTGGCGTTGATGGCGGTGCTGGGCGTTGCACTGGTGATCGCCCTGCTGGCCCTGGCGCCCAATACGCGCGAGGCCCGCCATGCGCCCGCGCAGGCCAAGGCCGGTCGCGGCCGCGGTGGCTTCGGCATCCTGACGACGATAGGCGCGCTCGATACCGCCACACGCATGGGCTACCTGCTGTTCCTGCCCTTCCTGATCCATGCCCGCGGCGGCGACTCCCCGACGGTGGGCCTGGCGCTGGCGTTGCTGTTCCTCGGCGGCGCCTTCGGCAAATTCACCTTCAGCTGGCTCGGTGAACGGGTAGGTGTCGCGAGGTGCGTAGCGCTGGCCGAGACGGTCACGGCCCTGCTGATCATCGGGACGCTGTTCACCCCGCTGCTGCCGACGCTCGTCCTGCTGCCGCTGCTGGGGATCGTGCTGAACGGCACCTCGTCGGTCCTCTACGGCACCGTCCCCGAACTGTCCGATGGCGATACCGGGCGCGCCTTCGCCGTCTTCTATACCAGCGTGATCGGCTCCGGCGGCATCGCACCCATCCTCTACGGCGCCATCGCCGATCACAGCAGCCAGACGGTCGGCCTGCTGGCCACCGCGGCGACCGCTGCCTCCGTCATACCGCTGGTGCTGATCCTGAGCCGTTTCATTCAACAGCCATCGCAGGAAGGTGAGTAAATGAACAAGCCCCCCGACACCCCCGTCATCCTGATCACCGGCGGCAGCCGTGGCGTGGGGGCGGCGACGGCCCGCATCGCCGCCGACAAGGGTTACGACGTCGCCATCAGTTACCTTTCCAACGAGGCCGCCGCCCTGGCCGTGGTGGCCGATGTCGAAGCGGCGGGCCGCCAGGCGCTGGCGGTGCGCGCGGACAGCGCAGAACCCGCGCAGGTGACCGCGCTGTTCGAGCGCATCGACCAGCGCTTCGGGCGCCTCGACGTACTGGTGAACAACGCCGGCATCATCGCCAGGCAGTCCCGCCTGGAAGACCTCGGATTCGAGCGGATGCAGCGGATCTTCGCGGTCAATGCGATCGGCCCGATACTCTGCGCGCAGCAGGCCGCCAGGCGCATGTCCCACCGCCACGGCGGGCCGGGCGGCGTGGTGATCAACGTTTCATCGGCATCGGCCAGGCTCGGCAGCCCCAACGAATATGTCGACTACGCGGCCTCGAAGGGCGCGCTGGAGGCCTTCACCATCGGCTTCGCCAAGGAGGTCGCACGGGAGGGAATCCGGGTCAACTGCGTCCGGCCGGGACACATCTACACCGAGATGCATGCCAGCGGCGGCGAACCCGGAAGGGTGGATCGCGTCAAGGACAGCATCCCGATGGGACGCGGTGGCCAACCCGAAGAAGTGGCGCGCGCGATCCTCTGGCTGGCAAGCGCCGAAGCCTCCTTCGTGACCGGTACCTTCCTCGATGCCACCGGGGGCAAGTAGGCAGGGACGACGGCACTCGCCCTGCCCGGCTTCATGACCCGGGGGGCGCCGCCTCCTGGATCAACCGTCGTTTCGCATCAGCTGCTCGACGAATGCGGCGAACGCGTGTCGTCGCCGTGGCCAGGCGCCCGGTCGGTAAGACGGCCCACAGGTCGATGTCGGGAAGCGACCAGTTCTCCAGCAGCCGCAGTACCCGGCCATCGGCCAGTTCAGGCGCGAATATCCCGTCCGAAGCGATGGCGAGGCCCATATCGGCAAACACCGCGGCGCGAATGCCTCCGGCGGCGCTGCAAAGCGCCCGGCCGCGTACCAGAACCGAAACCTCCGCGCGCGGGCAGACCAGGGGCGGCACCTGCACATAAGCGCAGACGATGAGCTTGGGGAGCGACTCCAGATGCGTGAGCGCGGAAATGGGGGCCGCCGTGATGAGCGCGGCCCGTAGGCGGTCAGTAGACAGTCAGGACGATCTTGCCCTGGATGCCGCCCTCGGCGGCGCGCTGGTGGGCACGTGAGGCCTCCGACAAGGGAAACACGCTATCGATCACGATCCGGACGGCGTGCCTATCGAGTAGCGTCGCGACCTGCGCCAATTGCGCGCCGTTCGAACGGACCTGGGTCGAGGACACCCTGATCCCGCGCTTTGCCGCGGCATCGTGAGCCTCGAAGCCAAGTGGATTGACCAGGAACAGCGCTCCGCCAGGCCTGATCACCTCCAGGAACCGCTCCATCCGCGGGCCGCCCACCGCGTCGAGCACCAGGTCCGCATCCCGGACGACGTCTTCCACCACGGTTTTTCGGTAATCGATGAACTGGTCCACCCCGAACTCGCCGAGCATCGCCGCGTTCTTGGCCGAGGCCACGGCGATCACCCGCGCGCCCCGCGCCTTGGCCAGCTGCGCTGCCAGATGGCCGACACCCCCGCCCGCACCGTTGACCAGCACCGTCCGGCCTTCAAGCTCGACCGGCTCATGCGGGAAGTCCTGGAAGGGGTTGGGCGCGTCGTGACCAAGTTCGATCAGGAACTGCCACGCGGTCAGCAGGGACATGGGCGCGGCGGCGGCGTGGAGGTGATCCAGCCCGTCCGGCTTGTGGGCCAGGTGCGCGGCTGGGGCGCTGACGTACTCGGCGTAGGCGCCGCCGCCGGTCATCACACCCTCGGGGAAACGGACCATGCCGTAAACCTCGTCGCCGGCCTGGAAACCCGCGACATCGCTAGCGGTCGCTTCGACCACGCCGCAAATGTCGGTGCCCAGGATCAGCGGGAAGTCGGCGTCCGGACGCCATTCGGGCGGCAGGGCGCGATAACCGTCGCGTAGATACCAGTCCGGCGGATTGAGGCCGACGGCCCGGACACGGACCAGAACCTCGCCAGCCCGAACGGCGGGCCTGGGCGCATCCTCGTAAGTCAGCACCTCGGGGCCGCCGAAGGCATGCAATCGAACCGCTTTCATCGTCTGGCTCATGATCGTTCTCCTTTGCGAGAAACTGTAGCGGCATCCATCCGGGTTGAAAATCACGCCGTAAATCGCTTCTATACTGCGGCCGTGGAAAGAATGAGCCTCGACCGTCTTACCGGATTGATCGCGTTCGCGGCGTCGGCGCGCTGGGCAGCTATGCAGCGGTGCGGTCGCTGTCGGTCTCCTACTCGGCGGTCAGCAGGCGCATCCAGCGACTCGAGTAGCGCCCGGGTCTCCCTGTTCACCCCGCACGACCCGCGTGCTGGCGTCACGCCCGAAAGCCGCCACCGCCACCCGCACAGCCCAATAGTCGTACCGCCCAGCCCTCAATGCGAAGACACATAGATCGCCTCTTCCGCCACCAGCGGTTGACGAAGATGGCGCGCAGGCATCCGACTTCGCGCAGCAGCGCCTCGCCAGCGGCCCGTCGAGTGGCGGGGACATCATGCTGGCCGGCGCTTCGGCGCTCGCCGGCGGGCGTCGCGAAGGTGCAGCAGCTCGGCGGCGACCGCCATACCCAGTTGCAGGCAGATCCCCAGCAGCGGCTCTTCCTCTCTGGCGGCCGTCTCCGGGTCGAACGGCACCGGCACGGAAACCGCCAGATAGTGCTGGGCATCGTGGCGGTATTCGCGGCCACCGAGAAAAGCCGGCTCGCTGCGTTGCCGGCTCGTAAAGCACGAGCGTGCGCACGGTTGAAGCGCAGGAATCGCACACCCGGCAGCGCCTTCGGCGTGTTGCTGGACGTCACCGACGATGCCTCCATCGACGCGCGCCGGCTACGGCCACGAAGGCATTCTCGAGGAATCGCCGCTGGTGGAGCTGCGCCGCCAGTTCGACGTCAAACTGTTCGGCGCGGTGGCGCTGATCGAGGCCGTGCTACCGGTATGCGCCAGCGTCGCAGCGAGCGGATCATCATCACCTCGATGGGACTTGCCCAGCATCGCCTACTACTGCCGCAGCAGGTTCGCCCTGGAGGGCATTCCAGAGATGCTGGCCAGCGACGTCAGGCCCTTTGCCTTGACGTCACCACGGTAGCGCCCGGCTCGTTACGCACCGACTGGGGCGGACGCCCGATGCGCCGCAACGAGCGCAGCATCGCCGACCACGACGCGAGCCGATCCGCGCGGCCCGCGAGAGCAAGAGCGGCAGGCAGAACGGCGATCCGCGCAAGGCGGCCCAGGTGCTGCTGCAACTGGTCGCCATGGAGTCGCCGCCCACGCACCTGCTGCTCGGCTCGGATGCCCTGCAACGGGTCCAGGCCAAGCTGGTCGCCCTGCAGGACGAGATCGCCCGGCACGCGAGCTGAGCCGCTCGACCGACTTCTGAGCGCCTAGGCGCTCAGCTCCTGCACCAGAAAGTCGAGGAAGGCGCGGGTCTTCAGCGGCACACGACGCGCGGTCGGATAGACCGCATTGATCGAGATCGGCGGCGCCTGCCAGTCGCACATCACCGCCACCAGCCGGCCCTCGGCCAGGGCCTTCTCGACGATGAAGGTGGGCAGCAGCGCGATGCCCATGCCGGCTTCGGCGGCCTGCGCCAGCAGGTCGCCGTTGTTGGCGTGCAGCGGCCCGGTGACGTGGACCTTCTGGGTCTCCCGGCCGTTGCTCAGTTGCAGGCTGACGCCGCTCTGCAGGTAGCCGTAGTTCAGGCACTGGTGGGCGGCCAGGTCGCGCGGCACCTGCGGCGTGCCCTGGCGCTGCAGATAGTCGGGCGATGCCACAAGCACGCGCGGCGCCGGCGCCAGGTGGCGCGCCACCATCGAGGAATCCGCCAGGCTGGCGATGCGGATGGTGACGTCGAAACCGCCCTTGACCGGATCGACCTGCTGGTCGCTGAACACCAGTTGCAGCTCGACTCTGGGATGCAGTTGGTGAAACTTCGGGATCAGCGGCCCGAGGCGGCGCAGGCCGAAGGACATCGGTGCGTTGACCCGTAGCACCCCGTGGATTTCCGCCAGCCCGCTGCGCGCCCGCTGCTCAGCCTCGTCCAGTGAGGCGAGCACTTCACGGCAGGCCTCGTAGTACTCGCTGCCGGCTTCGGTGAGGTGAAGGCTGCGGGTGGTGCGCAGCAGCAGTTGCACGCCTAGCGCGCCCTCCAGCGCCTGGATCTGCTTGCTGACTTTCGAGCGCGGCACGTCCAGTACCCGAGCGGCGGCGGCAAAGCCATTGGCATTCACCGTCGCAACGAAGGTGCGCATGCAGTCGATGCGATCCATCAGTGTCCCCAAATTGGAATCAATGAGTCTCGATTCTAGGGAATTGTTCCTGCTTCTTACCAGCCTTAAAGTTTCTCCCATGCCGCCCACACAGGCCAACACGCCAGGCCGCGGCCGCCTTGCCTACCCACTACTCAGAAGGAAAACGATCATGTCCAACCGCGAACTGCTGAACCCGACCAACTCCGCCCTGATCCTCATCGACCACCAGCCGCAGATGGCCTTCGGCGTGCAGTCGATCGATCGCCAGACGCTGAAGAACAACACCGTCGGGCTGGCCAAGGCCGCCAAGCTGTTCAACGTGCCGACCATTCTCACCTCGGTGGAAACCGAGAGCTTCAGCGGCTACATCTGGCCGGAACTGCTCAGCGTGTTCCCCGGCCAGCAGCCGATCGAGCGCACCTCGATGAACTCCTGGGAAGACAAGAAGCTGGTCGAGGCGGTGAAGGCCACCGGGCGCAAGAAGCTGATCATCGCCGCGCTCTGGACCGAGGTCTGCCTGACCTTCCCGGCGCTGGAAGCCCTCGCCGAAGGCTACGAGGTGTACATCGTCACCGACGCCTCGGGCGGCACCACCAAGGAGGCCCACGACATGTCCGTACTGCGCATGATCCAGGCCGGCGCGGTGCCGGTGACCTGGCAGCAGGTGCTGCTCGAATACCAGCGTGACTGGGCCCACAAGGAAACCTACGACGCCGTGATGAAGCTGGTGCTGGAGCATTCCGGTGCCTACGGGATGGGCGTCGACTATGCCTACACCATGGTGCACAAGGCGCCGCAACGCACCCTTTCCTGATCCTTTGCCCGGGCCGCCGGCAACGCTTCCGGCGGCACCCCACCCCACGCCATAGAGAGATCGAAACCATGAACCGCGTGCAAAAAGTACTCAGCAGTACCCTTCTCGCCCTGGCCGTCGGCAATGCCTTCGGCGCCGACAAGCTTGCCGCCGAACACCAGACCCAGGCCTTCCTGGATGCGCTGGCGGCCGGTGGCGGCAAGCCGCTGGAACAACTCAGCCCGAAAGACGCGCGTGCGGTGCTGACCGGCGCCCAGGCCTCGGTGAAGGTCGACTTGTCCGGCACCGAAGTCAGCGAAAGAACCATCCACGCCGCCGGCCAGGACATCCGCCTGACCATCGTCCGCCCGGCCAATACCCAGGGCGAGCTGCCGGTGTTCATGTACTTCCACGGCGGCGGCTGGGTGCTCGGCGACTATCCGACTCACGCCCGACTGATCCGCGATCTGGTGGTCGGCTCCGGCGCCGTGGCGGTCTACGTCGACTACACGCCGTCGCCCGAGGCGCACTACCCGACGGCCATCAACCAGGCCTACGCCGCGACCCGCTGGGTGGCCGAGCACGGCAAGGAAATCGGCGTCGACGGCACTCGCCTGGCGGTGGCCGGCAACAGCGTCGGCGGCAACATGGCGGCGGTGGTCAGCCTGATGGCGAAGGAGCAGAAGGCGCCCAAGCTGCGCTTTCAGCTGCTGCTGTGGCCGGTGACCGATGCGCGCTTCGACACGGGCTCGTACCAGCAATACGCCGAGGGGCATTTCCTCACCACCGGGATGATGAAATGGTTCTGGGACAACTACACCACCGATGCCGGACAACGCGCCGAGATTCATGCATCGCCGCTGCGCGCCAGCACCGAGCAACTGCGCGGACTGCCGCCGGCACTGGTGCAGACCGCCGGGCTCGACGTGCTGCGTGACGAGGGCGAGGCCTACGCCCGCAAGCTGGACGCCGCCGGCGTGGAGGTCACCGCGGTGCGCTACAACGGCATGATCCACGACTACGGCCTGCTCAATCCGCTGGCCGGCATTCCGGAAGTGAAGGCGGCGCTGCGCCAGGCGGCCAGCGAGCTGAAGACCCACCTGAACTGACAGGCAAAAAAAGACCCCGCACGAGCGAAAGGCTCATGCGGGGTCTTTGCCTGTATGCGGCCCGTTTCGAGGCGCTATGGCAGCCTCATCCGACCCAGCTCACTGCGCTCTTGGGTATCACCTCGGATTCGTCGAGCGTGGAGGCGAACATACTCACCGCCTCCACCGCATCGCTGGTACCGGCGCGGATCTGCAGGATCACCGATTTGGCCTGGTCGGCCAGGGTCACGCCGCGCTGCGCCCCTTCCTGCGTGGTGCTCATGCTGGCGACCGCCTCGCGGGTTTCCGCGAGAATCTTGCCGATCATCTCGGCGATCTCCGCCGTAGAGCGGCTGGTGCGCCCCGCCAGTTGCCGCACTTCGTCGGCCACCACTGCGAAGCCACGGCCCTGGTCGCCCGCCCGCGCGGCCTCGATGGCGGCGTTGAGCGCGAGCAGGTTGGTCTGATCGGCGATCCCGCGGATGGTGTTGACGATCGCGGTGATCTGCTCGGAACGGTCCCCCAACTGCCCGACCAGGCTCGCCGAGGAACCGATGCTCTCGGCAATCAGGCGCATTTCACGCGCGGTTTCCTGGATCACCTGGGCACCCTGCTCGGCGACTTTCTCGGTCTCGGCGGAGATGTGATAGGCGCGCGACGCCCCGCGCGAATCCGCCTCGAACTTCTCCACCCGCTCGGTAATGTCGCTGGCGAACTTGACCACTTTGCACAGCTTGCCTTCGGCGTCGTAGACCGGATTGTAGGAGGCCTCCAGCCAGACCACGCGGCCGTGCTTGCCGATCCGCTTGAACTGCCCGCTGAAGAATTCGCCGGCGTTGAGGCGCCGCCAGAAATCGCTGTATTCGCTGCTGTTGACCAGCGTCGGCTCGCAGAACATGCGGTGGCTCTTGCCCTTGAGCTCTGCCATCGAGTAGCCCATGACGTTGAGGAAGTTGTCGTTGGCGATCAGGATGTTGCCGCTCAGGTCGAACTCGATGACGGCCATCGCCCGGTCCAGCGCCGCCAGCTTGCCGCGGGTCTCCGCTTCCTGGCCCACCTTCTCGGTCACGTCCAGGGCGTACTTGACCACCGAGAGTACGCGCCCCTGAGCATCCAGCACCGGGTTGTAGCTGGCCTCCAGCCAGACGTTCTGGCCGCGCCCGTTAACGCGCTGGAAGGTTCCGGAGACGTACTTTCCCGCGCGCAGCTGTGCCCAGAACTCGGCGTACTCGGGGCTGCGGACCAGCGCCGGCGAGCAGAAGTCCCGGTGCGATTTGCCGACCAGCTCGTCGGCGCGATAGCCCATCGCGGCGAGGAAGTTTTCGTTCGCCCGCAGCACCTTGCCGTTCGGGTCGAATTCGACCACGGCCATGGAGCGCTCAAGCGCGCCGATCAGTCCCTTGTAGCCTGCTACTTCGGCCGTCCTAGCCGCCAGTTCATTTTTAGCTGCCTTGTTGAACATGACGTTTCCTCGGCGAAACTATGGGTGTTGAACATCGTATCGGCTACTGAACAGCGGCCTTGATGCCCCGGCAGATGGATATTCCAGCCTGCCCGCTGAAAGTAGAGCACAGCGCCATCCGGACGCGCCTTGTCCGGGCGCAAGGAGCGCGCACTACCGGGCAGAAGTGTGACCGAAGGTTTCTGAAAAGATCGCCGAGACGCGTCGGCGCAGGTCCTGCCCGCGCCCTCAAGAAAGAACCGGCGGCCATTACCGCAGGGCCGGAACGTACCGCCCACGCTCGTTGAGCGAGCGCCGCAGCAAAGGGGGCTGGCACCCCGCGGCGATGCCCCGCACGCCGTTGCCCGCAAAGGCGGGGCGACGCGCCTCGGGTGCCGCGCTAACGCGATCGAATCCGATAGTCGCAGGAAGGAAACTATCGGGCTCGTGGCGATATCTAGCCTTTAACGACGACAGTCCGCTGCCATCCACTCCACACGTGCTGAAAACACTTCGATCCGGAGTCCTGGCGATATTTAATCGCGGTGGAAACAGCGGGATGGATGCGTGAACAAGTCGTCTGCCAACCGCGCAAGATTCATCACGGACTCTATAACTAGTTCTAGGGAGCCTAGCCACCAAACCATCCGGAAATCAGCCAATGAACATTACCTTCACGCGGTTCAGAACGTTCGGAAAAGTCCTTCCACTGGCGATGCTGCTATTCGGTACAACCGCCGTGGCGCAGGAGAAGCTTCCCCTCGTGTCGATCAACGTGGCCGGGGCCGAGTTCTCTTCCGGCGCCATCCCCGGCAAGCTCGGGACGAACTTCTTCTTCCCGGACAAGACCTATTTCGCCAAGTGGAAAGAACGCGGTATCACGCTGGTTCGCTTCCCGCTGAAGTGGGAACGCATACAACCGAAACTCGGCGGCCCGCTGGACCCCACTTACGTCAAGTACATCGATGACATGCTGGCACAGGCCAACAGCTATGGTGTCAAAGTAATATTGGATGTACACAACTACGCCCGTTATAACAACGAAGTCATAGGTTCTGCCAAAGTTACCTTTTCGCACTTCCGCAAGCTCAGCGAGCTGATCGCCAACCGCTATAAGAACAATCCCGCCGTTTATGGGTACGACATCATGAACGAGCCCTATGGCGCCGCCGACCAATACTGGCCGCAAGCGGCCCAGGCGGGAATCAACGGCATCCGCGTCTACGACAAGAAAAAACCTATCTTCGTCGAGGGACGTTCCTATTCCGGCGCCTACACCTGGCCCTGGTACAACGACCCGCTGGCCGCGCTCGTCGATCCCAAGGCCAACAACATCATTTATTCAGCACATGCCTACATCGATGACAACGGCAGCGGCCAGTACAAGACGGCGCCCGCCAGCGTGGACCCGATGATCGGCGTCAAGCGCATCGAGCCCTTCGTCAACTGGCTGAAGAAGAACGGCAAGAAAGGTCACATCGGCGAGTTCGGCGTGCCCAACGATCCACGCTACCTGCAGGCCATGGACAACACCCTCGCCTACCTGCAGAAGAACTGCATCACCATGACCTATTGGGCCGCCGGCCCCTCGTGGGGCACCTACAAGTTGTCCATTGAGCCGACCAAGGCCGGGCTGGACCAAGCGCAGTGGGCTGTCCTGAAGAAATACGTGGGCGGTGGCAACTGCACCAAGCCCGGTCCGAACTGATCGCGACCCGCAGCACGTCCCGCGCATACCCTGCGCGACGTGCTGCCACTTCGAACCTCGGGCCGCAAGGGTCGGGAACCGGGTATCGGCCGTCGACCGAATTGCCGCGACGCGGACGAATGGATAAGGCAACGCATCACCGATCCGTACCATGGGCCGTCGTTTCCCTGCCCGGATAATTCGCGATGTCCACCCGCCCCCTGTCCCCGGCCGCTACCTCCGCGGTCGGCCCATCCAGCCCGCTGGTCATGCGCGCGATCTGCGCCTGAACAACGGCGCAGCTGATCAACGACCTGATCCAGGCCGTGCCGCCATCTAACCGATGCCGAAGGCCAACTATGGTCTGACCTTCACTGGGGTCGGCCTGATCACGCTGACCTTCCAGCTCACCGCCTCGCTGCTGCAACCGAGGGTCGGCTACCACACGGACCGCCACCTAAAACCCTGGCTGTTGCCGGCCGGTTCCCTGTGTACCCTGGTCGGCATCCTCATACCGGCCTTCGTCGGCAGTTTTCCGGCGATTCCGCTGGCCTCGGGGCTGGTGGGCATCGGTTCGTCCATCTTCCACCCGGAGCCTTCGCGGATCGCGCGGCTGGCCTCGGCGGGCGCTTTGGCCCGGCGCATCACTTCCAGGTCGGCGTAACGCCGGCAGTGCCTTCGGACCGCCGTTGGCCGCGGCCATCGTCATGCGCTTCGGCCAGGGCGATGTCGCCTGGTTCGCGCTGTTCGCCGCCTTCGCCATCCGGTGCTCTACGGGCTGAGCCGCTGGTACCGCTCGCGCTGTTCAAGCGGGGGCGGCGGCGTGGTCTTCGCCCAGGAGCGGGCGCCGGTCAACGTCGGCATGTCGCCGGCTTGTTCTTCAGCCATATGTTGGGCCTGGGTGGCGTCGGCGCCGCGCGGCTCAGGCAGCTGGCCGACCTCCACGGCGTGAAGTACGTCTGCCGGCTCTGTTCGTACCTGCTGCTGTTCGGCATCCCAGGGTCCTGCTGCCGTCCACCGGGGGCGTGTGAGCGGTTGCGCCGCCTGGACGCGGCAGGCGGATCGCCCGTGCGGGCATGAAAAAGCCCCGCATCGGCGGGGCTTCGGGTTCGTCCAGCTCAGGCGGCGCGTGCGCCGAGCCGCTCTTTCTTCATGCTCTGCTTCATCTCTTCCATCGCCTGGCCCAACTCTTTGAGACGGGTCTTGCCCAGCAGTTTTTCGGCCTGGGGGAACATCTCTTGTTCCTCTTCCTCGATGTGGTGCTCGAGCAGTTCCTGGCAGACCTTGACGCGGGCGGCGAACTCCACGGTGCCAGGATCGGTATTCAGCAGGTCGGGCAGCACCAAGCTGTCCACCGTGCGATGCTCCTCCTTGGCTTCGTGGTACATCTTTTCTTCTTCCTTGCCGCCGGCCTCACGGTAGGCAGGGTAAAGGATCTGTTCTTCGATGGCCGTGTGGATGGCCAATTCCATTTCCAGTTTGCCGAGCAGCTCGGTACGTTTCTTCACCGCGCGCTGGGTCGATTCCGAGAGTTGCGTGAGCAGGTCCTTGACCGTCACATGATCGTTCTTCAGCAGTTCAATGGCGTTCATTGCGTATCTCCTCTAGGCGCAAGACTCAGGGTCTTATCTTGTCCAACCGTCGAAAAAGCCGGCTGGTAGGGAAGAAGGTTGCGAGTGCCATGCCAACCGCGACGAGCGGAAAAATGCCTATAAATCAAGAAGATGGAAAATGCAGCTGGCACGCCGGACCGGTGATATTGCACGGTCGCTCCGATTTCGCTGTGCAATTTGCATCCCCAGGGCGAAGTGCCATTCCCCGCGGGCGGGACAGCAGCGCAACGGACCGGGCTAGTCGCCTGCCTTGCCCTGCTCGCTCAGATTGACCGCCACCTTGGCGGCATCCACGTCCGAATAGCGGTATTCAACGCTGCCATCGTCCGCCGTCACCTCGAAGACCACGTCGACATTGTCCTTCTTCAACCGGTCCGGGATCTCTTCACCTTCGAGTCGCTTCAGTTTCACACTCATGGCATCTCTCCTGGATGAGTTCCCGTGTGACCGCGGCGCCCTGGCAGAGTCCGCGCGAGTCGACGAAGCGCACCCGGCTACGCCTTGACCCTCGACGTGGGGATCAAGCCCGTCTCGCGGTAGCTGAGGATCAGCTCGTCGAACAAGCCGAGGTCGCCCCGGGTGCGGGCAACCAGTTGCGCGCCGGCGACCGCGGTGTAGAGGGCGCGCGCGCGTCGCTCGCGGACTTCCGCGCCCTCCACGCCAGCATCCGCCAGCACTCGGGCCAGCCAGGCCACGTTGGCGTCGGCGAACGCCCTCACCTCGCGCTGCACGTCTTCGGGCAGGTCTTCGTGTTCCGCGGCCATGAAGCTGGACAGACAAAGCCGGTTGCCGTTTTCCAGCGAGCTGCGAAAGATCGACGGGTAGCGCGCAAGACATTCGAAGGGATCGGGGTTCGCCGCCCGTATCCCTTCCAGAACCTCGGCGGTGTCCTGCCAGTAGCGTGCGGCAACGGCGGCGCCGAGTTCGGCCTTGCTGGCGAAGTGGTAGTAGATGCTGGCGTTCTTGATTCCCACCGCCTCGCCGATGCTGCGGAAATTGATGCCGCTGTACCCGTGCATCTGCGCCGCGGCTTTCGCCGCGGCCAGGATGGCTTCCCGCGCGTTATCGCCCAAAGTGTGCTCCTCGACTCGCCCCATCGACAGGCGAAAGTTTACGCCTGCGCCAGTTACCTGCCAACTGGAAGGTAGATCTTGACAGCACCATCGGGACGCACCGAGTATTCACCTACCAACTGACAGGTAGATAGGTGAAGCCATGAATGACGAAGCACAGCGGATCGACCCTTCGGCCCTTCCGGAAATGAAAATCCACGACTGGTTCGATGGCCCCTACCCGGCCCGCGTGCGCATCGCCCTGGCCGAGAAGGACATGCTCTCGCGTGTCGAGTTCGTCCCGGTCAATCTCTGGAAAGGCGAGCACAAGACGGCCGACTTCCTCGCCATCAACTACTCCGGGACCTTGCCGGTACTGGAGTTGAGCGACGGGACCTACCTCGCGGAATGTACGGCCATCACCCAATACCTCGATGCGCTGGATGGCAATCCGCAGCTCACGGGTGAAACACCGCGGCAGAAGGGCCTCATCCACATGATGACCAAGCGCGCCGAAATCGAATTTCTCGATGCGGTCAGTGTGTACTTCCACCACGCCACGCCGGGGCTCGGGCCGCAGGTCGAGCTTTACCAGAACCCGGAATGGGGCGGGCGCATGCGCGACAAGGCGATCCGGGGCATGCGCTACTTCGACGGCGTCCTGCGGGACCGCCCGTTCGTGGCGGGCGATGCCTTCTCCATGGCCGACATCGCAGTACACGGCGGGATGATCTTCGCCTCGCTGGTCAAGCTCCCAGTGCCCGACGAATGCACCGCGCTGCAGGCGTGGCACGCGCGGATGCAGGAAAGACCCAGCGTGCGCGAATGGCGGGCGATGGTGGAGCGCGGCGCTCCCCGCTAGGCCCGCGGGCCTGGCCAACCCAGTCGTGGCCGAGATCGACAGCGGACATTTGCCCCGCGACGACATAGTCTCTGCCTTTCTGTCGTTGCTCGGCGCGGGGGTGGTGGTGGACAGGTTCCAGGAAATGAAGGTGCTGCTGGCGGTGACCGAGGCGGAGAGCTTCGCCGGTGGCGCCAGGCTGCTGGGCATGTCGCCGCCCGGTGCCACCCGCGCCATCGCCGCGCTGGAGAAGCGCCTCGGCACCCTGCTGCTGGCCCGCAATACCCGCAGCCTGCGCCTGACCGAGGCAGGCCGCCGCTATGTGGAAGACTGCCGGCGCATCCTCCTGGAACTCGAGGAAGCGGAGGAGCTGGCGTCCGGCAGCAGCCTGCGCATCCGCGGCAACCTGACGGTCACCGCGCCGGTGATGTTCGGCGAACTGTTCCTGATTCCGCTGATCACCGAATACCTCGCCACCCACACCGAGGTGACCGTCCACGCGCTGCTGGTCGACCGACTGGTGAACCTGGCCGACGAAGCGGTGGATGTCGCGATCCGCATCGGACAGCTTCCCGAAGGCAGCTTCCATGCCCTCAAGGTGGGCGAGATCCGTCCGGTGATCTGCGCCGCGCCGGCCTTTCTCGATCGCGTCGGGCGCCCCGCCCACCCGCGTGACCTGCAGGGCGCGCAGACGGTCATGTCCTCCGCCAGCACGCTGCTCACCGAGCTGCATTTCGACGGCCCCGAAGGCCCTTCGACGATGGCGCCGCACGCGCGCCTGCTGGTGAGTTCCAACCAGGCGGCGATCAACGCGGCGCGCCTGGGCTGGGGCTATACGCAGGTGCTGTCCTATCAGGTCGCGGATGCCGTCGCCAGGGGCGAGCTGGAGATCGTGCTGACCGACTTCGGTACGCCGCCGCTGCCGGTGCATGTGCTCTACCAGAGTGGCAAGCCGGTCTCCGCCCGGGTCCGCACCTTCGTCGATCACTGCCATGAGCGCCTGCTGCACGACGCGGCGTTGCAGCGTCTCGGCGCCGCCTGATGAGCCGCTACCGGCAGATGGAAGTCTTCGCCGCGGTCGCGCAGGCGGGCAGCCTGGCGGCGGCGGCGCGCGACCTGGCGCTGTCGCCGGCCACCGTGATGCGCACGCTGGCGGCGCTGGAGGCACGCCTGGGCACCGCCCTGCTCGTGCGCGGCCCACGGGGCGCCCAGCTGAATGCGGTCGGCGAGCGCTTCGCCGCGCAGTGCCGGCTCATCCTCGAGGAAACCGCCGAGGCCGAGCGCTCCGCCGCGGGCCTGCACAGCCACGTCGCCGGTCCGCTGACGGTGGCCCTGCCGCTGCTGATGGCGCATCAGGTGTTCATGCCACTGGCGGTCGACTACCTCGAGGCCTTTCCCGACGTGCAGCTGACGACCTGCGCGCGGGAACGCCTGCCCAAGCTGCTGGAGGAAGGCATCGACGTCGCGCTGGTGGTCGGCCAGTTGCCCGACTCGTCCGGCTTCGCGGTGCCGGTCGGCCGGGTCAGGCCGATGATGTGCGCCGCGCCGGCCTACCTGGCGCGCTGGGGCCGCCCGGAAAACCTGGAGGACCTGCGGGCTCATCGCACCCTTCTTGCCAGCGAAGCGGGCCACGGCGCGGAGTGGCGTCTGCACGACGGCGCCGCCACCCGCACGCTGCGTAGCGTGCCGGTGCTTACCTGCACTACCCAGCAGGCCGCCATCCGCGCGGCGGTCTCCGGGCTGGGGCTGGTCCGCTGCCTGAGCTACGAGGCGCATCAGGAACTGCAGGCGGGGCTGCTCGAGCCGGTGCTGGAGCGCTTCGTCGCGCCCGACCTGCCGGCGCAGCTGATCTACCGGGAAGGCCGCAAGGCCTGCGGGCGGGTACGCACCTTCATCGACTTCGCGGTGCCGCGGCTGCGCCTGCATCCGGCGCTGTGCGACTGAGCGGCGACCGTCGCTTTATTGCGCAAACTGAAATTATGGATTGCCCGGCATGGCGATTCTGCTCCAGCGCATCGGGGCGCAGCATGAACCCAACAGCGCCACGGCCAACCGCGCCGGCGCGATGCTGCCCACCTACCCGATGCGGAGTTTCGATATGCCACAGCACCCGATCAAACTGTACCGCCACCCCCTTTCCGGCCACGCCCACCGTGTCGAGCTGATGCTCTCGCTGCTGGAGCTGCCGACCGAACTGGTCTTCGTCGACCTCGCCAAGGGCGCCCACAAGCGGCCCGAATTCCTCGCCGTGAGTCCCTTCGGGCAGATTCCGGTGATCGACGACAACGGCACCGTCCTCAGCGACTCGAACGCCATCCTCGTCTACCTGGCGAAGACCTACGGCGAGGGTCGCTGGCTTCCCGAAGAGCCGGTCGCGGCGGCGCGGGTCCAGCGCTGGTTGTCGGTGGCGGCCGGGCAAGTGGCGTTCGGCCCGGCGGCGGCGCGCCTGGTCACGGTGTTCGGCGCGACGTTCAATGCCGAGGAAGTCATCAACCGTGCCCACGCGCTGTTCCGGACGATGGAAACGGAGCTGGCGAAGACGCCGTTCCTCGCTGGCGCCGAACCCTCCATCGCCGATGTCGCCAACTACAGCTACATCGCCCATGCCCCGGAGGGCAACGTGTCGCTGGAGGCCTATCCGAACCTGCGCGCCTGGCTGGCGAGGGTCGAGGCGCTGCGCGGCTTCGTACCCATGCAGCCGACCGCCGCCGGCCTGCTCGCCGGCTGACCCGCCCACCGGCCGCGCGCGCCGCGACGCCCCATCGAGGAGTGACCGCCATGGAAACCCTGCCGAAACACCGCACCTCGCCCTGGCATGCCGGCGAACGCGCGCTGCAACAGAAGATCGGCGTGGCCGAGCGGATGGAAGTCGCCGGGCAGAAGTTCATCCGCGACCACATGCCCGATCAGCACCGCGACTTCTACCACCAGCTGCCTTTCCTGCTCGTCGGCGCGGTGGATGCCGAGGGCCGACCCTGGGCGACGCTGCTCGAAGGCGCGGAACGCTTCGTCACCTCCGCCGACCCGAAGCACCTGGCCCTGGCCGTCGAGCCCGACCCGCAGGACCCCGCCAGCCCCGGCCTGCGCGCGGGCGATGCCGTCGGACTGCTCGGCATCGAACTGCACAGCCGACGGCGCAACCGCGTCAACGGCGTGATCACCCAGGCCTCGGCGGGTCAGCTCGAGATCGCTGTCGAGCACGCGTTCGGCAACTGCCCGCAGTACATCCAGCAACGCACCTACGTGAGTTCTCCCGGCGATCCGGCGGCCGGCGATCCGGCCACCCGCGCGCCGGGCCAAGCGCTCACCGCGCTGGATGCGGACGCCACCGAGATGATCGCCAGCGCCGACACCTTCTTCGTCGCCAGCTACGTGGAGCACGAAGGCGGGCGACGCTCGGTGGACGTCTCCCACCGCGGCGGCCGGCCGGGCTTCGTCAAGGTGGACGGTAATCGCCTGACCATCCCCGACTATGCCGGCAACCTGCACTTCAACACCCTCGGCAACCTGCAGAGCAACCCGCGCGCCGGGCTGCTGTTCGTCGACTTCGCCAGCGGCGACGTGCTGCAGATCAGCGGCCGCACCGAACTGCTCCTGGAGAGTCCGCTGATCGTCGCCTTCGAGGGCGCCGAGCGCCTGTGGACCGTCGATGTGGAGCGCGTGGTGCGACGCCCGGCGGCGGTTTCGATCCGCTGGCAGTTCGAGGGGTTCTCCCCCACAAGCCTGATGACCGGCACCTGGGCCCACGCCGAGCAGCGCCTGAAACAGCAGGCGCAACGCAAGCACTGGCATCGCTGGCGGGTGACGCGGGTGGAGCAGGAAAGCTCGGACATCCGCTCGCTGTACATCGAGGCGCAGGACGGCGTGGCGGTGCCGTTCCTGCCCGGCCAGCACATTCCGCTGCGCCTGACGCTCGACGGCGGCGAGGTGCTGATCAGGACCTACAGCCTGTCCAGCGCGCCCTCCGACGGCCACCTGCGCATCAGCATCAAGGCCCAGGGGCCTGCGTCGCGCCACCTGCACGAGCGACTCGGCGTCGGCGACCTGCTGGAGATCCGCCACCCGCTGGGCAGTTTCACCCTGGACGGCGAGAGCGAGCGGCCGGTGGTGCTGCTGGGGGCCGGCGTCGGCATCACGCCGCTGCTGTCCATGGCGCGCGAACTTGTGGAGCGGATCGCCCGCCAGCAGCGCGACCAGCCGGTGTACCTGTTCCAAGGCGGCAGGCGCCTGCAGGACCTGCCGTTCCAGGGCGAACTGCTGCAACTGCGGCAGCGCGCGGCGGGCCGGCTGCACCTGCTGCGCGCCTTGAGCGATGCCGGCGAAAACGCGCGGCTGGGTGTGGATTACGAGATACCGGGCCGCCTGGACCTGGCGCACCTCCAGGCCAACCTGCCGCTGGACGATTACGACTTCTACCTCTGTGGCCCGGCGCGCTTCACCCAGGACTTCTACGACGGCTTGCGCCGCCTGAACATTCCCGATGCGCGCCTGCACGCCGAGGCGTTCGGCCCCTCGACGCTGCGCCGCCAGGGCGACGAGCAACGCGCCACGCCGGTCCAGCCGCCGCCCGCCAGCGTGCCGGTGCCGGTGTACTTTTCCGCCTCGGCCAAGGAGGCACGCTGGACGCCGCAAAACGGCAGCCTGCTGGAACTGGCGGAAAGCCGCGGGCTGAACCCGGATTTCAGTTGCCGCGGCGGCTCCTGCGGCACCTGCCGGACCCGACGCCTCAGCGGCCAGGTGCACTACCCCAATCCGCCCGCGGAACTGCCGGACGACGACAGCGTGCTGATCTGCTGCGCCGTCCCCGCGCACAGCGAGAACGGCGTCCAGCCGCTGGTCCTGGATCTTTAGAGAGGTAAGCCGCCATGACTGCCCGCCCCACCTCGGAACGCGAACCGCCCCACTGCTGGCAGGACGCGCGGGACGATCACGCCACCGGGCGTTCGCCGCTGGCCTGCGCGGCATCCGAGCGGGAGCTGAGCTACATGCTGCCGCAACTGCTGTGCTCGCCGGAGTGCGCGTCGTTTCCGGGGCCGGCCGATAGTCTGCCGCGCGAATAGCGCTGGACGGCCGTCGTCGAGGGTCGGCGCGGCCGAGCCCCTACGCGTGTGCCGCCCGCTCGCGGGTCGCGGCCCAGCAGACCAGCGAGCCCAGGGTCACCAGCAACGTCCCCTGCCAGAATTGCAGGGTCAGCGCGGCGCCCAGCCAGGCCGAGGCGAAGGCGGAGGACAGCACCGGCGTGAAATACGAGGCCGTGGAGATCAGCGTCATGTTTCCGCGCAGGATTCCCAGGTTCCACAGCGCATAGCCGCTGGCGAGGGCCGAGCTGGCCGCCACCAGGTGGAAGGTGGCGCTCCAGGTGAAGGGCGGCAGGGTTTCGCCGCTCGCTGCGTACTTGAACCAGAGCGCCGCGGCCGTCATGGCGAAGAACAGGACCACACCATTCTTGCCCTGCGCATAGCGCCGGGTGACGTTGCAGTAAAACGCCCAGAGCAGCGCGCCGGTCGCCGCGAGGCCGTAGCTCAACGGGTTGGAGGCGACGTTGGCGGCGATGCCGCGCAGCGAGATGCCATCGCCGCTGACGATCCAGAGGATGCCGAACAGCGCCATCGCCGAGCCCGGAAGGATGAGCCAGCGCGCCCGCTGGCCGTTCATGACGATGGCCAGGAGTACCGTCAGGCAGGGCCACAGGTAATTCACCAGCCCCACCTCGATGGCCTGGGTGCCGCTGTTGGCGAATCCCAGGGACAGCGAAAAGCACAGCTCGTAGGAGACGAACAGCAGGCTGCCCCACAGCAGGTAGCGACGCGGGAACGAACGCAGCCGCGGTCGCCCGACAAACACCAGCAGCAGCGCGGCGCCGAGCGTGTAAAGCAGCGCCGCGCCGCCGACCGGGCCGAGGCTCTGCGCCACGCTGCGGATCAGCCCGGTGGACATGCTCCACAACGCCACGGCCATCAGCCCGCATGCCGTCGCGCCGCGCTCGCTGGTTATCGGCATAACGCCCTTCTCGATTCCGGAAAAAGCCGCGAGTCTATATGAAGCCTGCCGGCCTTACCGAAGCCGTTCTCGGGATGCGGCCTGGCGCTGTCCATTCTCTTCGGCGGCCTCGGGTCGCCGCCGCTCTTCACCCCGCCGATCGCGCGCCGCGGCGGCATCAGGCCCCGCCGCCCCGGCGTACAGTTTTTCCCTAGCTAGCGACTACAAAAAACATAATTTCGCGAATCCCCTGCGCTGAACAGAATGAGCCCACCCCCGCCGGCAGCGTCGCGGCGGCACAACAGCCATGATCCAGACAGAGCAGGCACCTGATGACCGACCTGAACCAAAGCGCCTCCCCGAGCCCGCTCGGCAAGACCGTTGAGAAGATAGACACCCTCGTCGTCGGCGCCGGGCAGGCCGGCGTGGCGATGAGCGAGCATCTGGGCAAGCTCGGCATTCCGCATCTGGTGCTGGAACGCAGCCGCATCGCCGAGGCCTGGCGCACCGATCGCTGGGATTCGCTGGTGGCCAACGGGCCGGTCTGGCATGACCGCTTCCCCGGCCTGGAATTCGACGACCTGGCGCCCGACGCCTTCGCCTCGAAGGAGCGCATCGCCGCCTACTTCGAGGAATACGCGAAGAAATTCAATGCGCCGATCCGCACCGGCGTGGAGGTGAAACGGGTGGTCCGCAACCCCGACCGCGCCGGTTTCACCGTCGAAACCTCGGCCGGCGTGATCGAGGCCAATCGCGTGGTCGCCGCAACCGGGCCGTTCCAGAAGCCGGTGATTCCGGCCATCGCGCCGCAGGATGCGTCGATCAACCAGTTGCACTCCGCCGCCTACCGCAATCCGCAGCAACTGCCCGAAGGCGCGGTGCTGGTGGTCGGCGCCGGCTCTTCCGGCGTGCAGATCGCCGACGAGCTGCGCCGCGCCGGGCGCAAGGTCTACCTCTCGGTCGGCCCGCACGACCGTCCGCCGCGCAGCTACCGCAACCGCGACTTCGTCTGGTGGCTGGGCGTGCTCGGCCTGTGGGACATGGAAGCCGCGCAGCCGGGCAAGGAGCACGTGACCATCGCCGTCAGCGGCGCCCGCGGCGGCGAGACCATCGACTTCCGCAACCTCGCCCACCAGGGCATCACCCTGGTCGGCCTGACCAAGGCGTTCAGCGATGGCGTGGCCAGCTTCCAGCCGGACCTGGTGGACAACATCGCCCGCGGCGACGAGAACTACCTGTCGCTGCTCGACGCCGCCGATGCCTACATCGCGCGCAACCAGCTCGACCTGCCGGAAGAGCCCGAAGCCCGCGCCAGCTACCCGGACCCGGCGTGCATGACCGACCCGATCCTCGAGCTGGACCTGGCCGCGGCCGGCGTCACCTCGATCATCTGGGCGACCGGCTATTCGGTGGACTTCAGCTGGCTGAAGGTCGACGCGTTCGACGCCAACGGCAAGCCGCGGCACCAGCGCGGCGTGTCCAGCGAGCCCGGCGTCTACTTCGTCGGCCTGCCGTGGCTGTCGCGACGTGGCTCCACCTTCATCTGGGGTGTCTGGCACGACGCCAAGCACGTCGCCGACCACATCGCCACACAGCACAAATACCTCGACTACCGCGATGCCTCGCAACGCCAGGCCGAGCCCGTCGTCGCCGTCGTCCAGAGCGCAGGAGCCCGTTGATGCCTACCCACACCCGCATCCGCATGTTCAACACCAAGGACACCTACCCCAACCAGACCCTGGACAACGACCTCTGCCAGGCCGTCCGCGCCGGCAACACGGTCTACGTGCGCGGCCAGGTCGGCACCGACTTCGAGGGCAACCTGGTCGGCTTGGGCGACCCGCGCGCGCAGACCGAGCAGGCGATGAAGAACCTCAAGCAGTTGCTCGAGGAAGCCGGCAGCGACCTCTCGCACATCGTCAAGACCACCACCTACCTGACCGACCCGCGCTACCGCGAGCCGGTCTACCAGGAGGTCGGCAAGTGGCTCAAGGGGGTCTTTCCGATCTCCACCGGCCTAGTGGTCTCGGCCCTCGGCCAGCCGCAGTGGCTGATGGAAATCGACGTGATCGCGGTGATCCCGGACGACTGGCAGGCCGAGGCTCGCCCATGACCTTCTCCATCGTCGGCCGTTGCGCCGAAACCGGCATGCTCGGCATCGCGATCAGCTCGTCGAGCATCGCCGTCGGTGCCCGCTGCCCGTGGCTGCGGGCCGCCGTGGGTGCGGTGTCGACGCAGAACATCACCCTGCCCGCGCTCGGCCCGCAGATTCTCGATCTGCTGGAGTCCGGCAGCAGCCCGGCGGCGGCGATGCGCCAGGCGCTGGATAGCAACGGCTACGGCCAGTTCCGCCAGGTGACGGTGATCGACAGCCAGGGCGCCACGGCGCACTTCACCGGCAGCGAGGCGCTCGGGCTGCACCACGCCCGGGCCGGCGAGCAATGCGTAGCGGCGGGCAACCTGCTGTCCGCACCCAAGGTGATCGATGCGATGGTCGATGCCTTCGAGCAGGCCAACGGCGGCCTGCCGGATCGCCTGCTGGCAGCGATGCACGCCGCCATGGCCGCCGGCGGCGAAGCCGGGCCGGTGCATTCGGCGGCGTTGTCGGTGGTCGGCGACCTGGTCTGGCCGGTAGTCGACCTGCGCGTCGACTGGGCCGACGACGACCCCATCGGCGAGCTGGATAAACTCTGGCGTGCCTACGAACCGCAGATGCACGACTACGTCACTCGCGCCCTCGATCCAACCAGAGCACCAAGTTACGGCGTGCCAGGCGACGAATGAGCCGGTGCGCGCGGCGCACCCTACGGATGGAGCCTGCCTTGCGTAGGATGGGTTAGCCGCGCAGTGGCGTAACCCATCGGCCAATTCCGAGGGGTATCGCAGGCCCAACCCATCCTGCGGCGCCGATGTTTTGCGGAGCGCATGGCGCACCCTACGGTCCAGGTAGGGTGCGCCACGCGCCCACCCTTTTCTACCGAGAGTTCCCATGCCCGACAGCCGCGCCCTGCTGGAAAAACTGATCGCCTTCGACACCACCAGTCGCGAATCGAACCTCGCGCTGATCGCGTTCGTGCGCGACTACCTGTCCGGTCTCGGCATCGCCAGCGAACTGATCTTCAACGTCGAGCGAACCAAGGCCAACCTGCACGCCCGCCTCGGCCCTCCCGGCCCCGGCGGCGTGATGCTGTCCGGGCACAGCGATGTGGTGCCGGTGGACGGCCAGGCCTGGACGCTACCGGCGTTCCAGCTCACCGAACGCGAAGGCCGCCTGTACGGACGCGGCACGGCGGACATGAAGGGCTTCCTCGCCTGCGTGCTGGCGAGCCTGCCGCGCTTCCTCGAGCAGCCGTTGCGCCTGCCGCTGCACATCGCCATTTCCTATGACGAAGAGATCGGCTGCCTCGGCGTGCGCAGCCTGGTCGAGCAGCTGCGCGCCAGCCCGGACAGACCGGCGATCTGCCTGATCGGCGAACCCACGGAAATGCGCCCGGTGCTCGGCCACAAGGGTAAGCTGGCGATGCGCTGCGAGGTGCACGGCGCGGCCTGCCATTCGGCCTACGCGCCGCAGGGCGTGAATGCCATCGAGTACGCCGCGCGGTTGATCGGCCGGCTCGGCGAGATCGGCCAGCGCCTGGCCGAGCCGGCGAAGCACGATTCGCGCTTCGATCCGCCCTACTCGACCGTGCAGCCCGGGCTGATCCAGGGCGGCCGGGCGCTGAACATCGTGCCCGCCGAATGCCGCTTCGATTTCGAGGTGCGCGCGCTGCCGGCGGACGACCCGCGGCAGGTTGCCGTCGAATTGCGCGACTACGCCGAGACCCAGTTGCTGCCGCGCATGCGCGCGGTGAGCGAGGCCAGCGACATCCGCTTCAGCGAGCTGTCCGCCTACCCCGGCCTGCTCACCGAACCGGGCAGCGACGCCGCGCGCCTGCTGGCGCTGCTGTGCGGCAGCGACGACTTCTCCACCGTGGCCTTCGGCACCGAAGGCGGCCTGTTCGACGAAGCCGGCATCGCCACCGTGGTCTGCGGCCCCGGCAGCATGGAGCAAGGGCACAAGCCGGACGAGTTCGTCAGCGTCGAACAACTGGTGCGCTGCGATGCGCTGCTGGCGAGCCTGGCGCGGTGGATGCAGGTCGAACCCTGACCTGGGCCGACCCGCGCCTTCGCCCCGTCGATCATCCCGGCCACGAACACCGCCTGTTGCGCTCGCTGCTGGCGCCGCGCGTCCATGAGCCAGACAGCTGAACTAGACTTGCGACTCCCTCCCTCACAATTAGAAGTGGCGCATGAACATTCGTCAGAAGATGATCGCCAGCGGCGTGTTGAGCGTGGCCGTTGCGGCGGGCCTGGGTGCGGTGGGTTTCTGGGGCCAGACCCAGCTCAACGGCGCGTTGGAGCAGAACGAACTGAGCGTCACCGCACTGCGCAATCACCTGGAAGGCGACATGATGCACGACGCGCTGCGCGCCGACGTGCTGGCCGCCTTCAGCGTCGAAGCGGGCGACGCGGGAGCCGCCGAACAGGTACGCAAGGATCTGCGCGAGCATGCCGACTGGTTCAAGCGTGCCATGGACGCCAACGCCGCGTTGCCGCTGCCGACTAACATCCGGCAGGCCATTGCCCAGTTGCAGCCGGCCCTCACCGCCTACATCGCCGAAGCCGAACAGATCACCGAAGCGGCCCTGAGCGATGCCCAGTCAGCCAAGGGTGGCATGCCGTCGTTCATGCAGCGCTTCAGCGAACTCGAAACCAGGAACGAGGCGATCAGCAGCCTGATCGAAGAGCAGGTGAGCGCCGCCCGCGAGAGTGGCCAGGCCGCCGTGCGCAGCGCATCGGTCTATCTGCTCGGCGGGATCGTTCTGGTCAGTCTGCTGCTGGGCCTGATCACCTGGAACCTGATGCGCCGCGTGCTCGGCCCGCTGCAGCAATCCGTCGATGCCGCCCGTGCCATCGCCAGCGGCAACCTGCGCGGTCGCATCGACGTGGATCGACAGGACGAGGCCGGCCAACTGCTGCAGGCGCTGGCCGAGATGCAGGGCAACCTCGGCCGGATGATCAGCAGCATCAACCAGCACAGCGAGCAGTTGCAGCAGACCGCCCGCACGCTCACCGGCACGGCCCAGCGCATTCTGAACGACTCCACCCAGCAGGCGGACAGCGCTACCAGCATGGCCGCGGCCATGGAGCAGATGATCCAGAACATCGCCCAGGTCTCCGCGCACGCTCAGGACGCCAAGGGCATTTCCGCCCATTCCGGGCAGCTGGCGCACAGCGGTGGGCAGGTGATACTCGGCGTGGTCGACGGCATGAATCGTATCGCCGAGGCGGTCACCTCATCGTCCGAGACGATTACCGAGCTGGGGCGTTCATCCGAGGAAATCCATTCGATCATCCAGGTGATCAGGAGCATCGCCGAACAGACCAACCTGCTCGCGCTCAACGCCGCGATCGAGGCCGCACGCGCCGGGGAGGCCGGGCGTGGGTTTGCCGTGGTTGCCGATGAAGTGCGCAACCTGGCGGCGCGCACGGCGCACTCGACCCAGGAAATCACCGACATGATCGGGCGCATACGCAGCAATACCCATCTGGCGGTGGACAGCATGCAGGCCGGCGTGACCCGGGTGAACGATGGCGTGGCCCTGGCGCACCAGGCCGGAGATTCGATCAACGAAATACGCGATGGCGCGCAACGCGCCGCTCAGGTGGTGGAGGAGATTTCCCACACCATCGGGGAACAGAGCAACGCCAGCAGCGAGGTCGCGCAACGTGTCGAGCAGATCGCCCAGATGGCTCAGCAAAACGCCCAGGCGGTGAACGAACTGGCGCACTCGGCGGAGGAGCTGGAGCGCGTGGCGCAGGGCATGCGCGAGGCCGTCATGCAGTTTCAGGTCTGAGCAGTCGGGTTCAGGCGGGTTCGACTTCCGGTTTCTCGCCCAGCTCCGCCTTGCAGTAATCGACGAACAACTGCGCCGGCTTGGTCAGTTGCGCGCGTTTCAGCCAGGCGGCGACCAGGCCGGAGCCGGTGACGTCCTCGGTGATGTTCAGACACACCACCCGCTGGCCGTCGTAGGTGACGTCGCTGTGCGGGCGGGTGACCAGCACCGAAAAGCCGAAGCCCTGGCCGACCATGCCGCGGACCATCTCGATGGAGGGCGAGCTGAAGGCGATGTTCGGGCTCAGCCCCAGTTCCTCGAAGATGCTCACGAAGTAGGTCCGGCTGGGCAGTACGTCGAGCAGGATCATCGGTTCCAGCACCAAGTCGCGCAGCGACACGCGCTCCTGCGCGGCGAAGCGATGGCCCTCGGGCAATAGCGCGTAGGGCCGCTGCGGCGGCATCAATGGCTCGGTCTCGATGGTGCCGTCGAGGTCGTGCTCGTAGAAGATCGCCAGGTCGAAACGGCCGCCCGTGAGCCCCTGCACCAGCTCCTGCTGCTCGCCGTCGTGCAGGCGGATTTCCACGCCGGGATACAAGGTTCGGAAGCCGGCGATCAGGCGCGGCAGGTACAGCGGCGCCACCGTCTCGAAGCAGCCGATGTCGATCTGCCCGGCCACCACGTCGTTGTCGGCCAGCGCGTTCTGCTCGAATTCGTGAGCCATGCGCAGCAGTTCCTGCGCCTTGCGGTAGAAGCGCGCGCCGCTGGGCGTGAGCGAAACGCCCTGGGCGTGATGGCGGATGAACAGCTGCACGCCGAAGCTTTCTTCCAGTCCCTTGATCGCGGTGGAGATCGACGGCTGGGCGATGTACAGCTTGCGCGACGCCTCGGCAACGCTGCCGCATTCCACGGTGGTGACGAAATACCTGATCTGGCGCAGGGTGTAGGAAGCCACGGATTACCTCGGGGTGACGATTGCTGCGCTCACCATAACGTGTCGGGGTGCCGCAGAGGCACCGCGCCGCACCAGCATTTTTCTCGCTCGTGAGCAGCTTTTCTCGAGGGTGCGTGCGCGCCGGATGCCGAGGGGCTCTGCAGATGCTGGCCGCCACTTGCTGGCGGGCGAAGGTGGCGCGCCAATCGCCTCTATCTGCTGTGCACGCGGCACCGAAATGAAGCGTCAGACCGCCGCGCCTTGTCTTCCCGAACGCGGGAAACAAATGAACCTGCCCCCCCATCGCCGCCCGCGCGCGTTCCGCTCCGGCACGGTGCCATTCGTCGCACCACGTGCGTGCGAGAAGCGCTTTTTCGGTGCACCTAAAGCGAGCTTTTTCGTATGTCCCAAGCATATTTTTAATATTTTTCCTTGTGTCGCCCTTACGCCACCATCCGCTCACAGCAACCGGAAAGGGGATGGCGGTGTACGAACTTAGCGACTGGCAGCAACGGGCGCAGCAGCAACGCTTCATCGACCGCGCGATCATCGGCGGTCGCCAGGTCGGCGCGCAGTCGGGGGCCACCTTCTCCTCGATCAACCCCGCCACCGGCGCGCTGCTGGCCAATGTCGCCGCCTGCGACGCCGCCGACGTCGACCTCGCGGTAAGCGCCGCGCGGCACTCCTTCGAGGCCGGCGTCTGGTCGCAGCGCTCGCCGGCTGAGCGCAAGCAGATGCTGCTCAAGCTGGCCGAGCTGATCCTCGTTCACCGTGACGAACTGGCGCTGCTCGACTCGCTGAACATGGGCAAGCCGGTGATGGACGCCTGGAACATCGACGTGCCCGGCGCCGCCGGGGTGTTCCGCTGGTACGCGGAAAGCCTCGACAAGCGCTACGACGAAGTTGCGCCGAGCGCGCGCAACGTGCTCGCCACCATCACCCGCGAAGCGCTGGGCGTGGTCGCCGCCGTGGTGCCGTGGAACTTCCCGCTGGACATGGCCGCCTGGAAACTCGCTCCTGCCCTGGCCGCCGGCAACTCGGTGATCCTCAAGCCCGCCGAGCAATCGCCCTTCTCCGCCCTGCGCCTGGCCGAACTAGCCCTGGAAGCCGGCATCCCGGAAGGCGTGTTCAACGTCGTCACCGGCCTCGGCGAAACCGCCGGCAAGGCGCTCGGCCGACACATGGACGTCGACTGCCTGGCCTTCACCGGCTCCACCGAAGTGGGCAAGTACTTCATGGGCTATTCGGCGCAATCCAACCTCAAGCAGGTCTGGCTGGAATGCGGCGGCAAGAGCGCCAACCTGGTGTTCGCCGACTGCCAGGACCTGGACCTGGCCGCCGAAAAGGCCGCCTTCGGCATCTTCTTCAACCAGGGCGAGGTCTGCTCGGCCAACTCGCGGCTGCTGGTGGAACGCTCGATCCACGACAAGTTCGTCGAACGGGTGATCGCCAAGTCGCGCGACTGGCAGCCCGGCGATCCGCTGGACCCGGCCAGCCGCGCCGGCGCCATCGTCGAGCAGCGGCAGACCGCACGGATCATGGAATTCATCGGCAGCGCCCAGGCCGATGGCGCGCGGCTGGCCTGCGGTGGCAAGCAGCTGAGCTTCAACGGCTCGGACAACTTCATCGAACCGACCCTGTTCACCGGGGTGACGCCGGACAGCCGCCTGGCCCGCGAGGAAGTGTTCGGCCCGGTGCTGGCGGTGACGCCCTTCGACAGCGAAGAGCAGGCCGTGCAGCTGGCCAACGACAGCGTCTACGGCCTCGCCGCCTCGCTGTGGAGCGACGACCTCAACCGCGCGCACCGCGTGGCGCGCCGCCTCAGGGTCGGCACCGTGTCGGTGAACACCGTCGATGCGCTGGATGTCAGCACGCCCTTCGGCGGCGGCAAGCAGTCGGGCTTCGGCCGCGACCTGTCGCTGCACTCGTTCGACAAGTACACCCAACTGAAGACCACTTGGTTCCAGCTCCGCCCGTAGGGTGCGGTGCGCACACCAGACGAGTCGATCGAATTATCAACGGTGCGTACGACGCACCCTGCACGCCACCGGCGGAGACCTTGCGATGACTGCCACGCACACGACGAAGGAATACCAGGCCCTGGATGCCGCGCATCACATCCACGCCTTCCTCGATCAGAAGGCGCTCAACGCACAGGGCGCGCTGGTGATCGCCAGGGGCCAGGGCCTGAACCTGTGGGACAGCGACGGCAAGCGCTACCTGGACGGCATGTCCGGCCTCTGGTGCACCGCGCTGGGTTACGGGCGCGCCGACCTGAACGCCGCGGCGACGCGCCAGCTGGAAGAGCTGCCGTATTACAACCTGTTCTTCCACACCACCCATCCGCGGGTGATCGAACTCTCTGAACTGCTGTTCAGCCTGCTGCCGGCGCATTACAGCCACGCGATCTACACCAACTCCGGCTCGGAGGCCAACGAGGTGCTGATCCGCAGCGTGCGCCGCTACTGGCAGATCCTCGGCCAGCCGCGGAAGAAGGTGATGATCGGCCGCTGGAACGGCTACCACGGCTCCACGCTGGGCAGCACCGCGCTCGGCGGCATGGGCTTCATGCACGAGATGGGCGGAATGCTGCCGGACTTCGCCCACATCGGCGAGCCGTACTGGTTCGCTGAAGGCGGCGATCTTTCCGAAGAGGCGTTCGGCCTCAAGGCCGCACGTGAGCTGGAAGCGAAGATTCTCGAACTGGGTGCGGAAAACGTCGCCGCCTTCGTCGCCGAACCCTTCCAGGGCGCCGGCGGCATGATCTTCCCGCCGGCCAGCTACTGGGCGGAAATCCAGCGCATCTGCCGCCAGTACGACGTGCTGCTCTGCGCCGACGAAGTGATCGGCGGCTTCGGCCGCACCGGCGAGTGGTTCGCCCACCAGCACTTCGGTTTCCAGCCGGACACCCTGACCATCGCCAAGGGCCTCACCTCCGGCTACATCCCCATGGGCGGCCTGGTGTTCAGCGCGCGCATGGCCGAGGTGCTGGTGCAACGGGGCGGCGTGTTCGCCCATGGCCTGACCTATTCCGGACACCCGGTGGCCGCCGCCGTGGCCATCGCCAACCTCACCGCGCTGCGCGACGAGAAGATCGTCGAGACGGTGAAGAACGACACCGGCCCGTACCTGCAGAAACTGCTGCGCGACACCTTCGCCGAGCACCCGCTGATCGGCGAGGTGCAGGGCGCCGGGCTGGTCGCCGCGTTGCAGTTCAGCCAGGACAAGGCCACGCGCAAGCGCTTCGCCAACGAGAACGAGATCGCCTGGCACTGCCGCACCGTCGGCTTCGACGAGGGCCTGATCATCCGCTCCACGCTGGGGCGGATGATCATGGCGCCGGCGCTGGTCGCCAGCCACGCCGAACTGGACGAACTGGTGGAGAAGACCCAGCGCGCGGTGGATCGCACCGCGAAGGAGCTGGGTCTGCTTTGAGATTGCCCGGCGCCCCCTGCACGAAAGGCCTCGGAGCCCAGGGGGCGCCGCGCGCACCGGAACACCGGACCACCGCTGCACCGCCGGACATGAACCCCACCCGACAGAGGTGCGGGTCACGGAACCCTTGGGCCACTGGCCACCCCCTGCCCCGCCCTTCTTCAATAACGAAAGCCAACCGGCTGTGGGAGTTTTTCATGCACAAGTCCTTGCTCAAGCGCACCTCGCTGTCCCTCGCTACCCTGGCCCTGGCCATGGGTGTCGCCACCGGCGCCCAGGCCGGCAAGCTGTCCATCGGCCACACCACCTGGGTCGGCTACGGCACCCTGTACCTGGCCCGCGACCTCGGCTACTTCAAGGACGCCGGCCTCGACGTGGAGCTGACCACCATCGAGGAAGCCTCGATGTACATGGCCGCCCAGGCGTCCGGGAAACTCACCGGCTCGGCGTCGACCATCGACGAGATCCTCAAGTACCGCTCCAAGGACTTCTGCTTCAAGGCGGTCGTGGCACTGGACGAATCCCACGGCGGCGACGGCATCGTGGTGAGCAAGGACATCACCAACATCAAGGGCCTGAAGGGCAAGTCGGTGGCGGTCAACGAGGGCTCGGTGTCGCAGTTCTGGCTGTCCTACCTGCTGAAGAACGCCGGCATGAGCATGGCCGACGTCGAAGTGCAGAACATGACCGCGGATGACGCCGCTTCCGCCTTCATCGCCGGCCGCGTGCCGGCCGCCGTGACCTGGGAGCCGAACCTGACTATGGTCAAGCAGAAAGGCGCCGGCAACGTGCTGGTCGACAGCAGCAGCACGCCCGGCGTGATCGTCGACGTGGTGGCGCTGGATTGCGGCGTGATCGAGAAGCAGCCGGAAGACGTCAAGGCGCTGGTGGCCGGGGTGCTCAAGGCGGTCGAGTACACCAAGACCCATCCGACGGAAGCCTACGAAATCATGGCCAAGGGCGTTGGCGGCTACCTGTCGAAACCCGAGGACCTGGCCGAAGCCGCGAAGGGCGTGAAGTTCCTCGACGCAGCGGATAACCAGAAGCTGCTCGGCGTGCCCGGCAAGGCCGGCGACATCGCCGGCATCATCAGCCTGGCCAACGAGACCTGGAGCGCCCTGCAGGGCAAGTCGTTCGACGTGAAGTACGAAGACCTGGTCGACACCTCCTTCGTCAAACCCTAAACGTTTCGTCACTCACAGGTGGCCGCTCCCCTTTCCCGCTCGTGGGAGGCGGAGCGGCGCACCGTTTGCTCCTGTGAACAGCGTTACGCGCTTCTTCGCTTCTTCACTTCTTCAATATCCGTAACACGAGGTGGTTCATGGCCACGCAAAAATCCTGGTTGCAGCGCTGCCTGACACCCAAAGTTGAACTGCCGGGCAAGCTCGTGCTCGGCGCCGGCACCCTGTGTTGGCTGCTGGTCTTCGGCCTATGGGCCGGGTTTTCCTATGGCGGCGTGGTGCCGTCGATGTTTCTGCCGACGCCGGGCGACGTGCTCGCCGCGGGCACCCGCCTGGCCGGCGACGGCACGCTGAGCAAGCACGTGCTGGCCAGCCTGGAAGTGGTGCTGATCGGCTTCGTCGTGTCGTCGCTGGTGTCGGTGCCGCTGGGCCTGCTGATGGGCAGCTTCCGCATCGTCCAGGCGTTCCTCGAACCCCTGGTCAACTTCATCCGCTACCTGCCGGTGACCTCCTTCGTGCCGCTGTTCATCCTGTGGATCGGCATCGGCCTGGAGCAACGCGTGGCAGTGATCATCTTCGGCGTGTTCTTCCAGCAGCTGGTGATGATCGCCGACGTCTCCAAGGGCGTGCAGAAGGACCTGATCAACGCCGGCTACACCCTCGGCGCCAGCCGCCGCGACGTGGTCCTGCACGTGCTCGGCCCGGCCTCGCTGCCGGGCATTCTCGACACCCTGCGGGTGACCATGGGCTGGGCCTGGACCTACCTGGTGGTGGCCGAGCTGGTCGCCGCCTCCAGCGGCCTGGGCTACATCAGCCTCAAGGCCATGCGCGGCTTCCAGGTCGACGTGATCTTCCTCGCCATCGCCATCATCGGCCTGCTCGGGCTGATCACCGATCAACTGTTCCGTCTGCTTCGACTGAGGATTGCCGCATGGGCGCAGTAACGACCAGGAAGCCCTACATCATGCCGCCGCTCAGCGAGTACGCCGACGTCGCCGCGCGCCTGCGGGTGGACAACGTCAGCCTGCGCTACCAGTCGCCCAAGGGCGACACCTTCACCGCCCTGGACCGCGTCTCCTTCGAGGTGCCTGACCGGCAATTCGCGGTGATCGTCGGCCCGTCCGGCTGCGGCAAGTCAAGCCTGCTCTACCTCACCGCCGGCCTCAACGAGCCGACCGAGGGCGACATCTACGTCGGCGGGCAGAAGGTCGAGGGCCCCGGCGCCGACCGCGGCATGGTGTTCCAGGGCTACACGCTGTTTCCCTGGCTGACGGTGCGCCAGAACATCGAGTTCGGCCTCAAGCGTCGCGGCCTGCCGCAGGACGAAATCCGCACCATCGTCGAGTTCTACCTGGGCGAGGTCGGCCTGGCCAAGTTCGCCGAGCATTATCCCAAGCAGCTCTCCGGCGGCATGATGCAGCGCGTCGCCATCGCCCGCGCACTGGCCAACGACCCGCAGATCCTGCTGATGGACGAACCCTTCGGCGCCCTCGACAGCCAGACCCGCCTGCAGATGCAGCAACTGCTGCTGCAGGTCTGGGGCAACAGCAAGAAAACCGTGGTGTTCGTCACCCACGACATCGACGAGGCGATCCTGCTCGCCGACCGCATCTACGTGATGGGCGCACGCCCCGGCCGGATCAAGGAAATCCTCGACGTGCCGATCGAACGTCCGCGCAGCCTGGACGTGGTCATGGAGCCGGAATTCATCCGCATGAAACGGCATATCCTCGGCCTGCTGCACGACGACCTGGAAGAGGTGCGCTGAGGGCGGCGATCGGTTTCGGCCACCGTCGTCCACCAGCGCGTCGGCGTACAGCGGCTTTTCGTAGGGTGCGCCATGCGCACCAACCCCCACCCCTGCAAACCGGTGCGCACGGCGCACCCTACGGTTCCTCGAGGCTTGCATGACCGAACCCACCTATGACTACCTGATCGTCGGAGCCGGCTCCGCCGGCTGCGTGCTGGCCAACCGCCTGAGCGCCGACCCGGGCGTGCGCGTGTGCCTGATCGAGGCCGGCGGCAGCGACGCCAGCCCGCGGGTGCAGACCCCGGCCGGCACCATCACCCTGTACAAGAGCCGCGTGTTCAGCTGGAACTATTTCTCGGCGCCGCAGAAGAACCTCGCCGGGCGCAGCCTGCACACCCCGCGCGGCAAGGCGCTGGGCGGCTCCAGCGCGATGAACAGCATGATCTACATCCGTGGCGACGCCAGCGACTACGACCGTTGGGAAAGCGCAGGCTGCCCCGGCTGGGGCTGGCAGGACGTGCTGCCGTGGTTCAAGCGCTCCGAAGGCAACCGCCTCGGCCAGTCGCCGGCCTACCACGGCACCCGGGGCGAACTGCTGGTGGACCGCCCGCGCGACCCCAACCCGCTGTCGGACCTCTACATCCGCGCCGGCGAGCGCCTCGGCCTGCGCCGCAACGACGACTTCAACGGCGGCACGCTGGAAGGCGTCGGCCTGTACAACGTCACGCAGAAGGACGCCAGGCGCCTGTCCAGCTACCGCGCCTTCGTCCATCCGATCCTCGAGCGGCCGAATCTCAGCGTGCTCACCGGCTGCCAGGTCGGCCGGCTGATCCTCGACGGCAACCGCGTCAGCGGCCTGGAACTGCAGCAGGACGGCCAGTGGCGCACCCTGCACTGCGGCCGCGAGACCATTCTCTGCGCGGGCGCGCTGGGCTCGCCGCATATCCTGCTGAATTCCGGCATCGGCCCGAAAGCCGAACTGGAAGCCGCCGGCGTGGCCTGCAAGGTCGACCTGCCCGGCGTCGGCAAGAACCTCCAGGACCACATCGACGGCCTGGTCACCGTGCGCTCGAAGAGCCCGCTGTCGCTCGGCTTCTCCCTCGGCGCGCTGCCCAAGATCCTGGCCGCGCCGTTCAAGTACCTGGCGCGCAAGACCGGCTGGCTGACCACCAACTACGTCGAGGCCGGCGGCTTCGCCCGCACCCCGCTGTCGGACGCCCTGCCCGACGTGCAGATGCACTTCGTGCCCGGCTACCGCAGTCACCGCGGGCGGCTGTTCGAGTGGGGCCATGGCTACGCCATCCACACCTGCGTGCTGCGCCCCAAGAGCATCGGTGAAGTGCGCCTGGGCGCCGGCCGCAGCCTGGAGATCGACTTCAACTTCCTCGACAATCCCGAGGACGCCAGGGTGCTGGTCGAAGGCGTGAAACTCGCCCGGCGCATCCTCGCCCAGCCGGAGTTCGATGGCCTGCGCGGCGCCGAAATGCTTCCCGGCCCGCAGGTGCAGAGCGACGAGCAACTGCTGGCGCACCTGCGCGACTACGCTGCCACCGTGTTCCACCCGGTCGGCACCTGCAAGATGGGCAGCGACGCCATGGCCGTGGTCGATCCATTCCTCAAGGTGCACGGCGTGGACAACCTGCGGGTCGCCGATGCCTCGATCATGCCGACGCTGATCAGCGGCAACACCAACGCACCGTGCATCATGATCGGCGAGCGCGCAGCGGACTTCATCGCCAACCGGCGCTGACGCGCGGCGCTATGCGCGGATGATTTCGACCTCGAACACATCAAATCAACAAAGTTGACTTGATAGGCGAGCGGCGTATAGCTTAGCGGCACTCCTCCCGCCCCGCGGGATATGCCGATGAGGACAGCGCAGCATGATCGAAGCAGAAATCTCCGGCCTGCAGGCCCTGCGTGCCTTGATTCGCGGGGAGCTTCCGGCGCCCTCCATCGGGCAGACCATGGGCGTCACGGCCGTCGCGGTAGAGCCGGGACGGATCACCCTGGAGGCGCGCCCGGACGACCGTCACCTCAACCCGGCAGGCGCGGTGCATGGCGGTTTCGCCGCAACCTGCCTGGACGGCGCCGCGGCCCTCGCGCTGTTCTCCACGCTGGAGGCGAGCACCGTCCATTCCACCGTGGACCTCAACGTCAAGTACCTGCGCCCGCTGACGGCCGGCGAGACCTATCGCGTGGAAGGCTGGCTGGTGGAGCGCACCCGCAGCCTGGCGATCTGCGATGCCCACGTGCTCGATGGCGCCGGCAAGCTCTGCGCCAAGGGCACCACCACCTTCCTGGTCAGGGGCTGAGCCGATGCAGGAACTCAGGGTTCTCGGCGCCGGCCGCCTTGCCTGGTTGGATGCGCCCGCGCCCCGCCTTTCCGGAACCGGCGGCGCGCTGGTCCGGCCCATCGCCTCGGCCTCCTGCGACCTCGACCGGCGCCTGATAGCCGGCGTCACGCCGTTCAAGCCGCCCTTCGCCCTCGGCCATGAATGCGTCGCCGAAGTGCTCGAAGTGGGCGACGAGGTGCAGAGCGTGCGCCGTGGCGACCTGGTTTCGGTGCCCTGGAAGATCGCCTGCGGCCAGTGCCGGCAATGCCTCGCGGGCCGCGCCACGGCCTGCACCGCGGTGCCTCGCCACGCGGCCTATGGCGTACCCGCGGGAGGCCACTGGGGCGGATTGTTCTCGGAGGTGGTGGAGGTTCCCTTCGCCGACGCGATGCTGGTGCCGCTGCCTCCGGGATTGAATCCGCTGGCGGTCGCCAGTGCCAGCGACAACCTCACCGACGCCTGGGTCGCCGCCAGCCGGCCGATCGCGGTGCGCGACGAGGCGCGCGTGCTGGTGGTCGGCGGAACGGAAAGCCTCGGCGTCCTGGCGGTGCAGATGGCCGTCGCGGCGGGCGCCGGCAGCGTCGACTACCTGGACGACAACGACTATAGACGCGCCCTGGCGCTGCGCAGCGGGGCCAACGTCGAACCGGGGGAAACCCTCGACGAAGGCTACGACGTGGTGATTTCCGCCACCCGCGACCCGCAGGCACTGCACCGCGGGCTGCTCGCCCTGGCGCCCGGCGGGCACTGCTCGTGCATCGGGATCATTTTCGAGGACCCGAAGATTCCGCTGTTCGGCATGTACCTGCGCGACGTCACCCTGTCGGTGGGCGTGTGCAACGTGCGCCCGCACATTCCCACGGTGTTCGAGCTGGTCGGCAGCGGGCGCTGCGATCCGCTGCTGGTCAGCCCGACGGTGGTCTCCTGCGAGGACGCGCCCGAAGCACTGGTCGCGCCGCAGGCCAAGTGCATCATGGTGCGCAAGCGGATCACCTGAGCCGGTCAGTTCAGGCGTTCGGCGAGCACACGCATCACCGCGTCCCAGGCGTCGCGGCCCGCCGCGTCGGTGGCGGCGAAGGCCTCGCGCAGGGCGCGCCGCTCCAGCTCCGACGCCTGTCGCTCCACTTCCGCGCCGCGCTCGCTGAGGACCAGCAGCTTGAAGCGGTGACGCCCCGCCTGGCGCGTGTAGCCGACCAGCTCGCGCTCGAACAGGTGGGTCAGCGGCCGGTGCAGCGCCTGCTTGCTGACGCCCAGGGTGGCGGCCAGGTCGCCGACGTTGATTTCATCGGAACGGGCGATGACATAGAGGATGCGGTGGTGCACCCGCGACAGTCCCAGGGTGGCGAGAAAGCGGTCCGCGTCCACCGTCAGCCCGCGAAAGCCGAAGTGCAGCAGCTCGAGGGAAGGATCGAGTGGGTCCAGCGGCTGCATGCGCACCGAGGCGACATTGATTTTCCGGTCCATGACCATAGGGCATTCATCCAGCTAAAGTGCCGCGAAGCCTAAGCCTCCCCCACCTCCGGAACAACCCGGACAACGCCAACGGGAACTTGCCATGCAACTCATCCATGCCGCCGCCTCGCCATTCGCCCGGAAAGTCCGGGTAGTGGCCAGCGAAACCGGGCTACTGCAACGCATCGAGCTGATCGATACGGCTGTGCTGCCGACCACCCTCAACGAGCGGGTCAACCCCCTCAATCCACTGGGCAAGGTTCCGGTGCTGCTGACCGACGACGGTGAGGCGCTGTTCGACAGCCGGGTGATCTGCGAATACCTCGACAGCCTGCACGACCGCGCGCCGCTGTACCCCGCAGAACCCGCCACGCGCTGGCGAACTCTGCGTCTAGCGGCACTCGCCGATGGCCTGATGGAGGCGGCGCTGCTGGTGCGCTACGAGCGCGCGGTGCGCCCGGCCGAGCGGCAGTGGGACGACTGGGCCGAAGGCCAGCTAGGCAAGATCGTTCGCGCCCTGGCGATGCTGGAGGAACACGCCGGCGAACTGCAGGGGCCGCCGGACATCGCGCAGATCAGCGTGGCCTGCGCCCTGGGATATCTGGATTTTCGCTTCGCCGATCTGGCCTGGAGAGACGCCTCGCCCCGGCTCGCGGCCTTCCAGGAGGCGTTCGCCGCGCGGGAGTCGATGCTCGGCACCCGCCCGGCCTAACCGATGCGCAGGCGTCGAGCGCGCGGCGCCGGAGCCGGAGCCGGAGCCGGTCAGAACGGGCTGGCGGTGGGACGCACGATCAGCTCGCTCACGTCCACGTCCGCCGGCTGCTCGACGGCGTAGGCGATGGCGCGGGCAATGGCCGACACCGGGATCGCGACCTTGCGGAACTCGCGCATCTCGGCGCGTCCGCCCTCGTCGGAAATGCTGTCGGCCAGCTCCGACTCGGTCACCCCCGGCGCGATCACGGTGACCCGCACGTCGCCGCCGACTTCCTGGCGCAAGCCTTCGGACAGCGCGCGCACGGCATACTTGGTCGCGCAGTAGACCGCCGCCGTCGTGCTGACGGCGTAGGCGCCGATCGAGGCGATGTTGATGATCTGGCCCGAACGACGCTGCTGCATGGACGGCAGGACCGCCGCGATGCCGTGCAGCACGCCGCGGATGTTCACGTCGATCATCCGGTTCCACTCCTCGATCTTCAGCGCGTCGAGCCGGGACAGCGGCATCACCCCGGCATTGTTCACCAGCACGTCGACGCGTCCGTGCAGCTCCAGCGCGAAATCGGCGAAGGCCTGCACCTCCTCCAGCCGCGTGACGTCCAGTGAACGCACCTCGGCGCTGCCGCCCGCCGCGCGGATTTCGTCGGCGATGACCTGCAGGCGCTCCGTGCGGCGCGCGCCTAGGATGACCCTGGCGCCCTGGCCGGCGAGCAGCCGCGCGGTGGCTTCGCCGATACCGCTGCTGGCGCCGGTGATGAGAACGACCTTTTCCTGCTGACTGTGCATGGCTGATTCCTCGCTCGATTCGGAATTCCCGCCGAAGCGGGGCTGGAATCGAGGTTAAGGGCTCAAGCGGCGCGGGGTTATCCGATTCCTGCGCGGTGCTTGCACGATCCTGCGGTGGCCGGGGCGACGTCGCCTGGGTCGAATCACCGAAGGTCGAAACGGGCGCCGGTCAGGCCTGGTCGCCTCCACCCTGCCGCGCGGTGACGGCGGTCAGGTCGTGGGACAGGCCGTGCAACTGGTTGGCGGCACGCTCGGTACGCTGCACGTTCTGCTGATTGGAACTGGCGATGGAGGTGATCTCGGTGAGATTGCGCGAGATGTCCTCGGCCACCGAGGTCTGCTCTTCGGCAGCCGTCGCGATCTGCCGGTTCATGTCGCGAATCGACTCCACCGCCTCGGTGATGCTACGCAGCATCGCCCCGGTGCTGTTCACCTGCTCGACACCGCTTTCGGTACGCGCCTGGCCGTCTTCGATGGCACGTACCGCGTTCACCGCGCCGGTCTGCACGGTGTCGATGATCTGGTGGATCTCGGCCGTCGATTCCGAGGTACGTTGCGCCAGCGTCCGCACCTCGTCGGCGACCACCGCGAAGCCACGGCCGGCATCCCCGGCGCGCGCGGCCTCGATGGCGGCGTTGAGGGCCAGCAGATTGGTCTGCTCGGCGATACCGCGAATTACCTCCAGCACCTTGCTGATACGACCGCTGTCGTTTTCCAGCTTGCGAACGACATCGGCGGTTCTGGCGATGTCGTTGCGGATCTGGGTGATCGTCTGGATGGTCAGCTGCATCGCGTCTTCGCCATCCTGCGCCGAATTGTCGGCCCGATCGGCGGCCTGCGCCGCCTCGGCGGCGTGGCGCGCGACTTCCTGGGCAGTCGCCGACATCTCGTGCATGGCCGTAGCGACCTGATCGGTACGATCGAACTGGTCGCGGGTTCCCTGGGCCATCAGCGCGGCGATGGCGTTCAGCTCGCCGCTGGCGCTGTCCAGCGCACTGGTACTGAGTTTCAACTTATGGAAAGTATCGGCCAGGAAGTCCCGCAGGGTATTCGCCGCCACGGCGAGATGGCCAAGTTCGTCCCGGCGCTCGACCGGTACCCGCTCACCGAAATTGCCCTTGCTCAGTTGTGCGATATGCGCAATCAGTTGGCGAATGGGCGTGATCAGGCTGCGGTTCACCAGCCAGATGCTGAACAGGCCTACGAACACGCTCGACAGTGCCATGAACAGCGCGCCCAGGCGGATGGTGCGGTCCGCCGCCGCACCGATGTCCAGCGAATATTTGTCGCTCTCCGTCTTCAGGCTCGCCGCCAGCGCGCTCATCTGCTCACTGGCGGCCCGATCCAGACCCTGTACCGACGTATCGCCGGCGACGGGGTCGGCGCCGGAAGCGATGAAAGCCTCCAGGCCCTTGCGGTAGGACTGGCCCATGTTGTGGTGCTCGCGGCGCAGCGTGTCGAGCTGCCCGGCAAGCGCGGCATCGTCGCCAACCACACGGGGCAGCTCGGACAGTATTTTCTGCACCTTGGCTTCCTGTGCGACGAACCGGTCCCAGTACTTGCTCCTCGCAGCATCGTCCTTGCCACGCAAGAGGACGTTCTTCCATTCCTGCACCTGGGTCTTGAACTCCAGATTCGCCTGGTCCATCAACTGGGTGGCGAGAAGGGGACCCTGGATCAGCCCCTGATAGGCGTGCAGCTTGTCCGAAAGGACGTGGAAGCTGACCAGCGCGATCAGCAGGATCAGCGCCAGACTGCCGCTCAGCAAGGTGAGAATCTGCGCACGCAGCGAGGTACGTAGGGACATGGAGAAACCTCTTGGAACGGGGAAGTCGTACCCCTGTGGTTGGCACGTGACGGAACGCGCCATGCCTGAGGTACTCGGCCGAACGAGGGCGAATCTTTAAGCGCTGTCGGGCGCTGTCGGGGTTTTCCGACGAGCGCCCGGGGGCGAGGTCCGAAAAGGCTGCCCGCACGTTAGTGCCGACCGCGGTCCCTTTGCAGGTAAGGGCGAACGTGCCGGCTGCCTAACGCGCGTCAGCACTGCCGATGGCGTTGAAGCGCCAGCCCGGCTGCGGTACGACAGGTCGGAGAGGTCGTCGCTGAAATCGCTGAAGTTGCAGCCGACGCCCGTCTTGAAGTGGTTGCCGAAGTGCCGGTAGACGCCCATCAGCGTCGACGCGGCTGTCCTTGGCGGCGAATTCGTCGCGCCGGCGGACTTCGGCTACCAGGACCCGGCCGGGCACCACGTGCCAGTCCGCCTGCGCTTTGGCGCCGAGGCCGCGGTTGCCGCTGGGCAGTCGCCGTATCGGTACTGTCGTCCTGATGCAGCTTGTCGTCGTTTCGACGGGGAACGGGCAGGTCGTTCGTTCGCCGGCCGACGACTTCCCGGGCACGTAGCCCTGGGTCTCGGAAATCAGGACGCAGCGAACAGCCTTTCGCACGCCTGCTTGCGCCAGTCATAGGCCCGACGCCCGGCGCCCGCGCCTCCTGAAAGCCCCTTCAGGAAAGCCAGGACGCGCTTGATGTCGGCAGGCGTCGCCGGGGTGTAGACGATCATGCCGAGATCGGGGCGCCCATCCACGGCGAAACCGGAGTACTCCAGCTCGATCAACCCCTGGCTGCCGTGGTGCAGGCGCTTGGTGCCGTCTCCCCTGCACGCGTACATCGTTGTGGCGCCACAGCGCGGCGAACTCGGGGCTGTGGGCACACAGCTCATCCACCAGTTGGCTGACCTGCGAGGCGGCCCCAGCACGCAAGGCCGGTCTCAACCCGCCGCGCGTTCTTACATGCCGCCCTAGCCCGCCACCTCGAAGATCGCACCCTCCACACCCAGCACTTCACCGCTGGCCGAGTACACGCCAATGCCCGTCTCGCAGACTTCCTTGACGCGCCCATCGGCGCAGCAGATGCGATAGCGCAGCTGAAACGGCTCGTGCTTGAGCAGGGCGCATTGCACGCAGTACCAGACGTAGTCGGCGTACTCCGCGAGGATCAGCGAGCCGAAGCTGTGCTCGGGGTCGCGGGTCAGGTACTCGGCGGAGTAGCCGGTCAGTTGCAGGCAGCCTTCGCTGACGTAATCCATGTACCAGGTGCGGGCGTTATCGCCGCGATAGATCAGCACCGGCAGGTCGTTGATCAGACCGGCGACACTCGCCGGCCCGACAGCAGGCTTACTGACGGTCGAGACCACGCCCTTGTGACGGTGCACCCAGCTGGCCAGTTGCAGCCGTGAGTGCAGGTGAAATTTGCGCAGCAGGCTACGCACATAGATTTTCACCGTGCCATCGCTGATACCCAGTTCGCGGGCGATCTGCTTGTTGCTGTTGCCTGCAGCGATCAATTGCAGGGTCTGCTCCTCACGATCGGTCAGCGCATCTGACATGGCTGCGGGGGCTTGGGCGAAACTGGCTGCACGCATGTTCTCCTCGCCGTCTTGTGCGGTGTGGGATGAATACGGACAGCAACTTCCATGCCTCCAGGCAGGCACTACCCCTTTTGGCATATCCCCTTGGGCAGATTGTGCGCATAGGCGTTACAGGAAACTATTTTGCCTACAGAGAAACATCAGTCATGCACCAACACTTGACCTGATCGCCTCAATCCAGGGCAAGTCTGCACAAGGATCGCCATGAATCGCACAACCGAACTGCACCCCTTCAGCGTGCCGCGATACCCCAGCGGCGATCCCGCACAACGGGTGGCCTTTCAGGTGCTGGTCACCCAGGACGCCGGGCAGCAACGCCATGCGCAATTGCTGGCCCGAGCCGACACCATCGAAATTCGCCACCTGGCGCTGCCGCAGTATGCCGACGAAGCCGCGCTGGGCGAGGCGCTCGCCACACTATTGAGCGAAGCCAGGGTCGGCATGCGCCTTGAGCTGCACGGCGATGAAGCCTTCATCTGGACGCTGCGCGGGGTGGCCCGGGCAGCCGGCCTGCTGGGCGACGAGATCACCCTGCAGTGCAGCGAACGCGGGCGGCGCATGCTGTTCTGCGTGCACTGCGCCAGCCTGCAGCCAGGCACCAGCGCTGACCTGCAACCCTGCAGCCAGTGCGGCGTGATGCTGGAAGTGCGCCGGCATTTTTCCGAACGACTGGGCGCCTACCTTGGCGTCTGCGCGGACGCCGACCAGCCCTATGCGCAGGCCCGGCCATGAGCGCCCTCGACGTGCGGGTCGGCGAAACTCGACTCATCACCCCGGTCATCCGCGAAGTTTCGCTGCTGCCTGTGAATGGCACGCTGCCGGCCTTTTCCGCGGGCAGCCATGTGCAGCTGCACCTGCCCAACGGCAAGCGCAACGCCTACTCACTGCTCAGCGACCCGGGCGACACCAGCCACTACCGCATTGCCGTGCGCCAGCAGGCCCAATCCCGCGGCGGCTCGCGCTATGTGCACGAACAGCTGCGGACCGGCGATCGACTGAAAATCTCGCCGCCGGCTAATCTCTTTCCGCTGCACAGCAGGGCGCGCCTGCACGTGCTGATCGCCGCCGGTATCGGCATCACACCGTTCCTCGCCTATTGCACCGAGCTGCTACGCCGCGGCGCCGCGTTCGAGCTGCATTACGCCTACCGCGCCGGGCTGAGCGATGCCTATGTCGAGGTGCTGCGCCAGCAGCTCGGCGAGCACCTGCACCTCTACGAAAGCAGCGCCCGGCGCCTCGACCTCGGTAATTTGCTGAGCCATCGCCCGCTCGGCACTCACGTCTACGCCTGCGGCCCGCAATCGCTACTCGATGCCCTGCGCGAGCAGAGCCTGGCCCTCGGCTGGCCCGCGGCACGGGTGCACTGGGAGGCCTTCGCCGCGCCGGAGCCGGGCGTGCCCTTTGTCGTCGAGCTGGCTCGCAGCGGCCGGCAGGTGGCAGTCGGCGCCGAGCAAAGCCTGCTCGAAGCCCTGGAAAGCGTCGGCGTGGAGCTACCGAACCTGTGCCGTGGCGGTGTCTGCGGCCAGTGTCGGACGCCCTACCTGAAAGGCGAGGTGGAGCACCGCGACCTGTTTCTCGCCCACGATGAACGCGCCAGCAGCCTGATGCCCTGCGTCTCGCGAGGCTGCGGCAGCCCGATCCTGCTCGATATCTGATACCGGAGACGTGCCATGACCCTGATCTTCAAACCGGCAGAAACCTACCGGGACGACTTCAGCTTCCGTAACAGCCCGGCCGCCATCGCCCGGTTTCCGTTTCCGTTCCCGGAAGACGCCTACATGTACTCGGTGAACATCGAACCGGCGGTGTCGCGCGATCCGGGCTCGGTGTTCGAGCATTGCTTCGATGTCGACGAGCATTACCTGTCGGAGATGGCCGAGCGCGCCCGCGTGCTGGAGCGTGACCCCGAGCGCTGCCTGGTGATGCCGCACATGGCGCAAGCCGCCTGGGATCTGCTGGAAATGCTGATGGAGCAACTGGCTGCCGACTATCCGCAGCACTTCCTGCTGGAACGCAACGGCACCGCCTGGCGCTGGCAGAACCTGGCCATGGGCATCGATCAGTCGTTCACCTTTGGCGATGCCAACAGCCTGCCCTGCGAGCCGCTGGAGTACATCACCCGGCAGATGCAGGGCGATTTCGCCCTGCTCGACCAGCGCGACGGCGACCTGTTCATGGACGCCGGCATGGTTACCTGCCCGGCCGACTGGTCGCTGCGTTTCGATGCCGGCATGAGCTTCAAACAGTGGCACTCGCCCGTACCGATGGCCAACCAGATGGGCATCTTCGAACGCGCCCTGAAGTTTCTCCTGAACATCCAGGTTGGCCACCCGGTGCGCCGGCTGAACTGGACGCTGACCATCAACCCGCGCCTGGACACCTCGCCGGAAACCTTCCACGAATGGGGCAGCGACCGCGGCTCGGTCACCCCGGACAACGTCGGTCGCCTCGTCCACCTGCGCGTGGAGCTGCAGCACATGGCCCGCCTGCCACGCTCCAACGCCGTGCTGTTCAGCATCCGCACCTACCTGATCAGTATGGAAGAACTGGTCAGCAACCCGGCCTGGGGGCGCCGCCTGCACCGCGTGCTGCGCGACCTGCCGGACGCCATCGCCGACTACAAGGGCATGACCCGCTACCGCCAGACACTGGTGGACTGGCTGCGCCAGTTCGACCCCGAAGCCTGACGCTCACCCCCTGCATACGAGGAATTTTCCCATGGCCAATTCATGGCGCATCAGCGCGCTCCGCGAACGCCACCTGGCACTTGGTTCGAACCTGGAAGACTGGAATGGTATGGGCACCGCCTGGACCTATGCCAGCGACCTGGCCGACCACCACGAGGCGATCCGCACCCGTGCCGGGCTGATGGACGTCTCGGGTCTGAAGAAGGTGCACTACGTTGGCCCCCACGCCGAAAGTCTGCTCGACTACGCCACCACCCGCGACATGGGCAAGCTCTATCCCGGCAAGTCGGTGTACGCCTGCCTGCTCGACGAGGACGGCACCTTCATCGACGACTGCATCGTCTACCGCACCGGCCCCAACGCCTTCATGGTGGTGCACGGCGCCGGCACCGGCTACGAGATGCTGATCCGCTCGGCGCAGGGCCGCCAGGTGGCGGTGCTGTTCGACGACGACCTGCACGATCTTTCCCTGCAAGGCCCGGCCGCCGTGGACTTTCTTGCCGAGCACGTTCCCGGTATCCGCGAGCTGCCCTACTTCCACCACCTGCAGACCAAACTGTTCGACCGCCCGGTGATGATCTCGCGCACCGGCTACACCGGCGAGCGCGGCTACGAGATCTTCTGCAAGGCCGCCGATGCGCCGCTGATCTGGGACGGCATCCTGGAAAAGGGCCAGGGCCACGGCATCATTCCCTGCGCCTTCACCGCCCTCGACTGGCTGCGCGTGGAGAGTTACCTGCTGTTCTTCCCCTACGACAATTCGCAGATGTATCCCTTCGCCGACCAGAAGGCCGGCGACACGCTATGGGAGTTGGGCCTGGACTTCACCGTATCGCCGGGCAAGCGCGAATTCCGCGGCGCCGGCGAGCATTTCCGGCGCGAGGGCAAGGAGCGCTTCAAGATCTTTGGCGTGCTTCTCGAGGGCGAAAAAGCCGCCGAAGGGGGCGACACGCTCTGGCACGACGGCCGCCAGGTGGGCCTGATTACCTGCGCCATGTACTCGCGCCTGAGCGGACGCTCCATGGCCATCGCTCGCGTCGAGCCCCACATCGCCGAGCAGGGCGTCCCTCTGGAGGTGCGCGGCAGCCTGCAGGTAAGCGCCATCTCCCACAGCCTGCCCTTCGACGACCCCGAGAAGAAGAAACGCACTGCCAAGGGCTGAAGGTCTTGAGCGTTCCCAGGCGCTACGTGGGTACGCGGCGCCATCACCGCCAATCGGAGAACCGAACATGAATCAACGCGTCGCCATCATCGGTGCCGGCCCCTGCGGCCTGGCGCAACTGCGAGCCTTCCAGTCGGCGCAGGCCGCCGGGGCGGAAATTCCCGAACTGGTCTGCTTCGAGAAACAAGCCGACTGGGGGGGCATGTGGAACTATACCTGGCGCACCGGCCTGGACGAGCATGGCGAGCCGGTGCACGGCAGCATGTACCGCTATCTCTGGTCGAACGGGCCGAAGGAATGCCTGGAGTTCGCCGACTACAGCTTCGACGAACACTTCGGCCGGCCCATGGGCTCCTACCCGCCGCGCGAGGTGCTCTGGGATTACATCAAGGGCCGCGTCGAGAAAGCCGGAGTGCGGCCTTACATCCGCTTCGACACCGCCGTGCGCAACGTCGGCTTCGATGCCGACAGCCAGCTGTTCACCGTCACCGCGCACGACCACCTGAACGACCGCACTTACAGCGAGACCTTCGACTACGTGGTGGTCGCCAGCGGCCACTTTTCCACGCCCAACGTGCCGAGCTTTCCCGGCTTCGAGCGTTTCGCCGGACGCGTGCTGCACGCCCACGATTTTCGCGACGCGCTAGAGTTCAAGGGCAAGGACGTACTCATCGTTGGCGCCAGCTACTCGGCCGAAGACATTGGCTCGCAGTGCTACAAGTACGGCGCCCGCTCGATCACCAGTTGCTACCGCAGCGCGCCGATGGGCTACAAATGGCCGGCCAACTGGGAAGAACGTCCGTTGCTCACCCACGTGCAGGGCAGCACCGCCTTCTTCGCCGACGGCAGCAGCAAGCACATCGACGCGATCATCCTGTGCACCGGCTACAAGCACCACTTTCCGTTCCTGCCCGAATCGCTGCGCCTGAAGACCAGCAACCGCCTGTGGCCGCTGAACCTCTACAAGGGCGTGTTCTGGGAGCCGAACCCGAAGCTGATCTACCTCGGCATGCAGGACCAGTGGTACAGCTTCAACATGTTCGACGCCCAGGCCTGGTATGCCCGCGACGTGATCCTCGGGCGTATCGCCCTGCCTGATGCCGCGCACATGCACGCCGAAAACCTGGCCTGGCGCCAGGAAGAGGAAACGCTGGAAACCGCCCAGGAGATGTTCGAGTTCCAGGGCGAATACATCCGCCAACTGATCGCCGCCACCGACTACCCGAGCTTCGACATCGCCGAGGTCAACGCCACCTTCCTGCAATGGAAGGAGGACAAGTACGAAAGCATCATGGGCTACCGCGACAAGTGCTATCGCTCGCTGATCACCGGCACCCTCGCCACGCCCCATCACACCCCCTGGCTGGAAGCACTCGATGACTCGCTGACGGCCTACCTGGCCGATGCCCCCAGCGACTGCCTGAAGTCTGCCAGCTGAGGCGCCGCCATGAATCTGCCCGTGACAAGCCGCCCGCTGGAGCCAGCCCTGTTTGCCCGTGCAGCCGACCTGGAGCGCCACCGCGTGGCGCCAGGCGGGCTGACGGTGGTCGCGCTGCAGGCCGGTGATCGCCTGCAGGTGATCGACATCGAAGGCGACCAGCCTGCCGAACTGCTGGCCTTCGCCGAGGATGGCCGCGAAGCGCTTTCGGCCCTTGGTCTGCAGGGCAGCAGCGGTGCCGATGCCATCGCTTGCCTGTTGCACGACGGCAGCCGCGAATCGCGCCACGTCACCAGCGGCCTGGCCCGGCGCGGTGTGGACTGTCGCCACCTGCCGGCCGCCGCCCGGCTCTGGCCCCCGGCAACACCGGCGGGCTTCAGCCGCGAATTGCAGGCCAGCGCGGCGCTGTGCGTGATCGTCGCCGCACCCGGCGGACGCGTCGCCGTAGACAGCCAGCAGCGCGCCAGCGAACTGCGTGTGCTGATCCACCGCGCCAACCCGTCCAGGCTCTGGGTGCCGCCACTGCCCGCTCCACTGGGCGAAGTGGTCGACGAGTTCACCATCAACCCCGGTACCGCTCGCGACTACGTCGTCGCAGCCGGGCAGTTCATTCAGGTGATCGACGTCGCCGGGCGCCAGTGTTCGGATTTCGTCGCCTTCGACCGGCGCGGCCTCGACACCGGGCGGGAGATCGACCTCGACCCCACCGTCACCCGTACCCTGAATGGCAGCGCCTACCCAGGACCCGGCCTGTTCAGCCGCTTCTATGACCGCAACATGCAGCCGATGCTCGAAGTGGTGCGCGACACCGTCGGCCGCCACGACACCTTCGCCCTGGCCTGCGCCGCGCGTTACTACGAGGCCCATGGCTATTTCGGCCACGCCAACTGCAGCGACAACATCAGCCGCGCCATGACCGCGCACGGCGTAAGCCCGCGGGCTGGCTGGCCGGCGATCAACTTTTTCTACAACACCGACATCGACGCCCATCAGCACCTGACGCTGGACGAACCCTGGTCGCGTCCCGGCGATTACGTGCTACTCAAGGCGATGACCGACCTGCTCTGCGCCAGCAGTTCCTGCCCGGACGACATCGATCCGGCCAACGGCTGGCAGCCCACCGATATCCATATCCGCGTGTATTCCGAGAAGGAGCGTTTCAGTCTCGCCATGGCCACTCGAAAAACAGCAGATGCCGACCCGGTGCTGACCCGCGAAAGCGGCTTTCACGCCGGCACTTCGGCCCTCACCCGGCAGTTCGTCGACTACCGCGGTTTCTGGACGCCGATCCGTTTCGACGGCTATGGCGCCACTGAGGAATACCACGGCTGCCGGGAGCGAGTGGCGGTGATGGACCTCTCCGCGCTGCGCAAATTCGAGGTGCTCGGCCCCGACGCCGAAGCGCTGCTCGACTACTGCCTGACCCGCGACGTGCGCAAGCTCGCGGTGGGTCAGGTGGTCTATTCGGCGATGTGCTACGAGCATGGCGGCATGCTCGACGACGGCACCCTGCTGCGCCTCGGCGCCGATGCGTTTCGCTGGATCGGCGGCGAGGACTACGCCGGCGTCTGGCTGCGTGAGCAGGCCGAAAAACTGGGCATGAAGGTGTGGATAAAGAGTGCCTCCGAGCAGATTCACAACATCGCCGTGCAGGGCCCGCTGAGCCGCCAGCTGCTCGCGCGGATGATCTGGACGCCCGGTACCCAACCAAAGCTGGAAGAACTCGGCTGGTTCCGCTTTCTGGTCGGCCGCCTGGACGATTACAACGGCCCGCCCGTGATGGTCTCGCGTACCGGCTACACCGGCGAGCTGGGCTACGAAATCTGGTGCCATCCGCAGGATGCGCTGCAGGTCTGGCAACGCCTGTGGCAGCTCGGCGAACCCATGGGCCTGGTGCCACTGGGCCTAGAGGCGCTGGACATGCTGCGTATCGAAGCCGGGCTGATCTTCGCGGGCTACGAATTCGACGACCAGACGGATCCGTTCGAGGCCGGCATCGGCTTCTGTGTGCCACTCAAGAGCAAAGCCGCGGACTTCATCGGTCGCGACGCCCTATTGCGGCGCAATGCCGCACCTCGGCACAGGTTGGTCGGACTGCACCTGGAAGGCAATGAAACCGCCGCCCATGGGGACTGCGTACACGACGGTCGCGCGCAGATCGGCGTGATCACCAGTGCCACACGCTCGCCCGTGCTGGGCCGCAACATCGCCCTGTGCCGGCTGGATGTCGGCTACTGCGAGCCCGGCACCGCCGTCGAGATCGGCAAGCTCGATGGCCAGCAGAAGCGCATTCGCGCGCGGGTCAGCGCCGGCACCGCCGCCTACGATCCGGACAAGAGCCGGGTACGGGCCTAAACGCGCCGGGTGTGGACGGAGAATTGCTTGGTGATGGCCATTCAATCTCACGGAGGATGGGCCGATGTGGTTCCGCAATGCATCCCGAAACCTGGCCAACGAACTCAGTCAGTGGCTCAACCGCCTGTGCGACGGCCAGCCCGTTTCTGCGCCTGCGCATCTTCAACAGCACACCGAGTTGTCTGGCGGCCTGCAGCGGCTGCAGCACGAGTGGGACGCGCTGCAGCGCGTTCGCCAGCAGGTCGAATGCCAGCCACCGCCGCCCTGCAGTGCTGACGAATACGCGCTACTCAAGGCTGACCTCATGGAGGCGCGGGCACAGATTGGCAAGCTGCTCCAGGAACGCGAGGACAGCCAGCGGCGCCTGCACGAGCTGGACGCCGAGCGCGCCCATTGGGACGAAGAGCGGCAGGTGTGGGAACTGACCAAGCGCACGCTCACCGAAGGCAGCTGGGCGATGAACGTGGTGGCGGGCGACCCCGATCACCCGCAGAACCTAATCCGCTGGTCCGAGCAGTTCCGCGAGCTGATCGGCTACAGCGCTCAGGATTTTCCCGACGGCTGGGACAGCTATTTCAAGGTGGTCAACCCCGATGACCTGAAACAGGTCATGCAGGTATTCAACGCGTCGATGGTCGACACCGGTAGCGATGGTTTCTACGCCGTCGAGTACCGCATGCGCCACAAGGTGCGGGGCGAAGTGTGGTTCCGCGAACGTGGACGATGCCTGCGCGATGCCCAGGGTCGCCTTGTCTACGTCACCGGAGCGGTACGCGAGATCACGGATGAGAAGACCGCCGCCACGCTGCATCAGCGCGAGCAGGCCAGCATCCAGGCTACCTACGCACAGATTGCCCAGGTCACCGGGGTGATCCGCAGCATCGCCGAACAGACCAACCTGCTGGCGCTCAACGCCGCCATCGAAGCGGCACGGGCAGGCGATCAGGGCCGCGGCTTCGCCGTAGTCGCCGATGAAGTGCGCAACCTGGCGCGGCGCACTCAGGAATCGGTACAGCAAATTCAGGGCATGTTGCAGAAGGAGCGCTCCGGCGAACCAATGGCAGGCACCCACCTGAAAATGTGAACAGAAAAGGGCGTGGCAATTAACGAAACGCCCCCGTTCCCTTCCAGTCGATTCCCTGTTCGTCAATGGAGCTACGATGTCGCCGGCGCCGCGGGCGTGGTGCACACGGTTGCCGGGTTCTTCGCCCTCAGTGCGCTTATCAACCTCGGTGCGCATATCGGACGCTTCAATCCGGATGGCAGCGTCAACGCGATCGTGGGCCGCAGCATGCCGATGTACGGGGTCGCCTGACGCCGATCATCGTCGGCCTTTCGGCGCCTGCTAAAGAACGCGGCCTGAATCTGACCGAGGTCCCCGCCCGGGCATACCGGAGGGAAGCGCTTTTACGGGCAAAGCGGCGAGGACGGCGTCAATACCGTACAACCGCCGGTAGCCGCACCGGCCAAATGACTCTCAGCCGGCTGAGAAGCGGCCGGCCCCTTGCCAAGGAGTATCGCCATAAGCATCACCACCTACGACGGTGCAGCGCCGTATTCACCTTCGCGGACAAACCAGCCATCCAGGTCTTCATATGCTTCCTGGTCGCCACCAAGGTCCACGGAAAACGCAGCGACGCGCTGCCCGACGATGAGCGCGACAAGCTGAAGTGCCCTCGCCGCGACAATCGCTGCCGCCCCCGCGCAACGCCCCTTCCCAATACCCATCAAGCATCAGAGTAGCGCGCTGCGCACCATGACAAAGCATTGCATTCGCATCGCGCTATGCGCCATTCCCGGCCACGCGTGACAACTTCCTTCAGACCAGTGGGTTAGCCAGAAAAATATCGGCAAGCGGCAATTTTGGCAGGCCTATTGCTTTACTATAAAGGAATTTAATTGCCCTACAGGAATATAATCAGAGCACGCGGCTGATAATTCCAGGGGCAGAAAAATCCGGCGCGCCGCCGACAGCGGCCGGGTACCTTTCCAGTCGGTTGGAGGCAACAGGCAATGGTTCGGTTTGCACAGATTGGCCGCAGTATGTTCGTTCTTCCCCTGGTTCTTGGCAGTACCGTCGCCCTCGCCGACGAGGCGATACCGACGATCGACAGCGGCGATACGGCCTTCGTGGCGCTCTGCTCGCTGGTCGTATTGCTGATGACCCTACCGGGGCTCGCGCTCTTCTACGGCGGCATGGCACGGACCAAGAACGTGCTGTCGATCCTCATGCAGGTGTTCTGCACCGCCTCGCTGATGTCGGTGCTGTTCGCGATCTACGGCTACAGCCTGACCTTCACCGACGGCGGCCCGCTGCAGGCGATGATCGGAGGCGTGGACAAGCTGTTCATGCTTGGCATCACCAAGGACTCGATAGTCGGCACCATTCCGGAGTACCTGTACTTCCTGTTCATGCTGCTGTTCGCCGCTATCACCCCGGCGATCATCGTCGGCGGCTTCGCCGAGCGCATGAAGTTCTCGGCGGTGATGGTGTTCATGGCCGTGTGGCTGACCATCAATTACATCCCCATGGCACACATGGCCTGGGGTGGCGGCTGGGTGTTCGACCTCGGGGTGCAGGACTTCGCGGGCGGCAACGTGGTGCACCTTAACGTCGGTATCGCCGCGCTGGTAGGCGCCTGGTTGCTGGGGCGCCGCCATGGCTTCGGCACGCCGTCCCTGGCGCCGCACAACATGACCATGACCCTCACTGGCGGCTCGCTGCTGTGGGTCGGCTGGCTGGGTTTCTGCGGCGGCTGCGCGCTGGCGGCCAACGGCTACGCCATGCTGATAATGGTCAACACCATGCTCGCCAGCTGTGCCGGCGCATTGGGCTGGATGGTCGTCGAATGGCAGCACCGTGGCCGGCCGAGCATGTTCGGCGCGCTGTCCGGGGCCATCGCCGGCCTGGTGGCCATCACCCCGGCCTGCGGTTTCGTCGGGCCCATGGGCGCCATCCTGCTCGGCCTCATAGCCGGCCCGGTCTGTGTCTGGTCGGTGGAAAAACTCAAACCGATGATCGGCCTGGATGACTCCTTCGACGTGTTCGGCGTGCATGGCGTGGCCGGCATCCTCGGCGGCCTGCTGACGCCCGTGTTCGCGCACACCGCCATCGGTGGCCAGGGCTTCGCCGAAGGCCGCGATCTGTTCAGCCAGTTACTGGTCAACGGCGGCGCCATCCTGTTCAGCATCACCTTCTCGGCCATCACCAGTCTGATCGCCTACAAGGTCGCCGGCCTGCTGTGCCGTGGTCTGCGTGTGGATGAAGAAACCGAGCTCGACGGTCTCGACCTCTCCTCCCATGGCGAAGTGGGCTACAAGTACTCGAACTAAGGGCTATGGCGATGAAACTGATCACCGCGATCATCAAACCGTTTCTACTCGGCGGCGTGCGTGAAGCGCTCACCGAGGTGGGCGTCAATGGCGTCACGATCACCGAAGTCAGGGGCTACGGCCGTCAGAAAGGCCACACGGAAGTCTACCGGGGCGCCGAGTACGAGGTGCAGATGCTACCCAAGGTCAAACTGGAGCTGATGGTAGCGGACAACTTTTCCCAGGCGGCCGTGGAGGCCATCCTGAAAGCCACCCGTACCGGCAAGATCGGCGATGGCAAGGTGTTCATCCAGAACCTCGAAAGGATCGTGCGGATCAGAACCGGCGAGCTGGATGTCAGCGCCGTTTGACGACGGCAGCCGGCCCCATCCGGGGCCGGCTGATATCCCCTTTGCCTTGAACGGGGTGCACTGGCACCTCGCTCGGGCAGCCCCGCTGGCCTGATCCCTCACGCTCAGGATCTGTCGACGTTTCGACGCAAGCCGCCTTTGCCGCGAGCGCTCCGGACGGCAATCCGCGAAACGAAGGACGCAGGGACCGGCGCCTCCTTCCTTCTTTCCAACGACGACGGCGAAATTTTCCGCGCACTCCGCAAGACCGGGGCGGTTTCAGCGCGCGGCGTTACTGGATGGCTCTTCGGTCCACCATCCCTCGCCTCTCCTTCCTGCGTGGTGCAATGTTGCACTCCGGCGCGACCGTCGACAGCCCTAGCCCACCGGGCTGAACAGCTTCAGGCCGACCACCCCACAGATGATCAGCATCAGGCACACCAGCCGCGCCAGCGAAGCTGGCTCGTGAAGAAAGAGAACCCCATAGAGGGCCGTGCCGACCGCGCCGATGCCGACCCACACCGCATAGGCAGTGCCCATCGGCAGATAGCGGGCCGACAGGGTCAGCAGATACATGCTCAGTGCAATGAAGAAGAGGCAGTAGAGGCTCGGCCAAAGCCGTGTGAAGCCCTGCGTACGGGGAATGGCAGAGGCGTACATCACTTCGCAGATGCCGGCGGTGAGCAGGATCGCCCAGGCCCAGGATGCAGTCATTTGACGCCTTTCAGGTACACAAAAGCCGGCTTTTCCGCTTGGGAAAAGCCGGCTGATGGGTGGGGTCAGTAGCCCTGTCCAGGCACCCAGCTGGTGCCGGCCAAAGGTACGCGTGCCATGGCGGCGGACTCGACGGTCAGCGCGACCAGATCCTCGGGGTCGAGGTTGTGCAGGTGCGACTTGCCGCAGGCGCGGGCCATGGTCTGGGCTTCCAGCACCAGCACGCGCAGGTAGTTCGCCAGGCGCCGGCCGCCTTCGACCGGGTCGAGGCGCTTGGACAGCTCCGGGTCCTGGGTGGTGATGCCCGCCGGGTCGCGACCATTCTGCCAATCGTCGTAGTAGCCGGCCGCCGAACCGATCTTCTTCAGTTCCTCGTCCAGGCGCGGGTGGTTGTCGCCCAGGGCGATCAACGCGGCGGTGCCGATGGCCACCGCATCGGCGCCCAACGCCATGGCCTTGGCCACGTCGGCGCCGTTGCGGATGCCGCCGGAGACGATCAGTTGTACCTTGCGGTGCATGCCCATCTCCTGCAGCGCCTGCACGGCCTGCGGAATGGCCGGAAGAATGGGGATGCCGACGTGCTCGATGAACACTTCCTGAGTCGCGGCGGTGCCCCCCTGCATGCCGTCGAGGACGATCACATCGGCGCCGGCCTTCACCGCCAGTTTCACGTCGTAGTACGGCCGGCTGGCACCGATCTTCACGTAGATGGGTTTCTCCCAGTCGGTGATCTCGCGCAGCTCGGCAATCTTGATCGCCAGGTCGTCCGGGCCGGTCCAGTCCGGGTGACGGCACGCCGAACGCTGGTCCACACCGATGGGAAGCGTGCGCATGCCCGCAACACGCTCGGTGACCTTCATCCCCAGCAGCATGCCGCCGCCACCGGGTTTGGCGCCCTGCCCCAGCACGATTTCGATGGCGTCGGCCTTGCGCAGATCGTCCGGGTTCATGCCGTAGCGCGACGGCAGGTACTGATACACCAGGTGCTGCGACTGGCCACGCTCTTCCGGGGTCATGCCGCCGTCGCCAGTGGTAGTGCTGGTGCCGGCGATGCTGGCGCCGCGACCAAGGGCTTCCTTGGCGTTTGCCGACAGTGCACCAAAGCTCATGCCGGCGATGGTCACGGGGATCTTCAGGTGCAGCGGCTTCTTGGCGAAGCGGTTGCCGAGGATGACGTCGGTGCCGCATTTCTCGCGGTAGCCTTCCAGCGGATAGCGCGACATGCTGGCGCCAAGCAGCAGCAGGTCATCGAAGTGCGGCAGCTTGCGCTTGGTGCCGCCGCCGCGAATGTCGTAGATGCCGGTTTCGGCGGCACGCTGGATTTCCTGGATGGTCATGCGGTCGAAGGTGGCCGACTCGCGCAGGACAGGGGGTTGTTTCTCGCTCATGGAGACGCTCCTCGAAAGATGTCACCCGTGGGAGCGGGCGGGACGCCTGGTCGGGCGCGCTGGCCCGCTCCCACAGGGAAGTTGGGTCAGTACGCGCTGGCGTTATCGACCTTGAAGTTGTACAGCTGGCGGGCCGAGCCGTAGCGTTTGAAATCGGCAGCGTTTTCCTTGAAGCCGGCGCGATTGAGCAGCGCCTGCAGCTCCTCGATGTGCTCGGCACGCATCTCTTTTTCGATGCAGTCCGAACCCAACGACTCGACGCTGCCTTTGACGAAAATCTTGGTTTCGTACAGCGAATCGCCCAGCGCATCCCCCGCATCTCCACACACCACCAGGCGCCCAGTCTGGCCCATGAAGCAGCTCATGTGGCCGATGCTGCCGCCGACCACGATGTCGATGCCCTTCATGGAAATGCCGCAACGTGCGCCGGCATCGCCCTCGATGACCAGCAGGCCGCCATGGGCGGTCGCGCCGGCCGCCTGCGAGGCGCTGCCCTTGACGCGCACACAGCCGCTCATCATGTTCTCGGCGCAGCCCACGCCGACGTTGCCATGCACGGTGACCGAGGCCTTCTGGTTCATGCCCGCGCAGTAGTAGCCGGCATGCCCCTGGATATCGATGGAGATGGCTTCGTTGACGCCGACCGCCAGGTTGTGGGCACCGTTGGGGTGGGTCACGACCCACTCGTGATCGTCTATAGCCTTGGCCTGGTCGTGCAGGGCCTGGTTGAGGTCACGCACGCTGGTGCTGGAAAGATCGATGGTTTTCATGCTGCGTGCTCCTTAAGCCGACTGGCGTTCCCAGATGTACATAGTGGCGGGAGCCGGCTCCCAGACCTTGGCCTTGTCGATGCCTGGCAGGCTCGACAGCGCCTGATACTCAGAGGCCATGGCGACGTAGTCGTCGGTCTCGGCGAGGATCGCCGGCTTGCAGGCGATCGGGTCGCGGATCACCGCAAAGCCGTTGCGGGTGCCGATGGCGAAGGTGAAGAAACCGTCCAGCGCCTCCAGCGAGCTGTCCAGCGCCTGCTTCAGCGAGTCGCCCTGCTGCAGGCGCCAGGCCAGGTAACCGGCGGCGACCTCGGTGTCGTTCTCGGTCTCGAAGTGGATGCCTTCGCGGCGCAGTTCCTGGCGCAGGCGGAAGTGGTTGGACAGCGAGCCGTTGTGCACCAGGCAGAGGTCGGCGCCGGTGGAGAACGGGTGGCTGCCTTCCATGGTCACCGCGCTTTCGGTGGCCATACGGGTGTGGCCGATGATGTGGCTACCCTTCATCGAGGCCAGGCCGAAGCGCTCGGAAATCTCCCGCGGCAAGCCCATGCCCTTGAGAATCTCGATGCTCTGCCCGGCGCTCATGATGCGCACGCTCGGCGCCAGCTCACTCAACGCGGCGCGCACGGCACTTTCTTCGGCCTTGATCTTGAGCACGATGGCGCTGGCGTTCTGAAACCAGTCCAGCTCGGCGCCGAGCTTTTTCCCCACGGCCTTCGCCAGGGCCGCGAAGTCATAGCCCTCGGTGGTCGCCTGCAGGGTCAGCTTGACCCAGCCATCGGCCACTTCATCGCCATAGATGGCAAAGCCGGCACTGTCCGGGCCGCGGGCGGTCATGGCCTCGAGCATCGGTTCGAACAGCTTGCCGAGCTGCGATTCCAGCTGCGGATTTTTCAGGTAAAGCCCCACGATTCCACACATAGCTAAAACTCCTGGGCAGAAGGCGCCCTACCCATGGGCGGGCGCCGGAAAAACGGTTGAACGAAGAGGACGGATCAGAAGAATTCGGTGTAGCGCTTGATCTCCCAGTCGGAGACGTGGCGGCTGTACTCCACCCATTCCATGCGCTTGAGCTTGATGAACTCGCCGACGATCTCCTTGCCCATCACCTCGGCGAACAGCGAGTCGGCTTCCAGCGCATCGCAGGCTTCCTTGAGCGACTGCGGAAGGGTCTTGATGCCTCGCGCGGCAATGGCTTCGAGGCCCAGCGCGTAGAGGTTTTCGTTGCAGATCTGATCGGGCATCAGCTGGCGGTCGATGCCGTCGAGCCCGGCGGCGATGATCGCGGCGCTGACCAGATACGGATTGCAGCCTGCGTCCGGCAGGCGGAACTCCAGACGACCGTAGGGCACACGCACCATCGCCGAGCGGTTGTTGGCGCCAAAGGCGATGAACGCCGGCGCCCAGGTGGCGCCGGACAGCGAGTTGCCGACCACCAGGCGCTTGTAGGAATTCACCGTTGGCGCGGCGAAGGCGCACAACGCCGGGCCATGGGCCAGCAGGCCGGCGGCGAAGTGATAGGCGAGCTTCGACAGGCCCATGCCGTTCTTGTCACCGGCATCGAAGAACAGATTCTTGCTCTCGGCGCTGGCGAGGGACAGGTGGAAGTGCATGCCGTTGCCGGCCCGCTTCGGGTCCGGCTTGGGCATGAACGAGCAGATCATGCCCAGGTCGTTGGCGATTTCGCCGGCGGCCATGCGAAAGAAGGTGAAGCGGTCCGCCGACTCCATGGCATCGCTGTAGGTGTAATTGATCTCGAACTGGCCGTTGGCGTCTTCGTGGTCGATTTGGTAGATGTCGAAACCGACCGGCTGCAGCGCCTCCGTCAGCTTTTCCAGAAACTCGCGGGAGCGCGACAGGCCCTTGTAGTCGTAGCAGGGCTTGTCGAGGGTATCGCTGGCATCGACCAGTTGCAGGTTGCCGGCTTCATCACGGCGCATCAGGTTGAATTCCGGCTCCAGGCCGGTATTGAGCGTCCAGCCGCGTGCCTTCAGGCGTTCCACTTGTTGCTGCAGTACGTAGCGGCTGTCGTAGGGCCAGGGTTGCCCGTCGACATGACCGATGCACACGACCCGCCCGTAACCCGGCTGCCACGGTACGGGGATCAGGGTCGACAGATCGCCCTTGGCCATGAAATCCGGCCCGTGGGGCTCCATGCCCATGCCGCAGATGGCGAAACCCGCAAACCCTGCCCCCGCTTCCGCCACCGCCTCGAGGCCCGACACCGGCACCGATTTGGTCTTGGCCGAGCCATGGATATCCACGAACTGGGCAAGGACATACTTGATCGCGTGTTTCTCGATGACTTGCTGGGTTTCGCTTGGCAACATCACGTGGCTCCTGTCGACTCGATGATTATTCCATCTAGGAAATTAACTTTCCCATCATGAATGCAATCAACTTGCCAATCCCGGCCACCGCAGGCGAGAGCCAGACACCACGCGGGTTTTCTTCTATCCGCAGGGGAAAAGTGTTTTCATAGCAGGAAATTCACACCCCCTGGCATGCACCGTTGCAATGCAGCCTGAGCATTCCTGGTGCGAATCTATTATTCATATTTAGAAAATGGCAGTGCATGAGCAAGAGCATAGAGACTCCACCCCGTTTGCAGCTTGAGCAGTACCTGGGTATGCAGATTCGCCGCCAGCGCCTCGCCCAAGAATTGAAAATCGCCGAGGTCGCGCGCATTGCCGGTATCAGCCAGGGCATGCTCAGCAAGATCGAGAACGCCCAGGTATCCACCAGCCTCGACACCCTCAGCCGGCTCTGCGACGTGCTCGGTATGCCGATGTCCAAGCTGTTCAGCCAATATGATCAGCAAGGCAGCGGCGCGCTCCTGGTGAAAGCCGATGAAGGGCTCGAGGTGGTGCGCCGTGGCACCGAGAAGGGCCATACCTATCATTTGCTGAACCACACCCGCGGGCCGAAGAAAAGCTTCGAGGCCTATATGGTGAGCATGGACGATGCCAGCGAAGAGTTTCCGACCTTCTCCCACCCGGGCACCGAGTTCCTGCACCTGCTCGAAGGCGAACTGGTGTACCGCCACGGCAACCAGCTCTACGCCATGCAGGCCGGCGACAGCCTGACCTTCGACGCCGAAGTCCCCCACGGCCCGGAACAGCTGGTGCAGGTGCCGATCCGACTGTTGTCGATCATGAACTACGGGAGGGATTGATCAGCTACGGAAACCGCCCGGCTTGCAGACGCGTCGGGAGATAGGCTGAAGGCGGCTGGTTGGAGGTAAATGGCTTCAAGCGGCCAAGAGCGGACGGTCGTGAACAGCTACAAACAGTCCCAAGGCAGGCCACCCAGTAGTATCCTGATTCAAACATTATTACCTGAGCATAATCCATGTTATCCGCCCGACAAGCCTGCACCATCGTTCTCGATCTCCATGAAGGATCAACCAGAGATGGTCACCCAGAACGATTTGTCATTCAGTTTTGCGAGCGTTCTGCGGATGGCGACTACTGGATAATTCGCTGCAACACCGAAGACTGTGTAGTGCATGGCAAAACCGAATATTGCTATGTCGGTGTGAATGCGCATCTGGTGGAGGTCAATACCGGGGCACTTGAGACAGTAGCTAGCTGCTTCAGCGTTGAGGAATACCTGCAAGACAAGCAAGACCTCCATGTAGCAGCGGGCCGGAGTTATATATTGGTGCCATCTTTCTCTAGTGAGAGCAAAGATGCGGTGGTCAATCTACGCAAGAAGCTAGCGTGCTCCTACCCAGATACCCTTGCCCTGCTGATGGGGACGGGGCGACGGTGGCTTACTGGCAAACGTCGGTACCTTGAGGAAGTCCTGCGCTTGCTTGCCAGCGAAGGCGTTGCTACCAGCATCGAGCTGCATGCAGATCTGCAAGGTGCCATTAGCATTGGGCCGGAAACATGGCATTTCGATGCAGTACTGAAGGCGCTTAATGAGAGACGAGTAAACCTTCGCGAGGTTGGTCAGCGTCAGTAAGTCTGGCTTACCCCTTGCGCTCAACCTTTCAGGAAAAGGGGCCTATTTATTGGCCATCGTCCGCTTCTGGCCGCTTGCTGCCCTTCCCACCCAAACCCAACCCTCACCACTCACTTCAACTTATCAGCCAACAACTGCGCCTCCTCTTTCATCGCCCCCGCCAACGCCTTGCGCCTCGCCTCGGTCATCCGTGGCCGCGCCAAAGCGCAGCTGAGCGCGCCCAGCGCCGCGCCGTCGGCGATCACGATGGGTACCGCAAGGCCGGTGTAGCCCGGTAACCGCCGATCCGCCAGGCCGCTGGCGAAGCCTAGGCGGCGCACGCTGTCCAGGCTGTCAGTGATCCGTTCGACTTCCAGGCCGTAGTCCAGGCGCAGCACCGCAGCGTTGTGCTGCAGGATTTCGTTGCGCTCGGTGCGTGGCATCTGCGCCAGCAGCACTTGCGAGGCCTGGCCCACGCCCATGGGAATGCGCCCGCCGACTGCGCCACTGTAGCTCTGCACCGGCTGTTCGCCCGTCAGCAGGTCCAGGCACAGCACGTGATAACCGTCCGGCACCAGCAGGAAGAAGCTGTCGCCGAAACGTTGCGCCAGGCGCAGCAGCACCGGCCGCGCCAGTTCGCGGATGGCGCTGGCATTGCCGGCCTGGGCGCCGAGGGCGAAGAGTTCGTAGCCCAGCACGTAGCGCCCGCGTTGCGTGGCCGGGCGCACGAAGCCCTGGCGACGCAGGGCCTGCAACAGGCGGTAGACGGTCGGCCGCGAACAGCCACACGCCTCGCACAGCTCATCCAGCGCGGCGCCCTGCACACCCGCCGTCGCGATGCGGCGTAATAGATGAAAGGCCCGCTCCAGGCTCTGGGTGCCGCTCATGTTGTTTCTCACATGCTGATAAAGAAGTGCCGGCAAACACGGTGCAAGTTGCGCGCCGCCCTCTCCACGCCAAGCTCGGCGCAGGTTCTTTCGGTGCGTACGGCGCACCCCACGTTGCCCTGGAGAATGTGCATGTACCCGCAGATCGAACGCGTCGATGGCGACAGCCGCCTGCCCAGCGAAAGCGAGGTCGCCATCATCGGCGGCGGCATCATCGGCATCTGCACCGCTTACTGGCTGGCCGCACGCGGCATTCCGGTGGTGCTTCTGGAAAAGGGCGTGATCGCCGGCGAGCAGTCTTCGCGCAACTGGGGCTGGTGCCGCAGCATGGGCCGCGACCTCGCGGAAATCCCCCTGGCCCTGGCCAGCCTGCAGCTGTGGCAAACCTGGCAGGACGAGTGGCCCGTAGACCTCGGCTTTCGCCGCAGCGGCGTGCTCTACGCCTGTGAAACCCCGGAGCAGTTGCAGCAACAGGCCGATTGGCTGCAGGCCGCCCGCCACTACGGCGCCGATGCTCATCTGCTGCAGCGTGATGACCTGCGCAACCACTGGCCGGATGGCCTGCGTGCCGGCTGGAGCGGCGCCCTGTACGCCCCTGCCGATGGCCGCGCCGAACCGCAGCAGGCCACGGCGGTGATCGCCCGCCAGGCTCAACGCCTGGGCGCACACGTGCTGACCGGCTGTGCGGTGCGTGGCCTGGATATAGAAGGAGGACGCGTGGCCGGGCTGTTCACCGAGCGTGGCCGCCTGCGCTGCAACACCGTGGTGCTGGCCGGCGGCGCCTGGTCGTCGCTGTTCTGCCGTCAGCACGGCATCCGCCTGCCACAGCTCAAGGTGATCGCCTCGGTCCTGCGCACCGCGCCGATGCCTGGCGGACCGGAGATCGCCGTGGGCGCCAGCCGCTATGCCTTTCGCAAACGCCAGGACGGCGGCTACACCATCGCCCAGCGCAACGGCAACCTGGCGCCGATCACCCCGGACAGTTTTCGTTATCTGCGCGACTTTCTTCCGGCACTGGGCAAGCAGTACCGCGAACTGCGCCTGCGCCTGGATCACCACTTCCTCGATGAACTGCGCATGCCGCAGCGCTGGGCGATGGACCAGGCCAGCCCGTTCGAGGCCTGCCGGGTGCTCGATCCGCAATCCTCGGCGAGCATCCTTGGCGAAGCCCGCCGCGAGCTGGCCAAGGCCTTTCCGTTCTTTCGCGACCTGCAGGTGGCGCAGAGCTGGGCCGGGGTGATGGACGTGACCCCCGACGCGATTCCGGTGATCGGCCCGGTCGACAGCCTGCCCGGCCTCCTGCTCTCCACCGGCTATTCCGGTCACGGCTTCGGCATCGCTCCGGGTGCCGGGCATCTGCTCGCCGACCTCATCACCGGCGCCACGTCGTTGGTCGATCCCACACCGTTCCGCTTTTCGCGGCTGTGACCGTAGGGTTCGCCGTGCGCACCAACAGCACCGTGGCAGCACCCGGTGCGCGCGGCGCACCCTACGCACGCTTCTTGGACGTAGCTGGGCTGCAATCTTGTTTCCCTTAAGGATAAAAAAATTCTCCACAGGCATGGACACGAAGAATCCGTTCGCTTATAAAACCCACCAACACGAAAAATATATTCGTAGCAGTTAATTATCTTCGCGAGCGAATAACCGTTTCATTACTGAATATCTTCCCGCCGCCGCCCCGCAGAGGACTCGACATGCAACACGCCCAGAACCAGTACGTGATCAACATCAGTTGCCCGGCCACCTCGGGTATCGTCGCCGCGGTGGCGTCGTTCCTCGCCGAGCATCAGTGCTACATCAGCGAGATGTCGCAGTTCGATGACGAGGTCAGCAGCACCTTCTTCATGCGCGCGGTGTTCCGCTTCAACACCGGCGTGACCGATGACCTGGCGAAGATCGAGGAAGGCTTCGCCGCGGTGGCCAGCACCTTCGACATGACCTGGGGCCTGTTCAGCACCAGCAAGCCCATGCGCGTGCTGTTGATGGTCAGCAAGTTCGACCATTGCCTGGCCGACCTGCTCTATCGCCACCAGAAGGGCGAGCTGAACATGGAGATCACCGCCATCGTCTCCAACCACCTCGACCTGCGCCCCATGGCCGAGCGCGAGGGCATCCGCTTCATCTACCTGCCGGTGACCAAGGACAGCAAAACCGCCCAGGAAGCCGAGCTGATGAAGATCGTCGACGAAACCGGCACCGAGCTGGTGGTGCTGGCGCGCTACATGCAGATTCTCTCCAACAACCTGTGCAAGCAGTTGACGGGCCGGGCGATCAACATCCACCACTCCTTCCTGCCCGGTTTCAAGGGCGCCAAGCCTTACCACCAGGCGTTCGAGCGCGGCGTGAAGCTGATCGGCGCCACCGCCCACTACGTCACCTCGGATCTCGACGAAGGCCCGATCATCGAGCAGGAAGTACAGCGCGTGGATCACGCCCTGAAGCCCGATGACCTGGTCGCCATTGGCCGCGATACCGAAACCGTCGCGCTGTCGCGGGCGGTGAAGTACCACACGGAGCACCGCGTATTCCTCAACGGCGACCGCACGGTGATCTTCCGATGAGCACCTTGATCGACGGCAAGGTCGCGGCCGCCCGCGTACTCGCCGAAGTGCAGGCGGAGGTCGGGCAACTGCAGGCCAAGGGCGTCGAACCAGCCCTGGCCGTGGTGCTGGTGGGGGATGATCCGGCCAGCCACGTCTACGTGCGCAACAAGGTGCTGCGTGCCGGTGAAGTGGGTATCCGTTCGCTCGAATACCGCCTATCGGCCGAAGCCAGTGCCGATGAGGTGCTGGAAGTGATCGCCGGGCTGAATGCCGACCCGGCCGTGCACGGCATCCTGGTGCAGTTGCCACTGCCTGGACATATCGACGAAGTGCGCGTGCTCGAGGCCATCGACCCGGCCAAGGACGTCGACGGCTTCCACAGCGAGAACGTCGGCGGCCTCAGCCAGGGCCGCCCGGTGCTCACACCCTGCACTCCGGCCGGCTGCATGCGCCTGCTGCGCGACACCCTGGGCGATCTGTCCGGCAAGCACGCCGTGGTGGTCGGCCGCTCGAACATCGTCGGCAAGCCGATGGCGGCGCTGCTGCTGGCGGCCAACTGCAGCGTCACCGTACTGCACTCGCGCAGCATCAAACCGGAGAAGCTCTGCGGCCAGGCCGACATCGTGATCGCCGCCGTAGGCCGCCCGCGGACGATCGGCGCCGACTGGATCAAGCCCGGCGCGGTGGTGATTGATGTCGGCATCAACCGCATCGACGAGAACGGCCGCTCGCGCCTGGTCGGCGATGTCGACTTCGACGCCGTGTTGCCGGTGGCCTCAGCTATCACCCCGGTGCCCGGCGGCGTCGGTCCCATGACCATCGCCCTGCTGATGCGCAACACCGTACTCGCCGCCCGGCAGCAGACCGGCCAGGCCCTTCAGGAGACTCGCTGATGCCTTTCTCGCTGCTCAAGTACGGCCTGTCGTCGGAGTATCCCGTCGAGGTCGACCTGCCCGCCCCCAAGGAGCTGAAAGCCGCCTATGACGTGGTGATCATCGGCGCCGGCGGGCATGGCCTGGCCACCGCCTACTACCTGTCCAGGTACCACGGCATCAACAACATCGCGGTGCTGGAGAAGGGCTACCTGGGTGGTGGCAACACCGCGCGCAACACCGCGGTGATCCGCTCCAACTACCTGACCAGCGAAGGCGTGAAGTTCTACATCGAATCGGTTCGGCTGTTCGAGAACCTCTCCAACGAGTTCGACTTCAACATCATGTACTCCGGCCGTGGCCAGCTAACCCTGGCCCACACCGACGCCACCGTGCGCGCGTTCCGCCAGCGCGCCGAAGTGAATAAGCACTTCGGCGGACGCACCGAGATGATCGACCGCCAGCAGATCCGCGAACTGGTGCCGAGCCTCAATCTCGATCCCGGCCATATTCCCGTGCTCGCCGGCCTCTGGCACATCGACGGCGCTACCGCCCGCCACGACGCCGTGGCATGGGGCTACGCCAAGGGCGCGGCCAAGCGCGGGGTGGAAATTCATCAGCTCACCGAGGTGCAGGACTTCGTCGTCGAGAATGAGCGCATCCGCGCCGTGAAAACCAATCGCGGCACCATCGCCTGCGGCTGCGTGGTTCAGGCGGTGGCCGGCACCAGCTCGCTGCTGATGAACAAACTGAAGATCAAGGCGCCGATCCACACCTACCCGCTGCAGGCGATGGTTACCCAGCCGTTCAAGCCATTCCTCGATCCGCTGGTGAGCTCCAGCGCGCTGCACTGCTACGTGCAGCAGACCAGCCGCGGCGAAATCGTCTTCGGCGGCGGTTCCGATCCCTATCCGATGTACAACACCCGCTCGACCCTGGACCTCAAGGAAAGCCTGCTGGCCTCGGCCATCGAGATGTTCCCCTTCATGGCCAACGCCAAGCTGATGCGCCAGTGGGCCGGCATCACCGACATGACGCCCGACTACAGCCCAATCATGGGCCTCTCGCCCATCGACGGTTACTACCTCGACGCCGGCTGGGGCACCTGGGGCTTCAAGGCGACACCGATCTGCGGCAAGACCATGGCCGAGCTGGTCGCCAGCGGCGGCAAGGTGCCGGAGCTGATCGCACCGTTCGGCCTCGACCGCTTCAGTCGCTTCCAGCAGGTCAACGAAATGGGCGCCACGGCGGCCAGCCACTGACGGGTTACAGCCAATGAAGATCATGACCTGCCCACTCAACGGGCCGCGCAACATCAGCGAGTTCACCTACGGCGGCGAACTCAAGCAGATGCCCGACCCGACCACCTGCAGCGTCGCCGAATGGGCCGATTACGTGTTCAACAGCGAGAACCGCCTCGGCGTAGTCACCGAATGGTGGATGCACACGCCCTCGAACTACTGGTTCCTGGCCGAACGCCACACCGGCAGCGACGAGATCCTGCGCACCTTCGATCCACGTGAACTGTTCGACCAACGTGTCGATTTCGCCGCACCGGAGGCCGCCCAATGAACCGCCTGCCCGCCCCCATGGGCTTATTGATCGACCGCAACAAACCACTGACCTTCAGCTTCGACGGCAACGCCTGCCAGGGCTTTGCCGGCGACACCGTCGCCAGTGCCCTGGCCGCCAACGGCCGTTGGCTGCTGTCGCGCTCGTTCAAGTACCACCGCCCGCGAGGCCCGCTGACCATGGCCGGTCAGGACGCCAACACCCTGGTGCAACTGCCGGACGAGCCCAACGTGCTGGCGGACGAGTGCCCCCTCGCGGCGGGTCTCGCGGTTACGCCGCAAAACGTCAACGGCAGCCTGGAAAAGGACCGCGACGCGATCATCGGCACGTTCTCTAAATTCATGCCGGTGGGTTTCTACTACCGCGCCTTCTACAAGCCCAGGGGCATGTGGAAACGCTGGGAACCGCTGATCCGCAAGAAAGCTGGCCTCGGGGTGCTCGACCTCAAGTTCGAGCCGACCTACCACGACAAGGCCTACCTGTTCTGCGACCTGGCGGTGATCGGCTCCGGCCCCGCCGGCCTGTCCGCTGCCCTGCACGCGGCCAACGGCGGCGCCAAGGTGCTGCTGATCGAACAGAACCCGGTGCTCGGCGGTTCGCTGACCTACGCCCGTTTCGGCCTCGACGCCAACGTCGCCCTGGGGCTGCGTGAAGAGCTGGTCAGCGCGGTGCAGGGCCATGCCAACATCCGCGTGCTCGACTCGGCAGTCTGCAACGCCTGGTTCGCCGACAACTACCTGCCGGTGATCCAGGGCAATCGGCTGTACAAGGTGCGCGCCAGGCAGTGCATCGTCGCCAGCGGCTCCTTCGACCAGCCGGTGATCTTCCGCAACAACGACTTGCCCGGCGTGATGCTGACCAGCGCCGCCCAGCGGCTGATGCGCCTGTATGCGGTCAAACCGGGCAAGCGTGCGGTGGTGCTGACCGGCAACGACGACGGCTACCTGGCCGCGCTCGACCTGTTCGAGGCCGGTGTGGAGGTCGCCGCCGTGGTCGACATGCGCGAGCGCAGCGACACGCCCGGCCTGATCACCGCCGTGCAAGCCAAAGGCATTCCCTGCCACGCCGGGCACACCGTGTATGAAGCGTTCGCCGGCGGGAACACCGATCACATCAGCGCCGTCGACGTCCGGCGTATCAGCGGGCAAGGCAAGGTAGCCGAGGTCAGCACGCGGATCGACTGCGACCTGCTGTGCATGTCCGCCGGTTACATGCCGGTCTATCAACTGCTCTGCCAGGCTGGCGGCAACCTGAGCTACGCCGACGAACACGCGGCGTTCTCGATACAGAATCTGCCCAGCATCTTGGGCGTCGCAGGCTCAGTGAATGGCCGCCACGATCTGCAGCGGGTTCTGGCCGATGGCCAGCGGGCGGCCAACGAAGCCCTCGCCAACCTTGGCCTGGAGGCGACCGCGGTAGTCAGCGCGGACAAGGATGACAGCCGGGTCAACTTCCCCTGGCCGATCTTCGCCCATCCGCAGGGCAGGGAATTCGTCGACTTCGACGAAGACCTGCAGATCAGAGACATCGTCAACGCCACTCGCAACGGCTACCGGGACGTGCAGTTGGTCAAGCGCTTCTCCACCGTCGGCATGGGGCCGTCCCAGGGCCGCCACTCTGCGCTGCCCACGGCGCGCCTGGTTGCCGATGCCACTGGCCGCAGCGTCAGCGAAACGGGCGTGACCACGGCGCGCCCACCGTTCTCGGCGGAAAAGCTGGCGCATATCGCCGGCCGCGGCTTCGACCCCTATCGGCAGACCGCCATGCACCGCCGCCACGTCGAGCTCGGCGCCAAGCTGATGCCCGCCGGCGTATGGCAACGCCCGGCGTTCTACGGCAAGGCCGAAGACCGTGAAGCCTGCATGCAGAGCGAAGCCCGCCATGTGCGCGAGAAGGTCGGCCTGATCGACGTCTCCACCCTGGGCGGCCTCGACGTGCGCGGGCCGGATGCCGCCGAGCTGCTGGAGCGTATGTACACTTTCGGCTTCAAGAAACTCGCCATCGGCCGTACCCGCTACGCGCTGATGACTGCCGAGGATGGCGTGGTGATCGACGACGGCGTGGCCTGCCGGCTGGGCGAGCAGCACTTCTACGTATCGGCCACCACCAGCGGCGTCGATCGCGTGTACCGCAGCATGCTCAAGTGGAACGCGCAGTGGCGCCTGAACGTGGACATCGCCAACGTCAGCGCCGCCTTCGCGGCGGTCAACCTGGCGGGCCCCCTGTCGCGTCAGGTGCTGGAAAAGGTCTGCATGGACGTCGACCTGTCGCCCGAGGGCTTCCCTTACCTCGGCGTGCGTGAGGGCAAGGTCGCCGGAGTGCCGGCGCGGCTGCTGCGCGTGGGTTTCGTCGGTGAGCTGGGTTACGAAATCCACGTGCCGGCGCGCTTCGGCGAGCACCTCTGGGATGCCCTGATGGATGCCGGCGCAGCCTTCGATATTCGCCCGTTCGGCGTGGAAACCCAGCGCCTGCTGCGCCTGGAAAAGGGTCACGTGATCATCAGCCAGGACACCGACGGCATGACCCACCCTGCCGAGATCGACATGGGCTGGGCCATCGGCCGCAAGAAGCCCTTCTTCGTCGGCAAACGCACCATCGAGATCCTCGAAGCGCAGCCGCTCAAGCGCAAGCTGGTGGGTTTCACGCTGCCCAAGGGCAGCAGCAAACCGCTGGAAGGCCATCTGGTGCTAAAGGGCCCGGACATCAGCGGCAATGTGACGTCCTGCGAGTACTCGGAAACCGTCGGCGCGATCATCGGCATGGCCTACGCCGGTGCCGACCAGGCCACGCCCGGCATGCAGATCCCGATTCGCGTGGAAGGCGGCGAAGTGGTCCAGGCCACGGTGGTCCAGTTGCCCTTCTTCGACCCTGAAAGCAAACGCCAGGAGCTGTGACCATGAGCCTGACCATTCGCGACCATGCCGAGCGCAGCCCGCTCCATGACCTCCACGGCGCTGCGCCGCTGACCCTGCTGGGCGACCGGCTGTTCGTCGCCGGTTCCAGGGACGACGGCGAGCAACTGCAACGCTGCGCGCTGATCGACCTAAGTAACCTGCCGCGGGTCGGTTTTCGCGGCACCGACAGCGCGGCCTATCTGCAGAGCAAGGGCTATCAACTGCCGGACAAGCCCAACCAGGCCTGCCTGCAACGCACCGGCGAACAGGTGCTGCGGCTGTCGCAGACCGAGTACTTTCTGCTCGGCAGCCTGACCGATGGCGGCGCCCGCATCGCCGCTGACGAGGCGGCCTGGCGCTACGACGAGCGCCAGGCCAATTAACTGCTGCCGCGCCCGGACAGCCAATCCTGGCTGGCCCTGACCGGCGAGCAACTGCCGGAGCTGTTCGCCAAGGTCTGCGGCGTCGATCTGCGCGCGGAAACCTTTCCGCTCGGCGCCGTGGTACAGACCTCGGTGGCGCGCCTGAACGCCATCGTGGTCAATGCCTGTATGGCGACCCTGCCGGTCTTCCATCTGCTGTGCGATCGTGCGTCCGCGCACTACCTGTGGGGCGCCCTACTGGACGCCATGGACGAGTTCGGCGGCAAACCGGCGGGCATCGAGGCGCTGCGTTAAGCGCCGGTGATCGTCGCCATGCCTCCATCAATGACAGAGATCCGCCATGGCCGCCGATAAAGAAGAGCTGACCGACTACCGCGTTCCCGCGTTGCAACGCGGCCTGAGCATCCTGCAGATGTTCAACGCCAACGAGCGCAGCCTGAGCAGTAACCTGATCGCCGAGCGCCTGGGCGTCAGCGTCTCGGCCATCTACCGGATTCTGGTCACGCTCACCGACATGGGCTACCTGAACAAGCTGGGCACCAACAGCTACGAACTCGGCCCGCAGGTGCTGTGCGACGGCTTCGCCTACCTGGCCAGCCGTGACCTGGTGGATATCGCCATGCCGCACCTGAACGCGCTGAGGGACCGCACCTCGCTCTCCTGCCACCTGTCAGTCCGCGAACAGACCGACAGTTTGTACATAGGCAGGGCCTTCGCCGCGCAGCGCCTCTCCGTGAACATCCCCATTGGCACACGTATCGCCTGCCATTGCACGGCCATGGGTCGTATGTTGCTCAGCGATCTGGAGGCGACGGAAGTAGGTCGCCTTTACCAGCACGTGCGCCTGGATGGCTACGCACCGCCGGCGCCGAAAACGCTTCCCGAACTGCTGGAGTTGCTGGAACAGGACCGCCAGCGCGGTTGGGTGTTGCACCGCTCGGACTATTCGGCGGCCATCGCCTGCGCCATCCATGATCACCGAGGCAGGGTAGTGGCCGCCATCAACCTCTCCGGCCCCGAGGCGGTAATGGATAACACAGCCGCCCAAGAACGCTTCCTTCTCAGCCTCCAGCAATGCGCGCAAGCGATCTCCCAACAATTGGGAGGCTGAAACCGCGGCGCGACTGGGAGACTAGGAATGCCTTGGATCGAGCGTTCAGCGTATTGCCACCGAACAGCGCTGCATCACCTGGATCTGGGCCTTGGGGCATGGAACCGTGCTCACGCCTGCCGAGCAGGCTGGACCTTCTCGCCCAAGCCGGCTATCGATCCGGTCATCAAAGCGCCAGACGTGGCCGATGAGCTACGACGCAACCGGAAGGTGTGTTGCTACAGTGGTTGAGCTAACCAATATGGTGGCTGTGTCTCTCTCGAAGGCCGACCAATCGAACGCGCGACATACACCCTCGATCTCTGCATCCCAGCATTGGGCCTAGGCCTCGGTATCGAAATTGGCAGAGCTTTTGCGCCGGACCTGTGCTCGTGAGGTTGTCCCGCACTTCTCGCGACAGTGCCGCTCGGGGAGTCTATGGGGAACGGAACGGAGGAAGCGAGGCATCCCCCAAAATAGAAAAGGCTCCAGAGGCGTGAACCTCTGGAGCCCATTGATAATGGCGGGAAGATAGGGATTTGAACCCTAGGAACTGTTGCCAGTTCAACGGATTTCGAATCCGTCCCGTTCGGCCACTCCGGCATCTTCCCAGCGGCGCGCATGATAGCAGCTCGGAACCTGTTGGCGAACCCCCGTGATGCGACTTTTTCAGTGCTTTCAGGTGGTTGCGCCATTCACAGGGAGAAGTTTGTCAGGCGGTGAGCTTGGTCAGGGCTTCGCGATACTTGTCGGCGGTCTTCTGCGCGACCTCGGCGGGCACCTGCGGCGCCGGCGGCTGCTTGTTCCAGCCGGTGGATTCCAGCCAGTCACGCACGAACTGCTTGTCGAAACTCGGCGGATTGGAGCCTTCGGCATAGCTTTCCGCCGGCCAGAAGCGGCTCGAGTCCGGCGTGAGCACTTCGTCCATCAGGGTCAGGGTGCCGTCTTCGTCCAGGCCGAACTCGAACTTGGTGTCGGCGATGATGATGCCGCGGGTGGCGGCGTATTCCACCGCAGCGCTGTAGAGCGCGATGGAGGTCGCACGCACCTTCTCGGCCAGTTCGGCGCCGATGATCGCCGCACACTGCTCGAAGGAGATGTTCTCGTCGTGGTCGCCAAGGGCGGCCTTGGTGGAGGGCGTGAAGATCGGCGTCGGCAGTTTGGACGCTTCCTTCAGCCCGGCGGGCAACTGGATGCCGCACACCGTCCCGCTCTTCTGATACTCCTTCCAGCCGGAGCCGACGATGTAGCCGCGCACGATGGCTTCCACGGCGACCGGCTTGAGGCGCTTGGCGACGACCGAGCGGCCTTCCACCAGCGGCAGCTCTTCGGCGGGAACGACGTCCTCGACGCGATCGCCGGTGAAATGGTTGGGCACGATACCGGCGAGCTTTTCGAACCAGAAGTTGGAAATCGAGGTGAGAATCTTGCCCTTGTCCGGGATCGGCTCGGAAAGGATCACGTCGAACGCAGACAGCCGATCGCTGGCGACCATCAGCATGCGCCCGGCGTCGATCTCGTAGAGATCGCGGACTTTTCCGGAGTAGATCTTCTTCAGGCTCAGGGTGGTCGCAGTCATGTCAGTTTTCCGCTCTATCAAACGAAAACAGGCGAAACCGAGGTTTCGCCTGTCGATTCAAACTCCAGAAAACGCTCGCCAGACAGTCAGGCAGCGCGAGCGACGATCAACCCAGGTTGTCCTGGATCAGACCAAGCACCCGGCGAGCGATGTCGTCCGGAGCGACGGTATCAATGTCTTTCTCGACCGATACCTGCACGCCATCGCCCACACGGGTCAGACGTACCTGGTAGCGCTCGGCGCGGGCCTCTTCCTTTTCCTTGTCCGGCTTGCTGCCGAACAGGCGGCCGAAGAAACCGGGTTTCTTCTCGTTGACCTGCGCACCTTCGGCCAGGTTGATGTAGTAGACGCCCAGGCTGCGGTTGAGGTCGTCGACGCGCACGTCGCCGCTCTCCAACGCGCGACCGACGCTGGACCAGGCGCGGTCGAAGTCGGCGCCAAGACTGAGCACCGGATTGCCGTTGCCGTCGTCGCTGAGGCTGATGCGGCTTGGCGCATCGAAGTCCCGCGCGGCGAGCAGCGAGACCGAGCCGCCCTGCTCGGCGCTGTTGGTCATGCTGGCGACCATCTGGTCGAGCAGCGCGGCCTCCAGCGCGGAGTTGCCCGGGCCGGTAGTGGGGAAACCGATGTCCGCGCCGCTGCCCGCAGGACGCGTGGCGCTGACTACGAAAACTTCGCTGGTGTTGCGCTGCACGCCCGGCTCGATGCGCACGCGCAAACGGGTTTCGCTGTCGGGCGCGGCATTCTTCAGGCTGGCGGCCATGGAGGCCGAAAGCTCGTCAGGGCGTTGCCATTCGGTAACGAACTCACCGGTCTGCGGACGCTCCTGAGCGACGCGGAAGCCGTTGCTTTCGAAGAACTGACGCGTCGTCGGCCAGACTTCGGCCGGATTGCGCTGCGCCACCAGCCAGCGAGACTCGCCGCTCTTCTGCAAGCTGAATTCGCTGACGTCACCACTGATCACCAGCGCCTGCGGCCTCGGCACGTCGTACTCGTCGGCCGGCTTGGCGTCGGCAACGTTGGCCGGCACCGGCAGCAGAGGATCGAGACGCTTGCTTTGCACGTCGGGCGGCAGCTTCATGGGCGCCGTCTGACGAGCTTCCAGATAATCGCTGCCACGGTCGCGGAAGTAACCTTCTTTGCCCCAGATCCAGCCACAACCGCTGGTACTGGAAATGATCACGGCGAGTGCGGAGAGCCCGGCCAGTCGCTTCATGCGTAGTACTTCCTCAATTAAACCAATACGCCGGACTGACGCAGCGCTTGGCGCAGCGGTTCGTGGCAACGCGGGCTGAGCCAGGTCAGCGGCAGACGGATGCCGTCGGCCATCAGCCCCATTTCGTTCAGGGCCCATTTAACCGGGATCGGGTTGGATTCGATGAACAACGTCTTGTGCAGCGGCATCAGACGGTCGTTGATGGCACGGGCGAGGGCGGAATCGCCACGCATGGCCGCCGCGCAGAGTTCGCTCATGGCGCGCGGGGCGACGTTGGCCGTGACCGAGATGTTGCCGCGCCCCCCCATCAGCATCAGCTCGACGGCAGTGGCGTCGTCGCCGGAGTAGACGAGGAAGTCCTTGCCAACGCGGTCGAGCACCTCCTGGCCGCGCTGCAGGTCGCCCGTGGCCTCCTTGATGCCGACGATATTGGCGACCTTGGACAGGCGCTCGACCGTTTCCGGGAGCATGTCGCAGGCGGTACGGCCGGGCACGTTGTAAAGGATCTGCGGAATCGCCACCGACTCGGCGATCAGCCGGAAATGCTGATAAAGGCCTTCCTGGGTCGGTTTGTTGTAGTACGGCGTCACCAGCAGGCAGGCATCCGCGCCGGCGTCCTTCGCCAGACCGGTCAGTTCCACCGACTCCCGCGTGGAATTGCCACCGGTGCCGGCGATCACCGGAATCCGCCCATTCACCTGATCGACGACCCGACGAATGACTTCGACATGCTCGGAGACTTCCAGCGTGGCGGACTCACCGGTGGTGCCGACCGCGACAATGGCATTGGTGCCCTCTTGCAGGTGGAAGTCCACCAGCTTGCTCAGGGCGTCCCAGTCCAGGCCACCTTGTGCATCCATGGGCGTGACCAGTGCCACCATACTGCCCGCAATCATGCAACCCGCTCCTGCCGAAAAAAGAGAGGTAATGGTACTGTCGCCACCTGCCCAGCACAAGCTGACCACAGGGTCTGCAAGCATTCCCTCGGACCGCGCTTTTCGCTACCCTTCCGGCTTTGATCGGCGCGACAAGCGCCGCTCTCATCTCGCTCTAGGAAGGCTGCATGTCCACCCCGCCCGTTCGCGAACAATTTCTCGTCATCAGTGCTCTCGGCCCCAATCCCATGGAGCTGACCAATGTCCTGTACCGCGCCACCCACGAGAACCGCTGCGCGGTGTCCAGCTCGCGTCTGACCCGGCACGGCGAGTTCAGCTCTCTGATCCTCCAGGTGTCCGGCAGCTGGGATGCCCTGGCTCGCCTGGAAGGCAGCCTGGCCGCGCTGGCCAAGCGTCATACCTTCACCATCAGTGTGATTCGCAGCGCGGCGCTGGAGCCGCGTCCACAGGCGTTGCCCTACGTGGCCTACGTCAGCGCAGCCTATCGTCCGGACATCCTCAACGAGCTCTGCCAGTTCTTCATCGACCACCGTGTCGAACTGGAAAGTCTCACCTGCGATACCTACGAGGCGCCGCAGACCGGCAGCACCATGCTCAATGCCACCATCACCGTGACATTGCCCGCCGGCACGCAGATCAGTTGGCTGCGCGACCAGTTCCTCGATTTCGCCGACGCGCTGAACCTCGACGCCCTGATTGAGCCCTGGCGCCCACAGAACCCATAAGGGAACCCGTAAGGGAACCTATAAGGGAACCCATAAGAGAACCCATAAGGACACCGCATGGCCGTTACCGTCGGAGAAGCCGTAGCCGATTTCAGCGCCGAGGCCACCAGTGGCCAACGGGTCACCCTGTCCGCGCTGGCCGGTCGCCAGGTGGTCCTTTATTTCTATCCGAAGGACAGCACGCCAGGCTGCACCACCCAGGGCCAGGGCTTCCGCGACCGTCATGACGCGTTTCTTGCCGCCAACACGCTGGTCTTCGGCGTATCGCGCGACGGCATGAAGTCCCACGAGAACTTCAAGGCCAAGCAGGGCTTTCCGTTCGAGCTGATCTCCGACAAGGACGAAACGCTCTGCCAGCTGTTCGACGTGATCAAGCTAAAGAAGCTCTACGGCAAGGAGTACCTGGGCGTCGACCGCAGCACCTTCCTGATCGACAGGAACGGCGTGCTCAGGCAGGAGTGGCGTGGGGTGAAGGTTCCGGGACACGTCGACGCCGTTCTCGCGGCCGCGCAGGCCCTGAATGGCTGAGCTGAACACGCATCCAGAAAGGCCGCCTCGCGCGGCCTTTTTTCATTCAGGCCTTGCGCAGCCAGTAGCGAAAGAGGCCGCCCTCCACCTCTTCTTGTAACAGCGCATTCCCGGACAGGGACGCGAAGGTGCGGAAATCGCGCTGTGAGCCCGCGTCGGTAGCGGTCACCTTGAGCACCGCGCCCGAGGGCAGACGATTCAGCTCCAGCTTGGCCTTGAGCAACGGCAGCGGGCAGTTCAGCCCGCTGGCATCGAGTTCGGCATCGCAGGCCCCGGCCTGCCAGACAGCATCGTTCATGGTCGTATTCCTCTGAAGTGCCGGCAGATTACCCAAGCCACCCGACCCTGACCAGTTGGACGGCCGGACCGGCAGGCGGATACAGTAGGCCTTTGCCGTTTTGAGCCATGTGCATGAAAGTCCTGCGCCCTGCCCTGTTGACGCTCGCCTGTTTCCTCGCTGTTCCCGGCCATGCCGATGACCTGCCTTCCCTCGGCGATGCCAGTTCCTCCATCGTGTCCCCGGAACAGGAGTACCAGCTCGGCCGAGCCTGGCTGAGCCTGCTGCGCGGCCAGGTGCAAGCGCTTTCCGATCCGCAGTTGAAGGACTTCGTCGAGACCAGCGTCTACCGCCTGGCCGAAACCAGCGACCTGCAGGATCACCGGCTGGAGTTCATCCTGATCAAGGATGACCAGATCAACGCCTTCGCCGCGCCCGGCGGAATCATCGGGGTCAACGGCGGGCTCTTCCTGCATGCCGAGACCGAAGGCGAATACGCCGGCGTGCTCGCCCACGAACTCGGCCACCTGATCCAGCGCCACTTCGCGCGCGGCATCGAGGCGCAGCAGCGCATGCAGCTGCCGATGATGGCGGCGATGCTCGCCGGTATCGTCGCGGCCGTCGCCGGCGCCGGTGACGCCGGCATGGCCGCCATCGCCAGCACCCAGGCGGCGGCGATCCAGAGCCAGCTGCGCTTCTCCCGGCAGAACGAAGAGGAGGCCGACCGCGTCGGCGTGGTCAATCTGGAACGTGCCGGGTACGACCCGCGCTCGATGCCGAGCATGTTCGAGCGGCTCGCCCGGCAGTACCGATACACGCAGAACCCGCCGGAATTCCTCCTGACCCACCCGGTTACCGAATCGCGCATCGCCGACACCCGCAACCGCGCCGAAAACTATCCGGCGGGCGGCAAGGAAGACAGCCTAACCTATCAACTGATGCGCGCCCGGGTTCAGCTGATGTTCGAGAGCACCCCGGGAATCGCCACCAAGCGCTTCCGCGCGCTGCTCGAGGAGAATCCGCAACGAGATGCCGCCCGCTACGGTCTGGCCCTCGGCCTGACGAAAAGCGGACAGCAGGACGAGGCACGCAGCATCCTCAAGGCGCTGCTGGCCAAGGACCCGAACAACGTCTCCTACAACCTCGCGCAGGTCGACCTGGACGTTGCCGCGAATCGCCTGAACGACGCCCAGGCGCGCATTGACCGGCTGTCAGCCATCTACCCGAACAATTTCCCCCTGAAGCAGGCCCGTACCGACCTGCTGCTCAAGCAGAACCATCCGGACCAGGCGGAAACCCTGCTCAATACGTTGCTGAAGAGCCGCCCGTACGACCCGGACATTTGGTACCAGGTCGCGGAAGTGCGCGGCATGGTGGGCAACACCATCGGCCTGCACGAAGCCCGCGCGGAGTATTTCGCGCTGGTGGGCGATTACGACCAGGCGATCGAGCAGCTGGATTTCGCCAAGCGCCGCGCCAGCAGCAACTTCCCGCTGGCCTCGCGGATCGACGCTCGCCAACGTGCGCTGATCGAAGAGAAGAAAACAGTCGATCAAATGATGCGCTGACCAGAACCTATAGGGAAATTCCGAAGAGGGCTTCCTGGTATCGGCGAAGTACCGGACTCCATTCGCCGAGTTTTCCGGTAATGCAGATGTCTTTCGCAGACGCCGAGTACGCCGGCGAGCGCAATCAGACTGCAAGGAATGTTACGGCCAACCGTCCGCACTCCCGAGGCGAGCGATACCTCAGGGCGCTATGTGGATGCTCTTCGTTGTACGGCTTTGAGCATGACGTCACGGACGCCGTCACCGCTGCAGCCATTCGGAGGGGGGAATGGTGTCCGGTGTTTCATGCGGCTTGTTCAATAACCTTGCGAGCGGATTTCTCGTGCCGCCGTTGGTCGGTTTGGTCCACGCACTCACGCGAGCAGCCCTGGCCGACCCCCAACACCTGGCGGCGGATCGACAACAACCGTGGCATAGCGATGGCCCTTGTGCAGGGCGAACTGGTCCAGCGCCAGGTAGGTGGATCTGACTCCAGCCCGGTTCCCGCAGCGTTCGGCTCAGCGGGGCTTCATCCAGCGCCTTGACCGTATGCCAGCCCAGCTGGAAGAAGCAGGCCACGGCCAGAATCTTGCTGGACTCAAGCAACTGGGGTGACGCCGCGGCCAGCCGATCGGCGACCCGCCGCAGCGGCCCAACCAGCTCAGCTTGTCCAGCCGCGGACCGCCGCGCTGAACGCACCGCACCCGCCTCAATTGAAGCGCCATCAGCGGCAGGTCCCGCACCCGGACCACGATCGTCCCATGCACCTGCCGCAGTGCCGGGGCTGAGGGCTTGAGATAGATCCTGACGGTCCGACTCTCGTCCTCGGGCCGGTCGATCCGCTCCGCCCGATAGCCCTCCCGGCCGCCCAGCTTCTCGATCGTCTGCCGATCCAGCCTAGCCCCCCTGATTCTTTGAAAGCAAAGGCTCAAGGGTAACGCCAGACCACAGTGGCTCCACCGGTAAGCCGTGAAGGAGCAAAATAAAACACCCTGTCAAAGCCTAGCCCTGACAGGGTGTGGGGGTGACTATCCCACAAGCCCGCCGGAAGGTGGGCTTTCAGCGCAATTCACTCACTTTTCGACGAAGGCGCGCTCGATCAGGTAGTCGCCGGGTTCGCCCATGCGCGGGGAAATCTTCAGACCGAAGCTATCCAGCACTTCGCTGGTCTCGTCGAGCATGCTCGGGCTGCCGCAAATCATCGCGCGGTCGTCCTGCGGGTTGATCGGCGGCAGGCCGATGTCGCTGAACAGCTTGCCGCTGCGCATCAGGTCGGTCAGGCGACCCTGGTTGCGATAGGGCTCGCGGGTGACAGTGGGGTAGTAGATCAGCTTCTCGCGCACCGCGTCGCCGAAGAATTCGTTTTCCGGCAGCTCCTGGGTGATGAACTGCTCGTAGGCCACTTCGTTCACGTAGCGCACGCCGTGGATCAAGATGACCTTCTCGAAACGCTCGTAGGTCTCCGGGTCCTGGATCACGCTCATGAAGGGCGCCAGGCCGGTGCCGGTGCTGAGCAGATAGAGGTGCTTGCCGGGCAGCAGGTCGTCCAGCACCAGGGTGCCGGTGGGCTTGCGGCTGACGATCAGTTCGTCGCCTTCCTTGAGGTGCTGCAGGCGCGAGGTCAGCGGGCCGTCCTGCACCTTGATGCTGAAAAACTCGAGATGCTCCTCGTAGTTGGGGCTGGCGATGGAATAGGCGCGCAGCAGTGGGCGACCGTCGACCTCGAGGCCGATCATGACGAACTGCCCGTTCTGGAAGCGCAACCCTGGATCGCGGGTCACCTTGAAGCTGAACAGGGTGTCGTTCCAGTGATGAACACTGAGAACGCGTTCGGTCGCCAACTTGCTCATTCGGGGTCTCCAGATAGAAGCAGCCGCCCAGGCGGGCAGAGAATTGCGCGGGATTCTAATCGCGCCCACAATATCTGTTAAATGAATTATCAAGATAAGGGTTATCGGTCATATAGATATGCGTTTTACGCTTCGACAATTACAAATCTTCGTCGCCGTGGCCCAGCACGAAAGTGTCTCGCGCGCGGCCGAATCGCTGGCACTTTCGCAATCGGCGGCAAGCACCGCGCTGACGGAGCTGGAGCGGCAGACCGACTGTCAGCTGTTCGACCGCGCCGGCAAGCGCGTCAGCCTGAATGCCCTCGGCCATCAGTTGTTGCCGCAGGCGATGGCACTGATCAACCAGGCCAAGGCCATCGAGAACCTCCTGGACGGTCGTAGCGGGTTCGGCTCGCTGGCGGTGGGCGCGACCCTAACCATCGGCAACTACCTGGCGACCCTGCTGATCGGTAGCTTCATGCAGCGCCATCCGGAATGCAGGGTGAGGTTGCAGGTGCATAACACCGCCAATGTGGTGCAGCAGGTGGCCCATTACGAGCTCGATCTCGGCCTGATCGAGGGCGATTGCCGGCATCCGGACATCGAGGTGCAACCCTGGGTGCAGGACGAACTGGTGGTGTTCTGTGCGCCCGGCCATCCCCTTGCCGGTCGTGGCCGGGCCAGCCTGGCGGAGCTTACCGCCGAGGCGTGGATTCTGCGCGAAAGCGGTTCGGGGACGCGGCTGACCTTCGAGCAGGCCATGCGCCCCCATTGCGCCGAGTTGAACGTACGCCTGGAGCTGGAACACACCGAGGCGATCAAGCGCGCGGTGGAGTCGGGGCTGGGCATCGGCTGCATCTCACGCCTGGCGCTGCGCGACGCCTTCCGCCGTGGCAGTCTGGTGGCGCTGGAAACGTCCGATCTGGACCTGCGCCGGCAGTTCTATTTCATCTGGCATCGGCAGAAATACCAGACCGCCGCGATGCGCGAGTTCGTCGAGCAGTGCCGCGAGCTCACCGCAGGCGTGGAGCGCAGCGACCAGGTGCAGCTGCTGCCGATCGCCTGATCAACCCAATAGGATCAGCGTCCAGACCACGGCGATCATCGTCAGCGCAACGAACTGAGCGGCGCTGCCCATGTCCTTGGCATCCTTGGACAGAGGGTGCCGCTCCAGGGAAATCCGGTCGACCACCGCCTCGATCGCCGAATTGAACAGCTCGACGATCAGCGCCAGCAGGCACACGGCGATCAGCATCGCGCGTTCGCCGCGGCTGACCGGGAAGACGAAGCTGAGCGGAACCAGCACCAGGTTGAGCAGCACCAGCTGGCGGAACGCCGCCTCGCCGCGGAAGGCGGCACGCAGCCCGGCCAGGGAATACCCGGTGGCGTTGAGGACGCGTTTGAATCCGACCTGCCCTTTATACGGTGACATGTTGCACCCTCGTTGTTGGAGAGGGCGATGCTAGGCGGCGGTCGGTCAAGAAAACGTGAAGCGGGCGACTAGTTCGCCGGGATGCTTTCCATCTGCTGCAGCAGCAGCGCGGCCTGGGTGCGGGTGCGCACGCCGAGCTTGCGGAAGATCGCAGTGACGTGAGCTTTCACGGTGGCCTCGGAGACGCTCAGCTCGTAGGCGATCTGCTTGTTCAGCAGGCCCTCGCACACCATCGTCAGCACGCGGAACTGCTGCGGGGTGAGGCTGGCGAGGCCGGCGCTGGCGGCCTTCGCTTCGGCGGAGACGCTCACCGCGGTGTCCGACAGCACCGGCCACCATTCATCACCATCGAGCACCGCGCGCACGGCGTGCTGGATCACTTCCAGCGGGCTGGACTTGGGGATGAAGCCGCTGGCGCCGAACTCCCGCGAGCGGGCGACCACCGCGGCCTCTTCCTGGGCCGAGATCATCACCACCGGCACCTGCGGGTACTGACCGCGCAACAGCACCAGGCCGGAGAATCCGTAAGCGCCAGGCATGTTCAGGTCGAGCAGCACCAGGTCCCAATCGCCCTTTTCCGCCAGACGGTTTTCCAGCTCGGCGATGCTGGCGGCCTCCACCAGCCGCACGCCGCTGCCCAGCCCCAGGGTCAGAGCCTGGTGCAACGCGCTGCGGAACAGCGGGTGATCGTCGGCGATGAGAATTTCGTGGGCGGCCATGACATATCCCTATTTCTTTGTTGGGCCCGAAAATTCGAGAGGTGTTACCGATCTAACCAGCGATCCCGGGCAAAGCGGATCAGCCGACGTCGGACCGGGCTCGCACACGAACCCGCCTAGCGTATCGGCGCCTTCGGCTGATTTCGGTGCGGCACAGGCCCCGCGCACCGTTTCTAAACACCCCTCTGAGCGGCGCCAAGCATGCCGAGCGATGCCGGGGTGGTCAAGCCACGGGCTTTGCGGCAAAGTCTGCGCCTTTTTCTGCCGAGAGTCTCCATGCGAAGCCACGCCCTGCGCGCCGACCTGCTGATGGTCCTGACCGCCCTGATCTGGGGGTTTTCCTTCGTCGCTCAGCGCCTGGGCATGGACTCCGTCGGTCCCTTCCTCTATACCGGCCTGCGCTTCGCCCTCGGCAGCCTGGTGCTGTTGCCGATCGTGCTGTTCCTCGGCCGCGCCCGGAACGGCCAGCCGCGCCCGCCGCTCAATCGCGGGCTGGTGCTGGGCGGCATCGGTATGGGCCTGGCGATATCGCTGGGGATCAACCTGCAGCAGGTCGGCCTGCTGTTCACCAGTGTCACCAATTCCGGCTTCATCACCGGGCTCTACGTGATCATCGTGCCGCTGCTCGGACTGCTGATCGGCCAGCGCGCCGGCGCCGGCACCTGGCTGGGCGCCTCGCTGGCGGTGGTGGGGATGTTCCTGCTCAGCGTCGGCGAGGGTTTCCACGTCGCCTCGGGCGACTGGTTGCAACTGGCCGGGGCGTTCGTCTGGGGTGTGCATGTGCTGCTGGTGGGTTTCTTCGCCAGCCGCCACGATCCGCTACGCCTGGCGCTGCTGCAGTTCGCCACCTGCGCGGTGGTCAGCCTGCTGCTGGCGGTGTGCCTCGAGGAGATCCGGCTCGCGGCGATTCTCGACGCCGGCCCGGCGATTCTCTACGGCGGCCTGTGCGGCGTGGCGATCGGCTTCACCCTGCAGGTGGTCGCGCAGAAGCACGCCATCGCCTCCCATGCGGCGATCATTCTCTCGCTGGAGGCAGTGTTCGCCGCCCTCGCCGGCTCGCTGTTCCTCGACGAGATTCTCGCGCCGAAAGGCTACGTTGGCTGTGCGCTGATGTTCGCCGGCATGCTGGTCGCCCAGTTGTGGCCGAGGAAAGCGGTTTGACCCTGGCGCTCGTGGCGCGGCTGTCCGCACAGGCGAGATGACGCAGCGCCTGGTGATCGGTAAAGCGCGACACACTCTACGACAGAAAGGCTTTCAGACGCCGGTGCGCGTCGTCCTGCGGGTCGATCTCGTGGTGGTATTTCGCGCCCAGGTAATGGGCGGTGAAGACGTCGAGGTAGACGCCCAGCGCATCGGCTGCGGCATCATCGCCGGCCAGCTCGAGACAGAGTGCGGCGACTTCGGCAGTGCACAGGTGGTCGTCGCGCTTGGAACGGCGCAAGCGGTAGCGCGACAGCTGCTCGGGTTGCAGGCTGAGCACCGGCAGGCGATCCAGGTAGGGACTCTTGCGAAACATCTTGCGCGCCTCGGTCCAGGTCGCGTCGAGCAGGACGAACAGCGGCCGCTTACCCTCCTCCACCCGCACCTCGTCGACTACCCGTTCGGGCGCCGCGTACTCGCCGGGGAATACCAGATAGGGCTGCCATTGCGGATCTTCCAGCAGCGCCGGTAGCGCCGGATCGACTGCGGTGCGCAGCCAGCCGAACGCCGAGGTGTCGCGTACCAGGTCGGCGATCAGCCAGCCGGTGTTGCTCGGTTTCAGCGCTTCGACGTCGTGCATCAGCAGGCACATCGCCGAGCGCGTCTCCACGCGGGGCCGCCAGGCGCACACGCAGTGGCTGAACGGGATTCGGCAGTCGGGGCAACGCGGCGCGCGCGATCCACGGGCGACGAAGGGTTTGAGGCTGCGGGCGAGACGTTCGGCGCGCAGGCGGGCGACGGCATGCATGATCGGCGGGGCACTGGCGAAGGGCCGGCGAGTCTAGCAGACCCGCCGGCACCGCCCCAGGCATCAGAAGCTGTGGTTGAGCGCCAGGCCGATGAAGTGGATGCGGGTCTTGTACTCGCCGCTGTAGGTGCCGCCGTTGCCGGTGCAGCGAACCCCGCTGTCCTCGTAGAGACCGCCCGGACCTGGCACCCAGCCGGCCGGCGAGCAGCCATCCGTGTAGTCCATCTTGCCGCTGTCGAACTTGACGAAGCTGTAAGCCAGGTCAACCGAGGTCTCCGGCGTGACTTTGTAGTTGGCGCCGAACGACAGCCAGTAGCGGTCCGCATCGGGAAAGCCCGGATGGCGCAGGTCGGTGCCGTTCACCGGCGATTTGTCGTAGGCCACGCCGGTGCGCAGCATCAGGTCCTTGTTGTACTGGTAGTTCATCCCGAGGGAGATCTTGTAGGTGTCCTTCCAGTCCTGCTTGACCGACAGATCACCCTCTTTAACGCCGTTGAAGTACGGATAGCCGGGAGTCTCGTCGATCGCCAGGCTCACGGTATCCAGCCGCGAGTGGCCGGTGAAGGTCAGGTCGGCCATCAACGCGATGCGCTCGTTGAGCTGATGGAAGGCGCTGAAGGACAGCGATTCCGGGGTGTCGATGTTGCTCTTGCCTTTGGAATGCAGCGGGTGCAGACGCGTAGCGGCGAACTCACCGGGGTTGATCCAATTGCTCGGATCGAGCACCGAGAGGATATCTTCAGGTGGCGTGGAGGGGTCCGGCACCGCGCCGGTGACGCCGGCAAAGCTCCATTTGGTGTCGCCCTCCAGGGTGTGTCGAATGTGCGAGCGGTAGGCCACGCCGAACCGAGTGTTCTCGGTCGGCTCCCACATGTAGCCGATGTTCCAGCCGAAGCCCCAGTCGTCGCCCTTGGCGCGAAAATAGCCGTCGCCGTTAACGTTGTCGGCGAAGTTCGAGGCCACGCAATCGACGAAGGCATCGCGACTCTGCAGCGGATCGCAGCTGGCGATCTGCTCCGGCACCCCAAGGCCGAGCGGGTCGAGGATGGGGTTCAGTTGCCCCGCCGCCGCGGCGAGGAAGGTCGCCGCATAGTTCTCATCGACGAACTGCCCGGCCAGTTGCCGCGACGCACCTTTCACGTCCGCCGCCCCGCGCTGGGTCGACTTGATGTACTGCGCGGAGATGCCAAAGCCGACGCTGTGGTGCTCGTTGAAGCGGTAGGCGATGCTCGGATTGAAGTTGACCGTGAGCAGGTTCGCCGACTGGATGCCGTAACGGCCGGCCCAGTCCTCCTGGTAATCCAGCTTGGCGCCGAAGGGCGTGAAGATGCCCAAGCCGATGGTCACGTCGTCGTTCACCTGGTGGGAGAAGTACAGGTTCGGCGCGGCGGCGGAGTCGGGCAGGAAGGAGCCGGCGTTGCCTTCCACCGGATTGCCGAAGACATCCACGCTGCCGTTGTCGTGGTACTCGCCGCGGGGAATCACGATGGTGATGCCGTTGGTGACCTGATCACCCTTGAGCCGGGTGAGCCCCGCCGGGTTGTAGAAGATTGTCGAAGGATCGGCCGCCTCGGCACCGTTGGCGTGGGCGGTGCCCTGGGCAGAGACCGATTGCGAACCGAAGTGGTAACCCGAGGCGAGCGCGGTGGGTACGTGGGCGACCATCAGGCCGCCCGTAAGCATGGCCAGAGGCCAACGCTGGGGCTTTCTTGTCATTATTGTCCGCTCCTAGAGCATTCTGCTTTCAGCCTGGAGGCTCGATACAGTCAGGCCTCCTGCCTTCCCTGGGCGTTTTGTCGCAACCTGGGCGCTATTCTGACTGTAGACGCCCTTGGAATTTCCCCGATCTTTGGTCGGGGAAGGCAGAAAGCCATCTTTTAGCTGTCGCGTTTGGTAACACTTAAGCGGCGCTGTTCGTCAGCTGCCGCTTCGGCTCACAATCCCTCCCTCGGAAGTCGCGGCGAACGCCCAGGCACGCGACCGGTCCAAGCCCCTGTCATTCGCTCCGGAGAACCTCATGTCGCGTTTCACTGCCCTCGTCCTCTGCGCCTTGCTGCCCGTAGCCGCGCAGGCCGCGTCCCTCAAGGAAACCGAGCTTTCCGCAATGCTGCAGAAGGTCGCCAAGGAAAGCAGCGTCGGCACTCCGCGGGCGATCAACGAGGACATCCTCGACCAGGGCTATACCGCCGAGGGCAATCAGCTGACCAATCATCTCAGCGTGCTACCGGCGCACGCCGCGAAGATGCGCGCCAACCCGGACGCGGTACGCACTCAGCTCACCGCGAGCGTTTGCGGCAACCCTGGCTACCGCAAGCTGCTCGACCGTGGCGCCCTGCTGCGCTACGAGTTCTCCGAATACCAGACCAATAAGCCGGTAGGCACCGCGCGCTTCTCCAAGGCCGACTGCGCCCAGTGAGTGGCGTCCTCACGGCGCGAGCCGCCCTTCCTGCTGAACCCGCTGGCCGACGCGGGTAAACTGCAGCCCATCGAAGCGTGCCAATGGTCGTCGACCCAGTCTCCCTTGCGGCTCCGCGCAGTGCGCGTTTCGATCTGCCCTGATTGCCTACACCCCCGCGATGGGTGCAAGCCGACAAAATCCGATACGAACACCGGCGCGATTCCGCTCCACCCGTGCGGGCCATCCACTCAGCACGAGCCCTGTACCGGCTCGCTGGCGTCAATGCCGTTTCGCGCCCGAGGTGGCGGGACGGAGAAGGAGAAGTTGCGTGACCCATCCCATCGAAGAGCCCCGTTCCCCGCTGGCCCACAGCGACGAGGAGTTCGAGCGACGCCTCGAAGAACTGGTCGAGGCGCGCGTTCCGGAAAACAGTCGCAACCTGCCGTTGTACCGCGAGATGCTGGCCACCGTGCTGCGCATGGCCCAGGCCGACCGCAACCGCTGGGACGCGAAGATCATGCTGCAGACCCTGCGCGAGATGGAGCACGCCTTTGCCACGCTCGCGCAGTTCAAGGGCCGCCGCAAAGTTACCGTGTTCGGCTCGGCGCGCACGCCCATCGAGCATCCGCTGTACGCGCTGGCCCGCGAACTGGGCGCGACCCTGGCGCAGCGCGGGCAAATGGTCATCACAGGCGCTGGCGGCGGCATCATGGCGGCCGCCCACGAAGGCGCGGGCCTGGATCACAGCCTCGGGCTGAACATCACGCTGCCTTTCGAACAGCATGCCAACGCGACCGTCGACGGCACCAGGAACCTGCTGTCGTTCCACTTTTTCTTCGTTCGCAAACTGTTCTTCATCAAGGAGGCCGATGCCCTGGTGCTCTGCCCGGGCGGCTTCGGCACGCTGGATGAAGCGCTGGAGGTGCTGACCCTGATCCAGACCGGGAAAAGCCCGCTGGTCCCGGTGATCCTGCTGGACGAACCCGCCGGCAGCTACTGGCAGGACGCGTTGCAGTTCATCAGCCGGCAACTGGGCGACAACCGCTACATCCTGCCGGGCGATATGAAGCTGATGCGGCTGGTGAACAACGTGGTAGACGCGGCGGATGAAATCGATCAGTTCTATCGCAACTATCACTCCAGCCGCTGGCTGAACAACCGCTATGTCCTGCGCCTGCGGCACCCACTCAGCGAAGCCGCGCTCGAGCGGGTGCGCCAGGACTTCACCGATCTCTGCCTGAGCGGTGGCTTCGAGCAACGGCCCTATGACGAGACCGAACAGGATGAACCCGAGCTCAGCCAACTGACCTGGCTGCTCTTCGCCTTCACTGGCCGCGACCACGGCCGCCTGCGCGAACTAGTGGACTTCATCAATCGGCAGGAACACTGGGCGAAGCGCTGACTAGCCCCCTTCGCACTACACAAGCCGATCCTGAGGACGCCGGTTGGCGTTCGGGAGGCTTGCAGGTCATTCGCCCATAGGTCGCCCGAGCTGCAAGCCCGCAGACAGGCTAGCCACGTCATGCGAGGTCACGCTTGCCTGCGTGGCATTCCTCGGCGATACGGCCGAATCGCCCTTGCCGGGCGCGCGATCCTGCGGCAGGTGTGACTGCGCCAACGGAACCTGACAGCAAGCGTCATCCACCTCCGCACGCGCCGCCGCTACAGCGGTGTCGAGATCGGGGGGTGAGCAGGAGAAATCGTCCGTCAGGCCCGGCAGCGGCCAGAGCAGGAACGAGACACCTATCGAATGCCGAGACCACCCAAGTTGGCAGGCTCAATCGTCCAGAGCGCCGCGTAGCAGTCGGCCGATCATTTCCAGGGAATAACCGCGGTAGGCGAGAAACCGCCCTTGCTGGGCGCGCTCGCGGGCATCGGTGGGAAGCTGGCCACGAAACTTGCGTTGCCAGACGTCGCGCAGGTTTTCGCTCCAGTCGATTGCCGACCGCTGCATTGCCTGTTCGATATCGTCGCGCTGCAATCCGCGCTGGCCGAGTTCCTCACGAATGCGCTGCGGTCCGTAACCGGCGCGTGCGCGGCTTGAAACGTAGCTTTCCAGGTAGCGGGCTTCGCTGAGCAGGCCATCTTCGGCCAACCGCTGCAGGGCGCTGTCGATGAGTTCGGGAGGGGCGCCGCGCTTGCGCAGCTTTCGGGTCAGCTCGACGCGGCTGTGTTCACGCCGCGCGAGCAGATCCATGGCCGCCCGGCGTACCGCGACGAGGGTGTCGAGGACGACGGGCATGCCGCGACTCAGAGGTCGATGTCGGCCGTTTCGTCGGCCGCGACCGCAGAGACCTTGCTGTCGGACGGTGCGACCAGCATTTTGTCGCGGATCGCCTTGTCGATGGCGTTGCCGATTTCCGGGTTGTCTTCCAGGAACTTGGCGGCATTGGCCTTGCCCTGGCCGATCTTGTTGCCCTGGTAGCTGTACCAGGCCCCGGACTTCTCGACAAAACCGAGCTGCACGCCGAGGTCGATGATCTCGCCGTTGCGGTAGATGCCCTTGCCGTAAAGAATCTGGAACTCGGCCTGACGGAACGGCGGCGCTACCTTGTTCTTGACGACCTTGACGCGGGTCTCACTGCCGACCACTTCCTCGCCCTCCTTCACCGCGCCGGTACGGCGGATGTCCAGGCGGACCGAGGCGTAAAACTTCAGCGCGTTGCCCCCGGTGGTGGTTTCCGGGCTGCCGAACATCACGCCGATCTTCATGCGGATCTGGTTGATGAAGATGACCAGGCAGTTGGCATTCTTGATGTTGCCGGTGACCTTGCGCAGGGCCTGGGACATCAGGCGAGCCTGCAGGCCGACATGGGTATCGCCCATCTCGCCTTCGATTTCCGCCTTCGGCACCAGCGCGGCCACGGAGTCGACGATGATCACGTCGACCGCGTTGGAGCGCACCAGCATGTCGGTGATTTCCAGGGCCTGTTCGCCGGTGTCCGGCTGCGAGACCAGCAGGTCGTCGACGTTGACGCCGAGCTTGCCGGCGTAGTCCGGGTCCAGCGCGTGTTCGGCATCGACGAACGCGCAAGTAGCGCCTTGCTTCTGCGCTTCGGCGATCACCGACAGGGTCAGGGTGGTTTTGCCCGAGGATTCCGGACCGTAGATTTCGACGATCCGGCCTTTCGGCAGGCCGCCGATGCCGAGCGCGATGTCCAGGCCCAACGAGCCGGTGGAGATCGCCGGAATGGCCTGACGATCGTGATCGCCCATGCGCATCACGGCGCCCTTGCCGAATTGTTTTTCGATCTGGCCAAGGGCCGCAGCCAGGGCGCGCTTCTTGTTCTCGTCCATTGAAGTCCTCTCGATTCAAGTGGGCCAGAGGCCGCGACAACTGTATAAGTAGACAGTATTAGAGCACAGGGCAAGGCGGTCGCCTACCCCTGCTGCGGATTTTCTCCCGCAGCTAGTCGGATAAGCCCTTCGAGGGCGGCCTGCACCGTGGCGTGGCGAACCTGGTCGCGATTTCCGGGGAATTGCCGGCGCTGCACGAACAGCCGTCCGCCGTCCGCCCAGGCGAGCCAGACGGTACCGACCGGCTTCTCCGGGGAACCGCCATCCGGTCCGGCGACGCCGCTCACCGCCACGCCGAAACGCGCGCCGCTGACGCTACAGGCGCCGCGAACCATCGCCTCGACGACCTCGCGGCTGACCGCGCCAACGCGCGCGAACAGTGGGGCAGAAACCCCGAGCTGAGCCGTTTTCTGGGCATTGGAATAGGTGATGTAGCCGGCCTCGAACCAGGCGGAGCTGCCGGGGATGCGGGTGATGGCTTCGGCGATGCCGCCGCCGGTGCAGGATTCCGCGGTAGTGACTTGGGCGGCGAGGGATTTCAGGCGCTCACCCAGTTGCCGGGCGAGATCGGTAAGCGTGTCCATGGCGTTCTCCGCAGGATCGGGCATGCATACCCTAGCTCAGTTGCGGCGCCGATTCAGATGGGTTCGCTGTCGCCATGCGCGGGCACCTGACTGGGCAATCCTCCTGCTGCAACGCGATCGACGATGAAACCGAGGGCTGCCTTGGATCAGGACAGCACCTCGAGTTCCCGTACGGCAGCAGCCATAGGCGGGCTGTACAGCGACTGGTTGGCGGCAAGTGCCTTGTACTTCAGCGCCAGGGCTTCCTCATGGCTGGCGCAGACGAAGTAGAAATCGTTGAGATAGAGCCGCCAGAACGGCTGCGTGCCTTCTACTCTTTCGACCCGTACCACCATCTCCACACTCTCCGCTAGACGCCGGAATTGGCGCTCACGCAAATGACCGGAGCGGCGGCGGCGAAGTTCAGCGGTGCCTGCCGGACGGCTTGCAGCTCGTCGGAACGCCGCTTCAGCCCTCAAGCATTTCGCGGATCTTGCTGCCCAGCGCATCCAGCGCGAACGGTTTGGTCATCATCTCCATACCCTCGGCGAGCAGCCCGCCGCGCACCGAGGTGGATTCGGCGTAGCCGGTGACAAACAGCACCTTGAGTCCTGGGCGCCCTTCGCGGGCGATCTCGGCGAGCTGGCGCCCATTCATGTCGGGCAGGCCGACGTCGGTGACCAGCAGATCGATCTGCGGCTCGCGCCCGAGCAACGCCAGACCGGCCTTCGCATCCGCTGCCTCGAGGTAGCGATAGCCGAGCACGTCGAGTACTTCGGTAATCAGCATGCGCACGCTGGCCTCGTCTTCCACCACCAGTACGGTTTCGCCCAGACCGTAGGGCGCGCGGGGCGATTCGACTTCCAGCGGCAGCTGCTCATCCGGCGCGCGACGCAGGTAGAGCTTCACCGTGGTGCCCCGGCCGACTTCGCTGTAGATCCTGACGTGGCCGCCCGACTGCTTGGCATAGCCGTAGATCATCGACAGCCCCAGCCCGGTGCCCTGCCCCAACGGCTTGGTGGTGAAGAACGGGTCGAAGGCTTTGGCAAGCGTTTCCGCGGACATGCCCGAGCCGGTATCGGACACCGAGATCACCACGTACTCGCCGCTGGACACCGCCTCCAGGCCCGCGGTGTAGGAATCGTCGAGCACCGTGTTGGCCGTATCGATGCTCAGGTGGCCGCCCGTGGGCATGGCGTCGCGGGCATTGATCGCGAGGTTCACCAGCGCGCTCTCCAACTGGTTGGCGTCGCTCAGGGCGTGCCAGAGGTTGTGGTGCAGCGCGGTCTCCAGACTGATGCGTTCGCCCAGGGTGCGCCTGAGCATGTCGTCGAGGCCCTCGATCAGCAGATTGACGTTGCACGGACGCGTGTCCAGCGATTGCCGGCGGGCGAAGGCCAGCAGGCGGTGGATGAGCGCCGCGGCCCGTTGCGCCGAAGAGGACGCCGCGTCCATGAAGCGCTCGATACCGTCGCTGCGCTGGGCGTCCAGGCGCCGCTTGAGCATGTCCAGCGAACCGATGATCACGGTCAGCAGGTTGTTGAAGTCGTGCGCGATGCCGCCGGTCAACTGGCCGATCGCCTCCATCTTCTGCGACTGGCGCAGCTGTTCCTCGGCGAGATGCAGCGCCTCGGCGCGCGCTTTGTCGGCGGTGAAATCGCGTCCTACGCCGCTGATTACCCCATCGCTGAAGACCGCACCCCAGGTGATCCAGCGGTAGCCGCCGTCCTTGTGCAGCAGTTGGCTGTCGACGCCGGAAATGCTCGCGCCGTCCTCGAAGAGGCTCATCTCCTGCCGGGCGCGCTCCAGGTGGTCGGGATGCACGAAGTCGAGCGCGTTACGGCCGACGGATTCCTCCATGCTCCAGCCGAGCACCCGCGTCCATGCCGGGTTGACAGCGAGCAGCGTTCCGTCCTTACGGCACAGGGTCATGATGTCGCTGGACAGCTGCCAGAGGCGATTGCGATCGGCGGTGCGCTCCGCGACCTGCTGTTCGAGCGTTTCGTTGAGCCGGGCCAGCACCTGGGACGTGGTCTTCTGTTCCTCGATGTCGGTGTTGGTGCCGACCCAGCGGATGATCGCGCCCAGCTCGTCGCGAACCGGCAGCGCGCGGGTCAGGTGCCAGCGGTATACGCCATCGCGACGACGCAGGCGGAATTCGGCTTCGTAGGTGTCGCCATTGAGAAATGCTTCCTGCCAGCGCTCGGCCGCCTGCACCATGTCCGAGGGATGCATGATGTGCCGCCAGCCGTGGCGCTCCAGATCGCCCGGAGTGGCGCCGGTGTAGTCGTAGATGCGCTCGTTGAACCAGTCGAGCAGGCCGTTGGGCAGCGCCATCCACACGTGATGCGGCATCGCCTGGGCCAGCGCGCGGAATTGCGCCTCGCTGGCGCGCAGTTCGGTGGCGGCGCTGATCGCCCGATGCGCCGCCGAGGCGAAGCGCGAAAGGCTGGTGAGCAGGCGCAAATCCTCGGCATCGAACTGGCCGTCCGCGTCATGGCGCACCGCCCAGAGCGTACCGACCGGCTGGTGATCGACATGGAACGGCGTGAGCAGCAGTTCGATGACCGGCGGATCGAACTGCGCGGCTTCCGGGTAGCGCCGGCCCGGATCGCGCAGCAGCAGGCTGGTGTTGCCGTCGATCACCTCGCCGCAGGGGCTGGCGAACCGCGACATCCGCCCGCCCACCCGCGGCGCCCAGCAACCGGCGACGGCGTGCCAGTGGAACCACTCCACGCCCGCAACGTCCGTCTCGAGAATGCTGACCCCCGCGGAGTCCGCCTGACAGGTCTCGACCACCAGCTCGACCAGCCTCTGCAAGACGGTTGCCGGACTTTCCGCCATGGCGTCGGCCAGTTCCGCCAGGGCACGGTTCTCGCGCTCGAAGTCGGGCACACGGGAGGGGCGTCTGCCAAGCACCTCGATAGCGGCCCCGTCCTCGTACCCTGATGATTCGTCCATCGCCGTTCCCCCCCAATAGCCATCCGTGCGCATTCAGTAGTGGTATAGCCGCTGCGGACGGTGCGTGCCGACCGCCGTTTCGCCACCTCGGATCACTGTATCGGCCCCAGGCATAGGCTGAACACCCATCCGCGCGCCGATGGCGGCCCCGCCCCGACGACTGAACGATGAAACCCGGCCGGAGGGTGCGCCCGACGAAATTTTCACGTCCTCGTCATCAGCGCTTCACGGCCCCTGCGGCAGGATCGCTCCCGACCCACCAGGAGCGCTCCATGAAATTCGTTTCAATCCCGACCCGCCATTTCCCGTCAGCCTGGGCGATGCTGCTCTGCGGGCTGCTCGCCTGGCTGCCGGGCGTCGCCGCCGCCACGCCGGACGCCCGCACGCCCTCCTGGGCAACGCCCCTGAACCGGACGTTCAATCTCTATCGGATGTCTCCCAGCCTCTATCGCAGCGCACTGCCCGCGCGCGCCAATCTCCCGCAGCTGGAGAAGCTTGGGGTGCGCACGGTGATCAGCTTCATCGAGGACAGCGACGCGCCCTGGCTCGGCGACTCCGGCGTACAGCGGGTGAACATTCCGCTGCACGCGGATCGCGTCGACGATGCCGACGTCATCGAGGTGTTGCGCGCCGTACAACGCGCCCAGGCGAACGGGCCGGTGCTGATCCATTGCAAGCACGGCCGCGACCGCACCGGCCTGATGGCGGCGATGTACCGCCAGGTGATCGAGGGCTGGAGCAAACAGGCGGCGCTGGATGAAATGCAGCACGGCGGCTTCGGCGACCCGCGACGCATGGAGGATGCCATCGCCTACGTGGAAAGCGCCGACGCTCCGGCGATTCGACGGGCGCTGGCCAATGGCGACTGCAGCACCTCGCCCTTTTCCACCTGCCTGGTACAGGGCTGGCTGCAGCAACGCTTCGAAGCCAGCGCGGACTGACATCGGCGTTTTGCGCGGGCGCTGATCCTTACCCGCGCATCGCTCCCTGCACCTGCTGGCACCAGATCGCCCGTGGTAATCTTCGCCATCGCCGCAGCCAGCCGCTGCATTGTCTTCCGGGTGATCCGGCACCGCTCTCCGACCGCGCGCCGCCCTTCCCCAGCAACTCTTCAGAATCCCTAAGTCACTGATGGCAAAGCAAAGCAAGGATCTTTCGGCACATACGCCGATGATGCAGCAGTACTGGTCGCTGAAAAACCAGCACCCCGACCAACTGATGTTCTATCGCATGGGCGACTTCTACGAGATCTTCTACGAAGACGCGAAGAAGGCCGCCAAGCTGCTCGACATCACCCTCACCGCGCGCGGCCAGTCCGCCGGCCAGGCGATACCGATGTGCGGCATCCCGCATCACTCCGCCGAAGGCTACCTGGCCAAGTTGGTCAAGCTCGGCGAGTCGGTGGTGATCTGCGAGCAGATCGGCGATCCGGCCACCAGCAAGGGCCCGGTGGAACGCCAGGTGGTGCGCATCATCACGCCGGGCACCATCAGCGATGAGGCACTGCTCGACGAGCGCCGCGACAACCTGCTGATGGCCGTGCTCGGCGACGAGCGCCTGTTCGGCCTGGCGGTGCTGGATATTTCCAGTGGCCGTTTCAGCGTCCAGGAGATCGCCGGCTGGGAAAACCTGCTGGCCGAGCTGGACCGGCTCAACCCGGCCGAGCTGCTGATTCCGGATGACTGGCCACAGGGGCTGCCGGCCGAAAAGCGCCGCGGTTCGCGCCGCCGCGCGCCCTGGGATTTCGACCGCGACTCCGCCTTCAAGAGCCTCTGCCAGCAGTTCGCCACCCAGGACCTGAAAGGCTTCGGCTGCGAAAACCTGACGCTGGCCATCGGCGCCGCCGGCTGCCTGCTCGGCTACGCCAAGGAAACCCAGCGCACCGCCCTGCCGCACCTGCGCAGCCTGCGCCACGAGCGGCTCGACGACACGGTGATCCTCGATGGCGCCAGCCGGCGCAACCTGGAGCTAGACACCAACCTCTCCGGCGGTCGCGACAACACCCTGCAATCGGTGATGGACCGCTGCCAGACCGCGATGGGCAGCCGCCTGCTGACGCGCTGGCTGAACCGTCCGCTGCGCGACCGCGCGGTGCTCGAGGCACGCCAGGATTCCATCACCTGCCTGCTGGAGCGCTATCGGTTCGAGCAGTTGCAGCCGCAGCTCAAGGAAATCGGCGACGTCGAACGCATCCTCGCCCGCATCGGCCTGCGCAACGCCCGTCCGCGCGACCTGGCACGCCTGCGCGACGCACTCAGCGCCCTGCCGGAACTGCAGAACGGCATGCACGACCTGGTCGCCGACCACCTGCTGCAACTGGCACGGAGCATCCGCACCTATCCGGAACTCGCCGACCTGCTGCAACGCGCGATCATCGACAACCCGCCGGCGGTCATCCGTGACGGCGGCGTGCTGAAGACGGGCTACGACGCCGAGCTGGACGAGCTGCTTTCGCTCAGCGAGAACGCCGGACAGTTCCTCATGGACCTGGAAACCCGGGAAAAGGCGCGCACAGGTCTGCCCAACCTGAAGGTCGGCTACAACCGCGTGCACGGCTACTTCATCGAACTGCCGAGCAAGCAGGCCGAGTCGGCACCGGCCGACTACATCCGCCGTCAGACGCTCAAGGGCGCCGAGCGCTTCATCACGCCCGAGCTCAAGGCCTTCGAAGACAAGGCGCTGTCGGCCAAGAGCCGCGCGCTGGCCCGCGAGAAGCTGCTCTACGAGGAACTGCTGGAACTGCTGATCGAGCAACTCGCACCGCTGCAGGACACCGCCGCCGCGCTGGCGGAACTCGACGTGCTGAGCAACCTCGCCGAGCGTTCGTTGAACCTCGACCTGAACCGACCGCGCTTCGTCGAGGAACCCTGCATGCGCATCGAGCAGGGCCGTCATCCGGTGGTCGAACAGGTGCTGGAAACGCCGTTCGTCGCCAACGACCTGTCGCTCGACAACGGCACCCGCATGCTGGTGATCACTGGCCCTAACATGGGCGGTAAATCGACTTACATGCGGCAAACGGCGTTGATCGTGCTGCTGGCGCACATCGGCAGTTTCGTACCCGCGGCGCGCTGCGAGCTGTCGTTGGTGGACCGGATCTTCACCCGCATCGGTTCCTCCGACGACCTCGCCGGCGGTCGCTCGACCTTCATGGTCGAGATGAGCGAAACCGCCAACATACTGCACAACGCCACCGACCGCAGCCTGGTGCTGATGGACGAAGTCGGCCGCGGCACCAGCACCTTCGACGGCCTCTCGCTGGCCTGGGCGGCGGCCGAACACTTGGCCCGGCTACGCGCCTACACGCTCTTCGCCACTCACTACTTCGAGTTGACGGTGCTGCCGGAAAGCGAACCGGTGGTGGCCAACGTCCACCTCAACGCTACCGAGCACAACGAGCGGATTGTCTTCCTTCACCACGTCCTGCCTGGCCCTGCCAGCCAGAGCTATGGACTGGCGGTCGCGCAGCTGGCGGGTGTCCCCGGCGACGTGATCGGCCGCGCCAAGGAGCATCTGGCGCGCCTTGAAGTCACCAGCCTGCCGCATGAAGCACCACGCCAGGAGCCCGGAAAACCCCTGGCTCCGGTGCAGAACGACCTGTTCGCCAGCCTGCCGCATCCGATTCTTGATGAGTTGGCGAGGATCAATCCGGACGAGCTGACACCGCGGCATGCTATGCAGCTGTTATATGAATGGAAGCAGCGGCTCTAACAGCAACGCAAGCAAGCTGTTAGAATCCCGCGCGCTTTAGGATTGCCCGGCCCCCGCCTGAGCCGAGGTCATCACTTATCGAGCTGCAACGTCCCAGCAGAGGATCGCAGCCGTAGTCTGAGGAGAGAACCTGAATGACCTTCGTCGTCACCGACAATTGCATCAAATGCAAATACACCGACTGTGTGGAAGTCTGTCCGGTGGACTGCTTTTACGAAGGTCCGAACTTCCTGGTGATCCACCCGGACGAGTGCATCGATTGCGCCCTGTGCGAACCGGAATGTCCGGCGCAGGCGATCTTCTCCGAAGACGAAATACCGGACGGTATGGAGCAGTTCATCGAACTGAACACCGAACTGGCGGAGATCTGGCCGAACATCACCGAGCGGAAGGAAGCGTTGCCTGACGCAGAGGAATGGGATGGCGTGAAGGACAAGCTCCAGCACCTCGAGCGCTGATCGCCCCCGCCAATAAAAAAGGCCCGCTGATGCGGGCCTTTTTTATTGGATTCTGAAAAGCGCACACTTTCCTGCAGGCAAAAAAAAGGGGCGGGTTTGACCCCGCCCACTTTTATCCCTAGTCCCTGCCTGTCCCATCATCATCCTGATGCCTCGCAATCCTGCGAGTGTCCTGGATCGGCATCCTTACCGACCTGTGCTCTATTTCCCTGAGCACGGGGCCGATCATATCGCTCGGCAGGACAACGGCAATCGGCGCAATATCCAAAAACCGTATCGAAAAAGTCTCGCCTTTAAAAATAAAATCCTTTTAAATCAATTGACTACTTCTTTTTCTCTCAGGATATTTCTGCAAAAACGGTATCGTTTTATCTCTCAAAGCTTACAGCCATGTAAGTAATAACCTACAAGCACTCACAAAAAACCCGACTCGATGTCGGGTCTTTTTATCGCGGTTACTCCTATTGAAACAGGGAATCGCTGGAGAGGCCGTTCTTCTCCAGAATCTCCCGCAGCCGTTTGAGCGCCTCCACCTGGATTTGCCGAACCCGCTCCCTGGTGAGCCCGATTTCCTGCCCCACCTCCTCCAGCGTGGAGCTTTCATGGCCGCGCAGGCCAAAGCGACGGACCACCACTTCACGCTGTTTGTCCGTAAGATCGGAAAGCCACTGATCGATACTCTGCGAAAGGTCATCGTCTTGCAGCAGGTCACAGGGATCGGAAGGGCGATCGTCGGTGAGGGTTTCCAGCAGGGTCTTCCCGGAATCCGGGCCCAGGGAGACATCCACCGAGGTCACTCGCTCGTTGAGACCGAGCATACGCTTGACCTCAGACACCGGCTTCTCGAGCAGTCCGGCGATTTCCTCGGCAGAGGGCTCATGATCGAGTTTCTGTGTCAGCTCGCGTGCCGCGCGCAGATAGACGTTCAATTCCTTGACCACATGGATCGGCAGGCGAATGGTGCGCGTCTGGTTCATGATCGCGCGTTCGATGGTCTGCCGAATCCACCAGGTTGCGTAGGTGGAGAAACGGAAACCACGCTCAGGGTCGAACTTCTCCACGGCGCGGATCAAGCCGAGATTGCCCTCCTCGATCAGATCCAGCAGGGACAGGCCACGGTTGACGTAGCGACGAGCGATTTTTACCACCAGGCGCAGGTTGCTCTCGATCATGCGCTTGCGCCCCGCGGGGTCGCCACTTTGCGAGAGGCGTGCGAAATGAACTTCTTCTGCGGGAGTCAGGAGCGGGGAGAAACCGATTTCGTTGAGGTAGAGCTGAGTGGCGTCCAGCGCCCGTGTGTAGTCGATGTACTTATGCTGCTTGGCGGCTGCCGCTTTCGATCTGGTCGGTTTGTCAGGTTCATCGTGTGGTGCCTCATCAAGAACCAGAGCCGATTCCATAAGCAACACATCTTCGTCGACATCAAACCCGGTGGCTTCTTCGTTGAGCGCCATTCTTGTTGTCCTTCTGCTGAGTTCGACAATGAGTTCGGCCACCTTTCCGTGGTGGGCCCGACTCATTCATTTCCGCAGGAGGTACTTGCAGATCAGCGGCGCGGCAAATATTGCAGAGGATCGACTGGCTTGCCTTGACGGCGAATCTCGAAGTGGAGCTTCACCCGATCGGTTCCGGTGGATCCCATCTCGGCAACGGTTTGCCCGGCCTTGACCTGCTCTCCCTCCCGCACCAAGAGCCTCCGGTTGTGTCCGTAGGCACTCACATAGGTATCGCTATGCTTGATGATCACCAGTTCGCCGTAACCCCGCAATCCACTGCCGGCGTACACCACAGAGCCATCAGACGCAGCCAAAACAGGCTGGCCCAATTCCCCTGCTATATCAATTCCTTTATTCAAACTACCGTTTGATGAGAATTTTCCGATCAAAACGCCATTTGCGGGCCATGCCCAACCGCTGGGAGAACGGTCCACGGACTGCGTCGGAGTGGTCGCCACAGTCGGCGTCACAGGCCGGGGCGCGGTGGCCGGAGTTCCGGTTACCGGTTGCGGAACGATCAGGACCGGCGCGCTGGGCGTCGGCATCGTGGTCACGACGGGCGTGCTGGCACTGGCGACCGCCGTTGGCGCGGCGGGCTGGCTGGCGCCGTTGCCAAAACGGATCTTCTGACCGGGGCGGATGACATAGGGCGGCGGGATGCCGTTGCGCGCCGCCAACGCCTTCCAGTCCCAGCCGTAACGGAAGGCGATGGAGAACAGGGTGTCACCGCGTTGAACGGTGTACTGCCCGCTGGTGACCGGCTGCCGCGAGCTGGCACCGCTCTTGTTGCGATCGACGACCTGCACACCGCTCGAGGACGAGCTGGCGCAACCGCCGAGAAGCGCGCCGATGAGCAAACCACCGAGGACCCACAAGCCACCGCGTTTGAGCTGCCTGTTCGTAGCGCTCACCCAAGGCTCCCGGCGCCACCGTGGCGACCGTCCACCGGCCCCCTGCCAGGGAAACGAATCGATACAAATTCGCCAGTGAAAACCGAAGGACCGGAAGAAAGAAGAAGTGAGGTCAGATCCGAAGAGAGGCCTCGACGTAGCGGAAAAGCGTTATCCATGGATCCTTCCAGAGCGATTCAGGCCAGCGGACCGTTCAACAGCGGAACGAAGCGCACCGCATCCAGTACATGGCGGGAAAAACCATTGTCTTCGCGGACGATCAGCATCAGTTGCTGAACGTCGCCCGCGCCGACCGGGATCACCAGGCGTCCACCCGGCGCCAGCTGATCCAGCAGCGCCTGGGGCACATCGGCGGCGGCAGCGGTGACGATGATGCCGTTGTAAGGCGCCAGCGCCGGCCAGCCTTCCCAGCCATCCCCCCAGCGAAAGACCACGTTGCGCAATTTGAGTTCGACCAAGCGCTCCTTGGCGCGGTCCTGCAAGGTCTGGATGCGCTCCACCGAGAACACCCGCTCGACCAGTTGGGCGAGCACGGCCGTCTGGTAACCCGAGCCGGTGCCGATCTCCAATACCTTGTCCAGCGGGCCGGCAGCCAGCAGCAGCTCGGTCATGCGGCCGACCATGAACGGCTGGGAGATGGTCTGGTTATGGCCGATGGGCAGCGCGGTGTCCTCATAGGCACGGTGCGCCAGGGCCTCGTCGACGAACAGGTGGCGCGGCGTGCGGCGGATCACTTCGAGGACATGCGGATTGGACAGGCCCTCCTCGTACAGCCGCTGGATCAGCCGGTCGCGGGTGCGCTGGGATGTCATGCCGGTGCCACGATGGATGATGTCGTCGTGTTCGCGCTTCATCGCAGCAAGCCCCCCAGCCAACCGTCGAGCCCCTTGAAAGCCTCGTGGAACGTACGGTCCAGCTGCAACGGCGTGATCGACACGTAGCCTTGCATCACGGCGTGGAAATCGGTGCCGGGTCCACCGTCCTCGGCGTCCCCGGAAACCGAGATCCAGTAGCCTTCCTTGCCGCGCGGGTTCACCTGCTTCACCGGCGGCTTGGCCCGCGCCCGATGACCGAGGCGGGTCAGTTGGATGCCGCGGATCTGCTCCAGCGGCAAGTCTGGAATGTTCACGCTGAGCACGGTACGCGGAGGCAGATCCAGAGTGTGATGCTGCTCCACCAGCCGACGGGCGATGTAGGCGGCGGCAGGCAGGTTGTCCGGACGCCGGGAGACCAGCGAGAAGGCGAACGCCGGGCTGCCGGCGAAACGACCTTCGATGGCTGCGGCCACCGTGCCCGAGTAGAGCACGTCGTCGCCCAGGTTGGCGCCCAGGTTGATCCCCGAGACGACCATATCCGGCGCTTCGCCGAGCAGGCCGTTGAGGCCCAGGTGCACGCAGTCGGTGGGCGAGCCGTTGAGGCCGATGAAGCCGTTGGGCATGACGATGGGATGCAGCGGACGATCGAGGGTCAGCGCGCTGCTGGCGCCGCTCATGTCCTGGATCGGTGCGACCACCGAGCACGCGGCGAAATCCGACAAAGAGCCATGCAGCGCGGCGAGGCCGGGCGCATACACCCCGTCGTCGTTGGCGATCAGAATACGCATTAGAGGTCCGTCTGCCCTGCCGGCGAGAGATCGACGATCTCGCGCACCACGGCGGTGGCGAAGCATCCAGCCGGCAGGACGAATTCGAGTTGCAGAATGTCAGGCCGGGGATAATGCCATGCCAGGCCGCTGATGGGGAGGCGCAGGATTCGCCGTTCGTGCGCCATGCCCGCGTTGGCCAGCCAATCGCACAGCGCCGCTTCGCGCCGCCCCACGCCATTCTCAAGGGCCTGCACGGCGGCAGCGGACGGCGATTCGCCCTTGCCCCAGAGCGCACCGGTGGGATGCAGATCGAGAATCGCCAGGCGAGGATCGGCGCACTCGGCCTCACCGGCGGGGAAGAAGCTGCGGCTGTCGGTGAAGGCCAGCAGATCGCCGACCAGCGCCCGGTTCCAGCTGCCCGCGGCGACACGCTCGGCCACGACGCGATTGAACAGGTAGCTGCGCGCCGCCGAAAGCATCCGCGAGCGCAGGTTGCGCTGTTCCGGCATCTCACCCCGGCCAGCGAACTCCCGGGCACCGGCCAGGTTGCCGCCTTCGTGGCCGAAGCGCTGCAGGCCGAAGTAGTTCGGTACGCCCTGGGCGGCAATGCGCTGCAGACGCGCCTCGAGCGCGTCGCGGTCGGCCTCCAGGGCGGTCAGGCGCAGGGTGAAGCCGTTGGCTGCGTGTGCGCCACGCTGAAGTTTGCGCGTGTGCCGCGTCTGCTTGAGGATGCGCAGGCTGTCGTTTTCCGCGCCGACGAGGTCGGGATCGGCCTTGCCCGGCAGGTGCAGGCTGAACCACTGGCGGGTCAGCGCCTGGCGGTCCTTGAGGCCGGCGTAGCTGATCATCTTCAGCGGTACGCCGGCGGCCCTGGCGATCCGCCGGGCCGCTTCCTCGGTGTTCAGACCGCGCTTTTCCACCCACAGCCAGAGGTGCTCGCCCTCGCCAACCAGCGGGATGTCGAGCACCTCGTCGACCTGAAAGTCGTTGGCGGTTTCCTTGAGCAGCGCATGTCCGCAGGGTTCGCCGTGGGCACGCGGGCCGAGCAGTTCGAGTTCGGTCATAACGGCAGCAACAGCGCCACCGCATGCACGGCGATGCCTTCTTCGCGGCCGACGAAGCCGAGCTTCTCGGTGGTGGTGGCCTTGACGTTGACCTGATCCGGCGCGACCCCCAGGTCTTCGGCGATCAGCGTGCGCATCGTCTCGATGTGCGGCGCCATCTTGGGTGCCTGGGCCTCGATGGTGGCGTCGACGTTGCCGACCTTCCAGCCCTTCTCGGCGACCAGCCGCAGCACGTGACGCAGCAACGCTCGGCTGTCGGCGCCCTTGAACTGCGGATCGGTGTCAGGGAAATGCCGGCCGATGTCGCCGAGCGCCGCCGCGCCGAGCAGCGCGTCGCTCAGGGCGTGCAGCAGCACATCGCCGTCGGAGTGGGCGACCAGCCCGAAGCGATGAGGAATGCGCACCCCGCCAAGGGTGATGAAATCGCCCTCGCCGAAGCGGTGCACGTCGTAGCCGTGGCCTATACGCATGGAAAGAAACCCTGGAAAAGTCGGCCCGTGATTCTAAAGGAAAGCGCGCATGCCAGCGCGGCAGCCTTTCGAAAGCGCCCGCCGGCTCGTCGCTGATGGGGGGCGGGAAACGGAGCCGAAGGCCGACGCGCGCTGGCGGAACGCGCACAGGACGGATCGCCGAGGGACGTGCACCCTCGGTGATCCGGTCGGGCGTAATTTATTTGCCTTCTCGGTGTCGAGGGCGGATGGAGCCCTGGGCGCCGAGATCGGCTTCCAGGTCCAAGGCCGACTGCGGCGATCAGGAACAGGGGACGGGACGTGCGGCGCGCAGCGAAACCCGACTCGTCTCCCGCTCACTTACCCCTTCAGGGCCTGCGCATGATGGCGCAGGTGATCGTCGATGAAGCTGGCGATGAAGTAGTAGCTGTGGTCGTAGCCCGGCTGCAAACGCAGCTGCAACGGGTGCGACGCCGCCGAGGCCGCCGCCTGCAAGGCTTCAGGCTTGAGCTGGGTGACCAGGAAATCGTCGCGATCGCCCTGGTCGATGAGTATCGGCAGCTTCTGCGTGGCGTCGAGGATCAGCGCGCTGGCATCCCACTCGCGCCAGCGCGAACGGTCCTCGCCCAGGTAGTGGGAGAAGGCCTTTTCGCCCCACGGGCAGTTCATCGGGTTGGCGATGGGTGCGAAGGCCGACAGCGACTGGTAACGGCCGGGATTCTTCAGTGCGCAGACCAGCGCGCCGTGCCCGCCCATGGAATGTCCGGCGATGCCGCGCTTGTCGGAGACCGGGAAGTTGGCCTCGATCAGCGCCGGCAGTTCGTCGACCACGTAGTCGTACATCCGGTAGTGCTTCGCCCAGGGTTGCTGGGTGGCGTTGAGGTAGAAGCCGGCGCCGAGGCCGAAGTCGTAGGCGTCATTGGCATCGTCCGCCACGCCTTCGCCTCGCGGACTGGTGTCCGGAGCGACGATGATCAGCCCGAGTTCGGCCGCCAGCCGGTGCGCGCCGGCCTTCTGCATGAAGTTCTCGTCGGTGCAGGTCAGGCCCGAGAGCCAGTAGAGCACCGGCAGCCTGGCGCCCTGCTCGGCCTGAGGCGGCAGGTAGACGGCGAACACCATGTCGCAGTCCAGCGCGGTCGAGCGGTGCCGGTAACGCTTGTGCCAGCCGCCAAAGCTTTTCGTGCTTGAAACGATTTCCAGGTTCATGAAGAACTCCGTCCGGGCAATGAGCCAGACCTGGAAGCCCAAGGCCTAGTCACCTCTGGTTTCCAAGCCTCAGGCTTCTAGTGGACTCAGTAATGAATGACGGTGCGGATGCTCTTGCCTTCGTGCATCAGGTCGAAGGCCTCGTTGATCTGCTCCAGGCCCATGGTGTGGGTGATGAAGGTGTCCAGTGGGATCTCGCCGCTCTGCGCCTTCTCCACGTAGCTCGGCAGCTCGGTGCGACCCTTCACGCCGCCGAATGCCGAACCGCGCCAGACGCGTCCGGTGACCAGCTGGAACGGACGCGTGCTGATTTCGGCACCGGCCGGGGCTACGCCGATGATGGTCGATTCGCCCCAGCCCTTGTGGCAGCACTCGAGCGCCGCGCGCATCAATTGCACGTTGCCGATGCACTCGAAGCTGTAGTCCACGCCGCCGTCGGTCATGTCGACGATGACCTCCTGGATCGGCTTGGCGTGATCCTTGGGATTGACGAAGTCCGTCAGCCCCAGTTCACGGGCGACCGCCTCCTTCGCCGGATTGATGTCGATGCCGATGATGCGCGAGGCCTTGGCCATCTTCGCGCCGATGATCGCCGCCAGGCCGATGCCGCCGAGGCCGAAGATCGCCACGCTGGCGCCCTCTTCCACCTTGGCGGTGTTGAGCACGGCGCCGATGCCGGTGGTCACGCCGCAACCGAGCAGACAGACCTTCTCCAGCGGCGCTTCCTTGGGGATCACGGCCAGGGATACTTCAGGCAGCACGGTGTATTCGGAGAAGGTCGAGCAGCCCATGTAGTGGTAGATCGGCTCGCCGTTGTAGCTGAAGCGCGTGGTGCCATCGGGCATCAGGCCCTTGCCCTGGGTGGCGCGCACCGAGCTGCACAGGTTGGTCTTACCGGACAGGCAGAATTTGCACTGGCGGCACTCGGCGGTGTACAGCGGGATGACGTGGTCGCCGACCTTCACCGAAGTGACGCCCTCGCCGACGGCTTCGACGATGCCGCCGCCTTCGTGCCCGAGGATCGACGGGAATACGCCCTCGGAGTCGGCGCCGGACAGCGTGTAGGCGTCGGTATGGCAGACGCCGGTAGCGACGATGCGTACCAGCACTTCACCGGCCTTAGGCGGCGCGACGTCCACTTCGACGATCTTAAGAGGTTCGTTCGGCGCGAAGGCCACGGCGGCGCGGGATTTGATCATAGCGAAGGGTCTCAGGGTTCAGCGGAAAGCCAGAAGTGTAATTCACGCGCAAGCTGGGATAATGGATGATCCTAGGAAACTTTATTGCCGCACAGGGACAATCGATGGGCACGCACCGCTGGGAAGGTCTGGACGAGTTCGTTGCCGTCGCCGAATGCGGCAACTTCCTGCGCGCCGCGGAGCGTTTGCGGGTGTCCTCGTCCCACGTCAGCCGCCAGGTGGCGCGCCTGGAAGAACGGCTGCAGGCACGCCTGCTCTACCGCACCACGCGCAAAGTCTCGCTGACCGAAGCCGGGCAAACCTTCTTCGCCCGCTGCCAGCGACTGATCGAGGAGCGTGACGCCGCCTTTCTAGCCGTCGGCGATCTGCAGGGCGCGCCCACCGGGCTGCTGCGCATGACCGCGGCAGTGGCCTATGGCGAGCGCTTCATCGTGCCGCTGGTGAACGAATTCATGGCGCGTCATCCGCAGCTGCGGGTAGAGGTCGAACTGTCCAACCGCACGCTCGACCTGGTTCAGGAAGGCTTCGACCTGGCGATCCGCCTGGGACGCCTGAGCGAATCACGCCTGGTCGCCACCCGCCTCGCACCGCGTGCCATGTACCTCTGCGCCGCGCCTGCCTACCTGGAGCGCTACGGCCGCCCGCACACGCTGTCGGAACTGTCCGGGCACAACTGCCTGATCGGCACCAGCGACACCTGGATGCTCCAGGACGGCGGTCGTGAGCATCCGTTCAGGCCCAGCGGCAACTGGCGCTGCAACAGCGGCCACGCGGTACTCGACGCCGCCCTGCGGGGCTTCGGCCTGTGCCAGCTGCCGGACTACTACGTGCTGGAGCCGCTGCGCCGGGGCGAACTGGTCAGCCTGCTGGAGCACCACCAGCCGCCAGACACGGCGGTGTGGGCGGTCTATCCGCAGCGACGCTTTCTCTCGCCGAAGGTCGGCCAACTGGTGCAGGCACTGAAGACCGGTCTGGCGCAAAGACCGGAGTACCAGGCGCTGGCGGTTTGAAGGCAGCGGGTAATTGAGTTTGGTGGTGGTTTCGCCGGGCTCAGGGCGAATCCGTCGCCCGACACGGCCGGGTCAGTCCTTTTGCTTCCACGCAAGCCGCAGCCACTCCAGGTCTTCCGGGCGAGTGACCTTGAGGTTGTCGGCGCGGCCCTCGATCAGCCGCGGCGCCACGCCGCTCAGCTCCATCGCCGACGCTTCGTCGGTGATCGCCGCGCCGCTGGCCAAGCCTCGCTGCAACGCCTGACGCAGCGCGCCAAGACGGAACATCTGCGGGGTGAAGGCGAGCCAAATCAGTTGGCGGTCGAGGGTGCGTGCGACCTTGCCATCGGTTCCGACGAGCTTGACCGTGTCGCGCGACGGCACCGCGAGCAGGCCGCCAACCGGATCGTCGGCCAGTTCGCCGAGCAGGCGATCCAGATCGCTGCGGGCGAGATTCGGCCGCGCAGCGTCGTGCACCAGCACCCAGTCATCACTGGCAGCGCCTAACGCTTCGAGCTTCACCAGCGCGTTGAGCACCGAATCCGCCCGTTCCGCGCCACCGTCGGCACGCTGGATGCGCGGGTCGTCGGCGCAGGCCAGGGTTGGCCAGTACGGATCGTCGCGGCCGAGCGCCAGCACCAGTCCGCGCAGGCCGGGATGGTCGAGGAAGCAATCGAGGGTGTGTTCGAGAAGCGTCCGGCCGGCGAGCGGCAGGTACTGCTTGGGTCGATCGGCACGCATGCGGGCGCCGACGCCGGCGGCGGGAATCACCGCCCAGAAATGCGGCAGGGGATTCATTGGGCCAACTGGTAGAGGGTCTCGCCGTCCTTGACCATGCCGAGTTCGTGGCGGGCACGTTCCTCGACGGTCTCGGTACCTTTCTTCAGTTCCATCACTTCGGCTTCAAGTACGCGATTGCGCTCGAGCAGACGTTCGTTCTCGCCCTTCTGGTCGCTAATCTGGCGATTCAGCTCGGTGACTTGCGCCAGGCTGCCGTCACCGACCCAGAGTCGGTATTGCAGACCCGCCAGTAGCAGGATCAGCACGACGAAAAGCCAGTAAGGACTACGCATCAGAAAATAGAGCCCGCGGTTGTTGAGATTCGGCGATAAAAAAGGGCGGCCGTGGCCGCCCTTTTAGCACAGCGCTGGTTAGCCGCGGAACTCCGCGCGCCCCTTGTAGGGTGCTTTTCCGCCGAGCTGCTCTTCGATGCGCAGCAGCTGGTTGTATTTGGAAACGCGGTCGGAGCGGCACAGCGAGCCGGTCTTGATCTGGCCGGCGGCGGTGCCTACGGCCAGGTCGGCGATGGTGCTGTCCTCGGTTTCGCCGGAGCGGTGTGAAATCACCGCGGTGTAGCCGGCGGCCTTGGCCATTTGGATGGCTTCCAGGGTTTCGGTCAGCGAGCCGATCTGGTTGAACTTGATCAGGATCGAGTTGGCGATGCCCTTGTCGATGCCCTCCTTGAGAATCTTGGTGTTGGTCACGAACAGGTCGTCACCGACCAGCTGAACCTTGGCGCCGATCTTGTCGGTGAGGATCTTCCAGCCTGCCCAGTCGGACTCGTCCAGGCCGTCCTCGATGGAGATGATCGGGAAGCGCTCGGTGAGGCCTTTCAGGTAATCGGCGAAACCGGCGGCGTCGAAGGATTTGCCTTCGCCGGAGAGGTCGTACTTGCCACCCTCGAAGAACTCGCTGGCCGCGCAGTCCAGGGCCAGGGTCACGTCGGTGCCCAGGGTATAGCCGGCGTTGGCGATGGCTTCGGCGATGGCCGACAGCGCCGCTTCGTTGGATTCGAGATTCGGCGCGAAGCCGCCCTCGTCGCCCACCGCGGTGCTCAGGCCACGTGCTTTCAGCACGGCCTTGAGGTGATGGAAGATTTCCGCGCCCATGCGCAGCGCATCGGCGAAGGTCTTGGCGCCGACCGGCTGGACCATGAATTCCTGGATGTCGACGTTGTTATCTGCGTGCTCGCCGCCGTTGATGATGTTCATCATCGGCACCGGCATCGAATAGATGCCCGGGGTGCCGTTGAGGTTGGCGATGTGCGCGTAGAGCGGCAAATCCTGGTCTTCCGCGGCGGCCTTGGCGGCGGCCAGGGACACGGCGAGAATCGCGTTGGCGCCCAGCTTGGCCTTGTTGTCGGTTCCGTCCAGCTCGATCATCGCGCGGTCCAGCGCGGCCTGTTCGAGCGGATCCTTGCCCAGCAGCAGGGTGCGGATCGGCCCGTTGATGTTGTCCACGGCCTTGAGCACGCCCTTGCCCAGGTAACGGCTCTTGTCGCCGTCACGCAGTTCCAGCGCTTCGCGCGATCCGGTGGAGGCGCCCGACGGCGCGCAGGCGCGGCCGACGATACCGTTATCCAGGATCACATCGGCTTCCACGGTGGGGTTGCCACGGGAGTCGAGGACTTCACGTCCCTTGATGTCGACGATCTTTGCCATTCTTGTAACTCCAGAAGTTGACGAAAACGCGGCTGAGAATCCTAAAGACCTGCGCGGCGGCGTTTAGATCGCCGCGCACACGGAAAATTCAGGCCGTTTCGATGGGGGCGAAGCGCTTGATCAGGTCGTCCAGTTGCTTGAGCTGAGTGAGGAACGGCTCGAGCTTGTCCAGACGCAATGCACAGGGGCCGTCGCACTTGGCGTTATCCGGGTCCGGATGCGCTTCGAGGAACAGTCCGGCGAGGCCCTGGCTGAGCCCGGCCTTGGCCAGATCGGTGACCTGCGCGCGGCGCCCGCCCGCCGAGTCGGCGCGCCCGCCCGGCATCTGCAGGGCGTGGGTGACATCGAAGAACACCGGGTACTCGAAGGATTTCATGATGCCGAAGCCGAGCATGTCGACGACCAGGTTGTTGTAACCGAAGCTGGAACCGCGCTCGCATAGGATCAACTGGTCGTTACCGGCCTCTTCGCACTTGGCGAGGATGTGCTTCATTTCCTGCGGGGCGAGGAACTGAGCCTTCTTGATGTTGATCACCGCGCCGGTCTTGGCCATCGCCACCACCAGATCGGTCTGCCGCGAGAGGAAAGCCGGCAGCTGGATGATGTCGCACACGTCCGCCACAGGCTGCGCCTGATACGGCTCGTGAACATCGGTGATCACCGGCACGCCGAAGGCCTTCTTCACGTCCTCGAAGATCTTCATGCCCTCGTCCAGGCCCGGGCCGCGGAACGAGGTGACGGAGGAGCGGTTGGCCTTGTCGAAGCTGGCCTTGAACACGTAGGGAATGCCGAGTTTCTCGGTGACCCGCACGTATTCCTCGCAGGTCTTCATCGCCAGGTCGCGGGATTCGAGCACGTTGATGCCGCCGAACAGCACGAACGGCTTGTCGTTGGCGATCTCGATTTCGCCGACGCGGATGATCTTCTGGGTCATGCTTTACGGGCCTTCTGCGCCAATGCGGCATTCACGAAACCGCTGAACAGCGGGTGGCCGTCACGCGGGGTGGAGGTGAATTCCGGGTGGAACTGGCAGGCGACGAACCACGGATGATCCGGCGCCTCGACCACTTCCACCAGCGCGCCGTCGCCGGAGCGGCCGGTGATCTTCAGGCCCGCCTCGATCAGTTGCGGCAGCAGCTTGTTGTTCACTTCGTAGCGATGGCGGTGACGCTCGACGATCACGTCCTTGCCATAGCAGTCGTGGACCAGCGAGCCGCTCTCGAGCTGGCATTCCTGGGCGCCCAGACGCATGGTGCCGCCGAGGTCGGAAGCCTCGCTGCGAACCTCGACGCTGCCGGCCGCGTCTTCCCACTCGGTGATCAGGCCGACCACCGGATGCCCCGAGGCCTTGTCGAATTCCGTGGAGTTGGCGTCGCTCCAGCCCAGCACGTCACGGGCGAACTCGATCACCGCGACCTGCATGCCGAGGCAGATGCCGAGGTAGGGAATCTTGTTCTCGCGGGCGTACCTGACGGTGGCGATCTTGCCTTCCACGCCGCGCAGGCCGAAGCCACCCGGAACCAGGATGGCATCGACGCCCTCGAGCAGGCCGGTGCCCTGGTTTTCGATGTCTTCGGAGTCGATGTAGCGCAAATTGACCTTGGTGCGGCTCTGGATACCGGCGTGGCTCAGCGCCTCGATCAGCGACTTGTAGGCGTCCAGCAGCTCCATGTACTTGCCGACCATGGCGATGGTCACTTCGTTTTCCGGGTGCAGCTTGGCGTCGACGACGCGATCCCACTCGGACAGGTCGGCCGGGCCGCACTGCAGGCCGAAGCGCTCGACGACGAAGTCGTCCAGGCCCTGAGCGTGCAGCACCGCGGGGATCTTGTAGATGGTGTCGACGTCTTCCAGACCGATCACCGCGCGCTCTTCGACGTTGGTGAACAGCGCGATCTTGCGCCGCGACGACACGTCCACCGGATGGTCGGAGCGGCAGATCAGCACGTCCGGCTGCAGGCCGATGGAGCGCAGCTCCTTCACCGAGTGCTGGGTGGGCTTGGTCTTGGTCTCGCCGGCGGTGGCGATGTAGGGCACCAGGGTCAGGTGCATCAGCATCGCGCGCTTGGCGCCGACCTCGACGCGCAACTGGCGGATCGCCTCGAGGAACGGCTGCGATTCGATGTCGCCCACCGTACCGCCGATCTCGACCATCGCCACGTCGGCATCGCCGGCGCCCTTGATGATCCGACGCTTGATCTCGTCGGTGATGTGCGGAATCACCTGGATGGTCGCGCCGAGGTAGTCGCCGCGGCGCTCGCGACGCAGCACGTCCTCGTAGACGCGGCCGGTGGTGAAGTTGTTGTTCTGGGTCATCGTGGTGCGGATGAAGCGCTCGTAGTGGCCCAGGTCGAGGTCGGTCTCGGCGCCGTCGTGGGTGACGAACACCTCACCGTGCTGGAACGGGCTCATGGTCCCCGGATCGACATTGATGTAGGGGTCCAGCTTGAGCATGGTGACCTTCAGGCCCCGCGCCTCCAGGATGGCCGCCAATGAAGCCGAAGCGATGCCTTTCCCCAATGAAGAAACAACACCACCCGTGACGAAGATGTAGCGCGTCATGAAAGATCCTAGAAGTCTGCGTTCAGGCGGTAAACCGCCGAAGGGGAGCGAAGAGCGATTGCGCACGAAGCGGCAATGGCCAACTTCTGCGAACTCCGAGGGAGGCGCACAGAAGCTGTACAAGACGGGAGCGTAGTCTACCGGAAAGCCCCTATCAGCTCAAACCTTGGTCGCTCGTCGGTAGCGTCCAGATCAGCTCGCCGCCCTGCGAAGCGCGCGGCCCGAGGGTCGGCAGGTTGGCCACCGCGAGCAGCTCGTCGCCGCGATAGAGCAGCGGCAAACGCCCGCGCACGAACGCTGGCAGCGCCATTTCGTTGAGCAGCCGCTTGAGGTCGCGATGCCCACGGCCTGGCAGTTCCAGGCGCTCGCCGCCCCGGCGATAGCGCACCCGGAGAGCGTCGCAAGGCGCTTCTGCGCGCCATTCCAGGCAGCCGTTCCCGGGCAGTTGCAGCGGTTTCGAGGGATCGCTCCACGCCGGCGGCTCGGCGGGTACGCGCAACCAGTCGCCGGACAGCCACCAGATGCGCCCCGCGGCGCGATGCAGCTCGCCGCCGCCCAGGCGCCAGATCGGCGCCGCATCCAGCGCCGCACCGCAGAGGTCTTCCCAGCCGGCCCAGTGATCGCTGTCCGGCAGCGGCGTCAACGGCGCCAGCCAGTGGCGCAGCGCGTTGCGCTGGCGCGCCGGCGACAACCCCAGCAGGGGCGACAGCGCCAGCGACGGCAGCGTCAGCCAGGCGAAAGGCGCTGGACTTCTTGCGGCCTGGAGGTCTTCGATGGCCCGCTCGTCGAGCAGGCCCTGGACCTCGCGCAGGTGCGCGGCGCTGCGCGCCAGATTCTGCGCCGCCTGCGGCCAATGCCCGCCGAACTGCGGGAAGACCGCGTGACGCAGGTGATTGCGCGCGAAGCGACGGTCGGCGTTGCTCGGGTCTTCTATCCAGCTCAGCCCATGCTGCCGGGCGTAGGCCTCCAACTCGCGACGCGGAACCTCCAGCAGCGGGCGCACCAGTTGCCCGCGACCGAGCGCGCGGCTGGCCGGCATCGCCGCCAGACCGCGCACGCCGGCACCGCGCAGCAAGCGCAGCAGCAGGGTTTCCGCCTGGTCGTCGCGATGCTGCGCTGCCAACAGGACTTCACCCTCGCCCAGGCTCTCGGCGAACGCCCGGTAACGCGCCTCACGGGCGGCGCGCTCCAGGCTGGCGCGGGAGTCGACCTGCACCCGGCTGACCCGCAGGGCGATACCTAGAGCGTCACAGAACGCCTGACAGTGCGCGGTCCAGGCATCGGCCGCAACCTGTAGGCCGTGATGGACGTGGATGGCGGAAAGCGTCGGCAGCGTCTCGCGTTCGGCGGCGCAGGCCAGCAGGTGTAAAAGAACGCTGGAGTCGAGGCCGCCGGAGAAACCCACGCGCCACGCCGTGGCGGAACGCCAGGGCGCGAGTGCGGCGAGCAGGTGCGTTTCGAGGTTCATGCTGGTGGCCTCGAATGGGAGTCAGTCCGAAGAGGCGAAGGAACTGGCGGGCGTCGCGCCCGGACCAGCGGACGCGATGCCGGGACGGAGGTCAGGCGACGCCGTAGCTCATCAGACGCTCGTAACGGCGCTCGAGCAGATCGGCCTGATCCAGGCCCTGGAGGAACCCCAGTTGCTCGGTCAGTACGTCACGCAGGTTGGCGCCCATGGCAGCCGGATTGCGGTGCGCGCCGCCCAGCGGTTCACCGATCACCCGGTCGACGATGCCCAGGCCCTTCAGACGCTCGGCGGTAATGCCCATGGCCTCGGCGGCGTCGGGCGCCTTCTCGGCGGTCTTCCAGAGGATCGAGGCGCAGCCTTCCGGCGAGATCACCGCGTAGGTGGAGTACTGCAGCATGTTCAGCTGGTCGCAGACACCGATGGCCAGCGCGCCACCGGAACCGCCCTCGCCGATGACCGTGGCGATGATCGGCGTTTTCAGCCGTGCCATCACCCGCAGGTTCCAGGCGATGGCCTCGCTCTGGTTGCGCTCCTCGGCATCGATCCCGGGGTAGGCGCCGGGTGTGTCGATGAAGGTCAGGATCGGCATCTTGAAGCGCTCGGCCATTTCCATCAGACGGCAGGCCTTGCGGTAGCCCTCGGGGCGCGGCATGCCGAAGTTGCGGCGGACCTTCTCACGCACTTCGCGGCCCTTCTGGTGGCCGATGACCATCACCGGGGCGCCGTTCAGGCGGGCGACGCCGCCGACGATGGCGGCGTCGTCGGAGAAGTGGCGGTCGCCGTGCAGCTCGTCGAACTCGCTGAACACGTGTTCGATGTAGTCGAGCGTGTAAGGACGCTTCGGATGGCGGGCGAGTTGGGCGATCTGCCAGCTGCTGAGGTTGCCGAAGATGCTTTCGGTGAGCGATTCGCTCTTGTCCTGCAGGCGGGCAATTTCGTCGCCGATGTTCAGCGAATTGTCGTTACCGACCAGACGCAGTTCTTCGATCTTGGCTTGCAAGTCGGCGATCGGCTGTTCGAAATCGAGAAAGTTCGGGTTCATAGGCATCCGTCATGCGTCGACGGCCAGGCGGCCGAGAAGCTGTTCCGTTTTGGCGCCCTACCTTACGGGATCGGGCGCTTGGGGTCGAGTTGGCTCAGGAATTCGACTCCTGCGCTCAACGGTAGTGCAGGAAGACGTTGTCGCGTCCGAACTGGTCACGCAATGCCTGAATCAAGTTGTCCGCCGGCTCGATTCGCCAGCTTTCACCGAACTGCAGCAGGGCGCGCGCCTCGCTGCCGGTGTAGTCCATGGTGATCGGACAGGAGCCGCGGTGACGCCCGCACAGATCGGCCAGCCAGCGCAGGCGATCGCCCTTGAGCGCCTCGGCGGCGACCCTGACCCGCAGGCTGTCGGCCAGTCCGGTACGCGCCTCCTCGAGGCTCATCACGCGCTTGGCGCGCAGGCGCAGGCCGCCGGAGAAATCGTCGTTGCTGACCTCGCCCTCGACCACCACCAGCGCATCGGTCTGCAGCAGCGCGCTGGCGGTGTTGAAGGCTTCGGCGAACAGCGAGGCCTCGATGCGGCCGGAGCGGTCGTCGAGGGTGATGAAGCCCATCTTGTCGCCCTTCTTGTTCTTCATCACGCGCAACGCGACGATCAGCCCGGCGACGGTCTGGGTGTCGCGCGCCGGCTTCAGCTCGACGATGCGCTGGCGGGCGAAGCGCCGCACTTCGCCTTCGTACTCGTCGATCGGGTGGCCGGTGAGGTAGAGCCCGAGGGTCTCCTTCTCGCCGCGCAGTCGCTCCTTGAGCGAGAGTTCCTTGGCCTTGCGATGGTTGGCGTAGACGTCCGCTTCGGGCTCGGAGAACAACCCTCCGAACAGGTCCATGTGTCCGCTGTCGTGGCTGCGCGCGGTCTGCTCGGCGGCCTGCACCGCCTCTTCCATCGCCGCCAGCAGCACCGCACGGTTGCGGTCGATATTGGCCTGGTAATCCTTGGGATCCTCGAAGAAATAGGGCCCCAGGCGGTCCAGCGCGCCGCCGCGGATCAGCGCCTCGAGGGTGCGCTTGTTGATGCGCTTGAGGTCGACGCGGGCGCAGAAGTCGAACAGGTCCGCGAATGGTCCGCCTTCGCTGCGGCATTCGGAAATCGCTTCCACCGGCCCCTCGCCGACCCCCTTGATCGCGCCCAGGCCATAGACGATACGGCCGTCGTCATCCACGGTGAACTTGAACTCGGAGTTGTTCACGTCCGGCGCGAGGATGCGCAGCTTCATGCTGCGGCACTCCTCGATCAGGGTCACGACCTTCTCGGTGTTGTGCATGTCCGCCGAGAGTACCGCGGCCATGAACGGCGACGGATGATGCGCCTTGAGCCAGGCGGTCTGGTAGGACACCAGCCCGTAGGCGGCCGAGTGGGATTTGTTGAAGCCGTAGCCGGCGAACTTTTCCACCAGGTCGAAGATGTTGCCGGCGAGGTCCGCGTCGATGCCGTTGCTGGCGCAGCCGGCGATGAAGCCGCCGCGCTGCTTGGCCATTTCCTCGGGCTTCTTCTTGCCCATCGCACGACGCAGCATGTCGGCGCCGCCGAGCGTATAGCCGGCCATCACCTGGGCGATCTGCATCACCTGCTCCTGATACAGGATGATGCCGTAGGTGGGCTTGAGCACCGGCTCCAGGCCCGCGTACTGGTAATCCGGGTGCGGGTAGGAGAGCGGCTCGCGACCATGCTTGCGGTTGATGAAGTCGTCCACCATGCCCGACTGCAGCGGACCGGGGCGGAACAGCGCCACCAGGGCGATCATGTCTTCCAGGCAGTCCGGCTTGAGCTTCTTGATCAACTCCTTCATGCCGCGCGATTCGAGCTGGAACACCGCCGTGGTCTCGGCCTTCTGCAGCATCGCGTAGGTGGCCTTGTCGTCCAGCGGGATGAAGTCGATGTTGACCAGATCCTGCTCGGCCACTCCCTTGCGCCGCTGCTCGCGGTGAATCGTCTCCAGCGCCCATTTGATGATGGTCAGGGTGCGCAGGCCGAGGAAGTCGAACTTGACCAGGCCAGCCTGCTCGACGTCGTCCTTGTCGAACTGGGTCACCAGGCCGCCGCCCTCCTCGTCGCAGGCGATAGGCGAGAAATCGGTGAGCTTGGTCGGCGCGATGACCACGCCGCCGGCGTGCTTGCCGGTGCCGCGGCAGATGCCCTCGAGCTTGAGCGACATCTCCCAGATTTCCGCCGCCTCTTCGTCGGTCTTGAGGAAGTCGCGCAGCGGCTCCTCCATCTCGTAGGCCTTCTCCAGGGTCATGCCGACCTCGAAGGGGATCATCTTCGACAGGCGGTCGGCCAGGCCGTAGGACTTGCCCTGCACCCGCGCCACATCGCGTACCACCGCCTTCGCCGCCATGGTGCCGAAGGTGATGATCTGACTCACCGCGTTGCGCCCGTATTTCTCGGCGACGTAGTCGATCACCCGGTCGCGGCCGTCCATGCAGAAGTCGACGTCGAAGTCGGGCATGGAGACCCGTTCCGGGTTGAGGAAACGCTCGAACAGCAGGTCATAGGCCAGCGGGTCGAGGTCGGTGATCTTCTGCACGTAGGCGACCAGCGAACCGGCACCCGATCCCCGTCCCGGGCCCACCGGCACGCCGTTGCGCTTGGCCCACTGGATGAAGTCCATGACGATCAGGAAGTAACCCGGAAAACCCATCTGGATGATGATATCCAGCTCGAAATTTAGCCGGTCGATGTAGACCTGCTTCTTCGCGTCGTAGTCCGGAGTGCCCTTGGGCAGCAGCACTTGCAGGCGCTCGTCGAGGCCGTCGAAGGAGACCTTGCGGAAGTACTCGTCCATGGTCATGCCGTCCGGCACCGGGAAGTTGGGCAGAAAATACTTGCCCAACTGCACCTCGATGTTGCAGCGCTTGGCGATCTCGACGGTGTTTTCCAGCGCCTCGGGCAGGTCGCTGAACAGCTCGGCCATCTCCTCGGGACTCTTCAGGTACTGCTGATCCGAGTAGTTGCGCTGTCGGCGCGGATCGTCGAGACCCCGTCCCTCGCCGATGCACACGCGGGTTTCGTGGGCCTCGAAGTCGTCCTGCTTGATGAAGCGCACGTCGTTGGTCGCCACCAGCGAGGCACCGCCGCGCTGCGCGAGGGCCACCGCAGCGTGCAGATGCTCCTCGTCGTTGACCCGGTTGGTGCGCTGGATTTCCAGGTAGAAACGCTCGGGAAACACCGCCTGCCATTCGGCGAGCAGCGCATCCGCCTCGCGCTCGTCGCCGGAGAGCAGCGCCAGGCCGATCTCGCCTTCCTTGGAGCCGGACAGCGCGATCAGTCCTTCGGCGGCTTCCTTCACCCAGTCGCGCTGGATGATCACCATGTCGTTGCTCTGTCCATCGGTCCAGCCGCGCGAGACCAGCTCGGTGAGGTTGCGGTAACCCTTGGGATTCATCGCCAGCAGCGTCAGCCGGGTCAGCGGGCCGTCCTCGTGACGGCTGGCCATCCAGATGTCCGCGCCGCAGATCGGCTTGATCCCCGCCCCCATCGCCGCCTTGTAGAACTTCACCAGCGAACACATGTTGTTCTGGTCGGTTACCGCCACCGCCGGCATGCCCTTGCCCGCCACCGCCTTGACCAGCGGCTTGACCCGAACCAGCCCGTCCACCAGGGAAAACTCGGTATGCAGGCGCAGGTGGACGAACGAAGCGGGCATGGCGGAAACCTTCAGCGGGGCAAAAACAGGGGTGGGATTGTAACGGTTTTGCCCGGCACGGGGAGGCGCCGGGCGGGGCATCAGAGGGGCCGGCGACGAATCGGCGGGACGGCGCGCAGCGTACTCAGAAGAACGACGGAACCTGCTCGCTGGTCTGCGCCTCGATGGCCAGCCAGGCCTCGCGCACCGGCGCGAAGGAGCGCCGGTGGATCGGCGTCGGCCCCAGGCGACGCAGCGCATCCAGGTGTTCGGCGGTGGCGTAGCCCTTGTGCGCGGCGAAGCCGTATCCGGGGTATTGCTGCTCAAGAACGCCCATTTCGCGGTCGCGGCTAACCTTGGCCAGGATCGAAGCGGCGGCGATCGCCGGTACCTTGGAGTCGCCCTGGACCACCGCGGCGCTGGGCACGCCGAGCTTGGGGCAGCGATTGCCGTCGATCAGCGCCAGCTTCGGCTTGATGCCGAGGCCTTCGACCGCGCGCTGCATGGCCAGCATGGTGGCGTGGAGAATGTTCAGCGAATCGATCTCCTCCACCTCGGCGCGGCCGATGCACCAGGCCAGCGCCTTCTCGCGAATCTCGTCGAAGAGCCGTTCGCGGCGGGCCTCGCTGAGTTTCTTCGAGTCGTTGAGGCCGAGGATCGGCCGCGCCGGATCGAGAATCACAGCGGCGGTGACCACCGCGCCGCACAGCGGGCCGCGGCCGACTTCGTCGACACCGGCGACCAGCTCTTCCACCAGGCTGAAATCCAGACCCATCTGCATCAGGTGCGCTCCACCAGTTGCAATACCGCACTCGCCGCCTCGGCCGAGGCATCGCGGCGCAGCGTGCGGTGAATGGTGTCGAAGCGCTCGGTCTGCACCTCGCCGCCGCCCAGCAACGGCAGGAGTTCGGCGGCCAGCGCTTCGGGCGTCGCCGCATCCTGCAGCAGCTCGGGCACCAGCAGGCGACCGGCGAGCAGATTGGGCAACGAGACGTAGGGGCTCTTGACCAGCCGGCTGAGGATTCGATAGGTCAGCGGCGCGACCTTGTAGGCCACCACCATCGGCCGCTTGCACAGCAGCGCCTCCAGGGTCGCGGTGCCCGAGGCGATCAGCACCGCATCGCAGGCGCCGAGCGCCTCGTGGGACTGACCGTCGAGCAGGCTCAGCGGCAGATCGCGCCCGACCAGCATCTGCTCAAGCTGAGCGCGCCTCTCGGGACTGGCGCAGGGCAGCACGAAGCGCAGATCGGGACGGCTGGCCAGCAGGCGCTGCGCGGTATCGAGGAACAGCTCGCCGAGTCGGCCGACCTCACCGCCGCGGCTACCCGGCAGCAGCGCGACGACCGGCGCTTCCGGGGGAAGCCCCAGTGCCAGCCGCGCCGCGGCACGATCGACGTCCAGAGGAATCGCATCGGCCAGCGGATGACCGACGAAGTGCACCGGAACCTGGTGTTCGGTGTAGAAACGCGCCTCGAAGGGGAACAGCGTGAGCATCAGGTCGCAGGCATCGCGGATCTTGAACACCCGCTTCTGCCGCCAGGCCCACACCGACGGGCTGACGTAATGCACTGTACGAATTCCGGCACGACGCAGCTTGAGCTCCAGACCGAGGTTGAAGTCCGGCGCATCGATGCCGATCACGACGTCCGGGCGCTGCTCGATCAGCGTGGCGACCAGGCGTCGACGACGCGCCAGCAGTTCGGCCAGGCGCCCCAGCACCTCGACCAGACCCATCACCGCCAGGCGCTCCATGGGGAAATAGGAATTCAGCCTTTCGGCGATCATCCGCGGCCCGCCGATGCCGATGAACTCGACCTGCGGTTGCCGAACCTTGAGCGCCTGCATCAAACCGGCGCCGAGAATGTCCCCGGACGCTTCGCCGGCGATCAGGGCGATGCGCAATGGCCTGCTCATGGGATCAGCGGGTGATGCCGCGGGTGGACGTCAACACCGAATCGCGGAAGATCGCGACTTCGGGAAACTGCGCGGCGGATTCGGCCAGCTCGGTGAGCGCCTGGTCCACGGTCAGCCCCTGACGGTAAACCACCTTGTAGGCGCGGCGCAGCGCCTGGATGGCTTCGGCGGAAAAGCCGCGGCGGCGCATGCCCTCGAAGTTCATGCTGCGTGCTTCGGCGGGGTTGCCGAACACGGTGACGAACGCCGGGACGTCCTTGCCGATCGCGGTGCCCATGCCGGAAAAGCTGTGCGCGCCGATACGGCAGAACTGGTGGACCAGGGTGTAACCGGAAAGGATCGCCCAGTCGTCCATGTGCACATGCCCGGCCAGCGCGGTGTTGTTGACCAGGATGCAGTGGTTGGCGATCACGCTGTCGTGGCCGATGTGGGCATAGGCCATGATCAGGTTGTGGTCGCCGATCGTGGTCTCGGAGCGATCCTGCACGGTGCCGCGGTGGATGGTGACACCCTCGCGGATCACGTTGTGATCTCCGATCACCAGACGTGTCGCCTCGCCCTTGTACTTCAGATCGGGCGTGTCTTCGCCGATCGAGGAGAACTGGTAGATGCGGTTGTGTTTGCCAATCCGGGTCGGCCCTTTGAGGATCACATGCGGGCCGATCACGCTTCCCTCGCCAATTTCCACATCGGCGCCGATGATGGACCAGGGGCCGACTTGAACGTCGTCTGCCAGCCTTGCCGTCGGGTCGATGATCGCGCGAGGGTCAATCAAACTCATAACTTGCGTTCCGCACAGATGATTTCGGCCGAGCAGACCGCCTTGTCATCGACGCTGGCCTGGCACTCGAACTTCCAGATGCTGCGCTTGACGCTGAGAAAGCGCGCTTCGAGGATCAACTGGTCACCCGGCAGCACCGGCTGGCGGAAACGCAGCTTGTCCGAGCCGACGAAGTAGTAGAGCGTACCGTCGGCCGGTTTCACGTCGAGCATCTTGAAGCCGAGAATACCGGCGGCCTGGGCCATCGCCTCGATGATCAGCACGCCGGGCATGATCGGGTGCTGCGGGAAGTGCCCGTTGAAGAACGGCTCGTTGATGCTGACATTCTTGTAGGCGCGAATGCGCTTGCCTTCAACATCCAGGTCGACAACCCGGTCCACGAGCAGGAACGGGTAGCGGTGCGGCAGGTATTCGCGAATCTCGTTGATGTCCATCATTTCCGGGGGAGCCTGTATGAGGTGGGGGACGCGCAGAAGCGAATCGATCAGGCTTCTGATGGAGCTTCCCCGCCTGGGGTCACCGACGCCAGGCGCTTTTCCAATTGCTGTAGGCGGCGCGCCATGTCGTCGAGCTGACGAATCCGCGCTGCACTCTTCTTCCATTCGCCAGCCGGCTGCATTGCCGTGCCCGACGAGTATGCGCCCGGCTCGGTGATGGAGCGGGTGACCATGGTCATTCCGGTTACGAAAACGTTATCGCAAACCTCGATATGACCGACCATCCCGACGCCGCCGGCGATCATGCAGTGGCTGCCGATCTTGGTGCTGCCGGAGATCCCGACGCAGCCGGCCATCGCGGTGTGATCGCCGATCTGTACGTTGTGCGCAACCATGATCTGGTTGTCCAGCTTGACGCCGTTGCCGATCAGCGTGTCCGCCAGGGCGCCACGGTCGATCGTGGTGTTGGCGCCGATCTCGACGTCGTTACCGATGCTCACGCCACCAATCTGCGCAATCTTCTGCCAGACGCCCTTCTGGTTGGCGAAGCCGAAGCCCTCGCCGCCGATCACCGCGCCGGACTGGATGACCACCCGCTCGCCGATGCGCACGTCGTGATAAAGCGTGACGCGCGGCGCCAGCCAGCCGCCCGCGCCGACCACGCTGCGCGCACCGATGAAGCAATGCGCGCCGATGCAGGTGCCCGCGGCAATACGCGCGCCGCTTTCGATGACGGCGTAAGCGCCGACCGTGGCTCCGGCTTCCACCACGGCATCGGCGGCGACCACCGCCGTCGGGTGCACGCCGGCAGGTGCTTGCGGTTTGCGGTCGAACAAGTGCGAGAGTTGCGCGTAGGCCAGGTACGGATCCGCCACCAGCAGCGCATCGCCGGAGAACCCTTCGGCGTCTGCTGGTTTGAGCAGCACGGCTGCGGCACGGGTGACCGACAGATGCTTGCGGTACTGTGGATTAGCCAGGAAGCTCAACTGATCAGGGCCGGCATCCTGCAAGGACGCCAGCCCTGCGACCGGTTTGTCTGGGGCGCCATGCAAGGTGGCTCCCAGACGCTCAGCCAGCTGGCCGAGCGTATAGAGATCGGCCGCCATTTCAGCGCAGCTGGTTCATGCGCTCGATGACCTGGCGGGTGATGTCGTACTGTGGTTTGACATCGATGACCGCACCACGCTCGAACACCAAGTCGAACGCGCCTTTCTTGATCACTTCTTCAACGGCCTGATCCAGCTTGGGCTTGAGCTGCTTGAGCATCTCGCGATCGGCAACGGCCTTGGCTTCGTTCAGCTCCTTGGACTGGAACTGGAAGTCACGGGCTTTTTGCTTGAACTCGAGCTCCATGCGCTCGCGCTCGGCGGTCGGCACCTTGTCGCCGCCCTTGACCAACTTGTCCTGGATGTTCTTGGCGTCGGTTTCCAGGGTCTTCAGCTTGGTCAGCTGCGGACCGAATTTCTTCTCGGCATCCACGGCATATTTTTTGGCTGCGTCAGATTCGAGCAGCGCCATCTGGTAGTTCAGAACCGCGATTTTCATTTCGGCGAAGGCCGGTGTCGCCATGAAAGCGGCGACGATCAGAACCAGTTGAGTCAACTTACGCACGATGCACTCCAGGTAACACTTACGGTTAACAAATAAAAGTTAGAACGTCTGACCCAGCGAGAACTGGAAGACCTGCATGTCGGCATCGTCCGGTTTCTTCACCGGCATCGCCAGGCTGAAGCTCAGCGGACCCATGGCGGTGATCCAGGTCAGGCCCACACCTACGGAGCTGGCCAGGTTGCCGAAGTCGATATCACCGCAGCCCTGCGTGTTCATGTACTGCGTGGACGCGGTCTTGGCCGGGCACTTGGTCAGGAACACGTTACCCACGTCCCAGAACAACGCGGTACGCAGCGAACGCTGGTCCTTGACGAACGGCAGCGGGAAGAGAACTTCCGCACCGCCCTGGATCAGGACGTTACCACCAAAGGCCTCCGGACTGTCGTCATCGGTGTAGCGGCCATCGGGACCGGGCGTACCGTCGGTCCGTATCGAGCCATCGGCATTACGCGCGACGCTGGGCGTACTGCGCGGGCCCAGGGTGCTGTCCTCGAAACCGCGCACGGAGTTGAAACCGCCCGCGTAGTAGTTCTCGTAGAACGGCAGGCCGGAGGTGGAACCATAACCATCGCCGTAACCCAGCTCGGTGTGCAGGCGCATGGTGTAGTTGGTGGTGATCGGCTTGAACCACTGGGCGCGGTAGTCCATCTTGTAGAACGACAGGTCGCTGCCCGGCAGGGTGGTCTCGAAGGTCAGGCTCTGCGAATGGCCACGAGTCGCCAGGGTGCCGCGGTTGAGGGTCGATTCGGACCAGCCAATGGAGCCCTTGACGTTGAGGAAGTTGTCGCCCTCGTCTTCGAGGAACGCGAGGATCTCGTCGACGGTGTAGCGACCGGTATCGAGGCTGTCCTGTTGCACGGTCAGGCCGTAGGTCAGGCGCGAAGTTTCGCTGATCGGGTAGCCGATGTTCACGCCGGCGCCCAAGCTGTCGACCGAGTAGCTGGACACGTCGACGTCGAGCTCGTCGTAGTCGGTGGTGCGGTAGAAGGCGTTGTAGCCCAGGCTCACGCCATCGGCGGTCCAGTAGGGATCGACGAAGCCGAAGTTGTAGCGGGTCTGGTACTCGCTGCGGGTCAGGCCGATGCTGACCTTGTTACCGGTACCGAGGAAGTTGTTCTGGCTGATCGAACCGCCGAGGATCAGGCCGGCGTTCTGTGCAAAACCGACGCTGGCGGTGATCGAGCCAGACGGTTGCTCTTCCACGGAATAGTTGACGTCGACCTGGTCATCGACACCCGGTACCTGCGGCGTTTCGACGTTGACTTCCTTGAAGAAGCCCAGGCGATCGAGACGTGTCTTGGACTGGTCGATCAGGTAGGTCGAGGCCCAGCCACCTTCCATCTGACGCATTTCGCGGCGCAGCACTTCGTCTTCGGTCTTGGTATTGCCACGGAAGTTGATGCGGTTCACATAGGCACGTTTGCCCGGGTCGACGGCGAAGGTTATCGAGACGGTGTGGTCCTCGTCATGCGCCTGCGGCACGCCGTTGACGTTAGCGAAGGTGTAGCCCTCGTTACCCAGCCGGCGGGTGATCAGCTCGGACGTGGTGGTCATGATCTTGCGCGAGAACACTTGGCCCGGTTTGACCAGCAACAGCGACTTGACGTCTTCCTCGGGCACCTTGAGGTCACCGGAAAGTTTCACCTCGCGGATGCTGTACTTCTGGCCTTCATCGACGTTGACGGTGATGTAGACGTGTTTCTTGTCCGGGGTGATGGATACCTGAGTGGAGGAGATATCCATGTTGATGTAGCCGCGGTCCAGGTAGTAGGAACGCAGGCGCTCGAGGTCACCGGAGAGCTTTTCACGGGCGTACTTGTCGTCGTTCTTGAAGAACGACAGCCAGTTGCTGGTCTTCAGCTCGAACAGGTCGGTCAGGTCTTCGTCGGAGAACACCGTATTGCCGACCACGTTGATGTGCTGGATCGCAGCGACCGTGCCCTCGTTGATGTCGATTTTCAGCGATACACGGTTGCGTGGCTGGGGAATCACCTCGGTCTTGATCTCGGCCGAGTAACGGCCCTGAGCAACGTACTGGCGCTGCAGTTCGTTGCGCACACCCTCGAGCGTGGCGCGCTGGAAAATTTCGCCTTCGGAGAGCCCGGACTGGTTCAGCCCCTTCATTAGATCGTCGGTGGAGATCGCCTTGTTGCCTTCGATCTCGATACCGGAAATCGATGGGCGCTCGACCACGTTGATGACCAGCACCTCGCCGTCCCGACCGAGCTGGATATCCTGGAAGAAACCGGTTTTGAACAGGGCCCGAGTGGCTTCGACCAGACGGCGGTCATCGACCGGATCGCCGACGTTCAGCGGCAACGCACCGAAGACGCTACCGGCGGAAACCCGTTGCAGGCCGTTGACGCGAATATCGGAGATGGTGAAGGACTCGGCGTGAACCTCGGCAATCATGAGTGCGGCAAGCACCGCAGTTAGGAGCAGGCGTTTCATGAAGTCCTTGTTTTCCAACTGGTAATAATGAATCTGCCGCAATCAGCGGCAGATTCGAAAATTCAGCGACGCATCACAGGCGACCAATGTCATTGATCAAGGCAAGCAGCATAACGCCGATGACCAAGCTGATACCGATCTGCACTCCCCAGCCCTGGACCCGCTCGGACAAGGGACGCCCGCGCGTCCACTCGATCAGGTAGAAAAGCAGGTGCCCGCCATCGAGGACAGGGATCGGCAAAAGATTGAGAACCCCCAGGCTTATGCTCAGGTAGGCGAGGAAATTCAGGAAGTCCCCAACACCCGACTGGGCCGAAGCGCCGGCCACTTTAGCAATGGTTATCGGCCCGCTCAAGTTTTTTACCGAGAGTTCGCCGAAGAGCATTTTCTTTAGCGAGTCGAGGGTTAGGATGCTCATCGTCCAGGTTCGCTGGAGCCCCTGGCCTACCGCATCGAGCGGGCCGTAGCTGACTTCGCGAAGCATGTCCGCTGGCCATTCGCCGCCTTTCACGCCGGCGCCGAGATAACCGCTGCGCGCCTTGCCGTCGCCGCGCGCAGCCAAGGACACGGGTACGTCAAGGCGCTGACCGTCGCGCTCGACAGCGAAGGTGACGGCCTCGCCCGGATGCGCGCGCACCTTGTCCACGACCTGTTGCCAGTCATCGATGGACTCGCCGTTCAGCGCCAGCAGGCGGTCCCCGGCCTTCAACCCGGCTGCCTGGGCAGGACCTTCCGGATCGAACTGCGCCAGCAGCGGCGGTAGTGCAGGGCGCCAGGGGCGAATTCCCAGCGACCCCAGCGGGTCCGGCTCATCGGCTCCCTTCAGCCAGGCGGCGAGGACCAACTGGTGTGTTTGCTCGGCACTGTCGCCATCTACGCGGGTGACGATATCCAGAACGCCACTCTCCCCAAGGCGACGCACCAGTTGCAAGTTGACCTGCGACCAGCCAACCACCGGATCGCCGTCGATGGCGACGATTTCCTGCCCGGCAGCCAGCCCGGCGCCGGCCGCCAGACTGCCCTCCTCGACATGCCCGATGACCGGACGCACCTGCTGCGAGCCGAGCATCGCCAGCACCCAGAAGAACAACAGCGCGAGAAGGAAGTTGGCGACAGGGCCGGCGGCGACGATGGCGATGCGCTGATGGACCGGCTTGCGATTGAAGGCCTGGTCGAGCAGTTCGGCAGGCACCTCGCCCTCGCGCTCATCGAGCATCTTGACGTAGCCGCCGAGGGGAATCGCGGCGACCACGAACTCGGTCCCACGGCGGTCGTGCCAGCGCAGCAGCGGCGTGCCGAAGCCCACCGAGAAGCGCAGCACCTTGACGCCGCAGCGCCTGGCCACCCAGAAATGACCGTATTCATGGAAGGTCACCAGCACGCCAAGGGCGATCAGCGTACCGAGGATCATATACAGCGCATTCATCGACTTGCTCCGGGGCGCCTGCGGTCGACCGCTGCGCCAGGTTCGGGATATCGGCTACCGCCCGTGGCGTTGCAACCACTGCTGAGCCAGGGCCCGCGCGGCCTCGTCGGCGACGAGGACCGTCTCGAGGCTGTCCGCAGCGAGCGCCGGCTCGGCATCCAGCACGGCCTCGATCATACCCGCGATTTCGTTGAAGCGAACGCGCCGTTCGAGAAAGGCGGCGACCGCCACTTCGTTCGCGGCGTTCAGCATGGCGGGCGCGGTACCGCCAACTTCGGCGCACTGGCGGGCCAGTCGCAGGCAGGGGAAACGTTTTTCGTCGGGACGCTGGAAGTCGAGGCGGCCGATGGCGAAGAGATCGAGCGGCGATACGCCGGAGTCGATCCGCTCCGGCCAGGCGAGCGCGTGGGCGATCGGCGTGCGCATGTCGGGATTGCCCAACTGGGCGAGCACCGAACCGTCTACATAATCGACCAGCGAGTGGATGACGCTCTGCGGATGGATCACCACCTCGACCTGCGCGGGGCGCGCGTCGAACAGCCAGCAGGCCTCGATCAACTCCAATCCCTTGTTCATCATGCTCGCCGAATCGACGGAAATCTTCCGTCCCATCGACCAGTTCGGATGACTGCAGGCCTGCTCGGGGCTGACGTCCGCCAGCGCCTCCAGCGGCGTTTCGCGGAACGGCCCGCCGGAGGCGGTCAGCAGGATGCGCCGCACGCCGACCGGCGCCAGCCCCTTGGCATAGTTGCCAGGCAGGCACTGGAAGATCGCGTTGTGCTCACTGTCGATCGGCAGCAGCACCGAGCCGCTGCGGCGCACCGCCTGCATGAACAGCGCGCCGGACATCACCAGTGCTTCCTTGTTCGCCAGCAGCACCCGCTTGCCCGCCTCGACCGCGGCGAGCGTGGGTTCCAGGCCAGCCGCACCGACGATCGCCGCCATCAGCGTGTCGACGTCGGGATGCTTGGCCACTTCGCACAAGCCCGGCTTACCGGCGAGCACGCGAGTGTCCAGGCCGGACGCCTGCAGGCGCTCCTGCAGACGTCGCGCGGCGACGTCCGTCGGCACCACCGCGAAGCGTGGCCGATGGCGCAGGCAAAGCGTTTCCAGCTCGTCGAGACGGCTGAACGCGGTCAGCGCGAAGACCTGGTAACGCCGCGGATGGCGGGCGATGACGTCGAGGGTGCTGAGGCCGATGGAACCGGTGGCGCCGAGTACGGTGATGCGTTGCACTTGGCTCACGGCGTGGCCCAGCCGGCGACCCAGAGCAACACAGCGAACGTCGGGATGGCGGCGGTCAGGCTGTCGATGCGATCTAGTACCCCGCCGTGACCGGGCAACAGGTTGCTGCTGTCCTTGAGGCCGGACTGGCGCTTGAACATGCTTTCGGTGAGGTCACCCACCACGGAGATCGCCACGACAACTGCGGCACCGGCCAGTGCCGGCAGCAGCGTGGTCGCGCCCCAGCCGCGAAACAGGCCGACGACAAGGGTAATCAGCAGACTGGCGAGCAGACCGCCGAAGAAGCCCTCCCAGCTTTTCCCCGGACTCACGCGCGGCGCGAGCTTGTGCCGACCAAAACGCCGGCCCGCAAAATAGGCACCGATGTCGGCGCCCCAAACCAGCACCATCACCGCGAGAATCAGCCAGTTGCCCAGCGGCGACTGCTTGAGCAGCATCAGGCCCTGCCAGGCCGGCAGCAGAATGAGCAGACCGATGAGCAGGCGCGCCGGCAACCCACTCCAAAAGCGTGCGCTGTTCGGGTAGCCGATCACCAGCAACACGGCAGCCAGCCACCAGAGCATCGCCAGCACAAGCAGCACACCTGCCAGCGCCGGCATCAGATAGAGCGCGGCGAGCAGCGCAGCTACCACGGCGGCATAGCCCACACGCTGTGACTGCGCGACCAGCCCGATAAGGCGCGCCCACTCCCAGGCACCGAGGCAGACCACGACGCCGATGAACAGCGCGAAGGCCCCCGCCTCGAGAAGGAAGAAGCCGCAGAGGGCGATGGGCAGCAGAATCAGCGCGGTGATGATTCGTTGTTTCAGCATTGAGCCGGTACCTCGGCCGCCATGACCTGCTCGCTGGTCTTGCCGAAGCGGCGCTGGCGGGTGGCGAAATCGGCCAGCGCGTTGCGCATGGCCTCGTGTTTGAAGTCGGGCCAGAACAGGTCGGAGAAGTACAGCTCGGCATAGGCCAGCTGCCATAGCAGGAAGTTGCTGATACGGTGCTCGCCGCCCGTGCGGATGCACAGGTCTGGCAAGGGCATGTCACCGGTCGCCAGGTAGCCCTGCAGCATGGCTGCGGAGATATCCTCGGGGAGCAGATGACCGCTTTGCACCTCGCGCGCCAGGCGCTGGGTGGCCTGCACGATGTCCCACTGACCACCGTAGTTGGCCGCGACCTGCAGGACGAAGCGCGTGTGCCGCTCGGTGAGGGCTTCGACTTCGCGCATCGACGCCTGCAGTTCCGGATGGAAGCGCGAGCGGTCGCCGATGATCTTCAGGCGGATGCCGTTGTCGTTGAGTCGCCGGGCCTCGCGACGCAGCGCGCCGAGGAACAGCTCCATCAGCGCGCCCACCTCTTCGGCGGGACGTTGCCAGTTCTCGCTGGAAAAGGCGAACAGCGTCAGCACTTCCACGCCTTCGTCGGCGCAGACCTCGATCACCGCGCGCACCGCGTCGACACCCGCCTTGTGCCCGGCGACGCCCGGCAGCAGGCGGCGCTTCGCCCAACGGTTGTTGCCGTCCATGATGATCGCGACATGGCGCGGTACCGCGACGCCCTGCCCGACTTGCTTGGTCTTCTCCATGAGCGCGGCCCCGGCTGGCCTCAAACGGCCATCAGATCGGTTTCTTTCGCTTCCAACGCCTTGTCGACCAGGGCGACGAACTTGTCGGTGAGTTTCTGCACTTCATCGGCGGCACGACGCTCGTCGTCCTCGCTGATTTCCTTTTCCTTCGACAAATCCTTGAGCTGCGCCAGCGCGTCGCGACGGATGTTGCGCACGGCGACCCGGGCATTCTCCGCCTCGGCGCGCGCCTGCTTGGTGTAGCCCTTGCGGGTTTCCTCGGTGAGCGCGGGCATCGGCACGCGAATCACGGTGCCGGCGTTGGACGGGTTCAGGCCCAGGTCGGAAGTGAGGATGGCCTTCTCCACAGCGGCGATCATGTTCTTGTCGAACACACTCAGCTTGAGGGTGCGAGAGTCTTCGACGGAAACGCTGGCGACCTGGTTCAACGGCACCAGGTCCCCATAGGCCGGCACGCGGACGCCGCCGAGAATGTCGGGGTGGGCACGGCCGGTACGAATCTTGGCGAACGCGTGATCCAGCGACTCCAGGGTTTTCTGCATGCGCTCCTGCGCGTCTTTCTTGATCTCGTTGATCATTCGTTCGATTCCTCGATCAGGGTACCTTCGGCACCGCCTACGACGATGTTCAGCAGGGCGCCGGGCTTGTTCATGTTGAAGACGCGCAGCGGCATGTTGTGGTCGCGGCACAGACAGATCGCGGTCAGGTCCATCACGGCGAGCTTGCGGTCGAGCACGGCATCATAAGTCAGCCGGTCGAACTTCTCCGCATGCGGGTCCTTGAACGGATCGGCGGTGTATACGCCATCGACCTTGGTGGCCTTGAGCACCACGTCGGCATCGATTTCGATGGCGCGCAGGCAGGCGGCGGAGTCGGTGGTGAAGAACGGGTTGCCGGTGCCGGCGGAGAAGATCACCACTTCGCCGGACTTCAGATGACGCATGGCCTTGCGGCGATCGTAGTGGTCGGTGACGCCGACCATGGAGATGGCCGACATGACCAGCGCAGGGATGTTCGAGCGCTCGAGGGCGTCGCGCATCGCCAGGGAGTTCATCACGGTGGCCAGCATGCCCATGTGGTCGCCGGTGACCCGATCCATGCCGGCGGCGGACAGCGCCGCCCCGCGGAACAGGTTGCCGCCGCCGATCACCAGGCCGACCTGTACGCCGATGCCAACCAGTTGACCGACTTCCAGCGCCATGCGATCGAGTACTTTCGGGTCGATGCCGAAGTCTTCCGAACCCATCAGGGCTTCGCCGCTTAACTTGAGCAGAATCCGTTTATAGCGAGGTTGACGACCACTCACCTGCTGAGCCATTTGCGTTTCTCTCCTGCGGCGTTGAGGTTTTCGGCCCACCAGGGCCTGCGTATTGCGCTTGGACAGCGCCTCGCTCACGAGTTGCAGCGCAGCGCCAGAAACTTTCGCCGGGCCTGCGGCCACCCGGACAAACACTGCCCCAGTTTGACGAAAAGGCCGCACGCGTGAACGGGCAGCCTCTTCGGGGCGACACAGTGTATACCGACTTATTGCTTGGTCGCGGCGACCTGGGCAGCAACTTCGGCAGCGAAGTCGACTTCGGCACGCTCGATGCCTTCACCGACTTCGTAACGAACGAAGGACACCACTTCGGCACCGGCTTTCTTGGCCAGATCGCCGACCTTGATTTCCGGGTCCTTGACGAACGCTTGCTCGACCAGGCTGGCCTCGGCGAGGAACTTGTTGATACGGCCCTTGACCATGTTCTCGACGATGTTTTCCGGCTTGCCGGCGATCTTGTCGGCGTTCAGCGCCAGGAAGATTTCCTTTTCCTTGGCCACGGCTTCTTCGGAAACCTGCGACGGGCTGACGAACTGCGGGTTGCTCGCCGCGACGTGCATGGCGATTTCCTTGGCCAGTTCGGCGTTGCCACCCTTCAGGGTAACCAGTACGCCGATGCGATGACCGTGCAGGTAGGCACCAACGACATCGCCTTCGACGCGGGTCAGACGACGGATGTTGACGTTCTCGCCGACCTTGGCGACCAGCGCCTCGCGAGCGGATTCCTGGGCGGCGACCAGCGGAGCGGCGTCGGACAGCTTCTCGGCGAAGGCTTTCTCCAGGCTGGCGGAGACGAAGTTCTTGAAGTCGTCCTGCAGGGCGAGGAAGTCGGTCTGCGAGTTGACTTCGATGATCACGGCGGATTTGTTGTCATCGGCCACTTTGACGGCGATGGAGCCTTCGGCGGCGATATTGCCGGCCTTCTTGGCGGCCTTGATGGCGCCTGCGGCACGCATGTCGTCGATCGCCTTCTCGATGTCGCCACCGGCGGCAGTCAGCGCCTTCTTGCAATCCATCATGCCTTGGCCAGTACGCTCGCGCAGTTCTTTAACCAGGGCTGCAGTGATTTCTGCCATGTTCTTGATCCTCTAGAAAGGTCTTCAACCATTCCACCCGATACGGATGACAACCGGGTGATCGATTCTGAGGTGGCAAAAAGGGGGCCTAGCCCCCTTTCTGCGCACCGGGTGACGCTGGCGTCGGCTTATCAGCCTTCGGCGGCCTCGGAGGCAGCTTCTTCGACGAACTCGTCGGCGCCGCCCTGGGCGTTCTGACGGCCTTGCAGCACGGCGTCGGCCATGGCGCCGAGGTACAGCTGAACGGCGCGGATGGCGTCGTCGTTACCCGGGATGATGTAGTCAACGCCTTCCGGGCTGCTGTTGGTATCGACGATGCCGATGACCGGGATACCGAGCTTGTTGGCTTCGGTGATCGCGATGCGCTCGTGGTCGACGTCGACGACGAACAGTGCGTCCGGCAGGCCGCCCATGTCCTTGATGCCGCCCAGGCTGCGATCCAGTTTCTCCAGATCGCGCGAGCGCATCAGCGCTTCTTTCTTGGTCAGCTTGGCGAAGGTGCCGTCCTGGGACTGGGTTTCCAGTTCGCGCAGGCGCTTGATCGAGGCGCGGATGGTCTTGTAGTTGGTGAGCATGCCGCCCAACCAGCGGTGATCGACGAACGGCGAGCCGCAACGGGCCGCTTCTTCGCGAACGATCTTGCCGGCGGAACGCTTGGTGCCGACGAACAGGATCTTGTTCTTGCCTGCGGACAGCTTCTCAACGAAAGCCAGGGCCTCGTTGAACATCGGCAGGGTTTTTTCCAGGTTGATGATGTGAATCTTGTTACGCGCACCGAAAATGTACTTGCCCATTTTCGGGTTCCAGTAACGGGTCTGGTGGCCGAAGTGCACACCGGCCTTCAGCATGTCGCGCATGTTGACTTGAGACATTTCTATTCCTCGATAGTCGGGTTAGGCCTCCACGCATCCCAATATCCAACCCTTGCGGGCACCCAGGATATCGTGTCGATACGTGTGTGGGGTTTAAGCTCTCCGGACTGCATGCCCGTAAAAGCGGCGCGTTTTATACCACAAGGTGGCGCAAGCCGAAAGGAAAACCGCTGCCTGCCCACGGGCTTTTCGCTGCCGGCTTATGGGCAACGGGCACGAACTGATAGAATCGTGCCTTTATTTGCCTTGTGCCAGAGAACCCTAATGACCGTCACCATAAAGACGCCCGAGGAAATCGAGAAAATGCGCGCAGCCGGCCGCCTTGCCGCCGACGTGCTGGAAATGCTTGGCGAGCACGTACGCGTGGGCGTGACCACCGAAGAGCTGGACCGCATCTGCCACGACTACATCGTCAACGTGCAGGACGCGATCCCCGCGCCGCTCAATTACAAGGGCTACCCCAAGTCGATCTGCACCTCGATCAACCATGTGGTATGCCACGGCATTCCCAACGAGAAGCCGCTCAAGGATGGCGACATCGTCAACATCGACATCACCGTGATCAAGGACGGCTACCACGGCGACACCAGCAAGATGTTCCTGGTCGGGAAGACACCGGAGTGGGCCGAGCGCCTCTGCCGGGTCACCCAGGAATGCCTCTATAAAGGCATCCAGTTGGTCCGTCCCGGCGCGCATCTGGGCGACATCGGCGAGGTGATCCAGAAGCATGCCGAGAAGCAAGGCTACTCGGTGGTCCGCGAATACTGCGGGCATGGCATCGGCAAGGTGTTCCACGAGGAGCCGCAGGTGGTGCATTACGGTCGCGCCGGCACCGGCATGGAGTTGCGCGAAGGGATGACCTTCACCATCGAGCCGATGATCAACCAGGGCCGCGCAGAAACCCGCCTGCTGGGCGACGGCTGGACGGCCATCACCAAAGACCGCAAGTTGTCCGCTCAATGGGAGCACACCATCCTGGTCACCGCCGATGGCTACGAGATTCTGACCCTTCGCAGCGACGACACCATAGCGCGAACCCCGGCTTGACCGGCCGGAGCCGCCCGAACGCATTCACCGCACTGGAGAGTCCCAGGCATGCCGCAGATGGACCCCGAACTGTTCGACCGCGGCCAGTTCCAGGCCGAACTGGCCCTGAAATCCAGCCCGATCCCGGCCTTCAAGAAGGCCATCCGCCAAGCCCGCGAGGTACTCGACGAGCGCTTCGCCAGCGGCCGCGACATCCGTCGCCTGGTGGAGGACCGCGCCTGGTTCGTCGACCAGATCCTGCATGAGGCCTGGGTCCGCTTCGACTGGAGCGAGGACGCCGACATCGCGCTGGTGGCGGTCGGCGGCTACGGCCGTGGCGAGCTGCACCCGTATTCGGACATCGACCTGCTGATCCTGCTGGACAACGCCGACCACGAGATCTTCCGCACGCCGATCGAGGCCTTCCTCACCCTGCTCTGGGACATCGGCCTGGAAGTCGGCCAGAGCGTGCGCTCGGTGGAAGAATGTGCGGAAGAAGCCCGCGCCGACCTCACGGTGATCACCAACCTGATGGAAAGCCGCACCATCGCCGGCCCCGAGCGCCTGCGCCAGCGGATGATCGAGGTCACCAGCCCGCAGCGCATGTGGCCGAGCCTGCAGTTCTTCCTCGCCAAGCGCGAGGAACAGGCTAAGCGCCACGCCAAGTACAACGACACCGAATACAACCTCGAACCCAACGTGAAGGGTTCCCCCGGCGGTCTGCGCGACATCCAGACCATCCTCTGGATCGCCCGCCGCCAGTTCGGCACGCTGAACCTGCACGCGATGGTCGGCCAGGGCTTCCTGATCGAGAGCGAGTATTCCCTGCTCGCCTCTTCCCAGGAGTTTCTCTGGAAGGTCCGCTACGCCCTGCACATGCTCGCCGGGCGCGCCGAGGACCGCCTGCTGTTCGACCACCAGCGGCGCATCGCCGGGCTGCTCGGCTTCGAGGAGACCGACGCCAAGCTCGCCGTCGAACGCTTCATGCAGAAGTACTACCGGGTGGTGATGGGCATCGCCGAGCTGAACGACCTGATCAACCAGCACTTCGAGGAAGTCATCCTCAGCACCGGCAAGATCTGCCAGCTCAAGCCGCTGAACAGCCGCTTCCAGCTGCGCGACGGCTATATCGAGGCGAGCAACCCGAACGTCTTCAAGCGCACCCCGTTCGCCATCCTGGAAATCTTCGTGCTGATGGCGCAGCACCCTGAAATAAAGGGGGTTCGCGCCGACACCATCCGTCTGCTGCGCGACCACCGGTACCTGATCGACGACGAGTTCCGCAGCGATATCCGCAACACCAGCCTGTTTATCGAGCTGTTCAAATCCAGCCAGGGCATCCACCGCAACCTGCGGCGGATGAACCGCTACGGCATCCTCGGGCGCTACCTGCCGGAGTTCGGCCACATCGTCGGGCAGATGCAGCATGACCTGTTCCACATCTACACGGTCGATGCGCACACGCTGAACCTGATCAAGCACCTGCGCAAATTGCGCCGTCCGGAGCTGGCGGAAAAGTTTCCGCTGGCCAGCAAGGTTATCGACAAGCTGCCCAAGCCCGAGCTGATCTACCTCGCCGGGCTCTATCACGACATCGGCAAGGGTCGCGGCGGCGACCATTCCGCGCTCGGCGCGCTGGACGCCGAGAAGTTCGCCGGCCGCCATCACCTGCCGGCCTGGGATACCCGGCTGATCGTCTGGCTGGTGCAGAACCACCTGACCATGTCGACCACCGCCCAGCGCAAGGACCTCTCCGACCCGCAGGTGATCTTCGACTTCGCCCAGCTGGTCGGCGACCAGACGCATCTGGACTACCTCTACGTGCTCACCGTCGCCGACATCAACGCGACCAACCCGAGCCTGTGGAACTCCTGGCGCGCCAGCCTGCTGCGCCAGCTCTACACCGAGACCAAGCGCGCGCTGCTGCGTGGCCTGGAAAACCCGCTGGACCGCGAAGAGCAGATCCGCCAGACGCAAAACGCCGCGCTGGACATCCTCGCCCGCGCCGGCATCGACCCGGACGACGCCGAGCAGCTCTGGTCGCAGCTGGGCGACGACTACTTCCTGCGTCACACCGCGGGCGACGTGGCCTGGCACACCGAGGCGATCATCCAGCACCCGGCCAGCGACGGCCCGCTGGTACTGATCCGCGAGACCGCCCAGCGCGACGTCGAAGGCGCCACGCAGATCTTCATCTACGCGCCCGACCAGCACGACTTCTTCGCCGTGACCGTGGCCGCGATGGACCAGCTCAACCTGAACATCCATGACGCGCGGATCATCACCTCGACCAGCCAGTTCACCCTCGACACCTACATCGTGCTCGACGCCGACGGCGGCAGCATCGGCGACAACCCGGAGCGCATCCGCGAAATCCGCGCCGGGCTGATCGATACGCTGAAGAACCCCGACGACTACCCGTCGATCATCCAGCGCCGCGTACCGCGCCAGCTCAAGCACTTCGCCTTCGCCCCGCGCCTGACCATCCACAACGATGCGCAGCGCCCGGTGACCGTGCTCGACCTGACCGCGCCGGACCGCCCCGGCCTGCTGGCGCGGATCGGCAAGATCTTCCTCGACTTCGACCTGTCCCTGCAGAACGCCAAGATCACCACCCTTGGCGAGCGCGTGGAGGACGTGTTCTTCGTCACGGACGCGGCCAACCAGCCGCTCTCCGACCCGCAGCTGTGCGCGCGCCTCCAGCAGGCGATCGTCCAGCAACTCTCCGACGCCGACAGCACGGTCGCGCCGGAACGGATCAGCATCTGAAACCGCGGCAGGCCCGCCCAGAGCACAGCCCCTGCCGCCACGAGACCGCCTTCGCATGAACAACGCCCTCGACACCCTGCAACCCTACCCCTTCGAAAAACTGCGGGCACTGCTCGCTGGCGTGCAACCGGCGGCCGGCAAGACGCCGATCGCGCTGTCCATCGGCGAGCCCAAGCACGCCTCGCCGGCGTTCGTCGCCCAGGCGCTGAGCGACAACCTGGCGCAGCTGGCGGTGTACCCGACCACGCTGGGCATTCCGGCGCTGCGCGAAGCCATCGCCAGCTGGTGCCAGCGCCGCTTCGGCGTGCCCGAGGGCTGGCTCGACGCGGCGCGCCACGTACTGCCGGTGAACGGCACGCGCGAGGCGTTGTTCGCCTTCACCCAGACGGTGGTCGAGCGCAGCGCCAACGGCCTGGTGGTCAGCCCGAACCCGTTCTATCAGATCTACGAGGGCGCGGCGCTGCTCGCCGGGGCCACGCCGCATTACCTGCCCTGCCTGGCGGAAAACGGCTTCAACCCGGACTTCGACGCGGTGCCGGCGGAGGTCTGGCAACGCACGCAGATTCTCTTCCTCTGCTCGCCGGGCAACCCGACCGGCGCGCTGGTGCCGGTGCAGACGCTGAAGAAGCTCATCGCCCTGGCCGATGAGAACGATTTCGTGATCGCCGCCGACGAGTGCTACAGCGAGCTGTACTTCGACGAGGAAAACCCGCCGCCGGGCCTGCTCAGCGCCTGCGCCGAACTGGGCCGCAGCGATTTCAAACGCTGCGTGGTATTCCACAGCCTGTCCAAGCGCTCCAACCTGCCGGGGCTGCGCTCGGGGTTCGTCGCCGGCGACGCCGACATCCTCAAGGCCTTCCTGCTCTACCGCACCTACCACGGCTGCGCGATGCCGGTGCAGACCCAGCTGGCAAGCGTGGCGGCCTGGGGCGACGAAGCCCACGTGCGCGCCAACCGCGACCTGTACCGGGCGAAGTACGACGCCGTGCTGGACATCCTCGAACCGGTGCTGGACGTTCAGCGCCCGGACGGCGGCTTCTACCTGTGGGCGAAAACGCCGATGGACGACGCCGCGTTCACCCGGGCGCTGTTCGCCGAGGAGCACGTCACCGTGGTGCCCGGCTCGTACCTGTCGCGCGAGGTGGACGGCTTCAACCCCGGCGCCGGCCGCGTACGCATGGCGCTGGTCGCGCCGCTGGCCGAATGCGTCGAAGCCGCCGAGCGCATCCGCGCCTTCCTGCAACGGCGCTAGCCTTCCGCAGGGTGCGCCTCAGCCCTGCTGCCACTGCGCCTCACGGATGTCCAGGTCGCGCAGCAGGCCACTGACGATCTCGTCGTCGAGCAGGTATTCGCGGCGTAGCCGGTACAGCTCCAGGCGCTGCGCACGCAGCGCGTGCACCCGCAAGCGCCCTTCCAGGGCCCGCACCTTGCGCGCGCGCAGGCGGGTCTTCTCGTCGCTGTCGTGGCGATCCAGCTGATCGCGGTATTCGGCCATGATCCGCGCTTTGGTTTCCGCCGCCAGCGCCGCGGTTTCGGCGTCCTCGCCCGGTTCTTCCGCCTGCGCCTCCAGCGCACGGATCGCCGCCTCGGCGGTCTTGCGCCAGAGCCGGCGGCGCTCGCGGTCGCGCGCCTCGCCGTCGTCCGCCGGCATGCCCCTGAGCAGCAGCGGCAGGCCGATACTGGCCACCGCCAGCGAGGCGAGGATCACCCCGGCGGCGATGAAGATCAGCAGGTCGCGCTGCGGAAAGCCGCTGCCATCGCCGAGCACCAGCGGCAGCGACATCACCCCGGCCAGGGTCACCGAACCGCGCACGCCGCCCAGCGACAGCAGCAGCGTGACGCGTGTCCAGGATTGCCCGGCGAAGGTGCTCGGCCGCCCGCGCCACTGGCGAATCCGCGCGGAAATCCGCCAGTAGCCGTACATCCACAGAAAACGCAGCGCCATCAGCACCAGGAACACCAGCAGCACGTAGGCGAACAGCTGCGCGGCGGTCAGCCAGAGGTTGTCCACGCCACGGGTGACGGCGCCGACGATGTCCGGCAGTTGCAGCCCCAGGAGCAGGAACACCATCCCGTTGAAGCTGTACTCCACCATCGCCCAGACACTGTGGTTGAGCAGCCGCGTGGTGGTCTGCCGCGGCAGCAGGTCCTGGCGGCTCTGCATCATGCCGGCGGCCACGGCGGCGAGGATGCCGGACACTCCGAGGTGCTCGGCGAGCACGTAGGTGGCGAACGGCAGCAATAGCAGGAACACCACATGGGTCGCCGGATCGTCCCAGCCACGCTCGATCATCCAGCCGCGCAGCCAGCCCAGGCCCCAGGCGAGCAGGATGCCGACGACGATGCCGCCCGCCGCGACCAGGACGAAATCCAGGCTCGAATCGCCCAGCGAGAACAGCCCGGTCAGCGCCGCCGCCACGGCGAACTTGAAGGCCACCAGGCCGGACGCATCGTTCATCAGCGCCTCGCCCTGCAGGATGTGGTTGAGCGCGCGCGGCAGGCGCCCGTGGGTAATCGCCGCGACCGCCACCGCATCGGTCGGCGACAGCACCGCGGCCAGGGCGAAGGCCGCCGCCCACGGCAGGTCCGGCAACAGCAGGTGGATGAAGGCGCCGGCGCCCAGCACGGTGAACAGCACCAGGCCGAACGCCAGGGTCAGGATCGGCGTGCGCAGCCGCCAGAACTCGCGCTTGGGCATGTGCCAGCCGTCGGCGAACAGCAGCGGCGGTATGAACAGCAACATGAACAGTTCAGGATCGAGCCGGACGTGCAGGCCGAACGCCGGCAACGCCAGCAGTCCGCCCGCTGCGATCTGGATCAGCGGAAGGGGAACGGGGAGGAACTGCGCGGTCAGGCGGGTTCCGCCGACGACCAGCAGCATGACCAGGATGGTATGGAGCAATTGCATCGAAAACGGTCCTTGGCGGGGCATGCGATGACCCGGAAACGGCCCCGGATCGCGGCACCCGTGCAACGGGCTCTGACAATCTGCCGGCGATTTCGCGCCATCGCGTTGCAGATCGGCGACCGCTCTGATGGCATACTCCCAGACTCGACAACGTTACCAGACCCACCACGATGAATCGCACCCTGTTCGGAATCAAAGCCTGTGACACGATGAAGAAAGCCCGCAGCTGGCTGGACGAACACGCCGTCGACTATGTTTTTCACGACTACAAAGCCAGCGGCATCGACCGCGCCAGCCTCGAACGCTGGTGCGACGAGCATGGCTGGCAAACCGTGCTGAACCGCGCCGGAACCACGTTTCGCAAGCTGGACGACGCGCAGAAGGCCGATCTCGACCAGGCCCGGGCCATCGAACTGATGCTCGCCCAGCCGTCGATGATCAAGCGCCCGGTACTCGACCTGGGGTCGCGCACCCTGGTCGGATTCAAGCCTGAGCTGTACGACGCGGCCCTGAACCACTGACACCGATCACCCAGAGGCGCAAGGCGCCCTGCCAGACAAAAGGAAATCACCATGACCTCTTCCCTGTTCAGCCTGGCCTTCGGCCTCGGCACGCAGAACCGCAAAGGCGCGTGGCTGGAAGTCTTCTACTCCCAGCCGCTGCTGGCCCCCAGCGCCGAACTGGTCGCCACCGTGGCGCCGATCCTCGGCTACGAAGGCGGCAACCAGGCGATCGCCTTCACCAGCAACCAGGCCCGCGAGATGTCCGCCGCACTGCGCAACATCGACGCCGCGCAGTCCGCACTGCTGACCCGCCTGGCGGAAAGCGCCAACCCGCTGGTCGCCACCCTGCTCGCCGAAGACAGCGCGCTCACCTCGACCCCCGAGGCCTACCTCAAGCTGCACCTGCTCTCCCATCGCCTGGTCAAGCCGCACGGGCAGAACCTCAGCGGCATCTTCCCGCTGCTGCCGAACGTCGCCTGGACCAACGCCGGCGCCATCGACCTGAGCGAACTGGCCGAGCGCCAACTGGAAGCGCGCCTGGTCGGCAAGCTGCTGGAAGTGGTCTCAGTGGACAAGTTCCCGAAAATGACCGACTACGTGGTGCCGAGCGGCGTGCGCATCGCCGACAGCGCCCGTGTACGCCTCGGCGCCTACATCGGCGAGGGCACCACGGTGATGCACGAGGGCTTCGTCAACTTCAACGCCGGCACCGAAGGTCCGGGGATGATCGAAGGTCGCGTCTCTGCCGGCGTGTTCGTCGGCAAGGGCTCGGACCTCGGCGGCGGCTGCTCGACCATGGGCACCCTGTCCGGTGGCGGCAACATCATCATCTCGGTCGGCGAAGGCTGCCTGATCGGCGCCAACGCCGGCATTGGCATCCCGCTGGGCGACCGCAACATCGTCGAGGCCGGCCTGTACATCACCGCCGGCACCAAGGTCGCCCTGCTGGACGACCAGAACGCCCTGGTCAACGTGGTCAAGGCACGCGACCTGGCTGGCCAGCCGGACCTGCTGTTCCGCCGCAACTCACGCAACGGCGCGGTGGAATGCAAGACCAACAAGACCGCCATCGAGCTCAACGAAGCACTGCACGCGCATAACTGATGGGTATCGCGGGCTCGCCCCATCCCACGGGCCGTGGGCTGCAGGCCGTAGGAAGGGTCGAGGCGCGTCGCGCGATACCCATCGCGCGACGACGAAGAAACCTCAGGCCGGGCCCATGCCCGGCCTTTCCATTCATGCTCGGCAGACATTTCGCGGTACCGCAGCCATGCCACTGAACTCGCCCTGGCGCGCCGACTTCCCCGGCATCCTGGCCCTGGAGGCCGAGGGTCAGACCTACCTGGACAACGCCGCCACCGCGCAGAAGCCGGAGCCGGTGCTCGCGGCCCTGGACGGTTACTACCGCAGCGGCGCCGCCAACGTGCATCGCGCCCAGCACCTGCCTGGGGATCGGGCTACACGCGCCTTCGAGGCGACCCGGCTGAAGGTGGCGCAATGGCTGAATGCCGCCAGCCCGGCGGAAATCGTCTTCACCCGCGGCGCCACGGAAGCGTTCAACCTGCTCGCCTATGGCCTGGAGCACCTGTTCCAGCCCGGCGACGAGATCGTCGTCAGCACCCTGGAACACCACGCCAACCTGCTGCCCTGGCAACAGCTGGCGCGCCGTCGCGGACTGAATCTGGTGGTGCTGCCGCTGGACGCCCAGGGCGATATCGACCTCGCCGCGGCGGCCACGCTGATCGGCGCCCGCACGCGGCTGCTCGCGGTCAGCCAGTTGTCCAACGTGCTCGGCCGCTGGCAGCCGTTGCCGGAGCTGCTGGCCCTGGCCCGCGCGCAAGGGGCCTTCAGCGTGGTCGACGGCGCCCAGGGCGCGGTGCACGGTCGGCATGACCTGCAGGCGCTGGGCTGCGACTTCTACGCGTTCTCCAGCCACAAGCTCTACGGCCCGGAAGGCGTCGGCGTGCTCTACGGTCGCAGCGACGCCCTGGCCCGCCTGCGCCACTGGCAGTTCGGCGGCGAGATGGTCCGCCGGGCCGGGTTTCAGGATGCCGAATTCCACCCGGCGCCCATGGGTTTCGAGGCGGGAACGCCGCCTATTGCCGGCGTCATCGGCCTCGGCGCCGCGCTGGACTACCTCGACGGGCTGGATGACGCGGCCGTCGCCAGTCACGAAGCCGCGCTGCATGCCGAACTGCTGGCCGGCCTCGCCGCCCGCGCTGGCGTGCGCCTGCTCGGCGCGCCACGGATCGCCCTGGCCTGCTTCGCGGTCGACGGCGTGCATAACGCCGACCTGGCGCACCTGCTCGGCGAACAGGGCATCGCGGTACGTGTCGGCAGCCATTGCGCGATGCCGCTGTACGATCGCCTCGGTCTGGCCGGGGCGGTCCGCGTGTCGCTGGCGCTGTACAACGACGGCGAAGACCTGCGGCGTTTCTTCGCCGCCCTCGATGCCGCCCTGGAGCTGCTGAGATGAGCGAATTGCCACCGCTGGCGCAGCAGGCACTGGACGCGTTCGCCCAGCTTCCGGGCTGGGAGCAGCGCGCGCGCCTGCTGCTGCAATGGGCCGAGCGCCTGGAGCCGCTGGACGAGGGCGAACGCAGCGAGGCCAACCGCGTGCACGGCTGCGAAAGCCTGGTCTGGCTGGTGGCGGAGCGCCGCGATCAGGCGCTGCATTTTCGCGCGGCCAGCGATGCGCGCCTGCTGCGTGGCCTGCTGGCGCTGCTGCTGGCACGCATCGAGGGGCTGGACGGCGCCGGGCTGGCGGCGCTGGACCTCGCCGACTGGTTCGCCCAACTCGGCCTGCAGCGCCAGCTCAGCCCGTCGCGCAGCAACGGGCTGAACGCCGTGCTGCAACGGATGCGCGAGCTGGCGGCCTGAGCGGCCGGCGCGCCCCCGGTCGCCGATCCGGAACCCCTTCGCGCCCGACACAGTCGACTGCTTGAACCCGAGGCAGAGAGCACATGAGCGCAGACATCCGCATCGGCATATCCGGCTGGCGTTACGCGCCCTGGCGCGGTGTCTTCTATCCGGAGAAGCTGCGCCAGGACGACGAATTGCAGTTCGCCTCCCGCGCGGTCGGCAGCATCGAGATCAACGGCTCCTTCTACTCGCTGCAACGCCCGGAAAGCTGGGCACGATGGCATGACGAGACGCCCGAGGACTTCGTCTTCAGCGTCAAGGCGCCGCGCTACATCACCCACATCCGCCGGCTGAACGACGTCGAAAAGCCCATCGCCAACTTCTTCGCCTCCGGCCTGCTGCGCCTGCAGCGCAAGCTGGGGCCGATCCTCTGGCAGTTTCCGCCGAGCTTCCGCTTCGATCCGGAGCAGTTCGAGGCCTTCCTGCGCGTGTTGCCGCACGACACCGAAAAAGCGCTGCACATCGCCCGCGGACACGAGCCGCGCATGGAGGGACGCACCCACCTGGCGATCGACGAGCCGCGCAAGATGCGCCATGCGGTGGAGATTCGCCACGCCAGCTTCGAGGATCGCGCCTTCGTCGACATGCTGCGCGAGCACGACGTGGCGCTGGTGGTGGCGGATACGGCGGGCAAATGGCCATTGAAGGAGGACGTCACCAGCGACTTCGTCTACCTGCGCCTGCACGGCGAGGAGGAACTCTACGCCAGCGGCTACACCGACGCGGCGCTGGACGACTGGGCGCGGCGGATGAAGGCCTGGAGCGAAGGCGGCCAGGTGGACGACGCGCGGCTGATCGTCGAGCGCAAGCCCGCGTCGCGCAAGCGGCGCGACCTGTTCTGCTATTTCGACAACGACATCAAGGTCAAGGCCCCCTTCGACGCCGGCAAGCTGGCCGTGCGCCTCGGCCTGACGGGCGCCCCGGCGCCCCTGGCCGAACGCGCCGCCGAAGCCGACCGGCTGATCGCCGAACACGGCGGTGCCAGGCGCAACCCGTCGAAACCGCGCAAGCCGAAGAAACCGCGTTAGCAGGCCGTTGAAAAACGTAGGCGAGGCAGCCAGTGCAAGGCAAAAACAGCCGAAAAAGCGCAGTTTACGTGTTGTAAATGCGCATTTTGAGGCTGTTTTTAACGCAGTGATGGCAACGCAGGTAGTTCTTCAACAGCCTGTTAGTCAGGCGGCGGGGCGCAGGCGCTGGGTCAGGCCACGCAGGAAGTTGCGCAGCAGCTGATCGCCACACTCGCGGTAATTGTTGTGGCCCGGCTTGCGGAAAAGCGCGCTCAGCTCGGCTTTGCCCATGGGCAGATCGACGCTTTCGAGGATGGCGTGCATGTCCTCGTCGCGCAGCTCGAAAGCCACGCGGAGCTTCTTCAGGATGGCGTTGTTGGTGATCCGTTTTTCCACCGGCAGGCGCGGCCGGCTGTCGTCCTTGCCACGCTTGAAGAACACCAGGCCGTCGAGGAAGTGCGCCATGACCTCGTCGCTGCAGGGTCGGAAGCCGTCCTCGTCGTCCTTCTTCAGGTAGGCGGCCATGTCTTCGATACCGACCTTGTAGTCGGCCAGTTGGCAGATCTTCACCAGCTTAGGCTCGCTGACGTCCAGCATGTAGCGCAGGCTGCGCAGCACATCGTTATTCAACATCGCAGGGGTCTCGTGGAAAGCCCGCGTCGCAGGCACGGCGCGGTAGTGAAGCGAAAAGGCTGGCGATTATAGGGCCGCAGCGCGACGGGCGCCGAGAAGGCTCATTCAAGACGCGTCTGCCGCTCGGCCGGCCGCCGCGCGCCGGCCACCAGCTTGTCCACCGCCTTGGCCGCAGCAGCCATGCCGAAGCTGGCGGTGACCATCATCACCGCGCCGAAACCGCCGGCGCAGTCGAGCTTCACGCCCTCGCCGACGAACGCCTTGGACTGGCAGACCGTGCCATCCGGCGCCGGGTAGCGCAGCTGCTCGGTGGAGAACACGCAGGGCACGCTGTAGTGGCGTCCCGGCGTGCGCGAGAAGTTGTAGTCGCGGCGCAGGGTCGAGCGCACCTTGGCCGCCAGCGGATCGTTGAAGGTCTTGTTCAGGTCGGCGACCTGGATCTGCGTCGGGTCGATCTGCCCGCCGGCGCCTCCGGTGGTGACGATCTGGATCTTGCGCCGCTTGCACCAGGCGATCAGCGCGGCCTTGGCGGCGACGCTGTCGATGCAGTCGAGCACGCAGTCGAGCTGCCCGGTGATGTGCTCGGCCATGCTCTCGCGGGTAACGAAGTCCGCCACGGCGTGCACCCGGCACGCCGGATTGATCGCCAGCAGGCGCTTGGCCATCACCTCGACCTTGGCGCGGCCCACGGTGTCCAGCAGCGCATGCGCCTGGCGGTTGGTGTTGCTGACGCAGACGTCGTCGAGGTCGAACAGGGAGATCTCGCCGACCCCGGAACGCACCAGCGCTTCCGCCGCCCAAGAGCCGACGCCGCCGATACCGACCACCGCCACGTGCGCCGCGGCCAGGCGTTCGAGGCCGTCGCGGCCGTAGAGCCGGGCGATGCCGCCGAAACGCTGATCGTCTGTAGTCATGCTCACCTCACAGAAAAACCGGTGCGCATTATTGGACCGGACGCCGCGCAGATAAAGTCCGGATCGCCGGCCGGCGACGTTGCGCGGGGAAATCCAGGCCGGCGATCCGAGCCTTTTTTGCGTAGCCCGCGCAAAGGCCGCAGCGCCCGCACGGCGCGGCGTGCAGCGAACTTCTTTACCCCCGCAAGGCCCAACGCTGTAGGCTGCGGACAGCGGCCGGAACCCTCCGGAAAGCGCCTGTACAGTGGCGCGGACGCCAGAGTAGGATGCGCCCCGACGGCGCTCGCCGCCTCCTTCCGTTCCACGCATCGGAACCTGAAAGCACCTATGTCATCGCGAAAATTTGGTCTCAATCTGGTGGTCTTCCTGGCCATCGCTGCGCTGTTCACCGGTTTCTGGGCGCTCTACAACCGCCCGGTGAGCGCGCCGGACTGGCCCGCGCAGGTCTCCGGCTTCTCCTATTCGCCGTTCCGCCAGGGCCAGAGCCCGCAGCAGGGCATCTATCCCAGCGATGCGGAGATTCGCCAGGACCTGGAGCTGCTGAGCAAGCACACCGACAACATCCGCACCTATTCGGTGGACGGCGCGCTGGCCAACATTCCGGCAATCGCCGAGGAGTTCGGCCTGCGCGTGACCCTGGGCATCTGGATCAGCAACGATCAGGAGCGCAACGAGCGCGAGATCGCCAAGGCCATCGATCTGGCCAACCACTCGCGCAGCGTGGTCCGCGTCACCGTGGGCAACGAGGCGCTGTTCCGCGAGGAAGTCACCGCCGAGCAGTTGATAGCCTTCATGGATCGCGTGCGCGCGGCGGTGAAGGTGCCGGTGTCCACCTCCGAGCAGTGGCACATCTGGGAAGAGCATCCGGAGCTGGCGAAGCATGCCGACCTGATCGCCGCGCACGTGCTGCCGTACTGGGAATTCATCCCGATGGAGGACGCCGGGCAGTTCGTCCTCGACCGCGCGCGCGACCTGCGCAAGCTGTTCCCGAAAAAGCCGCTGCTGATCTCCGAGGTCGGCTGGCCGAGCAACGGCCGCATGCGCGGCGGCGCCGACGCCACCCAGGCGGACCAGGCCGTGTATCTGCGCACGCTGGTGAACAAGCTGAACAGCCAGGGCTACAACTACTTCGTCATCGAAGCCTTCGACCAGCCCTGGAAGGCCAGCGACGAGGGTTCGGTGGGCGCCTACTGGGGGGTCTACAACCTCAACCGGCAGCCCAAGTTCGCCTTCGAGGGCCCGGTCGTGGCGATCCCGCAATGGCGCCTGCTGGCGGTCGCCTCGGTGGTGATGGCGCTGCTGTCGCTGGCCCTGCTGCTGATCGACGGTAGCGCGCTGCGCCAGCGTGGCCGCACCTTCCTGACCTTCGTCGCCTTCGTCGGCGGGTCGGCGCTGGTGTGGATCGGCTATGACTACAGCCAGCAGTACGCGACCTGGTTCAGCCTGACGGTTGGCGCGCTGCTCGGCGTCGGCGCCCTCGGCGTGTTCATCGTGCTGCTCACCGAAGCCCATGAGCTGGCCGAGGTGGTCTGGGTGCACAAACGCCGCCGGCCGTTCATCCCGGTGGTGGGCGACAGCAGCTTCCGGCCCAAGGTTTCGGTGCACGTGCCCTGCTACAACGAGCCGCCGGAGATGGTCAAACAGACCCTCGATGCCCTGGCCAACCTCGATTACCCGGACTTCGAAGTCCTGATCATCGACAACAACACCAAGGACCCGGCGGTGTGGGAGCCGATACGCGACTACTGCGAGCAGCTCGGCCCGCGGTTCCGCTTCTTCCACGTCGCGCCGCTGCACGGCTTCAAGGGCGGCGCGCTGAACTACATCCTGCCGCACACCGCCCCCGATGCGGAAATCGTCGCGGTGATCGACTCGGATTACTGCGTCGACCGCAACTGGCTCAAGCACATGGTCCCGCACTTCGCCGACCCGCGCATCGCCGTGGTGCAGTCGCCGCAGGACTACCGCGACGAAAACGAAAGCCTGTTCAAGAAGCTCTGCTATTCCGAGTACAAAGGCTTCTTCCACATCGGCATGGTCACCCGCAACGACCGCGACGCGATCATCCAGCACGGCACCATGACGATGATCCGCCGCACGGTGATGGACGAACTGCGCTGGGCCGACTGGACCATCTGCGAAGACGCAGAACTGGGCCTGCGCGTGTTCGAGAAGGGCTACTCGGCCGCCTACGCCCACGACAGCTTCGGCAAGGGGCTGATGCCAGATACCTTCATCGACTTCAAGAAGCAGCGTTTCCGCTGGGCCTACGGCGCCATCCAGATCATGAAGGGCCATGCCCGCGCGCTGCTGCTGGGCAAGGGGTCGGAGCTCAAGCGCGGCCAGCGCTACCACTTCATCGCCGGCTGGCTGCCCTGGGTCGCCGACGGCATGAACATCTTCTTCACCCTCGGCGCGCTGCTCTGGTCGGCGGCGATGATCATCGTGCCGACGCGGGTCGACCCGCCGCTGCTGATCTTCGCCCTGCCGCCGCTGGCGCTGTTCTTCTTCAAGGTGGGCAAGATCATCTTCCTCTACCGGCGCGCCGTGGGGGTCAACCTGAAGGACGCGTTCTGCGCGGCGGTCGCCGGCCTGGCGCTGTCGCACACCATCGCCAAGGCGGTGCTCTATGGCTTCTTCACCAAGAGCATTCCGTTCTTCCGCACCCCGAAGATGGCCTCCAACCACGGCATCCTGGTGGCGCTGGCGGAAGCCCGCGAAGAGGTGTTCATCATGCTGCTGCTGTGGGGCGCGGCGGTCGGCATCGCCATCGTCCAGGGCCTGCCGAGCAACGACGTGAAGTTCTGGGTGGCGATGCTGCTGGTGCAGTCGCTGCCCTACCTGGCGGCACTGATCATGGCGCTCCTCTCGTCCCTGCCGAAGCCGCCGCAGGCGCAGCCCGACCAGGTTCCGGCCTGACGCGGAACACGCAGCGACGCCCTGACGGCGGCCTTCGGGCCGCCGTTTTTGTTACCATGGCGCCCCTTTGACGCAGCCTGCCCCGCCTTTTCGGAGTTCCAGCATGACGGCCCCTTCCGCCCCCCTTTCCGCCACCCTGGAGCTCGCCTGCGAGCTGATCCGCCGCCCCTCGGTGACGCCGGTCGATGAAGGTTGTCAGGAACTGATGATGCGGCGCCTGGCCGCGCTCGGCTTCGAACTGGAGCCGATGCGCATCGGCGAGGTCGACAACTTCTGGGCGCGCCGCGGCGGCGAAGGTCCCGTGCTGTGCTTCGCCGGGCACACCGACGTGGTGCCCACCGGCCCGCTGCACGGCTGGCAGCACCCGCCCTTTGAGGCGCACATCGACGAGGACGGCATGCTCCGCGGGCGCGGCGCGGCGGACATGAAAGGCAGCCTGGCGTCGATGATCGTCGCGGTGGAGCGCTTCGTCGTCATGCACCCCAACCACAAGGGCGCCATCGCCTTCCTCATCACCAGCGACGAGGAAGGTCCGGCACAGCACGGTACCCGCGCAGTGGTCGAACGCCTGCGCGCACGCGGCGAGCGCCTCGACTGGTGCATCGTCGGCGAACCCTCGAGCAGCACGCTGCTCGGCGACGTGGTGAAGAACGGCCGGCGCGGCTCGCTGGGCGCGCTGCTCACGGTGCGCGGCAAGCAGGGGCACGTCGCCTACCCGCAACTGGCGAAGAACCCGATCCACCTGGCCGCGCCGGCACTGGCCGAACTGGCCGCCGAACACTGGGACGAAGGCAACGCGTTCTTCCCGCCGACCAGTTTCCAGATTTCCAACCTGAACGCCGGCACCGGCGCCAGCAACGTGATTCCCGGCGAGCTGACGGCGATGTTCAACTTCCGTTTCTCCACCGAATCCACGGTGGAGGAGTTGCAGCAGCGCGTGGCCGCCATTCTCGACAGGCACGGCGTGGACTGGCACATCGACTGGGCGCTGTCCGGCCTGCCGTTCCTCACCGAACCCGGCGCGCTGCTCGACGCCGTGGCCAGCGGCATCCGCACGGTGACCGGCCGCGAAACCCGGCCCTCGACCACCGGCGGCACCTCGGACGGACGCTTCATCGCCACCCTCGGCACCCAGGTGGTCGAACTCGGCCCGGTGAACGCCACCATCCACCAGATCGACGAGCGCATCCTCGCCAGCGACCTCGATCTGCTTACCGATATCTACTACCAGACCCTCGTCGAGCTGCTCGCCTGATGCTGATCTGCCCGCTCTGCTCGAGCCCGCTGCGCGATGCCGACAACGGCGTCGCCTGCCCGGCCGGGCACCGTTTCGACCGTGCGCGCCAGGGCTACCTGAACCTGCTGCCGGTGCAGCACAAGAACAGCCGGGACCCCGGCGACAACGCGGCAATGGTCGAGGCGCGCCGGCGCTTTCTCGACGGCGGGCACTACGCCCCGCTGGCGCGCCGCCTGGCCGAACTGGTCGCCGAACGCGCGCCGCAGCGCTGGCTGGACATCGGCTGCGGCGAGGGCTACTACAGCGCGCAGATCGGCGCCGCGCTGCCGCGCAGCGAGGGCTATGCGCTGGACATCTCCCGCGAGGCGATCAAGCGTGCCTGTCGCCGCGATCCGCGCCTGCACTGGCTGGTGGCGAGCATGGCGCGGGTGCCGCTGGCCGACGCCAGTTGCCAGGTGTTGACCAGCGTCTTCAGCCCGCTCGACTGGCAGGAAGCCAAGCGCCTGCTGGCGCCCGGCGGCGCGCTGCTGCGCATGGGGCCGAGCAGCGAGCACCTGATGGCGCTGCGCGGCAAGCTCTACGATGAAGTGCGCGATTACGACGACGAGAAACACCTGGCGCTGATCCCCGAGGGCATGCACCTGGCGCACAGCGAGACGCTGGAGTTCAGCCTGCGCCTGGACAACCCCCAGGCCCGCGCCGACCTGCTGGCGATGACCCCGCATGGCTGGCGCGCCAGCGCCGAACGCCGCGAGGCGGTGATCGCCGCGCCCTTAGAGGTCGGCGTCTGCATACGTTACGATTGGATCGAACGCGACCTGTAGCGGGCCGCCCACGTCACTGCCGAGAAAACCATGCGCCAACCGGATATCGAGATCTACCTGAAGGATGCCGACCAGCAGAGCGTCGCCGCCTGGCTGGAACAGGCCATAGGTCCCTGCAGCGCCTGGCGGCAGAAGGGCCAGACCTTCAAGTGCGAAGCCGCCGGGATTCCCGTCACCTGGGTACCGAAAGCGGTCGGCAAGTGGCACAGCCTGATCCTGGAAAGTGATGCCACGCCCTGGGACGACGACATCGCCTGCGCCCGTGACGCCTTCGCCGCGCTCGGCGTACAGGTGCGCTGCGCGCCCGGCAGCTGGCAGGAGGAAGAAAGCCTGGAAGAAGGCGAACGCTGGATCAGGATCGACGCCGAGGGCGAACAGGAGATCGTCTGGCGCACCGACTGAAGCCCGCCCTGAGGGCGCTTCACATGGGATCGGAAGGCCGCTCCGCTTAAGTGAACGGCATTCCGCCGGTTACCGGGCTTTCTGATTGCCCCGTGCCGTTTACAGGTAGAAGGCTTTCAGCGGTGGGAAACCGTTGAATTCCACCGCGCTGTAGCTGGTGGTGTAGGCACCGGTGGACAGCCAGTACAGGCGGTCGCCGATCGCCAGGTTCAGCGGCAGGCCGTACTTGTAGTGTTCGTACATGATGTCCGCGCTGTCGCAGGTCGGACCGGCGATCACCACTTCCTCCATCTCGCCCTTCTTCTCGGTCCAGATCGGGAACTTGATGGCCTCGTCCATGGTTTCGATCAGGCCGGAAAACTTGCCCACGTCGGTGTAAACCCAACGCTCAACCGCGGTGCGCGACTTGCGCGCCACCAGCACCACTTCGCTGACCAGGATGCCGGCGTTGGCGATCAGCGAACGGCCCGGCTCGAGGATAATTTCCGGCAGCTCGTCGCCGAAATCTTCCTTGAGAAAGCGGATGATCTCTTCGGCGTAGGTTTCCAGGCTGTTGGTGCGGGTGATGTAGTTGGCCGGGAAGCCGCCGCCCATGTTGATCATCTGCAGGGTGATGCCGTCCTCTTCCTTCAGGCGTTCGAAGATCACCTTGACCTTGGCGATGGCGGCGTCCCAGACGTCGATGTCGCGCTGCTGGCTGCCCACGTGGAAGGACACGCCGTAGGGCACCAGGCCCAGTTGTTTGGCGAGGATCAGCAAATCCAGGGCCATGTCCGGGTTGCAGCCGAACTTGCGCGAAAGCGGCCAGTCGGCCGAGGTCGAGCCTTCGGTGAGGATGCGCACGTAGATCTTCGAGCCCGGCGCGGCCTTGGCGATGTTGCGCAGGTCGGCTTCGGAATCGGTGGCGAACAGGCGCACGCCCTTATCAAAGAAGTAGCGTACGTCGCGGGCTTTCTTGATGGTGTTGCCGTAGCTGATGCGATCCGGCGAAACGCCAGCGGCCATCACCTTGTCCAGCTCGTAGATCGAGGCGATGTCGAAGTTCGAGCCCTTGTCGCGCAGCAGCTCGATGATTTCCACGGCCGGGTTGGCCTTCACCGCGTAATAGACCTTGGCGAACTCGAAACCGGCGCGCAGGTCGTCGTAGGCCTTGCTGATGATCGCGGTGTCGATCACCACGAACGGGGTTTCCTGGCCGTCGGCGAAGGCCTTCATCTTGTTGAAGGTTTCGCGCGGGTAATAGTCTTCGATCTGGATCGGCATGCGGGACTCCACTGGCAGAGCAACAAAAGTTCGAAGGGATGGCTTCCTTTTAGAAGCCTGAACGCCTAATCCGTTTCCCCACTTTGGTTCGCCTACTTCCCAAGGCACGTCGCCGAGTATCGTCGACCGATATTACCGGCCTGCAATCTCTCGTCGTCAGTACTTGAGCCGCATGGATCGTTTCCAGCATGGACGTTCGGGCGCGAACTTTAAGACCATGACTGGGTGAGATCAATCGGAAATTGCCCCGCACGGGGCGGCGGCATCAAACGTGTTTTATTCCGCACGGAATGGCCCGGAATGCTATACGGCGCGGGCTTTCGAGACCGTGGCGCCCGGGCGGTTCGCACGCTAGCGGCAGCGCCGGCCGTGCCGCCATCGAGGGTCTCACCGCCGGCCCGATCAGCCAGTGGACGAGCACCTCCTGGCTGCGCTCCGGGCCGAGGCCAGGTCACCCCGATGGGCAGGGGCGTACTCCGCTGCCGCACCGAAACGGCTCATGCGCCAGCACGCCGATACTGCGCTGGTGCTCGCACCCTGCAAGCGAGCCCGGCGCAGGCCCGGCGGAGCCTGCGCACCGGCGCTGGCATGCTCGCTGCTTCGCATTGCGCCGATGCCTGCCGGCCGCAGCCGGTGCCCCCGGAGACCCTCGTGGAAAGACCATCCGTACGCTCAAGCAGTGCGCCAGCGGAACAGGACGCCCTGAACAACACGATGAACCAGATCAAGAAGCTGGTCACCGATCTCGAACACAACGCCAACAAGATCAACCGCATCGTCAACGTCATCCGCGACGTCGCCAAGCACACCAACCTGCTGGCGCTCAACGCCGCCATCGAAGCGGCGCGCGCGGGCGACGCAGGCCGCGGCTTCGCCGTGGTCGCCGACGAGGTGCGCGCTTTGGCGCTGCGCACCACCACTGCCACCGGCGACATCGCACAGATGGTCAAGGCGATCGGCGACGAGACCGGCAACGCCGTCAAGGGCGTGGAGAAGGCCGAGCGCGAATCGCTGCTGGAAACCGCGCGACTGCTGGCGGCGCAGGAAGCGGCGCGGCTGGAGACGCGCTTCGCCGCGCTGAAGGCGACCATGTACGGCCTCAAGCATTTCATCGAAAGTCTGAAGAACACCCGCCTGGGCCCGGAGCGCCAGGCGATCAATACGGTGATGGCCGCTTACCTGCGCGCTGACCGGGACGTGCTCGCCTATTCCTGCTGCATCGAGCCCGGCGCCCTCGACGGCCGCGACGCCGAGTTCGCCAACACGCCGGGGCATGACGCCAGCGGGCGTTTCATCCCCTACTGGAACCGCGGCCAGGGTCAGGTCAGCCTCGAACCGCTGGCCGATTACGACAAGGCCGGGCTCAACGACTGGTACGAGCTGCCGCGGCGTGCCGGCCAGGACGTGATGATGGAGCCCTACGACTACCGGGTGAACGGCCGCACGGTGCGCATGACCTCGCTGATGGTGGTGCTCAGGTTCAGCGGACGCTTCGCCGGCACCCTCGGCGCGGACTTTTCCCTCGATGCGCTGCAGCACGACCTGTCGCAGCAACGCCCGCTCGGCGTGGGCTTCCTCGCGTTGATCTCCAACACGGTGTGCTACGTCACCCACCCGGATGCCGAACGCCTCGGCAAGCCGGCCGACGACCTGTCCGCGGAGGCACGCCAGGCGGTAAAGAGCGGAAAGCCCTACCTCTATCTGGAAGGCAACGACCGCGTGCGCCTGCTCGCCCCGGTCGCCACGGGGGTCGAACGCATGCCGTGGTCGCTGATGGTCAGCTTCAGCCTGGCGGCGGCGCTGGAGGCACAGTAGCGGGACTGCAGTCGAACGCGTTCATCGCGGCGGCAGCCCCGCGATGTTCGTCGCGCCTGGCGACAATCGGACAGTGCGCTCCTGTATACTTCGCGCCCTCTTTTCCCGCTCCGCACCCAGGTTCTTGCATGACCAACCAGGCCGCCGAAGTCGCCAAACGCCGCACGTTCGCCATCATTTCCCACCCGGACGCCGGCAAAACCACCATCACCGAGAAGCTCCTGCTGATGGGCAAGGCCATCGCCGTCGCCGGCACGGTGAAGTCGCGCAAGTCCGACCGTCACGCGACCTCCGATTGGATGGAAATGGAGAAGCAGCGCGGCATCTCCATCACCACCTCGGTGATGCAGACCATCGCCCTGATGGACGTCTGCCGCCTGCGCGACACGCCCATCGTCAGCTTCGTCAACAAGCTCGACCGCGACATCCGCGACCCCATCGAGCTGCTCGACGAGATCGAGGCGGTGCTGAAGATCAAGGCCGCGCCCATCACCTGGCCGATCGGTTCGTACCGCGACTTCAAGGGGGTCTACCACCTCTCCGAAGACCGCATCATCGTCTACACGCCGGGCCACGGGCACGAGCGCACCGAGACCAAGGTGATCGAACAGCTCGATTCGGCCGAAGCCCGCGCGCACCTGGGCGACGAGTACGAACGCTTCGTCGAACAGCTGGAGCTGGTGCAGGGCGCCTGCCACGTATTCGACCAGCAGGAATTCCTCGACGGCAAGCTGACCCCGGTGTTCTTCGGCACCGCGCTGGGCAACTTCGGCGTCGACCAGGTGCTCGACGCGGTGGTCGACTGGGCTCCGCGCCCGCTGCCGCGCGCCGCCCACGAGCGCGTGGTGCAACCGACCGAGGAAAAATTCAGCGGCTTCGTGTTCAAGATCCAGGCGAACATGGACCCCAAGCACCGCGACCGCATCGCCTTCATGCGCATCTGCTCGGGCAAGTACGAGCAGGGCATGAAGCTGCGCCACGTGCGCACGAAGAAGGACCTGAAGATCGCCGATGCGCTGACCTTCTTCTCCTCCGAGCGCGAGATGCTCGAAGAAGCCTACGCCGGCGACATCATCGGCCTGCACAACCACGGCACCATCCAGATCGGCGACACCTTCAGCGAAGGCGAAGCGCTGGGCTTCACCGGCATCCCGCACTTCGCCCCGGAACTGTTCCGCCGCGTTCGCCTGAAGGACCCACTGAAATCCAAGCAACTGCGCCAGGGCCTGCAGGAACTCGCCGAAGAAGGCGCCACCCAGGTGTTCTTCCCCGAGCGCAGCAACGACATCATCCTCGGCGCGGTCGGCGTGCTGCAGTTCGACGTGGTCGCCAGCCGTCTCAAGGGCGAATACAAGGTCGAGTGCGCCTACGAGGCGATCAACGTCTGGTCGGCGCGCTGGATCGAGTGCGACGACAAGAAGAAGCTCGAGGACTTCAAGGTCAAGGCCTTCGAGAACATCGCCATCGACGGCGGCGGCCACCTCACCTACCTGGCGCCGACCCGCGTCAACCTCAGCCTGATGGAAGAGCGCTGGCCGGAAATCCGCTTCCGCGCTACCCGCGAACATCACTGAAGCCCGCCAAGAATCCCCGCGTGCGCCCACGCGGGGATCGCCCCCAGCGGCGTCCCTCGCCGCGCCCGGCCTCCGGCTGACCTGCGTCAATCACGCCACGCTTGAATCCCCGCCGTCCGCCCTCATCTAAGCTGCATCACGCAGGCTTTCGTTCGAGGTGCAGTTCGTCGCACCGGCCTGCGCCAACTGAGGTGACCCCATGCGTATCGATCGTTTGACCAGCAAGCTGCAACTTGCCCTTTCCGACGCCCAGTCCATCGCCGTCGGCCTCGACCATCCGGCCATCGAGCCGCTGCACCTGATGCAGGCGCTGCTCGACCAGCAGGGCGGCTCGATCAGGCCGCTGCTGCGCCAGGTCGGTTTCGACACCAACGCCTTCAAGCAGGCGATGACCAAGGAACTGGACCAGTTGCCGAAAATCCAGAATCCCACCGGCGACGTCAACCTGTCCCAGGACCTGGCGCGCCTGCTCAACCAGGCCGATCGCCTCGCCCAGCAGAAGGGCGACCAGTTCATCTCCAGCGAGCTGGTGCTACTCGCGGCGATGGACGACAACACCCGCCTGGGCAAACTGCTGCTCGGCCAGGGCGTGTCGAAGAAGGCCCTCGAGAACGCGGTGAATAACCTGCGCGGCGGCGAGGCGGTCAATGACCCCAACGCCGAGGAGTCGCGCCAGGCGCTGGACAAGTACACCGTCGACCTGACCAAGCGCGCCGAGGAAGGCAAGCTCGATCCGGTGATCGGCCGTGACGACGAAATCCGCCGGACCATCCAGGTCCTGCAACGGCGTACCAAGAACAACCCGGTGCTGATCGGCGAGCCCGGCGTCGGCAAGACCGCCATCGCCGAAGGGCTGGCCCAGCGCATCGTCAACGGCGAAGTGCCGGACGGGCTGAAGGACAAACGCCTGTTGTCGCTGGACATGGGTTCGCTGATCGCCGGCGCCAAGTTCCGCGGCGAGTTCGAGGAGCGTCTGAAGTCGCTGCTCAACGAGCTGTCGAAGCAGGAAGGCCGGGTGATCCTGTTCATCGACGAGCTGCACACCATGGTCGGCGCCGGCAAGGCGGATGGCGCGATGGACGCCGGCAACATGCTCAAGCCGGCGCTGGCGCGCGGCGAGCTGCATTGCGTCGGTGCCACCACGCTGGACGAGTACCGCCAGTACATCGAGAAGGATGCGGCGCTCGAGCGGCGCTTCCAGAAGGTCCAGGTGGACGAGCCGAGCGAGGAAGACACCATCGCCATCCTGCGTGGCCTCAAGGAGCGCTACGAGGTGCACCACGGGGTGACCATCAGCGACGGCGCGATCATCGCCGCGGCCAAGCTCAGCCACCGCTACATCACCGACCGCCAGCTCCCGGACAAGGCCATCGACCTGATCGACGAGGCGGCCAGCCGCATCCGTATGGAGATCGACTCCAAGCCCGAGGCGCTGGACAAGCTCGACCGCCGACTGATCCAGCTGAAGATCGAGCGCGAGGCCTTGAAGAAGGAAGAGGACGAAGCGACCAAGAAGCGCCTCATCAAGCTCGAAGAGGAAATCGCCAAGCTGGAGAAGGAGTATGCCGACCTCGAGGAAATCTGGAAGTCGGAGAAGGCCGAAGTGCAGGGTTCGGCGCAGATCCAGCAACGCATCGAGCAGTCCAAGCAGGAACTCGAGGCGGCGCGGCGCAAGGGCGACCTCAACCGTATGGCCGAGCTGCAGTACGGCGTGATTCCGGACCTGGAGCGCAGCCTGCAGATGGTCGACCAGCACGGCAAATCGGAAAACCAGCTGCTGCGTAACAAGGTCACCGAAGAGGAAATCGCCGAAGTGGTTTCCAAGTGGACCGGCATCCCGGTGAGCAAGATGCTCGAAGGCGAGCGCGACAAACTGCTGCGCATGGAAGACATGCTGCACACCCGCGTGATCGGCCAGCACGAGGCCGTGGTAGCGGTGGCGAACGCCGTGCGCCGCTCGCGCGCCGGTCTCGCCGATCCGAACCGGCCGAGCGGCTCGTTCCTCTTCCTCGGCCCGACCGGGGTCGGCAAGACCGAGCTGTGCAAGGCGCTGGCGGAGTTCCTCTTCGACACCGAGGAGGCCATGGTGCGCATCGACATGTCCGAGTTCATGGAGAAACACTCCGTGGCACGCCTGATCGGCGCGCCTCCGGGCTACGTCGGCTATGAGGAAGGCGGCTACCTGACCGAGGCGGTGCGGCGCAAACCCTACTCCGTGCTGCTGCTCGACGAAGTCGAGAAGGCCCATCCGGACGTCTTCAACATCCTCCTGCAGGTGCTCGAAGACGGCCGCCTGACCGACAGCCACGGGCGCACGGTGGACTTCCGCAACACGGTGATCGTGATGACCTCGAACCTCGGTTCGGCGCAGATCCAGGAACTGGTCGGCGACCGCGAGGCACAGCGGGCGGCCGTGATGGACGCGGTGGGCAACCACTTCCGTCCGGAATTCGTCAACCGCATCGACGAGGTGGTGGTGTTCGAGCCGCTGGGCCGCGAGCAGATCGCCGGCATCGCCGAGATCCAGCTGAGCCGCCTGCGTCAGCGCCTGGCCGAGCGCGACCTTACCCTCGAGCTTACCGACGAGGCGCTGGACAAGCTGGTGTCGGTCGGTTACGACCCGGTCTACGGCGCACGTCCGCTGAAACGCGCGATCCAGCGCTGGATCGAGAACCCGCTGGCGCAGCAGATCCTTGCCGGCAAGTTCGCACCGGGCGATACCGTCAGGGCGCGCGTGGAAAACGACGAGATCGTCTTTATCTGATCGGGCATAGGCCGTATGAAACCTCTCTTCCGCCTGCCGGGAGGGAGGTTTTTTTTGGCTCAGAGCGCCTGCAGCAGACGCTCCAGCAGCGCCGCCTGGTCCTCGGCCATGTCTATGATGTGGAACCCCGCCCAGCCGTGATGATCGTCGGCGCCCGCCCGGACCCACAGGCAGTCGGCGCCGAAGTACAGCTCGCGCACCTCGCCGCTGGCCGCCGTCAGCCGGCACTCCCAGACGGAATCGACGGTCAGCCGCTGTTCGGTGACGAGCATGAAGCCGTCCCGGGACAGGTCGACGACGCGTCCCAGACGGCCGCCGCTGTGGCGGTCGAAGACTTCCAGAGTGAGTGTGGCGCGGTATCGGTCGTGCTGGCGACGCTCGCTATCCATGGTCGTTTCCTTGGTCGGTGGAACGTCCGCCGGCACGTTGCAGGGCACGGTAGATCGCATTCAGCGCGCGATCCATCAGGGGCAGGCTGCGTTCCTCGGTGACGATGCGCGCCAACCCGCGGTCCATTTCGTCGGCGAGGACCTCGAGCGGGCGGATCGCGGCCCGCTGACCTTGCGAATCGACGAACATGTAGTTGTCCGTCGTCGGGCTGAACCAGGACAGCTTGAGCCGGCGCCGCTGCGTGCCCTCGACGAAATCGAACCAGGTGCCGAACTCCAGCGCTCGCAACTGGCGAATCAGCGCTTCAAGGCGCGGCGTGCGCGGTGGCCTGGCAGCGCGCTTATCCGCCAGCGACACCATCTCCTCGCCGAGCCTCTTCGCCAGTGGGCTTTCGATCGACGACGGCGCGAGAGGCTCCGCCGGCTCGGGGCCCTTGGCCTGCACGGCGTCCTGGCTGGCGACGATGTCCCGCAACAGCCGGGCGATGCCGTCCTCGTGATAGCTGCCGAGCGATTCGAGGCCCTTGCGCACATCGTCGAGCATGCTGGCGCGCAGGCGGTGCAATTCTTCGATGCCGGCGGAGTCCTGCGGCCTGCCGCTCCAGGCCAGCTGCTCGGCGAGTTGCAGCGAGCGGCTCCATTCGGCGCTGTCCTGGCCGTGACGCAACTGGACGAACACCAGCACGTCGGTCCAGGTCAGCTCGAGAAACTCCTGAAGCGCCTTCGGCAGGCCCGGCCCGCGCAGTACCTCGGCGATCGCAGCGGCGGCCTTCTGCCGGGCATCAAGCAGGCGGTCGCGACCCTTGGCCGCCTCGATGGAGCGCCTTTCACGCAGCTCGACGCGGTGCCTGAGGGTGGCGACGAACTCGTTGAACTCCTCCAGCAGCGTTTCGAACAACGCGAGATCGCCGCTATAGCCGTGGATGATCCGCTCGACCACCCACTGGATCTTCGCCAGCAGTTCGCGCCCCTCACTCTCGGAGTCGTACAACACCCCGGCGCGGGCCATGGCATCGAGCAGCATGCGGGCCGGGTGGTCGCACCGGGTGAAGAGCGCCTTGTCCTGCATCGCCACGCGCAGATAGGGCGTATGCAGGTGCGACAGCACGGTCTTGCAGGTGTCGGACAGGTCGCCATCATCGAGGATGAAGTCGAAGAGCATGCCGACCAGATCGATCACATCGGCTTCCTGGTCGGAAATCCGCCGCGGATCCGCCGCGGCGCCTTGGGACTCGAGCTGCCGGTGCAGGTCGGCTTTCACCCCGTCGACCCGCTGCGGCCGTTGCATGCGCCGGGCGAAATCCTCGGCGGCCTGCTTCTGCAACCGGTTCAGCGCCTCCAGCAGGTCGCGCGCCTCGTAGGTACGCGTGGCGGTGGGCGGCCCGTAACTGGCGATGCTCCGCCTGCCGCCGATCAGGGCTGTGCCGTCATGCTTGCGCAGCGCGATGAACAACTGGGTGAGCCCGTCGAACAGCCTCTCGGCCTGCTCGACCGATGGATCGTGCCCGTCGGAATAGCGCCAGCGGGCGTCCGCCGAACCAGCGAAGGAAGGCGCGCCGGCGGCAGGCGCAGTGTGCGCGGCGTCGACCCTCGGCTGCGCCTGGTACTTCATGTTGGGCAGGATGCCAGCATCGATCAGTTCGAGATTGAGCGCCTCGTAGAGACCGTCGAGGTTCTGCATGAGGTGCCGGTCGAAGAGCATGTAGAGGATGATCCGTATCCGCAGCGGCAACGGCGTCGGCTGCAAGGCCTCGCGGAACGCCTGGGCAATCGCCTGCGGGCCAAAGGGGTTGCCGTCCTCGTCGAGCTTCTGGCCGTTGTTTAAGAGGGCCAGGCGACGATCCAGCGCGAACAGGCTCTGCGCGCAGCGGGCCTTCACCCGGCTGACCATGTTGATGATCTGCAGGGTCTCCTCGTAATCCTCGTTCTGCACCAGGCGCAGGTCGTCCGCCACGAACGCGTCGTCACTCGTGGCCGACGGTTTTCCTTGCAGGAAATCGGAGAACTGCCGGGCGATCTGCTGGTGATAGGTCCGCTCGACCTGCGGCCGCAGCCTACGGATGTCGCGCATGCTGTCGAAGAACAGCGTCTGGACCTGATTGTTCTCGGCCCTTTCGGCGCACTCGAAGAGGGTGTCGTCGACCTGCCCGAAGGTCGCGCTGAGGTATTCGGCGAGGCTGTTCATCACCCGTTTGCGACAGCGCTGCACCAGGTCGCTGAAACGGGGCTGGATGACGCGGCTGGCGAGCGTGCCCTGGGTGGAGGGAGGCGGGTTTGAATCGCGTTCGTCCATTATCAAGATGCCGGTGCCCGACTGACGAGCGCGCTCCATGGGGTGACTTGCGCACAGATATAGCAGCCACCCGGTCGACTGCAAGACATTGTCACAGGAAGAATTTTAAGGGTTGACAGGCGCTTCGGGAAACGTAAAATGGCGCGCCTCTGATACGGGATTCCGGTTCACCGGCACCGTAAAAGAGATTGGAAGCTCGTAGTTCCGCGATAGCTCAGTCGGTAGAGCAAATGACTGTTAATCATTGGGTCCCT